>Ga0207732_100012_pt1 | contig 428886 bp, 403 predicted proteins | sample A23P1SouthBayCA_FD_187733 | JGI IMG/M metagenome (GOLD analysis project Ga0207732, IMG submission 187733) | Aerobic enrichment media microbial communities from Eden Landing Ponds, California, USA - A23 P3 (4) (SPAdes) | ecosystem: Environmental > Aquatic > Marine > Unclassified | place... | reverse complement strand
CTTCAGTCCTTGCTCTTGCTTGTTGAGGATGGAGATGATTTGGGATTCGCTGAATCGTGATTTTTTCATAGTAGAAAGTAGTGAATTTTCTCTACTTTCAAACGGTCAACTTTCGGGGAAGCCTACAATTGCAATAATTGCTATCGCTTCTCTTTCAGTCTTAGATAGTGAGTCCTTAATTTGATCCCACTCAATAGCAATAAATTCAGGAAGAACATCAGGCTTTTCACTTCTTAAATCATTCAAAGATTGGTTTTTATTAAGCATCCTAGAAACAATTTCTAATTTTCCAGGAACGCCTTCGCACATCTTATGGATTTCTTTAAAGTCGTTTTTGTTGTATTGGCCAGTACTATTTTGTTTTAAATATTTTGTAGATTCATCTAAGGAAAATGGAGATATTGGTAAGGATTTGCAGTTTGATATCTTCTTTATGTGGTCTTCATAATTCTCTTTATTTCCGGTAATAATAAATTTAAATCCTTGAAATCCAGTTGGAACCAGATCATGAAGTAGGAATCTTGTCAACCTTCCTTTGTTTTCTGGTAAATCTGGTAGTCCATCAACTATTACGAAAAAATCACCCTCTCTTTTTGCTTTTTTTGATAACTGTTGAATAGCTAATGATATATAAGAATTATCAATTTCTTTTTTTTCAAGGGGTTCGTTGTTTAAAATCCAGTTGAGCTGTTCGCAAAATACTCTCTTTAGAAAAATTGGCTCGTAAGCATATCTGCTTGTAGGCTCAATAAATATGGAAATTGTTTTTTTACTATGTTTCCTAGCAAATTGTGATAGTATATTAGTTTTTCCTACTCCCTCTTCACCCTCAATGAAAATGATATTTGAATCTCCTTTAAAGAAACTTTCAATAGTTGAAATGAAATTATCACGTCTTATTTCATTTTTGGGTGGTTTGGGGAAGTTGAGACAAATGCTAGGTAGGTCGACTAGTATTTCTTGATTAACTGCGCTCATACTTGTGATCAGTTTGGAATTAGATACTAAATCTTGGAGATGAATATTTAAAAATCAAATTAATAATCGCTTGTCTTTTTAAAAATCAGTTATCTGTTAAAAAGATAACTGTGTGGCTTTGCCATCCTTATAATTTTCGGCTATTCTTAGGCTGGCTAGTTTGCAAAGTGTTTTTTAACCCCTTCACAAAAATATGTTATGATGAAAACATCAGCCCTCAAACTTTTTGGTTTTCCTCTATTGCTCATCTTTGCTAGTGTTGGTTGTGCCCAGCAGCAGGCGACTATGGAAAAAGAACCGGCTGCTCAAAATAAAAAGCAGATGGAACCCAAAGAGCAGCCATCGGTGACTGTTGAGGATTATCAGCGTGCTAAGAAATTTCTGTGGCAGAATACCTATGATAAAGTGCTTGGCACCGTTTCCGGTCAGAGCTGGTCATCGGATGGACTATTAATATATAACACGCGCACGCCCGAGGGCACCAAGTATATATTGGCAAATCCCGAAACGGGTGAAAAACGAGAAGCATTCGACCATCAGCGTCTGGCTGACAGTTTAAGTGAATTTACGGATAAGGAGTTGGAGCCAATGGAGCTTTCCCTGCAATCCATTGAGTTGTCTAAAGACAATAATACGTTGCAATACGAAATGAGTGGGCAGCGCTACGAAACGAATTTAAGCAGTTATGAGACCAACGAACTGCAGGATGAAAAAAAGCGTACCGAGATCTTGTCGCCCGACGGCAAGAAAGCGGCTTACATCAAAAACTATAACCTGTGGGTGCGCAACACCGAAACTGGTGAACATACTCAGTTGACTACCGACGGCAAGCAGTACTACGGTTACGCTACCAACAATGCGGGATGGGCTAAAAGTGATCGACCCGTGTTGCTGTGGGGACCAAATTCCGAAAAGATTTCTACCTTCCAGCACGACAGCCGCGGGGTTGGTGAGATGTATCTATACAGCACCGAAGTGGGACATTCCAAGCTGGAGCGCTGGAAGTATCCATTCCCCGGCGACAGCACGGTTTTTAAGATTGAGCGCGTGGTTGTGCATTTGGGCAACGAGAATTCTGAGCCGAAAGTATCGCGCCTTAACATGGATCCCGATTTCCACCGCTCGACTATTTCTGATCACATTGCCAGTTGGGGCGGACGCTTCCTTGATAACGAATGGAGCGAAGATGGCTCAACGCTGTATTTTGTTTCTTCATCCCGAAATCATCAGACTGCTCAACTGCGAGCCGCCGATCCGCAGACCGGCAAAGTACGCGATATCCTTAAAGAAGAAACGGATACCTATTACGAGTCCGGCTACAGCGATGAAAGCTGGACGGTATTGGAGGAATCCAACGAAGTGATCTGGTTCTCGGAGCGCGACAACTGGGGGCATCTCTATCTGTATGATCTGGAGACCGGCGAACTGAAGCATCAAATTACCGAAGGTAACTGGCGGGTGCTTGATCTGGAGCATGTGGATGAAGAAAATCGCACGATCTACTTTACCGGTTCGAATCGGGAAGAGGGCAATCCCTATTACCACTTTTTGTATAAAATAAATATGGACGGGAGTGGCCTGACGAACCTGACACCACAGCGGATGAACCATGAGATCACTTGGTCTGATTCGAAAGAATATTTTACCGATACGTATTCGACACCCGATACACCGCCGGTTTCAGTGATTCGTAACCGGGATGGCGAAGAAATGATGAAACTTGAAGAGGCCGACATCAGCCCGTTGAAAAAGGACGGCTGGGTAGCCCCTAAGCAGTTTACGGTGAAGGCCCGCGACGGTGAAACGGATCTCTATGGCCTGATGTATAAACCGTCGAACTTTGATCCGTCTAAATCCTATCCGGTACTTAACTACTTGTATCCTGGTCCCCAGTCGGGGAGCGTGGGATCGCGTTCGTTCCAGCCATCGCGTTCTGATAAACAAGCGGTAGCTGAGCTCGGTTTTATCGTTGTAGAGGTTGATGCAACCTGCACGCCGGGACGTTCCAAATCATTTCATGATGCCTGTTATGGCGATATGGGCGACAATGGCCTGCCTGATCAAAAGGGAACGATCGAACAGTTGGCCGAACGCCACAGCTGGATGGATACATCGCGCGTTGGCATCTGGGGACACTCGGGCGGAGGATTTGCTTCCACCCGCGCTATTCTGGAGTATCCCGATTTTTACGACGCGGCCGTTTCGGGGGCGGGGAACCATGACAACCGAAATTACGAGGCTGACTGGGGTGAAAAATGGCACGGTCTGCTCAAGAAGAAAGAAAACGTCACCAAGAAAGAACTGAGCTTGTTTGAGCAGGGCGACAATTACGACAAACAGGCCAATGAACTACTAGCTGAAAACCTGGAAGGAGATCTGCTGATTGCACATGGTACTATGGACAGCAACGTGCCGCCGACGAATACGCTGTTGATGGCTGAGGCGTTAATTAAGGCGAATAAGGATTTCGATATGCTTATGATTCCCAACGTGAGTCATGGATTTGGCTACGCGCGTTCGTACTTCAGAAATCTCCGATGGGATTATTTTGTGAAACACCTGAAAGATATTGAACCTCCATCGAATTCTGCAGTCAGTGGGAACTAATTAGGATCAGATAGGTATAAAAAGAAAAGGGCCGATCTTCCGATCGGCCCTTAATATTTAGAGTTAGCTACCCCAATAGCCACTCTATCGTGTTAGTAAGTAAGCTGTCTGTAGATATCAGCTGTTCCCTTACGGGAATAGTATTGTCTTCGTTATTCTCTCGGAACTCTTTGCGAATAGTTAAAACGCTTAAGAGTCATCTCTTTTAGTCTCTTGTCGATTCATTACTCAGTGTAAGGGGACGCAATATTATCCCTCTTTCTCAAATCCATATTACCCAATACACTGGTGAAAAGCATCTTTTTAAGAGTAATTTAACGTAGGTTAGAAAGTCCTATAGTATTGGGACAGCGAGTTTTCAAGGGTTTAAAAGACGCTTACTGAAGCTTGGCAATCCACCGGTCGCACTCCTTAACCCCTTTATTGATTTTATTGGTTGCATAAAGTTTACGCGCATGTTCCCAGATGTCCAGCGCCTCTTGGATTTTTTCTTGCCTGACTTTTAGCAGCGCCAGTCCGCGTGATGCGTTGGCTAAATCAAGAGAGGATTGATGAGCCTTATTTTTGTAGATCTCAATAGCTTTTCGATAGTATACGTCGGCTTTTTCCAGGTGGTTTGCCTCCAAATAGATATCTGCCAGATGCCGATAGGAATGGGCAATGCCAGCTTGATTACTGTTTTTCTGGTATAGTTTCACCAGTTTCATATAGCCGGCAATAGCTGTAATTGTGTTGCCAAGATCCCGCTCAATCCTGGCCAGGTCATTCAGTGACTGGACCCGGAAGTCTACCTGTTGAATAAGGCGCGAGATAGCCAAGGCAGAAACAACATCTCGTTTAGCATCTTCAAACCGTTTCTCTCTGCGAGCTTTTTCTGCAGAAGCTAACAGGGTTTGTATTTTTTCAATTTCGGTTTGCATATAATAGAAGTCACCCCTTACCTGTCAATGCACCTCGTTGTGTTACTAATTTACGACAGGGGAGAGTAACCGCAAAATAAGACTTTATAAATCGTAAAGAAGTATTTAGAGCACCTAATGTCAGGGCAATTCTGTAGCTCCCATTAAGTATCGGTCGCATTCGCGGGCGGCGCCCCGGCCTTCGTTGATGGCCCAGACCAGCAGGCTTTGGCCGCGGCGCATGTCGCCGGCAGCAAACACGCCATCCACGTTGGTGTGGTAGTCGCCATGCTCGGCATTGGCGTTGGTTCGGTCGTCACGGTCTACTTTCAGCTGCTCGAGCACTGGGTTTTCGGGACCTAAAAAACCCATAGCCAGTAGCACCAGGTCAGCCTCCCAGACTTTTTCCGTACCCTCAATTTCTTTGGGTACCTTCCGGCCGTCGTCGTTGGTCACCCATTCAATTTCCACGGTATGCAATTCTTTAACGTTACCCTCACCATCGCCTACAAATTTCTTGGTCATTACCTGGTACTGCCGCGGATCATCCCCAAAACGAGCCTTGGCCTCTTCCTGTCCGTAATCCACCTTGTAAACGTTGGGCCATTCGGGCCAGGGGTTATCTTCACTGCGGCTGTCGGGCGGTTTGGGCAGGATTTCAAATTGGGTTAGATTCTTACAGCCGTGACGCAAAGAGGTGCTCACGCAGTCGGTACCGGTGTCGCCGCCACCAATTACGATCACATCTTTATCTTTGGCAGATATGTAGTTGCCATCATCGTGATTGGAATCCAGCAGGCTTTCAACGTTAGCATGTAGAAACTCCATTGCAAAATGGATACCGTCGAGATTCCGTCCCTCAATCTCCAGGTCGCGCGGATTGGTGGCCCCGCCGGCCAGGATTACGGCATCGTAATTTTTGGTGAGCTTGGTGGCGTGTAGATCTGTGCCAATTTCAGTATTGGTGATAAAATTGATGCCTTCGTCAGCCAACAGGTCAACCCGGCGCTGTACGACTGATTTTTCCAGCTTTTGGTTGGGAATGCCGTACATCAGCAGTCCGCCAATCTTGTCGTGACGCTCATAAACCGTCACATTATGACCCGCTTTGTTGAGCTGATCAGCGGCGGCCAACCCGGCCGGACCAGAGCCAACGATCGCGATTTTTTTATCGGTCCGGTTTTCCGGTGGATTCGGCTTAACCCATCCCTCCTCGAAGCCCTTGTCAATGATGGCCTGCTCGATACTTTTGATAGCCACCGGTGGCTCGATGATGCCCAACACGCAGGATCCCTCGCAGGGGGCGGGGCAAGCGCGTCCGGTAAACTCGGGAAAGTTGTTCGTCTTGTGCAGCCGGTGCAACGCTTCTTTCCACTTGTCGTTGTAAACCAAGTCGTTCCACTCGGGAATCAGGTTGTGGATGGGACAGCCCATCGTTTTGCCATCTTTTTCTTCTCCGGTCTGGCAAAAAGGCACTCCACAATCCATGCAGCGGGCTCCCTGTTCTTTTAACTTTTCTTCGGTTTGATGCTCGTGGAATTCATCCCAGTCCTTGACCCGCTCTTTGGGATCCCGACTGGGGGTGTCTTCCCGATCATATTCCATAAATCCGGTTGGCTTACCCATAGTTGCTTAGCTCATTAGTTTAATATTTATATTTTTAATTCACGCCTTATTTTCCAGGAAGGCTTCCATTTCGGCCTCTTTTTCATCCAGACCTTTTTCCTTGGCCCATTTGATAGAGCGCTGCATCTGCTTGAAATCCTTCGGCAGTACTTTCACAAAGTGAGGAATCATTTCCTGCCACTTGGCCAGCACTTTCCAGGCGCGGTGGCTGTCGGTATATTCCGCGTGACGTCGAATCATGTCATAGACCTCGTCGATTTCATCATCATTCTGCAGCTTACCAAGCTCCACCATCTCACGGTTGCAATGCTTATGAAAATTTTGATCCTGGTCTAGGATATAGGCAATACCGCCTGACATCCCGGCGCCGAAGTTGCGGCCTGTATCACCGAGCACCACCACGCGCCCGCCCGTCATGTATTCGCAGGCGTGATCGCCCACGGACTCTACCACGGCACGGAGTCCGCTATTGCGCACGCAAAAACGTTCGCCGGCTTTCCCGCGGATGTAGGCTTGTCCACTTGTGGCCCCATAAAACGATACGTTGCCTAATATGATATTGTCGGCGGGATTAAAGCGTGAATCCTCCGAGGGATATAGAATCAGTTTTCCGCCCGAGAGCCCTTTGCCGAAATAGTCATTGGCATCCCCCTCCAGTTCTAGGGTCATTCCCTTTGGGATGAAAGCGCCAAAACTCTGCCCCGCCGAACCGTTAAATTTCAGATGGATGGTATCTTCGGGAAGGCCTTCCGAGCCGTGGCGGCGCGTAACTTCACTGCCCACAATGGTACCTACTACGCGGTTCGTATTTTTGATAGGCAGTGTGGCCTCCACTCTTTTTCCATCCTTAAGGGCTGGGTCGCAGATATCCATCAGCGTTTGGATGTCCATCGCATTTGCCAGTCCGTGTTCTTGCGGGATGCAGCACCGGGTATTTACGCGTTCAGCCGCATCCGGACGGTGCAGGATTGGCGACAAATCCAGCAGCTTTGCTTTCCAGTGATCGGTTTCTTTCTGCTTCAGTTTGTCCACTCGGCCAATCATCTCATCCACCGTACGGAAGCCGAGCGTGGCCATGTGTTCACGCAGATCCTGGGCTACGAATTTCATAAAGTTGACTACATACTCTGGATCGCCTGTGAATTTTTCACGCAATTCGGGATCCTGCGTGGCAATTCCTACGGGACACGTATTGAGATGGCAGACGCGCATCATGATACAGCCCAGCGTAACCAGCGCGCTGGTACCAAAACCGTATTCTTCGCCGCCGAGCAGTGCCGCTACCGCAATATCACGACCTGTTTTGATCTGCCCATCCGTTTCAAGTGCCACACGGCTACGGAGGTTGTTCATCACCAACGTCTGGTGCGTCTCGGAAAGACCAAGCTCCCAGGGCAGTCCTGCGTGTTTGATACTCGTCTGCGGAGAAGCACCCGTACCGCCGTCGTGACCACTGATCAGGATTACATCCGCATGTCCTTTGGAGACGCCGGCCGCAATTGTTCCTACCCCCACGGCGGAAACCAACTTCACGTTAATGCGGGCTTCCTTGTTGGCATTTTTGAGATCGTGAATCAGTTGTGCTAAATCCTCAATAGAATAAATATCGTGATGGGGCGGTGGAGAAATAAGTCCCACGCCGGGTGTCGAGAGTCGGACGTCAGCAATCCAGGGATAGACCTTTCGCCCAGGCAGTTCGCCGCCTTCGCCGGGTTTGGCTCCCTGCGCCATTTTGATCTGTATTTCTTCGCTTTCAGTCAGGTACTCGCTGGTGACGCCAAAGCGTCCCGAGGCCACTTGTTTGATGGAGCTTCGCCGCGAGTCGCCATTGGGATCGGGCGTGTAGCGTTTGGGATCTTCACCGCCTTCACCGGTATTGCTCTTGCCACCGATGCGGTTCATCGCAATGGCTAGTGTCTCGTGGGTCTCCTCACTGATGGAGCCGTACGACATGGCCCCGGTTTTGAAGCGTTTGCAAATTTCTTCGACGGGTTCTACTTCTTCCAGTGGAATGGATTCGGATTCGTCAAAGTCAAAATCCAGCAGTGAGCGCAGGTTCGGCGGGGGATCATCCTGCTCGTTGATGAGCTCTGTGTATTCTTTATAGAGTTGATAGTCTCCGTTCTTGGTAGCCAGCTGTAGCGTGTGCACGGTCTTGGGGTTGTAGGCGTGATACTCGCTTCCCTTTCGCCACTTGTATTGGCCACCTTCGTCTAATACTTGTCCGTTGGTCTTGTAGTTGGGATAAGCGCGGCGGTGCCGCATTTTGGCTTCCTGCGCAATGGTGTCGAGATCTACACCGCCGATACGCGAATCAGTCCAGGTAAAATATTTGTCAATAACATCCTTGTCGATGCCGAGTGCTTCAAATATCTGGGCCCCGCGATAAGATTTAATCGTCGAGATGCCCATCTTCGACATCACTTTTACGATGCCTTTGACTACAGCCTTGTTGTATCCACGCTGGGCGCGTTCGAAAGACATTTCCAGATGATCCTGCTCGATCAGATCGTGCAGGCTCTCGTACGCCATGTAGGGATTAATCCCTTCGACGCCGTATCCCAAAAGCGTACAAAAATGATGCGTTTCGCGTGGTTCGCCTGATTCCAGCACAATGCCCACCTCGGTGCGTGTGCCTTTTCGGATCAGGTGGTGATGCAGTCCGGCAACGGCCAGCAGGGCAGGGATGGGTGCTTTCTGCTGGTCAAAGTCGCGGTCAGAGAGTATCAGGATATTGGTGCCGTTGTCGATGGCTTGGTCGGCCTGCTCAAAAAGTTGATCCAATGCCTCTTCAAGTCCATCCCCACCGCTATTTACATCAAATAAAATGGGTAAGGTTTTACTCTTGAAGCCTGACATATTAATATTTTTGAGCTTGGCCAGCTCTTCGTTTTTCAGGATCGGGGTATCAAGTTTGATCTGGCGACAAGAATCCGGTTGGGGATCAAGGATGTTGCCCTCTGATCCGAGCGTTGTTTCCGTCGAGGTAATTAGTTTTTCACGAATGGGGTCGATCGGTGGATTGGTGACCTGCGCAAACAGCTGCTTGAAGTAATTATATAGCAGTTGTGGCTCATTGGAGAGCACCGCAATCGGGGCATCATTGCCCATCGCTCCCACCGGCTGCAGCATATCTTCGGCCATGGGTCCCACGTTGATATTCAGATCTTCATAGGTGTAGCCGAATACTTTTTGCCGGTGTATAATCTCCTCATGGGGAATGCTGAGCTCATCCTCGAATTCAAATGGTAAATCCTTGAAATCGACCAGGTTATCATCCAGCCACTCCCGGTAAGGGTGCTCGTTGGCAATTTGTTGTTTAATTTCTTCATCACTTTTGATGCGGCCCTCCTCGGTATCAACGAGCAGCATACGTCCGGGCTGCAGACGGTCTTTGTACACCACGTCTTCCGGGGGAATATCAAGAACTCCCACTTCCGAGGCCAGCACTACTGTATCGTCGTTGGTCACATAATAACGCGATGGACGCAATCCGTTGCGGTCGAGGGTGGCGCCCACCATTTTACCGTCGGTGAAAGCGATTGATGCGGGGCCGTCCCACGGCTCCATAATGCAGCTGTGATATTCGTAAAAAGCCTTCAGATCTTCATCCATCGACTCGTGCTTTTCCCAGGGCTCGGGAATCATCATCATCATCGCGTGGGGAAGTGAGCGCCCGCTGAGCCGCAGGAATTCCAGGCAGTTGTCGAACTTGGCCGAGTCGCTGCCGCCTTCCTGTATGATGGGCGTCAGGTCGTCAAGATTATCCCCAAAAAGTTGAGAGCCCAGCTGCGCTTCGCGGGCATGCATAGCATTCTGATTGCCGCGCATGGTATTAATTTCCCCGTTATGAATCAGGTAGCGATAGGGGTGGGCCAGCTCCCAGCTGGGAAAGGTGTTGGTGCTAAATCGAGAGTGAATGAGCGCCAGACCGGTTTCCAGTCGATAGTCAGTCAAATCCGGGTAAAAATCTTTGAGCTGGGTAGGGGTCAGCATCCCTTTATATATGATCGTGCGAGATGACAAGCTGGGAATGTAGAAATAATCCTTATCGGTGAGATTGCTCTCCGCAATGGCCTTGCTGGCACGCCGACGAATTACATAGAGCTTGCGTTCAAAATCGAGATCGGTAGAAATATCCCGGCTGCGACTCACAAAGATCTGACGGACCGACGGTTCTGCATCTTTGGCCGAGTCGCCCAGGTAAGAATTATCGGTGGGTACTTTGCGCCATCCCAAAACCTCAAGACCTTCGTCTTCTACAATATCTTCGACCACCTCTTCGCAGGGCAGCCGGTCTTCTCGATCGGGAGGTAAAAAGAGCATCCCCACGCCATATTGGCCGGGCCGTGGTAGCTTGAAGCCCAGTCCGCGGCAGGAGTGTTCCAGAAATTTGTGTGGGATCTGCATCAGGATTCCTGCCCCGTCGCCGGTGTTGGCTTCGCTGCCGGTCGCGCCCCGATGATCCAGGTTATGTAGCACGGTCAGTGCTTGCTGCACAATCTTGTGGGATTGTCGTCCATTGATATTGACGACAAATCCCATTCCACATGCATCGTGTTCGTGTTTGGATTGATACAAGCCTTGGTCGGATGCCATGATAGTATTTTTTTATTTATGAGACTAAAAACGCAATAAGGTTAAGTAATTTATTTTAAATACCTAAATTAATTAGGTCATTTAATGTGTGTTTTAAATCTATCACGAAAATGATTTTGCCGTTTTAAGGATATCGGCCAGTACGCCGGCAGCAGTCACTTCTTTTCCGGCTCCCGCCCCCTGAATAACCAGCGGCGTTTGATTGTATAAATCGGAAAATATTTGAATCAGGTTGTCGGTTCCTTTCAGTTGTCCCAGTGGAGAGTCTTTTGGAACAGATTCTATGCCGATGGAAATAGCGCCATCCACCAGGCGGCCAGTGTATCGCAGCGTCTCCCCGCGTTTTTGGGCTGCTTGAATTTGCTGTTCCCACTCTTCATCATATTGACTCAAGTTACGCAAAAACGTTGGCTGGTCTACGCTACTGAGCTCTTTGGGGATGAGAGATTCGACATCCAGTTCGTCACGCTCAATTTTGAGCCCCAGTGTGCGTGCCAGCGTCAGGAACTTGCGGGCTACGTCTTCTCCGGACAGGTCATCGCGGGGATCCGGTTCGGCATAGCCTTTTTCGCGGGCGTCAATAACGGCTTCGCTGAACGGAACTCCCTCTTCGAGCTGATTGAATAGGTACGTCATCGTACCGGAAACAACACCAGATATTTCGTTGACTTGGTCTCCGCCGGATGTGAGATCTTCGAGCGTTGAAATAACCGGCAACCCGGCTCCGACAGTCGTCTCATAGCGGAAGGATGTTTGCTGCTCATCGACGAGCGATTGTAGTTCATCAAAATAGGATTGCTCAAAAGTGTTGGCCAGCTTGCTTGGGGTGACGATATGCAGGCCGCTTTCGAGCAGTTCGGGATAGAGCCGAGCCACCTGTTCGCTACCGGTGGCATCTACAAAAATTAGATTATGGTGATGTGGCTGCGTGAGTTGCTGCGTAAGGCGATTCCAGTTTGTCGGTTTTGCTTCGGTCCAGTCCAGGTCTGATTGCAGGTTAAAACAGTCCTGATCCCAAAGGGTTTTCCGGCTGTTACAAGCTCCGAGCAGACGAAAGTGCAGTCCATTGGGTTCCAGGCTCTTTAGTTTCTCCAGCAGGGTTTGTCCCACAGCGCCGGTGCCCGCCACAAATAGATCCACCACAATTTGATCACCCTGCAGGTAGTCATTGAGCAAGCGGGCGGCGCGCTGGGCATCTGCCTTTTTAAATAGAAACGAGATGAATCGTTCATCACGGTTACGATCACTCGCGATCGGCTGAAGCCCGTTTGATGACAACAGGTTCCAGATGCGTGTTGTTAGTTTTTCTTCGTCGCCAAAGTGATTACTAAACTTTTTAACTTTATAGAGATCGCCCTGCAGATCAAGGACAATATTCTTATCGCCCGCCCAGTCTGCCAGTTGATCCGAAATTTGGTCGAAAAATGATTTCTGCAGCAGGAACCGTGCAGGCTCGAAGTCGGAAGTACGCCTGAATCCGATTGCCTCTGCATCGGGACGATCGTCCCGCCAATTGTGCAGCTTTGACAGCAGATCATAGGCGTGCTTGTCATCCACCTGGATGCGGACAAACGGTCCTGTGACAGTGATCGTCTTGAGTGAACCGTTGGATTGGTATCCCGAGGTAATGAGCGTGCCGGGATGCAGTGGATTGAAGGTATTTTTGACCAGCACGGAGGTGTCCTGATGCTGAATGGGACGAATGGTCTGTGGATGAATAACCTTGGCCCCGTGCGCCGAAAGTTCGGTAATGTCCCCGAAACTGAGCTGCTGAATGGGCTCAGCCGTGGGTACCCACTGCGGGTCGGCCGTCAGCACGCCGTTGACGTCGGTCCAAATTTCCAGGTGATCGGCATCTAGCGCATCGGCAATGAGCCCAGCGGTGTAGTCGGAACCCGAACGGCCAAGCGTAGTAATCTGCTGGTCGGTATTGGATCCGATAAAACCGGTTATTACAGGGATGGACTGCGTGCTGTCGATGTATTCGCGCACCAGTTTGCGCGTTAGCTCGGGATTCACGCGAGCCTGACCAAAAGTTGAGTCAGTCTTGACAAAATGATGCGCCTCGAATGGGCTGGCTTTTTGATCCTGCTGCGAAAGTACGGCGGCAAAAATGCGGGCCGAGGCGCGTTCTCCAAAGGAGAGAACCTGATCTTTCCATGCATGCGGATTTCCCTCTCTCAGTTCCTGATTCTCAATTACCGACTGTAAATCGTTGAAGAGTTCTTGTAAATCGCTGCGCTGCGGATGAACAGGCGTTAGAAGCTCATCGAAAAGCTCCAGGTGTTTATCTTCGATTTCCTGGATTTGATTTGGTGCGGGTTTACCATCAAGCAGGTTGTCTGCAAGCTGGATAAGAGCGTCGGTTACGCCGCCGACGGCTGATACAACCACAACAGGGCTTGCAGACTCCATGCGGTCGGTAACGATTTGCGCCGATTGTTGTATAAGTTCGGGGGATTGAAGGGAGGATCCGCCAAATTTAAGTATATGAGTTTCGAGTGTTGACATTGGGGTTAATTGGTGGTTCGTGATGATAATTTCGGTTTTGATGATTGAAGAATCTCATTGAGCTGATCAAATTCGATCAGGAATGCATCGTGGCCGTGTGGCGATTGCAGCTCTTTGTAACGTGCTTGAGGTAATAGTTCAGCTAATTCTCGACATTCAGCTGGAGGGTACAGCATGTCACTGTCGATACCTACAATGGTGATGGGAATATCCAGCTGTTGAGTAACTGTTTTATAATTGGGCCGCCCTCGCGAAATGTCGTGGGAGTCCATCGCCTGAGTCAGCCGCACGTAGGATACAGCATCAAAGCGGTCAACCAGCTTTTTTCCTTGATAGCTGAGATACGATTCAACTTCGAACTGCTGATTTCCATCGTGTTTACGCCGGCTGAATTTTGCATCAAAATCGCTGGGCGATCGGTAGCTGTTCATGGCAATCATGCGGGCCAGGGCTAATCCTTCCTTAGGTTGCTGGTCCTCGGAGTAAAAACCACCATCCCAGTCAGGATCGTTGTAGATAGCCTGCCGCTGGGTGTGACTGATACCGATGGCCCAGGGACGGTGATGTTTACCCATCCCCATTAATACAGCCGATTGCGGTCGGTCGTCCATGAGACACCATTCCAGTGACTGCATTCCGCCCATCGAGCCACCGATAACTTTCTTGATGCCGGTGATGTCGAGTTCGTTCAGTAGTTGCTGCTGCAGGCGAACCATGTCACGAATAGTCACTTCGGGGAAATTGGCGCGGTAGGGCTGTCCCGTTGCCGGATTTTTTGAGATTGGACCGGTAGTCCCGTAACAGCTGCCCAGCACATTGGGACAAATGATAAAGTGCTTATCAGGATCAAGGACGTTGCCGTTACCAAATAGTCCGCCAAACCATTCATCTGCTGATGTATTGCCGGTGAGCGCGTGACATACCAGCACCACGTTGTCACGGCCTTGGTTCAACTCTCCCCAGCTCTGCCAGGCGATGGTCGGTTGCGGAATGGTCGCACCGCTCTCGGTCACAAAAGGAGTTTCGAATGTATGTGTTTCTTTATTAGCCATTACTGTTATCCTAAACGTCTTTGGCTGTTAACAGCTTCCATGTTATTTGTAACCTTATCCTAAATCCCCCTTGAAAGGGGGATAGGATGGATGGTTATGCCGGTTGGTTGATTTTGCTAAAGGCGATTTCAAAGTCTTGCTTGATGTCATCGATATGCTCGATTCCGACCGACACTCGAATCAGGTCCGGTTCCACGCCGCTGGATGCCTGCTCCTCTTCGGTGAGCTGCTGGTGAGTGGTCGACGCCGGGTGGATGACCAGCGTTTTGGCATCGCCCACATTTGCCAGGTGGCTGGCTACTTCGACATTTTCAATAAAAGTACGAGCCGAATCAAAGCCGCCTTTTACGCCGAAAGTAAGTACCGCTCCAAATTTGCCGGGATTCAAGTACTTTTTAGCGCGCTCGTGATACGGATGATCTTCCAGTCCGGTATAATTTACCCAGTCCACGGCGTCTTGCTTGCGAAGCCATTTAGCCAGCTTCAGTGCGTTTTCGCAGTGGCGCTCGGTGCGCAGTGAGAGTGTTTCAAGCCCCTGCAGGAACAAGAAGCTGTTAAATGGCGACTGTGCAGAGCCGAAATCACGAAGTGCCTCGACACGGGCCCTGATTGCAAAGGCGATATTTCCAAAAGGACTGTCGGGACCGAAAGCCTCCCAGAAATTAAGCCCATTGTAGCCGGGAGCGGGCTCAGTAAAGACGGGGAAGTTGCCGTTGCCCCAGTCAAAGTTACCGGCATCTACAATCACGCCGCCGATACTTGTACCGTGTCCGCCAATCCATTTGGTAGCCGATTCGGTAACAATATTAGCTCCATGCTTAATGGGCTGGCAGATGGAACCCGCTGCGCCGAAGGTATTATCTACAATGAGCGGAATGCCATGATTTTCAGCAATCTCAGAAAGTCCCTCAAAATCAGGCACATTGCCGCGCGGATTTCCAATGGATTCCACATAGATAGCCTTGGTATTTTCGTCAATAGCCGCCTCATAGCTTTCTGGTTTGTCATCTTCTACAAAGTTTACATCAATGCCGAGGCGCGGCAGTGTCACCTTGAACTGGTTATAGGTGCCGCCGTAAAGAAAACTGGTGGAAACGATATTGTCACCAGCCTCGGCGATTGTGGCGATGGTCATAAACTGCGCCGACTGCCCGGATGCGGTGGCTACGGCTGCGGCTCCACCTTCGAGGGCGGCAATACGTTGTTCAAACACATCACTGGTGGGGTTCATGATGCGCGTGTAGATGTTGCCCATCTCTTTGAGGCCAAACAGGTCCGCGGCGTGTTCGGTATCATCAAACTCGTAGGAAGTGGTTTGATAGATGGGCACGGCGCGTGATCCCGTTGTGGGATCGGGTTCCTGACCGGCGTGCAGTTGTAGAGTGTCGAAATGTAATTTGCGTTCTTGTCCGTTAGTACTCATGGTGTTGGGTTTAGGGATTGTGGATTAAAGTTTATTGCAAACAAAAAAGCCTCTTCCAAGATCCGTGTCCGGTAAGGAGAAAAAGATCTTAGAAGAGGCTTGCTTGCGTTAAACCCACCATGAGGGTGGAAGCCAATTCTCTCATCTTTCTCCGTGTACCGGAGCAGGAAGTAGCACCTTTCCCGCGCAGAAAACTACGCTGGACGGTTGCTAAGGCGTCATCGGGCCTAATCCCTCAGCCTTTCTTGATAAGAGTGTTCAATACGTCAAAAAGAACAATGATAACAAAAAAGCCCTTCGGGATCTCCGAAGGGCCTGAAAATCTTCGCTATATTTCACGAATCAGTCCTTCGGTTGCAGATGCGGCCGTAGCATGCACATGCAACAGAGGCAGAAAATATGTCGTGCGATTCGTTTCATAACTGGTGTTTCTTAAATTCAATTCTAACTTAAGTGATCCGAGATAACCACACAAGAAATAATTCGATTAGAATTTCTGTTGGCAAGAATTACCCTTCACACTATTTGAGGTAGGATGTAACCAGTTACAAAAAATATTGCGAGCGAAAAAAATCAGGTTTCTTTGCGGAAGGTCATCTGAAAAGTTGTGCCATCCTGTGAGCTGAAACTATAATCAGCTTCAAGTTGATGACTGAGCGTTTCGATAAGTTTTACGCCCAGCGAATCGGTAGCTTGTGGATCCCAGTCCTGGGGCAGTCCTTTGCCATTGTCGCTGACTTCAAGCCAAACAGTATTGTCACCTTTTTCCTCACATGAAATAGCTATGGTGCCTCCCGTATCGTCAAAAGCGTGCTTTTGGGCGTTGGTAACAAGCTCGTTGATGATCAAGCCCAAGGGCACTGCCTGATGAGTTTTTAGTGATATTGGATTTAGATCCAGTTGAAAGTTGACATCGCCCGAATTATCTATTCCATCAAACGACTCTCCAACCTGTTCGACCAGATCTTTGATATAAACATCCATGGTAATGCTGGCCAGTCCTTCCGTCTCATATAGCTTTTCATGGATCGAGGCGATGGACTTTACTCGATTCATACTTTCTGATAGTACTTCCCGAACGGATTCAGAATTGCTTTTCATGATTTGGAGTTCCAGCAGTCCGGTAATGGTAGCAAGGTTATTCTTGATCCGGTGATGGGTTTCTTTAACCAGTGTTTCCCGTTCTTCAATAATTTCCTGCATTTTCTGGCGTCGTTCCCACTCGTCGGTGATATCCCGCTGTACGGCTACGAAATGAGTGATCTCATCCTTTTCGTCACGTATAGGATCGATGCTCCAGCTTACACGGTATTTTGTGCCATCTTTTTTATAGTTAAAGGTTTCGCCCTCAAAGCGATTACCGTTGCTGAGCTTTTCAACAAGGTCGTCAATCACATCACGATCCGTTTCGGGCCCCTGCAGAAACGAGGGCGTTTTACCCAGCACTTCTTCCCTGGAATACTGGGTTACATTCTCGAAGGCCTTGTTTACAAACACAATATCTTCGTCCCCGATTTGTTCAGGCGCATCCGTAACGATGATCATCTCATTGGTCGTCTCAATCGCTTTGAGCATGATCTCCGAAATGCCGCTGTCTGCTTGAGTTTGGTCGCTATTCAGTTCTCCAAAAATATTGTTCGTCATGTGGACTATTTGGTTTCCCTGGGTTAAATCTCTTAACAAATACTATCTGTTAAGAGTGTCGGGCTTTTGGACATTATCTTTTTTAATATAGTAATTTGGATTTACAGAAAAGTCGGCCGGCTCATCGAGTTTCAGCTCAGCCCGTTTCCAGTGGTCCGACGTTGGGTAGATAAATTCGTAGCTGCTGGTATCGTTGAGTGTTGCCTCCAGCGGCATATCGAACTGCGAGACATCTGCCTTCCAGCGGTAATGTAGCACGCCCTCTTTGATTTTGTACTGAAACGAAGGAATATCTGCATAATGAAGGTACTGGTCGAAGACGTCGTCCAAGTCCTTCCCTGAATGCTCAATGATATATCGCTCAACCTGGTCCGCAGTAACGGTCTGATGATGGAACTCGTTTTGGAGGCCCCGCAGAATGTGTTTCCAGGTGGAGTCGTTAGCCACGATTTGGCGAATCATATGCAGCATGTTATGTGCTTTGTAATACATATCGCCGGACCCCTCATTGTTTAGTCCATATTTGCCAGTGATAGGCGTTTTATTCTGGATACGGCTCCGCAGCCCACGTGAGTATTCAGCTCCGGCCTCTTTTCCAAATCGACATTCAGTGTAAATCGACTCAGAGTAGCTGGTAAAGCCTTCGTGTACCCACATATCGGCAATATCTTTGCCGGTGATATTGTTGCCCCACCACTCGTGACCGGATTCATGGATAATGATGAAATCCCATTTGAGGCCCCAGCCGGTGCCTGACAGATCTTCGCCCATGTAACCGTTTTTAAACCCATTGCCATAGGCTACGGCACTTTGGTGCTCCATCCCCAGGTGAGGTGTTTGCACCAGTTTAAAACTGTCTTCATAAAAGGGATAGGCTCCAAACCAGTCCTCGAAACAGCGCATCATCGGCTTTACCTGTTGGAATTGTTTTTTAGCTTTATCCAGATCTTGTTTCAGCACCCAGTAACTAAGGTCCAGGGGACCTTTCTTGCCATCAAAAGTTTTCGTGAAATTCACATAGTTGCCGGCATTGACGGCCACGTTGTAGTTGTTTATGGGATTAGATACGAACCAGCTCCAAGTGGTCATACCGTTATCATGGTGGGTGGTGTCGCGCAGTCGCCCATTGGAGACATTTACCATGGGGTCGGGCACAGTAATATTGATGCTCATGCTGTCGGGTTCGGCCGTTTGATGATCTTTGTTGGGCCACCAGACGCTGGCGCCGAGTCCCTGGTTGGCGGTAGCCACCCAATTATTGTCGAGCGAATCCTGAGCCCAGATAAAGCCGCCATCCCACGGGGGATTCTGTGCCACTTTGGGTCGCCCATGGTAGTAAACGGAAAGGGTGTACAGCGAATCTTTTTTTAGGTCACTTGGGACGTCGATCATATAGGCATAGCTGTTTTTGACGCGATGAAAAGACAGGCTTTTGCCGTTTTGTTTCACTTGATCGATCTGTAGGGGATCTTGCAAGTCGATTTGCATCTGACGCGGTGCCTTTTCCACGCGGTAGGTAATGTTATTATAGCCGGTGATGGCAGAATCTTGCGGTTGGATCGTCACATTCAGATCGTAATACACTACATCCCACCAGGCGCGCTGTGGCGTGATGGATCCGCGCAGGGAATCAGCTTTAGTGGCTAGTACGCCCGATTCTTGCGCGACTGACGGTATGGCCACCAATGAAATCATCGCTACTAACAGCGATAATCGGAGTATCTTGGAAAAGTTTTGCAGTAGCAGAAAATTTAATAGCTTTGATAAAATATTCATCGAGAGTTAGTTATGGGAAATAATAGAGAGCCGTTTGTTCCGGATGCTGTGTTCCATGTGTATAACCATGGGAATGCAAAAGATCTTGTATTTTGAGAAGATAAGAATTACGATTTCTTTTTAAAGAGATATCGTAAATATATTCCTGCGGTAGCCCATACGTTTGCCTACTGCCTGATGCCTAACCATTTTCATTTGATGATTCGGGTGAAAGGAGAGAAAGAATTACGGAAATTTTACAAGAAAAAGTACCCGGCCAAAGATCCGCAAAGTTTCCAAAACTTTGCGGATCTGATATCTAATCAATTTAAAAACTTCCTAATCTCGTACGCGAAATCATATAATCAAATGTACGACCGCAGGGGGAGTTTATTTTTAGACAATTTAAAACGAAAACCCGTCACAAATTCTACTTACTATACCCGGCTTGTTCGCTATATTCATCTGAATCCGGTGACGCATGGATTTGTAGAGCAGCCCCAGGATTGGGAGCATAGCTCATATCACAGCTTGTTATCGGAACAAACAACTGCCTTGTCTCGCGAAGAAGTCCTTGATTGGTATGGAGGACGAAAGGGATTTATTAAAGCGCATACTATTTAACAAAACCCTCAGGGTTTGGGGTAAAATTATTATCAATATCCATAATGCCGCACGCGGCTGGGATCTTCGCGCCACTTTTCGCGAACTTTAACGTGCAGGTCCAGGTAGATTTTCTTATCCACGAAATCTTCGATGACTTCACGAGCATTTTTGCCCAGCTTCTTGATGGCTTTGCCACCTTTGCCAATCAGGATACCTTTTTGCGAATCGCGGTTGACGATGATATCCGCACTGATGTAGTCGAGATCGTCGCGCTCATCATATTGTACAATGTCGATAGTGGAGCAGTAGGGGATCTCCTGGTGGTACAATAAAAATAGCTGCTCACGAATCATTTCGGCCACGAAAAAGCGTACCGGCTGCTCGCTGAGCATATCCTTGGGATAGAAGGGCGGCCCTGATTTGATGTTGGCTTTTACCGTATCCATCAGGTGTTGCAGTCCCTTGCCATTGAGCGCCGAAACATAGAGCGTGTCGTCAAACTCAAACTTTTCTTGGATCCGTCCGGCTACGACCTCGGCTTCTTGTTCCGAGACTTTATCAATTTTGTTCATCACCAAGAAGATTTTCTTGTTCTTCATGGAGGTGAACATCTTGAAAATACGTCCCGGTATTTCGGGGTCGGTTACGTCCACAATCAGCAGGATGATATCAGCATCAGTTCGCGCCCGGTCGACCGTTTTCATCATTGCTTTTTGTAGCTCGTAGCTGGGATTGATCACGCCCGGAGTATCCAGGAAGATAATCTGCATATCCTCTTCGGAGTGAATCCCAAGGATCTGGTGGCGCGTAGTCTGGGGCTTGTGGGTGGTGATAGATATCTTATTTCCCAGCAGCCGGTTCATCAACGTAGATTTGCCGGCATTGGGTTTGCCCAAAATGGCCACATATCCTGATCGATGATTTTCAGTGTTTTCCATGTATCATGTATATAGTAAGATTCGAAGGGTAGTTCCCTTTCTAATTATATAATTTGGTGTTTCCCATTATGGCCAAAAACTTTTTAACGGTGCTATCTAATCCATAGTACAAGGCCGTGGAAACTAAGGCGTGCCCAATGCTGATATCGTGAAGATGAGGTACTGTTTCTACCAGTGGACCAAGATTTTGCAGGTTGAGCCCGTGTCCGGCGTTAACGTTCATTCCCAGGTTGTGGGCTAAGTTTGCTGCCTCTTTCAGACGTTGTAGCTCACGTTTTCGGGCTTCTTCCGTTATTGCATTGGCATAAGTGCCGGTATGCAGTTCAATGGCATCGCTGCCCAGCTCGTGTGCCAGTTCAATATCTTCTTTGTTGGGATCGATGAAGAGGCTGATTTTGATGTCGGTCGCCCGAATTTTGGGAAACACACGCTGTTGGAAATCATCGAAAACGGTCTGCATTTTAAGCCCGCCCTCGGTCGTTAGTTCCTCACGGCTTTCGGGCACCAGCGTAACAAGATGTGGATCTACATCCATACAGATGGTAAGCATCTCGTCGGTGGCGGCCATCTCAAAATCCAGGGTGCCTTTAATGCTGTCTTTAAGTTTATAGACATCTTCAGTTTGGATGTGGCGCCGATCTTTTCGCAAGTGAAAGACAATGCCCGATGCGCCGGCTTCTTCGCAAACCTTGGCTGCTTCAGCAGGATCCGGATAGCCCTCGCCGCGGGCATTGCGAAGGGTGGCGATATGATCAACATTCACCAACAGTTGCATAGCAAAATGAGTACATTAATTTACAGTTGTCTTTGAATTCCTAAATATAGATTATTTTAGTGGAGAGTTTAAGTCATAATCCATAAAACAATAAAATGGCGCGCTTACAGACAGCGATCATAATTTTTGTATCAGGATGGATAGCAGTCGGGTGCGGTGTCGTTCCCCGATCTACTCATCGTCCCCCACAGGCGACTGCCACGACGGCCAATGATACGGCAGCTTCTGATGAGCAAGAGACGACCGAACCTGGTTCATCTACACCGCCTCCGGCCATGGCAGTTTCTTCCCTGAACGAGGTTCGGGCATCGCTGATGCAGGCTTATCGCGACTGGAAAGGCACGCCCTATCAACTCGGGGGCGCGTCGCAGGAAGGTGTTGACTGTTCCATGCTGGTAAATATCATTTTCGATCAGTACTTCGACATTGATCTGCCGACCAATACCCGCGCCCAGCTAAATGTCGGAAATAGCATCCGACGGGCAGGGGTCCGCACCGGCGACCTGGTATTCTTTCGCACAGGACGTAAAAGCCTCCATGTGGGGATTGCTGTGAACCAAGGTGAATTCCTTCATGCTTCTACCTCCAACGGTGTGATGATCAGCAAGCTGGGTAACAGCTACTGGCGAAATCGCTTTTTTGAAGCTCGCCGTGTCTTATAATTTATATATAAACTATTGTTTCTTATAGATATAGAAACACAACAAAAGTTGAATATTAGCAGGGATATGCTAACTTACACTAATATATCTATATAATAGGAAGGACATTTAACAGGTCGATAGGACGGGCCCACGACTTTGGGCTTCGGGACCCTATTTCGGGTCTGCCCGACCAGGCTGGGAAGGCTATTCCAAAGAAGAAATTTATGATCAGGTTGACTACTGGGCTGCCTTGGGCGTTGATGCACTTAAAACAAAGGGTGGCAATTCCGAGACGATCAAGCACCTTGTGAACAGGGCACACTGGCACGGGCTTACGGTGGCCGGTCACCTTGGATCAGGCTATCGTGGAACCACCAATTCCATCATGGCTATTGATCTCGGCATTGATCGCGTGGAGCATATCCTCGGCGGATTTGTGCTCGATTCTACACAATATGCCTACCCTGTTTGGAACAACGTAGATACCACTTCGCAGGATTTCAAAAGAACGATGCAGTACTATTTGGATCACGATGTTTATTTTGATGCGACCATCAATGCGCCGGTCTATTTTACCACGCTTAAAGATGGGTTTGATTATTGGGAAGATGAAAAATCGATGTTTACGGATTACGTCCGGAACTTGCTGCCGCCCCGTTCAGAGCAGGAGGGTAGTGACCTTATGGACGGGCTTTATCACGCGATGCGTCGTTCTACCAAGGCGTTTTATGATGCCGGCGGTGGCGACCTTATTACGCTGGGAACCGATGCTCCCACGCACGGTTACTTTGTAGCAGGGTTTGGGGCACACCGCGAGATGCACACCATGGTGATGGCCGGTATCCCCGAGGCCGCCGTGCTGAAAATTGCTACACAAAATAGTGCCAACGCCATAGGCAAGGGCAGCTTGCTGGGTTCCATCGAAACAGGTAAGCTGGCCGATCTGTATGTCGTGAAGGGTAACCCGCTGGACGATATCACTAATACCAGGAATGTAAAGCTCGTAATGAAATCAGGGCAGGTGTATAATCCCCAAAAACTATTGGAACAGGTGAAGGGGAATATTGGTCCCGCTAGTCCCTCGGAAGTCAACAGCTGGTTTAAGTATCCTGAGCTGGAGCAAAAGGCGGCGGAAATTAAAAACAACGAAAAATAAAAAAAGGATAACGCATCACTCTAGCAGACACGTTATCCTTACCCCCGAAGAAAATGGTGAGCGGTCAGACTTCCATAGCAGATTCGACTCCCTTAGGATTTTCTCCATACCGGTTGGAGCCAGGCTGGCTGTCCTGAACTAAAAATATGATTAGCGCAATAGCTCCAATTATTGGAATCAGTGATATCAACAACCACCAGCCGCTTCTACCCGTATCGTGCAGGCGGCGTACGCCTACGGCAATGCCTGGAATTAAGACCGCCAGCGAATAAAGGAGCGGCAAAATCATCATCCCGGAAGCCATCGATGCGCTTTGGCTCATACCGCCGATAAATCCCGATACAAAGCCAATAGCCATGCTGATTAAGAAGTTGATCAGAAAGAACATCCAGTATTCTTTTCGCCGGGCTCGTCCACTAAAATCAGCGTATTGCTTTAATACTTTTATATACCAGTCCATTGTGCTCTCCTTTTTTAATTAGTACTATTTTTTGATGTTTACCCCGAATTAATTGTTTTCAATATAGCAGAATGACTCCAAAGTGCAAGTTTGGAGCCTTTACTGTGCGATTTAAACCCTGAGGTAGGGCATGATACTTTTAATTGTAGCAATATTATTGGGAGCAGCAGGAGTTGTATGGTTGTGGAAAGGGCCTATCAAAAGTCTGGTGGAGGCTATGAAGAAGAATGGCAGCAGTGCTCTTGAGGCCTACGTCACAATTTTTATTGTAACGGCCGGACTTGGATTTGCAGTGTATATGATTTTGCAAGTAGCCTGATAGGTCGGATTTAGAACGGCACCTCGTGATCCATATCAGACATGTCAATGACGTTGTCGTCTGGGTCGTCGGATTGAGAATCCCCGTCGCCGCGTTCTACCTTCCAGGCTTTCACATCGGTATACCAGTTGCCCTTGTATTCCCGGCTCTGGATATCGATATAGACCGTAACTTCTTCACCTTCCTTGACATCAAATTGGTCGATCTTGTCGCCCCATTGAGTGATACAAATTTTCTTGCCGAACTTGCCTTGCGTCTCGAGGATAAAATCCTGTTTCTTCCAGGGACCGTTCTTGCCCTGGCCAGACTTTTCCTCAAGAATTTGCTTCACTTCGCCTTTGATTTTCAACTCATCCATGGTACTTCCTTGCCTGATTTTATACGGTCTCAATTGTCAAAGCAGGATATGGATGCTGTTAATATATATCAATAAAAATGTGTGTTAATTTTTCGGAGCTTTCGTACCCAGTGACATCGTGGGATAGTCGGCCATGACGTAACGAACATCAGCATTTTTGTTGATGTCGGTGACTTTCATCGTCGTGGTTTCACCGCTGCCAAGATCTTTTGAGGTGAGTTCCAACATCATGCCATAAGGGTAGTTTTCGGGAACCATTCCCTTGATTTGTCGGGCATTGGTTTGAGCTTGAAACAGGCTGTTCATCCCGTATTCCGCTTCCCGGGTGACCCATATTTCGACTTCTTCATTTTCGCTTTGAGATTGGTACCCATCGCAGTTGTATCCCAGAATCGTTTTGTGTCCGATTTTGGTATATCCCTGCCACTCATCTGTTTCATCCCAATTTTCTGCCTCCCTTTGCTGCGCTTCAAGGCTGTCGTTCATGGTTGCAAGAGCTTGCTTCCAGTCGTAGGCAAAAGAGAACTTATTGTTGTCGTTGCTCATGAGCATCAGCATAGCGGAATTGTTGAAGTCGTAAATAATGAACAAGTCTCCATCTTCTTTTTTCATTTCCTCGCTGGAGAATGCGGTGCCCGTATACATCTTATTGGTGTTAAAATGCATATCCATGATTAACGGTGGCTCCGTTTCGCCGTTTTTCTTGGTCGTCTGGATCTCCATGGTAGTGATGGTATCGAATTGATATTCCTTCTCGGTGGTTACATTACTATTCATGATAAAGGGCAGTTGGCCCGTGCTGTCAGCATGTATTTCACCAAAAATTGAATTCCATGACTTTTCCACCATTTGTTCGGCTGCCTTTTGGATCTGTTCAGTCATCTTTTCTTCGGCTTTTTGAGCTGCAGCTTGCTGCGCTTTTTTCTTAAGACGATTCAGAATTTGTGCTTCTGCACTGTGGCTGAGACTGGAAATGATTACAAATGCCGTAATTGTGAGTATTAGATATCTCATTTTGCTCTCCATTTTGGGTAGTTTAATATTTGCCAATCTACGAAAAATTATTCAGTTAAATCCATAAAAAATAGGGTTTTACCATATGTTTTTGCGTTTGTTGGGGATGGGGCGAAAATTCTGCTATAAATTTGCTGAACGAGAATCTGGGTAGATAAAGCGACTGGCCACAGGTTTTTTGCCCGGACGAGACTTTTGTTACCATGGTTACTAACTTTTGCCTAAGTGCACATTAAAAGCTATAAGTTATAATCTGATATCATGGAGAAGCAGACGCAAAATTCCAGCCATTTACCTGCATTGCTGCATTTCCTGGAGCAGCCAGAGTCGTATCCGCACTATCCGGAAAAGGTAGAGCACGTACAAACCCACATATCGCATGTGTTTATAGCGCCCCCCTTTGTGTACAAATTCAAAAAACCGGTCGATTTTGGGTTCCTGGATTACAGCACGCTGCAAAAGCGTCACCAATATTGCCAACGAGAGATTGAGTTGAACCGGCGCTTGACGGATGATGTCTATTTGGGAATAGTCTCTATTTGCGAAGAAAATGGGACTTGGGACATTCGAGATGGCACGGCAGAAGATGCCGTGGAATATGCTGTGAAGATGAAAAAACTGCCCGAGCAGTACTTCCTGCATACCTTCCTTGATAATGACACGCTGACTCAGCAACATCTTGATCGAGTGGCCAATAAATTGGCAGATTTCTACAATAGTCAGGAGCCGGACGATGAGGTTTTGGAATGGGGACGTATTGAAAAGATCAAAGTAAATACGGACGAAAACTTCAGCCAGACGGGGCCCTTTGTGGGACAGACGCTGGATGAGAATACCTACGAGGCAGTTCGCTATTTTACCAATCACTACTTCGATCGGCATGCAGACTTGTTTGAAAAGCGGATCGCAGAACAACGTATTGTGGATGGTCACGGCGACCTACACCTGGAGCATATTCATATTACACCCAAGAAAGTCCAGATCTACGACTGTATCGAGTTTAACGATCGTTTTCGTTATGGTGATTTAGCAGTTGATCTGGCGTTTCTGGCCATGGATCTTGATTTTAACGGACGATGGTCGGAAGAGCGGTATTTTATTGACCAGATGTCCGAGAAGCTGGAGGATCCTGATCTCTCAGAGATTATTGACTTCTATAAATGTTACCGTGCCTATGTGAAGGGCAAAGTAAAAAGTCTCCAGAGTGATGAAGAAGAGGTGCCCGCAGACGAGCGGCGCCAAGCTGCCGAGACGGCGGCCCGTTATTTTGATCTCTCTCTGCGATATGCCTTGCTGGGATCTCAGCCGACCATGTTGGTGTTTATGGGACGTGTGGGCACGGGCAAAAGTACACTGGCAAGTTACCTTGAAGAAAAGTTGGATATCGAGCGCCTTTCCACTGATCACATTCGCAAAACGCTGGCCGGTTTACCGCTTGACCAGCGGACCCCTGCCTCGCAGCGCGATGAGCTATATTCTTCAAAGATGTCGGCCCAAACGTATGATACCCTCTTTGATAAAGCGGAGTCGCAGTTACAGGACGGCAATAGTGTTATCCTGGATGCTACTTTTAGCAGCAGAGCGTCACGACAGCAGTTGATAAACATATCGAAAAAGATGGGCGGTCGGCTGTTTTTTGTGGAGGCCCAGGCTTCCGAGAACGTCATAAAGCAGCGCCTGCAGCACCGTGAAGAGCAGGAGGGTGTGGTTTCAGATGCGCGGCTTGAAGACTTTGAGCAGCTCAATGATCGATATCAGCCGCCCGAAGAAATCGATGCCGGTAGCTTTGTAGGGATTAATACCGAAAATCCTGTGGATGATACAATTAGGCAGCTTTATCTTGAACTCATAGACAAGCAGATCTGGCATAGTTGTTAATCTATCTGCTGATTCTGCATGCCGTAAAGAGTTATTCCGCTGTGTTAAATATCGGAGTGTAGTAAAAGAGATTAAGCTGGCTTTAATTTCTGGAATAGTACTTGTCTATTTGGTTGAATACTTGTTCCAAGGCCGCTTCTTTGAAGACGCCCCAACCTAGGATTCTTTTTTCTCCGTTTGTGAAGATCATTTTTGTTTGACCTCCCAGCTTATACTCTTGTTCTTTGAGCTTGCAAAAACCTCGGTATTTGCTTGAGATATAATATTCTTGGAATCGGTTGTCTACTGTTTTCATATGTTGTGCAAATGGTTCTGGGGTAATAAAAATAATAGAAAAGTTAACACCGTTAATCATATTAGGCAATACCAAAATTCACCTATTTTTTTACCAAACAAATAGGCTTTGACTCTTGTTTCCCTAAAATAGTAAAGCCCTGCAAGTCAATGACTTACAGGGCCTAGTGTGCCCAAGAGAGGACTCGAACCTCCACGGGGAAAACCCCACATGCACCTGAAGCATGCGCGTCTACCAATTCCGCCACTTGGGCATGAAAATAGAAAGAACAAAAGCGCTATACCGTTTTTTCGACAGCTCCAAATATAGGATTTTTAAAAATGAATTTGAAACCGCCTTTCATAATTTTTTTTGAGTAGCCGTACAAAAATGCGGACAATAAAAAAGCCCGCTCAAAAAGCGGGCTTCAAAATCCAATAAAAATCGTGGATCCTATTTGTAATCGAGGCTCTTAACATTCGTTGCACTCAAGCCTTTGGGAGTCTCTTCAACTTCAAACTCAACTGTCTCGTTGTCCTCAAGTCCCTGGTTGTAATCCAGATTCTCAATGTTATTTCTGTGTACAAAAACATCTTCGCCACCGTCGTCGGGCTTAATGAATCCAAAACCTTTCTGCGTGTCGAAGAACTTTACTTTACCTTGTTTCATAAAAATATAACTTGTAGTTGTGCACCTATGGGCTGCATCAGATGAATAGAGTTGGGTTAACGCGTCAATCCAAAAAACTCACTTTGTAGGTGGGAATTAAATATAACACTCAAAGATACAGCTAAATTAGCAAAACACCTATTTTTAATTTGAGATGAATCGGAACAGGGACGGAACCAAGTAGACAACTGTTTTGAATTTGCTGCCGTTGAGCTATTTTTGCGGTGAATCGTTAATCAATACATAGAGAGTGGAACTCACAAAAAGCAAATCTTTCGGCTTCCTGCTGGGAATCGTTGTCTTCATTATTGTTTTGGCTGCTCCTGCGCCGGAGGGGCTCTCCGAGAGCGGCTGGAAAACGGCAGCCGTGGGACTGTTGATGGCGTTTTGGTGGATTACCGAGGCGATCCCTATCGCGGCTACGGCCCTGGTCCCCATTGTGTTTTTCCCGGTATTGGGTATATCCGGTATCGAGGATACGCTGTCGCCCTACGCACATCCGCTCATCTTCCTGTTTCTGGGGGGATTTGTGATCGCCGTCGCTATGGAAAAATGGAATTTGCACCGACGTATAGCGCTTAATATCGTCAATTTTGTCGGTACCGAGCCGAATTCTATCATACTGGGTTTCATTATTGCCTCGGCCTTTTTGAGCATGTGGGTCAGCAATACGGCTACGGCGCTCATGATGCTGCCGATTGCCCTTTCGGTGCTTAATCTTGTCGATCAAAGGGTAGAAGCCGGCCACGGAATTCGGCACTTTAACTTGTGTCTGCTGCTGGGCATTGCTTACGGTTGCAACATCGGCGGTATGGGCACGCTGATTGGTACACCGCCCAATGCACTGCTGGCCGGGTTTATGCAAGACAATTACGGCATTGAAATATCCTTTGCAGAGTGGCTGCTGTTTGGCATTCCGCTAGTGGTGATTTCACTGCCGATTTTGTATTGGACGCTCACAAGATGGATCTATCCCATTTCATTTACTGAACTGCCCGGCGGACGAGCACTTTTTTCAGAGAAACTGAACGAGCTGGGGGCTATTGATTCCTCGGAAAAGAAAGTTGCAGTCGTTTTTGTGATTACGGCGCTGTTCTGGATTACGCGCCCACTACTTTCGAATCTGTTTACGGGTCTTACCGATACCGGCATCGCCATTGCCGCGGCGTTGAGTTTCTTCCTGATCCCGGTGCAGTCGCAGAAGCGTACATTCATCCTTGAGTGGGATGATGTCGAGGAGCTACCCTGGGGCGTACTCATCCTGTTTGGCGGAGGGTTGAGCCTGGCCTCGGCGATCAGCTCCACGGGATTGGCCGAGTGGATCGGGCAGGGGGTACAGGTACTGTCCGGCTGGCCTATTATATTGCTATTGATACTAGTGGTAACGCTGATCGTGTTCCTTACCGAAATGACAAGTAACACGGCTACGACCGCTGCTTTTTTGCCGATTATGGGATCCGTGGCGGTGGGATTGAGTTTGGAACCGATGCTGCTTGCACTTCCGGTGGCGCTGGCAGCCAGCTGCGCGTTTATGCTTCCGGTGGCCACCCCGCCCAATGCTATTATTTACAGCAGCGACCGCATTCATATCCCTGATATGGCCAAGGCCGGCATCTGGCTAAACGTAATCTTTATCTTGATTACATCGCTTGTAACATATTATGTAGCGCCGTTTATTTTCGGCTTTTGATCAGCCGGGTTGCCGCTCCTGGAAGATGAAGGTCATCAGTTGTTTGTACTCCTCGGTCAGCTCTACATCGCGGCGCGCCATGATGGCCTCCATGGCGTCAAAGGCTTTATCAAGTTTATAAGTCTGGATGACATTGGAGCCTACCCAGCTAAAGGAGGGGATTAGTTTGGGCGGAAAATCGTTGGAAAAAATGTTGCAGCTGACCCCACAAACTGTTCCGGTATTAAGCTGCGTGTTGATGGCGGTCTTGGAATGATCGCCCATAATACTACCAATAAATTGTTGGCCGGTTTCGATCTCCTGGCGGTCGGTCCAATTGGTAACGCGGATGGTGCTGTAGTTGTTCTTAAGATTTGAGGTATTGGTATCGGCGCCAATGTTGCACCACTGACCGATGAGAGAGTTGCCCATAAAACCGTCATGCCCTTTGTTCGAGTAGGAGTGGAAGATGGAGTTATTGACTTCACCACCTACCTTGCAGACGGGGCCAATTGTTGTATCTGCATAGATTTTGGCGCCCATATTTACTTTGGAATCTTCGCAGATGGCCACCGGTCCGCGAATGAGCGATCCGGACATTACCGTGGCATTTTTACCAATGTAAATCGGTCCTTTTGCAGCATTAAGCACACAGCCTGCCTCAATCGTTGCTCCCTCTTGGATGTAAATTTCGCTGGGATTTTCCAACACAGCCTGTTCCGAAACGGTAATGTCATTGCTGCTTTCGGCATCCAAAAGCGCGATATCGCGGACAATCTCCCGGCCGTTTAGTTGGAATAAATCCCACAAATTGCTGATAGACAGAAAATTGGTGCTCTCCAGCACAAAAAGTTTATTGAATTCCGGTGATCCATTTTCAAGCCACTGCTTGGAATCGGGGCCTCCCACGTTGGCTGCAATTACGGTATCGCCAAACTGCAGACACTGACCTTCGCCTAAATCATTAATTCTTTCTATAAGATTATCCGTCGGCAGATACCGGCTGTTGATCCAGGTACAGCTTTGGCCGGGATCAATATCTCCTGCATCAAAAACGTGTTGCAGCGGGGGGCGCAGGATCCTGCTGCAAGTTGTTGCCTCCAATGCTTTCACCCATTTGTCGGAAATGGTGAGAATACCGATTCGCAAATCATCAGTTGGACGGGTGAGCGTAAGCGGATGAAAAATGTCGAATTCTGCATCTTCAAATAAACAGATCTGCATGACGTTGTAGAGAATATAGTTAGAATAGCTGTTTTAAAGTATCTGTCAGAATGATAAATTAATGCATGGTCAAAAATTGACCAAGAGAGACAGTATAATAATCACCACGCAATTAAGTAACCTTTAGATTTATGTGCGGAATAGTTGGATACGTTGGCCCCCAAAAGGCGAGCGACATTATTGTCAAGGGATTGGAACGACTCGAATATCGCGGATATGATTCGGCTGGCATCGCCTTGTTGAATGGCGAGTTGAATATTAAGAAAGGAAAAGGCAAAGTTGAAAACCTCAAGAAAAAGCTCGAGGCAGATCCTGCCGAAGGCTTTTTAGGGATTGGTCACACGCGATGGGCCACCCACGGAGCGCCGAATGATGTGAACAGCCATCCCCACGTGAGCGAATCGGGGAACATTGCACTTGTCCATAATGGCATTATTGAAAATTACAACTCGCTGAAAAAAGAGCTTCAGAACAAGGGGCGCACCTTTAAAACCGAAACCGATACCGAGGTCATTGCCCAGCTGATCGAAGAGATTTATGAAAACGGGAACGGCGATGGTCTGACCTTTGAGCAGGCCGTGCAGATGGCGCTGCAGCAAGTTGTTGGTACATACGGTCTTGCTATCCTGAACCGCGAAGATCCTGACCGCATGATTGTCGCTCGGAAGGGATCGCCGCTGTTGCTTGGGATTGGCGATGGCGAAATGTTTGTGGCTTCTGATGCATCGCCGATCGTCGAGCACACCAAAAAGGTTGTGTATCTGGATGACGGTGAAATGGCGATCGTCACCAAGGATGGATATGAAGTAAAAACAATTAAGGATGAGCCGCTTACCAAGAAGGTACATGAGCTGGCGATGAGCATCGAAGAAATTGAAAAACAGGGGTATCCGCACTTTATGCTCAAAGAAATTTTTGAGCAGCCCCGGGCAATTGCTGATTGCCTGCGCGGTCGCCTCGATGTTGAAAATCACAATGTGCAATTGGGTGGCATTGCTGATGTGCTTGACAAACTCGTGAATGCCAAACGACTGATTATTGCTGCTTGTGGCACCAGCTGGCATGCTGGATTAGTGGGCGAATATCTGTTTGAGCACCTGGCCAAACTGTCGGTGGAAGTGGAGTACGCCTCGGAGTTTCGATACCGTGAGGCCCTTATTGACGAGGATGATGTAATGTTGGTTGTCTCGCAAAGTGGTGAGACGGCCGATACGCTTGCAGCTCTTCGCACAGCCAAGGAGCGCGGGGCCCTAACTCTGGGCGTGTGTAACGTGGTAGGCTCGACTATTGCCCGAGATACCGATGCGGGCGTCTATACACATGCAGGTCCTGAAATTGGCGTCGCTTCGACCAAGGCCTTTACCACGCAGGTATCAGTACTGGCGATGATGGCCATTTTGCTGGGACAGCGGCGCGGCACCATCGACGAGGAATATGCAAACCGCTTGATTGAGGAGCTGGACCGAATCCCCGGGAAAGTGGAGAAAATTCTTGAGAACAGTGAGTCCATCGAAGAGATGGCCAAGCTGTTTACCTACGCGCCTAACTTCCTGTATTTGGGACGTACCTACAATTTCCCGGTAGCCCTGGAAGGAGCGCTCAAGCTAAAAGAGATTTCGTATATCCACGCTGAGGGATATCCGGCTGCAGAAATGAAGCACGGTCCCATTGCGCTCATCGATGAGATGATGCCGGTGGTAGTGATTGCGGCGACGGATCATACCAATGACAAGATGATCAGTAATATTGAAGAGGTGAAGGCCCGGAAGGGACGTATTATCTCGATTACGGGAGAAGAGAACGAGGAGGTTATTGACCTCTCGGAGTTTTCGTGTCCCATTCCCGAGACCGAAGACTGCCTGTCACCACTTCTGACGTCCATTCCGTTGCAGCTGCTGTCGTACTATATTGCGGTCAACCGTGGTTGCGATGTGGATCAGCCGCGGAACCTGGCCAAGAGTGTGACAGTAGAATAGGATATATCTTTTACTTACGTTGAAAAGGTAAAGCCTAAACAGGCTTTGCCTTTTTCTTTTTTGATGAGCTTTTTTGAGAAGGATAAACGAAACTGAGTCCTTAGTCGTTTTTTAAACTATGACTACTCTGAAAATAAAGAATATGGTGTGCGACCGCTGTATCATGACCGTGCAGGACGTACTTGAGGAGCTCGGTTATGAAGTGGATTCGGTTTCATTGGGTAAAGCAGAGGTCTCGGAGGAGATCGACGGGGCAGCAAAGCTTACCGAAATTGATTCGAAGCTTCAGGATAAAGGCTTTGAATTAATTAAAAAAAACAATGAAGCTCTTGTGGAGGATATTAAATCTGCTCTTATTGATTATCTGACCTATCTGGAAAACAAAGATAATCCGGTCAAGGTATCAGAATATCTTGCCGAAAAACTCCATCACAATTATAGCTACCTGAGTAATCGCTTTTCCAACTATGAAAATACTACCATTGAGCAGCATATAATTCAGTTAAAAATTGAGCGGGTCAAGGAACTGTTGACCTATGAAGAGATGACCTTGAGTGAAATTGCTTATAAGCTGAATTACAGCAGCGTGCAGTACCTTTCCAATCAGTTTAAAAAAGTGATGGGGATGACGGTAACGGCATTCAAAAAGGAAGAGACAATTAGCCGAAAGTCTTTTGATACGGTTTAATTAGTATGGCTGATCAGTCAACAGACCCAGCAGGTACACTTGAACGTACGTTAGGTCTGAAAGCGGCTTTGTCTATTGGGGTTGGCACAATGGTGGGAGCCGGTATTTTTGTCTTTCCGGGTATAGCAGCAGGATATGCCGGACCTGCAGCCATGATTTCGTTTGCGCTTGCCGGTCTTATAGCTTTATTAGTGGCTACCTCAACCGCCGAGTTGGCTACTGCCATGCCTGAAAGCGGCGGGGCCTATTATTACGTCTCGCGGACTTTTGGTTCCCTGGCAGGTTTTGTCATCGGTATCAGCCAGTGGATTGGACTCGTCTTTGCAAGCGCATTTTATTTGTCGGGATTTGGCCAGTATGCAATCGACTTGCTTCATAAAGCGGGATTTGAGCTTGGCGATCCGGTGATTCTGATTGCTTCGGGAACGGCCTTGCTACTGACAGTGATTAATCTGGTGGGTACCGAAAAAGCGGGTCAGCTGCAGAACAGGGTAGTCATTGTGTTAACGTTCTTACTTTCGTTGCTTTTTGGTTACGGTATTCTGAATGCTGTTGGTCTTGTTGGAAAAGCGCAGTGGCCCGTTCCATTTGCGCCAAAGGGGACATGGCCGATCTTTACAACCACCGCCCTGATATTTACCTCATACCTGGGATTTGTACAAATTGCTACCGTAGCCGGTGAAATAAAAGAACCGAAGAAAAATTTACCCAAAGCTTTGATGGGTAGTGTCTTGTTGGTTATGGGATTATATATCACCGCCCTGTTTGTTAGTACCACTGTTTTGCCCACCGACCGATTGGCCGAGCTTGGAGAGACGGCCATGGTTAGCGTGGCGAATTCTTTAATTGGTAAGTGGGGAGCTCTCACTATTCTGGCTGCAGGCCTGCTGGCTACACTGTCAAGTGCGAATGCTTCAATTTTGAGTTCCTCACGTGCTATTTACGCGCTTAGCTATGATGATTTACTTCCATCAACGATAAGCAAAGTTAATGATCAGTTCGGGACGCCACACATAGCTTTGATGGCGGTTGGTATCCCCATTGCAGGATTAACATTGTTAGGAAAAATTGAAATTCTAGCAGAGGTGGCTTCTTTGCTGCATCTGATCATGTATGGTATGATCTGTGTAACGCTGATAGCTTTGCGCTCGCGTAATCCCTACTGGTACAGTCCGGATTACCAATCGCCGGGCGGATGGGCAGTACCCACTCTTGGTGCCGTAGCCAGCTTCGGATTGATATTTCTTATGGAGCCCCTGTCCATTGCAATGGGATTTGGGGTCATGATCGTTGCCTTGGGGTGGTACGTAATGTTTGTTCCCGAGGTGGAGTTTTCACGGCCGTTGCCATCGTCGGTAAAGCCGGAGCTTATTGCACCTCGAATTTTAGTACCAGTGGAACTGCCCAACCCAAACCCATTGCCCAAAGCACTCTTGGAGGTGTTTAATAAGTTTGAGTTGCTGCTTATGGGCTATCGAATTGTGCCTGAACAGACCAGTCCCGAACAGTCCAGAGGGGAGTTTGCCGAAGAAGCCGAGCGGGAACTCGATCAAATCGTCAAAGATGCGGAACAATGGGCTGGAAATATTGAGAAGGATATCGTTTTTACGCCCGATTTTGCACATAGCGTGGACAGATATGTTACTGAAAACCATTGCCATTCTATTTTAACGGCTGCACCAATTTCATCTGTAGAACGCTTATTGCTGCCAGTGTATGCCAAAAGTCAGGTGAACCGTAATCTGGCAACGATATTATATGATTTGACACAGACCAGCAATTTGCCGGTTTCACTGGTGATACTTACTAGTGGTGAGCGGGAATCCGAAGAGCAAAGTAACATTGATGAACTCAGAGATTTTGCCGTGGAGCAATTAAAGCAGGTCGGTTTGCAGGAGGACCAAATACGATCGAGTCGCGCGGAGGTTGCTGATATTGCCAATGCGGTTGCACAACTATCAGATGAGGATGATGTGGTGATTCTGCCGGAGGCCAGTACTACTGATCGAAATAAGTTTTTTAATACGCTGCACGAGGATATTCAGGAAGCGGTTGAATGTCCTGTACTTGTAGTCTTGAGAGAAGATAACGATGAATAGGATTTTCATTTGATTGGTCTCCTCTGAAGAAATCCAAAAATTTTACACATTTCTTTTAAGGTATTATAACGGAACCTAGGTAGTGGCCCGTTATATTAGCAGTGAATTGAAATCCAAGCATAGATTATCGCTATGAAGAAGTCATTGAAAATCGAGGGTATGCATTGTGCCGGATGCGCGAACAGCGTGGAAGGAGCGCTTGCCGAAGTTAAAGGTGTAAAATCAGCCTCTGTAAACCTGGCCACTGAAAAGGCAATGGTGGAGTTTGATAACGGATCAGTTGACGATGATGCTCTCCGAAAAGCCGTCCAGGATGTGGGCTATGATGTGAAGGAAGAGTCCGACGACGGTCAGGCCGACGCAGACATTACCGGAAAAAAAAAGTTAACGGCGGCTCGCAATAAAATGTGGTGGGCATGGGGGCTTACGGTCCCTATTATCCTTTGGATGCTCCCTGAAATGATTGGAGGGGTAGCTATCGGTGGAGAAGTGCTCTACCACATATTGATGATTGGACTTTCGGCGGCTGTAATTTTATATCCCGGCTGGGAAACGCTTAAAGGAGCCTGGAAGTCAGCCGTTAACGGCGCGCCCAATATGGATGTACTCATTGCCATGGGTACGCTAGCCTCGCTTGCAACCGGGGTTGTGGCTTTGCTGCATACCTTCGGGATGGCACCGCCTTTTCATAGCTTTGCCGGCATCGCAGGCATGATTATGGCATTCCACCTGACCGGACGTTATGTGGAGACCAAGGCCAAGGGGCGTGCTTCAGAAGCCATCAAGAATCTGATGACACTGGAGGCCAAAGAGGCGACAATTATCCGTAATGGCAAGGAGATGAGCATCCCTGTGAATGAACTCGAGGTGGATGACGTGATGGTCGTTCGTCCCGGTGAGAAGATTCCGACTGATGGTGAAGTGATTGATGGAGAAAGTCGCGTAGATGAGTCGCTGGCAACTGGGGAATCGATGCCTGTGAGTAAGAGTAAAGGCGACGAAGTGATTGGTGCCACCATCAATAAAAATGGTACGCTAAAGGTAAAAGCGACGAAGGTGGGCCAAGAAACATTTCTCAGCCAGGTGATCCGGATGGTAGAAGAAGCACAGGGATCCAAAGTGCCTATCCAGGAATTTGCTGATCGCATCACTGCTATTTTTGTACCCACCATTTTGGGTTTGGCTGCGTTGACTTGGGCTGCATGGATGATATTTCCCGACTTTTTTGGTCAGATTACCGTGTGGGCATCCGGCTTTATCCCTTGGGTGAATCCCGGCATGGGTAGCGTGGCCCTTGCATTTTATGCTGCTATTGCGGTCTTGGTGATTGCTTGTCCCTGCGCTTTGGGATTGGCCACGCCTACCGCGCTGATGGTTGGTACCGGACTTGGGGCCGAAAATGGCATCCTGATCCGCCAGGGTAAAGCTGTTGAACTGCTGCGCGAAACCGATACTATTGTCTTGGATAAAACGGGTACCATCACGCAGGGCAGTCCCTCTGTGACCGACTTGCTGTCTATTGAATTTGATGATAACAAGGTAATGCAATTCGCAGCCTCGGCGGAGAAAAGCTCTGAGCATCCCATTGGACAAGCGATTGTGGCACATGCCGAGGAACAGTCAATTGATTTGATTGATGCTTCAGGATTTGAAGCGATTTCCGGAAAAGGGATTCGCGCAAATGTTGATGGTAAGGAGGTGATCATTGGCACCCAGCAGTTATTTGAGGAGCAGGGTATTACGGTAAATAATGAGGCGGTTGATCAGCTCCAGAAGCTCGAAAATGAGGCGAAAACAACTGTGCTGGTCGGTATCGACGGGCAGCTTGTCGGGTTGATTGCGGTAGCCGATCCTATTAAGGAAGATAGCAAGAAAGCGATATCTGCTTTTAAACAGATGGGGCTTGAGCCAGTCATGATTACGGGCGATAACGAACGCACGGCTCGGGCTGTGGCTCAACAGATGGGTATTGAGCAGGTGATTGCGGGAGTACTGCCCGATCAGAAATCAGAGGAAATAAAACGGTTGCAAGAAAATGGGCATAAAGTAGTGATGGTGGGCGACGGCATCAACGACGCCCCGGCGCTCACTCAGGCTGACATCGGGGTAGCCATTGGTACAGGGACTGATGTGGCTATTGAATCCGGTGATATTGTACTAGTGAAAGGAGAGCTATCGTCGGTGGTACAGGCAATGAAATTGAGTCAGGCCACTTTCACAAAAATTAAGCAGAATCTGTTTTGGGCCTTCTTCTATAACGTAGTGATGATTCCGTTGGCATTGCTGGGTATGATGCATCCGTTGCTGGCCGAAGCTGCAATGGCGTTTAGCTCTGTGAATGTCGTTTTTAATTCCAGGCATCTGCAGAAGACCGACCTTTCAACAATGCCATAGATAGCTGTGGATAACTATGTGGAAAACTTCCGTGACATGATGCTATTTTCACTTTTTATGTAACATATTGCTTTCTCAACTCTCTTTTGAATACAAACGGGAAGGCTTATCCCACAAATATTGACTTTTCGGATGTGGATAACTTGAAATTAATTGTGGGAATTGTTATAACTATTACTTGCTTTTCCGGCTAAACATAATGTTAAGTTCTGGGGTTACATCAATGAAAGATTGGAAGGCATTGATATTGAAAATCACCCTGTTGGTTTTGGTTGGTATTGTGATGTTAACCGGCTGACAGACGGCTTCTGAATAAATTTTAAATTACACCATTTGCTCTCAACAGCTACCCATTTCGGCTGAACGAGATAATTGTGTCTAAATTGATTTCAGTGAGTGCCCAATAGGTAACAGATCTGTCTTATCTTCGAGAGGAGGCTATGGGAGACGATGAGCTCGTGATTGAAACCACGAAAACCTTTGCCCCCCGATGCACTTAAGCAAAAACAAGCGGCTTATAGCTTATACCAATGAAGAATGGGAACTACTTTACAAGCAGGCCCATAAGATAAAGCCCAACTTGCAGTATATGGGGATGGATCGTGCCCATAATCTCATCCTGTATATTGAAGAACAGGCGAAGTTGGAGAATGTCTCTGATGATCTGGTGAAAAAATGAAGAGCTTAGTTCTATCTGTTCAAAGGGGTTAGAGGAGCTGTTAACAAAGCTCGAAGAGTTAGCAGCAATGTAGTTTTGAGGCTAACATTTTGAGGTTATATCCGTACACATTCGAAACGCTAATTAACAAAACGGATAAATCTCATGCTTTGGAGCTTACTCGTCAATAGTGTTGGTATTTTTATTATTGGTTACCTGCTTGCAGGGGTAGAAATCAAAAATTTTTTAACGGCTCTGGGCGTAGCAATTTTACTGGCCGTAGTTAATACATTGGTTAAGCCCATTCTTGTTTTCCTGACCTTTCCCATTACTATACTCACTTTTGGCCTTTTTATTCTGGTGATCAATGCCCTGATGCTCATGCTTGTAGATGCACTGGTTGATGGGCTAAAAATCAAGCACTTTGGGTGGGCCTTTCTCTACAGTTTGCTACTGTCGATACTTAATTTGGGTTTCTTCTGATCAGGCAACGTTGATATTTTCGGTGGAGCTGGCCGGATGCTTGCCGTCGTTGATTTCGAGCGTATAAATTTTGGCTGGCGGAAGGTTTAGGAACACAAACTTCTTGTTTTGTCCATACTTTTGAACAACTTGCTCCTCGAAATCGCTTTTAAAATTGCGAAATTTAACATATTTGAAATAGCTGATATACGCATCCGAAGAGCATAGCTCAAGCTTTTTCTGCCAGATCTGTTGGCTGATTTCCTCCGGCATATTTTCGTAGGGCAGGCTGGAAAAGATAAAGTTATACTGCTGATCGGGTTTGAAATTGAGGATATCCGAGTGGTGGGTATAGATATTAGATTGCCGGTACTTGGTTTTTACAATCTGGTAAAACTTTTTATGTATTTCTACGATATCCAAACGATCCTGAGGGCGCAGATGTTTAACAATCTGCTTTGTCAGGGGGCCAGTTCCGGCTCCAATTTCAAGAATATTAAGTGGTGGGCACTCCTCGTTAGTCACTCGTTTTTTTAGCTGGGAGACAAGATCTTTAGCCAAAAACTTAGAGCTGGGAGCAATAGCTCCTACTTGCTTTAGATCTTTAAAAAAGTAAAGCAAATGTTCCAACAGTCCTCCAATTTTGTAGTTAGTAGCGACGTAAGGTAAGAAAGCTCAGCCAATTTGGCTAGCGCTAGTTTTGCTGCTTGAACATGTTACAGAATATACGTAACAATTAAGTCCATGATCGAAATATCTTTTTACATATATATCGCAGAATAATCTTGAATCATTCAATTCCGAACTTGACTTTACAACAGGCTAATAAACAAATCAATTAAATAATCAATTATGAGTTATTCTATCTACAGGCGCTTTAAGGCCGTTGGCTTGCTGGTTATGTGCGTTGTGCTTCTTTCAGCGTGCGCCAGTTCTAAAAAAGCACAAAATCGCTCGGGAGATAAACCGAGTAAACCCAAGAAATCTGAAAATGGGCTCAAAGCCTACAGCGACGTTATTACTGACGAAGCTGAAACTGATGAAGGGTTGTTCGATGTTCACAAAATTGATGAAGATTACTATTATGAAATTCCCGATTCGCTTCTGAGTCGAGAGATGCTGCTGGTTTCGCGTATTGCGGAAACCCAGAACGAAATTGGCTACGGCGGGGAAAAGCTGAATACACAGGTTGTCCGCTGGCAGAAAAAAAATGATAAAATTTTGCTGCGTCATGTGACTTTTGAAAATGTAGCAAGTGATTCGCTGCCCGTCTACAAAGCGGTTCAGAATTCTAACTTTGAGCCAATTATTGCCAGCTTTGATGTGAAGTCGCTGGGTGAGGATTCATCGGGTGTCGTTATCGATGTAACCGACCTTTACGCTAGTGATGTAAAGGCACTGGGCTTGCAGGATGGCCGCCGCGAGCAGTATCGCGTGCGTCGTCTTGATACCGACCGTTCGTTTATCGAACATATCAACAGCTATCCGCAGAATATTGAGGCGCGTAACCTTATGACCTACGATGCGTCGAATCCTCCATCAAGTTCTTCAACAGGTACTATATCAATGGAGATCAATCATAGTATGGTACTGTTGCCCAAAGATAAGATGGAGACCCGATCATACGATCAGCGCGTGGGGTATTTCAGTATTGAACAAACCGATTACGGCACGGAAGCGCACAAGGCCGCCAAGAAACAGTATATCACGCGCTATGAACTGGTTCCCAAGGACAAAGAAGCCTATATGAATGGTGAGCTGGTCGAACCCGTTAATCCGATTGTTTACTATATCGACCCGGCAACGCCCAAGCAATGGCGTCCCTATTTGAAAGAAGGTGTTGAAATGTGGAACAAAGCATTTCGAGCCGCGGGCTTCAAGAATGCGATTATTGCCAAGGATCCTCCCTCTAAAGAGGAGAATCCCGAATGGAGTCCAGAGGATGTCCGTTATTCGGTTATCCGCTATTTTGCCTCTGATATCCAAAATGCTTACGGACCACATGTGCACGATCCGCGTACCGGGCAGATTCTGGAAAGCGATATTGGATGGTATCACAATGTGATGAACTTGCTACGCAATTGGTACTTTGTTCAGACGGCCGCTACAAATCCTGAAGCTCGTTCCGTACAATTTGATGATGAGGTGATGGGCAAGCTCATCAAGTTTGTCTCCTCTCACGAAGTAGGTCACACGCTGGGACTGCCGCATAACTGGGGCTCCAGCTATGCATTTCCTGTTGATTCGCTTCGATCGCCAAGCTTTACCTCCACGCACGGCACTGCGCCTTCTATTATGGATTATGCGCGATTTAATTACGTTGCGCAGCCCGGCGATGGTGTTGAAAGTTTTGGTCCGGCTATCGGCGAATATGACAAATGGTCTGTCAAATGGGGCTACACTTGGTTCCCGGACAGTATGAGCAAGGAAGAGAAAGAAGCACGGCTAAACCAATGGACCCTCGAGCGAGCGGGTGATCCTGTTTACTTTTACGGCGCTCAGTCTGGTTCTAAGATTGACCCCCGTTCACAAAACGAAGATCTTGGTAATAATGCCATGAAAGCTAGTGAACTCGGCATTGCCAACCTCAAGCGAATTACATCTAATCTTGTTGAGTGGACCAGTCGCGATGGCGCTAATTTTGCTGAGCTCGAAGAGCTGTACAACAGCATCGCTAATCAATGGGGCCGATACATGGGACACGTGACCAAGAATATTGGCGGGGTCTACGAAAACAATAAAACGTACGAACAGGAAGGCCCTGTTTATACCTTCGTTCCGCAGAAAACCCAGGAAGAAGCGATGGAATTTTTGATTGATTACGGCTTTACCACGCCTAATTGGATGCTCAATGATGATGTGCTGAACCGTATTAATCAATCCACCGTAGTCAATAACATCCGTGATGCTCAGGCAAATGTGTTGGAGGGAGTAACAGATCCGCAGCGTATTGCTCGACTCATCGAGTTTGATGCGCGATACTCCGAAGATACCTACGATGCCTTTGAGATGATGGATGATCTGCGCAACGGCATCTGGAGCGAGCTCGACAATAATAGTGCTATTGATGTCTATCGTCGGAACCTTCAGCGAGCGTATCTCGAACGCATGGAATACCTGATGACCGAAGAGTTGCCAGATATTCCGGAAGCGTTTAAAGAGTACCTCGGCTGGACAGATGTGGACGTAAGTCAATCCGATATTCGTCCCATTGTTCGTAACCAGTTGCAGATTCTTCTTGATGATGTGCAAGATGCCCGTGTTAATGATCGTGCCACCGAAGCACATCTTGACGCAGTCGAATCGCGCATCGAAAACATCTTGAATCCAGATGATTAAGACCTGAATTCAATTTCGACTTTCGCCCCGGTGATTAAATCCGCCGGGGCTTTTTTTATGCCGTTATTGAATCTTTCCTATCTTTAGCCAACAACGGTTGGCTGGCATGATAAGTTGAATGATGTTGAATTGATTAATGAGTTTGGAGATAATTTTACGCCTGTTTGGCGGAGTTTTTTTATTATTATCGAATGCCTTTTTCGTAGCTACTGAATTTGCATTAACCCGTCTTCGGCAATATTCAGAGGCTGAATTTGAGCAAGACCGAGCACTCGCTCGAGCCTGGGAGATGACCGAGCAACTCGAAATCTATCTCACCGGTTGTCAGGTTGGTATTACCTTTTCCAGTGTGCTATTGGGTATAGTGGCCGAACCAGCTATCACGCATTTATTTGAACCGTTGTTGCTGGCACTTGGATTTGAAGGTGGGTTTTCGCTGGCCGCTTCCGTGGTCTTAAGCGTTTTTGTAATTAACCTGATGCATACCGTGTGGGCCGAGCAAACACCTACCTACCTCGGTATTGAGAAAGCCAAGATGGTGGCCAAATACTGTGCCCCGATTCATTATTATTGGACAAGGATCACTTATCCCTTTATCTACCTTGGTGACAAGGTAACCAAGGCTACGCTCCGACTTTTCGGCATAGAGATGGGGCGATCGTGGCTGAATGAAGAGGAGACGAACAGGGTATCGCTGAAAACGAAGATTGTGGATATACTGGAAGCAGGCAACCTGTCCAAGGACAGGCAAGAAGAGGTCGTAAATGCACTGGAAATCGATGAAGTTCCGGTGCGAGATATCATGGTTCCACATGATGACATTATTTTCTTGTCAGAAAAGAAAAGCTTGTCCGAAAATCTTAACCTGATTAAAAGTGGAAAATCGCGGTATCCGGTGACTGGGCAATCAGAGAAGGATGTTCTGGGGGTGATTTACACATCAGAGATGCTTGCTAATATTGAATCCATTTCATCAGACAACAAACGCCTGCGCGATTTCTGTCGTCCGGGAATGTATGTATCACCAGATATGCCTGTGAGTGAGCTTATTGACCGGTTCCAAAAAGAGAATCAAGAACTAGCTTTAATCAGAGCGGATGAAGAGATTTTGGGGCTGGCGACTATAACTGATGCCCTGGAAGTTATTGTGGGCAGTGCCGAAGATCCCATGGATGTAGAAAATGGAGATCATGAATAGTGAGAAAAGAAGTAGTAAGGGAACTCATTACTCAAATCTCACTACTCAGGATTATTTAAATCGTTCCCAAGATATACTTACGCCTATCCCAACTAAAACAACTACGGTAGTCCCCACTGGATTTAGCCACAGGTACTCAATTGTCTTGGTAAATCCTTCGGGAATGCTGTTCCAGGGCATGATAATTTCGAGCTCTCCATTTGTGGGGTTGGTATAGAAGCGGTCGAACAGAAAAACAGTGCTCATCCCGCAAATAAGTCCCGTGAGTGCCCCAACGCCATTAGCGCGTTTGACCCAAAGCAGGAGTATGAAAACACCTAAAATAGATCCGTAGAAATAGCTGCCAATTTTGTTAACCAGCTCAATGATAGAACGTGTTTCGCCCAGTGCCAGGGCGGCAAGCGTGGCCAGTATGCCCCAGAAGACGGTGGTAAATCGGGATGATTTGAGATACCATTCCTCTCCGCGATCTTTGGAGCCTAGTCGTTTGTACCAGTCCACAATGGAGATGGTTGCCAGGGCATTGAGCTCACTATCGATACTGGACAGGGCAGCGGCAAAGATGCCGGCGACAATAAGCCCCACAATGCCAATGGGAATCTGATGCAATATAAAATAGGGCAGGATGTAGTTGGTGTCGTTCAGGCTTGACTGCGTGATTTTTTCCTGTCGCTCGAGTTCGGATTGCCGTACTTCATTGAGATGATCATCGGCATTGCGCAGTTGTTTGGCATTTTCTTCCGTGCGGTTTTCTAATAAGTCATGAGCTGCCTCTTTGCGTTTTAGGTGGGTGGCTTCGTATTCCTGTTGTAGCATTTCGCCGGTCAGCTGCACCTGCTCTTTCTGGGCAACGGGCTCGGTGCTGCGAAAGGTCATGGGGGCAGAACCAAAGATATAAAATACATACAGCATCACGCCCAGCAGAAGGATGAAAAATTGCATCGGGATTTTGGCATAGGCGGTAAGCAGCAGTGATTTTCGAGCATCGCCCAGAGACTTGGCTGTCAGGTAGCGCTGCACCTGGCTCTGGTCGGTTCCAAAGTAGGAGAGCATCAGAAACAGTGAGGCAATAACCCCGGCCCAGATGTTGTACTTTTCACTGATGTCGAAGCTTAGATCCAGCGCATCAAGTTTGCCCAGGGTGCCGGCAAGATACAGCGAGTCGGAGAAGCTCACGCTTTCGGGTAGCTGATACTGGATCCAGAAAAAGCAAAAACAGAGGCCAAACAGCATTACGGCCATCTGTTTTACATCCGTGCGAATAACTCCGCTAATGCCGCCAACCATGGTATAGAGCGTGGCCGTTACGCCAATAATCAGGATGGTGGGCGTAAGCGGAATGTTTAGCAACAGCGACAGCACATACGATGGGGCGGCGATGATGATACCGAGACCAAGCCCACGGGAAAGCAAAAACAGGAAACTGGTAAACAGCCTTGTAGAGAGGCCAAATCGTTTCTCGAGCACTTCATAGGCACTAAAATTTTGCAGCTTGTTGAAGTAAGGGACGAGCGTAGTACAGAGAATAATCATGGCAAAGGGTACGGCCAGATACATCTGAACGAAGCGCATGTCTTCTACATAGGCCTGACCAGTTGTCCCAATAAACGTAATGGCTGAGGCCTGGGTTGCCATGACCGAAAGCCCCATGGCCCACCAAGGCATATTACGATTAGCCAGGAAAAACCCCTCAATATTATCGCTCTCCTTACCATGACGGGTGCCATCCCAGATGGTGTATCCCAAGAATGCAGCAAGAACAAGCCAGTCGATCCAGTGCATAGCAGTTAAATAGGAAAGTTAAAAAAGTAAGTGAACAGTCCGAGCAGTACGATGTAGGCAATACCGATCCCAAAAACCAGCCAGTAGTTGGGGGTTGAGTCCTTTTTAGTGTTTTTGGCCATTTTTTCGATTGATTAGTTTTTAGTTCCTCAAATGAACACAGCAAGAAGTAAAAAGTAATCTAGTCCTTCTCACTTCTAGCTTTTTATTTCTTGCTCAAATCTTTTAACACTTCCAGCAGTGCATTAATATCCCGTTGATTGTTATACACATTGGGCGAAATCCGTACCGCTGAGCCCCGCACCGAAACGTGAATATTCTGCTCATCAAGTTTTTGTTGCAAGTTGTTTATGGGTATATCTTCCGGCAGTCGAATGCCAAACATATGGTGGCCCCGCCAGTCGGGATCTTCCATTTGATAACCATGTTTCGGCAGTTCTTCTACGAGTTCGCTTGTGAGATTTCGGCAATACTGTTGGATATTTTTAGGATCCCATTCAAGAATCTGTTGCAGGGCGGCAATTATCATTGGCACAAGGATAAAGTTACTGCGTTCGCCCATATCAAACCGTTGGGCGCCCGGCTGGTAGTCATCTTCGTACTCGACCAAACCGCTGAAATCCTCGCTGCCTTTGCGGGTAATCCAGCCTTCCTCGAGAGGCACGCCATCTCGAAGTCGCGGTCCAAAATATCCCATTGTGATTCCATAAGGCCCCATCAGCCATTTATAGCCGGCACAAATAAGCGCATCAGGTTGTACCTGTGGAATGCTAAAAGGCAAGGCACCCACCGACTGCGTGCCATCAATCACAAAGTAAGCATCAGACTGCCTGACTTGTTTACCAATCTCTTCCAAATCAAACAAGGTGCCATCGGCCCAGTGTACATTGCCAATAGCTACCATCAAGGTATCCTGATCGATTGCTTCCATGATTCGTTGGTTCCATTTCTGGCCCCGTCCATTGGTGGTTTCTGGGGCCGGAACCGTGGTGATTTTGCAGTTGTGTTCTTGGCAAAAACGTTTCCACGCATATACATTGCTGGGAAACTGTTCGCCTGCGATAACGATTTTCTCACCTTTTTGGGGATCGATATTCTTGGCAACCGTTGCCAAGCCGTACGAAACGGCCGGCATAATAGCGATATCGCTGGCCTGTTCAGCATCAACAAGTTCAGCAAATAGCGAGCGCAGCCTGTTGCTGTCTTCAAAGAAATCCTCTGGTTGGGTATTCCAAGGATGATTTTTTGATTGTAGCCCCTTGATACCTGCTTGCTCAACACTTTTGAGCTGTGGCGACAGGAATGAACAGTTCAGGTAGTGGTGATTATCCGGAAGAGAAAAGAGATGCTTTTGACAATCCATCAGCCAATAATTTAATGTTGAGGATTACAATTTTTGATAGTTAAAACTAACATTTAATAGTAAAGCTTCAACCTCTTAATTGATCTGTGATGCGAAAGCTTTCCGGCCCAAATTGGAACAGTACATCCAGTAGCGAGCAGCCGGGTTCAAATCCCTCGAAGTGTTGGTGGTACTGGGGATGTTCAAAGTCGGGATCGTTCTGATGGTGCTCGGCCTGACGCTGGTAGTGCCTGCTGTCATGTTCTTGAAATAGAATGTCTGCTCCTAGTCGTTCCGACAGCAGATCGGGATCGGAGCTGTATTCGGGAATATTGCTGGCCAGCTCATAGTTGATGCTGATATCCATAAAGCGAAACAGCCGCTTCTGGATATAGAGTACAAATTGCATCAGGTAGGTGTAGTCGTAGGCGGATTCGAAGTCGGCTTTGATCTCGGGTTCATAAAAATCATAGTAGATGCTGTTACGATAGTTGTATTCCAGCGTGCGCAGCAGTGGCGATACCCAGTCTTCGGAGTGATCTATCCGCACGTCCTTGACAGCTTTTTTGCGATCTTCGGTTCGGATGGGAATGTTGATCCACTGGGTACCTTCGGGCGTACGAATCTGTGCTCGATGTATGCGGCTTTTGCGTGACCATTGTTCTACATCTTGCAGAATCACGCGATCGGCCTGTAACATGGCGGCTAGGTCGTAGAGGTTCGGCGCAAATTGTGGGAGGAGTAAGGCTAACTTCATTTTTTAGAGAACCACTAAGGCACTTAGGGCATGGAGATAATTTATTGAATCGTAAAGGTGAAGAATTAAGAATTAAAAATTAAGAATTAAAAATTTCAGCTGAATGCGCTGACTAAAAGGTGACAGCTATTTCCATTAACAAAAGTGCCGTAGAACTCTTATTTTTGAGGCCACTTGAACGAAAATTATTACAAAATTAGTAAGCCAGTTTTATGGATGAGAATGTACGTGTAAGATTTGCACCGTCACCCACCGGACTGCTGCATATTGGTGGATTGCGGACGGCACTCTATAACTATTTATTTGCCAAAGGACACGATGGTACGTTTATTCTGCGCATCGAGGATACCGACCAGTCCCGCTATGTTGAAGAAGCCGAAGATGATATTCATCGATCCCTAGAATGGGCGGGAATGAACGTTGATGAAGGACCCGAAAATCCCAGTGATGTTGGACCCTATCGGCAGAGCGAACGCAAGGATATTTACGAAGAATATGCCGAGCAACTGGTTGAACAGGGCAATGCGTATTACGCTTTTGATACAACTGAAGAGCTTGATGATATGCGGGAGCGCCTGAAGAAATCCGGCAACCCGTCGCCCAAGTACGACGCCATCACGCGCATGTCGATGAAAAACAGTCTGACACTTCCTGAGGAAGAAGTCGAGCGGAAGCTGGAGGAGGGCGAAGAGTATGTGATTCGCCTAAAAGTGCCGCGACGCGAACATATTCGTTTTGAGGATGAAATCCGTGGTTTTGTCTCGTTCGAAAGTAAGGGGCTTGACGACCAGGTGCTGCTAAAATCCGACGGCATGCCGACGTATCACTTGGCGAATGTAGTTGATGATCATCTGATGAATATTAGCCATGTGATTCGTGGCGAAGAGTGGCTTAGCAGCACGCCTAAGCATGTTCTGATGTATGAATATTTTGGCTGGGAACCCCCAAAGATGGCGCACTTGCCGCTCATTATGTCGCCAAGTGGAGGCAAGCTTTCCAAGCGGAAAGCAGAGAGCGAAGGTATCCCGATAAATACGAAGGATTATATCGAACAGAAGTTTGAGCCCGAAGCGCTCGTCAACTTCCTGGCTTATTTGGGATGGAGCCCCGGCGACGATACGGAGCTGCACTCGATGGATGAGCTCATTGACTTGTTCTCGTTGGATCGCGTGAGCAAGGGCGGGGCGGTGTTCGACTACAAGAAATTAATTTGGTACAATGAGCACTATCTGCGCGAAAAATCGGCTGATGAACTGTTTCCTCGCGTCGAGGAGATTGCCAACGAACACGGCATCAATCCCGACGAGGAGTACATGAAGCAGATCATTCCGCTGATGAAAGATCGCGTCAGCAAGGTTGAAGATTTCGTAACCGACGGAAAATTCTTTTTTGAAGATCCCGAAGAGTACGAAGAGCAGGCGGCCGAAAAATGGAACGAAAACAGTGCTGAATTGCTCGAAGCCTATGTCGAGAAAATCGAAGCACTCGACGAGGATGAATTCGAAGCCAAAACCTTGAAAGATAAGATCAAGGAAGTGATTGAAGAATACGACGTTGGATTTGGTCCGGTCATGATGCCGCTTCGTGTGGCCGTATCCGGTATGGGCTACGGCCCCGACCTGACGCCTACAATTGCGCTTCTTGGCAAAGAAACCACCATCCGTCGTATCAATACAGCAATCGAGAAGCTCGGATAGTTCTCAGTTGATCTCGTTCCGAAGCTCTGCTTCGGAACGGTCGCATGATTTAGCTATAAACCTGACAGGGTTTTGAATCCTGTCAGGTTTATTGTTTTTAGCCTAATAATAAATCATCAATCTAGATATAGTGAAGATCACTTCAAGTAAGCTTTCTAAACTATTAGCACACTAATTCATTGATGGCAATTTGGTAAACCGTAGCTTTGGCATAGGTTTGACGGGGGCGAAAATTAAAAACCCTCAAGGTTTCCAAAACCTTGAGGGTTTCTTCAATTATTTTAAAGAATAATTATTTCGATTTCGACGCTACCCCACCTTTGGCACTGTTGACGGTCACTGTGTAATCGTCATTATTACTGATGATCCAGCGAACGACCACCGATTCCATACCCGGAATATTATCCACTTCCAGCTTGGCCGGTGAATGTTTTTGTTCCACGGTCTGATTCATATCGCGATTTTTGACGATCATGCCCGCCTGCACATTGGCGCCGTCGATACTGATGTAATCGGGACGCTCAATATTGTTTTTCAAGTCCTGGCTGGCGTGCGTGGGAATGATGCGTGTGTTGGTGACCACCGCCGTCACCTGGGTGAGTCCCCCGCCGAGATCTTTCTCATCAATTTCATCAATCACAAGATGGGGCGTTTGGTAAGCGTGATAGATAGTAAACGCCATGTTGCGGTGCGCGTCCTCTTCGAGCAGGAAGCCGGGATGAGCGCGGCCAAAGTTCTTCTTGAAGCCACCGATCTCAATTTTTCCATAGGTCGGATGATCGTATTCCTTCCAGTCCACGAAGGCGCTGCCGAACAGCAGATTCTTGTTAAACTGGTAGCGGTCCTCCGAGCTGTTTTCTTCCTCATTGAACATCAGGTAGGAGGTCCACAGCTCATTGGAGAAGGTGAAGATTCCGCGGCCCCCGTAAAACCAGTCGAGCTCACCGCCAAAGACACTGTACAAGTCTTTATAGACGACTAAATAGTCATAACCGGGAAGCAGTTTTTCGCCCTTGTTGCCGAGCTGATTGTAGACCTCCACATCCTGGTCATTGTAGGTATCGACATCTTCGCGGGCGCCCGGGCCGCGCAAAATCATGCCCCCACTATTGTGGTAGCTCTGGGCCGCTGCAATGTTGGGATGATCCAACACAAAATCGGCCACGGCGCGATTTTCTGGCAGTGAAAAGGGATACTTATAGGCACCACGCTGTATATAGTCCGGTTGCCAGTTCCAGGCCCAGTCGCGGTTGGGATCGTAATAGCCAACGCGATCTTCGTTGACTTCCCCGTCGCCATCATTGTCTTTACCTTCGTACCCCAGGATTTCGTAATTGCCAAACTCATCGTCTTCCACACGATTCATCTTGTTGGGATACTTCGGATCTACCCGATAGTTGCCGCGGTCGGTTTTGCGGCGCATTAGCGTGATATGTCCATTACCGTCGAGATCGTCGAATCCATCTTCATCGTAGCGGCCGTCCCCGTCGTCATCCACTGGCTTGAGGCCGGATCGCGGCGTGTGCGGTGTGTTTGGCTCCTGCATATAGTGCTCCCGCGCATCGGGATTGATCGTCGGCACGATGTAGAACACTTTCTGGTCCAGCAGATTGGTGATATAGTCGATATCCCCAAAGGTTTCTGCCAGGTACCAAGCCGTATAGAGCGACATTTCTGCACCTTGAATCTCGTTGGAGTGGATATTTCCGTCAATATAAATGCCCGGTTTATTATCGGGGTTTCCGTTCTGGAAGTTGGTTACGGTAAGTGCCCAAATTTCACGTCCATTAACGGATTGGCCGATCGACTGACGCTTAATCAAATCGGGATGTGCTTCGGCCAACTCTTTGGTCAAGTCAGTGATGCCCTTATAGTTATAATAGTGATCCCAGCGGGCATCGACCTCGGGGTTGGGCGGCGTGCCAATAGCCGGGAAAAATCCATCACCAGACTGTGCCCGGGCCGAGGTAGAAAGGCCGCCAATGAGTAAGCCAATCGCTAAAAAAGCAGTAAAAAGTTGTGTTAAATTCTTCATGGTATTCTAGTTGATCGTCTGTTCAATAGTTGAAAATCCTGTGATAGGAGCACCGGCTTCAATAGTAAAATCGCCGTCGCCGCGCACCAGCCAGCTTGCTTTTACATCATCATCGCCGGCAATAGAATCGATCATGCGCATACGGTCGCCACTGACCAGCGATAGGCCATCACCGAGTGTTAAACTCAGTTTCACTTTGCGCACCCAGCGGTTGCGTTCGCCCAGCTTCGATGCCGTGGGAAAGACACCGTCATTATAGACATCCACCGAAATGCGCGTGAGATTGTCACCGGCTGATTCCGTTTCAAAGTTGATCAGTTTTACATCAGGATGGTCTTCAGCCAGCTTCGTTATAAAATCAGTATGCTGTTGTGCCAGGGAATCTACTTTTTCGTAAGGTGGATTCAGCATATATCCCGGTTTGATGCCGCCGACCTCCACTTTCTTGTTGGGGAAGTCAGGATGATCGACTTCGGTCCACTCCACAAAAGCATCCACATCATGTTGATCAGCCCACGCCAGGTACTCTGCCTTGTTGTTTTTAAAGGATTGCTTCTCATCGGCCGAATCTGTGACCACGGGCGTCCACCAGCCGGGCGTACTAAAACTAAATCGCCCGTAGTGGAAATAGGCCCACTGGAACAGGTCGCCGGGCTGGGCGGGAGCGCTGGGCGCATCCTTCAGCGAAAGTTCATCTTTATACATCTTGGAGATGTACTTGTTGAGAGCAACATCCTCTTTAAACCAGCTGGAAATCACGCGCTTTTCCACACCGCCTTTGTTGAATTTTACCGGTTTAGAAAGATTGTTGGCCGGACCAAAGGACATTACGGCAAATACATTCTTGCCTTTTTCATAAAGGAAATTCATCAGCGCGCGGTTCTCCTTTTCCGAGGCCATATGCTCTCCTGCGCCGGGCGTAAAGTTGGGATAATCGTAGGTAAAGTTCTTATTCAGATTGACGCCGCCTTCGCCATCTTCATTGTATTTGCCATCCTGATCATTGTCACGACCCTCGCTGTAATATTGATACGAACCTCTCTGTCCGTCGTTGATGTCGGCCTTGACCATCACACGTTCGTCGTTGGAATAGGGCATCCACTTTCCTGCCTGATCTTTCACGCGCATCATGGTGATAAGGCCGTCGCCGTTCAGATCCTCAAAGCCATCCTCATTGACCGGTCCGTCGCGGTCGTCATCGGTGGCCTTAGCGTTGCCATCGCGGGCATATTTCAGATCTGCAAAAAGCTGTTCAGCCGCATCGGGATTAAGTCGCGGAACCACGTAAAAAGTTGTCGATTCCAGGAGTTGCTGAATGCTATCCTGTGAGGTTTGGTTCAACAGGTTCTCGGCAAACTTCAACGCCAGTTCACTACCCAGCAGGTGCGATCCTTTGGCACCGCCGATAACGGCTACGGCGGGATGGTTCTTGACATCGCCCGAGCCGAGCGTCAGCATCCACACCTTGCGGTCGCCGAGCGTGGTGGTAAGCGACTGAAGGTTGGCGTAGCTGGAGTAGCTGGACTCCAAATCCTGCAGTTGATTGGTGAGTTCTTCATAAGTGCTGTAACCGTCTTGGGCATCAGCCTGCCGGGGCTGGCAGAGCACGAACATCCCCAAAACGGAAAGCGAGAGCAGTAACTTTCCGATAGCTTTCATGAGATTGGTTTGATTGATGTTGAAGAGTTTACTGTTTTCAAATGTTATTGACTCTGCGTTGATTTCAAAATCATATCTGTAAAAAAATATAAAGTTGTTTTGTCAATATTTTATCATCGAAGAAACGGGTAGTCAAAAACTTTCTGGCATATTAATCTAGAGATTGTATTTTCTTTGATCAAAATGGTACCATTGTTGATCAGTCGAAACTCTATCAAAGGAAATATTGATGAAGCGTAAAACACTTTTCCTGGTAGCAAGCTTTTTTACGTTATTCTTATTCATAAATCTTGGTTATGCCTCTCCCGACACGGCTGCTGCGGCTCAGGAGACGGCTAAGACTGGTATCGAGACGGGCAGTTGGTGGAGTATCGTGCCACCACTCGTGGCTATCGGTATCGCTCTTATCTTTCGGCAGGTATTATTTGCACTGTTTTTAGGGATATGGTCAGGTGCTTTTTTGGCCGGAGATCTCAGTTTTGGCGGTGCCTTCACTAGTTTCTTTACGGCGTTGAGCGGATATATCGTGCCGGCCATCGCTGACACCAGTCATATGAGCATTGTCGTGTTTACGTTGTTAATTGGCGGTATGGTGGGAATCATTACCGACAATGGAGGCACGCGCGGAGTTATCAAGGCAATCACACGATTTGTGCGCACTAAAGTGCATGGACAACTCATGACCTCACTGATGGGATTCATAGTCTTTTTTGATGACTACGCCAATACCATGGTTGTTGGCAATACCATGCGTCCCCTTACGGATAAGCTGCGTATTTCACGGGCAAAATTGGCTTACCTAGTAGATGCCACTGCCGCACCGGTAGCCACTGTTGCCTTGGTAAGTACTTGGATTGGGGCTATGGTTGGTTTTATTGCCGATGCCGAAGCTAAGATGCCCAATTTTAACGAGTCGGCATATGCAGTGTTTGTCAACTCACTGCCGTATAACTTCTATGCCTTCTTTACCATCTTATTTGTGATTTTGATTGCATGGTCGGGACGTGATTTTGCGACTATGCTCACAGCACGCATCAACCTGTACAAAGCCAAGCACAATCCCGAACTTGATACCTACAATCTTTGGAAAGATAAGATCAAGGATGATGAAGAGACGAAGAAAGTGACGCACTGGTCAAATGCGGCGCTTCCTATTTTAACACTTATTTTTGGCACTGTAGCCGGGTTGGTTATCACCGGATCGGGCGACTCCATTCAATCTATCATTGAGACAGCTGATTCCTACAAGGCATTGCTTTGGGGATCTCTGATATCGATTGCGGTGGCCATTGTAATGACACTCAGCAAAAAACTGCTGGAGATTGAGGATATGCTTGAGGGCATGATGGAAGGTATGCATACCATGTTTGACGGCTTGTTGATTTTGGTAATGGCATGGGCCTTGAGTGCGATAACGGTAGAACTTGGTACGGCCGATTATTTGATGTCGGTTTTCGGTGAGACGATCAATGCCTATTGGCTGCCGTCTATTGTACTTCTGCTTTCAGCTCTCACAGCTTTTGCTACCGGCTCGAGTTGGGGTACCATGGGGATTCTTATGCCACTGGTGGTGCCGCTGGCCTGGGAAATTGGTAATAATACAGGATTGCCTTTCGAGATTACACATGAAATTATTTACGCCAGTGTAAGTTCAGTTTTAGCCGGATCAGTGTGGGGAGATCACTGTTCTCCCATATCGGATACAACAATCCTCAGTTCGATTGCAACGCAATGCGATCATGTGGAACACGTTAATACACAACTGCCCTATGCCATGACCGTGGGTACGATCAGTATCGCAAGTATGATTGGAATGCTGGTTTTAGGCATTCCATGGTGGATTATATACCCGGCAGGGGTGGTCATTATTGTCGCCATCATCTTTAAGTTTGGCAAGATACCCGATCCCGAAGAGTACGCACCGGAAGGTAAAGAAGCGGCAATGACTAGTTTGGACTAGTAATTGTCTTATAGCGTACAGATCACGCTGTCATTTTACAAATGACTAACCATTGTACAAGGCGCTTACGGGGTCACATAATTTAACGTGAGGCCTGACATTGGTTAACCTCAAACTGATATCTGTTCTCATCAATAACCTCCATCGTGCCCGGCCTGAATCGTCGCTCCACATATGTTACCTGCCCCTCTACGTCAACCAGCAGAACCGTTGAACAGCGGGTGCCATAATCTTCACCTTTAATGAAGACAGGAGAAACTTTGCGCTCAATTTCCAACGGAATACCGGTGCTGGGCAGTTGATCTTCCGGGGCCTCATGGTCATCGGCCAGTAATGCAAAAAGGGTTTCTTCAGCAATGGAGTTGTTTTGGATAAGTTCGCTTAACCTGTCTTTGGCACGTTCTACTTTCGGCCAGGAGGTATCCAGCAGATGATTGCTGAGTCCATAGAGTCCTGAATCCAAAAGTTGAATCTCATTTTGTTGATTGGAATAGTAGCCAAGCTGATTCGGGGACCCCACCAATAAATTAAAGCCCATATACTGATCGGCTTTTGGGTGCAGGTTCTGTAAATAGGTCACCGGTTGCTCCCCGTTTTTTAAGTAATCAAGTACCAGGTGACCACGACTCGGGGGATCATCCCGACGGATACTTGGGTTGCGAAAGTTAGTGATAGCTCCCCAAGTGCCGCTTTTCGTGATCCCCATCCACGTGCCGCCGGCTTGTAAATCCTTACCCGCCAGAATTTCAGGGTTTTCATCCCAAAATTGTGCCTCGCGCGTAGGCCGATCATATTTTTCATCCCGGTTGGCGGCAAAGATCAGCTGGTACCGGGGATGCTGTTTATATGAGAATGTGATAAGGCACATTGCGGTGCATTTTATTGATTATTCTAAGCTTATTTTTAACAATAAGAGGCAAATATTAATTCTCTAAACATTTTCACATATTCTACGTGTCCCATATATAACAAAAAATGGAAATTAGCATAATATTTTTGTGAGTCCGACATTTAAGCGAAACTTATTTTTTGCACTGGGGCTGTTAGCCGCCGTCTGGTTTTTTGTAGGTTACCCGTCGCAGGATCCGCGTAGTCTCATCAATTTAACCAATTTTGATGCGGAGACGATCGAACAGAAGGCGAAGCAGAAACTTGAGTCAATCGGATACAATCCCGATAATTTTAATACTGAAATACGCTTTCTGAGTAATAGAAGGCTTTTGGATAGCCTGCAACAAAAGATGGGACGCGACAAGCTGGTTGCTCAGTTCCAGCAAAAGAACTTTTCTAATATTGTTCTTTTTTACTGGGAGGTCCGATTTTACACCGCTGGCAAGAAAAGAGGTGAAATTATAGTTGGGGGAAATCAGGATGAGTCATCGGACAATCGCGGACCTACTGAAGCTGATATCAAAATACATTTCAATCAGTCTGGCAAGTTTCTTGAGTTGCTCAACCCCAAGAATGCAGTTCATCGAGAGACTGTGAACCGGCGGGCTTTGGCATCTACCTTTGGAACGCATGCCGACTCAGCCGCCACATTACTTTCTACCTATAGCGATACGGCATTGACCAATCAGCTTCTGATCGATTTGCAACGAAGCTGGGGTCAATTTAATCAATCTGATACCGAACAGTTAGAAAGACTAAAAAAGGCAAAAGATCTGAAGAGGCCTTTCCGATTGTCAGCCCACGATGTATTTAAAATGGCCTCATACTATTTGCAGGATACAGGATGGGGTACAACGGAGCTTGCCCAGGATACTGTTTATCTGGGACGTGTAAATGGCAGTAACACCGTGACAGCAAAGTTTTTGGCCTCCGATCCATCCCTTGATCAACAGTTGTCGCTTGCCGTTCGCCTGACTTCTACGGGTGGCCTGATGAGTCTTGAATCCAAGTATAATCCTGATCAAAAAAGCGTAAGAACAAACGGTGGACTATGGTCAGTGATCCAAGACATGGTCTTATTAATTTTCTGTCTTGGAGTTGTTGTGTTATTCTTTTTCAGGATTCGGGTACGTGCCATTGATACCCAGCCTGCCCTTGTAGTTTCTATTTTAGCCGGGTTGGCAGTTTCATTACTTGCAGGTCTCTATCTTTTCCAGCAGGCAGCTTTTCTAAATAATGGAGTGGATTGGACTCAGAATCTTCAGCTCTTACTGGGAACCGGACTCTCTGGTGCGGCAGCGTCACTGGGCTTTTTCATGCTTTTTTCTGTGGCCGATTCCATAACACGTCAGCACTGGCCGCAGAAGTTGAAAGTATATGACTATCTGCGTCAGGGCATGATTTTCAATAAACCCGTGGGTTTTATGTTGGTCCGAGCGGTGACGTTGGGATTTATTCTCAGCGGGCTATGGACATTGCTTTTGTGGGGGATGCCGCAATTCTTTTTTGATATTAAGAACGCAGTATTCCTAAGTCATCAAGCAATTTGGCCCCCACTTTTCGTGGCCTTAAGCAACGGTATTTACTCATTTTGCTTTGTCTTGGGAATCTTTTTAGTGATAGGTAGCCAGGTATTAGCTAAAACGAGTAGCAAAATCGTCACAGCCCTGGTATTAGTTGTTGCCTGTGGAGTTTTTGTGCCGTTTTCAGGTTACTTTGGTCCGCAATTGTATAAAGTTATTGCTGGTATTGTCGTGGGAGGGGCGATGCTTGTCATTTATATGCAATGGGATTTTTTAACACTGTTATTTTCCCATTTCTTTTTCTTGAGCCTGATATGGACGACCACCGGTTGGATTGTGCCCGGATCATTGGATTCGACCATATTTATACTGTTGCTGGTGTTAATGGCCATTTTCTTTGGCGTGGGGTTGGCAGCTATTGGGCGCGGTACCGAGGAGAAAATGCTTCCGCGATATGTACCACAATATGTTGAGGAGCTGGCCCAGGAAGAACGTATCAAGCAGGAGTTGCAAATTGCTCGTGAGGTGCAGCAATCATTTTTGCCGGTACGTACGCCTGAGTTCGAAGATCTTGAGCTTGCCGCTATCTGTAAGCCAGCTTACGAAACGGGAGGTGATTACTACGATTTTGTTCAGCTCGATGATAACAGGGTGGCTGTAATGATCGGTGATGTTAGCGGAAAAGGAATACAGGCCGCCTTTTACATGACCTTCGTGAAAGGTGTTATTCATAGCTTATGTCATGAGATTGATTCTCCTGCAGAGGTGCTCAAAAAGACCAACCGCTTGTTTTGCGATAACGCCCCTCGTGGGACGTTTATCTCGCTAGTGTATGGCATCGTTGACCTGGATAAGAAAACTTTTCACTTTGCCCGGGCCGGGCATAATCCCATTCTTCGTATTACTTCGGGTAACGGGTCTTTGGAGGAATTGCAGCCGAATGGTATTGGTATTGGCCTGGCCAAAGGTGAATCGTTTGAAAAGCATATCGAAGAGGTGGAAATACCACTTTCAGGAGATGATCTGCTTGTGTTGTACACTGATGGTATCGTGGAAGCCCTAAACGAGCATCAAACTTTTTATGGCACAAAGCGATTGAACAATATCTTAAAGCGTAATAAGAAGAAGTCGGCTAAACAGATACTGGAGCTCTTGTCGCAGGATGTGAAAACTTTTGTAGGTAAAGCCGAACAGCACGATGATATGACCATGCTGATCATGAAGTTAAAAAAGCACTAATCCCAAATTTGATTGGTTGTTGATAAAACCGATGCAGAAATTTTTAGTTATAGCAATACTTCTGACTACTGCAGTTACCGCGCAAGCACAGTCGGTAAACTGGGTTTCTCTTTCCAAGGCGCAGAAGCTGGCTGCTCAGAATAACAAAAAGGTGATGCTGTTTGCTGAAGCTGAATGGTGCGGGTATTGCCAAAAAATGCATCAGAAAGTATTTCCTAAACAAACGGTGCAAGATAGCCTGCACAAATACTTTTATCCTGTTCGGATAGATATTGAATCTGGTGAAAAGGTAGTATTTAACGGCAAGGAATACACCGAGCAGAGTTTGTCGCATAAATTCCGGGCATCACGAACCCCTACTACCATTTTTGTAAACTCCGAGGGTAGTATTATTGGCACCCAGCCGGGCTTCTTACCAGCCAAAATTTTCGATAAGTTATTGAGTTTTGTGGGAGGAGATTTGGTTGGCAAGAGAACATTCAATGAGTATTTAAAAAGCCATGGTATCGATGTCAGCCAGTAATATTTTGGCTGTAAACGACTGTACTTATTGATATATTTGCACTGATTAAGAAACGATAAATTGTTCCGCCAATGGTATTGAGTCAGGCAGTTGAAGATTATTTGAAAACAATATACACCCTTGAAGCCGAGGGCGATAAGGCAACAACTACCAAAATTGCCAATTCACTTGAAGTGTCTTCTGCATCGGCAACCAATATGGTAAAACGTCTTTCTGAAATGGGGCTTGTTGATTATCAATCATACAAAGGGGCCTCGCTCACTGATTCAGGCAGGAAGATTGCACTCGAGATTATTCGCCATCACCGTCTGCTGGAGCTTTACCTGCTGGAAGTTATGGGGTATTCGTGGGATGAGGTGCACGAAGAAGCCGAGAAGCTGGAGCATCATATTTCGGAGCGCTTCGAGGAAAAGATTGCCAACTTGCTGGATGATCCCACCCATGATCCGCATGGCGATCCCATCCCAACCAAGGAAGGACTGATGCCTGAGATGGATGCCCAGCCGCTGAATGAGGCCGAGCTGGATCAAGAGTATATTGTCAGTAGGGTAAAAGATCAGGATCCGGAACTGCTTCGCTATCTCGAAAAGATTGGTCTGTTGCCCGGCATTAAAATCAAGGTGAAAGAGAAGGCACCATTCCAGGGACCGATTACCTTATTGATCGAGAAAAATGAGCAGGTAATTGGTAATGAGGTATCCCGTAATATTTTTATTGCTGAGATGTAATTATTGTGCAAGCTTAGCTGAAAAGGAACAGCAAAATAGTAGTACTTTTCCTGCCTTAGTTTTTTAAGCATACCTTTCCCACTGTAAGCTTCAGGATTTTATGTAGGGAATGTACGATGCAGTAGTATACAAATGTTCGGTTTTATCTGGTTCCGGTAATTTGCAATTACCAAAACCTGACAGGTATGAAACCTGTCAGGTTTAAAGTGCTTTTTTCTGGCTTAATTCTACTCTGATTTTGATTGTCCAGAGGATTCGCCAAGTGCTTGTTCCACCGAATTGACTAAGAAGTCGCTAATCTTGGAATCAGGCAGCAGCGTTCTGCCGCTCCATTTAAAGTCGAGTCCCGAGAGACGTTTGGCAATAGCATCTTCGCGTCCGCCGGAGGAGAGAAACAGGGGCACCACAATTACATCCCCAAACTGGTTGGCCTGACGTACCATAGCCCGCAACTGCTGTTTAGCTTGATTAAAGATCCGCTCTTCAGTATCATCTCGAACTGTGAGCGAAAAAATCTGTTTAAATCCTTTTCCCTTATTCTGCTGAATATTTTGAACTTTACGTGATAGCGATTCCATATTTTCGATCCACTTTACGTTATCGCTTTCTTGGCCAGGACCGTGAGCAGCCAGCAGCACCGTTTCATTTGCCGGATCGTCGCTAAGTGCCATAATACGATCATGCAGAATTTGCGCTACCACATCATGATCGTCCAGAGCATTCGTCATCGTAATTTTGGCATTAATATCAAGCTGTTGCAGGTTTGGTGGCATCAGCATTCCGCGCATGTAATCCGTCGAATCTACTTCGGCACCAGTCATCTCCACGTATTCTTCGGTGTGATGCATCAGAGGCATGGCACGGTCGGCAAGTGAGTCGCGTATCCCAAAGAGGTACTCGCTTTGACGAATAATGGGGCTGTGACTGGAGATAAACAGCGGCACGGCCACGATATGATCCACACCCTGTTTTTCAAGTCGTTGGATGCCTTGCTGAAGCGTTACATAATTGGCCATCCCCCAAGCAAACTCCACAGGATATTTCTCTTTCAGTGTTTCAGTAGCATCTCGAACATGTTGATTCCATTCCTTGCTGCCGCCGTGGGCCATTACCAGCACACCTGTTGACTGTGATTGGGCTTGCGACACAGTAAAACAGATTAGAAGTGAGAAACAGGCTGCAACTTTTAGTAAAAATGACGTTAAATAAGATCTCATCCTATTACTTTTTTAGTTCGGGTTTGTTTTTAATTGATTGGTTTTTAACATCGTGCGACTGTTGAATGCGTGTACGTTTTTTCCAACGGTTTCGCCAGATGATAAATCCGGTGATCGAAAGCAGAGGCGGGGCTAGTCCGGCCAGGCAGTAGATTATTTTAATCAGAAGGCCGTCCCAGTCACCAAAATGAAGGGGATAAGCCACGCTCAAAATATCGTAGCTCCAGTGGTTGTTGCGGATCAGAAAGTGACTTGTCTCGGTCCCCGTTTGGGGGCCATATTTGATGTGATTGGAAAATTCGTAATGAATCGGCCAGTCAGTATTCATGTGTCCATAGATGGTAATTTGATCCTCGGCTGTTTCCGGCATTTCGATGTAAGAGGGGACAAAACCGGGCATATCGGTTTGTGCTTTGTTAAGTAGATTATCTATCGAAATAGTAACCGGTGGGAGATTGGGTATGGGGTCGGCATTTCCTTTGAGGAGATGCATTGTGTTGGTGCCGACCACGATCAGCATCAGAATGATGCCGGTTAGAGCCATTAGGAAGTTCATCAGCAGCGCCCAGACACCCACAAACCGATGTAACTCCGAAGAGCCACTCTGCCAACTTCGAAAGCGCGGGCGTATTTTGAACGTCATCACCCGCCAGATCGATTTGCGATAAAACCAAAAGCCTGTGATAAGGGAGCCCAGAAAACAGAATCCTGCTAAGAATAGAAGGATCTCACCCCAAAAACCGGAATGCAGATTGTAATGAAAATTGAGCATCCAGTACGAAAAAGTTTCGTTGCTGTCCAGATCCCGAAGGATAGTACCCGAGCTGGGATGTACGTATAAAATGCGTCGTTGATCATGGGGACGACGCACCTGGGCCTGGATGGAGCGATCAGCTTCTTCGGGGATATGAGTGATTCTAACGCTCCAATTGGGATACTTATGCTGCACCGAACGATAGGCGGCGTCAATATTGACAGTTCCATCTGTTGCCGACAGGTCAATTACATCGCGATTAAGGTAGTGGTCGATCTCGTCATCGAAGACAAGTAGTGATCCCGACAGTCCCATCAGCAATACAAAAAGCCCAGCAACGAGGCCAAGCCATTTGTGAATACCGAGCAGATTTTTCTTTGAAACTGACATCAGAATTCGATTAGGATTCTGTGTTGAGAATATCCTTGATCTCCAGCATGACGGCCGCTTCTTTGAGGGCATGACACACCATCTCAAATTCTTCTTTTTCAAAGCAGAGCTGGATTTCTTTCTGATTCGTATTTACCACCAGCTTTTCTTTTCCATCCGCAAAGATGAGCGCCCGTTTGTGAAAGTCAAGCTCCCGAAAGGAACTACTGAACTTGAGAAAGCTTTTGGGACTAAACTTCAGAAGCAGGTTTTGATAAAACAGAGAAATAGTATCACAGCAGCTGCACTGTTCGATACTGAGATCAGCTCGCTGCGTTAATACGGTATTAGTTTCGGGGCTCATGATTATGCTGGAATTCGTTCCGTGGGGGTATCTGCTTTCTTCCGTCGCTCAGCCAGTCGTTTTTCTCGTTTCCACTCGCGTTTTTTGCGATCCCACCAAATGATAAATCCCGTAATAGGCAAGCTGGCACACACCAGGCTGGCCAGGAAGGCAATGATTTTGCCCGGTAAGCCACCGATAGCTCCTACATGAATATCATAGTTCATGGCCAGCAGCTTTTCGCCGGCATTCTTGGATTCGTAATTTTCTTCCGCGATCAGTTCTCCGGTATATTGGTCATAATTCATGTGGAAATGTTCGTAGTACGTTTGCCCGTCCGGATATACCGTGGCTGTAATTGTTCCGTTGCTATCAGCAGGTGTTACAAAGGTGATGCGGTTTGCCTCAGGATGTTGATTCCAGGCTTTCCGGTATGTAATCTGCAGGGGGGAGTCGGTTCTATCCTCCGGAGAGGTCGTTGATACGTGCTGTTGATGTTCCTCGGGCGGTAACTTGTATTCCCCCGTCCCTAAAAAATGCAGACTCTTCTTGGCAAATGGGAAATACCAGTAGAGACCAGTAAAGGCAATAATGATACTAATGGTCAAAAAGTAAAAGCCCAGCACATTGTGCAGGTCGTAATTGACGCGGCGCCAGGTGGATCCCCACTTAATTTTAAAGCTTTTCTGTTTGCCAGCGCGGTTCCACTTTTTGGGCCACCATAAGATCATACCACTGATCATCAAAAAGAGAAAGATTACGGTACTCCAGACCACAATCGGTTGACCGATAGGGGTAGCCAGCAACAGGCTCCAATGGATGCCCTTCATGATTTGGAAGAAATCGTGTTTCTCGTTTACGATCCCTTCAATTTCTCCGGAATAGGGATTGATGTAAGCTGTTTTATAGATCTCCATAGAACCGAAATAGGTCCACGACTGCTGTCCACCTTTGTATAACATAGCCGACCAGTTACGCTCGGGATTTTTGTATGTGGTCAGCCCATAGGGCAAGCGGTTGGTATTTAGGGCGTTGGCTGCTTTATCCTGGAGTTCGGTGATCGGGAGGGGGGCTTGTTGTTCCTGTACTTCATCGGCATAAAAAGTATCGTGGCGCACCAAGTTCGAAATCTCCTGATGGAAAACGAACAGGCAGCCGGTGAGACTTAAGATAACCACCACCAGCCCGGTGATAATACCGAGCCAGCGATGGAGGAATAAGACGATGTCTTTAAATTTAAATGATGACATAAGTGGTTAAAATTTGTAGGTAAACCCTGCAGTGACTGCACGGGGTTGTTGCGGATTCACTGTTGACCATCCTTTGTAGTACTCTTCGTCGGTAAGGTTGTTCATCTTCAAGTCGATGCGGTATGTTTTTGCATCATAGAATAAAGAGGCGTTGAGGATGGTGTATGCCGGCAGCGTAAAACGTCCTGTTGTGGAGCGGTTAATGATGTGATTTTCACTGGAATAGTTTCCACCGAAGCCAAGACCAAATCCTTTGACAGAACCGCTGGTGAATCGATAGCTGATCCAGCCGTTGAACAAGTCGGAGGGTCCGGCTTCTTCGGGACGCCGTCCTTCCAGCCCGGCCGTGCTGGTCACCGTATATTCGCTCACGTTATGGCTGTATCCGGCCGAGATGTTGAGTCCGTTTACAGGTGCTGCTTTAAGGCTGAATTCCACGCCGCGGCTGTACTGTTCACCATCCTGGATGGAATACTGTGGACGGTCGGGATCCTGTCGTACAATGTTGGATACCGTGATGTTGTAGTAGCTGGCCGAAGCAATGATGCGGTCGTTCATCAGGCTTGTCTTGGCCCCGAATTCCCATTGATTGGCACGCTCAGGTTCAAAGCTTTCTATGGAGCCGTCGCCCTGCGTGACAGGTGCCACGTTGTTGAAGCTGTTCATGTAGTTGGCAAACAGCGATACTTTCTCATCAATCGGCTGAAAGACCAACCCGAATTTGGGCGACAGTGTCGTCTGTTCGTAATCGTCATCTTCCGTAGCAGGGCTGCCGTTATTCACAAAATGATCCAGCCGCACGCTGGCCATGGCCGAGAGTTGACTGGTAATATCAACTACATCAGACACATAGGTACTGTATACCTGCTGCTCGGTACGGCTTTTATAGACCGGGGTATTGGCCAACATTGTATCCACAGCGGCTTTGCTGATGGCAGCAGGGGCTGGGCCGTTCAGGTTGAATGAATCATAAGCAATGTATCCGGTACTGTTGCTGATAGCTTCCTCCTGAAAGAAATCCAGGCCAATGACCATGCGGTTGCGCATGCCACCCAGCTCAAAGTCGCCTTTGAAATTCTGTTGGATATCGGTGCCGATGGTCGTCGAGTTCTGGTCGCTGATGTAGCGCCCGTAGTTTTGTCCGGGAATGCCAATTGTGGAAATGTAGCTATAATATCCTTCGGATTTGGCCGAGCTTCTGGAGAGCACCGTTTCAGACGTCCAGTTCTCTGAGAGATCATATATCATTTTACCCTGAAGGCGAAACACCGGGTTTTCGATCGTCAGATCGTTGGTAGTGTACGAGTTGTTGGGATCGTAATTGTAATCTTCAATATTGTTCACATCCAACGGCTGGCTGCGGTTAAGGAACAGCATTGTCTGGTTGGTGTGTTCAGACTGATACAGCTCAGCGTTAATCAGGAATGAAAGATCTTCATTAACCTGGTACGACAACGAGGGAGCCAGGAAATAAGATTCAGAAAAACCGGCATCCTGGAAGCTGTTTTGCTTGGTATAAGCGCCATTGATGCGAAGGGAAATATCTTCTTCGCCAGCAATGGGAGTGTTGATATCAGCCGTAACGCGGTTGAGCCCAAAGCTGCCGGTTTTATAGGAAATATCGCCACCAAAATCGTTGTACGGCTTTTTCGTCACCACGTTGATGAGTCCGCCATAGGATGTGACGCTGGTGCCAAAGAGTGTGGCCGATGGCCCTTTGATGAATTCCACGCGTTCTACATTAGCGGGATCCAATGAGCCATTGGTGAGCGAAGGCAGTCCGTTCATCATGTTGGGTTGGACGGCAAACCCTCGAATAGAATAATAGCCGGATCCGTCACCGCCGCGGCCGGTGGATTCCCAAAGTTTAAACACGCCCGGTGCGCTGTTCATGATGTCGTCAAACTCGGTGATCACCTGGTCATCAATCATGTTGGCGTTCACTGTATTATAGACCTGTGGATTCTGCATATCCGGCACAGGTACCTTGGCAACGTATTCGCTGATTTGCGTAGAGAACTTGTTAATTTGACTTCCCTCTACCGTGATTTCCTGGAGCTTTTCATCCGAAGTGGAAAGCGTCACGTTTATGGATAGTGATTCATTGCTTTCAATGGAGATCGACTTACGCTGGTTTGTGTAGCCAACGCCAGAAACAACCAGCGTGTAATCGCCGGCGGGGATATTGGAAATGGTATAATAGCCGTCGATGTTGCTGGCATCCCCAAAGCGGGTGTTCTGGAGACTGATATTAATATCGGGAATGGGCTTTTGATTCGTGTTCGTGACTTGTCCTTTTATTTGTGCATTTTGTGCGTTTGCACTGCCCAGAGCAGCGAAAACGAAAAACAAGCCTGAAAGGATACCGTAGGTTAACTTTGTTGCTGGATTCATGTTGAAGGTTAAAGTTTTGGGATCGTGATTAGTGAATATTTGAAAGATCGCCTAATACTATTTAGACTATTTTTAAATAGGCCGTAATACTATGTAGAATTGATCTAAATAGCAACGGGTGATCGAGCTTTATTAACCGCTGGTTATTATGGAGGAATGCTGTAACCCATTGAACTAACCTTATTTAAAAGAAACGTAGGTTTTTAGCACACTATAGCTCATCGGAGGTGATGCTCGTATCCAATTAAAAAATAGAATTTGGCAGTGCGGGAGGGTGCAAACTACCGTGGAAGAAGATAGGGGGATGGAGAGAATTGAAAGAGTGGAGTTGTAGCTAAAAACCCTGAAAGGGATCGAAATCCTTTCAGGGTTGGATGAAGTCTAATAGCTAAATAAAGATTACTTGCTGTTTTCTATCTGGTCAAGTAATTCATTTACTGCGCGCTTGAGCTGGGCATCTTCTTCACTCCGATAGTTCGGGGCGTTTGCTATTTCAATGTCGGGAACCGCCGGGCCATGCTCCATATTTTTGTCTGTAGCTTTCACAAACCAGCCTCGGAATGGCAGTCGAACATAGGAATCTCCCATCAGCCCAGCTCCACCGGTGGAGATAACTGCTCCAAAGGTTGGTTCGCCGACGAGTGTACCAAGATCAAGGTGTTTATAGGCATGGGAGAAAATTTCTGCATTGGAGTAACTGTTTTGGTTAGCCAGGGTAATTGAGTTGCGTGTCCAGCTGGAGAGTGGCAGTCGTTCGCCATACGGATAGTGTTCGCGAAATTTTGTCTTGTTTTTTTGCAGGTTGGAGGTGGCCCCACGAGGGATGGTGTAGGCGTGTTGTTGATATTGCAGCACTGTCAGCAGGTAGTCAGTTGTCCAGCCGCCGCCGTTGTAGCGCACGTCAATGACAATGCCTTTTTTGCCTTTCCCGGTAGCTACAAGCTCTCGCTCAAAACGCTCAAAGCTGGGCCAGTTCATACCTTGGACATGGATATAACCGAGCTGACCGTCTGAGTATTTTTCGGTGAGTTCTTTACGTTTTTCAACCCACTGGTTGTACAGTTCATCGCCAAGGTCGTCGGTTGGTTCAATAATTACTTCACGGCTTTCTCCTTTACTGTTTTCTACTTGCAGCAGGGTAGGTGTATTCACCTTATCGGCCAGCAGGCTGTAGAAGTTATCAACTTTCGCTACCGATTGACCGTCAACAGCTGTGATGACATCGCCAGTACGTAGCGTGCTGACTTCGCGATCCGCTGGCGAATTTGGGATTACTCGCTTCACCTGCACGCCATTGGATACAGGAGTGACTTCCACGCCCAGCAGACCGGTTTCCATTTCCTGGGTTTCGGCACGGTCCGAGGTATAAAAGCCCATGTGGCTGGCATTGAGTTCGCCGAGCATCATATTCATCACATCGGCAAAATCTCGTTTAGAGGATGTATGCAGCGCCCAGGGCTTGTAATGGTCGTGAAGTTGTTGCCAGTTGCGGCCGTGAAAGTCGGGATCATAAAAGTTGACGTTCAGTTTTCGCCATGTCTCTTCAAAGATCTGTTCGCGCTGCTTTTTATGGTTGATTTTCATCTTGGCCGAAAACGGCATGTTTTCGAACTTATCGTCGTCCAACTTATACCGGCTAATCTTACCGCCCTGCTGCATCATGTAAAGGGCATTGAGTTTTTTGTTGAGCCGAACGTCGTCTGGATTTTGTCCACCTTCGGTAAGGGGCTTCAACCCTTTGCCATCCCAATTGATCTGATAAAGATCCTCATCTGCATTTTCTGCGACGAAGTAAAAGGTTTGCCCGTCTTTAGAGATTACGACATTCGATTCATCACCGGGCATTGACGTTACCTGTCGCAATCGTTTGTACAAGCCGTCAAAATCAATGTCGACATTCGAGCCGGTCGTATCTTCCGCAGAGACTACTTCGGGGGTTTCGCTTTTATCCCAATCAAGTTCGGTTCGCTGCCAGTCGCGCTTGTTTAACCAGGCAAACCAGACATCATCATTGCCGTTATTGCGATTCGAAAGGAATCCCACTTTGCTGCCGTCGGGGCTCCAGACCGGATCGGTATCGGGTCGGGGATGTTTGCTGATATTAATTGGTTCTTTGGATTTATCAATGGGCTGGATGTAGATTTCATGATTGAAGTCGAGATCGGGCATCGAGTAGGCCAGCCACTGGTTATCGGGACTCCAGGCTACGTCGCTGGCCGAGGCCCATCCGGTATCCAGCAGTGTAGTTCCATCAGAAATGCCCCCGGAATCTTCTACGGTGGATACGATCAGTTGACCGCGCCCACGGTTGAAGGCAACCTTTTTGCCATCGGGAGAAACAACCGGATTTCGTTCGCCTGCCTGCGTAGACGTAAGTCGGGAGATATTAAATTGCAGGCTCTCAAAGAGATCATTTTCCTCTTTGGCAGGTTGGACTGTGTACAGATCATACTGCCCATCGCGATCGCTGGCAAAAATGAGTTTGGAATCAGTAAGAAAAGCCACATCCCGATCGCGGTATGCATGATCAGTAACCTTTACGGATCGAGACTTGGTGGGATCATTTTTCTTTATAAAAATTTCACCGCGCACTACATAGGCCAAGTAATCGCCATTGGGAGAGACCGCAAATTCTTCGGCATCAGCAGTAAACGATTTGCGTTCAACATTATAAAAGCGCTCGTCTTGTGACACATCCAGCGGCAGCCGCTTGGATCTGCCATCTTCGGTATTCAGGGTATACAGCCCGGTTTTTCGCTCAAACACAATATGGTCGCCATTTTTGCTAATATCAAAATAGCGAACGCCGTCTTGTGTAAAATCAGTCAGCGCTTGGGGGGATGCAGTAAGCGTGCCATCGGAATTGAGCATCATCTTGAAAATATTGTGGACATTATTGCGCTCGCTGACAAAATAGAGCGCGTCATTCCCTACAAAAGTGGGATACATGTCGTTGCCCTTGAAATCAGTTAGCTGTTGGTAGGTATTGTTTTGAGTATCATAAATCCAAATATCCTTGTTGGCCGGGCCACGGTAATTTTTGCGATACTCTTTGTTGTATCCCCGTACAAATGCCAAAAAGCGTCCGTTGGGCGACATGGTGGCCATCAGCCCAAAGGAATCAAAAAATCGGACAGGTGTTCCGCCCTCAGCCGATACCGTGTGGATTTCCGGCTCCCACTCCACTTGGTTAAACAGCCGCTCGGTATTGAAGATTACTTCCTGGGTTGGGGTCCAGCCCGTAAGTTCGTCATCAGTGGAATGGTAGGTCAGCCGGTTTATCTGGCTGCCGTTGGCGTTCATCACAAAGACATCGTCGTTGCCGTGACGGTCGCTGATAAAAGCAATTTTTTCTCCGTTTGGTCCCCATTGTGGTCGTGTTTCATGACCCTCGTGCACGGTCATGCGCCAGGCGCGTCCCCCTTCTGTGGGCACACTCCAGATGTCTCCCTGATAAGAAAATGCTATAGTAGATCCATCAGGGCTAATAGTGGGGAACCGTGCAAAAGGCTGGTCGCTCTGGGCCTTGAGGTTAAAGCAAAGTACAAAAAGAAGACAGTTCGTGAGTAGGCAGAGTTTCTTCATTCGGAGTGTGTTTTTGTGTTCCGGACAAATTGATGGAATAGTCTGGAATTGCCGCCCTGCTGTTTTTAAGGCGGCTTATTGTTCAATGTTTAAAGTAACGAGTATGAGAGATATTGCAAGAAAAAATAGCTGAAACGAAATCATTTGAGAAAATTTAAATCTGCTTTCGGTTTTATTACGTGTTGTATACCTGACGTCAGACGGAATTTAATCTCAAATAAAATATCTAGTTATGTTTATAAAAAATAAGTTAGTTGTAGGTATAATACTGTTGACTCTTCCACTCATGTCATGCAAAGACGATGGTATGGGCAACGAACCCGATATGGAAGAAAATCCCGCCACCTTGTCTGTTGAAGATCAAGGAACGATGAACGGGAACCAGGTAAATATTCCAGAGGCCAAAGTTGCTGAGGGTGCTTGGGTTGTTATTCACCGTTCATCCGAAAGTGGTGACGGACCGATGGTACCCGATATTATCGGAAAGGCCATGCTTGAGTCCGGCACGAACACAGATGTGAGCATTCAGCTCCAAGAAAGTGTCTCCGACGGTGAACAGCTTTGGGCCATGCTCCATGAGGATACCGGAACCGAAGGGGAATATGAGTTTACCGGCTCCGATTCGCCCGATCAGCCGATCACGGTAGATGGGGATGTTTTCACCAAGCCATTTGGAATTTCTCAGACCGATCCAGCTATTAGCTCACCCAGCCAGGTAAACAAGGCGAACAGCGGCGGTGTATTCAATGTAAATGTGAATGCTGCCGAAGAGGGCTGGATTGTGATTCACCGCTCAAACTCCGCCGGTGATGGTCCCATGGTGCCGGATATTATTGGGAAAGCGCCCGTTGAAGCCGGCGAAAATGGTACGGTCCAGATTTCACTGAACGACGGTGAATCTGTAGAAACCGGCGAACAATTGTGGCCTATGTTGCATTACGATACCGGTACCGACGGCAAATATGAATTCGACGGCAACAGTGGCCTCGACCAGCCTGTTGTGTTTGATGGAGACATTGTACTAAGCAATTTCACTGTAGAAGCCAACCAATCAACGTTAACAGCTACTGACCAGATGGTGATGGATAACAGTATTACCGTGGATGTTGATGCTGATGCCGCTGGTTGGGTAGTGGTGCACCGCGATGCTGGTAATGGACCCAACGTCCCTCCAATTATCGGAAAAGCGCCGGTAGAAAAAGGTATGAACACCGACGTACAAATATCCTTTGGAGATTCTGTTGTAACTGATGGCGAACAGCTCTGGCCGATGGTGCATTATGATACCGGTACAATGGGCGAATATGAGTTCGATGGGCAGAATGGTCTCGATCAGCCTATGCTTGTTGAAGGAAATATCCTGATGAAACAGATTAAAGTATCAGGTGCCACACCAAGTGTGGTAACAAACGATCAGTCTGCAGACAGTGATATTGCTGTGGGCGAAGCAAATGCCCTGCAGCGCGGCTTCGTGGTTATACACCGCAATACGCAGGATGGTAACGGCAACGATGCCCCCGATGTATCTGGTATCATTGGTAAGGCGGATATCTATACCGGTACCAATGGTGACTTGATGGTTGATCTGGGTGATAATAGCGTGGAGTCCGGCGATAAACTCTGGGCGATGTTGCATATCGACAGCAATAACAATGGCACCTATGATTTTGATGTCAGTGATGAGAATCCTGAAGACCCACCGGTAACCGATTCCAACAGTGATATTGTAATGGTTAAGTTTACGGTGAACTAACAGTAGTAGATAAACGGCTAATCCCCTCAACCTGCTGAACTAAGCCCTCTGAGCAATCAGAGGGCTTTTTTAATGGTTAGTATAGTTAGTACCGACAAGTCATTCATCTAAAAATGAATTGCTCGGGTTACTATCGTTGTTGGGCTAGCTGAGCTCAGAGTTTTCAAGCAGTTTACGGCCCGGTCCATTACCGTTCTGTTTGGTAAAGATAAGCTCAAATTTTTGGTAATCGCCATCGCTGGAAGGCCACAAGAAATTACCCTGCAGTTGTTTCACCAGGGGATCAATCAGGATGTTATGCATCGAACGTTGTTCTCGTACTTTTTTAGGACAATTGACCATGTCAATGCCTTCAATGATGAGATGAATTTGCCGACCATATTCACGCAGTCTGATATAAATATCATTTTCCTTGTTGGGATCGGTGAATTCGAAAATTAGTGAAAGTACTTCATTCAGAAGCAATCCACAGGGTATGGACTGATCGATATCCAAACAGATTTGCCCAGCGTTATTCTTCAGGGTAATCGCCTTACTCTTACTTTCATTTTTAAAGCCACCGCTGGTAAAAAACTCGTTCAGGAAGTCGGAAAATAGGATATCGTATAAATTTCCCTGGCGGTACAGCGCCTCGTGTATTGACGCAATTGTAAGAATACGGTTTTTGATTTGGCTAAGCTGCTTGGAACATGTGTCATCATTAGCTTCAAAAAGCTGAAGTTCTAACAAGCTATTTATAAGTGCCAGGTTGTTTTTAACTCTGTGATGCAGTTCCGCCAGTAATATCTCTTTTTCATAGAGAGCGTCTTCAATTTTTTGCTGATATTCCTGTTGTCGTGTGATATCAACATATATGCCGTAAATAGCAATAATTTCATCCTTCAGTTCCACCGGAACAGTACCGATGAGCACGGGTACTTCTTTGCCACTGTTGGTTTTCCTGATAGACTTTGTTTGCAAACTTTGACCAGTTTGTGTGGCACGAGAAATAGACTCAGCCTCATCTCGCATGTCGTCGGGCACAATCAGTTCATTGATATTCTGGCCATTTAATTCCCTTGCCTCAAAGCCGAACATGTTTTCAAAGCTACGATTGGCTTGAATGATTTGTTTATTGGTGTCGACCATTGTGATGCCAACGGGGGCGTTGTCGAATAGTTGTTGCAGTTTTAATTGGCTCTTTCGGTTTTCGCGTTCGTTCTTTTTACTCTCGCTTATATCGATGCCCGCCCCTACAAGATAGGTTTCTCCGTCTTCTACAAATCGTTTGGCATACAAAAAGTAGTCTTTAATATCGTCTTTTTTGGAACATACCTTCGTTTCTACCGAAAGTTCACCATCTTGAATACACTCCTGAATTTTCCGGCGGATTCTTTCTTTGTCTCCTTCCTCGATAAACTCGAGGGCATTCTTACTACTTAGTTCTTCGGCGCTGTATCCTAGGTCCTTTACCATATGCTCGTTCCAGCGAATGATGTTGCCTTCGCGGTCAAGGACAAGGAACACCCCGGGAATGCTGTTAAGTGCTGACTCGGTAAAGTGCTTATTCTTGATAAGGTTATTTTCAGCTTCTTTGCGCTGGCTGATATCCCGAAAACTTGCGATGGCACGCAGTTTACCGGAGGGAGTTCGGTATGCCCGCGACGAAATTTCTGCGGGAATATTGTATCCTTCTTTATGGATTAAATTTGTTTCGATCTGATAAGTGCCGGAGGTTTTGCGTTCGGCAAGAGCCTGTTGGTAGTTTGGATCGGTGACGTCTATAATATCTTCTCGTGTACAGGCAATGAGATTACGGCGATTATATCCCAAAATACTACTAGCGGCAGGATTGGCATCAATGATATTCCCTTTAGTGTCAGTAATTAGGATGCCATCCAGGCTCTGCTCGAATTGAATTTGGTAGCGATTCTGACTCTCTTTCAGCTGATGTTTCGCTTCAATAGATGTGCTGATATCTTCATGCATAATCAGAAAACGATGTCCTTCGTTACAAGGCTTCACCGTTAGTTTAAACCAATAGGTATCTGATTGGGTCTGCAGGGGATAGGTAAGGCTATAGGATGATTTTTCTCCTTGAATGACTTTTTTGATGCCCAGCAACATTTTCAAAGCATAATCATTGCCAACTTCAATAGCCTGTTGCAGGTTTCTAAAAAAGTTTTCTCCAATGGAGGGGCGTTTAATCTCAGCGCTGCCATCGTTGAATGACTCCCATGCTTCGTTGGTCGTGATGATTTGTCCTTCTTCGGCAATTACTGCAACGTGAGCAGTCAGGGCGTCAAGGAGAGTGGAGCTGAATTTAGTATCGGAGTGTTGGCTCGTCATGGTGTTAATGGTTGTAATTATTTCGATGAGATATAATCATCATTTTCAGGGCAAAAGATAATAGCTGAAAAAGCTAAAATTTCTCCCATGGGAACTACCTAACACTTGCTAGGTGTTTTCTGTGAAGATAGTTTTTTGGCCGTCTGCAACTTTTTTGACGCCTTCAAATAATTTACGCTCTCCTAATCCTACTTGCAGGTACCCATCGGCACCAGACCAAATGAGTGGTTGAATCAGAACTTGCTGGCTATACGAATGAAGCACCAGCAGTGGAATTGAAGGTATGGTTTCCGATATTTGTTTAACGACAATTGTGGGTGACTGGACAAAGCCGCTCAAATTTGCTACTACAATGTTGTAATCCTGTTCTTCGGCAGTATATTCAATGGTTGCTGTCCAGTCTGGATCAAGGTCGCAAATTTTAGTTGCGATCCAACCCGGTGCTGAATCCAACATTTCATGAATGGTATGTGTAATGGAATTATTCCGCCCGAAAAGTAAAATATTCATACAACCGATTTTAGATTCAAAGTAATCTAAAATATCTCGGGCAGTAGCGATACAGCGCGAAAGGCTTAATTTTTTATAGGTGTTTTACGCTATTACGAGGTAGGCTAATGTTGCTATTCGATATCTACCAGATCATGCTTGATTGCATAAGTGACAAGTCCGGCCGTGTTCTTGGCTTCTGTTTTGTCCAGCAGATTCCGCCGGTGCGCATCAACCGTGCGAATGCTAATATTTAGTTCATCAGCGATTTGTTGGTTGGTATATTGATCAACAATTAGCTTCAATACTTCTCTTTCACGTGGGGTAATCTGGCTTGGATCTGGTTCATCTTTTGGAGCGCTGCTTTGCACCAGATCCATCATGACTCGTTTCGTGGTATCCTCACTGAAATAGTGCCGGCCATTCAGAATAGCGGTAATGGCGTCAACAAACTCATCTTTGTCTGAGCTTTTGAGAATATATCCCGAAGCGCCCGCTTTTATCATCTTCCGGATATGTTCGTCCTCATCCATCATGGTAAGAGCCAAAAATTTAATGTCGGGATGTTTTTCTTTGATTTTTTCTGTTGCTTCAATCCCGTCCATTTCCGGCATGTTTATATCCATGACCACAAGTTGAACATCGTGCTTATCACAAGCTTCCAGGGCCTCAACACCATTTTCTGCTTCTGCGACTATGTTGAAGCCTACTTCGTTATCCAGCAATGCTCGTATTCCGTCGCGTACGATATCATGGTCATCAACCAGTAATATTTTAACATCACTCATCAGATCTCTCCATTTTGTTTAAGCGAATCGATGTCGGGAATACTAATTACTGTTTCCATTCCTTTCTCTGGTTCGGATTCTATGTTAAGAGAGCCATTTAAACTTTTTACTCGTGTCTTAATACTGCGAAGCCCCAATCCTTGTGTTTCAAGTTCGCTGTCGAGCTCAACCCCTTTGCCATCGTCTTTAACAGATAGTAGCAAGGTTTCATTTGTTTTCTCTATACTTACAGATATATGGGAACATCCAGAGTGCTGGACAGCATTTGAAATAGTTTCCTGTAGTATCCTATAGATATTGACTTCAGCTCTGCTACCCAACTGCAGGTTTTCACAGTTATAGTTGAATGAAAATATGATATCAGTGCTTTCTCGCAAGTCCTGAATCAGATTTTTGAGTGCCACGATAAGTCCGTAGTCGGTAATGGCCTTGGGCATGAGATCATACGCTATACTCCGTGTTTCTGAGAGAGCTTTCTTGAGATGAGAAAGTCCTTTTGCAAACTGTTTTTCTCGTTTTTCAGGCAGTTTTGCTACTTCATCCTCGACTGACTGGAAATTCATGTTGGCCGCCACTAAATACTGGCCAAGGCCGTCATGCAGTTCAAGCGCAATACGCTTGCGTTCGCGATCTTCAGCCTCAATAACAGACTGAATGACCTTTTCTTCCATACGCTTTATGTCAGTAATGTCGTGGATGATGCCCAGGATTTGAGCAGGGTTCCCTTCACTGTCGGTGATAAGCTCACTGCGGCCATGATAATGCCCAATTTGGCCATTTTGTTTTCTCAGTCGAAAGGTGAAATTGGTGCTTTTTTCTTTGATTACCTTGCTTATAAACCCATCAAAGTTGGGTTTGTCATCGGGATGCACCCTCTTCAGAAAAGACTCGATTGTAATCTCATGCTCATTAGGATTTAGTCCATATATATAGTAGAGGTTTTCTGACCATTTGGGTGGATCACTGGATCCAATATCATATTCCCAGTACCCCATTTGGGCAATTTCCTGGGCTTCTTCCAGCTTTCGGTTTTGTAGCTTAAGTTCTTCTTCCAGTTCGTGTTGTTCAGTGACGTCGACTACTATAGAGATCATTAAATTCTGATCATAAAGGGGGATAGCTCGATTGTTGACAATTCGTTCTTCCCCATCTTGCGTAGTCACAGGAATTCGCTTCCACTGCATCTGTTCGGGATTCCCGCTTTGCATGTCAGTCATGACTCGCTCTTTGATCATAGCCCGGTACTCTTCATCTTGGTACACATGTTCAAAAAAGCTGTCCACATCTTTCAATATCTCCCGGGGCCAGCTGTATATGTTGGTGAACTGTTCATTCATCAGGGTTACTTCGCCATCATCGATGGTGTTTATGGCTACACCAATGGGCAGATTTTCAAGAGTTTTTTCGATGAACACGTTACGTTGTTCGAGTTCTTTTTCGGACTGTTTTCGCTGGGTTATATCTTGTACAATGCCCCTCAATTTGATGACATCTCCAGATTCGTCTTTTTCGGGGATACCGATTGCTCGTATATATTTTTCATTTCCTTTCTCAGTTTGTAACCTGAGATCAATATCATAGGGCTGTCCCTCTCGTGCCGCCCTTTCTACGGCTATATTGTGTTTTTTACTGTCTTCACCATAATAGCTTTGCTGTACTTGGTCAAAGCTGGGAGGTCCTAATTCGGGATCGCGCTCAAAGATTCTGTACAGCATTTCTGACCAGTAGATTTCTTCAGTTTGGAGATCAAATTCCCAGTCTCCAATTTTGCCGATTTCCTGTGAGCGCTGGAGTCTTTCTTGTCGTTTTTTGAGTTTTTGTTGGTATTCTTTTTGATCAGTGATATCACGTACGACACTTACGACCTTATCAATTTTTCCTTCCTCGTCATAAACCAGCGATACAGTATGATCAGAATGAAAAATAGTTCCATCCTTCTTTTGCATTTTATACTCCGTTTTGAATACTCCTTTTTCTGCAAGAGCATTTTCACCTATCTCATCAAACTCCTCGAATTTTTTTTCGCTGACATGGAGTATGCGGGTTGACCTCCCTTTGAGCTCTTCTTTACTGTAACCAAATAGTTCTTCGGTGCTTTTATTACAGTCCACAATGGTACGGCTCTCGTAGTCAAGAATAATCAGGCTGGATTCCAGGCTCTCAAAAACTTTTTCCAATAACTCTCTTGATTCCCTTATTTTTGTTTGGGATGCCTTGATTTCTGACATATCAATGCCGATACCCACTGAGGTGTTGTCGGTAAGCTTGATATTTGTCCAGGAGGTGGGGACTTCTTCGCCTGATTTGGTTGTGAGAGGAAACTCTTTCCAGCCGATCCCGGGTTTTTTCATAAATTCAGCGACTTTCTTTCGAAGTTCGAGATCAGGGAAGCAAGCTTCCATGAAATGTGTATCCTGAATTTCTTCGTTGGTCCAACCCGTCACTTTCTCAAATTCCTTGTTGATACGGAACTCCTCCAGGTCCGGATCATAAATATTGATCAAAACGGGGATACGCTCAAAGAGGATGTCGGATAGTTCTTTTTCCAGAAAAAACTTTTCGGATAATTCGCTGATCTTTTTCTCTTTCTCAGAAACTTGCTGACCATGTTTTTTTATCAGGTAAAACAGCCCTAGTGACGTGAGAAATACATAGATCCAGCCCTTGTAGGTTTGGAGAGTAGAAAGGTATTCAGGATCGGGAACTAATGAATTGAGTAGCTGGTCGGTAAAAGCAATCCAGAGAGCTGCCACTACCAAGTATATCAAGGTGATTTTTAGAGCGGAGAGCGAGATGTTATTTCTTTGATCAGCCACGGAACCCCTGCTATCATATTAGCAAACCGACGGAATGTATTTTATTGATTAATAATCGTTGAACAAAATTTTTTCTAAGTAACGGGTAAGGCTGTACTTAATTTATATTGCAATAAAAAAACAGGCGACCTGCTGATCGCCTGTTTGAAAATTATAACTACGGGCAAGAGTTATTTATTACGAGTCGACAGACCAAACGGCATGTACAGTGGACACGTACTGATAAGACTCGTCAGTAAAAATACGACTGCTATGACGCCCAGTATTACAGCGGTTGTTCCCGAAATTACCCCAGCATAATACAGCACGCCAACCAGCAAAGCCAAGAGTGTTCTGATTAGTTGATCAACAGTTCCCATGTTCTTTGTCATAGCACTACCTCATAATTTTTTAGGATTGTTTTTTGTCTCTGAATACGGGTGTAAACTCTTTAAATGGCATTTTTTCTTCATTTTTTCCTGTATTTGAGGGACGTTCCGCCATCAGTTCAAAAACTATTTTATCATTTCTATAATACCGTTTCTGGAAATATATGGGTTTGTCCCCAATAGTATAAGATATACGATTTATCTGTAAAAGAGGAGTGTGTGGTTCTACGTTTAAATGATTTGCCAAATTTCGGTCGGCGACTGTGGCTTCAAATCGGTAGCATCCCCGTTCAATGGGGATGTCGAACTCTCCTTCCAAAATCTTGAATATCGTAGTCTTTTCAAGGTCATATCCTTCAATGAGCTGACCATAAAAAACAGGCATCCAAGTGACATCATAGGCAACAGGAGCTCCGTCACCCAGACGAACACGTTCAATTTTTACAGCCACTTTTTTACTTTCAATGCCGAGATAGGAAAGTAAATCTTTTCTGTCACTGATATTCACTTGCTCGAAAGAGATGAGCTTTGAGCTAGCCTTCATGCCCGAACCTTCAAGCTCTTCGGAAAAGTCATTAAGAATCGAAAAGGACTGGTGGGTACGCTGGTCGGTGACAAACGATCCCAAACCCTGACAGCGGTAGATCAGCTGATCGTTTTCAAGCGTTTGCAGAGCCCGTCGAACCGTTACTCGACTCACATCAAACTTTTTGCTCAACTCATTCTCTGAGGGCAGTTTTTCATCTGATGCCAATGCCCCTGTTTCAATTTTCTGTTTCAGCCAGTCGCTGATCTGTTTATGGAGTGGTATTCCGTCTTTTAAGTCCATAGCTGCATAATTGTTAAAAATTCATCTTTTAAATTAACCAAAATTAGGGTTAATTCAAATACCTGTTAATACAAGTAATTTTAATTGTATTGTTGTCTATATATAGGGTTAAGGGGTGTTTTAGGGCTTTTATATGGGCTTATAGAGGAAATATATCGGGATAATTGAATATATGTATTTACTTGTATTGACAACTATATTTTCTGTCCCTATATTCATGCATGACAAAAAACAATCAAACCCAAAGTGTTATGAATTACTTTTACTCTGCTACAACCGATCAATCATTTGAGGAAGCTATTGAAACGGTTACAGCCCTGCTTAAAGATGAAGGTTTTGGGGTGCTGACTGAAATTGATGTCAAAGATACGCTTAAGGAAAAGCTTGATGTGGATTTTAAGAAGTATCGGATTCTGGGAGCATGTAATCCGCATTTTGCACACAAGGCGCTTACATCTGAAGATAAAATAGGAATAATGTTGCCTTGCAATGTAATTGTTGAAGAGCATGAGGACGGCCAGGTAGAGATTTCGGCCGTAGATCCGGTGACTTCGATGCAGGCCGTTGAGAATGACGAGTTGCATCCCATTGCAGATGAAGTGCGATCAAAGTTGCAAAAAGTGATTGATCGGCTGTAATCCAACACCCTGAAAGAAATTTTACGACAACAGGCAGGGATAGAAATCATTAAATAAGATCGAATACAATGCGAACTATTAAGAAGATAAACGACAAGATGTTTGTGCTGCTGGCCGGGATAATGGTATTCTCGTTCCAGCCGATATTAGCACAGTCTAATGCAACTGATACCACAGACGTTCGGGAGATGAGCCTGCAAGAAGCGCTTGCGATTACCGAAGAAGCTAGTTTCGAAATTCGGATGGCCGAGGCGGACATGGAGAAAGCTCGATCACAGTATCGACAGACCAATGCCACATTTTTGCCACAGCTTTCGATTGAAGAGACGGGCGTCTCAACTAATGATCCACTTAATGTTTTTGGCTTTAAGCTCAAGCAGGAAGCGGTAACGCAAGCCGATTTTAATCCAACGCGGTTAAATGATCCGGATGCCTATGATAACTTTACCACTACCTTTAAGGCGCAGCAGCCACTGTTTAATGCGGATGCGATTTTTCAGCGCCGAGCGGTAAAAAACCAGTTGGAAGCGGCTAAGAAACAGATGGAGGGGACTATTCAGCACGTCCGCTACCAAGTGAAAGATACGTATTATCAGCTCCAGCTGATGGCTAAGCAGGAACAGGTTATTACGAAGTCGCTCGAGGTTGCGCGTGAAAATAAACGTCAGGCCAAGAACTATTACGAGCAGGATATGATCAACAAGGCCGATTATCTGGCGGCGAAAGTTCGTGTATTGGAGCTCAAAAGTAGACAGTCAAAAGTTCGTGACCAACGAGAAACAGTGCAGGATAATTTCCGCTATCTGCTGAATATCGATGAGGATATCGCCATTGAGGCTACAGACAGTCTGCAGATGCGTCCCGGTATTTCGGACGAAATGATTGATGCCGAGAATTCCACGAATGCCAAATTAGAGGCGATGAAATACCGAATGTCGGCGGCGAAAGAGATGCAACGGTCTTCGAAATTTAATTTTATTCCCAGCATAAACCTGTTTGGCAGCTACGAATTTAATGACGAGGTGCCCTTCGGAACGCAGGGCGACAGTTATATGATAGGGGCAACGCTCAAGTGGGATCTGTTTAAAGGATTTAAAAATGTGGGCAAGGTGATGGAGTCCAAAGCCCAGTTGAAAAAGGCAGAGTTGGCTTACGAAAGTAGTCTTTTTAAGAACAAGATGGAGATACAGCAGGCACAACGTTCGCTTGATCAGGCCCAAGAACAACTTCAGTTTGCCGAGGCCTCCGTAGAGCAGGCGGAAGAAGATTTCCGTATCCGCAATAATCGCTATGAGCAAGGCATGGAAAAAACGACAGATCTGCTGCAGGCCGAAACTAAGTTGCTGCAAAGTAAGCTGAAGCGATTAAATGCGCTCTATCAATACAATTTGAGTGTGGCAACACTGGAGTTGCTGGTTGAGCGTGAAATGCCTTACTAATTTTTCCAAACGATTTTAATAACTAAACAAATAGAACAATGAAATATAGCATCATGAACATATCAGGAAGACTATTATCTGCACTTGCAGTGCTAATGTTGGTGGGGATCTCATGCAGCTCTTCTGACAGCGAGAAGTCCGCACAAGATCAGTCTATAACGGTAGATACGCAGACTGCAGAATATGTGAGGGGAACTATATCGCACCGCTTTTCGGGTACGGTAAGCAGCGATCGCACCGTCAACATGAGTACCAAAGTGATGGGACGTATAACCCAGCTTGATCTTGAAGAAGGCGACTACGTAAGCAAGGGTGACGTGTTGATTCAGATTAAAGATGATAACCTGCAGGCGCAGAAAAGTCAGGTTGAATCAAGCCTGATTGAAGCCAAGGCGGCACTGAAAAATGTAGAGACCAATTATAACCGCATTAAGAATTTACATGAGCAGAAAAGCGCTACGCAAAAAGAACTGGATGATATTTCTACGCAGTATGAGATGGCCAAAGCCAAAGTAAAGACCTTGGAGAGCAAGCTTCAGGAAGTGGAAGATATGCTCGATTACACCCGGTTGACGGCTCCTTTTAACGGATATGTGGTGTCAAAGAGGGCTACCGAAGGAGATATGGCCAACCCGGGACAGCCTATTATTGCGCTTGAACAGGAAAGTATTATGAAGGTGAACCTAACAGTTCCCGAGAGTAACATTTCGCTGTTCCATTATAATGATACCGTTTCGGTAGACATAAAAGCGGCAGGTTATAGTGATGGCGTTGGCATTGTTAAGAATATTAATCAGGCTGGTAATCGCGGGAGTCGACAGTTTGCTGTTGAAGTAATGCTGCCCGAGCTGGAGAAGGATTCCGGCGTAAAATCGGGCATGTTCGCTCAGGTCGGATTGGTCACAGAGAGTGATCGTTCGATTGTCGTGCCCAAGTCTGCCATTATTGAGCGCGGACAGTTGACCGGTTTATATACATTAAATGATAACTCTGAAATTGTGCTTCGCTGGGTTCGTCTTGGTGATGAAAGTGCCGATGGGGTAGAGATCTTATCGGGATTATCGCAAGGCGAATCATTTGTAGCTTCGGTTGATCAGCCGCTACGCGAAGGTCGCAAAGTAAATACGCAGTAAATAGAAATTATTTAGATATACCATTATGAAGACTGGAATTGCAGGAAAAATAGCGCAAGGGTTTATCGACTCGAAGTTGACACCCTTGTTGATGATTGTGTTTCTGGCGCTGGGTTTTTACGGAACATATTTGACTCCGCGTGAAGAAGAGCCACAAATTGATGTGCCGATGGCCGATATTTTTGTCGGTTATCCCGGGGCTACGCCCGACGAGGTGGAAAAGAATATTGCAATCCCGCTGGAGAAAGTGCTCTCAAATATTGAAGGGGTCGAATATGTGTACTCCACCTCCATGCCTGACCAGGCGATGGTCTCTGCTCGTTTTTACGTTGGCGAAGATGTGGAGCGTAGTCTGGTTCGGCTCTATAACGAGATCATGAAAAATATGGACCGGTTTCCCGAGGGGGCGACCCAACCCATGGTAAAAACGCGCTCTATTGATGACGTTCCGATTATGACATTGACGTTATGGAGCGATAAATACAGCGATTTTGAGTTGCGTCGCGTGGCTGACGAGATGGCATTAGATATTAAGCAGATTGAAGACGTGGCGCAGACTGATATCCACGGCGGGCGAACCCGACAGGTTTCGGTGAATCTGGATAAGAACAAAATGGCCTCTTATGGCATTGATCCCATGCAGGTGGTCGGCCAAATACAGGCGTCGAATCAAGAACTTTCATCGGGATCATTCAGCAATAACGATACGGAGTACTTGGTAAATACCGGCGACTTTTTTAAATCTGCTGAAGAGGTGCGGAACGTCGTTGTAGATGTAAAAAATGGAGATCCCGTTTACTTGCACAGTATCGCTGAAATTCGCGATGGTCCGGAGGAGCCTTCCGAGTATGTTTCATATGGTGTCGGCCATCAAAAAGCACAGGAAACCGGTTTGAATGCGGGTGAATCATATCCTGCAGTAACGATTTCGGTAGCAAAGCGCTCCGGGGCTGATGCGATGGCAATTGCTGAGCAAATCCAACGCAAGGTTGATAAGCTCGATGGCAGTCTTATTCCAAACGATGTAAATGTGACAACTACCCGTAATTATGGGGAGACGGCCTCAGCAAAGGTATTTTCGCTCCTTGAGCACTTGCTGGTTGCCATACTAGCTGTGACCTTTGTAGTCGCTCTTGCTCTGGGTTGGCGCGGTGGACTGGTTGTATTCTTATCGGTACCGGTGACTTTTGCATTGACTCTCTTTTTGTACTACATGTTCGGTTATACCCTAAACCGAATTACGCTTTTTGCGCTGGTTTTTGTGACAGGTATTGTGGTTGATGATTCGATTATTATTGCCGAGAACATGCACAGGCACTTTAAGATGAAGAAACTGCCGCTCAAGCAGGCGGCCATCGCCTCGATCAGTGAGGTTGGAAATCCGACTATCTTGGCGACATTTACCGTAATTTCGGCGGTATTGCCGATGGCTTTTGTATCGGGACTGATGGGCCCATATATGAGTCCCATGCCGATCGGTGCTTCGCTGGCCATGATTTTCTCGCTGATTGTTGCCCTTATTATTACTCCCTGGCTGGCATACATTCTACTTCCACACGGTAATTCTGAGAAGGATGAAGACGGAGAAGAGAAGCAATATGATCTTAAAGAAACGATTATCTATAAGTGGTACCAGCGTATCATGGAACCGTTGCTCGAAAATACGTTCAAACGGTGGACATTTATTATCGGGGTAACGGTATTACTACTGGCCTCAACCCTGTTGTTTGTGTTTCGAATGGTTGAGGTAAAAATGCTTCCATTTGATAATAAAAATGAGGTACAACTGATAATTGACATGCCCGAAGGTACTACGCTGGAACGCACCAATGCGGTTGCTCGTGAAGTAGGATTGAGTTTGAAGGATGTACCGGAAATCAAGGATTATCAAATCTATGCCGGTAACAATGCACCTATTAACTTTAACGGGCTCGTTCGTCATTACGACTTGCGAAAAGGCCCTAATGTGGCGGATATCCAGCTGAACCTGATCGATAAGGGAGAGCGCAGTGATCAAAGTCACGCTATTGCCAAACGCCTTCGTCCCATGGTTCAAAAGGTGGGCAAAAAGTACAATGCTAATGTTAAAGTGGTAGAGGTGCCGCCTGGACCTCCGGTACAATCTACAATCGTAGCCGAAGTTTACGGTCCTGATTCCGATGAGCGTAAGCGGGTGGGTCGTCAGGTAAAAGGTATTTTCGAAAAAACGGAAGGTATCGTTGATGTAGACTGGATGGTGGAAGCACCGCAGACCAAGTATAAGCTGGATGTGAATACCGAAAAGGCAATGATGTCGGGCATCTCATCCAAACAGGTGGTGCAGACCGTAACTATGGCGCTGCGAGGTAAAGACGTATCGCGCCTATACAGTGAGAAAGAATTAAATGATGTGCCCATTACAGTCAAGTTACCCAAGGCGGGTCGCTCTGATATCCAAAAGCTGAAGCAGTTGCATATGAAGTCGGCATCAGGAGCGATGATCCCCGTAGCCGATCTGGTGACGGTAAGCGAGGATACGCTCGAATCAAGTATCCACCGTAAAAATCAGCGGCGCGTAACGTATGTGCTGGCTGAGGTAGCCGGGGAAATCGAAAGCCCGGTGTATGCTTTGCTCGATACCGGTGGGGAGATCGATAATATTAAAATGCCCAAAGGTTATAACCTGTCGCAGATCTTTGCTGGTCAGCCGTTTATGACGGACGACTATACCCTTAAGTGGGACGGCGAATGGCAGATTACCTACGAGGTATTTCGCGATCTGGGTATTGCCTTTGCTGTTGTGCTGGTGATCATCTACATGCTGATCATCGGGTGGTTCCAGGATTTCAAAGTGCCCATAATCATGATGATCGCTATCCCGCTTTCATTGATTGGTATTCTGGTAGGGCACTGGGTGCTGGGCGCTTTCTTTACGGCCACATCCATGATCGGGATGATTGCCCTGGCCGGTATTATGGTGCGAAACTCCGTCTTACTGATTGACTTTATCAACATACGGCTTGATGACGGGGAGTCGCTCAAGCAGGCCGTGATCGAAGCCGGGGCCGTGCGTAGCATGCCTATTCTGTTGACGGCCGGTACCGTGGTTATTGGCGCAGTCGTAATACTGTTCGATCCAATATTCCAGGGTCTGGCAATTTCACTGATGGGCGGCGCGGTAGCATCCACAGCATTGACCCTGATTATGATACCGTTGATTTACTTTATGGTAGAGAACAAAGTAAAGGAGCTTAAAGGAGAGCAAGCGTAAGGTTAAGCATGTATCACGGCCGGGTCTTGGATTGTGAACCCGGTCGTGATTATCACTAATTAAAAACATCATATTATGAAGCTATTAATCATACTCAGTATTGAAGAATACACCAATGACGTGCGAAAGATTTTATCACGCCAGAAGGTGCCCATTTACAGTGAAACGGAAGTGCACGGTTTTAGGACCGATAAACATCAACCGGAGATCTCTAACTGGTTTACGGGGGAAGATCATGGCGTTTATTCCTCACTGTTTTTTTCCATTCAAGATGAAGAGTGCGTAAAGCGATTTATCAAGGAAGTAAAAGCCTATAACAAAGAAACCGGCGCTGAAAAACAAAACCCGCTGCATGCCTATTCACTGAGCGTTGAAGAATCAGCATAACAACGATTTAAATTTCAATAATCAACAAAGCAATATTATGAATAATCAAAATCCAAGTTGTTCTACAATGCGGCCCATGGAAAAGGCTATACGTATGCTGGCCGGCACTTTTGTCACTATTAGTGTGATCTTGGGCTATTTCGTAAGTCCCTATTGGTTTTTATTCACCCTGTTTGTTGGCCTGAATCTATTCCAGTCTTCGCTGACCGGATGGTGCCTGGCTGAACAGATTTTATCTAAATTTGGGATTGGGGTTGAAGAAGATGCACCTAAAACTCCCAAACCTTCTAAAGGATAGAAATATAAATCACCTATTTGCCGAATTTAATTCAAAGCTTATTTGTAGTTACTTGTATTGATAGGGAGGAGCTAAACTCCTACTTTCAGGGTTGAAAAATCCGTAGGAAAAATATGTAGGTGATGACAGAATTGTTGCAGCAACCGTGGCCGTGGTATGTTTCCGGGCCGCTAATTGGACTTGTTGTTCCCTTACTTCTTTTAATTGGCAGTAAGCAATTTGGGGTGTCATCAAATCTGAGACATGCCTGCGCTGCCTGTATGCCGGGACGCGTGGAATTTTTCCAGTACGACTGGAAAGAAAATGGACTCTGGAATCTAGTTTTCATTGGCGGAACGGTCCTTGGTGGTTTTTTAGCCGGATGGTACCTGAATAATCCTGAACCCATCGATCTGTCGCAGCAAACGGTTACAGAACTGCAGGCACTGGGGATTACAGACTTTAAAGGCATGATGCCAGACGGCCTGTTTAGCTGGCAGAATTTGGCTGATCCTTCAGGAATAATCGTTTTGATAGTTGGAGGATTCTTCGTTGGATTCGGTGCCCGTTATGCCGGTGGATGCACGTCGGGTCATGCTATAAGCGGGCTGGCTAATTTGCAGCTGGCATCACTGCTTGCGGTGATCGGCTTTTTTATTGGCGGTCTTATTATCACACATTTTGTTTATCCTTTAATACTGTAATCAAGAAACATAAACAGGTGCAATAGTATGAAGGATTATCTAAAATATTTGATTGCGGGTTTGTTCTTTGGATTTGTGCTCGTAAAATCAGAAGTGATCTCCTGGTTTCGAATTCAGGAAATGTTTCGATTCGATGCCTTCCACATGTACGGCATCATCGGTTTGGCCGTTATTGTGGCAATGGGATCCATTGAGGTGATCCAAAAGTTGAATCTAACAGATTTCAATGGAAATAAAATTACGATTTCATCCAAAGATTCATCCCAGGTGACACGTTATTTACTGGGAGGTGTGCTTTTTGGTTTTGGATGGGCGCTCACCGGCGCTTGCCCGGGTCCGTTGTTTACTCTTGCTGGAGCTGGATACGGAATTATCGTAGTGCCTATCGCAAGTGCCATGGTAGGAACCTGGGTTTATGGACTTCTCAGACCTAAGCTACCGCACTAATCAATGCATAAAACAGAATTTTCAATAACTGAATGATTTAAAAGAGGAACTATTATGTATTTCAAACAGATTTTTGACAAAAAACTAGCGCAGTATGCCTACCTGATTGGATGTCAGGCTACGGGAGAGGCAATCGTCGTAGATCCCATGCGGGATATCGACCAGTACATCGATTTAGCGGCGGAGGAAAATTTAGAAATTACAGCCGCTACCGATACCCACATCCACGCCGATTATGTATCGGGATTGCGTGAATTTGCCGAGCGCGGCGTGAAAGTCTATGCTTCTGACGAAGGCGGCAAAGATTGGAAATATAAGTGGTTGCTCAACAGCGATTACGACTATGAACTCATCAATGACGGTGATTCTTTTAGCCTCGGCAACATCAAATTTGATGTGATACATACGCCAGGGCATACTCCGGAATCAGTGAGTTTCTTGGTCACAGATGGGGCCATGACCGATCAGCCCATGGGTATTTTGTCTGGAGATTTTGTCTTTGTTGGTGATGTTGGTCGGCCCGACCTGCTGGAGACGGCCGCTGGACAGAAAGGAGCGATGAAGCCGGCCGCCAAAGAGCTGTATCAGTCTGTAGAAGCATTCAAAGATCTACCTGAGTACCTGCAAGTGTGGCCGGCGCACGGTTCAGGAAGTGCCTGTGGAAAAGCACTCGGCGCCGTGCCGGAATCAACGGTAGGGTATGAATTGCGATTTAGCCCTGCTTTTCGGGCAGCGACCAGCGAGAACGAATTTGTAGATTTTATCCTGGACGGGCAACCGGAACCGCCGCTCTACTTCGGACGCATGAAGAAGGTCAACAGAGAAGGTCCGGCGGTACTGGGCACGCTTCCGCAGCCACAAAAAATAAGTGTTACGGATATAGCGGAAAGCGATAATCTCGTTGTGGACACCCGTGAAGCAGTACATTATATGAACGGCCATCTCAAGGGATCGCTGCTGGCCACGATGGACAACAACTTTAATACTATCGTAGGTTCTTATGCCGATGCAGAGCAGGACATCTACCTGATCATTGACGAACAGCATCTGGATGAAGCTATTCGCGATCTTGTACGTGTAGGTATAGACAATATAAAGGGGTATGCCACACCGCAGATGCTCAGCAACTGGGATCATGACCTTCAGGTAACAAAGACCATTGCTTTCGACGATGTTGAAAAGCTTCGAAAGCAAAAGGATATGCAAGTACTGGATGTACGCAAGGCTACCGAATTTGCCGAAGGGCATATTCCCGGCGCCATCAACATCGCCCATACGCGCTTGGCTGATCAATTGGAGGAATTGCCACGTGATAAGACACTGCTTGTCCACTGCGAAGGTGCCACGCGCGCATCCTATGCCAGTGGATTGCTGGAGCGTAATGGGTTCAAGGTACAGTGGATTGATGATGATTTTGATAACTGGTGGACAAATTATGGGAAGAACTCAAATGAGAAGCTTGGCCAGTAATATTCAAATCAAGTTTGTGGCTGGGATATACAGCCATAGGCAAAATTATTGAACTACGGGATAATATGATTTTACCATGGATTGGAGCACTACTTGTTGGGCTTTCGTTGGGATTGTTGGGATCCGGGGGATCTATATTGACCGTGCCGGTGCTTATTTATTTGGCCGGCGAACAGGAGAAAGTAGCAATTGCTGAATCACTCGGCATTGTCGGTGCGATTAGCTTGGCGGGCTTTGTCCCCTATGCCCTCAAGAATCAGGTGCACTGGCGGAGCGTCATCCTGTTTGGGATTCCCGGCATGGCCGGAACCTACGGCGGAGCCATGATTGCCGGTTATGTATCGGGCACTTTCCAGCTGATGCTGTTTGCTGGGGTGATGATTGCTGCAGCCATTATGATGTTCCGCGATGACAAGAAACAGATGAAAGTTGAAACAGGGGCGTTGCAGGAAGTACAAGCCTGGTGGAAAATTGTGCTCGAAGGGCTTGCCGTGGGCATCCTTACCGGATTGGTAGGTGTTGGCGGGGGATTCCTGATCGTGCCGGCCTTGGTGTTGCTTGGCGGGTTGCCAATGAGCCTGGCTGTAGGGACAAGCTTGATGATTATCGCTCTAAAAAGTTTCAGCGGGTTTTATAAATATCTGGATGTACTGGCCGGAATAGAGCTGTCGATAAACTGGCAACTTGTGTTGGTTTTTAGCCTCATCGGAGCTGTGGGCAGTTTGGTTGGCAAATCAGTGGGCTCAAAAATATCCAACGATAAACTCAAAAAGGGATTTGCTGTTTTCCTTATTCTGATGGGAAGTTATATCCTCTACATGAACATTTGAACATCATAACAAACAAAGGCGTTAGATCACAAGGACTTAACGTCTATATTATTTTAGGCTATACCACTATTTTACCACAAATGGGATTTCACTTCCTATTTATTCTATGAATCTTAGTCGTTCTATTGTAGGCAGTTTCGAAAGCGTTCTTGGATTTTTCGTCTATAATCTTAGCGTAAATCATGGTATTATTTATATTGCTATGACCTAGTATACTTTATGCCAAGCAGCTTCGGGGGTCGATAGTACTTACGGAAAATAATGCTGATTCAGGGATAACGTTTTCGCTTTCTTTAGCGCCCGAAGAATAATGATAAAACAGGGGATGAAGTAGGGATCCTGGCAATTTTAGTTTACACTACCGTCAGTAGAGGTAATATAATCTATTACCTGCAATTTTGGGTAACGGTAAAGGTCTACTAAGTTTGCTATCGTACACTTTCCAAGTTTGCTGAGCTGCTTGACCCCTTTAATTGGTTCCTTTCAAAACTAATTTCAAATAAGGAACCGTTGTCATTTTTTAGTCCAATGTCAGCTTCTAATTGTTGTACCAGTTGCCAAACTAATGAAAAGCCAATTGTACTCTGATCCTGAAGGGTGAAATCTTCCGGCATGCCAACACCGTTGTCAAAGATTTGTAAATCAATAACATCTCCCGTTTGACTAACATTTATGTCTATTTGACCTGTCTTTTTTCCGACAAATGCGTGCTTGTATGCATTTGTGGTTAATTCATTTATTATCAGTGCAGCTGGAATAGCTTGATTAATATTAATAGTTGTGTCATCGATACTTGAGTGCAGCTCAACCTGTTGTTCTTCGGTTTTGTAAACACTTCTGATATTATCAACGAGCTTATGAATAAACTTCTTCAGGTTTACATTTGTAAAACTACCCGTCTTATAAAGCATTTCATGCACTTCTGCCATTGACTGAATTCGTAGTTGGTTATTTTGTAAAATACTCCGGGCCTGCTTGTTTTCTGTGTTGAATAACTCTAAAAGTAACATACCTGAGATAATGGCTAGATTATTTTTTACACGGTGATGGATCTCAGCTAACAAAGTATTTTTTTCCTCGAGTGATTCTTCAATCTTTATTTTCTGAAGCTTTCGCTGGGTAATATCTTTGGCTGTCGCATATAATTCATCCATTCTTTTTGTTATATGAATTTCCAGCCATACTGGTTGTCCATTCTCGTTTAGAAATTTGAATTCACCCGTAAAAACTCGACTTGAATTCTGCAACCAGTTATCAAGTCGCTTTTTAAGCTCATTGGTATCAGAAAAACCAATTAAGGACCTACCCGTAATACTTTCAGGTTTGTAGCCCAAAATATTCTCTATTTCACTATTAATGTCAGTAACATTGTAATTACTGGGATTGAGCGTTAAAATCAGGTCGGTTGCATTTTCCAAAAACGTTTTTTGGCGTTCCAATTCTCCTGTTTTCTTCTTAAGCTGGTTCTGCTTCTGTCTAAGTTCTAACCTGGCCTCAACTTCTTGTGCAAGTGTTTTAAGACTTTCAAGCTGCCAATCCTTCAGTTCTTTTGATTCAAATCCCAGTACGCAGATCGTACCAATATTATAACCATTACTGCTTTTAAGATTTACACCAGCATAAAATTTAACGTTTGGGTCATTCTTAACATACGGTAAATCATTAAAGCGCTGGTCTTTACCGGCATCTTCAACAATCATCCATTCGTCCTTGTGAATGGTCGTACTGCAGAAAGTTCCTCCCCGTTTTATCTCTTTAGGAGTAGGTGGAAAACTTGCTTTATTCCATTGTCGATCAGCATCCAAAAAGTTTATTTGTGAGATAGCGGCTCCGCAAATTTTGGAAGCCAACTTCACTAATGCTTCAAACTCCTGCTCTTCCGGAGTATCTAAGATGGAATACGATTTTAGTGCTTCTAATCTTGCTTTCTCATTTTTAGTTAACTTCATGCGAAACTAGTAATTGGATTAATAATCGCCCTGAAAAATATCAGAAGGATCTGCGTTATAAGTAAAATTTCACAATATTTTGAGGCCAATTCTCAATATCACTACAGTTATCTTTAAATGATACAGGGCAGCTCAAAGGAAAATAAATGAATTGCCTTTTCTATTCGCTATACTATTTGTCGGAGTATTATTGGAAGATCTTAAGTCACAAAATATTCCGAAAAGTCATTCTGCAAAGAGAGTAGGGAATCCAGTACCAATTTTTATTTTTCTGACTATAAAAGATACCATACATCCGAGGAATTTGCGGAGGGACATCTACTACAGCAAGTTAATCACAATTTTGATATTATATCGGGCGAATTTGAGTCAAAACTGGATAGCCTTGATAAAGACAAAACCTATTTTCGCTATTGCAGATCTGGAAATCGCAGTGGAAAAGCTACCAGAATAATGAAGCAAAATGGGTTTGAAAAGGTGAACAACATTGGAGGGTATCGGGACTTGGTGAATGCTGGCCTGGAATTGAGCAAGTAGGTAGCGCGGGCTGGGCGTCCACGCTGCCGCATACATAAATTTTAAAACCACTATAGGAATTTCTCTGTAGTGGTTTTTGTATTTAAGAGCTAGATCAAATTTAACGACACGCGATAGTATTTATGCAAGCATTAATCAATCTAATGGAACAAACGCAGGTGTTGGCCGCGGTTATCGGTTTAATCATCCTGATGATGGTTGAGCAGGCCCATCCATTTTTTGATTTCTTTAAGGGTTCCATTAAAGAAAAGGGCAAGCACTTGCTGGCCAATATGGTGCTAGGGCTGACTAACGCACTGCTGATTTCCATTTTTTTTGTAGGCACTTGGCTCTGGGCCTCCAACTGGGCGTATGAGCATCAGTTTGGGATACTCAACTGGCTGCAGACAAACGGGATGCCGGGCTGGGGACACACGCTGGGTGCGGTCTTGTTGATGGATCTCTGGATGTACCTCTGGCACCTGATCAATCACAAAATTCCGTTCTTATGGCGTTTCCACCGGGTCCACCACGCCGATCCCAATATGGATGTGACCACGGCCAGCCGGTTTCATACCGGCGAAATTATTCTTTCGTCTCTACTACGGATTGGTGTTTTGTTGATAACGGGCATATATCTCTGGGAGCTGCTGCTCTATGAGACAGTGATGTTTGCCGTAGTGCAATTTCATCATGCGGATATTGCCCTGCCAGAAAAGGTGGATCGGATATTACGTGCCGTAATTGTGACTCCGGCGATGCATAAAGTACACCATTCGCGCTGGCAGCCCGAGACCGATTCCAATTATAGCTCACTATTTTCATTTTGGGATCGCATCGGTAAAACATTTAGGTTACATAACCCGCTTAAAACATTACGCATTGGTCTCGATGAATTTGATTCCGAAGAGGATCGCAAGGTGAAAGGATTGTTTACCATGCCATTTAGAGACAAAACTGATGGTGATAAAAATCGACAAAACAGAGAAAACAATTAGCTTGCGAGCTCCTTTGCCATTCTGTAAAATCTAAAAGATGTAGGTCGGACAGCTTGTCTGACAATGAATACCAATTCAAACTGGATTTGATGAAGCTTAAAATCCCCCCTGTGCTGATTGCTGCAATAATTGCTGGATTAATGAGGCTTGTGGCAGAGTATATGTCAATCGGAAGTTTGGTTTTACCGGGAGCAACATGGGTGTCTGCCATTCTGCTGGTTTTGAGCGGAGTGTTTGGCCTAATGGGATTATTTCAATTTTATTCCAATGGTACATCAATTGATCCCCATAAACCACAAAAAACCACTGCACTGGTGACAGGCGGGATCTACCAGTATTCCCGAAATCCGATGTATCTTGCGTTGTTTTTTCTGCTGATCGCTTACGCTTCCCTTTTGCAGAATGTGTTGAATCTTTTCCTTTTCCCGGTATTTATATGGTATATCAACCGGTACCAGATTATTCCTGAGGAGGAAGTAATGGAAGAAAAGTTTGCGGAGGAATACCGTGAGTACAAATCCAAGGTGCACCGCTGGTTGTAATTTAAAATGTATAAAGTATAGTCCACTTTGGAAGTGGACTACATTTGGAATTGATCTAGGTGCTATTTTTCCGCCAGATCCCGCATCCACTGCGCAAAGTTTGGTGAACTATAGTCGGCAATACCTTCCTTTTTGTATACAATCTGGCCCTCTTTGGAGATCACATAGCTCGTGGGAAGAAACTGGCTTTGCAGCTTGTTGGGCAGTTGGGATCGGGGAAAATAATAGGGCATGGAAAAATTTTTGTTTTCCATGAAGTTGACGGCCTTTTCCCGGTTTTGATCCATCGAGAGTAGGATAAACTTAATGTTGCTGTTATCGCCTACTGCTTCGTACAACTTTTCGATGGTAGGCATCTCGGCGATACAGGGCGGGCACCACGAAGCCCAGACGTTGACAAACAGCACCTGTCCTTTAAGGTTTCCAAGGGTGGTACGGTTGCCATCGGAAACCTGGAGTGCAAAGTTGAAGTCCCTACTATTAAGATGGGGGCCCTTGGTAGTGGCAATTTGAGACGTATCGGCATCAAACAAGCCGGTCCATAACATAGCGCGTTGCATCGTGCCTATAACTTCGGTGTGGAGCCCGGTGAGGTAAAGCAGCAGGGCAAGGCCCCCAATCACGCCCCATTCGATAAAAGTTCGTTTCCAGGATGATGTTGAGTCTTTTGTTGAGGTATCCATAGCTTTGGAAAATAACTAAGAATTGAGTGGTTAGCGTTGGGCAAGTTTTTGGAGTATGGGCTTCAGTTTTTCTTTGGTAAGCATGCCCGCACCAATATACTCGACTTTGCCCAGCTTATTGATGATAAAAGTGGTTGGAATGGCACGAAACGGCCCATATTGCCTTGAAAATGATTGGTCAGCCACCATGATGGGATAGTTGATTTTCATTTTCTTCGCATAGGGCCGCACGGCTGACCACCCTTTTTTATCAACAGAGACCCCGGCTAACAGGACATCTTTATTTTTCATCTCCTTGTAGAGTTCAATAAAGTCGGGAATCTCTTTTCGGCAGGGGCCGCACCAAGTGGCCCAGATGTTAAGGACCACTACTTTGCCTTCGTGTTCCTCCAGCGTAAAGGTGTCACCTGCCATTGTTTCCAGACTGAAGTTGGGAGCATTTTTATAACTATCAGGCTTACGCTCTGATTGTTGAGCTTTGGTTTTTGGGCAAACGAATAGAGTGATTATGACTGTAAGAGATAAAGTATATTTTAATAATCGCATACTAGTATAGTTTTTTAAAGGTAATAATAGGGTATCCAGTCGTGGTTACCCCAAATAGATTAGGTTGTGATGGGATTGTTAGCCAATCCATTGTGGCGGATCAGATATGCGATCATCAAAAGGGTGGGAGGTATCCATGGAATAGCGGTCGCCAATAGTGGTGATGGCAGACAGGGGCGGTAAGGTTAGCGATTTTTCATCGGCAAGAAAGGTATTTGTTGAATTGCAGCTGGTTGTTGCATGAGCCATTTTCCCGCTTTCTTTGTTTTCTGATCTCACATCAGGAGAGCTTTGATTGTGGTTGTTGCTGTCCACATTGTTGAGGAACGGAGCTCTCGACTGGCATTGGGTCTGATAGGTTTCCTGATACGTATGGGATTGTAACTCGTATTTCATACTTCCGGATTGAGAAGCAGAGAGGATCATTATTGCAATCCCTAAACCAAGGACGATATATTGAGCAAAGGTTGTCAAAAAAGTTGGGAAATAACTGGTTCTACATTCACGTAATAAAACGGGTATTACGACTCATTATTGCGGAATATGTTTGCACGCAACGAATTCTCTCCTTGCCAAGGGGATAGGTAAAAGGGGTTATTTTGAGGATAACGAATTTACTAAATTGATTTGACAAATTTGACCAACGCTTTGCGCTCATTTTCGGAGAGTTGCTTCACAAATTCCTTGGACTTTTGAGCCTCCCCGCCGTGCCATAGAATAGCCTCCAGGATGCTTTGCGCTCGTCCATCATGGAGAAAACTTTGATGCCCGTTGACCACTTCCACCAGCCCAATACCCCAGAGCGGAGGCGTACGCCATTCACGGCCACTGGCTTTAAAGTCAGAGCGGTGATCGGCCAATCCTTCGCCCATATCATGCAGCAGGAGATCGGTGTACGGAAAGATCGTCTGCCCGGCAAGAGCATCGATATCAGTATTTGTCGAGGTTGTAAACTGCGGCGTATGGCACGACTGGCAACCAGCCTGCTGGAACAGTTCACGGCCCTGTTTTACGATAGGATTTTCGGCATTGCGCTTGGCCGGTACGCCCAGCGTCTGCACGTAAAAAGTCGTCTGCTCCAAAATTTGCTGCGAAAGTTCCGGATCGTCATCTAATCCGTCCTCTGCCTCGGGGTAACCATAGTCATTATCATGGGGATAGTACGGCGTAGTTACCCCCATATCCTGCTGATATGCCCTGGCCACCTGTTGTATGACCGTAGGCTGATTGGCCTTCCATCCGAAACGACCCAGCTCCCGCTGATTGGTAGAATCGTTCATCACATAATTGGCCTTGCCCGAAATACCGTCGTCATCCGTATCGTTGGGGTCAGCGTTGGCCATGATTTGTTGCTCGGGGATGGCTTCGAGGAGTCCCAATCCAAATACGGGAGGGGCCGTGCGAACAGAGGTATTCGCATTCGATGGAATGGGCTTGTAAGGATTTAGTACTTGGTAGGTTGGATCGCGAAGCTCCACTTCTGTGCCGTCGTCCAGTTGTTCGGTGATGTAGTCGTAAATGGCTTCTACATCGGCTTCTGGCACTTTGCTATATACCGCCTTGTTTTGTATTTGTAGTCCAAATCCATCCACAGGGATAGGATCTCCGGGTTCATCACCATTGAGACTGATGCGAACCAGAACTGAGGATATACTGCCATCATCAAAAAACGGCTTGCCGCGCCCGTCGTTAACGTGACATGATGAACAATTCGAGTTATTGAACAGGGGACCAAGTCCGCCGTTTACCTCTGCCGGTGCTGTCACAAAAGAGGCCTCAAATTCGGCATCGCCGGCATTATGCTTTTCCAAGGCGGCATCACTTAAATTGGGAGCGGGACGAGAAAAAGCGTTGGTGCCCGCATCATATACCGTTGTGGCACCGCCGCTGTTAATTTCCTGCTCCGAGAAAGCGGCCCCGACATCCTCGTCGCCGGATGAAAAAACATCGCAGCCGTGAAAAATCACGGCCAGCGATGTAACTAGAAAGAGAAAGCTATACTTCTTACAGCTCATTCAGTAGCGGCTTGATATCTTCTTGGATGGTGGACAGGATTGTCCGAACGGCTTCTTGCGCATTCTCAACGTCATCAGGATTCTCGGTGATGGCATCGCGGAAATTGCCCGGAATATTGTCGATAGCTGTAATTGCAGCATCCATTTCAGCGCGGAATCGACTGTCGAGATCGGCATCAAGTTCGGTCACAAAATCGCTTATTCCAGGACCCGAGCTATCCTTATAGTTGCCGGTATAGATGTGCATGATGCTGCGGATGTTATTCTGGAAGTCCACTTTAGAGTTAAAGCTAAACTGCGACTCAACCAGCGTGGGATCCTGCTGCGAAAGCGGATCAGCAATTTTACCGTTGGCCACTTCGTCGGCAATTACTTCCATACCGTTGATTAACTCCTCCACGGCCGATTTTTTACTTGGATAAATCTGGCTGCTACTACCCGCGCTTACAATTGCGTTCACATAATTTCCTTCTTCAGGATTCCAGGCCGCAACCAACTTGGCTGTTTCCCCTTTGAGGCTGGCTGAAGCCGAAGTCAGGTAGTCAAATTCGCGATTCGTAAAATCATCGATGGCTTTGTCGTTGCTTTCCCCAAAGAGCAGGTACTCAATAGTATGGAAGCCTTTCAGACCTGTTTCAAGGCCATCAACGTATTCCTTGGTAAGTTCGTCATTGCTGGCCAACACGTTATCGAGATCAGTTTTGTTCACCGGCCAGTCGTCGATAGCAGGATCGATACCTTCGCTTGCCACCGGACCAAAGAGAAAACTTTCGGAGTTCTCCCACGGTTTGCGGGTGTTACGCCACTGCTGACGAGCAGCCTCAAGATTTTGTTGCGTGGTATTTTGCTGGAGCTCATTTACAGCATCAACCAGAAGTCCGGCTTCGGTATCCAGGTTCACATAGGTCTGGAGAATGATGTTGTTGGATTCATTTTCGAGCATCGGAGATGCATCAAAATTTAATTCATCCGCTCCGGTGCCGTTGTCTGAGCATCCTGCTACAGCAAGCATAAGCAGTGCAGGAAATACGAGAAGTTTGTTGAGTCGATTCATGAATATATCTTTGTGGTCAGGTTTAGATTAGTGTGTTAAAATTCAAATCCTACTCCGGCAGAGAAGGTGTTTTCAATGTTGTCTTCCGAAATGCCAAGTACACGGTGAGTATATTGCGCTTTGAACACGATTTCCTCGATGGGTTTATAGTTTACACCTGCCGTGTAGGCAGTGCGCTCCCACCGGGGATTGTTGCTGATGACGCCCGCAACCGTTTTGTACATCGAGTCATAAAATTCGTAGCGTCCAAATACGTCCAGACGATCTTGGATACCAATAGGTTTTGAGAGGTCGTAAGCTAGTTCGCCATAGTAGGCTAAAGCATCGGATCCCACCGGGGTACGTTTGACGTTTAGATTGTTTGAGAGATTTCGGTTCGCCTGGGATACGAGATCCGAGTTCTGTAGATGGCCATAAAGTCCCATTGCGCGAAACGTTATCGGTCCTTCCTCAATCATCAGGTGTCCGTCGATAATGGATACGTAGGCATCGGCCTCAAGATCGGGCTTGGGACGATTGTCACTGGAATTGCCAAAATACCCAGACAGCCCCACGGTCCATTCTTCCCGGAGCTCATAGTCGAGGCGCAGGGCCAGGGCCATATTTTCAGCATTGATCGTTTCAAACTTGCCCTGTTGCCCACGCATCACCCAATTGGCCGAACTAAATTCTGTAGCGTCGAGGCCGTTGACCAGCGATACTGCATACGAGAATCGCTCATCGTTGCCCAGATGACCGAATACCTGCAGGCCGATTTCATACCAGTTGGTGGGGATCAAGGCCGACATTGAGGGTGATCGAGTCGTGGTAAAGTATTCGGTTGGCTCGTCCTCAACAGAAACGATTCCAAAGGGGAGCTTAAATTTTCCGAATCGGAAGTTCAGCCTGGAGGAAGGAGAGTAGACAATATGCAGCTGTTCCAGCAGTACTTCGCCCCCGGCTTCCACCTCGGTTTCAAATTCACCGAATTCCTCAAAACGATCAAATTCTTTGGTGATACCGGTGCCGCCGTGCTCAAATTCAATTTCGCCCCTTATCTGGAATTTGTCGTTGTATACGTAGCCTGGATACAGCACGAAGCGTTCTAAATCAACCACGTCGCGGCGAGAGGGATCGGTCTGCCAGTCAAAATTAAAGTAGTTGAGACTTCCGTATCCGTTCAATCGAAAGTGCTCCAGGGAGATGGGGCTGTCGTGTTCTGCTTCCTCTTCCTGTGCTTGTGCAGCTGAACTGATGACAAGTACAAAAATGAGGATAAGGAGGTAGTAGGTGCGTTTCACTGCAAGTTTATTATTTAAATTAAATCTTAATAAGGAGCGAAAAGGTATAGTCTTATTTAGACTAATTCAAGATAATTTGGGTTAAGATTTCTGTTTCCCCAAATAGCGTTGACAAATAGATCAAAGATCGAGGGTTCTCAGCAGCAGAATTAATGGAAAGGTAATTCGCCAAAAAACATTAAGAAGCTTACCTTTGGCCTAACACAAAACAAAATTTTTGGAGTTATGTCCCATATGCTTAAGCGCTGTTTATTAGTTGTTTTCTTTCTGTTGCTTTCCGTTGCAGGATTTGGTCAATCGGATTCCGAAGTGCCTGGTAAACTTAAAAATTATGATCGCCCCAAGCTGGTTGTCGGTATCGTAATTGATCAGATGCGTTACGATTATCTGCCATTGTACTGGGACAAGTTTCAGGATGGCGGATTTAAGCGTTTGGTCGGAGAGGGGTATAACTTCTCCAATAACCATTTCAATTATTTCCCCACGTACACGGGCCCTGGGCACGCGGCCATCTATACGGGTACTACGCCCTCGGTGAATGGAATCGTTGGAAATGCCTGGTACGACCGTTCTATCGATGGCAGCATGTATGTGGTTTCGGATTCGACCGTATCTCCTGTAGGCACCAGCGGCAGCGCAGGAAAAATGTCGCCTAAAAACTTGCTGAGTACCACGGTGACTGATGAGCTCAAACTTGCTAGTTCAGGAAGCAAGGTACTTGCCGTTTCAATTAAGGATCGTGGAGCCGTATTGCCCGGTGGTCATCTTTCCGACGGCTCGTTTTGGTACGAAGATTCCACGGGCAACTTTATCAGCAGTTCGTGGTATGGGGATGAACTGCCCGGCTGGCTGCAGGATTTCAACAACTCAGGATTGGCCCGTGACTTAAGCCAGAAGACGTGGACTACGCTACTTGATAAAGACCGTTATACCGAAAGCAATGCCGACGACACTCCTTACGAAGGTACCTTTCCCGGTGAAGAGCAGCCGGTATTTCCACATAAGCTTGCCGATTATGCTAAGGATTCGTACTGGCCGGTCAAAGCCTCTCCTTTTGGCAACACGCTGGTCAAAGAGTTGGCAAAAAAAGCGATTGACGGTGAATCCCTCGGTGATGATCAGACGACGGACTTTTTGGCGGTAAGCTTTTCTTCCACCGATTACGTTGGCCACCAATTTGGTCCACACTCCATGGAGCTTGAAGATACCTACCTTCGCTTGGATCGGAATTTGGCGGACCTGTTGAGTTATCTTGATGAGAAAGTGGGCAAAGGCGAATATTTGGTTTTCCTGACCTCCGACCACGGTGCAGTAGATGTCCCGGCCGAGCTAAAGGATCGCGGACTACCCGGCGGATATTTCGACAGCGATACGGTTGTAGCTTCCTTGCGTGATTATTTGAAGAAGGAATATGGCGAAGCCGACTGGATTGAGAGTTATACCAATCAGCAGATTTATCTGGATCGTGATCTAGTGGCGGAGAAGAGTATTTCGCTGAAGGGGATGCAGGATAAAGCAGCGAATTTTTTGCTCAAATTCGAAGGTGTACTCTCCACGAATACAGCCCACAATTTTGCTAACAAAGATTATACCGGCGGTCAACAGGCGATGTATCAGCGCGGTTTTCAGTACGGGCGCTCTGGCGACGTGTACATTCAGTTGAAGTCTGGCTGGCTTGATTCGGATTACCCGACCGGCACCTCCCATGGATCCACCTATAACTATGACACGCATGTACCATTACTTTTTTACGGATGGAAAGTGCCACAAGGATCGAGCAGTGAAAGGACCGTTATTCCACAGATTGCTCCCACTGTTTCCAACATATTGAACATTGGTTTTCCGAGCGGATCCCCGGCTGAGGTGTTGGAATTTGAGTAACAACGCGATCCTTATCGGATAAGTGGATTTGTTACCAGGGAATGAGTTTTCCGGTTCTTTTGCTGTATGAAGCGTTCATGCCTCATACAGCAATCTCAAATCTTTTGGTAAACTAAAGAAAGGCTACAGTCAGCCGGAGTAAGTATAGAGAAAAAGAGGTTTGACGGGCTGGCAGTTGGTTCAATATTACAGGGATTTATTGCATTAAATTGCTGCATAAAGAAGGTCAGGTAACTCCTCATCGGGCAATTGGGTTTATCATTCGGTGTGTGAATTAGCTAATAATTTAGTTTTACTTAACCAGTAAAAATCCCAGCCATACGAAAAAGAGTCCCAGGATTAAGCTGGCAGCGGCATACAGGAAGGCGTGGCCGGTATGTTCGTTTTGTAGCAGGGAAAAGAACTCATATGAGAACGATGAAAACGTGGTAAATCCGCCGCAGAAGCCGGTGGCTAACAATAGTCGGAGTGATGGGGTGAGATCTTCACCGATCGATGCAGCGATAATCATCCCAATTAAAAATGATCCGACTAAATTAACGCTAAATGTCCCCAGCGGGAAAACAGACTGCGTGTGCAAAGCCACATATTTTGAGATGAGATACCGCAGTACACTTCCAGCAAATCCGCCGAAGCCTACCATGAGCATGGATTGTAACATAGAACTCCTGTTTTAAAAATTGTTATGTAATTTTTAAGCAGGAGTCATCAGCTCCGAAGATCGAAGCGGTTAAAGGCGAACTCCATCGCCATTTCAGAGTGGGCTAATCTAGGTTTTTATAGGGGCAATTTCTAATCTGATTAGAGAGTGCTACAGTGGGAAGACTAGTCAATTATGGCTGGGTTAATGATGTTCCGCAGCAGAGCTACGGAACGAGATGTAGTTTATTTTTCATTTTGCAGGGATTTATCGCGATAAATCCCTGCTTGAATTGCGTTATCACTCCTGAATTTTAACCGGCACTTGCAAGGTTCTCGTGCCCACTTGAGCAAATTCGAGGGATACCGACACCGAATCGCCCACAGCAATGTCCCGCTTCAGGTTCATTAGCATGATATGCAGTCCGCCCGGTTTTAACAACAATTTCTCACTTTCCGGAATCGGTTGTCGGTCTACCGGACGCATACCTACCGTGCTATTTTCATCTTTATAGGATTCATGCAGTTCAGCTCTGTCCGCCGCATCACTTTGTACGTTCAGCAGCGTATCATCCGAAGCAGTGCCATTGGCAATGGTTAGATATACGGCACCATTTTGTCCCTGTGAAGCAGGACGCGCCCACCCGTTTGAAAGCTCCAGCTTACCCAGAACAACATTTTTATTTTCTTTTTGGGAGCTCGATTTCGAACTGCATCCTATTGCAATAGAACCGACGATCAAGACTAGTAAAAAGTGTTTTAATAATGTCATAGCTAGCGCAATTTTTGAATGTCTTCAATAACGTTTTTGGGTGGCACATTACTGGCAGGATACTCAGCGCGGATTTTTCCGGCTTTATCCATCAAGTAAATTTTGTTGGAGTGTATCATATCATACTTGCTGCTGTCTTGCTGCAGCGAATCAGGTTGTATTTTTTTGGCCACGATATTGAGCTGGCTGAGAAGGGAATCCACGGGGGCCGGTTCGCCGGTGAGCAGTGAAAACTGGCTGTTGAGTTGGAAAAACTTTTTGTACTCCTTCAGCACTTGGGGCGTGTCCCGCTGCGGATCGAAACTGATTTCAATAAATTGGATATCACTAGTGTCTTCCAGTCCGCTTTGGATGTTCTTCATATTGGCGGTAATGACGGGGCAAACATCAGGACAATGCGTGTAGATAAAGCTGACTACCGAAATATTGCCCTTATAATCCTGCGGAAAGTCAACAGTGCTGCTGTCGGTATTGAGTAGTTTATACGACGCATCACTCAGATCTTTGATAGTTTCGGGCTTGCTGCAGGCTAGTATTGCTAAGGAAAGTAGAAGAGCTGTACAAAGTGCTTGTAGAGTAGGAGTAAAACTATTGTTAGACATTAGTTACAGGGGCTTTCGGTGTGTTCCTCACACGGTTCGAACTCAAATTCAAGTGTTGAATGATGGATGTTAAACTGGGATCCCAGCAGATTTTTTAACGAGGTTTTAATGGATTCCATCTGGTTGAGGTCGTTCTCATCAATCACAACATGACTTTCGAGCAAAATATTGTTTTCATCGAGCCGCCATACGTGCAGGTGGTGAATATCCAGCACGCCTTGGACGTCCGCCATGGCTGTTTGGATGTTGGGTACTTTCAGCTCTGCCGGGGTGCTCTCCATCAGTATGTTGATAGTTTCGCGAAGCATGTAGTAGCTTTGCCACAAGATGTAGCCGGCAATGAGGAGCGTTAGGATGGTATCGATGATATAGATCTTGTACCACAGGATGAGAACCCCGGCCACGATGACTCCTACCGAAGATAGGGCATCAGAAAGAATATGGATATATGCGCTTCGGATGTTGATATTTTCTCCAGAACTTCGAAACAGCAAGCCCGCTGTGATAACGTTGCCGAGCAGGCCGATGATAGCCACTATAAACATCACGGTGCCATCGATGGGCTGGGGATTATAGAATCGCTCGATACCTTCCTTAATTAAAAACAGGGCAATGATCACAAGCGTGATCAGGTTGATGAAGGCGCCGATGATCTCCGCTCGCTGGTAACCAAAGGTTTTCTCACGGTTGGCATCGCGCTTCGATATTTTCCGGGCCAGCAGGCTGATACCCAGCGAGACCGTATCGTTGAGGTTGTGCAGGGCATCCGAAAGCAGCGACAAACTGCCAGAGATGATTCCGCCGATAAACTCGGCCAGAGTGATCATGAAATTCAAGCCTATGGAAATCCACAGGCGTACTTCGGTCTGCCCTTCGCCATGGTGGTGATGTCCGTGATCGTGCGAATGTGCCATTTATCTACCAGACCAGAATGAAATTCAGGTTCAATATTTTAGTTCTGTTTCTGCCTTCGCTGGAATTTAGAAAGGTAAGGATATCAAAGAAAAATTAAGTAATGATGAAGTTAGGAGCGAATTTGTGCCCCTCGATTTTGTCGATATAATGTAATCGTAAGTGATTGCTTAAAGATCCTGAACTTGTTTCAGGATCTTTAAGAAGGTTATCGAATTTTACACGAAGTCGCCGTTTATTCAACGCGTTCTGCTTTCTGTTTGGCTTTCAACAGTTGCTGCATGATAATATGGGCACTTTTCTTGGTGACTGTTTGTAGGCTGTCGCGGTTGGCAGCATCATTAATCTCGTAGGTGACGGCATCAGCGCCAAAGGTGTGGTATATCCAGTTTTTAGTGATGGGTGAGCTCGTATCGAAGGGCTCAACCTCGATGGGATAATTTGGAAATTTCGTCTTCAGCGAATCAATCCAGCCGTAGGTAAAATCTTCGGGAAAAGTGCTGATATTTTTCTTGATGGGGTAAAAGATATTCTCATTGGTTGAGTGAAAATCGATGCCGTAGTAGACCTTGCGCAGACTGTCATCCTGGAGCGATAACAGGTCATCGCGGATGGCTTGCGTTTCTGGCTGGTTGAACGCCTTCCAGTCGCGATTCAGGTCCACGCCGGCTGCATTATGACGCCAGTGCCCGCGCTGCACGCCATCCGGATTGGCAAAAGGATATGCCCATATTTCAAACTCCTGACGAAACTTCGCGGCGATACTGCTGTCAGAAACCAACTGATTGATGAAGAACTTGCTGGCCAGTCCACCTGTTACTTCCGGCGGATGCAGTCGTCCGGTAATAATCAGCACGCCGTGCTTTTCGGTCGAATCTGTCTGGTTGATGGTTATTTTAGTGACAGGTCGCCGGTCATGCGAGTAGCCCACGGTATCCAGTGAGACCCACGAACGGGTGGCCAGGGAGTCGGCCCAGTGTTTGAAATCTTTGTTGGTGAACAGCTCCTGTGCCGACACCCACAATGGATCTTGGTGCAGTTCGAGTGAGAGGGTGGCAGTGCCGTTGAGCGTGTCGGGCCGGTAGTTGGTCGTGTCAATTGTGCGCCACTGTTGGCCATTGGTGCTCAGTTTCGGAACATACCGGTGGTCGGCGTGCTTGTAGCTCAGTTGAAGGTCGATTGTCCGGCTGGTATCGCTCCAGATCTTAAAGGCATACCACGGACTTCCGTTGATGGGATGGTTTTCGGGTTCAATCACCACGCGATAGAGCGTGTCGTTTACCTGGTAGAAATTGCTCATACGCGCTCCGAGAAATTCATTGCTGATCCAGATGCTGCGATCATTTACGCCGATTATGCGTTTGTGTTGATCCTGAATTTCTTTATCCGTGGTAACGGTAGCCCCTTCTGGATCGTAGGAAAAGCCGGTAAATTCATCGGAGGACGAACAGCTAATACCTATTAAGACAAGTGTGGCAAAGAGCAGCAGTGAGCGCGAAAGGGATGAGTTGTTGATCAGCACAGATATGAATTCTGTTGGTATTAAATTCTGACGGGTGAAAGTACAATTCAAACAGCATAAAATCACGGGCCGCTGACGGTTTTCATCAGCCGCTGGAAATAACTAAACTTTTTTCATGACAGAAACGAATATTTTCTTATTCTTAAGCGTTTTCGATCATATCCTAGTTAAAATTCATTTTAATACTTATAGCAATAGGTTCGTGCGGCTTTCTATCCCGTTTAATTATGCTTTACTAATGTTGCTGCTTGGGTTTCTGCCGTGGTCGTCGGCAGCTGGGCAGGGAACCGCTCCAAAAAATGGGGCCGGAGATTCCAATATTCTACCGCAGGTTTGGGAAATCAATTTTGAGGGCAACAGGCAATATTCTGATGTGGTCTTGAAGCGGCAGATTGCGACTGAAGATCCCGGTTTTTGGGAAAAGCTTAAATTTTGGGATCGGATGGGCTATGAACTTAATCAAACTGAGTTGAAGAAGGATGTTATTCGTCTGCGGAATTACTACAACCGGCGCGGATACATCAATGTGGAGGTCAGTTACCGGGTTGAACAGGGAAATAAGCAGTGGAAAAAGAGTGTGATTTTTGAAATTGAAGAAAATATTCCTATCCGGATTCGAGAGTTGAATTATACGCTTGACAGTGGCACTGCAAATGTCGAAGAGGTGTTAGACAGTCGTTTGTTTGAAAAAGCCCAGCGAGAGCATGCCTATCAGCGTGGTGCCCGATATGAGACGATCAGGGAACCCGAAGTAGTGGGCCAGTTTACGGATGCGCTTAAGAATCTTGGTTTTGCATATGCCAAGGTAAATATCAACGCTGATGTAGACAGCACTCGGCTGGCGGCCAGAGTGACTATCGAATGCAACCTCGGCCCGCGAGCCTATATCGACAGTGTTCGTGTAGAAGGGATCGAGACGATATCCAAAAAATATGTGTTGCGTGAGGCGGCGATTGAGCATGGCGAACGGTATAGCCTTAAGAAGCTGCAGGAGGCACAGCAGCAGTTGTTTAATCACCATTTGTTCCGGTTTGCGACGATTAGTGTTCCCGAACAATCCCAAGATTCAACGCTCAACTTGCTGCTGCGGGTACGCGAGCATGAGCAACGGTCAGTAGAGTTTTTAGCAGGTTTCGGAACCGAAGAAAAATTCCGTGGACAGGTGAGCTGGACGCATCGGAATGTGGCACATCTCGGGCACCGTTTTACAACTACGGCGCGGGCCTCGTTTATCGAGCAATACATGAATATGAGCTACCTGTTTCCGTATATCTACAATACCAAGAGCAGCATCGTGATTTCTCCTTTTGGCCAACATCTGTTGCAGAATAATTATGAATTGCTTCGCGCAGGTATCACCAACAGTTTTATTTACCGGTATAGCGAGAAGTTGACAGCCTCTGCTTCTTACGAGTTTACCAAAAACCAAGAGCTTTCGCAGCAGTTCAATACCAGTATGCCAGATACTACGCTAGAGTATGATTTGTCCTCATTTCAATTTAGCAGTTACTACAGCCAGGGATTTGGACGTCAGCAGGAGGGATGGGTGGTGCAGCCCTATGCCGAGGTTTCTGGCCTGTTTGGATTGGCGACATTCCGGTTTCAAAAACTCTCGGCTGATGTGCGCCGATTCACGCGACTGAGCCCTTCGACCTTGCTGGCCACGCGAGTGCAGAGTGGCGGTCTTTTTAATGCACCGACCGATTCGCTTCCGAACAATATCCGGTTTTACCTGGGCGGCACCAATTCGGTGCGCGGGTGGTATCGTCAGCAGCTGGGACCCAAGCGGGCTCGCCTGGACAGTTCGGGGTTTGACCAGTACGTACCACTGGGCGGTCGTGCCATGTTTGGATTTAATATCGAACTGCGTCAGGAGCTAAACTTTTTGATTAATGGGTTGGGGATGGCTGTTTTCTTAGACGGCGGACAAATCTGGGAGACCTTTGCCCAGTTGGATACGCGCCCCCTGCAATATGGCATGGGAGGGGGCTTTCGCTACCAGTCGCCCATCGGTCCCGTAAGGGTGGATATCGGATATAAAATAAATCCCACGGACCAAGATTTAGGCAGGTATAATGGACAAGACTATGGTAGTGCCTGGGATCGGGTTGGTATACATTTTAGTATAGGACAGGCATTTTGATGAGTGAAAAGAACACACATAGCGGTTTAAGAAGATGGATCCGTCGCATAGGTTGGATACTGCTGGCGGTGTTGATGATTGGTATCCTGTTGCGGCTGTCGCTAAAAACAAGCGTGGTCCACAATTGGGCTCGTGATTTTATTGTGGACAGTGCCAATGAGCAACTTAATGCCCGACTATCTATCGATCAGTTGTCTGGTGATCTTTGGAACGAGGCAACCGTTTCCGGCATCCAACTGATGCAGGATGATACCGTAGCCCAGATCGATTCTGTGCATGCGGCTTACGACATTTGGGCACTGCTGGGCGGTCGTCTTAAGATCTCCGAGCTAGGAATCTACAGGCCACTGTTAAACCTCCGTCAACGTGGCAACTTGTGGAATGTTCAGACGCTTGTGAGAGAATCGGATGAGCCTGCCGAGTCTGATGCTATGTTTCCAATTTTGATTGATGATATCCAGCTTGATCGGGGCTATATTTCAGTGCAGTCGGACAGTCTGCCGCTTGAATCGAACTTTGCTGTTGATGAACTGGCAATATCCAGTAAGCTGGATTATAATGATGAAACCTTTAATATTGACCTCTGTAATCTTTCGTTCCAGTTAGAAAATACACAGCTGGAGCAGCCCCTCCGCGTGCAGTCCTCGGCAAAAGCGCAACAGAATAAAATTACGCTGGAAAAGCTGGTCTTGGCTACCGGCAATTCCATGCTCCGCTCCTCAGGTTATGTTAGCTCTGAAGATTCATCTGTAAAGCTGGACTTCTCAGCCAATCCTGTCTCGTGGAAGGACGTGGCCAGCTATGCCCGGGATTTTCCACTGCGCGAAAATATTGAGCTTTCTGTGGGGCTACAGGGCCAGCCCGAGCAGTTTGAGTTTACATTGAATGCCCAAGCCAATGGGCTGGAGAATTTTGCATTATCCACTCGTTTGCAATGGAAATCGAGCCTGGTATTACGGCAGTTGACAGCCAGCGCCGGGTATATTAATCCCCAGATACTTCTTGCCGATAGTACTATGCCGAGTCTGCAGGCGTTGAATGTTGAGTTTAATGGTAATGTTGCTTTTGACAATTACGAGAAAGCCAGCGGAGATTTGAGTATTCACGGCCGGGAGGTCAGCCGGTCGCCCTACCATATGGATAAGATGTCAGCCACCGGCTCACTGGATGGGTCCAAAGCCCAAATCGAACTGAGGGCACAACAGCAGAAACAGCAGGTAGTGTCAAACGTCCAAGTTGACCAGCTGTGGTCCGATCTTCCATCTGTGAAGGCAACTATTCGCGGTCAGAATATCGATCCCGCTTACTGGACCCAGGATACCACCTATGCTGGAAAGCTAACTTTCCGGACAGAGCTGAAGGGGCGGGGATGGTATCCACAGCAGCGCCCATGGCAGTATTCTTTGTCAATGCGCAAGGGACAGTTTATGGGGCATCCTATCACCGACTTTTCGGCTGAAGGCAAACTAAGTGATGAGAAAGTGGGCCTTGATGCACGGCTTCACATAAGAGAGAGTAGTATCAGCCTGATAGCTGCCCTGCAGAATATGAACGGCAATCCGTCATATGATTACAGCCTGAAAACCCGGGATCTAAACATCGGTCAATTGCTGGGCAGAGATGATTTTGAAACGGCTTTGAACACCGAGATTTCGGGAAAGGGTAGCGGGTTTAGTCCGTCTAAGATGCGGCTAGAGACTACGATATCGGTGGATTCCTCCATCGTTAATGGAGAGCTGATCCGCAATATATCGGCAGGGGCTTCGGTCCGGGATTCTATTGCCGTGGTCGACAATGCAAGCTTCAAAAGCACTATCGCTGACGGTGGATTCAGCCTGCGGATGAATCTGCTTCGTCGCTACGATCCGGATAATCAACTCTCGTTTGATATGAATCTCAAAGATCTGGAGGCACTGGCACCGCTTGCCGGTGTGCAGGATTTGAGTGCAGAAGGACGTATTGAGGGGAACTTGGTGCCTATGGAGAATGAAAACCTGCGCTTTTTGGGTACGTTGGATCTCTCTGAGATAAGATATAATGATTTGTTTACGGCAGACCGCGCCCAGGGATCCCTGGACATTAGAACTGTCAATAACCTGGAATATCTTACCGACCTGGATCTCAGCAGCCCTGCCTTTTCGGGCGTACAGCTGCAAAACCTAACGCTCATGACGCAAGGCAGCTATGCGGATTCCGTCGCCCGGGGAAAATTTGAATTCCGAGTGTCCAGTCCTAATGAAGGTCGTATTGAACAGAGTGGCAATTATACCTTAAAACCGAATTCGGCTCAGGTTCAGACGATAGATTTTAATATCATCAGTGATTACCGGACCCTTAGATTGGAGCGGCCGTTTGAGCTATTGGTGCAAAACGACTCCTTGCGGATGGATACAATGCGGGTTTCGTCGGGCGATGGGGCATTTCTTGAGATTGGTATCCCTCTTATCAGTGAGAATGTGCAACAGGGATTTGTTCGCGGTGAGGCGCTCAACACGGCGGTAATACAAAGTTGCCTGTTGGGGGAAACGTATTTTCAGGGATTGGTTTCCGGCAATTTCGAAATTGCCCGTCGTGATACTAATCTGGAAGCGGATGGGCACATGATTTTGTCCGAAGTAGTTTATCAAGAAGCTAGCTTCGATACATTGCATATCACCGGTGGTATTGCCAATGAGCGGCTTCAGGGTCGTTTATTGCTCAGTCACGAAGGCCGGCAATTGGTTAATGGAAAGGCTGATCTACCCTTCAGGCTGGGGGATCCTGAGCAGTTGCCGACATCATTTTTTAAGGAGCCGGTCCACGGCCGCATGCGGGTCCATGATATTGCCATCGAACGGTTTCAGTCGGTATTTGCAGAAGCGGGATTGACCCAAACAAGCGGCGTGTTTTCATTTAGCGGTCGCTTGCGAGGGATGGCTGGTGAGCCGGAATTTACGGCAAATGCGTCTTTAAAACCCGCAACACTGTCAGGGGTTTCAGTGGATTCGGTGACGGCTGGACTGAATTATCGTCATGAAGATGCCGAGTTGCGTCTGGATGGTTCTGTGATGTCGCTTGGGCAGAAAGCGGCACAGATTGATGCCCGTTTTCCGCTCTTCATCAATATGAAAACTTTTCGTGTAGATGTACCTCAGGCGAAGGACAGTATCAATGTAGATATTGCGACTAATAACTTTAAGCTGAAAGCTTTGAACGATTTTATCGACCGGTTTACACTGCGTGATATTGCAGGTCAGTTGGATGGGATGGTGCATGTTACGGGAATGATGGAGGACCTGAAAACTGATGGCCAGCTTAGACTTAAGGATGCAGCTTTGCGGTTTGTTCCTGCCGGTATCAGGGTTGATAACATTCAATCTACGTTCACATTTGATCCCAATCAAGTGCGGCTGACGAACTTTTCGGCCCGAAGCGGTAGCGGTAAGCTTACGGCCAGTGGTATGGTGGGCATGGAGAAGCTGGTTCCCGGTGATATCGATATTAAGGTAAAAGCGAAAAATTTCAGAGCGGCAAATACCTCGCAGTACAGCGCGATTATCAATATGGATGCCCGAGCACAGGGGAGCGTTACCAAGCCTAAGATTACCGGTAGCTTGGGCTTCGAAAGAGGATTTTTGAAGCTGCAGAATTTTGGGGAAAAATCAGTCGAGAACGTGCAGCTCGATACGCTGGACGAGGAGGCGTCCACGATGAGTATTTACGATTCTCTGTCACTGGATATGGATATCAACTTCAAACGCCGCTTTTTTATCCGTAATCAGCGGTATCTGGATATGGAAATTGAGCTGGACGGCCAGCTGGATCTGCTGAAAGATTCCGGCAAAGATTTACAGCTTTTTGGATCAATGAGTGCTCCTAGTGGCTATGCTCGTCCTTTGGGCAAAGAGTTTAAACTCGAAGAGGGTACGGTAACCTTTAGTGGTCCGCCGGCTAATCCCCAGCTGAGGATCCGCACGCGCTACGAGCCGCCACAACCGCAACAGGATATCGTGATCTGGTATATCATCGAGGGTACGGTGGAAAAGCCAAAGTTCAAATATGAGAGTGAGCCACCGATGGAACTCGAAAATATCATCAGCTATACACTGTTTGGGCAGCCTTTTTATGCGCTCAATTCATGGAAGCAGGTGGTAGCCAGCTCGGGTCAAAATACCACGGCGGCCGATGTGGCCCTGGATGTGCTGCTGGATCGTGTGGAGGCGCTGGCCACCCAAAGGTTGGGCATCGATGTGGTGGAAATTGACAATACGCGCGTCGGCGGCGAAACGGGTACGTCCATAACCACCGGTTGGTACATTAATCCCAAAGTATTTTTTGCGATTCAGAACGTGATAACCGGCTCTACACCTGATACTAGTTTCTTACTTGAATACATGTTGCGCAAAAATCTGAAGCTTATTTTGCAGCAGGGCAACGGCATCCGCCAGGGGGTGGACGTCAAGTGGAATTATGATTATTGATAGTTTTGAGTATTGAGTTATGAGTCTTGAGTAATGCGCTCTCTGAAAGGATAATCCTGAATTAAGCCTATGTAGCTGTAGCTACTTCGGCGATTAGGCCTTTTTCAGCATCTGGGTACATTTAATATTTCGTAGTGCGTATGTTGCAATAAGCCAAGAGAGCTATGATATATAAGGAATGGGTAAAAACAGTGCCGAAGAGCATTACAAAAGATCCTTTATGGAAAATGCAGGTTTACAGGTATGCTCTGTTTTATCAGAAATTGCTTGGCAAAATGTAAATAGGTTAGCAAAAAATGATATACTTGTTTCATCTTCTGATTAGCTTTATCGATCTACCTGTTCTGTAAGCGCAAATATATCAGAAGGTTATTCAAGGAAATCAAAGTTGGATCAAGCGCGATTTTATGAGTATGCTTTAGGATCTGCTCGAGAGTGTCGGGGGTGGTATTATAACTCTAGACATGAGCTCCCCGAAGAAATACTGAAATCAATGTTAGCCTTGCTAACGCATATCATTTAACTGTTATTAAAGATAGTTTCTAATACTAGGAATGCTAGAATAAAGGAACCAGAAGTAGATTATGTAGAGTTATCTGTTGACCTTGAAGAATACGATTTTACAACTGTTGTCTAAAGCATATTATGTACTACGAGATACGAAATAATTAAAGTTCAAAATTCAACGATTAGGTTTAACATGTATAACCAAGAAGACAAACAACTGGCCAAGAAAATTTTAGAATTTAGCTGCGAGCTCAAAGAGGGACAAAACGTGATGCTCCAGCTGGTAGGGATCAACGGCATTGGGCTGTTGCGGGCGCTGGTAGAGCATGCTCGTGAGATGAATGCCCATCCCTTTGTGCAAATTGAAGATACCGAAATTCAACGGATGCTCGTCGAGAAAGGCGACAAAAAGTTCTGGAAGAACCAAGCTGAGGTAGACCAGCTACCCCTCATGAAACAGATGGATGCGTTTGTGGGTGTTCGCGCGGCGCTCAACATTTATGAGCAGGCAGATGCGAGTAAAAAAGCCAATAAGGCCTATGCCGACCACTTCGCGGATCCAGTGCATTTTAAAGAGCGCGTCAACAATACCAACTGGGTGGTGCTTCGATATCCGTCCGAGGCTTTTGCGATGAACGCCAAGATGCCGACCCAGCGGTTCCGGGAGTTTTATTACAAGGCCTGCCTGCTTGATTACAGCGAGCTGGCCGAAGCGATGAAGCCACTTCACGAGCGTCTCAAAGATACCAAGATGATTCGCCTTGAAGGAGAGGGCACCGACATCGAGTTTTCGGTCGAGGGGCAAACATGGATTCCCTGCTTTGGCAAGCGCAATATTCCCGATGGCGAACTGTTTTCGTCGCCGATCTTGTCGTCAGTCAACGGGTACATTACATATGCGCCTACTGTCTATCAGGGCAAGCCGTTTGAGTACGTGAAACTGGAAGTACGGGATGGGGTTGTTATTGATTCGGACTCATCCAATAACGAAGCGCTCGAAGAAATTCTGGATACCGATGCCGGGGCGCGTCAGTTTGGAGAGTTCAGCTTTGGACTCAATCCCGTGATTGAAGAGCCGATGTACGATATCTTGTTTGATGAGAAAATCTACGGATCCAATCACCTGACACTCGGCAATGATTACGAAATTGCGCCCAACGGCAATGAGAGTAATATCCACTGGGATCTGGTGTGCATTGGCGCCGATGTGTATCTTGATGACGAAAAAGTCCGTGAGGGACGTGAATTTGTTGCCGATGATCTTAAAGGATTGAACCCTGAAAATCTATTGTAATAAACGGTAATCCTATCGCAACCACTTGCCTGAATATCTAATAAACCGACTCGTTCATCAACGCAAGTTTACCGTGATAGCACATTCTATGCCTTCATCTTTTAAGACGTATGCTCTTTTGCTGTTCGCATTGGTTATTACAAGCCAGTTTGCTGATGCGCAGTCTACCAGCAGCTGGAAGGAAGATTCTACAGCGATTAGAACCGAGCATGTTCAGCTTAATTTTGGAACTGAGCAATTAAAATCAGCTGAGAATATTGTACAGGTCAAGGGAGGGGTTAAGGCTGCCGATTCCTCAAAACGTGCCGTGCTGATGTCCAACGAAATTGCGGTCCCAGTTGATCGGATAGAGCCTTTTTTAGCGGTGGGCAGCCAACTGGTGTTCGGTGAGTCCCCCACAAAGTTTAAAGACATACGCATAGATCTCCGGTCTGCGGTAAATGCCGGGCAGTGGACCAAATGGTCGGTGATTGATAAAGATGATCACCTGACGACCAGCCGTGATACGCTGGTTGGTGGGCTGCAGTATCTTTCGAAAGATACGAACTTTCTGCAGTTTCGAATTGTGTTGCCGTCTTCATCAGGCGTGCAGCAGTTTCGGCTGAGATCTATCGACCTTTCCTTTACCAGTCCCGGAGCCACCGCAACGGATAAGCTCCAAAAAATACATCAAAAATCGGAAGGGCATCCGAAACCAGGTGAACAGGCTAAGGAGGATTATCCGATGCCGGAGTATGTATCGCGCACCGACTGGGATTGTCCTGATGGGCAGCAGCCAAGTGGACCAGTGTCGCTGACAGACGTGACGCACCAAATTGTGCATCACTCAGCGGGGACCAACACCTCATCCGACTGGCCAGCCGTGGTTCGCAGCATTTGGGATTATCATGTCAACACCAATGGTTGGAGTGATATTGGCTATAACTGGCTCGTAGATCCCAATGGAGTGATTTATCAAGGACGTGGCTGGATTAATGGGGATGATGAGGTGATGGGTGCTCATTTCTGTGGTACTAATTCCAATACGATGGATGTTTGTATGATGGGCAATTTTGAACAAACAAGGCCAACCACCGATACTCAAAGCTCATTGGAGGAGTTGTTGGCCTGGAAATCTGATGAAAAGAATATTGATCCTACAGCACGGGATTATCACTCCTGGAGTGGTCTCAATTTGTTTACTATTAGCGGTCATCGGGATGGATGCAGTACCCTTTGCCCGGGTGAAAACCTGTATATACGGCTTCCGGAAATCCGTGAAAATGTTGAACAAAAAGTAGGCGAACAAACCGAACAGTCTGAGATATCAACGGGTTTTATGCTTCAGGATAATTATCCAAATCCCTTTTCTGAAGAGACAAACATCACTTTTTCCATTGATCATCCCGGGAATGTGCGTATTACGGTTTGGGATACTTCTGGGCGGATGGTGCACGAATTAACGGACCACTATTATGAGGCTGGTACCCATTCGGAGACGTGGCGGGCTGCTGGTTATGCTTCCGGGATTTATTTTTGCCGGGTACAGTTTGGGGACGAATCGGATGTGCAGCAAATGGTGCTAGTAAAGTAGGGGGGATTTAAAAGCTGGACCCGAGGATCGGGGAGGGTGTGAGTATTACCAAGATAGGTTTGCCAAGCAGGAGCTTGGGAAACAGATGAGTAAAAGTCCGCGACGGACGTGAGTTTATTTCAGACGATTTAAAACGGCTGAATCCTAAGAATCTTTTGCAGTAAGACAGTGAACAGTAAGGCAGTGATTATAACTGATCACTGCCCACTGTAAACTCACTTAATCTGCCCACGCTTCGGCATCGTCATAGACTTCAGCGAATTCGATGCTTTCTCCATCCTTGCTGAGGGTAGCCTCGAATTTGGTTTCGCCTTCCTCTTCGCGTTTGATGAGCTCGGTAGCCAGCTTATCGATGATTTTGGTCTGGATGAGTCGCTTCAGCGGACGAGCACCATAGACGGGATCGTAACCGCGATCGGCCAGCCAGTCTTTGACGTTGTCGGAAATGGACAGCTTGATATCCTTTTTGTCGAGCATCTTGTGGACACGTCGCAACTGGATATCCACAATTTTGCGGATGTGTTCTTTCTCCAGCGGATGGAAGACGATGATATCATCCACTCGGTTTAGGAATTCCGGACGTATCTGCTTCTTGAGCTGATCCATCAATTGGTCTTGAAGCTTGTTGTACACCTCATCAGTAAATTCGCCGCCGGTTTCCTCAATTTTATCCGAAATAAGGTGCGAGCCGATATTACTAGTCATGATGATGATCGTATTTGTGAAATCGACCGTCACTCCTTTGTTATCGGTTAGTCGTCCTTCGTCCAGCACTTGCAGTAGCATGTTAAACACGTCGGCATGTGCTTTCTCGATTTCATCCAGCAGGATAACCGAGTAGGGTTTGCGGCGTACGGCTTCGGTCAGTTGTCCGCCTTCATCGTAACCCACATAGCCAGGAGGCGCACCGACCAGTCGGCTTACGCTGTGGCGCTCCATATATTCACTCATGTCTATGCGGACCATCGCGTCTTCGTCATCAAAAAGGAAGTCGGCCAGCGAGCGGGCCAGTTCGGTTTTACCCACCCCAGTTGAACCGAGGAAGAAGAATGAGCCAATCGGACGTTGGGCATCCTGCAAGCCGGCGCGCGATCGTCGTACGGCGTTCGATACAGTTTCTATGGCGGGATCTTGTCCTACCACGCGCTTGTGTAGCTCTTCTTCCAGGTTGACGAGTTTTTCGCGTTCACTTTGCAACATCTTTGTTACCGGGATGCCGGTCCATCGCGAAACGATGTCGGCAATGTCTTCATATTCAACCTCCTCTTTCAACATGGCGCGACCTTCCTGCACTTCTTCCAGCTCTTCTTTGGTTTCCTCAAGGTCATTTTCTAGCTGATTGATAGTGCCGTATCGCAGCTCAGCGACCTTTTCGTAATTGCCTTCGCGCTCAGCTTTTTCGGCCTGGTTACGTGAAGTTTCAATGGCCTGTTTCAGATCGCGCGTTTTCTTGATGAGATCCCGTTCGGTATCCCATTGATTGCGCATAGTGTTGCGCTTCTCTTCGAGATCAGCCAATTCTTTCTCAATATTTTCAATCTTCTCTTCATTTTGATCGCGTTTCAAACCCTCGCGTTCAATCTCGAGCTGACGAATTTGGCGCTCTACTTGATCCAGTTCTTCGGGCATGGAATCAATTTCCAGTCGTAGTCGGGATGCAGCCTCGTCAATCAGGTCGATTGCCTTATCTGGCAGGAAACGATCGCTGATGTATCGATGAGAAAGCTCTGCGGCAGCTACCAGGGCTTCGTCACGAATCTTTACGCCGTGGTGTAGTTCGTACCGCTCTTGGAGTCCACGCAGAATTGATACGGTATCTTCGACCGTAGGTTCGTTAATGAGCACCTTCTGCATGCGTCGCTCAAGGGCACGGTCTTTCTCAATATGTTTCCGATATTCATCCAGCGTGGTAGCACCGATGGCATGCAGTTCACCGCGAGCCAGTGAGGGTTTTAGGATGTTGGCAGCATCCATGGCCCCTTCGGTAGCACCTGCTCCCACCAGAGTATGAATTTCATCGATAAAAAGGATTATTTCGCCTTCGGATTCCTGCACCTCATTTACAATAGCTTTAAGGCGTTCTTCGAACTCCCCTCTGAATTTTGTACCAGCCATCAGGGCGCCCATGTCAAGAGCTACAATGCGTTTGGTTTTGAGGCTTTCGGGCACATCGCCTTTGTTGATGCGCAGGGCTAGTCCCTCGGCAATAGCAGTTTTACCAACTCCTGCTTCGCCAATAAGCACAGGGTTGTTTTTGGTCCGCCGCGATAGTATCTGCATAATGCGCCGAATTTCCTGGTCACGTCCAATAACGGGATCGAGCTTATTCTTTTCGGCCTGCTCGTTAAGGTCACGACCATATTTTTTGAGGGCATTATAACGGCTTTCGGCATTGGGATCATCCACTTTCTGCGAGCCGCGGACATCCTGAAGAATTTTGAGCACATCGTCTTTTTTAACCCCTTTCTGCTTCAAGAGGTTGCCGGCTTCGCTTTTGGAGTCTACCATCCCGATAAGGACATGTTCGGAACTAATGTATTCATCCCCCAGCTTATCAGCCGACTCCTGGGCCTTGTCGAATACTTCTTTGGAATCGTTGGACAAATACTGTCCGGATACCGAAGCCCCCTTAACTACGGGTAGCTTATCGATGCGCTGTTCCAGTTCTGTTTTGAGTTGAGGCAGTCGTACCCCAATTTTGTTTAAAATCGTGTTAACTACATTGTCTGAATCAGACAAAAAAGCCATTAAAATATGGGCCGGGGCTACTGCCTGATGATTGTTGTTGGAGGCGAGGTCTACTGCTGATTTTACGGCCTCCTGTGCTTTGAGTGTCAACTTATCTAAATTCATAGCAGATAATACGTTAGTTGAAAATTCTTTTTGATCGTTTCACTAATAATAGTTGCGAATACCGTACCGATCCCCAAAATATGCCTAAATAGCAGGGCAATGGTTTTAAAAGCTGACGCTTTTTAGCGGAACCTGCTAAATTGGTACGCCGACTGCCATATCGGGTTACATCGGGAGCCTCTTTGACAGAATAAGTATTTTAAGTTGTGATTGTTACTTTTGGGATAAGCGAAAGGAGACACGAACCCGTATCATTGGGTTGGGCCGATTTGTCCGGCCCACCGTGATAGAACCAGAAGCAGTAATAATTTCCGTACTACCTGTGAATCAAGATTTAAATTTGCTGTTGGTCTTTTGTGTTTTTCTATATCATAATAAAAATGTGGAGGAGTTATGACAGAAACAACTATTTCAGGAGTCAAAATTGAACTAAAAAGAGGTGACATCGCAAGCCAAGAAGATATTGACGCGGTCGTAAATGCGGCTAATGCAGAGCTGCGAACCGGTGGTGGGGTAGCGGGAGCGATCCATCGTGCCGCCGGACCCGAATTGGCCGAGGAGACGCGTTCGATGGCACCGATCAAGCCCGGGCAAGCGGTAATCTCCGGCGGACATAACTTACCCAATGAGTATGTTATTCATTGCCTTGGACCGGTGTATGGCCGCGATAAGCCGGAGGACGAGATCTTGGCCAACTGCTACAAAAATGCGTTGGGACTAGCTGAAGATAACGCCATCAGCCACATTGCATTTCCTTCCATATCCACCGGGGCTTTCGGATATCCCATGAAGGATGCTGCTACCGTAGCTTTTGAGACGGTCAAGGAAACAGCAGCAGGATTATCGTCGGTCGAGTTGATACGCTTCGTACTCTGGGGTGAGCAGGCAATGGATATCCATGAAGAAGTCATGGACGAAGTGTTTGGTTAATTTCATATCTGATTACGAAGCTGGAGCTTCGTAATCAGATCAAATTAGATCAATTGTAAGGTTTGACAGGGTAATTACCCATAAATTTCATTCAATACTCCCGCTAGTCGTACCCCGGCCTTAAGCAGACGTCGGTCCAGCAGATCACGATTTTTATACTGGTACTCATATCCAATTTGATGATCTTCCGGCAGGTCATACACTTGGTCCCGCAGCTGTTTTGATTCCCGGGCCCAGTCAATCACCTTGGAGTCTTGCCATTTGTTTATCTGCTCCTCGGTGGGATGATTAATAGCTGTTGAAAACTCAGTGTAGCTAAGCTTGGTGTCATCAATCATCTCGGTGTCCCACACGCGGTGCAGGTTTGACTCATCATAAAACCATTCCACCTTGGTCTCGTTGCCGCCACGATCTTTGCCATTGCCTACATGCAGGGGCTGATGGATATCGCCCATAAGATGAATAAGCATCTTTAGTTTTTTAGTCTCCTCTTCAGCCGATAAACTTTGGCTTTTCAACTCATGAATAATAGTTCGCAGACTATTAATAAGGTCTCCGTTCGGATTCTTTTCGGTCTCAGCATAGGTTTTGTTATTAGGTATGGTAACCCAGTGCCAGTCGTGGGTATGGTCGTAGGCGGGATCAGACTTAATCCTGTCCATCCAGGTGCTGGCGATAGCCATCGAGGTAGGGCCAAGTATGCTATCCACCGCTTCACGCGCTTCCGGCGTCAGGTAGTTGGCAGCAATATCGCCAACAATGCGATGCCCGTTTTGTCCCCACATGGCCTCATTTGTGTGGCCGTTGGGAATCAAAAGAAGTACCGAGAACAGGATAATAAAAAACATAATAGCCTCATTAGATGATAATTTTAAGCGGTAACAAATATCAGTAGTTTTAGCAGAAAGGTAAACAGCTATCTTTATGTTTTAACATCAATTTGCAGCATAGCTATGTATGCGTTGCTCAATGTTTTCTTTATCATTTTCCATACCGCGCTCATCCTGTTTAATCTGTTGGGATGGATCTGGAAGACCACCCGCCGCTGGAATTTAGCTATCCTGTTGCTTACTGCGTTTTCGTGGTTTGGTTTAGGCATTTGGTTCGGCTTTGGATATTGTCCCTGCACGCACTGGCACTGGATGGTGCGCCGCGAGCTTGGGTATACCGACATGCCCAACTCCTATATCAAGTTTCTGATTCAGCAGCTGACCGGCATTAACCTCGATGCGGCTGTGGTGGATGTGGGAACGGCCGTCCTTTTCTTCCTGGCGGTGGTCATTTCGTTCTATGTTAACTTTAGGGATTTCAAAAAACGCCCCATCGTATCTTAGAGTAAGCTACTTGCGCGCAATGGTTTATCTGACCATCAGCGAAAATCGCATTAATATGTGATCGACAAGCTTCCTCATCTTTCTTATTTGTAAGCAACTGCTAATTAAATTCATCTATTTTGAGATATTTCGCTATTTGTGTTGTCCTGGTTTTCTGTTCGGTACCCTCCGTTTTTGCCCAAGAGTCGGTGGGTTTTTCCAATCCTGATAATATTGAGCCGCTGCTGGATTACCGGCTGCCCGACTGGGGCTATTCTAACTTCTACCTGGATTTCGATGCCCGTGGAACGGGACAAGATGTAAAGGTCGGGGATACAAAAAACGTTAGGAGGAACGGTGATTTTAGTATTGAGCCAACCTATCGATTGTTCCGGGAGTCGGAGGAACGAATTTTTAACCTCAATACTTCGGTGGACACGCGCTATATAGGGGTAGTCCAAAGCTCCAGTTCAAGTTCTTCAGATACCGAAAGAAAAAGACGGGATTTTTATTTTGATATCGATTTTTCAACCGATTTACGGGAGTATATTACGAACCGATCATTTCTTTTGGGAGAAGTGAATATGGCTCTCGATTATGTAAGTAGTAAAAGAGAAAATTTTGATGATACCGGACTTGATGCTAAAAATATCAGTTATGATCGCAATTTCAGCGCTACCCCTCGCGTAGGATATGGCTTTGGACGCGTTAGAAATGTGAATCCCAATATCCGGGCGATACGTCTTGAAGAACGAGCAAAAGCAGTTAATGGCGGTTTTGATTTTAGTCGCCAGGATATACAGGGGGCTGCCGATCAGTTTACCCGCTACAATGGCTACCAGCAAACCTACGACCGACCCGAGAAATATTTCTGGAGCGATATGGATGAGGCAATGTCTCCCAATATAAGCTCGCTGAATACCTTTGACATGCTGTACCTTACCGATGTGCTTAATGAAGCGATAGGAACTAGGCTTGAGGGATGGGAAGTGATCGGTGGAGCGGAGTTTGATTATCAGAACGATCTAGATCGAACGGAAGAAAACAGCACGGTTGATCGCAGTAAATATATCAGGAAACGTGCTGGCTTGTTTGTAGATGGACGTTGGTACGAAAATATTTCGCTCACGCAGCAGTGGGGTGTTACTGGAAATGCAATGCTTAGCTATCCGCTCAGAGATGGAGATTCAAATACGCTCGAGGAAAAGCGGAGTCTGAGCCTTCAGGCTGGTGTAAATTACCTTTGGAATGTATCTGATCGATTTCTGTTTCGCTCGGAGCTATCCAATATTTACAGCCGTTCGAAACTCGAGGGTTTTTCTATAGGGGGAGGTGATGTATTTTCGCAATGGACCAATCGGTTATTGCTGAATAATAATTTTAGCTACTACCTGGAAAACAGCCTTTCTCTTACGCTTTCGTTGAATTCTACGTTGACGCATAAGGGGAATACCCAAAGTGATGCAACACTAGATGCTCGCAGATTTAACTGGAGTGCCGGCTTAGGACTTCGTTACTACTTCAGTCGCAATCTATACTAGATTATGTGCTTTGCACAAGCTTTTGGAACAACTCTTTTTCCTCGTCGGATAAGTTTTCAGGCACTTGCACTTGGATACGTACTAAAAAGTCTCCTTTATTAGAGGGATTTCGGAATTCGGGCATACCCATTCCGGTCAGACGAAATAGTTTGCCGCCCGAGGTACCGGCCGGGATGTTTATCTTGGCCCGTCCGCCAAGTGTATTGACGACCGTTTCGCCACCAAGTACTGCTGTGTAAAGATCTACTGGATGATCGTAGTAGATGTTTTTGCCTTTGCGTTCATAGCCTTCCGGCATATCAACACGCACGGTTAAATACAAATCGCCACGTGTGCCGCCGCGCACTTTGCTGGATCCTTTGCCTTTAAGCTTTAGTCGCTGGCCGTCTTTAATACCGGCCGGAATTTTTACTTTCATCTTTTCACCGCCCACGCGCAGTTTCCGCGATGTGCCGTCATAAGCTTCCTGCAGCGAAATCGTCACCTCGGCTTTGATATTTTTCTTTGTTCGCTGTTGGCGTTGGCGGGTATTGGCCTGAAAGCCACGGCTACGGCCTCGCTGCTGACTACGACCTTGTTGCTGAGCCTGTTCAAACATGCTGGCATCTCCACCGCCAAAAATTGTTTCGAAGAAACTGGAGAATGGGCTGCCTTGGCCACGACCGCTGGCTTGTCCACGGGCACCGCCCCCAAAAAGATCGTTAATGTCAAAGCCTTTTTGGTATTGCTGTTGGCCACCAAAGCCGCGACCACCCCCTTGCTGGGCGTAATCCGACCAGTCAAATCCGTCGGTACTGCCGCCGGCTCGTTGGTATTTCTTCCAGTCTTTGCCCACCCGGTCGTAAAGTTTACGCTTCTCGGGGTCTTTTAACACTTCATAGGCTTCGCCGACCTCCTTGAATTTTTCTTCGGCCGAGGGATCATCGGGGTTTTTGTCGGGATGATATTTGGCCGCTTTCTTACGATATGCCTTTTTTATCTCGTCTTGAGAGGCATTTTTGCTGACACCAAGTATGTCGTAATAGTTTTTATATTCCATTTTGTTTCGCGCAAGTCCTTTATTATCAATTACTTAGCATGGTTGATACGCCGCTAAAGTAACAAATAGGTAACAATAAAAAGTCATATTCTAACAAATCTTTCCAAGTAACAAATATGCAAAAACAATACCTATTGCTATTTGATGCCATTATTGCATTTTTTAGATAGCTGAATAAACGAAGTGTCAGTTCTGTCAGTAGTGTCAGCACATAAAACCTTTACCAATTAAGACAAGAGCCTTTTAACATTGACCTATCAAATTGTAAAGATTGCCTCTCTTAGCGGTCTTACTATAAATGACTTTTAACAAAAAACAGGAGTAGTTATGTCAGATAAAAACTTTTGGATTAGAAAATACAACGATATTAAAGGATTAGGAGATCCCTATTTAATTGCTGACTTCCATATTCAAAAGGGAAAATTGCATCCGATTGGAATACATGAACTTTTTATTGATGAAGACGATTTCAATTATAATCTAATGCTACTAAAGGGAGGAGAAATTGGAATTAAAAATAGATCAGATAATATCGAAATGTTTGTCAATAAATGTTTTTCTAAATCCCTACGTAACATCTTGAGCAATGTTGAAAGTAGTGAAAAGATAAACCTAAAAGTTAAATCTAAAGGGGAGAAGGTTTTGCAAGAACTTCAAAACACTAAAATATTTAATGACTTAAAAAAGGAAATACTGAAAGCTGAAACATCAGATTCATTTCAGGAATTTTTAGAAGGATTAGACCAAGCTCCATAGTCTGGGAATACAAGATGGTCTTAACTTGAACTTAGCAATTCCGCTTTCTGCTGCTGTAGCTCTTCCAGTTGGCTGGTTAGGGATTTGATCTGCTCATTGATTTGTCGCTCCTTTGCCCAAACAGAATTGAATTCCTTTTCTTCCATGATCTCCCAAAAGGTATAGCCAGCTGTATGCAGAACCGTTGCTACGCCCTCGGCATCTTTATGAATTTTAGTTGTATGCTCAAAATCTCCAATAACGGGCGTCTTATCTTCTTTCAAAAAGATGTTTTTAAAGTTATGATCTCCCCTTACGAGTCCATTATCCCAAAGGTAGGCGAACGCTTCACATATTTGATTGAAACATCTTCTTTTTTCGTTAACCGTCCATTCTGTAAGGTTGGTGCTTCTAAGGGTTCCCCCCCCTACAAAGTTCGGTAACCATGTACGGGCGTTCGGCTTCTAGGTCGTAGTCCAAAAGGTTCAATATATTGGGGTGGTCCAATCCTTTCAGTGATTCAATTCGGTTCAGGAATTTAGGGTCAGGCTCTCCGTTTCTCTTACCCTGTAACTGAATGTATCCCAATAGTTCGGGATCATCTTCATGTTGCCAAAAATACCTCGTTGGCCCTACATCATTTCTATGAACTCGGTTCCATTTACCTATTTTTTCCATATTTGCCATATTTCTAAAAATTGCCCTTCACGGTCTGTAAACGGCCTTCATAATTGGATTCTAAGCGGTTATCTCGAAGGGTGCAAGGGGTTAGTATTGCTTACTTAGACGGTTCAAATACTGAATAGCCTGTTTCCGCTGTTTCTCCAGTTCGCTGGTATCTTCGCCAGCTTTCCGCGCTCGTTGGATACGTTCTTCAAGAAATAAGATCCTGCGTTCAACTCTTTTCGTTTTCATAAAAGTTAGCCTTGGCTAAAAATAAAAATCCCCGTCCGGCACTTGAAAACCGAACGGGGCATGCAAATGCACCATGGATAACTAAGCGCAGATGATGAATCAAGCGCAAACGCCACGTTGATAAGGTGCATTGCAACGGGGGAATATTATGCAGCAGCTTCCTCAACACGTACGAGTGCGTTCGGTCGGAAAGTCGCAATATCCAAACGTGCAGCAGCTACCCAAAGCGTTCCATAACTCTTTGCAAGGGCGGCCGGAAATTGTTCCAGCGTAATATTCAACCGGAAGCCATACACCACATTGCTAAAGTCGCCTGCATAGGCTTGTCCAGCGGTCAACCCGGAACTGGTAAAGTTTGGAACGTCTCGAATGAAACTTGGAGCGTCCTGATACCGCCCATTATTATCTTTAGTTAGTGCCAGGGTTTCCCACACGTCAGGCGCATGAATAAAGCTGCGGTTGTCATTCGGTACATTCTGATCATGCAATGTTTTGGAAGCTCCGACAAAGTTTGTCCAGTCAGGGCTGCCTCCGTTGGTATAAGTATCGGTCTGTGTAACCGTTGTAGCCAATCCCGTTGGTGTATTGGCCCCACTTCCGGTAAAGGTGGCCGTCAGAATAGCATCGTTCAAAGAGCCTACAAAAGCAGACGCCAAGGCTTCCTCAACATTCGCAGAATCTTGTAAAAGCTCTCTGCCTACCTCTGTCATACTTAAAACAGTCTTAGGAGACATCGTAACCGATCCGAAAGATGGATCACTTGGAGTCTCAGATGTGAGCTCAGAGTGCCAAATAGCATTGGGATCTGAATTTATCTTAATAAATTTTGTATCTCCACCGTCAAGGGTAACTGTTCGGGCTCCTGCTCCCTTATTTCGTAGCAAGGGGTTGACTGCTCGAAGGCGGTCGATAAGCTCTCCGGCAATGTGAGTCGGAAGTTCATAGTCCCCGGAAGTCACTGAATTTTGAACAATTTCCCGTTCGGCACTGTTTCGGGGCTTGTCAACGACGGCTCTTAAATAAGAACCTAAGTCAACGTCCCGGCCAGTTCCTTGCGGCTTATCGAAGTCATTCGAAATTCGCTGATTCGGGCTGTAAAGCCGAATACTGCCAGATTCATTCAGCGGCTTGCCACCACGCAAACTATAAGAAGCGCTGGAACCGTTGTCTGCAGCACGCGCGCGCTCAAGTTCTTCCTTTTTGCGGGTATCAATTTCAGATTCAAAGAGATTAGCTTTAGCAACCAATGAATTGATTTGGTCAGCATTCCCACCGTTATTCGATAATTTGTCAATTGCTTTGAAAAATTCGTCGCGGGTTTCAATTGCCAGCTTCATTTTCGAAAAATCAAACGAACTGGGATCTATGTTTAAAAGTCTATTTATGTTTTCTTTGTCCATAATTGTGGCGTTTCGTTTAAATTTGTACTACCTAAAGATACCCCATAAAATGCCCTTTATGAAGCACATAGGCCATAAATGAAACAATGTTTCAGCTTTTATTGATACGTCTATTCCGTGCCACTCGGAATGAGTCCCAGCTTGAATACCGGTCGATCCCATACGTTTTTCGGAAAATCTGATTAAGCGCATCAAATACCACTCTATCCGGTAAGCCGGTTTCATGTTTTGCCCTGTAAAATTCCTCTAAAAAGGTTTCAGGGTCAACTAACCTTAATTGTAACTTGGTCACTTCCGGCATAATATTTCATTTTTTGGGTTGGTTATAATTCGTCAGGATCTGCAAACGCGTTTGGCATTTTACCTTCGTATACCAATTCGTTTAAGCAATCCCTTACATCTTCATTTAGATAGTTGACAAACCAACGCCAATGGATGTATAACATCTTCTTACAGTATGGCTTATCAACGGCATCAAGTAATGGCCCGGCATCTTTTCGCGCTTGTAAGGCGGTCGCTGTGTCTCCCTTCCAGGCTGATTTCTGCCATTGTTCCCCCAACTGAATCAACACTTTTTTTTGATCCAACTCGGGTTGCTGATCTTCCAATTTTTCAATTCGACGTTTCATTACTATTGAACTTTTTTAAGTTTAGAATTTTGATCCATCCTTTTTTCGAGAGCGTCCAAACGCTTTTCGAGTTGCACGGTCTCAATTAGTTTTGCATACCGGCTAATAAGGCCTGAAAGACAATTTCCAGCGTTGATTGCTTTGGCATCGCTTTCATCCTCAATAGCCGTTTCAATGCGCTTAATGGCTTTTGTCATTAAAATTTGAGCGTCGTCAAGTGTCATTTTTTCGTTTTTCATAAGTCAGTTTGTTTTGTGGTTAATGTTTGAACCCCTCCCCCCGGTCGTCGTCGCAGAAAGAAAAAGATCGCTTAATGAGCGGTTTTTGATATGGCAATCTGTTTATGATTTACCCCCCTTATACCCCGTAGCATATCAGTTAGCAATTTCGGGCTTACATATCCGGTCGACGGCATCGCTTGTTAGCTTATAAACAGAATCATTGCAGCGTCCATGAAAATATTCACCACATTTACATTTATAATGTAGAATCAATAAGTCTGCCACTTTATTTTTTTCTATCGGCTGGTTCAACGTTTCGCACTTTGGGCACTGTCGGTTTATTGTTTTCATGCTATTAAGAATATTAGAATGATTATTACTATTGCTATGCTGTAAAATTCAAAGTCTGCTTTGTCCATAACTACAGTCGGTTAATAAATTCGGGATACGCTTTAGCAAAGAAACAAGTCCACGTCCTCCGGCATGTACTGCAGCAGAATATCCCTTTATAGCCATGCTTTACCTTCTGCATCGTTATGGGTGTTTCAATGTGACTGCATTTAGGGCAACAATCGGAATAATCTTCTTTATTATCCGGTGCAGCGTAAAGGCTGTTTGAAATGTCGTTACCGTTCATTTGTTGTTTATTCATAATTAAAAGGGTGCTTTGTCTGTTAGTGAAGGTTCTCCAAATATGTCCGCGTTTGGGTTAGCTCCATTTTTAGATAGCTCTTGTTCTAAACTGTCGGTACTGTCAGTTGTGTCGGTTTTAGTCTCATTCTCTGACGGTGCTGACACTTCTGACGGGTCAAGTTCTTTACTTTCTAAAAAATAGGTTCGGCTACCATCGGAACCGGTTCTTTTGTATTCCCATGTAATTCCAATTTTCCTTAACGCTGGTGCTAATCTTCGTAACCTGCTTTTAAGCGTTCGGGTAGTTGGTAAGTATTTTTCGTTTACATCTGGTGAAACAGTTCTGATTCTTTCTACTAACTCGGTTGCAGTACCTTTGTACTGGTTATCAGTTGATAAAATTTTTCTGATAGCACCGGCCAAATAATCGCTATCTAATCCAGTCTCGACCGCTTCATCACGGTTGGCGTTGTAATCAAATAGAAGTGTGCCTGAATTCCATCCGAAGGCTGTTTCACATCGCGTTATCCATTCCGCAAAATCTGCCATTCGGGGCAACTCTTCTAAGTTTGGATTTTCGGATGCTAATCCTGTTGAAATAGCATTAAATAACGATCCCATTATTTCCGGTTGCGCTTTTTCAAAATCCTTCCAAAATTCACGCTCGTCTTTCCGTTTGCTGTCTGGGATAGTTGGTAAGCTCAACACTATGGAACGATCAAGTAAGTCGCCACGGGTTGCAATATCATCAATGCCATTAAGTATGATCGGGCGTTTCACTTTGAATATTTTTTCCTCATCGTTTGTGTACAATCTTCGGGTACTGAATCCCGTACCGGTACAAATTCGGCATAGCATATCAGATAACCATTTATTCAAACCTGAAAGATTATCTAAGCAAAGAACGCGGCTGTTTTGCGCTTGAATAATGATTTCCTTTTCGTCTCGGGGCTTACTTCTGATTAACGCACCGTTCGGGTCAATAAGGGATCTAAGCACCTTAGCGGTGGTACTTTTCGCTGTACCCTGTTCACCTTGTAGAACTAAGATTGGGCAAGCTATTTCGGGATTATGTGCTGCCAGTAGCCATGCTACCAATAATCGAAAGTCAGAATCACTTTCCACGTTTACGAATGGTCGCAGCATATTAATGCTACCATGTATTGGCTTTGGTAAGGGGTTCATTCCTTGCGGTCTCCAAAAGTTGACTATTTTTGAAGTTCCTTCCTGCCAGCCGTCCGGCGTAATTTCAACCTTAGAAACGCCATAATCGCTGCATAAATCAACCACAATGCTGTCTGGTTGTTTGGCAACACGAACGGATACAGTTTCCAAACTTGAATCGAACAGAGCCTTTCCAGCCGCTTGATCTATTACGTCCTGAATAGCCTGTGAATGGGGCGTTTTATTATACAGTTGATAATACCGCCGTTGAAGCCATCGCTTAAATTTTGTACTCCGAACGGGAACGGCATGGCCATCAATCCGTGCCCATCCAACGCCGCTTGGGTCGTGGAAAAATAGAACATCTTCAATGATGTCCATCAACTTTTCGGCGGTTGTTGTGTTTTCCTTACTCATATCTGCTAACCTCGTTTAAAATCTATTCTTATTGGTTAACAATATGATCGGCCGCCGCCTGGTCGATTTCGTCCTGCGTTTTAACCGCGCCGGAATCAATATATTCGTCAAGCCATTCTTTGCGGAAATAAATTCGGTTGCCGCCGGGCTTTGTAAATTTGATTTTCCGGTTACTGGTCAGGGCGTATAAAGTGGGTAGCTCAATTTTGAGATATTCAGCAGCTTCTTTTGAAGTGAGAAGGTCGGAATTTTTCATTGGAATAGTTGATTAGTTTCAATTAACTATTCCAAACATAGATAAGCCCTACAAATCTGTCTTTAGAAATGGAAAATGGAAGTAAGCAACTTCAATTTTTAAATTGAAAGTTGACTAAAATCGTAATGATCTTCTATTGCTTTTGGAGTTACTGATTCTCCGGGAAAGTTGTTCTCATAGATTTCTTTAAATGCTGTAGAAAAAGTCCTTTTTTTTGCTTTCCCGATTTCATTAGTAAAGAATCCATTGGGCGGTCGATAGGTCAATTCTTTGTCATATCCTTGTAAAATATCCAGCACTTCTTGATCGGATAAAGGTTCTTTTCGAAACAGTTCCTGAAAAATTGGATCTAAAAACGCCCATCTTTTTTTGTCAGAATTGTTTTGATATGGGTTTAATTCATTAAAGTTAGAAATTGCATATTGAACAGCTACAAAGTCTTTTGCTTTCGGAATTGCCTTATCCAAAAGCTGAATGAGATACAGAAAATTATATTTAGATTCTCCTGGGACAAATTTATTTGTTAATTGTTCTCGGTTTAAAATACTTGTTAACTCATTAATAGCTGTTATCTCAAATTTAAACTCATCTATATTTCCAAAAATTAAGCCTTCATTTAAAAATTGATTAGCTGGATTCTTTATCCCATATGCAGCGACTAGGGTTTGGATCTTACTCCTTAGGTGTTCTAGTTGTTCAACCTTTTGATGTTTATCATTTTTGCTATTCGATATTTTCCTGACTTCACCTTCAAAGTAGCTTTCTATTATTTTTCCAATCAGATTATAAATATTTTGACACTCTGAATGAATATCTCTTAAATCATCTTTCAGTTCATTCCTTTCTACACGCAACTCGATTTTTGATACATTCTTATATTTATTTGCTCTCTCTTGAATTAACAATTCATCTTTATGACTGAAAAACTCTTGATGTTCCAAAAGAAATGTCGGCCAACTGATCGAAGTTGCTCTGATTTCCTTAGTTATAAAGGTATCCTCATCACTTTTAAATGAATCGTTTATGGTTTCTAACAATTGATCTTTTGTTGATTTAGCCGCCTCTTCTAATCTCATAACTCCACCTCCGGCAAGTTATTTACCGTGTCTCTTTTCGTCTGGTTTACAACTTTGGCATAAACTTCGGTGCTTTGGATTGATTCGTGGCCTAACAACTCTTTAAGGGTGTAAATATCACCGCCTGAAGCCAACACCTGCACCGCGAACGTGTGGCGGCTTACATGGTAGGTTAGGCCTTGCTGCACTACATTTCCCTTGTGATCTTTAAGCCTTATCCAGCGTTCCAGTTCGGCATTACTTGCCCAATCTTTTAAAATACGGTTAGCTTGTGCATTGGTAGGTAAATCAAATAACGGATCAGAGTCGCGACCGTCTAAAATCTTTAACGCTTGATCTGATAAAGGAAAATATTCCGCGCCGCCTGTTTTTGTTTGTCGGATCTGAATTTGTCCGTCAATAATATCATCACTGGTAAGCGGCTGAACATCGCTCCAACGCAATCCGGTATTACAGGAAAACAGAAAAGCAGCTTTGACTTCGGAATGTGGACAATCTGCCTTTGCTAAGGTGCGCAATTCCTCAATGGTTAAATATTTAATCTTTCGGCCGTTCTTAGCAGTTATCCCATCAACTTTGTCAGCCGGATTTTCGGGAATAATTTCTTCTTTTACCGCGCGGTTTAATACGGCTTTGAACATGGCAAAATATACGCGCGCCGTATTGGGATTGAGTTCGCTTAACAAGTGTGCTTTAAAGCCTTCACAAAACCGCCGGTCAATGGCTCCAAATTGTAGGCTGTCTCCGGCATAGTCTTTCAATTTATTTAGCACATTGTTGTACTGCTTTTTTGTACCCTTACCGAAGGATTCCGCGTCCTTTTCAAAATAGGATATGAAGTCAGCTTTTTTCTTAAATGGGGCTGTAAATCCGTGATTGTTGTGAGCTAATTCCAGTTGGCGTTTGGCCTTAATAGATTCTGCCAGTTGGCGCGTCTCTTTGTCCTCTTGTTTGTTACCGGTAAGGTATAGCTGCAGAAATTCGTACCGGCGTTGACCGTCCTTATAAATATCGAGATAAAGAGATTTCTTACCGCTTTTCAGTTCCTTTTTGCGAATTGTAATACTCATTATTAACTCCGATAAAGGGGTTAGAAGTAACAAATTTGGGGTGGTCGACACCCTGTTTAAATACCACTATTGGCACTAATTATTACTCCCAAAGTAACAAATAAGTAACAAAACCTCTACAAATATCTATAAAAGAGTATAAACTTAGATAAAAGAAATGCTATTTAAATAAAATTAAGGGCGTTTTACGGGTAGGAGGGAGGGATATATTTAGTTGTTTTTATATTCCATAATGTTAAGTTGCCTGCAGGATTTCACCTTACTTCATATTATAGTAAAGCAAATAAAGTGCCACAGAAAAAAAGCTAACGTTTTGTCAAAGATGAAGTTTAATCTCGTCAGCTTGTCATAAAAAAAGCCCCCCGATAAAATCGGAGGGCCGGGATGCTAAGGGAATAGGTTAAACAGCCGTTAGTTTAATTCGAATGCCATGAGTTGGCTGGTTCCATTTCTGGGGTTCAGAATGCGCAGAAGGGCAACGTCTTTTCCTTCTTCAATCAGTCCCCCCATAATGCGATTAAAGTCTTGAGTGTTTTCGACTTTTTTGCGATCCACTTCGGTAATTATATGGCCTCGACGCAGTCCCTGTTGATGGGCATTACTACCTTGGGAAATTTGAGCTACGACAACACCATTTTGGCCAGATTCGAGGCCGAGCTCCTGAGCTATGTTGGCATTGATATCCTGCACCTTAAAGCCTAGTTGTTTTTCCATGTTAGGTTCAGATGACTGGTTCTGTTGGGTAGCGGCCATCATATCGTTGGGTTGTTCTCCAAGGGTGACGGTGATTGTTTTCTTTTCTCCATCTCGGACAATACCCAGTTTCACTTTTGTGCCGGGAGAGGAGGTACCAATTTTTGTGCGCAATGCGTTCCAGCTTCGAACGGGATCGCCGTTAATCGTTTGAATAATATCTTCTGGTTGGACACCTGCTTTAGCCGCTGGTCCATCTTCAGGTACTTTTCCTACAACAATGCCGTAGGCTTCGTCTAGGCCAAGTGCTTTTGCCATAGGGGCGTCTACTTCGCCATCCATCTGGATTCCAAGGTAACCGCGCACTACGCGCCCATTTTGGATGATCGATTCCATAACACCTTTGGCTATGTCGATAGGTACCGCAAATCCAATACCGTCACTTCCGCCTGATCGCGAAGCTATAGCTGTATTCATGCCTACCAGTTCTCCATCCAGGTTTACAAGGGCACCACCCGAATTACCGGGGTTAATAGCTGCATCGGTTTGGATAAAGTTTTCGTAACCGGCGCCCTTTTCAATAATGCCGATAGATCGTCCCTTGGCCGAAACAATGCCCATCGAAACAGAGTGAGCCAGGTTGGCCTGCAGTGGGCTACCAATGGCTAGTACCATTTCGCCCACGCGCAGTTTCTCGCTGTTGCCCAGTTTGATCACATCCAGTTTTTTAGCATCAATTTTTAGCACGGCAACATCCGTCATAGGGTCAGTGCCAATGACTTCGGCATCGTATTGCTTGTCGTTGTAAAGCTGTACTTCTACTTTACTAGCATTTTCTATTACGTGATTATTGGTCAAGATATATCCTTCCTCAGAAACAATGACTCCTGACCCCTGTCCACGCCGTTTGTATTCTTCGGGTTGTTGTCGGGGATCCCCGAAAAAACGGCTAAAGGGACTCTGTGGTGCTTCTACCGTTTGTGTAACGGTTACGGTAACGACTGCAGATTTTGCTTTATCAGCTATATCTACAATAGCATTATTGAGTTCGGTGATTGTGTTGTTTGGTGGCGTCTCAGCAGTCTTGGAATTTGTGGTGGATGTAAAGTCTGGTAAGGAAAACACCGAGGCCTGCTGCGACTGGAAATCAACGGTGTAAAAACCGATTACAAGCACCGCCATAAAGGCCCAAAGTACATGAGATGAACGAAATCGTTTCATAATGAACTCCGATTTAAATCGATATTAATAATTTTGAATTTCTGACAGTTCAATAAACAATCTTAAAGGGGCGATTATTGTGTATTGAATAAAAAAAGAAAGCGGGAGCTACTAATAGCGTAGCTCCCGCAGATTTTTCGGGGATAATATGACTAGCTGTGTTAGCTAATCTCGATCTGCTTTTTCACTTCATTTTCGCTCTTGTCGATGGATATGTTCAATAGTCCATCTTCATATGTTGCCTGAATGCTTTCTTGGTCAACATTGTCAGGCAGTTGGAAAGAGCGTTCGAAAGAGCCATACTGTGTTTCTACACGGTGAAACTTTTTACCTTTTTCTTCATTCTTAAAACTGCGTTCACCGCTGATCGACAGTCGGCTGTTTTCCAGGCTAATGTTAATATCATCTTTCTTCATACCTGGCAGTTCAGCAGAAATCAGAAACTGGTCTTCTGTTTCTGATATGTCAATACTTGGGACGAAGTTATCGCGCCGTGCAGTTACGGCATCATTGAAGAATTCGTCCATAATATCGGAGAATCGTTTCGACAAGAGTTCGTTGCTAGGTTTGTTATATCGTCTTAAAGCCATAATGAGTACCTCACAAGTGTTTTTAATTCAAAGTTAATTGTTTTCTTCAAACTCACTTTAATAGGAGCAACACTTATGCCAAGAGGTATTTATGGGGCTTATACTGACATTCAGCCATTCCGGCTATGCGTTTTTTTCAGAGGAGAAATCTGCTACTGCAAAAAATGTCATTGTCCCAAAGTCAAACCGACAGCACGGCTGTATTTGTGGCAGTTAGCAGTAAACAGTGATCAGTGTACAGTTAACAGTTTTACGGATGATATTAAAAAAGAAGTGTCATTCTGAACTTGCCGTATCCAAGACCATTTGGGTTTTCAGAACCTTTACTGATACAAGCTCAATGTTAACTGCCGGATGTCTACTTCCAACTGTTTACTGTTAACTGCTCACTGTCAATTGCTCACTGTTTATAGCTCTGATTCCATTCGCGGGCAATCAGAAAGGCCATCTCCAGGCTTTGCTGGTAGTTAAGACGTGGATCGCAGTAGGTTTCGTAATTTTTGTGGAGCTCTCCTTCGTGCAATCCTTCTGCACCACCAACGCATTCGGTGACATTATCGCCGGTAAGTTCGAGGTGCACCCCGCCGAGGTAGCTTCCCAGGTCGCGGTGGATGGCAAAGGTACTGCGAATTTCAGAGATAATATCATCAAAGTTACGCGTTTTGACCTCATTATCAGTTTTAAAGGTATTACCATGCATGGGGTCGCAACTCCATACCACCGGCATGCCTTCATGTTTTATATTTTTGATGAGATCCGGAAGCCCATCTTCCACTTCGTCTTTGCCAAAGCGGGTGATCAGCACAATTTTGCCCTCCTCATGTGTGGGATTGAGGCGTTCAATAAGCTTCAGCGTATGGTCAAGATCGTAATTAGGACCAATTTTAATACCAATGGGATTGCGGATGCCACGCAGGTACTCCACATGGGCACCACCGAGATCGCGGGTGCGGTTACCCAGCCACACGAGGTGCGCACTCAGGTTGTACCAACCTTCGCGACGGGGCACGCGTTGGGTTTGTGCAGAATCGTAATAGAGGTTCAGCCCCTCGTGCGAGGTGTACACATTGATTTTCTGAAGCGTATTGAACTGATTTGGAGTGATGGTCTCCATAAAGTTAACTGCCTTCTGGATGGAGTTGACCATCGATTCGTAATCTTTGTAGTACTCATTTTCTTTCATAAAATCGAGCTCCCAGTACTCAGGGTGGTGCAGATCAGCAAAACCTTCATTGGAAAGCGCCCGCAAAAAGTTGAGCGTCAGTGCCGCTTTGTTGTAGCCGGTAAGCAGACGCTGGGGGTCGGGTTTGCGAGACTCGGCATTTGGTTCAATACTATTAATGAGATCGCCCCGGTAATTAGTGATCTTCTCACCATCTACAATTTCGTAGTCACGGGAGCGCGGTTTGGCATACTGTCCGGCAATGCGACCCACGCGAACCACCGATGTTTCCATCTCGTGGATCAGGATGAAACTCATCTGCAGCAGTACCTTCAGCAGGTTTACAATTTTTGGTGACTTGCAGTCGTCAAAGCTTTCCGCACAGTCGCCGCCCTGCAACAGAAATCCTTTGCCGGCACTAACATCGGCCAGCTTTTTCTTCAAGGCCTCCACTTCCCACGAAGTGATAAGCGGGGGATTATCGCTCAGCTGCTTGTACGCTTTTTCGAGCTCTGCCTGATTCGGATAGGTCGGGAGTTGCTTGACCGGATAGTTCTTCCAGGACAGGGGGGACCAGTCATGAGGATTTGCTACTTCAGGAGCCACATTTTCTTTGGGGTACATTGTCAAATTGCTGGTTATTTCGACTAATTCTAATAAGCCCTAAGGTTACCGAAATTAAGGCATTTGAGCAATCTTTTAGGGCATTTAATTATGATCTGCATGGGGGGGATCCAAAAAGAGTTGCCTAGCTTACCGGCTCCAGCACAAAGATGCCCTGCTTATTGATGTATCCGTATTTGTCATCCAGCTTCACCATTGCCATTTCGCCATGAAAGTTCCAGGCTTGATCGTAAACTGGTTCTGCAACGACATTGCCGCGGCTGTCCACAAATCCGAATTTGCCGTTTATTTTAACGCGGGCCAATCCCTCGTGGAAGGCGAACGCTTGGTCGTACTTGGGCTCGATAATGAATTCCCCCCGCCGGTTGATGTAGCCATACTTTTTCTGTTCGAGGTTATCCTCATCCATTGGCATGGCCACCACGGCTTTATTTTCTGAGAATGGTTCTGCCTCCAGGTATTGCGATTGGATGATAACAGCGCCGTTCTCGTTGATATAGCCCCACTGCTTAAAGCCGAGTTGTACAGGTGCTAAGCCCTCAGAAAAAGACTTGGCCTGAGTATACTGTGCTTTGATAGCCATTTCACCCTCTTTGTTCAGGTATCCCCATTCGTTGTGTTCGGGAGTTTGCACCAGGGCCAGTCCCTCGTGGAAACTTTTCGCTGAAACATATTGGGGGGCAATAACCATCTTGCCATCGCTATTGATAAAGCCCCATTTACTTCTGTTATGATCCTGAACGGCAGCCAGTCCTTCTTTAAAACGGGTAGCTCCATTGAATTGGGGTTCAATGATGTAATTACCGGACTTGTCGATAAATCCATATTGCCCATTGTTCCTGATCAGGGCGATCCCGTCCTTGAAAGCAGTGGCGTAATCAAACTGGGGATCGATCACAATTTTACCATTGCGATTGATGTATCCTATACGTCCTAAGAAGCTAACTGCGGCCAATCCCTCGGAGAATTTATACGGCCAAACCTGGCTGTTCAAAAACTTAAACTTGGCGGAAATTTTAGTGTCCAGGCTGTTGGTTACAAATCCCACTTTGTTATTCTCGATATAAGGATAGAGGATGGCGTCTGAAGAATAGGTTGACTCAGTAGCTTTACATGATGCCAATAGTAAACAAATTACAGTAATGAAAGTCCCCTTGCCGGCGGAAAATTGCATGATAGATATGTGCTGGTCTTAGTTGTTACAATTTGTAAGCATTTAAACAGCGTGCTCGTAGCTATGTTCCCCATGTAGATACACTATCGCAGATGGGGATAACTACTACAGGCGATATGAACTTGTGGGGATCTCTTCTCCCTGTTCGGTTAAACTCTTATACACCACCGCGATAGCCATGGTTGTGAGGGGATAAGTGAAGATTATTCCCACGCCAAAGAGTAAAAAGCCTGCAATGTTCAGAGCTACTACAGCAACGCCAAACAGCAAGAGTTCTAAGGTGAGGTTTTGTGACAAATAATAACTCTTCTGGAGAGCGGAGAACGAAGATATGTTTTCTTCGAGGATAAGGTAGGGATAGAATTGAAAGCGAATAAGAATAAAGATTCCCGGCAATACCAGTAATAAAATTCCTAATATTACGGCAATGCTGTACAGAAAAGTGGCAACAAAATAGCTCAAAAAAGGTTTGAAGTTGTTGAACATGTCGGCCACTTCCACAAATTTATCTTGAACGAGTAATAAGATTATTTTTGTGAAGCCTAGACTCAGGAAAACTTGTACCATCGTTAGCAGAAATGATACAAACTGTTGGCTAGTGGTTGGATTTTTGGGTGTATTTATCATCAGATAAACTTGTGGAACTACGGCAAGTACGACATAGGTGAGCATGGCTCCGATGATAAATGAGGCATACTTTTTAAATTGGGCGAAACTAAACTTAAAAACTGCTACCAGGTCGATAGAAAGTTGCGACATGCTAACTGAATTAAAAAAAGTGATTTTGAGTTATAAGATAGGATTGCCCACAAGCAAATCCAGGTATAAATACAGGCTTCAAAAGATACCATTTTTCCATATCTTTAAAAGTTTAATCGAATCCAAAAATCTGTACTTCCTTTGCGAGAAAACATAGTTATCCGTGGCGCACGTGAACACAACCTCCGAAATATTGACATCGACATACCCCGTGAGCAACTTGTTGTTGTAACGGGCATCTCGGGATCGGGGAAATCATCACTGGCATTTGACACCATTTATGCAGAAGGGCAGCGGCGATTCCTCGAATCGCTGTCGGCTTATGCCCGCCAGTTCCTGGGCATGATGGAACGTCCTGATGTAGATTTCATCGATGGCTTGTCACCGGTGATTTCCATCGATCAGAAAACAACTAACCGAAATCCGCGTTCAACGGTGGGTACGGTTACCGAAATTTATGATTTCCTGCGCTTGCTGTATGCGCGTATTGGCGTACCCTATTCGTGGAAATCGGGTAACAGGATGGAAAAACAGACGGCCGACCAGGTCGTTTCAACCATCATGGATATGCCTGAGGGTACCAAGGCGTACTGCCTGGCGCCGGTAGTGCGGGGACGTAAAGGCCACTATCGAGAGCTCTTTGAGCAGACCATGAAGCAAGGCTTCGTGCAGGTTCGCGTGGACGGAGAGTTCATGGATCTGGAAGAAGACATGAAGGTAGAACGCTACGAAAAACACGATATCGAAGTAGTGGTCGACCGGTTTGTGATTAATGACAATAGCGAAAAGCGTATCGCTGAGAGCGTACGTCTTGCTCTGGAGATGGCCGAGGGCAATGTGATTCTCTCTATCCCAAAAGCAGATGATGGCGATGTGGAATTTGAGGATCACTTGTTTTCGCAGAATCTGTTCGATCCCGAAACCGGGTTGGCGTATGAAGATCCGGCGCCCAATATTTTTTCCTTTAACTCTCCCTACGGCGCCTGCCAAAAATGTGATGGCCTTGGCTACACCTATGATGTAGATCGGAGCCTGGTGATACCCAATCCCGAACAGACCATAGAAGAGGGAGCCATCCGCTATCTCGGTGAACCGCGTGATATTTTTGCTTTTAAGCAGCTCAAAGCGGTGCTCGACTCGGTGGATCTCGATTTTGAAACGCCCATCAACGAGTTTACTGATGAGCAGTTGGATCTGCTGTTCGAAGGAGGCGGCGACAAGAAATATGATGTCAGTTATGATTTTCGTGACGATAACGTCACCTACAAGCACTCCTTCAAAGGGCTGCGCGAAATGATCCGCGAGAAGTACGAAGACAGCAGTTCCAAGAAACAGCGCGACAAAGCCAAATCTTATATGGCAAAAATTAACTGTCCCGAGTGCGGGGGCGGTAGGCTCAATAAAGAGGCGCTTTCGTACCGCATTGACGGGCATACCATCGATGAGCTGGTGAACCTCGATATCGCATCACTACGGGATACTATCAACAATCTTGACTTGAATGAGCGCCAGCAAAAGATTGGCAGCCAGGTGCTTAAGGAAGTACGCGACCGCGTGGACTTTCTGCTCAACGTAGGGCTTGATTACCTTACGCTTGATCGCGAAGCCCAGACACTTAGCGGTGGCGAAGCCCAGCGTATCCGGTTGGCAACACAAATTGGTACGCAACTGGTTGGGGTTCTTTATATCCTGGACGAACCCAGCATCGGCCTGCACCAGCGTGATAATATCAAGCTGATTGAGTCACTTGAGACCTTGCGTGATCTGGGTAACAGCGTCATTGTGGTCGAACACGATCGGGAGACCATTGAGTCAGCTGATTATGTGGTGGATATGGGACCGGGCGCCGGTGAATACGGGGGCGAAATAGTGACTGAAGGCCAACCTGATGAGCTCGATCCCGATTCAATGACGGCGAAGTTTTTGAAGGATGAAGAGACGGTTCCTTATCCGGATGAACGCCGGGAGGGCAATGGAAAGTCCGTAAAATTAAAAGGTGCGCGCGGTCATAATCTAAAAAAGGTTGATGCTGAAATTCCGCTTGGTAAGTTCATTTGTGTGACTGGCGTTAGTGGAAGCGGTAAGAGCTCACTGATTAATCAAACGCTCGAGCCGATTTTGTCTTCTGAGTTTTATAATTCCAAGTCAGTACCACTGCCGTATGACGAGGTAGAGGGTATTGACAATCTGGACAAAATTATCTCCGTGGATCAGAGTCCAATCGGACGCACGCCGCGATCTAACCCGGGCACTTATACCAAAGTGTTTGATCACATCCGTAAGTTGTTTGCGGAGTTGCCGGAGTCGAAGATTCGCGGTTATGATCAGGGGCGTTTCTCCTTTAACGTAAAAGGCGGTCGCTGCGAGGCATGTAATGGCGACGGCGTTCGCAAAATTGAGATGAACTTCCTGCCGGATGTGTACGTCGATTGCGAAACCTGCAATGGCAGGCGATACAATCGGGAAACGCTCGAGATCTATTACAAGGGCAAAAATATTTCTGATGTGTTGGATATGTCGATCGAGGAGGCGCACGAGTTTTTCGATTCCGTGCCAGCTATCAACCGCATCCTTGGTACGCTTGTGGATGTAGGACTTGGGTACCTCCGGCTTGGACAGCCCAGCACTACGTTATCTGGTGGAGAGGCGCAGCGTATTAAGCTGGCACGCGAGCTGGCCAAAGTGGGCACTGGCGACACGCTTTATATACTGGATGAGCCGACTACTGGTCTCCATTTTCAGGATGTGCGTATGCTGGTGGATGTGGTTCAGCAGCTCGTGGATAAGGGTAACACGGTTATTGTTATTGAGCATAATCTTGACCTTATTAAAGCGGCCGACTGGATTATGGATCTTGGTCCTGAGGGCGGTGATGCCGGTGGGCAGATTATTGCCGAAGGCACGCCGGAAGAAGTAGCCGAGATTGAGGATAGTTACACCGGTCAGTTTTTGAAAGAGGAGTTCAACCGTGAGCAAGATCAGAAAGTGACGGCTTAAAATTACTTACCCCAATGGCCGACTCATATTGTATTCTGGTAGTTACCTTTATTCCCGGTTTGGAAGGTGGGTAGATCTCTGTAATTACCTTTTTATTATTTATGTCGATATTTGTCATACTGATTGAGTTTCTGCATTTTCAGAATACTTCATCACTCAAATGAGGAGACTACCATGAAGTTCTTTTTTAAATGTCTTGCTGTATTTGTCATCCTGTGGGTCGTATTTCTTCTGCTGGATGTGTATTTATTGCAGTTTGATCTCGACTTTTCGGGCATTGTTCTGTTGAGCGGAGTGCTTAGTTTAGTGCTTACTATTTTTTACGGTTGGGTGGATGACTCATTTATTCAGCACCGTCAGCCGGGACTTGAAGAATAGGGTAGCAGTCTTTTATGAAAAAGAATTTTCTGATACCCTTAAAAGACGGCTTGTCTTTTGCTGCAATATATCTGCCGATCTTTGTTGGCGTTAGTTATTATCTGGGAAATTTTTCTTTTACCTATACTTACCTGTTAAGGGTAGCGCTCCAGGTTGGTATTACTGCTGCCGTGTTTGCCTTGGTAAAATATAAATTTGGCCCCGATTCATGTACTGTGGATCTTTCAAATGGTGAGTAGCAGATAACCGAGTGATGAGACCGCTCTTATTCCTGTAGAAACCATTTGTCCCGCTGTTACTTTCTCCCTATTTTCCGCTCCTAAATGAATCGACTCCGCACACACATAGCACGTATTGCAGTTACTGTTCTGGTACTAACCGGATTCAGCCTGTACTTGGCGCAGCCTGCTCAGGCAAACCAGTCGTCACTGGCGTTTGCCAACTGGCTCAGCACGATGGCCAAATCATCAGATGGCTTGGATTTGCAGCAGCTTAATGATTTGCGTCAGGCCGGTCATTTAGGGAATACTATTAAGGAAGCTTCACAAATTGTTAGTCGCAATAACGAAGATTTTGCCTTTTCCTTTACGGAGTCGACCGCATCACAGCATATCTATCAGCTGTTGCTTATCGAATGGAGCCAATTCCAGACTGAAAATGCAATGGCCAGTATACCCACTCAACATCTTGCCAAGTTGTTTGTGCCGGCAACTTTTGATAAAGCGGGTACAGGTAGCTTTTCATCAGTCGGGACACAGCCAGCAGCTTTGCCTTGTCTGATATCTGATATATTGCCGATCAACTGCATGACGGTTTCTAAAAATGTGGTTCCAATGGTAGGGGGCATTGCAATAGGTGCTCCATAGGCTTTTCTTCTTGCCGACTGTTTTAGGCTCTGCATATGGCTGGAGCCTGTTTTTCAATGAATTCAATTCTTAAATTTTCAAAATGATTTATTATGAAAGGTAATGGAACAAAAATAGGATTTATTGTCGCCTTTCTGGCAATCTCGATTTACTACTTGTGGCCGACGGCAGTTAACATGTTGGAGCAGAATTATATAGAGAATTTGCCTGAGGCAGAAAAAGTGGAGTACCGCCAAGAAAATGCGCAGCGCCTGCAAAATTTGCGGCAAAATTCACTGTCGCTGGGGCTCGATCTGCAGGGTGGTATGCACGTTACTCTTGAAGTGGGAACAGCAAAGTTCTTGAAAGAGTTAGCCGGTCAAAATGCCGACAGTACACTGATAAATGTTATCGATGTCGCCCAACGAAAGTCTCGTCAAAATGATACTGATTTCATTAACGAGATGGTCCAGGAATTTGAGCAACGCTATCCTGATGGTCGTCTGAGCCGCTACTATCGTTCAGATGCCGAAGACATTACACGTCGATCCTCGAACGAAGAGATTAAATCGTATCTTAAAAAGCAGCGCGATTCTGCCGTTGACCGGGCCAAGGAAATTATCCGAACCCGCGTTGACCGTTATGGCGTTACCGAGCCTGCTATTTTTACCCAGGGTGATAACCGAGTGGTTGTAGAGCTGCCCGGTGTGGCCAATAAACAACGTATTCGCGATCTGTTGAAAGGGACGGCTCGTCTCGAATTTCGCTTAGTGGGGCAACCTGATCAAATTAATAACGCCCAGGAGCGAATTGTCAACTACTACGATAAGGTAGCGTCTGATACCTCCGATACAGCACAACAGGCCTCCCAACAGAATCCATTGCTCGAGGTTCTTAATACGCGGGGACGTTCACCTTACGTGTTGGGATATGCCACCGGACGTGATACTGCCCGCGTTAATGAGTTACTGCAGCGTCCCGAAGTGCAAAAGCTGATTCCACGCAACATTGTGTTTATGTGGGGCGCAACGCCTTTCCAGGAGACCCAGCAGGGCGAACTGTTTGAGCTTATTGGGGTACGATCAGAAATTGAGTTAACTGGTGAAGTAATTTCAGAGGCCAGCGTTAATTTTGATCAGGCAACGAATCAGCCCCGCGTTTCGATGAACATGAATGCCGAAGGTGCACGCCGCTGGGCTCGTATTACCGGAGCCAACATCGGCAAGCCTATCGCTATTGTGCTGGATGGATATGTGTATTCATATCCTAATGTGGAGACCAAGATATCCAACGGGCGGTCATCTATTTCCGGCTTGGAAAGCGTCACTGAAGCCGAAGACTTGGTAAATATTCTGCTTTCCGGTGCATTGCCCGCGCCGCTCGAGATTATCGAAGAACGAACAGTAGGTGCTACGCTTGGTGAAGCATCGATCCAGGCTGGATTTTACTCCACGCTTATTGGGCTGGTAATTGTGGCTATCTTTATGATTGTTTACTACCAGACTGGCGGAGCGATTGCTGACCTGGCACTGTTGCTAAATATCATTTTTATACTCGGTATTTTGGCGGCCTTCAAGGCCACACTCACTTTACCTGGTATTGCAGGAATTGTGTTGACCATCGGTATGGCCGTCGATGCAAACGTCCTGATCTTTGACAGAATCAGGGAGGAGCAGCGAGCCGGCAAGACTCTCCGCGCCGCCATTGAGGGCGGATATTCCAATGCCATGAGTGCTATTATGGATGCCAACGTGACTACCTTCTTCGTGGGTATCATCCTTTATAGCTTTGGGGTAGGACCGATTAAAGGTTTTGCCGTTACGCTGATGGCCGGTATTGCGGCTTCACTGTTCAGCGCGATTGTGATTACCCGCGTGGTAGTCGATTACCTGACGCGCGACCGATCCGCAGAAATCAGCTTCGGTTAATTCAAGAAATTCAACTTTAGACTAAGGGACTTTAATTATGAGATGGTTCGAAACACCTGATTTTAACTTTCTGAAAGGCCACAAGATCGCCTACGTTGTTTCCGGCATTTTGCTTGTGGTTTCCATTATTGGAATTTTCACAAAAGGCTTACAATACGGTATCGACTTCAAGGGTGGTCAAGAGTTTGTCCTTGAATTTGAGCAGCCGGTAGATGTGCTGGATATCCGAAGTGAGCTTACGGAGCCACTTGGTGGCACACCGGTGGTCAAGCGTTTTGGTTCGCCGCGGGATATTCTTATCCGTACGGATAATTCGGAGGAGATATCAGTAGTTCAGTCTACTATCATGGAGACGGTCACTAAACTTTATCCCGATAATTCGGCGGAGGTCATAAAGACCAACATTGTAGGTGCCCGCTTTGCCGAAGATCTCAAACGGGGGGCCCTCAACGCCATTATATTTGCGTTGATTGTGGTCTTTATCTACATCCTGATTCGGTTTAAGAAATGGACCTATTCGGCCGGTGCGGTTGCCGCGCTATTCCATGATGTTCTTATTGTGGTCGGGGTCTTCACCTTCTTCTCGGATATTGCCCCCTTCAGTATGCAGATCGACCAGGCGATTATTGCCGCCTTCCTGACTATTGTAGGGTATTCGCTAAACGATACAGTAGTTGTTTTTGACCGTATCCGGGAAAATAAATTACTGTATAAAACCATGGACCACGACCAGATGGTTAACAAGAGCCTGAATGATACGCTCAGCCGTACCGTCATTACTTCGATTACTACCTTTTTTGTAGTAACCATTCTATTTATATTTGGCGGGGAGGTTTTGAAAGGCTTCTCGTTTGCCTTGATGCTCGGCGTTATTATTGGTACTTATAGCTCGTTGTTTGTTGCCAGTTCAATGGTCGTGGAGCTGAATCGCCGACTAGAAAGCACTTAATTTTAACTCCTAATTCTAATCAACAGGAGATTCAAGATGAATTTTAATGTATCCGAGCGATATAATTGTGTTGTAATTGAGTTTAAAGGCAATGTAATGGGTGGCCCCGATGCCGTGAAGTTGAATGAGAAACTACATGAGCTTATCGAGGAAGACAAGACCAATATCGTTGCCGATGTAGGCAAAGTTAAATTTATGAACTCCTCGGGTCTTGGAATGCTGATCGGTGGGCTGACAACTATGCGCAAAGCCGGGGGCGACCTGCGAATAGCCAATCCTACCGATAAGATAGAAAGCCTGTTGGTTGTGACGAAACTGATTACCGTCTTCAATCATTACAAGTCGCTTGAAGAAGCGGTAGAATCATATTCCGAGGACGAATAATTCAACTCAAATTTAAATCAGAAAAGAGGGGTGTTATTCACCCCTTTTTTTGTGTCTTATTATTACTATGTCAATTCGTGTTGTTGTAGGTGCCCAGTGGGGAGATGAAGGGAAAGGTAAAATTGTAGATCTGCTCAGCAGGGAGGCCGACTATGTTGTTCGGTATCAGGGCGGAGCCAACGCCGGGCATACCCTCAAGTTTGATGACAAAAAAATCGTTCTACACCTGATTCCCTCTGGTATCTTTAACGGGGATGCAACCTGTGTTATCGGTAATGGGGTGGTGGTTGATCCACATGCTTTACTCGAAGAAATTGAAGAAGTGGAAGCGCTTGGAGCGAACCTTCAGGATCGCTTGAAGATCAGTAATGCTGCTCACGTTATCTTGCCGTATCACCAGCTGCTCGATCAGGTAAAGGAAGAGGCTCGTGGCGATGATGCCATCGGTACTACAGGACGAGGTATTGGGCCGGCTTATGTTAGTAAGGTATCGCGCGTCGGTATCCGCATGTCTGATTTGTTCCATCCCAAACAGCTTCGCCAGAAGGTGGAAACCAATATTGCTGATATTAATGAAGCCTTGAAGCATATTTACAAGCATGATCCCATTGAGGCAGACCCTATTATTGATGACCTGCTGGAGGTGGCCGATAAACTCTGTCCTTATATTACCAACACCGCTGCGTTACTGCACAATGCCATCGAAGACGACAAAGACATTTTACTGGAGGGTGCACAGGGTAGCCTGCTGGATGTGGATCACGGGACCTATCCGTTTGTGACGTCCTCTTGTCCCACCGCTGGCGGTGCTTGTACCGGTTCTGCTATTCCGCCCACCGCTATCGACAAGGTAATGGGTATCTCAAAAGCCTATTGCACGCGGGTAGGCAATGGGCCTTTCCCCACAGAACTTACCAATGAGCAGGGCGAAGAACTGCGCGAAGCAGGACAGGAATTTGGTGCTACAACCGGACGTCCCCGGCGCTGTGGATGGATTGATCTTGTAGCTCTTAAATATGCCATGCGCGTGAATGGTATGAACGAGCTGACGCTTACCAAGCTGGATATCCTCAACGATTTCGACGAGATTAAGCTGTGTACTGAATATAAGATCGATGGGGAAACAACCAGCACCTTTCCGCTGGATTTGCCCGATATCGACTCAATAGAGCCCAAATACAAAACGATGCCGGGTTGGCAGCAATCACTGGAATCGTGCGAAAGTTTTGACGAATTACCCGCTGAGGCCAAAGACTATTTGGAGTTTGTGCAAGATTACTTGGGCGTTGAGCTTACACTCTTGTCAAAAGGACCCAAACGGACCGAGACGATAGAGGTATAAAACTAGAAACAATAAATCCACAGTGTTCTTATTTCTATGAGGTTGAATCCGTTAAAGCTGTTAATTTTTTAAGTAGGGAAACCCTACGGGATTTACAGCAGTATATTTTTGAGGTATAATTATGAACACCTTCGATATAACATACCGTGTTTCTGTTCAGGATGATGAGCAGATCGACGAGAAGATCGAAGGGATATGCATTGAGCAGACGGCTGAACTTCCCCGCGGCGTGCTAAGTTCAGAGGTGCAGGAGAAAGTTGTTGGCAAGCCGGTCAGCTCGGATCAGATTGGTGAACACTTATACGAAGTGGTCATAACTTGGCCGTTGGCCAATATCGGGAATGATATTTCGCAGTTCTTAAATATACTGTACGGCAACATCTCGTTACAACCAGGTATTAGAATAATATCTGCCGACTGGGAAGTATTGTGTCCAGATGTTTTTGAAGGTCCCGCCGCTGGTATTAAAAATATACGCCAACAGTACAACATACAGCAAAGACCTCTTTCGGCAACAGCCCTTAAACCACTGGGTAGTTCGTCTGATGAACTAGCTGAGTTAGCCTACTACTTTTCCAAGGGAGGCATTGATGTCATTAAAGATGATCACGGACTGGCCGATCAGGAGTTTGCTCCTTTCGAAGAACGCCTGGAAGCCTGCGTATCCGCTGTAGATCGTGCAGGCGACGATACGGGAAATCGTTCACATTACTATCCCAATATCACCGCTTTTGCCTCCGAAACGGTCGATCGCTATAAACGTGCGGCTGAACAAGGCGCCGATGGCGTGTTACTGTGTCCCCATATCGCTGGACTGGAAACCATGCATCGGCTGGCGCAGTTGGATATAGGGCTGCCCATTATTGCGCACCCGGCTTTTTCGGGGGGATTGACAACCAATGGGGATCGGGGGTTGAGTCCTGATTTCTTATATGGACAGTTGTGGCGGGCCCTTGGTGCCGACTTTGTGATTTATCCCAATAAGGGGGGACGTTTTTCTTTGAGTGCCGAAGATTGTCAGGGAATCAATAAGGCCGCTACCCAAAATCATTCTCCATTTAAAAAAGCATTTCCCATGCCTGCAGGCGGCATCAAACTGGATTCCGTCGAACAGTGGATGAATGATTACGGGAAGAATATTACGTTTCTTATTGGAGGTAGTTTATATGAGCATCCCGATGGAATTGAGGCTGCATCAAAAGAATTTCAGAATAAACTAAGGCAAGCAGGAGGGTAGCGAATGTCTGGAGAATCAAAAGTCATTAAGTGCTCGAACTACCAGTGGGATTCGGTTGCTCGTAAGGAGTATAAGGATGATACGAGTTGCTACAAAGGAGTCCACCGTTACTCGTTGCTGGGCGAACAACCTGATGAACAAGCATTAACATTCCAGACGCGCTATTTTGAAGTAGAAGCCGGCGGATATACTTCGTTTGAGTATCATCGTCATCCCCACTCCGTGATCATTATTCGTGGTTCTGGCACCGTTATTTTGGATGATTCTCTGCACGAGCTGTCGTTACACGATGTGGTTTATATTGCACCTGAGACGTTGCATCAGTTTCATGCCGACCGCGGCGAAAAGCTTGGCTTTTTGTGTGTCGTAAATCGCTATCGCGATCGTCCGACGCTTCCGGACCAAGATGCGATTGCTGATCAGATTGAATCAGCCGATGTGCTAGAGAAGATTCGGCAGTAGTTTTTGAATGTTTCCCGAGGGAAAGAAAAGTAGACAAAAATAGAAATTAGTGTTGAAATGTATAGGTAAATGACCTTATATTTGGGACTCTTTGAAAGGCACTAACAGTAAATGCCTTTCGGTTCTTTGATTTATTAGCGGGAGTAGCTCAGCGGTAGAGCATCTCGTTGCCAACGAGAAGGTCGCCGGTTCAATTCCGGTCTCCCGCTCAGTTTGAGCCCTTGCAAGTTTTTGCAAGGGCTTTTTTATTTTTTATATGTATCATACTTACATTTTATATAGCGAATCGAGCGATCAGTATTATACCGGGTATACATCGGTGGGAGTCAAGAAACGCTTACAGCGTCATAACAATGGAACTGTTCCCTCAACGAAGTCGGGTGAGCCTTGGGTTATAAAATATTGCAAAGGATTCGAGACGAAGACCGAAGCGATTAAATGGGAGAATTTTATTAAACAACAGAAGAGCCGGCAATTTATTGAAAAGTTAATTGCAGGTGATGGTAATGAATGGCAGTAGCCTGCTCGTTGGCAACGAGCAGGTCGTCCCGATGGTTCGGGATCTCCCGCTCAGTTTGAGCCCTTGCAAGTTTTTGCAAGGGCTTTTTTATTTTTGCTTCATTAACCCTGAAAGGGTTCCGAACCCTTTCAGGGTTGACACACACCTTTCTTAATATCTACCTCTCAAACCTCTATTTGGATTAGCTAAAAGTCCATTACCTGTTCATGTCATGCTGACTTGCCGTGTTCTGAGCATTCGGAGTTTCAGTATCTTTAGTTTCAGGAACAGATTTTAGCTACCTAAATAGCATAGGATTTTTATTGTTACGATTGGATTTATCCTCTAATGAATTTTTAATTAGCGTAGTGAATGCAAACAGTATAGATTTGTTTATTGTAACAGCAAGAAAGAGTTAACGAAAATAGACTAAAGGATTTATGAAATATAGAAAGCTGGGAAATAGTGGATTAATTGTCAGTGAAGTGGGCCTTGGCACCATGCAGTTCGGCGAAGACATGCAGATGGGCGGACTGGGACAAAAAGAGACCAACGAAATGGTCGATTTTGCCTTGGATCATGGCATTAATTATATCGACACTGCCGATGTGTACAGCCTGGGTGAAAGCGAGAAATTGTTGGGCAATGCACTTAAAGGTAAACGCGAAGATGTGGTTATATCTACCAAATGTCGCTTGCCGATGGATGATAATATCAACCACAGCGGTGCTACGCGCGTCAATATCATGCGGGAGGTTGAAGCCAGCTTAAAGCGCCTGCAAACAGATTATATCGATCTCTACCAGATGCACAGCTGGGATCCCTACACGCCGCTGGAAGAAACATTGCGGGCGCTCGACGATCTCGTCCGACAAGGTAAGGTCCGCTATATTGGACTTAGTAACTATATGGCGTGGCAGGCGGCCACTGCATTGGGACTCCAGGAGCGCCAGGGACTCGAAAAATATATCACCGCTCAGATGTACTACAGCCTTGTAGGACGTGACCTGGAAAATGAATTTATGTCATTTGCAGATTATCACGACTTGGGCATCATCGTCTGGAGTCCGCTGGCAGGAGGTTTCTTAGCTGGTAAGTACGATCGCGATAATCCGCCCGCCGAGGGAACCCGTTTTGCCGAAGCCGGTCAGTTTGTTCCTTTCGATGTTGACAAAGGATTTGAGATCGTAGATGCCCTTAAGAAGGTAGGTGACAAGCACGGCGTGAGCCCGGCGCGGACAGCACTGGCCTGGACGCTTTCCCGCGATAACATCAGCAGTGTGCTTATTGCTGCCCGAAAGCTGGAGCACCTAGAAGACAACATCAAAGCAGTTGACCTTGAGCTTGATGATGAAGATATCGACCTGCTTGACGAGGTATCCGATCCCGGTATTCCCTATCCGCGGTGGATGGTTAAGCAGCAGGCCCAAGCTGAGGATCCCCGGGCTCGCACGCTAGAGCCGCAAAAGTTTGAAGATGGCGGTCCCTGGGAAGACCTTCGATTTAAAAAATTGCCGATGGAAGAGTAAGTTGACTTATTGCTTTAGCTTAACTTGATATCCAAGATCCGATTATATTTCACCAAAGCCCTTGCACGACGCAAGGGCTTTTTCTCTTAGATATATTCTATACAAGGCTTTGCAATATTGGAGTTGATTATTGAGTGCAGGGATAAGATGTTAGGTGCAGTATTGGGGAAAGTCCCTTATTATTTAAAACAACGAGACATCCCATTTTTAAATCGCTTTATGCGTAAAACGATATCCATATTGCTGGCGCTAGTATTCTTTTTCCAGTCGCTGGGGTGCCTTGTGATTTTCAAACTTCAACAATTGCAGGTGCGATATCGAGTAAAGCACCACCTGATATCCGAATTGCCAGACAGCGAACTGACACTTATCAAATTATCGGATGAGGAGGCCAATCCGTCTTGGCAGTTTTTGGGGTCTGATGAGCTTCGCTACTCGGGCACGATGTATGATGTCGTTAGGAAAGAGTCCCACGGCGAGCAGACTTGGTGCTATTGCTACCGCGATACAGCCGAAACAAAGGTCGTTAACAAGCTGAACAACATCGTTGACGATCAGATGAACCATAATCCCAAAAGGAGAAAACAGCGGCAAGCATTTCATCGCCTGCTCAAATCCTTGTTTAGGGGGCATCATCAACATCCCAAGGTTGTTCATCCCTTTATTGCTTCGATACGCAGCCTGTATTCCTTCCAGGTAAAAACGTGGACTGCCCCACCGCTTACGCAACCTCCGCAAGTTACATAGCCCCTTACATTCCGATCCAGTTCTAATTTTCCACTGACTGTTTTCAGGATTGCTATATCCATCAGCAGCTGGGATAGCATGGCTGTGGCTCATCAATTTCTGGAAACGGCGTCAGAAAGGTTTATATGGATCGGAAGCCGCATCTCATATTCATTTTCCTTGAACATAAAGCACAACAAGATGAAGCAATTTTTATTAATATTTTGTTTAATATTTTCATGTCAGCCCGCTTTTGGTCAGCAGCTTACAGGACAGGTGCATGATGCACGCACTGATCAGCCCGTGGAAGGAGCCAATGTGACATACGGTCAAGGCAAGGGTACGACCACCGATGCCGAAGGGCATTTCCAGATTCCTTGTAGCGAATCCGTTAGCATCAGGATTTCGCATATTGGCTATCGAACCTATCAAAAAGTCATCGATAATTGCGATATGTCGCTCGATGTAGTCCTCGTGCCGCTGTCGTATTCCATGCAAAAGATCAGCGTGACCGAGCAGGCTGATATTCAGGAAGCGAGCTCTGTGGGCACCATTAGCAAAGCGGATCTCGACAAGCAGACGGGCCTTCGCCTGGAGTCGGCGCTTAATACACTGCCCGGTGTTGAAATGCAGTCACGTTCTCCGTGGGGTGGCCAGCGCATCACCATCCGCGGTTATTATCCCAATGCCGGCCTGAATACCAACTTTAACGGATTGGGCTATCAGCTTTTTCTGAATAACGTGCCGGTTACCGATGCCACAGGTACAACTATTATGGATGATATCGATTTTTCCACCCTGGGACGCGTCGAAGTCATCAAAGGCCCATCGCCGCTGTATGGCAACGAGATTGCCGGGACGGTCAATCTCTATTCGCAGCGTCCTGATGAGCGAGGAACCTCTATTTCTGAGCAGCTGGTTGGTGGCAGTCATGGGCTATTTCGGAATAATACCACCGTGATGACGAAAAGTGCAAAATCTGATTTGAGGATTAACTATGGGCGCCAGTCGTATGACAGTTTTCGCCCGCATGATTCCTCGGAGAAAGATTACGTGAGTGTTTCCGGGCATTTTCAGGTATCCGACAAACAGGTTATCAGCACATACTTTAGCTACAACAACTCGGATGAACAGCTGGCCGGTAATATTAGCAGGGAAGATTTTTATGCTGAGCGAGCCATTGCCGCTCCCAATTATGTCAACAACGACGGCGGGGTGGAGATTGAAAGCTACCGTGCGGGTATTACCTCCGTGCATAGTTTCAATCCTCACCTGAGCAATAAGACAACCGTTTTTGCAACGGGGCATACGCTGGATCAAAATTTTGCGCATGGTTTCAGCTATTACGAAAACCTGAACTACGGCGGACGCACGAATTTTATGTATCAGCAACAGTTCGAAAATGTGGGCGTCAACGGACAACTGGGCGCTTTTATCCAGAAGTCTAACGAGTCGGAAGATGGCGTCTTTATTCCTCCATTTATTTCACCGCCGTTTACTCCGTCGACGCAGCCGCAATTCCCGACGAATAATGAAAACAGGGCACTGAACTACAACCTGTTCACTAAGTGGGAGTTCAGCCTTCCCCATAACTTCAGGATTTCGGCGGGAGGTGTGCTGAACTTTAACAAGTTCGGCATCCGTAACATGCTCAATAATGGCAGCCTCTATAATGGCAGTTCGACCAAATACAAGCGCTTTGATCCCACCTTTAGCCCGAGTATTTCGGTGCTGAAATCCTTTAACGATCAGGCATCAGTGTATGCCAGTGTGAATGCGGGACAGACGCCGCCGCTGCTGGGAGATATTATCGCATCCGACGGATCGGTGAATGATCAGCTGAGTCCTGAGCAGGCGGTGCAGTACGAGATCGGGTCCAAAGGACATCTTATGGACGGCCGTTTCTCATACAAGCTGGCGCTATTTGATATTGAGATTTCTGATCGCCTCGTCACGCAATACGAAAATTCCATTGCGTACACCACCAATGCGGGCAAGCAGCAGAATAGAGGGTTAGAGGTTTCTGCAGGATACAATATCTTGCAAGATCAACAGGCCGCCATTTCACTGCTCAAAGTTTGGGGCAGTTATACCCACTCTGATTTTACCTATGATGAGTTCAAAGTGTATGCTCAAAACAGTGCAGGCAACGATTCGCTGGCCGCCGACTATTCAGCTAATTCCGTGGCTGGTGTGGCACCGAACATGGTGAATCTGGGCATTGATATGCAAACCAATCCGGGCTTTTACCTGCACCTGAAATATAAGTACATGGATAAGACGCCGGTTACGTTCGATAACCAGGAGTACGTAAAATCCTACAATCTGTTGAGCGGGCGCATCGGATATGAAAAAGAGTTCAATCATTTTGATCTGGATGCCTTTGTGGGGAGCAACAACCTGACCAGCAGTACCTACTATAACTTTTTGTTTGTGGGACAAAATATAGGCTCGCTGGGCGATAACTACATTTCGCCTGCTCCATACAAGGCCACCTTTTACGGCGGTGCAACATTAACTTATAATTTCTAATGCTTATTTGGCCATCCTGCCCCTAACGCAGGGTGGCTTTTAAATTTTTTAAGGATATGAAGAAACTAATTGTTCTATCGTGCCTGGTATTGTTTATGGCTTGTGGTCGCTATGACAAAGAAATGATCTTATGGTTAAAAGTCTTATCCAAAAAACAACTGGGGAAAATAATTCATTTATGTTACTAATTACTGTGCGATTTTATTAACTTTGCTGTCACTGGAATCCTCCTTCACTTTAAATATTCATGATCGACAAGCCACATGATTATTGCGGTATTTTTGGGATTCAAAACCATCCCGATGCCGCGCTTTTAACCTATTATGGATTGCACGCCCTTCAGCACCGAGGACAAGAGTCGGCAGGTATTGTAACCTCCTTTTATGACGATCAACTCAATAAATGGACTATGCCGGCGCACCGCGATTTTGGACTGGTGCTTAATGTTTTTGATGATCAGGAAATTTTCGAGGAAGAGCTCAAAGGCACGGCAGCTATTGGCCATAACCGCTATTCGACGACCGGTGCCTCCAGGAATCCCGCCAATATTCAGCCATTTCGCGTGCATTATCGCAAAGGCAACATCGCCATCGGCCATAACGGGAATCTGGCTAATGCCAAGCAGCTGCGTGATCGTTTTCGCGAGCAAGGCGTGCTGTTTCAAAGTACCTCCGACACCGAACTGATTCTACACCTGATATCGCATAGCCAGAAAGACACCCAGCTGGAACAGGTGCTCGAGGCGCTGAAGCAGGTCGAAGGAGCATATAGCTTGGTGATGCTCACTGATGACAAGCTGATTGCCGTGCGCGACCCCAACGGATTTCGTCCGCTGTGTCTCGGCAAGGTTGATGGCTCGTATTGCGTGGCCAGCGAAACCTGTGCTTTTGATATCATCGACGCCGAATATATCCGCGATGTGGAGCCCGGTGAAGTGTTGGTTATCGAACAGGATGCGGATTCCGACTCAGAGCCCGAATCTTATCATTTGGATGCAGAGTACGGTACCGACACAAGTCAGTGTATCTTTGAGTATGTATACTTTTCGCGTCCCGACAGCAAGATTTTTGGCGAAAATGTGGATAAAGTTCGACGCAATTTAGGCAAGTATCTGGCCAAAGAGCATCCGATTAATGAGGTATTAACCAAGGAGACCAATCATAAACCCATCGTGATTTCGGTACCCGACTCCAGTAATACAGCGGCGTTGGGCTATGTGCACGAAAATCAGAAATTTGGCTACGAGTGCAAGTTCGAGATCGGGCTGATCCGTAATCACTATGTGGGTCGAACGTTTATTTCGCCCGGTCAGCAGCAGCGTGAGCAGAAAGTGCGCACCAAGTTTAATACCGTACAGGGTGTCATCGAAGGTCGATCGGTTATTATTGTGGATGATTCTATTGTGCGCGGTACTACCTCGCGCTATCTGGTGGATATGATTCGCAAAGCCAACCCGGCTGAGGTACACTTTTTGGTGAGCTCGCCCCCCATTATCAGTCCCTGCTACTACGGCATGGACTTTCCCGATCCCGATGAATTGATGGCCAATCGTTTTGATCGCGATATTGAGGCGATGGGCAAAGAGATTGGGGTGGACAGCCTGCGCTACTTGTCGCCGGATGGATTGGTCAATGCAGTGAAAGAAGCCAACGTATCCCCCAAAGGATACTGTACCGCCTGCTTTACAGAGAAATATCCGGTTCCCGTTAATTTTGGAATCGAAAAAGAAGACAACGAGATAGTTTAATGCAGTTCAAGAAGGCGAAATTTGTTACGAGCGCTCCCTCACTGGATGTATGTCCGGATCCGCATTTCCCGGAAATCTGCTTTGCTGGTCGATCGAATGTGGGCAAATCTACGCTGATAAATGCGTTGGTGGATCACCAAGGATTGGCGCGCACCAGTAACGTGCCGGGCAAGACGCGTGTGATGAATTATTACCTGGTGGATGATCGTACTTTTTTAGTGGACCTTCCGGGATTCGGTTACGCCCAGGTTTCGAAGGAAGAACGCGAGCGGTGGGGACGTGATATTCGCGACTATTTGTTGCAGCGCCCCACGTTGAAGCTTGTAATTCACTTGGTGGATATTCGGCACGAGCCCAGTGATCTGGATGAACAGTTTTTCTACTGGCTCGGCGCCAACCGGCTGCCGTTTATTGTCGTATTGACCAAAGGCGACAAAATTTCTTATAACAAGCGTCAGCAGTCGAAGGCGCGTCTGAAGCGTATCCTCGATGAAATGAATATTGAAGTACCCATTGTGATCAGCTCAGCCAAAGAGGGCACCGGAGTTGGCGAAGTGAAGAAACTGATTTCCGAATTTGCCCAGTTTGAATCTCAATAATTAACCAACAACATCCATGTCATTTAAAATTTTACTAGCAGATAATGTTGATCCCGTTTGTGAAGATGTTTTTGCCGAACGGGGAATCGAAGCGGTTCGAAAGAACAACTTAACAGAAGATGAACTGTTTGAGGAGATTCCCGAATATGACGGTATGGTCGTTCGTAGTTCTACGACCGTGAGCAAAAAACTGATCAAAGCAGCTAAAAATCTGAAAGTTATCGGCCGTGCCGGTGTAGGGGTTGATAATATTGATATTCCCGCAGCAACGGCAAGTGGCGTACTTGTGATGAATACGCCCGACGGCAATACCATTTCTACTGCCGAGCATACTTGTGGAATGATCCTGGCCGTGGCCCGCAACATTCCACAGTCGGTTGACAAAGTAAAAAATAACGGATGGGATCGGAAGAAGTACATGGGTACCGAGGTACACAATAAAACACTTGGTATTGTAGGACTAGGTAAAATCGGGTCCGAAGTAGCCAAGCGCATGCAGCAGTTTGGCATGACCGTGAAAGCCTACGATCCATTTGCTTCTCAGGAGAAAGCTGATCGCCTGGAAGTGGAGTTGCTGGAACTGGATGAGCTGCTTGGTGTTTCCGACTTTTTAACCGTGCATACTCCGCTCACTGAGAAGACCAAGGGCATGGTATCGATGGGAAATGCCGATAAACTCAAGAAGGGCATGTTTATGATCAACTGTGCCCGGGGTGGTATTTACAAAGAGGAAGATCTTCCCAAACTGATTGATGAAGGATACGTTGCCGGCGTTGCGCTGGACTCATACACCAACGAGCCGCCCAAAGATGACTTGTATGAGATCCTGAAGCATCCCAATATTATTTGTACGCCTCACCTTGGAGCTTCCACTGAAGAAGCCCAGGAAAAAGTAGCCGAGCAGATTGCCCATCAGATGGCGGATGCGCTTGAGCAGAAAAGTTTCAAAGGAAGCCTGAACGGCAAGTCGATTTCGCTGATTACCAATAAAGAAGTGCAGCCTTATCTGAAGCTGGCCGAAAAGCTGGGAAGCATGGCGATTCAGCTGGCTCCCGAGCATGCCAACGAGTTTTCGTTTGAGTACAGCGGCACCTGCGCAAAATTTGCCGATGTGCTTACAGATTCAATCCTCAAAGGCATTCTTTCGCAGCACGTCAGTGAGGCAGTAAACCTTATTAACGCACGTCATTATGCTAAGGAGCGGGGGCTCAACATCCGCGAAACCACAGCTACACAGACCAAGACCTTTAACGATCTGATTACTATTGAACTAGGCGGTGGAGCCGAGTATCAGAAGATTTCGGCGACGGTGTTTGGCGATGAGGATTATCGCATTGTCGAAATTGACGGTTATGGTATTGAGCTGCGCCTCGAAGGTGATATCATTATGTACCAAAATGTGGATAAGCCCGGTATGCTTGCTGGTGTGAGTGGCGCGCTCGCGCAACAGGATATCAATATTGCATCACTGAGCCTGGGTCGTACTAAAAAAGGCAAAAATGCTATCACGGCTGTCTCGGTCGACAAGAAGATGACAGACAACGAGCTAAAGCCAATTCTTGAGCTTGATGGTGTTAAAGCGCTCCAGTATGTGAGTTTACCAATGAACGGATGATGGCCAACTAAAAACCAATAACGGACAATGCATATAGATCATATTGGCATAGCGGTAGAGGACCTTGAAGAAGCCATCGCAACTTATGAAAAGCTGCTTGATGGCAAATGCTACAAGCGTGAAACTGTAGAGAGTCAACAAGTGGAAACGGCCTTTTTCCAGACCGGTCAGTCAAAGGTGGAGCTTTTAGGTGCTACGGATCCGGATTCGGTGATTGCCAAGTATGTAGCAAAGAAGGGCGAAGGCATGCACCATGTGGCTTTTGAGGTGGATGATATCCATGCCGAGCTGGAACGGCTGCGCAGCGAAGGATTTACGGTACTGACCGACGAGCCCAGGCGCGGAGCCGACAACAAGTTGGTGGCGTTTGTGCATCCCAAAGATAACCATGGCGTGCTGGTAGAATTGTGTCAATCCATTTCTTGAGTTAACTTTTAGCCTTCTTTTTGAAGATTTATTATTACACCTGTAGCATTTTGAAAGTTATTTAGCAGATATAAGGTATATGGATCAATACATTTCCAAACTGGCCCAAACGATGAATGCGAGTCTGGAGGGGGTGGTTATTTCGGATATGCGCCGCCCTGATGAGCCTATCATTTACTGCAACGATACGTTTTTGCGAATGAGCGGCTACGAAGAGGAGGAAGTAGTTGGCCGAAATTGTCGTTTTTTACAGAAAGGTGATCGCGATCAGCCGGCATTACATGTGTTGCGATCAGCCATTAAGGCGGCCAATCCCTGCAAGGTCGTGATCAGGAATTATCGTAAAAATGGCGAACTTTTTTTGAATCGCCTAAGTTTGACACCCGTTTTTGATGATGAGGGCACATTGACCCATTATATAGGTATCCAAGATGATATTACCAATATAATTTCCACACGCAAAAAACTGGCCCGAAAAGAAAAAGAGAATGAAGCGCTGCTGACGGAAGTACATCATCGGGTAAAAAATAACCTTGCTGTTATGTCGAGCATGCTGGAATTAGAGCAGAATGAAAGGAGTGAGGCCGATGCACTGGAAAAAAGTCGTCTGCGTGTGCATTCTATGAGCCTTATTCATGAACTGCTGTACCAGAAGGAAGGATTGGCTCTTATCGATTTTTCCAACTTTATTAAAGAGCTGACAAACCGTCGGCATATTACTGATGTGGAAACCGAAATAAATTACAATTTTGATCTTCACCCGGTTGAAGTAAATATCAACCAAGCAATTCCGCTTTCCATTATTATTAGCGAACTTCTACATAATATTTCTTTGCATGCTTACCCCGAGAGCCCTAAAGGCCGGGCAGATATTTCTTTGAATGTATACGATGAGAAGGTGGAGCTTACCATTCGGGATTACGGGACCGGGCTGCCCGAAACGGTAAATTTTGATGAGCCTGATACTCTCGGCTTTAGTCTGATAAAAACGCTGCTGGCACAAGTGGATGCCAGCACCAATGTAGTTGAAGAGAAGGAAGGCTTTGGTGTTACCCTTTCATTTATTAGGTCGAACAAAAAAGGACCCTCGCAAAACCTAAGAATTGAGGAGCTTTCCTAAGTAGCAGACGAATTTATATGTATATAAAAGGTTGGGTTTCACCCAAAGCAGTTTTAAATCCTTATTCTGTTTTAGGCAATGCCTTCCGAACTTTTTTTGATGACACTTTTTTAGCACTAGCTCTTGGATATCTTTTGGTTGTTAGCCTTACATCTTTATCTGGGTGCCTACCTCTATCACCCGATCCGGAGGAAGCGCGAAAAAGGCAGTAGCGCGCTGTTCATTTCTAACTAGCACGGAAAATAGTTTGTCTCTCCACTTGGCCATGGCCGATTCATCCTTATCGGTAGGTAGAATCTGTTCCTTCCCAAGGAAGTATGTGAGTTCGGAAATATCAAAAGATAGATCATCCTGTTGCTGGTCTATGCTTTTTAATACATCTGGGACATTAACATTTTCCGCAAATCCATTCTTGATAATAATTTGATGAAACCTATCGGAGTGTCGTTTAACTTCAAAGCGTTCATCTTGGGCAACATAGGGTTGATCTTCATCCAGTTTAACGCTCAATATGATAATAGTTTCATGCAGCACTTTATTGAATTTGATATTATTTAGAAGTGCCGGTGGCGTACCATCAGGATTGGAATACATATAGATTGCAGTACCCTTAACTTCTTTGATATTATCTTCTTTGGTTTCTGCATAATCTCCCAGGTTATTTAAGAATTTCTCGAGCGATATTTGGCTGTTTTCTAAATGATCTGTCAATATCTCACGACCTCTCTTCCAGGTGGTCATTACGATAATTATGATACCCGCGATGAAAAGAGGGAACCATCCGCCGTCAGGTACCTTCACCATATTAGCGCCCCAAAACGAAAGATCAATGAGAAGGAATACTGTAGATAAAAGGATGGTAGAAAAGAGGCTCCATTTCCATTTGGTATAGGTAACCACAGCAAAAAGAAGAGTGGTTATGACCATCGTTGTTGTTACTCCAACTCCGTAGGCGGCAGCAAGATTACTGGACGAACCGAAGCCGAGAACAAGGCCTATACAGGCAAGCATCATAACCCAGTTAGCACCGGGCATATATATTTGACCGTATTCTTTATCGGAGGTCTGTTCAACTTTCATGCGCGGTAAATATCCGAATTGAATTGCTTGTCGCGTCAAGGAGAAAACACCCGAAATAACGGCTTGAGAAGCGATGATCGTTGCCATAGCGGCTATAACTACAAGCGGATAAAGTGCCCATTTTGGCCCCATTAAGAAAAATGGATTATGAACGGCTTCAGGATTCTGTAACAGCAAGGCTCCTTGCCCAAAATAGTTGATAAGCAGCGCTGGAAGCACCAGCCCGAACCATGTCATGCGTATGGGCAACACCCCAAAATGTCCGACATCAGCATAAAGGGCCTCTCCGCCGGTTACAACGAGAAATACAGAGCCGAGCACCAGAAATCCCGCAATGCCGTTACGAACAAAAAAATCTATTGCATAGGCTGGATTGAGAGCATGAAAAACCTCGGGCGATCCGAGAATTTGGCTTATACCGAGAATAGCAAGGGCTGTGAACCATATCGTGGTAATGGGACCGAAAACTTTCCCGAGTCCGCCGGTACCGTATTTTTGGAAAAAGAAAAGTCCAAAAATGATACCAATAGTGATAGGAATAATATAGGGTTCAAAAATGGGGGTGGCCACTTTGAGGCCCTCGATTGCACTCAATACCGAAATGGCGGGAGTAATCATGCCGTCTCCATAGAGAAGGGCTGCTCCAAAAAGACCCGCAATAATCATCCAATTTCGGTATTTACTGGCCTTGCCTTTCGGAGTTATCAGGGAGGTGAGAACGAGTACTCCCCCTTCGCCCTTAATATCGGCACGAAGGACAAAAACAAGGTATTTAAGAGAAATAACGAGGATAAGTGCCCAGAAAATGAGCGATAAAACCCCCAGAATATTATCGGGCGTGGTTGCCAGACCATACTCTTCATGAAAACTTTCCCGGAATGCGTATATAGGGCTTGTACCGATATCGCCGTACACAATGCCAACGGCAGCAAGCGATAGCGCTGCCATATGTTTTAATCCCTTGCTATTGCTGTCTTGTTCGCTATCGGTATGTGCCATTATCCTCTTGTGATGTTAAATTGCAAAAGTCTAAGGTATATTTATTACTGTGATAAGTAAAAAATTTGTTGTGATTAAAGAGTTACTGATTTTATCTCTTTTATATAAATTATTCAATCATTTTTAATACGCATTTACACCAAGTCTTTATTCATGAATGACGTGATTACTGCGGCATTTGTATTTGTTGTGCAGCTTGTGATATTGATTTAAATAATTATTTGGAAACCTGTTATAGCGGTTGAGTTTTGCTACTTACAGCCCTATATTTATGAGTCTTATTTCAGGACGTTCTCCTACGCTATAGTTACGGAGAACCAGGTTCTTTTTTTACTGATGATTTTTAATCGGGACGTGGCTCAGCCAGGTAGAGCACTCGACTGGGGGTCGAGGGGTCGCTGGTTCAAATCCAGTCGTCCCGACTTGTTTATTGTGAGCTTTCAGAGGCCGTTAGAACATGCGTTTGTGTGTTTTAACGGCCTTTTTTATTGCCTATCCGCGCACATCGTTTGAACAGATTAGAACATATTTGAACAAAATTAGAACGTATGTTCAAATGAGTTTTAACGATTTGGGTACAATTTTGGGTACAATTTGGGTACACAATAAAAAGAAAGCTTGCTATGGCATCACTCAAGAAGCGCGGAAAGTACTACTACATTAAATTTTTTAAAACAGAGGATGGAGAACGACGGGAGAACGTCAAGAGCTTAGGCATCAAGTACAAGAAAGAGGCCGAAAAAGCCCTTGACACATTGGAAGAACTTGAAGGCCAGGGCGCAATAGATCCCTACCATAAAGACTTCGATCCCAAGCACGTATTAAAAGAGCTAAACAGCAGCGACAAAAAGCTCAATATCAATACTGTTCGTCAGGCCGCCGACTATTTTTACCAGCGTAAATCCCATCTATCCAACGCCACTATACGCAATCCCAAAAATAGGACGCTTGACAATTCCGGGGCGTATGAACGGGCTATAGAACACTTTATCACCAAAAACGATATTGCGGGGCTATCGCCGTTAATGGTTCGTCAGCAGCACTTCGATAATGTGATATTCAAACCCGGCATTAAACCCGCCACGCGCCACTTTTATTTTAAGCAGCTGCGAGTATGGTGGAATAAGCTGATCGACTGGGGCATTGTGGACCGCAATTTCTTTCCGGATATCAAAAAAGATTTGCCCAAAAAGCGAAGTAATACCAAGTCCAAAATGATGTCGGAACAGGAGCTGCAAAAGCTGTTTACAACTTTTGATAAGGAGTTGGAACGCAAAAAAGAGCGGCAAGAGTACGACGAAAGTCAAGTCCAGCACTGGTTCAAGCCGTTGATATCAATATATTTTTATTGTGGACTTCGCAAACATGAAGCCGCTTATAAAAGTGATATTGACTATTCCGGTCTACAGGGACAAAATTTGTATTTCGAGAACGACCGGCTGGAAATGATCTATCTTTCAACGACCAAAGGACCCAACGAGCGGGCCATTCCCGTGCCTGACCCGTGCCGGAAGTTGGTAGAGCAGTATTTAGAGCGAAGGGGAGAGGTGGGATACAATGACTATCTATTCATCTACCAGGGCGGCCGGCGCAAAGGGTACCCCGTGACCGGCGAACGGGCGTATCGGCAATTCAAGCATTATTTGAAGCTGGCAAATTTGCCGTCTGAGCGGACGTTGCACGGCATGCGGCACGAACGTATTACAAGCTGGTTAGAGAATGGTTATAATACATCGGAAGCCCAATTTATGGCTGGTCATTCGCGGAGTAGCCAAACCGATAAGTACACGCATTTAAGAGGGAAACGGCTACTGGAAAAGCAGCGCAAAATGGATAAGAAAAGCGACTAGTTAATCAGTATAATTCCTACCAACGTTGCTGCAACACCCGTACCGGCACCAATCCAGAACTTGGGCAGCTCGTCTTTCGGTTGCAGCTCGGTATAGCTTTTATACCGCAGACTGTCAAAATCGGGACTGGTAACATAGGTCAACATGCGAGATCGATCGTCGTTAAAGGTGTTCACCACATCAATGTTGATAGGCCGCTGCTGGGACAAATGCAGCTCATTATCCAGGTACGGCCAGTTAAATGATACATTGCTTTTTACCCGGAACAGCGAATCGGAAAAGGTCTGCTGGAAAGTGAGCGTGGTATCCATCACGTTTAAATCGGCGGGTTGCGTGTTGCGGGTGACCGTAGTATCAAAGGTGAACAGGTCGGCTATGTTCACCGGCTCATTCTTAAGGGAATCGTTTTCGATACGCAACCGGCCAATGATCGACGTATAATTAGCAATTTTGTCCTGCGACTGCTCAATCTTTTCTGCAAGCTTCTCATTTTCCGCTCTAAGGCTATCAATCAGCAGTTGGCGTGCCATGTAGGTGCTTTGCTGCACCCAAGCCGTGGAATCGATCTTGGTTTGGTCTGCTGGAACTTTTACTACTTCCGGGTTCTGATATTGCCACACATTCCCGGCCACAAGCAGTACAAAAACAAAAAGGATTCCCAGTATATGAGTTAGTTTAATCTTCATATCGAACCAACGTAAATTCTTTAATGCAAAAGTAGCAGCTAGAGTATATTTGGCGCTGTCGAATCCAGACGCCTTGCCCGTTGCGCTCGGAAGTGCCTTCAAGCCCAGTGCTGGTGTTGGCATCGATCACCAGGCCAGTTGCGCCGGTCCATTTTTTTAGCACAAAACCAGTGTGGCCGCTGCCGGTTTCGCCTTTGGGCATAATGTGGATAGCACCGGCCGGAACCGTCACTTGACCGCGCAGTACTTTTTTGGCGTCAATGGAACGGTCGGTAATGAAATCGGTGGACAGGGCGCTGCGGACTCGTGGCAATTGTATATCTTTTTGGGGCTGCTCTAAACAATAGCTGACGAATGCTGCACAGTATGGATACCCTTCTTCCAACCCTACAGAAGCTAGGAATTTTTCAATATCCGGCCCGTGGTTTTCCTGTTCTACTTCTTTGCGGCCAAAATAAGTAAGAGCAGTGTCAACATGTGCGGGACGCTGTGCATTAGCTGACGGTGATAGCACCGGCAAGGATAACAATAGCCAGAGCCACAAGCAGCAGTCCCAGAGAGATATTTCCTTGGCTGTTTTCTCCATGACCTTTGATTTCGTTTATGGTGTCAATGTCTTTGAGAATGAATACATCAAATGCGTGGTAGGTGCCCACGCAGATAGCGATAAAAAGCAGGATCAGCCCAAAGTCGGAAAAGTACATGGTATCCCTTCGCAACTCTGTGCTAAACGAATAGGTAAACCATGTAATGAGGCCGCCAATACTCATTAGCAAGCCGTAAAACTTCCATGTGTCCAGGTTACGACTAAGCCATTTGAATTTACTCGTTATCCAGCTGATAATTTGGTTAAGCTTCTTCATATTCTTCTTGGCTTTTGAACTTTTTTTTGTTCATTTCTTCAACGCTCATCTTGTGGAAGGCCGGAGGATCTACCTCTTCTTTGGCATCGTACTGCCAATAGTACACGGCAAAATAGCGATTGATCCACAAGTTTAGTTTCTGCTTAAGCTCCACATAATCTTCGCGTAGGTGGGAATAGTCGTCTTTAAGGTTGTTGTATTTTCTATCCAATTTATTCACGCGCTCTAGCAGGTTGTCGTAAAATTCATCCCTGCTGGTCGCCTCTGTTTCTGTTTCTGCCACCCATTTTTTACCGAACATACCAATGAGGGCACCAATAATGCCCGAAATCCCCGAAATAATAGCCGTCTCCATACGATGCGAATGTTTAGTTATCATTTGATGATATTCTGCCTCTATGCTACGCATCGTATTAACTGTTGGATTGTTGCCGTTGCCATATCCAGTACGAACCCAGAGCCAGTGATAGCCCGGCTGCGCCTAAAAGCAGTTGGTCTTGGGATATACCGGACACGACTGACTCCACGTTGTCAGCCGGAATGACAGCGTTATTATTGTCGCTACTTCCATCGTTACCCCCATTATTTTGGGGTTGTTGGGGCGGGTCTGATGGCTGGCCGCCGTTGTTGCTGCCGTTGCCTTCTACAAGGCGGTCGCGCCTGTTTTTTAGTTTATTAACGTCTTCAAAAATCTCGTCGTACGCTTCTTTTGTGGAATTGCTTAATCCTTTGTTGACCATAATAATGCTGTCTTAAAGATTTCTGATTCTACGAATGGGATCTAAAGCACTACCGCCGCCACCGCCTGTAAGATTACGGATACGGGAATGCAGGTTGTTTACCTCTGCTCTTAGTCGTTCTCGGCGCTGTATTTTGGAACTTATTTTTTGGTTACGGTCGCTGATCACGCCGTTCATATCGTTTTTAATACTTCGCAAATCATTAAGCGCTGACTCTACTTTCGATTTCAGCGACTTGGCATCCTTTCGGATACTGGCAATACTTGAATTTACCAGCTTCTTAAGGTCGCTCAGTGCCTTTTCCATTTTCGACTCATAGTTTTTAGCCGAGCTACGGATACTTTGTGCATCCTCGATATCCGATTTATGCTTTTCGATTTGTTTATTCAGGCTATTAATGGTGGACTCCTTGTTTGAGACCTTTCCCTGTAGCTGGTCTGTTTCGCCCGCTTTTTCATTTTGCTTCTCAACAAGTTGCTGCGTTTGCGAATACAAGTTGTTGTATCTGCTAGGTGACAGGTTGCTATTAACTGCACCTAAACTGTTTTTTCTCTTCTTGCTGTCAACCAATTTCATACCATTTATGCTTTTAGTAATAATTCCAATTTACATGCGTAATCTTCTGCCTATGGGATCGGGCAAACCGTGTCCTGGAAGGTCAGGAGTGCTAAAATCGTCCTTTTCATTTTGCTTTCTTTCAATCCTGTCCTTAAGGGTGCTAATCTCATTCTGTAAATTATTGATCGATTGTTGACGACTATTGATGAATGACTGCATGCTCTTTTTAATACGTTCCAAATCATCAATAGCATTAATAACTTTCTTGTACAGCGTGTTGGCCTCAGAACGAATTTCACCATACTGACTGCTCTTAAGCTTTGCCAACACCCCTTTGGCATCTTTCATCTTAGGTAAATACTTATTGGCGTTGCTGATTATATCTTTTGATTCCGATATCGTCCCTTGATGGGTATTAATTTTAGACTGGAAATTGTCTATTTGGGACTTAAGGCTTCTTATCGATTCAGATATATTATTTGCCTGGTTTGAATAATTGTTGTGTCGCTGTAGCAAATCATTTGTTTGGCTGTTTAGGTTCTCATACCGGCCAGAATTCACGCCTCGCTTTCCCAGCGCGTTTTTTTGTTTTCTGCTTTCTATTAGCTTAGCCATAATTACTACCTACTCTGTTTTTTGGTCGATTAAATCTTTAACGAAATAGGCGCCGGCCGACAAGATGAGCAGCCCCGGTATGGATTGCAGCGCGGCTTCTTTGACGTTGCCCTGGAATCCCGCCTGCATGCTGCCCACAATAGGCAAGACCTTGTTAATCATGCTTAAATCCTTTTTGATGATATCAGCCCGCCGCAGCACGTCGCTTACATAATTGCCATCGGTGGTTACGCTGTTGGGCTTCTTACCCTGCTGTAGGGCACTGCGCACGTCCTCGGTGCCGGTATTATAGGCCGCCAATGCTGCTTTCATATTGCCGTCAAAATTGTCCAATTCCTTGCGCAATAGCTGCGCTCCCCGCATGATAAACCACTTGTGAGCATCGCCGTCCACCATCACGGCCTGCGGGTACACGTCGGTATTAATCTGCGAAATACCACGGCTCTTGCCGTCGCTGCCGTACCAATCATTGGACGCCAAATCGGGATAGCTACCCAGCCAGCTTTCGCGGGAATCTTTGGCTAGCAATACCTGTACGGGAATATCGTACTTTTTAGCCGCTGACTTATACACCGGAAAAAGCCCTAACTGTCGAGCGTGATCTAAATGTTCTAGTACAGACTGCTTAAACGACGGCATATTGGTTTTTCTGTTTTTGAATAATTCGTTTTATCGATTGCTTAAGCTGGTAGCAGTCAGCATGCTTGAGCATGCCCATGTACGATGCTACCACGCTGTAATACTTCGATTCTGATATATGTCCTGTAAACAGCTTCTTTGCCACGGCTTTGATGCTGCGCTTCATCCGTTTGGCGGTTTTCTTCGCCAGCTTAATATGTGTGAGATACGTCCGAAAGCCGACCCAATCAATACCGTCGCGCACCTTGCGAACGGCGGTCTTGTTATTCAGATTAAGCCGCAGAGTTTCGTCTAGGAAATTTTCGATCATATCCTTTATTTCCCACAGCCGATCTTTCGACTTGTGGATAACAAGCATGTCATCCATGTAACGGGCGTAATATTTTGCTCTAAGCGTGTGTTTTACATGCTGATCAAGCGCATTCATATATACGTTGGCGCTGAGCTGACTAATGAGGTTGCCCACGGCCATACCCCGACCGGTAACACGCTTATCGTAATCGTCGGCCTGTGCTACGACGCCCATTTGACCGTCACCGGCTTTAATGATGTGGGCTAACAGATCCACAATGCGCTCATCTTTCACATGCTTCTTATACCGATCGATAAGCGTATTGTGATGAATCCGGTAGAAAAATTTCTTTACGTCGCATTTCAGGTAATACCACTCACCTTTGCCGTTAATCCAATATTTGATTCGCTGCAAGGCTTTGTGGGTACCCTTGCCAATGCGACACGCATACGAATCGTAGATAAACTTACGGTCGTACATCGGATACAACTGACGATAAATAGCCCACTGCGCCACGCGATCACGGAAGGGCAAGGCCATAATCAGCCGCTTTTTCGGTTCGTTTACATAAAATTCGCGGTAGTCACCCTGCTGGTACTCATCCCACATCAGCTCATTTTTAAGCTGAATAAGATTTTGTTCCAGGCGTCGAGAGAACCGGATCACTTCATTGTTGTACCGCTTCCCCTTACGGGCTTCTCGGTACGACTGATACAGGTTCTCAAAGTCAAATATGTGTTCTAATAGAATCATGATTATTAAAAAAAGTGCCGGGCTTGATATGCCATGTGGGTGATGACAAACCTCCCCGGCTGGTTGTGTTTTTCGCTGCTCTCGCAGAGTGGAAACAGTTTCCTTATTACTATGCACTGGATTGCTGGCCGTAACCAACAACCTTCTGGCGGTGTGAAAAGCAGGACGGAAACCGATATTCGAGTTCGAATTGCCACGGCCGTTATTCAAGTTGGAGTACAACAAGCCCGCATTTGAGCCGTTGTTCCAGTTGCCGCCACGGTTACACATCCGTAACAAACTGTTCCCTATGGTTGTAATTAGTTTGTGCATTGCTTTATCCAGCCGCCTAGCATTTTTCCAAGTTCTTCGAGCCGGTCCGACCATTTGCCGTATTTTTTAATAGGCAGAAACTGCAATTCGGCACCCAGCCGAACCTTAGAGCTTAGAATCTCTAATTCGGTATCAAGGCCGTACAGGTACCGTTCCTTATTTCGTGCCTTTTGTGCCTTCGTTATCAGTTCCAGCACGCGATACATGCTTTTCTTGATCGACGCCACCAAGGTATGTCGCTCAGCCTTGGGAAAATTCTTTAGCCACGGGTACGAAAACAGTACCATATCGTAGGCCTTTTGATATATTTTCAATTTTTCAGACAAAACAGATTCCCAAAATTTTCAGATTACAGATTGACATAAGCAGGACGGAAACCGATACCCGAGCGCGAATAGCCACGGCCGTTAGACAAGTGGGAGTACAACAAGCCCGCAGCGGAGCCGTAGCCCCAGCGGCCGCCACGGTAACACAACCGCTCATCATAGTTTCTAGTATATATCCGACCATTACTAAACGCCTTGCTGGTAGGGTAGATACACAACAATTTTGCTAGATCGGGCACCGTCACAGCCCCATCAACTTCTGTGCTATCAAAATAATTATTGGTATTATCGCCACCGGCAAGCTGGTTATCAATCTTAATATCAAGTTGCGCGTTGCCGCCGTCGGCCGCTGTGGCGTCATATTTTAACGTATCGGCCGTGCCGGGCGCTACCAGGCTACCATCTTGCAATATCGCTTTCCACGGTCCATTCACTGATTGATCGGTTTGGCCGTCGGCGGTGTCGTTGTCGGCAATGACTTGTATTTCGCCGCCGTCAAGCCGGAAGCCGCCGCACCATTCGCGGACGTTGCCAACCATATCGAAAATACCATAAGGCGAGCCGTCGTGACTCCATGCTCGCGGGCCGCTGCCGGTCTTGGTGCGGTCAATGTCGCCGCTGCCGGTATCTTGTGATGCGGGACGTCCTGTTTCGTCACCGCGTTCGTGGCTTTTACCGTAGTTCGTGTTGCCACGCGCCTCAAAGCCTTGCATCATGCTGTACAGGGCTATGAAGCTCCATTCGGCATTGCTGATAAGGTGAAATCCATTTGCGGCGTTATTTTCGCAGGCGGCAACCGATTCGTCAAAGTCAATGTTCACCGTGGGGTTTACACCACGCAGCGAAAGCGCATATTTGGTGCCGTTTTTATCCACGCGGTAGCCTTGGTATTTCGCCGGTAAGAACTCGTCGTAAATGTTACTGTTGACGATAAAAGCCGGGTGAATTTGGTCGGGAAACTGGCTGTCCAGTGCCGATTGTCGCTTGCTAGGCATTCGCACATAGATGCCGGGCATATTTTCTTTGTTGTATTTTACCGTGTTGCGGCCGTCGCTGGCTTCTTCGATGCGTTCGCGCCAGTTGCGGCGTTCGGTGGCGTCAGTGATGCCAAAGTCAGCTACTTCGTGGGCGCGGCGGGTTAGTGCCAGCTCAATGCCGCGAATGTCTTTGTCTTTTTCAATAAGTCTCATAGTAGTACAGTTTTCAGGTTACAAATTTCTTTTTATGGATTATACCATTTGCCCGTCAGGGTCAGGCATCTTTGGTTCGGGGAACTTGTGCCGGTTTTGTCGGCGAATGTCTTTCTCGAACACTGGTAGATAGCGCTGCGCATCGGCCTCATCGCCTATAACCGTAGTTTCGGCCTGCACGTCAACGTTTTCGTCGCTAAAGTCGATTTCTACTTTCTGCTTGCCTTCTTCGATCTGTGTAATTGTGGATTTCATAGTATTGAGTATTTCGTATTGCGTAATTTAGCTGTCAGTTGTCAGCGGTCAGCCGTCAGGTTTATTTTTCTTCGATGAAGACCGGCACTTCGCCGCCTTCGCTTACGCCGTAAATCGTTTGGCTAGTATCGGCGTCGAAAACAAATTCTTTTTCTTCGCCGGGCTCGATGGGATAGCCATTTTCTTGCAGGTTACTTTGAGCGGTGCCGTATCGCATGCGAATGTCGGTACTATCGTTGCGCACAAGCATGCGAACGCGGCCGCTCATTTCGCTCCCTCCTGCAAAGAGTGCAGCAGGGGTGGCGGTTACCGTCTTTTGGCCGGTTGTTACGCTACTGGTATAGGCCGCATCTTTAAATTCCTTCTCTACCCATGACTTAATCTGCTCTAAAAACTTCTTCGTGTTGGTCAATGCTCCCATAATTAAAATCCTGTTGCGTTAATATTTGTGTCGGTAATATTCCTGTTAGCATCATATGACCGTGTGATCGTCACATATTTACCGTTCCCTGCATCATAGTTGAACCGAATAGACGTTAAGTCACCGTCGGCATTTTCCTGCAAGTCGCTAACCGTGCCTTGCTTTCCGTCAGGCCAGGTAATATCTGCCGTTTTTAGATTCTCATTATTGCTGTAGGTGATATTCGAAAGCCCAACGCCGGTTGATACAATATTAGACGCCCACTGCTTAATGAGTCGTGCCGGACGCCAATCGGCAACGGCCTTGCCGGTCAACCATGTACTGCCATCTTGGGGGTCCAGTGTTTGTGTCGTCAAATCTGCTTTTACCCATGTGGCACCACCGTCATCCCAGCGATAAAAGCCGTTCTTTGTTATATCCGGGTCATTTGTGACAAGAGCAGGCGTCCCGTCGGGCTGGCTGCCATCGGCATCCATGGTCGCTTTATCGGGGTACGACAGTAGCCCTGCGGTATATGAATCCACATGGACAAATGAATCGATAAGATTCGCAAATTGCTGCGATGTAGGGACGTCGCCGGGATCAAAATATTCCTTTAGTATATTTTTGTCTTTCTTGCTCATTGTATTCTAAAATTTATTCCAATTTTTGAGTACTCCACGCCTTCTGTGGGCTGAATGCGGTTTATGTTATACGAACCGCCCACTCGGCTTCTGCCAACTTTAAATTTTCGCAGCCGTAGTACATTTGCAGCACCCATTAGCTTACGTGTCTTATGATTGCGGTTAACGATCGCTGTGCCGTCTCAGAAACACTGCTTTTTACTTTCACATACCGGAACGGCAACGTTGCCATCGGCTCATCCAGATACATCCACGCTTCGGTTTGTACGCTCACAAAATACCGATTGCCCGAAGGCGCATATATGGGCTCAAAAGTGTTATTATCCGCACTGCCTAAAAATTGAAGCTCCGCACCGTCGAACGCAGCCGGAAACTTGACGGCAATAAGTTGCTTCTTTTCGCAGTCGATTGCTCCGTTTGATATTTTGTTGCCGTCGGCAATGGTCAAATCTTTTGTTTCACGAATACTGCCATTATTAATGCTATCCACAGCAGTTTTAATATCCGGGATATCCGAATACCAGTGATTTACAACGTCGCGTATGCGTTTTAAAAATTGACTCATAGTGTTCTGCTAGTTTCTTCGATTAAAAGGGGGTGCCATCTACCCAGATCGTGTTGGAGTTCCAATTTCCTACTGCGTTTTTCAGCTCTTGCTGCGTGTAGAAATCATCAATATTGGAGCCTTCAAAGTTGGTCCCTGCGATATCCGGCAGATCGGGAAAAGCCGTATCCGTAGCAAAGTTTATGCTGTTCTTGAACTCCACATTTCGCATGCTGTTGTCGGTAAAATCGCCGTAAATCGTTGCATCGGTTATAACAGCATTATCAAACTCACAGTTAATAATATTCGCCATCTGCGGCGGCTTCACAGCATTCTCAATAATGGCTTTGTTGAAATAACTGTTGATGATTTGATAACCGCCTTTATCCAGGTTACATCTTGGGCTAATTTCAGCGCTTACAAAGTGACAATCATCTACAGTCGATCCGTCTTTGATAACCAATAACGCTCCTGCGTCATTATACCCAACCATGTGATCGAAACGACACCCCTCAAATGTGCATGTTTCAATAAGCATATTCATTCGAGAGCCGGTAAGAATACTGTCACGGAACCAGGAATTCCCAAAATATACCGGGTCTTGATTGGTGCTATCCAGACCACTCAATTCTTTTAAGTTGCTGTCAAATACGGTGATATCTTCGAATAAAGCCCCTACAACGACCGACCGGTTAAGGTTCGACTTGTCGAACTTGCAGTTGGCAAAATACGCATCGGGCATAAAACTTAACGGCATCGATACATCCGTAAAATCAACGCCAAGTACATTGCCGCTGTCTATGCGGTCAGAGGCATATATCGCCTGATCGTTGGGCTTCCACATGCTGAATGGGAAGGCAATCAGATAATTATAGTTGATGACATCGGCAATCATGCCGCCAATAAGCTCAAGTCCGCGCCAACTTTCGACCGCCGTGTCGGGCTCTAGTCCAAATGGGATCTCATTTTTAAAAACTTTAGCCGGAATACCGTTGTACTGGCTGTTGAATATGGCCTGCAAAATGCCATCGGCCTGTAGCCCAAGTTCAGACTTTATATACTTTTCCTGATTCAGATTTCTCCACTGCTTTACTAATAGCTGTGGATCGGTGTTGGCTTTCTGCCTTGTCTCGTTTGGAAACTGTGCCATAATTAACTTCTGTCTTCAACTAATACATATTCTGTTACTTGCACGCGGCCTTCCGCTTCCACGCTGGGATTAAACGTCACTTCTCCGGTATAGGGACGCAGCCCACCAGAGGCGCTTGAATCTTCTTCGCTGTTCGCGCCTAATTGCGTTGTATAATGCTCAGGGCCTGCCTCGTTGCTGCTTTCGGCAATGTAGATGGAGTTATCACTTTCATTGTACACCCTGTAATCAACGCGATTCTCATTGGGGGCCAGTAACGTCTTTTTCCCATCCGTGCCGTCTTCAACCTCAAAGTTATGGGCCGTAATGTTGGTTTCTACCTTGTACCCAATACCTAACTTTCTAGACAGGTCGGGCAAAAACTGGCACGCCAGTTGGTTTATGAATTGTCGGACTAAATCCATGATTAATCAGCTTTATACGATTCAACAATTATGCTTATGTCATGAGCATTTCCGCCATCCTGATTCGTAACACGCGCATTCAGGTTTTTGTGATTTTTCAAGCTGAACGGCGTTACCACCGGCATGGACTGAAACTCGTTGTTAACCTGCTTTACATACCGTTCGGGCATGATGTCGGTATTATCGTAGCGCAACAGCATTTTCAAGTTATCGTCCGAACCTGAACTTACGGCCATGCGATTAAATACCACGTCATATTTGGGAAGCTCTATACCCACTTTTGAAAGCGTGGCATTGGCCGGAATACTTTTGCTGCCATACAAAAATACCGGTTCGGGAATCGTGCGTCCGCGGCTCTGGTATTCTTGTTTCTTATTTTCCAGTTGGTTGCCATCGTAACCGTTAAGGCTTGCACCCACATTTAACGAACTGTTGTGGTTGTTGGTAATCTCAATTTGCAGCGTCCGGTTACTGTCGATCTGGAATGCTCCTTCAAGTGATCGATCATAAAACAACCGGTTCAAGGCCAGTAGTTGCACCTTGGGGATAATGACATCACGGCTGCCAATCTGCAATTCGGCTTCAAGTAAGTGTAATTTCGAGGGATCGCTGCATCCAAACAATATGCGGTTAAACGCAAATTCGCGTCCATGACGTCCGCCAAATTCTAATGTTTCGGTGTCGCCCGATGCAATGTCGGTATTTTCGGAGGGGCTAAAGTATGGTGCTTTGGGTTTTCTCATAATATTCGTCGTCGTTTATGAGTAGGGATTAAAAAAGAACCCACGACCACGACCAGGCGGCCGTGGGCTCTGGTTTGCTCTCGTCGGGATGGGATCAATATCCGTGATCTCGAACCCAGCGATTTTCATATTTCTGGAGCTCATCATCCGTCATATAAGCGACGGGGATTTCGGTTGTGAGCCCGAACTTGGTATCCGGCCAATCGCCTTGTGCAGGGAAATTGGCGTTATTAAATACCATGTCGATGCCCCAGACTTCGTTGTCTTCGACATAAAAGATATCGTCCATCGCCCGGAAACCGGTGGCAGGGATCGTAAATGCCATTCGATTTTCGGTATTGTTGCCATCATAGAAACCTGCGGGTTGCACTCCGTTGAGGTTCAGTACATCCGTAATAGGATACCGAAACTCGGTACGGTTCCGCTGATTGGTCAAGCCCTTGATAACGCCGTCGGTAAAAGCATTTACGACTTTGGCGGGATCGATCGTGCCGTCATCATAAATGACTGAAATTGTTGGCGTTACTTTGATACCCAAGAACACCGTGTTTTTGTTGGTGGCAAGGGGCATCTGATCGTAATTCTGGACCGCTTCACCGCCGGAAGGATTGGCCGTAAAGAAGTTGAATGTCGATCCTGAATCGTCTAAAAGCACGCGATGATAAATACGGTCGCGCTCTGCTGTTGGTGGTAAAGGTGGTTTAACGTTATACATAGGATTCGTGTCCTTAGTATTGTGTTTTCTGTTAGCCCTCTATGCCGCACAGAAACCACAGCCACAAATCCAAAAATCGTATATTAGACTTCGTAACTTTCGCCGCTTTCGAAGCTATTGAAACCTGTTTGAACCTCACTGCCGCCATCACGGTCAGGCAATGATTTTGCGGAAGATTGGGAGCTCAAGTCCTCTTGCGCTCCATTCTGTAAACTGTCTTTCAGGTTGCCCATATAGGTGCCGTCTTTCATGTACATATCGCCGCTGGGCTCCACGATGATCGCGCCTTCGCTCATCTGAGCGTCGGCCAGACCATTTTCGTAGTTGTAGCCGAAGGCATCATCCAGATCCTCATTGCCCTGGGGCAGCACCTTGTTTATCATCTCGTCAACGCCGGTACTGACGCCCGAAAGCACCATACCGGTAGCCGCGTTTTCGGCAATGGTTGATCCCTTGCCATAGGTGGCAAGCGCGGCACCGCTGACAATAGGCACGCCAGAGGCTACCACGGCACGCATGTTGTCGCCCATATCTTCGCCCCAACGGTCGGTCAAAAATCCAATGATCTTACCGGCAAAAAAGGTACCGCCAATCACTAATATGGATTGGGTTACCATATTTTTGCCTGTTTCATACACTTCTTCTGCGTTTTCTCGTGCGTCCATGTTGTTATCCTCGTTGCTGGTTTTATTAGAAAGTTTCTTTTTAAGTTTACTGTTTTCGTTTTTGAGTCGCTGAATATAGCCTTTGTAGCCTGCGGCCACTTTTTTCGGATTCTTCCGCGCACCGCCGCCGTTTTCGGGATTGTCAATAACGGTTTCAGTTAATTCTGCCGGGTTGCTAATTGCTTTTTTCATAATCACCTAGTTTAAAATTCCGCGTTCGTTCCATTCGATATTCTCAATAACCACAATGTCGCCCATCACGCTGACGGGACGCTGGCCGGTATCGAACTCGTGCCGGTACAGGTTGTTGTCGCCTTTGTGGTCGCCGTCGCGCATAATCTTGTCTGACAGGTAGAACATCACATCAGCCGTACCGACCTTGGCTTTGCTGGGATCGTCGGGCCAGCTCACTTCGTAGTCGGTATCATCGGCCTGGTAGTTGTGAAACTCTGCAAACAGCTCATCGGCCTTGGGATCGTCGGCCAGCCCGTCCACCTGCTTAATGCGGTGCTGGGGAATGATGTACAGCGTGTCTTGATCTTGGTTGCTGCACATCAAAAACGCCCCTTCAAGTTCGCCGCTGTTGCCGTCCATCGTTAGCTTTTTACAAATGCCGAGATAGACCATTTCTTCACCGGCGGCGTTGTCGCGAAAAAGATTCATCGTAGGCGTTTCTTCGCGGTCGGGGACAAATCGTTTCACATCTTTGCCAATCTCTTGTTTACGTCCCGTGCGAATATTTTTAATAGTGAACGTGTCGCCTTTGGTATCAACTACTTCGTATTTATCAGTATGGTAGAAATCGCGAATCACATCGCCGGTACCAAAAGCCGAGGCCGGTTGAAGGGCCACTTGCTCACCGTCGGGATTCAATCGCACCCGCTCAACAAAAGCATCTTCAAACGCCTGCTGCGGTGATACTTCCTCAATGGGATCAAACAGATCCTCTTTGCCATTGATTTTAAACTGGTACATGCGAAAGCCATTACGAATAAATTTTTGCGTATCAGCATCAAGTAGAAATTCGGCTAGTTGTGCTTCCTGCTTGGAAAACTTATTCGTATTGGCTCCACTGAACATGCCAGACTGTCCAATAAAATCTTGTACCGTGTCTATGCCGTCCTTATGCTGCACTTTATCGGCAATTTTCACCGCCTTTTGCAGCGTCGGTGTAATGTCGGCGTCAGTCTCAAGAAACGGGATAATGTTGCCATAGCTTCGCTTGATTCCGGCCTGCTGACGGTGCTTAAGATTCAAGAAATGTTGCAGCGCGTCGGGGTTCTCATCCGAATCAAACACAAGTCCTGCAAACACCGACCGTAGAAAGTCTTTACCATCACTGGTCAGGCTGTTATCCTCCACAAGCCCTTGCCGGTCCAAGTCCTCAAACTGATCCATGATTTGGAGACCCACATCATCAATCACCTGCCCCAACGTTTCGCCGGTGGACTTGTCAATAAGGTTGCCAATCACCTGTTTGCGCTCTTTGGGCAAGTTGCGAATGTAGGCTTTGCCTTGGTCAACCTTGCTCATTTTGGCCTGTGAGGTATCCACGACGTTGCCAAGCTCAATAGCACGATCATTGGATACATCCAGCATGCGAACCAAGGCCGGGTGCTCAAACTGCTGCATTTCTTCTTTCGACAAGCCCCAATCAGAAGCGTTATTGATGATATAATCTTTGTACTCCTGGTAGTTCTCTTGGTGCTCATCAACAGCAATTTTCAAGGCAATACCGCGTCCATTTCCTTGAATAACCTGTCCGTCGGGCAGCAGTGTTGAAGCGCCGTTAAAGGCCAAATTACCGCGCGTTATGGAGGTCGGGTTCAAGTTTTGCGCAATAAATTTCGGCTGGTTACAGAGCGCGTCCAAACTGCGGTCGCGCGGCTGTCCTTTACTGATATTGTGGTCGCTGTTTACCGAACAATCTTTGTTGTGGCTTGGGATAATATCGGCCACGTCCATTACGGCAAAATGTCCTTTCTCCTGGATGTAGCCGTCGGCCTTAAAATCGACCGTTGTTTCTTTGCCTAACACAAAATCTACATCAGGCTTTGAATAACTGCCTTTCGACGCATTCGATGCGTTGCTACTGGACAAATCCGATTCATCTACATCTGATAAATCTTCTTTACGTTTGTCGTCTGCCGTTTCACTTTTGCCGTCTTTCTCTTTCGGCTTCCAGTTAACAACCGCTTGGTCAAACTCTCCTGCAATTTCTTCCGCTATCTCTTTGCGTTGCGCTGTCTTTTCAGCTGCCCAAAATGATTCGCCATTATTAGGATTGTAAAACGTAAATCCAGCGTCCATTAATTGACTTCGGACAAATTCAGGCGGTGCATCAGAGAACTGGATCTCAATGCCGTTTTTCTGCTCATTGGTCTTTGCCTGTACCGATACCACACAACTTTCATCAGTAGCAGGATTTTCCCGATTTGACGTTTTGCTAAATTCATCCCATAGTTGCTGATATTGTTCTTCCAGCTCAGGATAATTTCTGGAAAGCCACGTCTTTAATGTTACAGCTTGGGGCGTAATACCCTGCTGATTGTAAGCCCAATCGTAAAATTCTTGCTTAATATTTTCGTGCGGATTCTGACGGCTGACATCTGACGGCTGACTGCTGCCTTCTGACTCCTGACTACGAACTTCGGAATCCTGCCTTTTCTCAAACGCAATCTCCATCTCCCGCGGCGTTTCCAAATAGCGGTTCTTATTATGGATCTCGGCCACGCCTTCGGGACTCACATAAATTTCAATATCGGGATCGTGAATATATTCCGTTGGTCCTTTATAAGTGCCATCCTTGGTAGTATGTAGGATATAAATGCTAATCACATCGTGCGACTTGCACCACTCCAAGAAATCCTGAAAGTCAGAAACCGTAATACGGCTCTTGCTGATACTGTCAATCACTACAAACTGACCATTACTGATATCCAGCTTCGCTTTCAGGTTATCAAAAGTGTCAAAGTCATCCACCAGCAGATTATCGTGCTCAGCGCCCAGTCGCTTAATCTTATTTTGTAGACTTGGGCCGGGACCTTCTTCGCTGCTGCAATAAATGCCGTTACCCAGCATATCGGCCAGTACAAGGGCAAAGTCCAGCGCCCACGTACTCTTGCCCGATCCCGGCGGCCCCCACACGCTCATCGCCGAGTCAGTGGGAATTTCGCCTAAGAAATTCCGGTAGGGCTGCGGAAGATCAAGCCCGGTAAATTCTTTATTTGCAAGTTCTGCGGTGGATATCATAATTACTACTTAATCACTGCTGCTATTACCATTCCTGCGGCGGTGCCTGCTGCAAAGGGCAGGGCATAATTTTTGACGGCGTTCTTCATGGCCGCTTTTGCGGGCTTCTTAATGCTGTCGCCGTGCTGGTTTACAATCTTTTCGTAATCAATCTGCTCAAAATACTGGTCCAGCACGTCGGGATGTTGCTGCTGAATCTGCTGCAACTTTTCAGGGTTCTTAGCAAGCTCAGCCAATATTAATGCCTGCGTAATAACGCCCGACTTGTTGCCCTGCGTCAGCGAATCGAATTGGTCGATCAAGAACGTTTCGATGTCAACTTCCGAAAGCGGTTCGGTGGTCTCGTCAATCACTTCGGCTTCTTGTATGTCGTTTCTGCTAAAATTCATTAGTCAATCCATTCTTGAACTTTATCTTGCAGCGTCGGATAAAAGACATAACCGGCACCGGCAATGCCCAGAATCCAGAGTACTTTATTTAAATTCAGGTCGCCAACACCGGCGCTTATACCTTTGGCGCCTTCACTCACATTTACCGCCGTATCTTTGGCGTTATTAATAATCTGTGACGTAAAGCTATTCACGTTGATGCCCTGATCGGCAAAGTAGCTGCGGAAATGATCGTAATATTTGCAAAAGCTGAAATTACTATCCCACAGCCCCTGTTTGCTCCACTGGGTTATAAATTTTTCGTTGGCTTTCTGCTGCCCATACTTCTCAACGTTCTTTTTGTGCCACGTAACCCAGTCTTGGCAGTCCCAGGAATCATCCGGCCAAAAGGGGATGTTAAACTGGGGTTCACTGTCGGCCGTGATAGGCGTATCGTTCGAATCGCCGCTCATGTCCGGGGCACCATCATCGCCAATTTGCCCCCACGGCGAATCGTCGTCATTGCCATTATCAGACAATGGAAGCGAACGTCTGTTGGTATGTGATGACAGCTTAGCCATAGGTGTTAGCTAGTGTAGTAATACGCAATTCCTGCGATTGCCAGTGCAGCACCGCCGCCCAGCGCCCATTTTTTCTGCTGGGACGTCATGTTGCCCAAAAATCCTGCGTTCATCACTTTTGCAGGCAAGCCCGATTTATTTTGGGAACCGGAACTTCCAGGCAATACACCTTTCTGGGCAAGCAGATCGTGGAACCGACTTTTCAAGTCTTCGGCAATCTCTTTCTTGGCAGCTTTGCCGCCCATCGACTCAAAATATTTTGTTACCGGGTGATCGGGCCGTGCGTTCTGATACCAGTTAATGGTACCGCCTAATTTCCCGTGGTTAAACGTATTGCCAGATGCGGCTACCTGATCGGCCACGCCTTTGACCATACTTCGCAGGTCCTGTTCGGTCCAGGCCACATCGGTTCCACCGTTTTCGCCGTCAGAAAGTGAATGATGTTGTTGTGATCGTGCGCTTTTCACTAACTTCATAATTATTTGACCTTCTTAGCTGTTAAATATCCAATTCCTAAAATCAGCAGGGCACCGCCGCCGTATTTGACGACATCATTATTAAAGCCCGATGCAATAATGCCTTGGGATTGCTGTTTGGCAGGCTTGCCGGATTTTTGTTGACTGCCGTTATTCTGCGAACCGCTATTGCCGCTATTCTGATTGTTTCCGCTGTTAGATCCGCTGCCAGATCCGTTATTGTTACCATTGTCGGGTAGCGGTCCGACTGGATCGGATGGATAAAAGATATCATCATTATTACAGGGGCCGCCAGCGCCTACTACGCATATTCCGCTTTCGTTGCCACTGTTTTGAACTTCTGCAGGCAGATCTTCGCCCTGATAAGCACCGCCGCCATTCATCGTATGGTACGTGCCGGCACCGGCAGTATTGTCTTTGTAATTCTTTGTTGCACCTCGGCTGTAGGGCTCTCGAATTACAGTTCTACCCCTACTAATAAGGCCGAGACCGTTTTTTCGTTTTTTCGCTCCTAATTTCATAGCAATAACTTCTATAAATTAACCTTCGTCATATTTATTACTCTAGTTCTTCTGCCTTGCGATAGATGTAGTAGCCGGCCAGCCCAACAGCAAGCAGCACCGCGCTGCTTATTGCCAGCTTTCCACCTCCTGTACTCGATTGAACAGGCATTATGGGGCCATTGGAAGTAGTACCAAAAGCTTGCGATATTTTTTTTGAGCATCTCCAGGGAAAGTCTCTTTTTGCTTTAATTCTTTTTTAGAAATACTCATATCTATCGCTCTTGATGTAGCAAGCGGAGACACTTTTCCAGATTCCACAGCCTGCCGTGTAGTCTGTTGAGCGCTAAAGAGCCCCATCTGGGCAGGATACACTTCAAATTTGACGTAACTATTGTTATATGGCCGCCACTTACTGTCAAACACCAATGAGGTTCGTTTACGACAATTCTTTGTTTGATCGGTATTAATCTGTTTCGACGCCAGTATTTTACCGCTTTCTTGGCTGCGTGCTAATAGGAATACATTTTTGCAATTCACATCTTTACCAACGGGGCTAATACTCCATTCAAACGCCTGTAGAATAACCTCTATTACAAATGCCACACCACCAATAGGCAACCCTTCTTCAGGATTTCGCCCAACAATCTGCATGCCAACATAGGTATTATCGGACCCGGACAAGGCGATATGTTGATTTTCCCTATTCATGTTAAGAGGTAGATTTGTTGATAATTTGATACCCTAAATATCCCACTCCGGCAAAAGCTAGAGCGCCAGCACCATATATGAGATATTTATCATTAAATCCGGATTGGATTGAATTCTGTGTTGCCGGTAAATTGCCCTTTCCTCCCGCTTGAGATCCACTATTGGAGCCGCCCGATTGCGAGTTTCCACCTGTTTGTGAGTTTCTATCCGAATGCTGGTTGTTGGACTGCTTATTCTTATCAGCTTGCTTTTTCTGCCATTCCGAAAAATTATCCACCATTTTTCGTGTGATCGACGTTGTTACCTTGTCGTAGTCATCAAGGAACTCATTGATGTATTCCACTGCCTGTGTATCATTTTGAGCACGTTTGAAAATCTTGTCAAAGTCTTTTCGTGCTTTATATTGGTCAGAATCCCATTTCGCAAGGTTATAATAAAAGACGCCCTTTTTTTTCAGCTTTGTACGGGCATTGTCTCGGCGGTTTCGTCTTCCTTCCAGAGATGTTCCCCATTTCCATCCAAATAACCCGTCAAGATTCTGCTTTTGCTGTCCTAATTGGGGACTTGTTCTAGAATTGTTCTTTCCTAAACGTGCCATAACTTTATGATGAGTATTTTGAAATTAGAAGTCCTATAATTACAGTACCCCCAGCCGTTAATGCCAGTTTAGTCCAGGGAATGTTGTATCCTGCCTGATCGGGAGACTTTATAACCTGATTATTTCCATTATTATCACTTTTGCTATCATCACCTGAAAAAAGGTTTTCATATTTATTTGCCGTGCCAAGCAAATTTTCTAAGTAACTAGGAAGATTTTCGACGGTATTTGCAAACCCTGACTTGGTATCTATACTAGGTAAATTAATGGGATTAATGGACGAAGTATCGATGTTGTTTTGTGTTAAATAAGCATCAAACTTCGTGACTAAGCTATTTGCAAATGACTTTGTAATCTGCTGTGTAGGACCAATATTACTGTTAATAAATTCAACGCCCTTCTGTCCGCCACGCTGTAAAATAATCGCTAGTTTTTCACCAGCCTTCCATTCGTCAATAGGCCAGCGTTGCAGTCGCGCCTGATCGATACCGGCTCCAATTAGTGCCTGTCGATATCCATTTCGTTTCTCTTTCTTGCGCCGGTCAGACATTCCAAACAGGCCAGAAAGTTCTTGCTGGTTCTGTCGAGTCGTTTTATGTGATCTTAGTCGAGACATAATCTATTTGTTTAGATATTTTTTATATGCGTAATAACCAGTTGGCCCAATAATAGATGCTGCGGCAATAGTATAGCCCCACATCGGAAACTTACTGAGAGCAGCACCTATTGAACTGGTTGTCGATTGTTTATGCTTTTTTAAGTAAGGGCCAAGCTGACGCAACAAATTTTGTGTATAGCCTTTGTCGATCTGTTGATTAGCGGTCATCTTTTCATTCAAAAACTGTACACCTAAATTACCGCCGCGCTGAATAATTTTGTCAAAGTCTTTACCGGCTTTCCATTCGTCAGAATGCCAATTTCCAAGTTTATTCGAATTTACACCTGCTTTAATAAGCGCTTGTTTATAGGCATCTCTCTTTCGTCGCTTTTTTTCACGACTATTAAGACCTAAAAGATTTTCAATATCATTAACTTCAACGCCTAAACCTTTTGCGGTCCCTGCAGCCGCACTAATAGATTGTAAAATTGCCGTAATTGTACCAACAGCTCCCAAATCTTGTTTTTTGGCTCCGCCGCATCCACAGCCACAACCAGCATCGTCCAGCGATACCGATGTAGTGCCAAAACTCGTGCTGTCAGATAATCCTACACCGGCTTGGGTGTGCAGCGCGGGATCAAACGGCTTCCACTGCCCGTCGGCCTCATATTCGGCATAAATATGACTGTAGGCCCTTGGGTTTTGCGCATTCGTCTTTGCGAGCCCAAAGCGCACCGGTATGCCTACCGCGCTCATCAGTGCCGCACCAAGCGTGGTAAGATCGTCACAGTCACCAAAGCCATATTTCAGCGTCTTGATCGGCGACTGCAGGTACTCTACGCCTGCGGGATCTCGTTGATAGGCAATGTTGCCCTTCATCCATTGATAAATAGCTTCCGCCATTGCCTGGTAGTTGCGGCGGTTGGCTAAGCCCGTGCGTGGATCCTTGGCAATGCCGCTGGTTATCTCGTGGGCTTTTTGCCGGATCCGGGGATCAGCCTTGTACTCGTTGTACAGCCGTTTCATCACCTTGAGTACATGGTCCAGATCCTTGTACTCCATACGGGAATAACCAGCACGTCGTACGCCCGTGCGGTTCCCGTCATGACTGCGATGTGCAGCATAGAGGTTCTTTGAATTTCTGCTGTTGGAAACGGCTAATTTCATTTACAACTGCTTTTTAAAATAGGTCAACACTTCTTTAAGAATTTCCTTTTCGTTGCCTGCCATATTTAAGCTGTACTGATTTTGCAGGAATCCGATAGCGCCGTTTACCGGCATGTTTTTAAACCCTTGAATAGCAATTTGCGGCAACATGCCCAATACCGGCTGGATGACTTTGCCTAACTTTTCGGTGGCGATATCGTGCTTATTCACAAACTTCACCAACTGCTTTGAAACATCGATCCAGAAGTCGGGTCCTACCGAGAGGCCTTCTCGATCTAAATTCGTTACCACTTGGTTGATGTACGTTGCTATACCATTTTGATCAACCGTTTCGGCCTGTAATGCTCCTTTGGTCTGACTAATAATTTCCTGCTTTACCGCCTGTTTCACCTGTTCAGCGGTGGGCTGCTGGCTGGTCTGCATATCCTGTTCGTTTTGGTCTTGTGTTTCCTGTTGTTGGTTTTCGCCCTCCTGCGCTGAAGCTTCGGAGGGTGTAGGTTGGGGATTGCCGGGGTTGGTTCGCTGCTGCTGTTGGGGGTTGGGCATCTGCTGGGGACCGTTCAAGGCTAGTTGGCCGTTCTGCTGCTGCATGGCCTGCATAACCATCGGCCCATATTTGGCAAGCAAGCCATCTTCCGAAACCAGCGTATCCATAAACTTGTCTAGCGTGCCGCCTTTGTCGGAAAATTTAAGCTCCATTTTCAGCTCAAATTTTTCCTGTTTAATGTCGCGCAGCTCATCTTTCAGATTGTCAATTTCGCGCTCGTACTGGCGGCGCTCTTTCTTAAACTCTCGCTCTGCTCGTTTTACTTCTTCAAATCCTTCCTGCTTGAGCTCCCGCACCTTATCGCTGGTACGATCCAGCTCAGTTCTTAAATTTCTTATCGTATCTTCCTGGCTTTTGATTCTAGCCTCGTAAATCTGCTTTAGCTTGTCCGAAATGTCATTCTCGGACTTCAATTTGGCGGGATCGCTGACTGTTTCGCTCTCTGCACTGTCATCGGCAATACGAAAGTTGATCGACTGCTGGCCGTCCTTGGTTTGCAGACGCACTTCATAATATCCGGGACCATGTTTGCGCTCCACTTCTTCAATACAGGTGGGTTCCTGCTTGCTAATGGTGGTAATACGCCGGTAATGGCTGTTTTTGCGCTTTAGCAGATCACCGAAAAAGGGATAGTTCTCTTGAATGGCCTTTTCATCAAATGCGAAATCCTGTCCCTGGGTAGGGTCTTTTACGTGATCGGGAATGCGATCAGCGTTAGTTCGGCGGGTCTCCGGTTCATCATTATTGGAAGGCGTATCAACCGGTGACATATTCACATTGTCCACCGATCCAAAATCTTTGTTGCCCGCTTGTGGACGACCATTTTTGTGCGTTTTTGCAGCGTCTGCCATAAAGAAAAAATGGGGTTCAGTTGATTTCGCTGCTAAAAACCTATAGGCCGCGCGGCTGGGGCTCAACACCTTCCAACAGGTTATAACCGATGATTCTAATTGATGACAACACCTGTCAACAGCTTACTTGACAGGACGAAAACAGATGGATTATGACAACATATTATTCACATAGTACTATATAGGCGATTTTAAAATTATTGCTGGTAATTTGCTGTTAAAACGCTGCTAGCTTGGATTTTTGCTCTATTTAATGCTATTGCACCAGGTGCAGGAAAGCGGCACCTGTATCATATCATCAAGCAAATAGGGAGGTAGGACGGTGCTGTTGTTCGAGGATGCCGTATAACCGATGCTTCATCCCGCGCTTCGCTTGGGATAAGCTGTTGTTAGGTGTTTTTACTTTTAAATATGCGGTAGCAGCTTTTGCAAAATTCAAACTTAGAAGTCCTTACCCATTTATGTTCACCTAAATTGTTCCATAGCTCAAAAATTTCAAGGTTTTCGATCTTCACTTTTTTGTGCTTTTTAAGCCTTTCCATTTTTGTGCCACAAAGCGGGTTCTCATCTTCATCACAAATATGAGTAGATCCCTTGTAGCAATTTTTCATCGAGTAAAAACACCTAACCATAGCATTAACGGCTGAAGCGTCTCGCGCCTTTGTTTCATCATTTTGCTTTCCCATAATTAAGCATCCTCATTAAGTTTTAAATTTACGCTCAGGTTATGCTTTCTCCGTTATACCTTTTTGCTTTCAGCCTTTCATAGCATCTTTTTTTGGTTCTCTATGTCCACAATTTGCGCACTCAACAGTTTTGTTAGCTCTTACAATTTTTGTATCGCTGGCCTCTGGATCTTCTCCAAACGTACCAACGTAAATAGTGCGTTCTACCTGCTTATAAATGTAAATTTCACAACCACACTTTTTGCATTTATCCATAGTCGCAAAAGGTATAACCAGCGCTTCAAGCGGATGCTACTCGCATCCGTCTTTACGCTTTTGCTCTTTAACTTCAAGCGCCATTTCAATTAGCATTAATTTCATCAATTCTTTATCTGCTTCACTTAAAGGTTCCATATCTTTTTTTTAGTCTTTGTTAAGGTTATTTATTGTAGCACAGCTTAAGCGCGTCGTCGTTATACCAACATGTCATCAATTTGGGTTACGCCCCTCAGTGTCCAAACATAACCGCATTCTAAGTTTGAACACACCGCTTGTAATTTCTCTATGTCACCAGGGTTATGTATCCCTTCTTTACGGTTAACCTTACCATTTTCAATGTGCCAAGTAGTATAAGTCGTGCAAATTTCTTCATAGGCGGCTGGTTTAGAACCGCATTTAGGGCATTTCCTAATTTTTGCTTCTTTCATATTATCCATGTTGGTATAACCAGCGTATTAAGCGGACGCGCCTCGCGCGTCCTTTTCAAATTATAATTTCAAGAATGCGCGCAGCTTATACGCGCCACCGTTATACGGCATTTGTATTGCCAGGTTCAAAATTCCTTGTCTTCGGCTACCGTTTTCACGTTGCCATCAAACTTTTTGTTAATGTAGGCAATGGCTTCATCAAGCCGGTAGGTGGGAATGCGAACGTCGGATCCACTTTGCCGGTCTTCGGATATGAAACGGGTGATAAATTCATCTTCGATTAAGGGATATACCCATTCGTAGTATAGGTATCTGCTTATTTCGAGGTCTTCCATTACGTATTGACGGGCCTGTACGGGGGTCTTGGTGTCCAGGTCTTTGTATCTCTGAATCTCTTGCTGCGTGAGGTCTTTTTGGTCTGACATAGCCGTTGATTTTTTTGAAAGTGTTGGGGTGTTGACGTGTTAAAGTGTTGACGGTCTAATGTGTTTATGTGTTGGGGTGTTTAAGTATTTCCGTTCTCAGCCATTCTATTTCTAAAATTTTCGATCTTCTGCTCTAGCTTTTCTTTTTCCCTGCACAACTGACTTAGTTTTTCCTGTGGATGCCTAAGTTGCCAGTTTTCTTTTCCCCAGATATACCGTCCATTTTCCTGCTTTTCTTTTAATTCGCTCGGCGCAAACCACAAATCTTGATATGGGGTGTAAAACCATAATCCTTTTACCATCGCCTCTTGATATAAGGGCTCTAGCTCATCCAATATTTCTCGCTTTCTTTCATTTAATTTTTCGTAATTCCAACCAAAGTATGAATACATAAAACCTCCGTTTAAACGATTCTGATAAGGAATTAACTTTTCGGGGTAAAAACTTAAATAATTTAGTTTCGGGTGTTTTGGGTATGTGTGTTTTTCTTGGGGTGCATTTGCAATCTAACGTTCCTAACGTTCGGCAAAAATTTCATCTATCTACTTGTTTTTATTGAACTTAATCAACGTTAGATTTTACGTTAGATTCACTACCATTTTCCTAACGTAAATCTAACGTAACTAACCCTTTTCTAACGTTAATCTTACGTAGTACCTAACGTTAACTAAATTAAGTATTATCAAGGGTTTAAGGGTCGAAAAAATCGTTACGTTAGACTCAAATTCCATTTTTTGGCTCGTTATTACACATCTTAAAAAGTTGCCTAAAAAATTTTAGAATGGGACGTCTTCTTCGTCCTCAAATTGCTGCTTTTGCTTTTTCATCTTTTTTAGCCTCTGTTTGGTGCCTTCATCCTCGGGAGGAAACGCATCTTGCAGCATACTTCCGGGCTTTAACAGTTGCTTATATTCCAGGATGTACGAGTGCTGCACTTTATCCACATTTTGTTTGTTGTTACTATCATCATAGTAGGAACCATACCAGCGTTTGGAACTAACCATAAATCCGCCGCATTCGCTGAAATGACCTTTCATAATTTCGCGGAACTGATTGAGCGACATAGCGTCGCCGCGCTTGTAATCTTCATAGGTTTGGTAGCACTGGGTAAGATCGACATACAGCTCTTTTTTGCTGTCGTTGTAGCAGTAATGCCAGTACTCTTTAAGGCGGCCGCTGGAAGCCAGATAGCTAAGCTGCTGCAGTAACTCGTTTTCTTTATTGTTGGTCTTAGCTGCGGCAAAGCGCTCCAGTAATTCCTCGTAAACAAACTTTCTAAAGTCGGGATCGCGGCCGAAAATGAGTTCGTAACAGGCTAGGAGCCGGGTATAATTGTCCGTCAGGCGGTGTTCAACGGCAAATTTTTTGGGCTGCTCGTCGGCCTTTTTATCTAACTGCTTTTTCATATCAGTGTATAGCTCTGAGGCCTTTTCTTTCAGTTTTTTGCGTTTTTCATCCGTCTGATTGAGCAGCATATAGGCTGTAATGCGACTCAGGTTATCCAGGTTGTCTTTAAACCATTCGAATAACTCATCATCTTCTGATCGATATTCCTTTTTGTACTGAAAATAGATCGTGCGGCTCTCAGTGGCATCGGCCTGATCGATATCCAAATTAATACGATAGTTGGAAGTAATAGACAGTGTTGACCGAATGGGGGTGAATTTGTTGCGGTTTTTACGGTCGGCATCGCTCACATTCCGGGAAGTACGGTGGTAATAACTATTCATGTGCTGGTAGGTCACATCGGAGTACTCTGGATTAAACTCATCGTAACAAACGGGCAACTGGCTATACATGCCCATCGTATTTTCAAGTCCCGGGATGGATACGGTATTTCCTTTAATCTCTTTGGTTTTGTGGAGTCCAAAAAAGGCTCGCAGCAGCGTATTAAAATAGGTGGTTTTTCCGGTGCCTTTGGGGCCAAACACGTAGAGCATGACGGTGTGCCCGTTGATATCATTCTGGTAGTATAGTTGCTGCTCATAGAGATGGTAAACAACATAGCCCAACAGAATCTTTGCGTAATTGTGAGCCCGCCCTTCGGGATCCCCGCCGCCGATAAGCGTAATAAGCTTGGTTTTTACTTCTCCGAGAAAGGAATCAACGTTGGCAATATTGGTATTGATGGATGGGGCATGCTGCTCTTTTTCGATTTCGTTTTCATAGAGCGGCAGCGTAAAGCCCAGCTTCTCATCCACAATGTATTCGCCTGCGTCGTTGGGGGTTACAATTTTAGCCTCTTTATCTTTCCATGGGGGACAGATGAGCGCATTGCCAAAAATCCAAAAGGGACGGTCATTTGCTTCTGTATAGCCTACGTGATCGGGCCGCCGGACAATGGGTTTATCAAAATTTTGCAATAGCCATTTAAAAATATTCAGCGGCTTGGTTTTCTTAGATCGGTATTGCAGAATTTCGCCCATGCTGTACGGCCGTATGGCCTTGTAAAATGATCGAAGATCATCCAGGTATTCCGGCTTAATTTCGATAGTATCGGTTGTGCGGGGCCGGCCGCGGTCTAATTCCTTAATTTTGATGTAAAATATTTGTCCCTCTCTGGCATCTTTTACGATGCTTTCGATATCAATGTTGAAGTCGGCAATCACCCGCTCATCTTCATCATTGCTGTAAATTTTCAGGTTCTGCTCAAAGAATTGGTCCTTAATATTACGGGGATCGTTTTCGTCGATCTCGGAATTTATCCCCAGGTAGGCTTCCGCTTCTGATTTTGAGCTTACGGGCTCGGTATCAAAAGCCAGTTCCAGTAGGTCTTCGGCCGTGCCGCCCTTGGTAAGCCAATCGCTGACATCTTCTTTGGTTCGCAGGTCGGGAAGTAGCAATACGTGAACCGAATTGGCATGATTGGTAAGCTCATCGGCCAAATTCGCGGCATGTTCTTTACCGGGTTTATCATTATCGGGTAAAATGAACAGCTTGGCGCCTTCTAAATATTTGTTATACTCTTTGCGCCATTTCCCGGCTCCCATCGGGCAAGTAGTGGCCGTAATGCCGCGCTTCATCAATGCATCGGCATCTTTTTCGCCCTCTACTAGAAATACCGGCTTATCATTTTCGATGGCTTTGTTTACTTCGGGCAAATTGTAAATAACCCGCCGTACGCCCTTAATACTCCATTTCCAACCACCGCCGGTGTCTGGTTGGCGTTGACGAAAATCTTTCGGATGGAGCCGGACGGCTTCAAATAGCATTTCCCCATCCTCATTCCTATAGGGATATGTTTTAACGATTTTTTTGTTGCCAAATGAGCCCTTGGATTTATCATCATCCGGGAAAAGGATTTCAAAGTTTAGCCCCAGTTCTTTTAATACATCTTCGGTTTCGCAACCGGCATGGCAATAGATCCCTATTTTACCGTCCCTGCTTTCGCGGACTGACAGGCTGGGGTTATCATCTTCGTGGGCCGGGCATTGGGCCTGCCATCGATCACCGCCTTGCTTATTTATCTTACACCCGGCGTGTTCTAATTCGCTGATTATTTTTTGTACCCGTGTAGAAGTCATTCTACTGTTATTTTCATTTTTAAAACTATTTATGTAGTACTTTCTAGGTAGTATCTGATTCTTCGTATTTTACCAGTGGCTGGTATAACCACTCTCCATTAACTTGCAAATCTCCATAGGGCTGCCAACCCGACTCAATAAACTGGCATACCTTATAGTCTAGTTCTTCGGATTCTTTTGAAGCGGCAATTATATACTCGGTGATTTTTCGCTGATCCATAATTTATAATTATTAATTAATTAGTACTTGTTAGGTAGTAGGATAATTCCAGTATCCAGTTGTCAGTCATCAGTTCCCAATTTCTCTAGCCAGCTCCGTTCTTTGTTGTGATAGTCGCAAACATGGTGGTGCTCATTCATATAAATGGATACACATATCGTGGGACGGCTAAGGCAGTGCCTTGCATCGTCGGCACAGCCTTGCTCGTTTCCAATGCCGCGCACATCGCAGGCGATATAGCGCTGTTTTAGATCATCGTTTCTGACTGCAAATGGATAGGTTTTGGAGATCGGTTGTAGCCAAAAGGCATGCCATGCAAACTTTAACCGGTCCCAAATGCTTATTTTATATTTCCAGAACTTCATAAGTAGTAGTTTTTGAGCGATTCATCTTTAATTTGCCAGCAATTCACACCACATTCGTGAAGGATATTATTTTGATGCAATAATTGACCTGCCTGAAAATCTGATAGCGGTTCAGTTTTCATATAGGCTTTATCTGAACTATGCTTATCAACGGCCTCGTGTAGCGTCGCTGATCGCTGGACTTTATACCAACTACCTTCACCTGACTTGAAAAATTCAATTAAGAAAAATCGCATGGTATTATGTGGTTTAAATGGTTAAAGCTTGCTAAGCGTCGAAATTTTGCCCGTCAGACGAAATCAGCCGCGGTTGCTGCTCGTATTGGTCGCGCGGGATTCTATTTTTGAAATGGGGGTACGGGGGAAAAACAAACATTAAATCAGTTGAACGTTTTAGGTTGAAGGTTATAAAGTACCGTTCCCCTGAAATTCGGGGGGAACGGTTTTATTTGTCTGATTGACCGTTAGGGCTATGAGCCTTTCTTCCAGCGGGCTTGCTCGTCGCTGGCGTAGGTGGCGTAGGGTACGTTCTTTACCGGCTTGATGCCGCCGCCGTCCAGGAATACGGTCAGGTTGGCTTCGCAGTCGTCGCCTTCGCTGGCGCGGTTGACGATGGCGGCGAATACCAAGTCGTGATCGTCGGGGTACCGCTCGGCCACGTTGGGCTGTTCCTGTTTGGTAGCTTGGAAAAGTACGATGTCTTTTAGTTCTGCTTTGGGTTTTGACATAAGGTTGTGTTTGTTTTGCGATTAAAATTTGAAGCGCTGAGCGCCTCAATGGGTGTTAATAAACTCATAATGCTTTTATGACCTGCGACCCGTCAGATGCCGATTCTGCCCAAATAACCGCTTTTATATTTCGGTTCTGAGCGGATAACTCGACGGGGTACATGGTATAACATTGGTGTTTTGGGCTATTCTAGGATTGATACCTAAAATACCTTGTTTTTGACCTGTACATGCACCGGAACTTCGATTACGGTGGAGTATTCGGCGGCTTCTTTCATGGCTTCGCCCAGGTTGTCGTTTGCTGCACTAAAAATGATACGGTCGAAGCTCAAGTGATTGAATTTTTCGGAAAAGGCTTCCTGCAGTGATGCGTATTTCGTATTGCGTGATTCATCCGGCTGCCCTTTTTCGTTTTCCTGCAATTGGCTATCGGATACTTCCACTTCATCAACATCTTGCTCAATATCCGTTTCGCTTTTGCCGTCTGCTGGTTGCCCATCCTCGGCCTCATCCTGCTCGGCAAACTGTCGCAAAAAGAAGGGAATAAGATTTTTAAAATGCTTCTGGGGGATACCGTCTTGTCTCAAATACTGGTTCCAAGTAGTGACTGACAGCCCTAGTTTATTGGCAATGACTTTATCAGACAGATCAAATTTATCTGACAGGTATTCTATTTCTTCTTGTGATATCCATTCGCGGTCTAATAGCTCGTCTTCGGTAATCATGGGATTATTTTTTTGTTAAGAGTTTGTTCTACTATGCTGCTTCTACAGATTCTGATTTTAATTCCTTAGCCAATGCTTCCATCATGGCTTTTACTACTACCGGCACAACTGAATTGCCAATAAATTTCTTTTGCTCGGTTTGGGTACCGGCCAAATAGTAATCGTCTCCAAATCCCTGAATCCTTTTCAGCTCCGGAACCTGCAGCATACGCGTTCTGATATCTACGATACCGCGCTGCCGGCAAAACTTTTTAATCTTTGTCATAGTCTGGGTGTCGGAATCTTTCGGTGCTAATCGATCTTCCACAGTCCCCGGAATTGCACTTACTGATACTAAATTCGACTTGGGATATGTCGTTATTGTCCCCAGCGGCTTTTCAACACTTTGGTGGTTTTGATCTCCACTGCCAAATTGTCGATCAATAAAATGAGCCTGCACTAAAGCGTATTTATCTTTTGTGAGGATAACTCCGGAGGGCTCATCAATACTTTGATGATTGCTTTTGCCGGTGTAGGCTTTATCCAACCATGCCGTTACCAGGCAATGTTTGTCATTTGCCAAAATGGTACCGGCAGGCTCACTAATACTCTGATGGTTATATTTACTACGGTACTGTTTGTCTAACCATGCGGTTTGAATGAGAGCAAAACGGTCTTTTTTGGTAAGGGTTCCGGCGGGTTTCTCGATGGATTCCAGATTGTGCCCGTTGCCATAATACTTCATTAAAAAGCTGTCATTGTCTCCAACATATTTTTGAAGTCCCGCATAAATACGTTTAAGAGTATTTTCTACCAGTGGATGTTTCCGGGTAAAAATACTTTTGCCTTCAATATGGAAGTCCAGGCATTCCCGTACGGGTTTCCAGGGTTCCAGCTTGCCAAACATATTGTCTTTTGGTTCTTCGGAATGTGTGGCTTCGGGCCATACAATAGGCAGGTCTCTCTTGGCAAACTTGCCAAACAGTCGGCTCCGGCTTGTGTAAGCCCCGTAATCAGCGGCATCGAGCATACGCTTTTCATAACGATATCCACGGTCCTTAATAGCCTGAACCCACCGTAAATACTCTTGCCCGCGCTTCATTGATTTAGGGCGGCCATTTTCATCGAGCGGTCCCCACGCCATAAATTCTTCGACATTCTCATACTCAAAAAAGTCGGGCTGAATCGCATCTATATACCGGAACATTTCGTTAGGCAGGCTGCGACTATCCGGATCCTTAGGCTCCCCTCCTTTGGCTTTCGAATAATTAGTGCATTCCATTGAAGCCCACAACAGTATATAAGCGTCAGGATATCTTTTTCTATAATATCCAACCAACCGTTGAAGCTCATCAATTACATGCTGTGAGCGAATATCTTCATTAAAATGCAACGTATTGGGATGGTTGGCCTTGTGGCTTTCAATGGCCTTTTCATCATGATTAACGCAAGCAATCACCTTAACCGGCTGGTATTCACCTAATCGTGCGCGGACCGATCCTGTCGTTGTGCCACCGGCACCGCAAAACAAATCTATTTCTAAAATTAGTGGGTAGTCTTCCATTCTACACGCAATATTTTTCTTCGAATTGCTGTATTTTCGCAGCCATCTTTTCCCACTGCTCAGGGTTTTCGGCTTTGTCAATCTTGGATAGTTGATTGAGCTGGTACTGGTAGCGGTCCACGGCCATTTGGTTGGGATAGAGTTGCTTTTTGCCTTCGCTGATGAGCCGCAGCACGGCTTCGCGCTCGTCAGCCGTCAGTTGGACTTTATCATCGGGCTGCTTGCTCTGCACTTTGCGACGTGCCGTGTGCAGGGCTTCGGTGTCGATCCGTAGCTGGGGAATAGTTTTGGGGTTGTACTCTTTGTTTTGGTCAATAGCCATCGTACTGTTGTTTTGGTAGTGTTAAGTCGAAAGTTTTAAGTATTAAGTTCCGTCTGTAAGTCACCGCGGCGTTTAGTTCCAGCCGACGGCTCCGGATCAGCTCATCACTGAAGGGTGATGGGGTCTAGAGAGCTAAGCGCTGGGTACAAGCGCTTGGAGTACAAAAGGTTGCCATTCCCGGCGTGGTATTCTGGGGATCGGTTTTGGTTTTCTGGCCGGGAATGGACTTTGGGTAAAAGGCATAATTGTGAATTAGGAATGTTGAATTATGAATTAGTTGCGGTTGCTAGTTCGTTTTCTAAATCGGTGCGGCGGCCGTTGACCACTAGCGGTTTGTAGCGGACGACCCAAACCCACGGGTTGTTGCTTAGTGCGTATTGCGTATCGGCGTACATTTCCTGCCAGAGTTCAAAGAAGTCGTTTTTAGCTCTTTTATAAGCGCCGTGATGCCCGCCGGGAAAATCCAATTTAATTCCTTCGTTTTTTGCTTCTAATCCTGATATATCCTGCACGCGCTCTATGTCGATCTCGGTCACTTCATCCCAAAAGCGTGACAGTGATTTGAACATGAACAGCTTGCTCTTTTTGCCGAAGGGCTCCTTCCAGGCGCGGTACTTTTCCCATTCGCGGTTGGTGAGTTGTACCCAGCGTTCGCAACCGTCGGCGGTATATTCGACCAGCACGGATTGCTCGAAGTCGCTGCAATCGTGAATCTGAAAGTTTTCTTTAGTGTACAACCGGTCGCCGGGGGTTCCGTAGGGACAATGGAATGGTTCGGTACTATTCCAACTACCTTTTTCACGCCAATAATAAGCCTGTCCATTCTCAGGAACTCCGGTAAAGTAATCATCAACCTTTTTGACTGGTTTACCCGCAGCCTTTGTGTCCTTTGGCTGTGGTTTAATAGGCCGACGGGTAACAATTTTCCAGCCGTTCTTTTTGGCTTGCAGCATCTGCTTTTTGTATAGGATGTCGTGGTCTTTCATAGTGTTGATGTCTTCATGTGTTGAAGTGCTTAAGTGTCTCACTTTTCACTTTTGCCGTTTGACGATTGATAGTTGCGTACCTGCTTGCGGTACACGGTGCCGATATTTTCCAGGGAATGATCGAAGACGAAAAAGCACATCACCTTCTTTGTTTCGCTACCGTCTTTGTTCTTAGGTACTTCGCGCCTGCTGGGGACAATCATGCCTACATCGTCGTACTCACATTCAAATTCGCGGGCGGCAATTTTGGTGATCTTATCTTTGATGGTGGAGGATGTATAAATGTTGCTGAATGTCATGGTGTAGTGATTTTATTGGCGTTAATTGATGGATAGTACTTTGTAGCCGATGGGTTGCCCTTCGATGCGGAAGTTGGCGGCTCGGCCGGTGGCGGTGTAGCTCCAACTGGTGTTGTAATGGTCGGCCAGGATACGGCACAGTTCGCTTGCCGCGTCGTGGGCTTCGTTGCTGCTGCAATTCTGATCCAGCAACCCTTCGGATTTGCGCGTATCAAAGTTGTATTGCAATAGCAGGTAGTTTTGACTCATCGTATCATGGTTGCTTTTTGAAGTTGGCTTATGTCGGGGATGTGCAGGCGGTCGATCTGGGTGTGGTAGGCGTGCCCGCTTACGGGGCCGATCCAGCGGGTGAGCGGCAGGCGGTCGTTTTCGTCTATGCTGTAAAAGTAGCTGCTGTCCACTCGGGCGCTCCACACGTTTTTGCCGCTGGTGATCACGAGCATGTACATGGACTGGTCGGGCGCGGGAGCTTCTACAAATTTGCGGTCGATAACGGTGCCGGTGACGTTGGTGACGGGATCCTTCGCCAAGAAATCGTAAAGCCAGGTTGCAGATACGAGTAGCCCCACAATGGCAGCCATCACTAATAGTTGGAAGCTCATCTTCTTGGCAATAATACGTGTTGCGTGTTGCGTAGGTTCTTTTGTTGGGTTCAAATTCATTGGTCGGTTTCTTTTTCTTTGATGATTGATTGTCGCTCTTTTTTCTGTTTTTCGTACATCTTTCGGGCTGCTTTTTCGGCACGTCCGGCCACATAGCAAGCGCCCAAAATGAATAGTATGCCGCCTATCAATAGGATGATGCCTGTTATTTTGAGTGCTAGCCACATGGGGTGAAAGTGTTTAAGTTCTCAAGTGTTTATGTGCTTAAGTGTTAAGGTGTTAACGTGTTTGACGCCGCCGCGGGAGATAACTTTGCTTCATGCCGCCCTGCGGTTGGCATAAGCGGTTGTTAGTGGCTACACCTCAAGCGGGCAATCTTCCATCCCGTAGCAAGCAGTAGCACACATATAAACTCCGTCTTCGTGGCATGGGCCTAAATCAATTACCAAATCCATATCAGTAAAAGTTGGTTTGGTAGCCCCAACTGGCGGTGTACCACTAACAATTGTATTAACCTGACATGGTTGCGAACTCTGTTCAAGTTCATTTAAGGCCTTATCAATTTCATAGATTTCACGGCCAACGCTTACGCCATCATTAATTAATTCGGTTCTGTGTTCTATCTTTTCGAAAGCTTTCTTTGCTCGTTTAAGTGCCTTCTTTACCTGTTCCATAATTTTGCCTCTTTCTAATTAGTAATTTCCGTGCAGGTTATACTTGAGCCGTTATACCAACTTAACTACATAAATATGTGGTTGCCTTCTTTGTGGCACACAAAATCATCATCTAGCATTTCCCGCCATTCTGCCTTTGTTGCAGTGCCTACCAAATGTTGTTGCGTTTTCGGCAGCCCACTCACATAGCTCATCTAGCGTTTCGAAAACAGGTGAGCTTGGCGAACCTTCGGTAGTGTTCTCCCATAGCTGATATCCTTCGCCTTTGGGTGGGTCAAACGGTTCCCACTGTTTGTGCTTTTTCTCTATTTCGTCGGTTGCGAATACTCTGCCACTGCCTTCGCAAAGCTCACAATATCCCCAAACGCCTTCCCTTTTTGCTCTGGCTTCAACACAAATAGATTTATTTATAGCATCGTGCCCCATGCCATTTCTAGCCCATTCATTTACTTCTTCGGCGGTCGGCTCATAGCCGTTGTCATACGGCAACCACGAGTTGCCTCCATCTTCGAGCTTTTTCTCCACAACCTCCTTTTGCTTGTCGTTAATTGGCCTGCGCGTAAAATCCCAAAGGCGGTCTGCCTCAACAAGCGCATCAACATCTTCTTGGCTCAAATTGTAGCACCATTTTTGTTCATACTCATTATCAAAATTGTACCACATATCAGATATTTTTTTGGTAGCCTCGTTGTATCCCGTACCGCTACAAGCTTCGCATTCTTGGCAGTCGTACGGGTTCAAATATCCCTTCCAAATCATTCCTAAAGGCCAATTAAAATCAAGCGGTACTCTTTTTAGTTGTCGTCCCATAATAAGTTAAGTTGGTATAACCAGGCGCATTAACGGCTGACGGCGAGTGCCGTCAGCCTTGCCTCGTTGATTAATGTTAGTTTAGGTTTTGCATTTGCGTAATTTCGATTTCGTTTCTTGCCGCAGGTTATGCGCATCACCGTTATCACTCCGCGGCTGATTCGTTGCCGTTAATAGGTTTCTGTTCTATAACTCCTTCGTCGGTGACGGTTACGTGATTTTTTATGCTCTGGGCTCCAACTAAGTGTCCCAGTCCATGCTCATAGGCACAGCCATAGTCCCAGCAGGCATCGTGGCCGTCGCATCGTTCGCAAGGCTGAAATTGTGGGGTTCTCTCACTACTCATGACTCAATACTCATTACTTGCGATTTTCGGGTTTCACATAATCCCAGCCGAGGAAGTCGAAAAAATCCTGTTCGGTGGGGAATTCGGGTTTATAGCAATAGGATTCACCGCCAACATCTACAAGCTTACCATTTACGCCTTTGTAGCCCATATCGCTCCATCGTTGAGCCATTTTCTTTGAGTACTCAGCAGGACCGGTGCGCAGGGCTAGCATGCGTCCCCATTGTTGCTTGTTTGTCATAAAAACATCGGCCTGCATGCCGCCGAATAGTATCTTGTGGTAGCGGTCGCCGCCTTTGATAATCTTGTATCCTCTGGCGTCGCTGGTTTCGTTTTCGCGCAGATGTTTTAGCAATAAATTGACATCGGGCTTGGGGAACAGTTCGCCGTAGGGGACGGCCGTTTCGCGGCGGGGAATGCAAACAATTTCGATATCGCCTACGCTGGGCGCTTTGCGTCGGATGGAACCGGCCACAACGCACTTATCATCTTTGCAAAAGGGCTGTAGCTGCTGCTGCAATTTGTCGGCTATTATTTGCGCTTCTTTGAGCGTCCGCAGGCGTTTTTTGGTTGCTGTTCCCATAATTTTTTACTTATCGATTATCTATTGTAAAACTCTTAACGTTGGTCTTGGTGCTCGGCTTCTCGAATACTTCTTTAAGCTCTTGGCTTTTGTAATTGCGCTGTTGAAGCATCAAAATTTCGGCTCGTTGCTGTTCTATCAGCTTGTCTTTGATGGCAACACGCTCTTTAAGAGCTGACACTTGCGCTTCAAGGCGTTCGATTTGCTGTTGTTTATCTTCGCACATGGCTTTCAAATATTTTTGTTGATACGAAGGCACAATCAGGAAAAAAGGTATCCGACCACGACTGAAAGGGCACCCCCAACCAGGCCGATCGTTACCCAAAGTTCTGCGTGCTTAGGACCGTCGTTACCGTCGCGTTCCGAATCAACCGGGGTGCCATACTGCTGCGGGGAATCGCTAAGTAGTGATTTTGTGAGCTTGGCCTGCCGGACGGTTTTGCTTTGCAGTATCTCGGCGGGTTGGAGCTGCTCGGCGTCTTTGATGAGCTGATCGCTGGGCAGCCTGTTGGCAATCTCCCAGGCGATATCGGCTATATAATCGTATTCGTTTGGGGTCGGCTGGCCGAACCGTTGCTGCCATTCGGTGCCTAGGATATCAATTATTTTAAGCCGGTTTAATGCGGTGATATCGTTTTCGTTGGTCTGTGATGATGTTTTGTACCCTGAATGTGCCATAAGTCAACGTGTTTAAGTGTTAACGTTTTGATGTGTTAACGTGCTGTGGTTGCTGTTGGAAATTGGGCCGCCCATGCCGCATATTTGTTTAGAGACGCCTGAAATCCTAAATCAAACAGAGACGGCATGAGCGACGAGGAAATCATGGAATATTCTTCTGATGAATCGAAACCATATAATCCAAATTTTGCTCGCTTTATGGATGAGATCGAACGTTTACAAGAGAAAACCATTCCCGATATTGTTGCCACTATTAACGACCAGCGCCAGAAAGACCGGAAAGCCAAGAACCGGCGCAATAAACGACAAGCGTACTTTTCGGTGGCCGTGATGATTGCCTTTTGCATCATGTGGGCCGTTAGCATGTTCATGGGCAAGTACGAAATGGCGCAGTCGATCATCCAAATATTGCTTGCTATTGGTGCCGGTGCTGGTCTTGCGAGTGCCATGAGAGATTAATTGTTTTCTGGCAATTCTGATTTATGTATTTCCCAATACCCTTTGGGGTTGCGCCGAATGTTATCGTCGCTAAAACGTCCCGTGCTGCAATAGGTCGAAACCGTCTTTGATGTTAGGTTGCCGTGCTTTTCGGCAAATTCGCTGGTCGTGAGCCACTCTTTGGCGGCCTTTCGCTCTTTGATGGCTTTCTCGATTAGGTTGAGCTGCATGCGTATTTGCTCGATCATTTGCAGCAGCTCGTGATTTGTTAATTCTGGCATTCATACTGACCCGTTCACGATTTGTTGAGAATTATTTTGTAAGGTTTTCGGTTTGCATCGGTCATACCCCGTTATACTATTCCCAGAAATTGGGATGTTTGTCACGAGAGCGTTGAATTACAGAGTGAATTTCATCTACAAGCCATTGCGGACTGCCAGACTGGATAGCTTTATACACGTTTGTGCGATCAACGCGATTGCCTTGCGGGTTGGTAAGCGTTCGTACCCATTCGGCAATGCTATCCACGCCTTCGAGCCGCAATGCTTTCTTTAAATCGTCAAGTGAAACTGTTTTTGTCATAATTTTTCAATACGTTCACGGTGTGTGAGTCACGAACTGTGAGTAATGTAATCAGGAGTAACTGATTATGTCAAGTAAAAAATCAGCCATACCAGATATATCCAAGCGAATATTGTCGCTAAGTGCTTCGTACGCAACGGATAAGGCGTTTTTGGAAGCCTGCGAAATCAGCAATCATTCGTTTGTTACTGATTTGAGAAAGGGGCGTGTAACTTCACCAGGTCCGGAAACTTTAGCACTAATTGTGCGCGGGACGGGCTGTTCTGGGACATGGCTGCTAACCGGGAAGGGTGAAATGTTCCCGCCGGAGCCGCGGGACAATGCTAAGGCAGCAGCCGCGGAGCCGGAGGAACAATATATTGCTCACTTCAAACAGGCGATGCGTCTGATTGAGAACCTAGAGCAGCGGTCAGATGCGTTAACAGATATTGAGCTGCCCGGGGATCTGCCTCTGAAACTCTCTCGATTAACAACAAAGCTACTTGAAGCTCAGCTTGAAGGTAATAGTGATTAGGGTTTGCAGTGAAGATGGTTTTTGTCTTGGGAAACATACTGTCTCTCTGTTATGAATTATAAAGAAAGGTAATTGTACAATTCACAATTTGTGATTTAAAAAGAGGCGGACAATTTAGAACGAATACGCTTAACGGGTACAAATACTAATCAAGAACAAGAGACGATGAGAAAACTGTTATACCTTTCAATTGCTATCTGTATTTCATTTTCAGCTTGCAGCGATAGTTCTACAGAAACGGAACCAATACTTTGTAATAATGGATATTCCCAGGATGGGGAGTGTATTTGCGATGAAGGATATACTGGGACAACCTGCGGTGAGCAAGAAACTCCTGATGTAATAAATATTTCTGAGGTTACAGTTACTAGACTGCCAGACACAACAGATGATGGTGGTTCTTGGGACTTTTCTAGCGGCCCTGACATATACGTAGAAATATTAAAGGGTGATGAAATTATTTGGGAAAGTGATACCTATTATGAAAATGCTTCTGATGCATCTGACTACGATTTTGATTTAGATATTCAACTAACTGAGCCTAACGAGGAATACACCATTAATCTTTATGACTATGATGAATCTGGGTCTGACTTTATGGGAGGAGTTGTAAGAACACCCTACAATAGTGACAATGAATTTCCTGATAATATAACCTTTGATGCGGATGGTTCAGTAGCTTTTGAAATTTCCGCATCCTATGCATGGTAAAAGAAATACCTTTTGTGATTAGGGCGGGCAAATTTATAACGAATACGCTTAACGGGTACAATTATTAATAAAATTAACCAACAAATGAGAAAAACGACTACGTATCTACTTGTAATTGGAATCGTCTTAACGTCGGGCTGCGCTACTATTTTTAAGGGGTCGGAGGCTGATATTCGCGTAACCAGTTCGCCATCGAATGCACGTATTTTGGTGGATGATGTGACGGTCGGGGCCACGCCTGCTACGGTAAGCCTGGACCGGAAGGAGCAGACGATAAAAATAAAGAAAAAGGGTTTTGATACGGTACCGGTAAAGATTGACAAGAGTTTCGACTTTGCTACTACGGTATTAGGGAATTTCGTTTTTGGCGGGGTCATTGGGATTGTCGTTGATCTTACTACGGGGGCGGCCTACAGTCTGGACCCGGCAGAGGTTGATGTCACGTTGGCTGATATGCGAAATACTGGGATTATTGACAAGGAGCATTTAAAAAGTGACGGGGAGCTGCATGTTGTGTTAATGACAAAATCCGAATTACAGCAGATGAAAGACAATAATTAATTTTTTTAGAACTGAGTTCTAATGACCGATTTTAGGCCAACTCTTATTTACAGTGCTCAAGTGCCGTTTGAGGGGTTTTCAACTAGTGCTTGGGTACACTTTTGGGTACAATTTTGCGATGATGTTGCGTTTATAGGCTCTGAAAGCCCAATAACGATAGACTGGGGGTCGAGGGGTCGCTGGTTCAAATCCAGTCGTCCCGACAACGAATGGAACCCTATGGCGGTTTAGATGCTGCTATAGGTTTTTTTTGAGCCTTTCTTAATTCAAGCAATAAAATAGACAATTGTTACGCCATTGTTACGGAGATGCTCTCAACCAAACGGAAGAAAACCGATATCCATTAGAAATAGCTATTTGAAATTGGGATATTACGGCTTGTTGATTCTTATCGATTTAAATAAGAGCATATGGCAGTTACCGAAGAAGATCTGAAAGAGTTATTTGGGGCGGAAAAAGCAGACACCGATCCCTCTGAGGAGGAATTGGAATTCTTGGAAAAACGGTCTCAAATAGAGACTGATAGTTTTCCCCTGCTTAGTATTGATCAATATGAGCGCAATTACGAGCAGTTCTGTAAGTATGGGCTGGAAGAGAAAATGCTGAAAAGGGTGGAGCCTCATATTCGATACCTGAGTCGCTTTGAGCCTAAAGAACTGCTGGGAAGTACGTTCTATCAACAGTTTAAAGATGAGAAAATCGTTCGACAGTATGTTGAGGAAAATATAACCCTCAAACAACAGACGTCAGATGAATGACGATGGGGGATTTGTTGGTTTCCTGCGATTTTTGCCCGTATATCTTGTTGCAAGAATACCAAGGTACTTAATTACGACGCAGAGCATCAGCGTGAAATGAAACAATGAATGGCGGTGGGAGGAACCCTAGTCTTTCTACTATTTTTCCTCTGAATTCCATCGTGCAAAAGCATGCTAAATTAATCTTCAGCTTTGATAGCTTCTCATGAAAATTCAGACCACAGCACAGGTTACTAATCTTATTATTGATGGTGAGCAGGTGAAATTGGACTCGGCCCATGATATCGAGCTCGAATTCTCGGCCATCGACACCGGTGGGGCATTTCGGGATCCCATTCTTGATTTCAGCTTCCGTATCCCCCAACAAAAGTGGGAAGCAGTTAGCCGGGAAGATAGGCACGAGTTGGAGCTCAGGCTGTCTGACCCTGACGATGAGAGTCGGACAACGAATTTTTCGTATGAAGGGGCGTTGGCTGCCACTGAGGATCACGATATAGAGGCCAACGGCCGGTTGAAGGAGGAGCAGCTCAGCCGAGAGGTTATTGGCTTTGTTCTGCAGCTGCTACGATAGCTAGAACTCTTCGCGCAAGATCTTGCGGCTGCGGTATTTGAGGTAGCGGTCTTCTACGAGATGGGTTGAACGCGGTTCGGCATCCAGAATGTATTCGAGTTGTTTTCGGGCTTCTTCATCGCGGTTAAACTCCAGCAAAATCTGTGCATAGAGCATTCGGTTCGTGGGATGATCAGGGGCTACCTCCATGGCTTTTTCGACGAGCTCGAGGGCGCGGTCGTCGGAGGGCCATCCCATAATGAGGGGGATGTGCGGGGAATGAAAATGTACTTGTGCAAGGATACGATATCCGCCACCGCCCTGGTAGGTTGGATCCAGTTTGATGATCTCTTTGCAAATCTTCCTGAGTTTTTTGGCGATGCCATTGGTTGCTGCCTGTACAAATCCGTGGACATCGGCCCATCGCCCAACATTAGCACCATACCAAAATTTGATGGGCACTGATTTTGGGAACCGTTCCATCATCCGTTCTCCCAGGGAGAAGCCTTTGTCATAAATGGCCTTTTGCTGCTCTTTGCTCATCCCGGTGTACATGGCTTTGAAATAGTAGGATTGCAGCAGGTAGGCGACGGATTGCTCGGGCTGAATGTTTTGGTCAAGGGCCGTCTGAAAGGCCTCGATAGCTTTGTTGATGTTTCCGGAATCAGCACGGAAGGAATCGGCATGAGCGCTGCGCAGCTTGTAATATTTGAGTCCCTGCTCATAAGGGTTCTGGCCTACGGCATGTCCGTGCAGCATAGCCAGGATAAATCCACAGAGAGTGTATCGTATCATGGATTTGGCAGTGGGATAAGGGACAGTGAAGGGTTTAGCACTCATTAATTTATGTCAAGGTTTTAATCACCGTTAGCGGTTTGCGTCTCTTTGTGAGTAAAAGTATGGCATATTCTGTCCCCGATCGCAAAAAAGATGTCAATGGTTATGTTGCCCGGAACATTTAGATGCATTTCAGCTTTAACTAGTTGTGAGAAATTTATTTTTACATGGAGGTAGATATGAAAATAGCAGGCTATGTGTTATCAATCGGTGGGGTTATTGCCCTTATTTATTCGGGTATTAACTATCTCAATGAATCGGAGAGTTTTAGCATGATGGGCGTTGATTTTGCTGTCAGCAAAGGCGATCCGATGCCGATTGTGATATCAGTAATTGTGTTAGTTGCTGGAATAATGATTGTGAAGGCTTCAAATAAGAACTAATTCGAGGAGGTTGCCATGTTACGGTGGAGTATTACTTTTTTGGTGATCGCGATAATCGCAGCGGTGCTGGGATTTGGCGGAATTGCCGGAACGGCCGCCGATATTGCAGAGATCCTGTTCTATGTCTTTATTGTGTTATTTGTACTGTCGCTTATTTTTGGCAGACGATCGGCTGTTTAGCAGCTATTTGCGGAACAATATCAGTCGGGTTCGGTTAGAACAGTAAGTAAAATGTTGTCAATACAGAAAGTGGCGCTACAGTTGGTTATTGGGGATAATCCCTAATAAAATGTTGAAAATGTTATGTATATCATCGATCACGACAAGCAGATTGCCCTCATCCGCGAGATGAAGCAGCTTCGTCAGGATAATAAGAATTACGAAGTGTATTACCATCATCCCTTCACGAATCAGATGTGGAAAAGTTTTTTTCCACAAGCTGATGGCGAAGAGTTGGGACCCAAGGTGCTCCGTCACGAGCCGGTGACCTCGGATATTGATGAGCGTTTGAATATTTGCTTACGTTCAGGGGCTCCCGAAAATGCTATCGGTTTGGGGATTGAGTGGTCGGCCAAACCTGAGTTGTGGACGTCGATCATTCGGTCAATGGAAAAAAACTATTCGCATTACGATCGTACGCAGCTTAAACTCCTTTTGGATAACCTGCAGCTTGATGAAGAAAAAGTGGGTCTGCCGGTTGACCAACCGCAACAAGAAACGAAACCGGAAGTGTCTGCCGATTTAGTGGACGACTTGATCTGGCGGAGCCGTAAGATCCGCATGAAGCGCTTTTTTGTTTTTGGCTGATGTGTGGCCAGCCATGGTTTGTGGCTGGCTCTAGGTAAAATGCTATTTATGAATCCATTCCATCAAATTCCTATCTCACAGATTCGATAACCGTTTCCCTTCGATGAAAGAGACTTTATATGGTGTCAGGGCTAGATTGAGACCTGAGAAAGGACCAACTCCCCTTTAAAAGAGGGTTGGTCCAGCTTAGGTTTTGCTGGAGTGTTAATCATAAGAATTAACCTAAGATAACCCAGTGAGTGCTGCGCTTTTCTCCCAGAGCTGGGTTGTAAGCTCATCATCATAGGCAATCGCAGCCGGATTGCTCTCCTTCTTGTTGCGGAAATACTTCCCGTTTTGGGATATTACGTTATCGGCCGTAGCTAGGTAAACACTTGTTGCAGCACCTGATTTCGGCGATCGCATAAACGGACTGCCAATCCAGTAGAAGAACTTCATCATCCAGCTGGCGTCCTCGGCCAGTTGCGTGCGAACCACCCCAGGATGCAGGCTGAAGGTGGTGATGGAGGTGTCCTTTGTTCGCTTGGCCAGCTCGTGGGTAAACATGATGTTGCACAGCTTTGACACCCCATAGGCACGGGTGGGCGAATAATTTTCTTTGAGCTGTAGGTTGTCGATGTCGAAATTCCGAGCCCCCATCCGGTGCACTTCTGATGAGACATTGACAACACGTGCATCCGGGGCTTTTTCCAGGTGATCGAGCAGGAGATTGGTAAGCAGAAATGGCGCCAGGTGATTGATGGCCAGCGTCTTTTCGATGCCTTCGATCGTTTCTTCTCGCTCATCGGCCATGATACCGGCATTGTTCACCAGAATGTCAATGTGATCAAACTTTTCTGTGATGTTTTGTGCTAGTTCCCGAATGTCGTGTTGCAGGGCCAGGTCTGCCAGCATAATTTCCAATCCGGAGTGGCCGGTATCGGCAACAAGTTCCTCTTTGGCTTTTCGGGCGCGTTCTTCGTTGCGGCAGACCATCACCACGTAGGCGCCTTGGCGGGCAAATTCGCGAACAGTTTCTTTGCCGATGCCTGAATTGGCGCCCGTCACAATACACAATTTGTTGGCTAGATTCATATTATGGAGAGGGCTTGGGAGAAAATCTTTAATTCAGATTGTTATACAAAGAAGTTAACTTTAGGCGTTTATACAATTAGTTTCACGAAACGAAAACGATTCATGATTCAAGAATATTTAAATTCTGTTGAGAATTTCATTGTAGTTGGTGATCGCGTGTTGATTAAACCGCGTGATATGGAAACCCGTACCCAAAGTGGGCTTGTGTTGCCAGCTACGGTTAAAGAAAAAGAAGACATTCATAGTGGATATGTGGTTAAGACTGGGCCGGGGTATCCGATTCCCAGTAATGAAGTTGACGAAGCGTGGAAAGATACCAGCCAGACGAAATATATTGGCATGCAGGCCGAAGAAGGCGACCTGGCGATTTTTATCAAGGATAAAACCCACGAGATCGAGTTCGAAAACGAGAAGTATTTAATCTGTCCCCATGCAGCTATTCTACTGTTGATACGCGAGGACATGACGTTGTAGTAATTAGCTTTTCGCTACTGGTGCAAGTTGAAAACGTTTGGCAGATTATTTATCTGCTTTTGGTGTTGAAAATTGATTCATTGTATTGCAGTCACGGAATTATTTTGGTGCGATTGGTTTTTTTGGTCAGTGATATTCAATTAACTGTTAACTAAATTTCGAGATCATGGATCGTCGCCAATTTTTACGCCGTTCATCACTACTTGCAGCTGGAGCTGCTCTTCCGTTTACTAATCTTTTGGGGCGTGCATCCGGCAATTTTACGGAGCTTCGTCGCAATGTCGGCTATTTTACCGAACGGGGAGGCACCATTGGTTGGCTGGCATCCGAAAACGCTATGGCGGTGATTGATTCACAGTTTCCGGAGACCGCCAGGAATTGTCTTAACGGGCTGCGAGACAAAAGCGACCATCCGCTGGATCTGTTGATCAATACGCATCACCATGGCGATCACACGTCGGGAAATCCCATATTTAAGGGGATGGCTGAAACCATGACAGGTCACGAGAACGTGCCTAAACTGATGAAAAAGGCCAACGAAGAAAGCGATGAGGGCGAACCCAATACGGCTTATCCAACGACCACTTACGCTGATAGCTGGCAGATGGATCTCGGTGATGAAAAACTCCATGCCAAATATTACGGTCGAGGTCACACCAGCGGCGATTCGGTAATCTACTTCGAGAAAGCCAATGTCGTCCATATGGGCGATCTGGTATTCAACCGGATGAATCCCTATACCGATCGGCCGGCAGGCGCGTCCATCATGAACTGGATTAAGATCCTGGAGACGGTAGCCAGTGAGTATCCCTTGGATGCAGTGTATATTTTTGGTCACGGCAAACCCGAGTACGGCGTGACGGGAAGCAAGGAAGACTTGGAGGTAATGCGCGATTATCTATCCGCCATTATTGAGTACGTGCAGCAAGGCGTTGACAAGGGACTATCCAAAAAAGAGATTACCGACAAGAAAGTGCTCGATGGATTTGAGAACTTTCTGTACGCTGATTTCTGGACCTTGCCCGACAATCTTGGCGTTGCCTATGAAGAAGTAACCCAATCCTGATATGGCTGACCAACAAGCTTCTGCAACTGTAAATACCACAGACGACGAACCGCGACGATGTGCCTACTGCGGGGCTGAGGCGCCATTGGTATGGGTGCACGGACACGGTCAGTGCTCGAATTGCGGTATTAACGTACAGGAGTGCTGCCAGGGCGAAACCTGCCGGACGGAATAATTGCCATTTTCATTCATCAGATGACAAACTCAGTCATCAGATGAAGGCTAATTCCTAATTTGGATTCTGGGTCTGAAGCCTGATGAGTGCACCAGCAATGGGTGTTTGTGCCCCGTTTCTAAATCTAGTCACAATGTTCTACGTTGCGACCATGTCCTCATTTCGAACAGTTACCAGTAAACTCATCCGACTGGACGAGTTTTCAATCCGTCCTATAAAGACCGCTTTTTTAATTTTATGTCATCCTCAATTTATTTCAGGATCTTTTATTATTTGCGCAAAACGAAGATTCTGAAACAAATTCAGAATGACACGAGTGCTTTGGTCGAGTTTGATTCTTTTCTCATTACTATACGCTGCGTGGTAAAGCTCACACTCCTCTAAATCTGGTCATAATGGTCTGTGTTGTGACTGATATACCGTATCATCATTGCTACGCGGAGCATCGGAACGAGATAAGGATAGTTATTAGCCTTGATGTATAATAGGAAACGTTAGTATTTAATAGACCGTGTCATTTCGAGCGTAAGCGAGAAATCTTTGTTTATCTATGTTCCCAACGTCTTCCTCCGATCGAGATGATTAATTATGGATGGCGCGAGCTTCGACTCATCAGATCACAACCCCAGTGATTAGATGAGGTTATTTCCCAAGCTCGCTGCTCGAAGTATCAACACTTTAACAAGATTCTAATAGTGTATTAGGCAAAAGCTTCCTGCTCAATTGAAAAGACACGCTCACAGAGTGCCAGCTCATCAGGATTGTTAGAGGCAATAATCAGAAGCTTGTCGGAGGACTGAAACGAGCGGGCAATTTCAGCAATGAGTGATCGTCCCGCTTCGTCAAGATTCGAGCCCGGCTCGTCCAGTAGCAGAATATCAGGCTGATGAAACAGGGCAGAAGCCAACCGGAGCCGCTGCTGCTGTCCCGTTGAAAGTTTTCCAAAGGGATGGTCGGCTACATGCTCCAGTCCCACCTTGGCAATCCATTTAACAATTGTCACTTCAGCACTATTTTGATGTCGAATTTTAGCCAGAAATTGCAGGTTCTCGCGGCAGGTCAGCTCATTGTATAAGTTGATGTAAGGGGCGGAGTATCCCAGCTTTTGTTGAAAAGCATCGCGATCGAGCAGTTTTTCATTTTGCTGCCATTCCACTTTTCCACTGGTGGGACGCAGTAAATTACCCAGGCATTTTAGGAAGGTAGATTTTCCAGAGCCATTGGAGCCGGCAATGCCCAGCGACGATCCCTGGTGCTCAAAAGAGACATCCGAGAAAACCCTGTTCGGACCAAATGATTTTGAAAGCTGTATGATATTAAGTGAAATCATAGCCAAAGGTAAAAAGCCGAGGATTAATCCCAAATCATAAATGATAGACCAATCCCAACCAAAATTTCAAAAGATTCAAAGATTTAACATATTCATCTGTTCTTAGGTTGTATTGCCTGTCGTTACACAATATATTGCTCAACAATTTATGCAACGAACTATTCAGCAAATAACGCAACAACTAATCGATAAGCTGCCGGATAATAACCAATATTACCGGCTGGATGAGCTCCGTTCGTGGGGCTTCCCTTCGTTTATCGTTCAGCGAATACAAATTGAGCTCGAGCGCAACTTGGCCGAGTCGATGATTATCCCCAAAACTGATTGGGCCAACACCCAATCCGAAGCCGTGCAAACCGCGTGGCAGCAATTTGTGGATGCTATTCGGGCCGAAGCACGCTTGCCGGCCAGCTATGCTAAAACGGTGATTGAAACGGCCGTGGCGGATGTGATTGAGATGTTGGTGCAGCCCCGCAGGAATATCCCGAAGATTGTTTTTGACGGCGATGATCAGCTCAGCTACAATGAGGTATCCCAGCGGATGAAGCTGGTTGTGGTTTATAAGCACTTTTCGCAGCTCATTCCGCGATACATGCAAAAGAAGGAGCTTGAGAAACTCTCCAAAGAACGCTGTGCCAAAGTAATTGCCAGCGCAGATGATAAGTTGACCGAGCGATACTCCCCGCTGAACTGGGCACAGATGCTTGAGCCTATTTTCAAGCTGGTGGATGGAACTATCGACACCAATCTGCTGCGCTTGTTTTTTGAGGATAAGAAGAAGCCGCGTGTGGCACGCAAGTTTGATCTGATGAACGAAAGCCTAACCCGGGCTGAGCTAATTGAAGTGCTGTCATCACCCGACCTGCTTGATTTCGAAGGTTATGAGGATGAACAGTCTACCCTGTTTGAGGATCAGCCCGAGGCTGATAAAGGTACGGTTGAATTCAAAAATCCTGTTGAGGAAACCGAGAGTATCAGTGACCAAGAGGAAGATAGAAAGTCAGCACCAGCACCCGAAGACCAACCGCAGGGTTTGACCGGGAGCGAAAAGGATTCAGAAAGTGAAGCTGAAGAAGAAACAGAACCGACGCTCAATAGCGGGTTTACACAGGAAGAAGAAAAGCAGCAAACCGATAATGCAGAAGACGAGGACGATACCAGTGGTTCATTGAATGATGTGTTCAGTGATTTTGATGAGCAGGATCACGAGGATGAAGCTGGGGATACAGAACGTTTAGGTTCGCGTCAACCAGAGAAAGAGGAAGCCCAGCCCGCACCGGATAAAGAAGAGGAATTTGAGCAAGCAGAAGAGCAGGTGACTGAATCAACGGAGGAGGAAGACGAGCCTTCTAATCAGCAGGAAGAACCAGAATCGCAGGATTTTGATATGCCGCCCTCGGATAACGGGCAGGAAGTTTCTGACGGGGATAGCGATGAGGAAGAAACGCCCATCTGGATGCGCTATATGAGCGATGAAGAAATTGAGGAGTACCAAAAGGAGCAGCAGGAACAAGCCGAGCACGAAGAGCAACACGAACAGGTTGAGGATGAAGTGGAAGAGGGATTTATTGATGATCCGGTGATTGATCTGACTAACGAGGATGCCTCGGATCAGGAGAAAGAAAATCTGCGGAATATACTGAATAGCGATCGCGACCTTTTCGTGGAAGAGATTTTTCGCGGATCAGATCGCGCGTATGATGAAGCTGTAGAAGATATTGCAGCTTATAACAGCTGGCGTGATGTCAGTAAGTATATCGAGAAAGAAGTTTTTAAACGTAATTTAGTAGATATGTATTCGGAGGCGGCCGTGGATTTTACCGACCGGCTTCAGACGTACTTCTTAGAAAAGGAAAATCAAAGTAAATAAATTAGATGGCTTCGGATAAAAAAGTAGAACGGCTCAAGCAGAAACGTAAAGATGCTAAAAAAGGCGGCGGAGAAAAACGTATTAAAAAGCAGCACGACAAGGGTAAACTCACGGCACGTGAGCGCCTGGATTTACTGTTGGATAAAAACTCATTCGAAGAGATTGACCCCTTCGTAACTCACCGCAGCAAAAAGTTCGGTTTGGAGGATAAAAAGATCGCCGGTGATGGGGTCGTAACAGGACACGGCAAAATTCACGGCCGGCCGGTCTATGTTTTCAGCCAGGATTTTACGGTCTTCGGTGGATCTCTTTCTGAGACCCATGCCGAGAAGATTTGTAAGGTGATGGATATGGCCATGAAAAACGGCATACCCATCATCGGGCTTAATGACTCGGGCGGCGCGCGTATCCAGGAAGGCGTCTCTTCACTGGGTGGTTATGCCGAGGTGTTTTATCGTAACAGCATGGCTTCAGGCGTGGTACCACAACTTTCTGCGGTGATGGGGCCTTGTGCCGGTGGAGCTGTTTACAGTCCCGCGTTGACCGACTTTGTATTCATGGTCAAAAATACCAGTTACATGTTTGTGACGGGACCCAACGTGGTCAAGACGGTAACACACGAAGAAGTTACCTCCGAAGAACTTGGGGGCGCCAGCGCACACAGTACCAAATCAGGTGTTGCGCACTTTGCCGAAGAGAACGATGCCATTTGCTTGCAAGAGCTGCGCAAGCTGATGAAGTATATCCCACAAAATTGTGAGGAGAAGCCTCCGGAGGTAGAAGGTAAAGCGCCTGACAAAGCCAAAGCCGAAAAGCTGGACGATATCGTGCCCGATAATCCCAACAAGCCATACGATATTAAGGATGTTATTGAGGGCATTGTGGACAAGGATTCATTTATGGAAGTCCACGAGCACTATGCTGAAAATCTGGTGGTAGGCTTTGCCCGCATCGACGGGCGCAGTGTAGGTGTGGTAGCCAATCAACCGCTTTCGTTGGCTGGCGTACTCGATATTGATGCCTCGCTCAAAGGCGCTCGATTTGTTCGATTTTGTGATGCGTTCAATATTCCACTGGTAACGTTTGAGGATGTCCCCGGATTTCTGCCCGGCACTGATCAGGAGTGGGGTGGTATCATCAAGCACGGAGCGAAGTTGTTGTATGCATTTTGTGAGGCCACGGTGCCCAAGATGACGGTTATTACCCGTAAAGCCTACGGTGGTGCCTACGACGTAATGAACTCCAAGCATATCCGGGCGGATTACAATGTGGCGTGGCCTACGGCCGAAATTGCGGTTATGGGTCCGAAGGGCGCAGTCGAGATTATTTTCCGAAAAGAAATCCAAAATGCAGATGACCCCGAAGCCAAAGAGCAGGAGCTTACCGACTATTACAAGGAGGAGTTTGCGCATCCTTACAAGGCGGCCGAGCGTGGGTTTATCGATAACGTGATTCTACCCAGCGAGACACGAGAGAAGCTGATCCGTGCGCTCGAGGTCAGCGAAAACAAGGTGGATAATGTCCCCCAGAAAAAGCACGACAATCTACCGATCTAGAATTAGGAATTAAATATTAAAAATGGAAAATTAGTCCACTATGTTATCTGAACTTGTTTCAGGATCTAGTGGTTTAATAAGGTATTAACCTTTCAATTTTTCATTTTTAATTGATCGATTGTAATGGACTTGTTCAACGAGGATGCTGATTCTAGTTCTAAAGGGGATCAGCCGTCCGATTTTGTAAATCCGCATGAACCGCTCGCCACGCGTATGCGTCCCCGTTCGCTGGATGAGTTTGTGGGACAAGATCACATCGTGGGCAAAGGCAAGATGCTGCGCCGGATGATTGAGTCTGGTGTTATTGGCTCACTGATCTTCTACGGTCCGCCGAGCTCGGGTAAAACCACGCTTGCACATGTGATATCTCGGGAGATCAATGCCCAGTTTACCGTTTTGAATGCTGTGCTTGATGGGATTAAAGATCTGCGCCAGGTAGTGCAGAAGGCTGAGAAAATCCAGCAGATGAATGGCAGGAAAACCATCCTTTTTGTGGATGAAATCCACCGCTGGAACAAGGCCCAGCAGGATGCCCTGCTGCCGCACTTGGAGTCAGGGGTCATAACGCTGATTGGTGCTACAACTGAAAATCCCTTCTACTCGCTGGTAAGTCCCTTGCTTTCGCGATGCCAACTGTTTGAGCTTTACGATTTGACGATGGATCATGTACGTGCAATGATTGATCGATCTTTGGAAGATGAAGAGCGCGGACTGGGTCAAAAGAATGTGGAAGTTACTGATGCTGCAAAAAAACATTTGGCTGAGTTTGCCGGTGGAGACATCCGCAATGCCATTAATGCGCTTGAAGTAGCTGTTTTGTCCAGTGAAGCTGATGAGGATGGCATAATTCATATCGACCTGGATATTGCCAAAGAGTGTATACAGAAGCGGAGCGTCCGCTACGACGGCACGGGCGACGAGCACTACCATTTTGCCTCGGCTTTTATTAAGTCGCTGCGCGGCTCCGATGTAGATGCGGCACTCTACTGGATGGCAGCAATGCTGGAAGGAGGAGAGGATCCCAATTTTATTTTTCGGCGGCTGCTTATCCAATCTTCCGAAGATGTGGGGATGGCCGATCCACATGCATTGAGCCTGGTGAATTCTGCTCACGAAGCGTTTACCAAATGCGGCATGCCGGAAGGATTGTACTTTCTGGCTCATGCCTGTATCTACGTGGCCCTGGCGCCGAAAAGTAACAGCACGGGCGCTATCTTTTCAGTACGAAGTGAGATTCAGCAAAATGGGATTGGGCCGGTTCCACCGCACCTTCGCGACAAGACGGCCAACTCCAAGCAGTCGCGGTACCTGGGTGTTGAAAATGCGTCGGATGACTATCACTACCCGCATTCCTATGATCACCACTGGACGCCCCAGCAGTATTTGCCGGATGAGGTGAAAGACAAGGAGTGGTATGAGCCTGGTAACATCGGACGCGAGAACAAGCTTTGGGAGCGCTTGGAGACGATCAAAGAAGCCTACGCCAAGGCCCAGAAAAAATAAATTCTGATACACTTATATGACTATTCCGGATACTAAAAAGCGGGCCTTTCGAACCTCTGCTACAAGCAGAGTATATCTCGTTCCGATGCTCTGCGTCGGAACGATACAGTATACCAGTCGCAACGCAGAGCATTGTGACCAGATAGTATAAGTTTGTAGGACGGGTTGGGAACCCGTCCAGCCGGATTCTCAATTCGGCTTACATTCAACTCTACTTCTGTTGGTTGAATATTATTTTCCTTAACTGTTCCAAGTTTGTGACTTAGAATATCAATGGGATCTGTAAGCAGCGTTTTGTATTAGGTTGATTAAAAAGTCTTCATCTGATGACTGCTCTTGTCATCTGATGAATGAAAAGGCAAATCCTGGTACACTCATCAGGCTTCGGACCCATAACCCAGATGAGGATTGATCTTTTCATCTGACGACTGATTTTGTCGTCTGATGAATGAAGAAGCAATCTCTACTCATCAGGACGAATCAGGTTGCTTACTAAGAAAATGAGAGTCAGACCCTCTCAAGGCCTGACTCCCGACTTGATCAGCATAGTAGAATCAAATGCTATGAGGCATTATTAATATCGATTTGAAGCTTGTCTTCTTTTACCAGCGACAGCTCTTGCTCGGCATCCAGATCCAGCATATTTCGAGCTTCATCTACGCCAAAGAATTCGGGATAAGCCGTTGTGCCGTGTTCGTTTCGATCGAGACCTTTGAGCTCTTCTGATTCGGAGACACGGAGCCCGTGAGTCAGATTCACGCCTTTGAATACGGCAAAGGCTGCGGCTACCGTCCACCCAAATACAGCCAGAACGCCCAACGCCTGAATTAAAAGCTGGTACACGGATCCGCCGAAAAAGAGACCGGTAAACGCCGTGGTGTAGGGCGCTTGGGCGAAGAGGGCTACGGCCAGAGTTCCCCACATGCCGGCAAAACCGTGAACCGGGATCGCCCCGACGGGATCATCAATGCGAATCTTTTCGAGAAAGCGTGTGCCGTAAAACATGATGGAACCGCCCACCAGGCCGATGATAAGTGCGGAAGTGGGGGAAACGACGGCACAGCCAGCGGTTATAGCGACCAAGCCAGCCAGGGCACCATTCAGGGTATAGCCCAGGTCGGGTTTACCCACGTGGTACCAAGCGGTAAACATGGCCGCCAGAGCACCGCCGGCAGCGGCAATATTGGTGGTAACCGCGATACGGGCAAAAGAGAGATCGGCGCCCAGCGTACTACCGGGATTAAAGCCAAACCATCCGAGCCAGAGGATAAATACGCCCAGCGTACCCAGTGCTACGCTATGACCGGGAATTGCATTTACCTTTCCGTTAACAAACCGACCGATTCGAGGTCCTAACACATATGTCCCAATGAGTCCGGCCCATGCACCAACCCCGTGCACGACGGTTGATCCTGCGAAATCGTAAAACCCAAGGTCCGACAGCCATCCGCCGCCCCAGACCCAGTGTCCGACGATGGGATATATGACAGCCGTTATAAAGACAGTGTACACAAGATATCCCGTGAACTTTGTCCGTTCGGCCATAGCTCCGGAGACAATAGTAGCCGCGGTTGCTGCAAACATAGCCTGGAAAAACCAGTCAGCATACATCCAGGTATTCAGTGTTCCATCTGCCATGACAGCCTCCGAAAGGAAAAAATTGCTGAATCCAAACAGCCCGAGGATGTCGTTGCCGTACATTAGCGAAAAGCCGACGGCCCAGAACACAATCGTACCAATCGCAAAATCCATCATATTTTTCATCATGATGTTGGCTACGTTTTTGGCACGGGTAAAGCCGGTTTCAACCAGCGAGAATCCTGCCTGCATAAAAAATACCAAGAAGCCGGCGATCATAATCCATAGCAGGTCAGCAAAGGTTTTATCTCCTGAAGGATCTAGTGTTTCCAGCGCGGATCCGAGGGTAACACCATCACTAGCTAGTCCAATTTTAGGTATTAAAAACACCAACGCGCCTATTACAAAAGTTAGTTTAGCAATCTTGGTCATCAGCAGTAATTAATTAGGTTATTGATTAATTATGCCTTCAATTATAATCCTTTTAAAATAAAATGCAAAAATAAATAAGTATAAATATCATTTTTAAATTAAAAAGTAATGGTGTAACCGGTTACAGGTTAAGATTTCAAGCGAAGATCAATGCGTGGAATGATTTTGCGATAGAAATGGTATCTTTGGTGATAGAACTGAAGTCGATAGCAGAACTTTTTTATGATTGACCTACAAATTATAAGCGGTACCGATCGTCCCAATTCCAATGCCCTTCGGGTATCAGCATATTTGCAGCGGCAGTATCAGCAGGAAGGAATCGACGCTGGTATTATTGATTTACAGGATTTTCCCATAGAACAGGTAAGTGGGGGAAGGTACGGGGAACATTTACCTGAGGTGGATGACTTTGTTGGCCAGGCTGTTGAAGCGGACGGGTTGGTAATGGTGTGTCCGGAATACAATGGAGGGTATCCGGGTATCTTAAAACTGTTTATCGATTATATGCCTTTCCCGGGCAGTTTGGATAAAAAACCCATTGCCATGGTAGGGGAGGCCAATGGGGCGTTTGGGGGACTTAGGGCCGTTGAGCAGTTGCAGCAAGTGGTAGGATATCGCAATGCGCATGTATTTCCCGAGCGCGTATTTATCTCCCGGGTGAATGAGAATTTTGACGAAGAGGAAGGCATCAAGGATCAGCTGCAGCAGGAGCTGTTGGCTTCGCAGATTACTCATTTCCCACAGTTTATTCGTGATTTGCAGCAGGATGAGTCGTTGGTTTCTGACTAATGTTAAATGTTAGCAGAACTTACATCTGATGACTGATGAATGAACAAGGCCCAAACGCTCATTGCTGGTGCACTCATCAGGCTTCGGACCCATAACCCAGATGAGGATTGCTAACTGTTTCAAGTTTGCAACTTGGAACAGGTTATATCTAATATGTTGCAAAGATGTTTATTGGCACAAGTTACAAACTTGCGCCAGTGTGGGGAGGATTCTGTAATCATTACGTTTGGCTGGTGGGATAATTCTGATGGTCCTTCACTTTTCGATGCAATTTCCAGATGAGGCACCGGTACAGAATTATTCTTCTCATCCGTTCGCACTTCGTACAGAATCCAATGTCCGGCTTAGAACCGTGAAGTTGGAGATAGAATCCCGATGAGGGTTAATCTTTTCATCTGACGACTGGACTCGTCGTCTGATGAATGAAAAGGGGACAAACGCTCATTGCTGGTGCACTCATCAGGTTTCAAATCCAGAACCCAGATGAGGTTGGCTCGGATGAGGATTTTAGCTCATCTTGAGCATGTATCCTACACCGTGCAGGGTCACAAGATACTTTGGGTCATCGGGATGCTCTTCAATTTTCGACCGTAGCTTGGAAATATGCACATCCACCGTACGGGTATTGGTGCTAAATTCGTATCGCCAGACGTTCTCAAGCAGGGCGTCGCGTGAGACCGGCTCGTTGGAGTGGGCAACTAGGTAGCGGACCAGCTCCACTTCGCGGGTAGTGAGTTCCAGCTCTCCTTTTTCAGGATGTTCGACTTTGGCATTTTTTAAATCCACATGTATCGGATCGAGGTCTACTTCATTGATAGGAGTCATATTAGAGTATTTATCGGATCGGCGAAGTCGCGCCTGAATACGTGCCAGCAGCTCTTTAACGCCGAAGGGTTTAGTGATATAATCATCCGCGCCGATATTGAGACCGGTCACCTTGTCAATTTCCTGGTCGCGGGCTGTTAACATGATAATGGGAAAGGTATAGTTCATGCCTCGTACTTTGCGACAAACATCGTAGCCGCTCATGCCCGGCAACATAAGGTCTAGGATCATGAGATCGGGATCTTCCCTCTTAACGATATCCACCGCCTTGTCGCCCTTTTTGGCAACGAATACCTGGAAGTCTTCATTTTCCAGGGTATCCTGGAGGGTAAAGACCAAGCTGGGTTCATCTTCAACAATTAGAATTTTTTTGGATTCAGCTGACATATTCAGATTCTTCTTTTAGTGACTCAGATCTAATTTCGGAAGGTACGGTATCTTCACCGGATGATGGTTCTTTGGACTCATCCAGCGCTGGGAATTGGACAATGAACAGGGATCCCTCTCCGGGTTCACTCTGTACCTCAATAGTGCCTCGATTTAGTTCAACAAGATTCTTGACGATCGATAACCCTAACCCATGTCCCTTTGTTTTGGCCGTCAACGTATCTTCAGCGCGATAAAACTTATCAAAAATCTGTGACATATTTTTCCCGCTCATCCCAATGCCGTGATCTTCCACGCGAAGTTCCACTTGTTCCTCGTCGCTCTGCAGGCTGATGCCCAGATATTTCTCCTCATCGCTATATTTGACGGCATTTTCCACGAGGTTGCTCAGGATAGTATCAAAACTGTCCACATCCACCATCACTGTGGGGATACGTTCGGCAATATTTACGTCGATGGTAAAGCCTTTGTTTTCGATATAGGTGCGGTGTTCATCCAAATACGAAAGTACCTGCTTTCTGATGTTGACCGGTTTGGGTTCGATAAGTGATTGTCCCGCGTTAGCTTTGGCAACATCCAGCAGCTTGTCGATCATCTTGCGCAGCCGCACCGCTTCATTATAGATATGAGTGCCGTAATTCTTGAGCCTGTTTTCATCCTGGACGCGTCCGTCCGCCAGGTTTTCGCCCGCTGCCTGCATTACTGAGAGCGGCGTTTTAAGCTCGTGGGTAACATTGGCCAGAAAATCAGTTTGCCGCTCGGCCAGCGCTCGTTCTTTCTGGGCAGATATAAATAGAAACACCAGAGCACCCAACAGCAGCAACATGGCAGCGCCGAGGATCACCAGATTTTTGACCAGCGATGCATTGGAAGTGGCTACTGTTGACTTGTTAGTGAAGGCTACCTCCATTTTCCAGTAGTCAAAGAAATCCGGAAAGTTCTGCTCGAACTGTATCTTTTCTCTATCATAGGTGAGGCTGGTATCGCTGCTGGCAATAATTTCGTTGTTGGTCCAGTCGCGCAGCCACACGTTTAGCCCCGACTGTTCCGGAGTGCCGAACTTCTCGGCCAGCTTTCTGGGAAGAAAACTATTTCGGAGAAAATCCTGGTTGAATGGCATAATCAGATAGCCGAAGATCGAGTGGGCCGATGGGTTGACCAGCACAATGGTGAGACTACGATGGGAATCAAAAATGACCTTATTGTTATATCGGTAGTCGCTGATCAGACTCTTCATCTGGGTACGGGCAATGCCCATCCCGTCGCAGACCACTTCCGTGTAGTTGGCATCAGGCCTAAATTGATCATCAGTGGGTTCGTATTCCAGAATGGGGTCGCGCTGTTGGCAGGCATCCGATCCCGAGGGTATAAAGTAGATGTTTTTGTACATCGAGTCGGTGGCTGCTTTATTTAGCAGCTTGGTAATGTCTTTGGTGAACTGACCGGTCTCCTGGAAATGGTCTTGCAAACGCTTGATATCGGTAGAACTAAGGCCGTAAAACTGTTTGAAAAAGCGGTAACGGATTTTGTCGGTAAACTCGGCGATCTGCAGTTTTTTGTTTTCCCGGTCCGACTCAATAGCATTTTCATGGAGAGCATACAATGAATATACGTTCATTCCTGTGATACCCAGGATGGCGATAACGCCTGCCGCAAGTAGTATCCATCGAAGAGAACCGTAACGCTTCATAATAGGTAGTTAGCTGAAGTGTACTAATCGATATAAGGTAAGAAAATTATAGGCCTTACAAATTTTAAGGGGTGATATTTTTACGGATTTTAAAAGCTCATCCCTAAAATAAGAAAAGGGCACCCAGAAAGCGCCCTTTTCAGAAGAAGAATTAGCAATTTTATTTTTTCCACCGATTGTTTGAACGGTTGTTATCGGGATATTTTCGATCGGGATCAATAACCACTTTGGATACATTGCCATCAACCATAAGAGTCGCTTGCGTAGCACCTTGCAGCCACTTCTCAACAGGGATGGTGCGGCTAACGGTAGAGCCGTCGGCCATCGTAATTACAACCGTCGCGGGCATGGGCACCTGTCCGTGATCTTCAATTACAATGCGCGTTCCATCTTCTGTGGATGTTACGCTGCCTACTGCCTGATCAAGCGTCCAGGTCTCATAGTACCAGGCTCTCCAGAACCAGTCGAGATCACGTCCGCTTACATCTTCAAAAGTATTAAACATATCCCAGGGATAGGGATGCTTATACTTCCAGCGGTCAAGAAATTCGTGATAGGCTTTCTGGAAGGTTTCTTTGCCGAGCAGATTTTGTAACACTACTAGCATCGAGCCCGGTTTGGAATATGACGCAACTCCATAGGCGTAGCCGTTGTAATGATGGTCCGACCAGCGCATGATGGGTCCTTCGGCATCAGTGCCGGCAATGCGCAGGTAACTCTGAAATTCGTTTTGGATATAATTTTGCCCGTTGGGATAATATTCCGTTTCTGCCATATTCTCGTTGAAGGTAGTGGTGCCTTCATCCATCCAGGCGAAGCGTCGCTCGTTAGTGCTCACGGTCATGGGCATCCACATATGGGCCAACTCGTGAACAATCACGCTGTACAGCGATTCCGGTTGTCGTCCCCGGTAGGCGCCAATGAGGGTCATCATGGGATATTCCATGCCGCCGCCGATGATGCCGCCACCTTCGACGGAGGTCATGTGCGGCCATGGATACTTGAGTCCAGTAAATTCAGAGAGAAAGTCGATGGCATCGCGGGTGAATTTGGCCCCGTGTTTCCAGAGAGGCGCCGAGCTGCGATAAATAGCGTTGATATGTACAAAATTGTCCTGCCCATCGCCATCACGGTCGCCAATATCGGCCCGGGTGGCATCCCACTTTGATTCTTTGGTGACGCTGAAGGCGAAGTCGCGCACATCTTCGGCCTTGAAGTTCCAGGTGACGGTCCCATCCTCTGTGGATGGGGTGACATTGCCAAAATCGTCTTCGGTAACGACGTGCATCACCGAGTCGCTCTGGTGGGCGGTTTGCAGTCGCTGGTAGATCTCATCTTTGAGTACCTCGTCGCCGTTGGTCAACCGGCCGGTTGATCCTACCATCCATTGTTCCGGCACGGTGATGTCCACATTGTAGTTGGCAAAGTCTTGATAAAATTCGCCGTTTCCAGTAAAGGGGTCAGTCATCCAGCCGATGACATCATCATAGACGCGCATCTGCGGGTACCAGTAGCCAATGTAAAAAAGGTTGCCTTTGCTGTGACCCATGCGTCCGCTGGCACCTTGCTGGGGGATCTTGAAATTCCACTTGGTCTGGATGGTGACCGAATCGCCGGGAGCTACCGGTTGGGCGGGACGCAAATACAGCAGCGTGCCATTTATACCGTAGCCGCTTTCGTCGTCCTGGGATTGAAGGGGCGTCAACTCTGAGTTGTTTAGTGCCAGGTGCTCCAGGTTTACGCCGCCGGTGATTTCCGAGCTACGCGTTCGAACTACGCCCTCCTGATGGAGGTTTTGGCTGAGCTCCATATACAACTGATCGAGCGTATCGGGCGAATTGTTGTAATAAGTGATGGTGCCGCTGCCTCTCAGCAACGTATCGGAGGGGATAACTTCAACATCCATATCATAGCGGGCGCGCTGCGTCCAGTAATTTTGGCCCGGCGTCCCCGACATCGTACGGGTTCCATTGTCGATAGCATTATAAAAGCCGTTGGGAATTTCGTTGCTAATGGGATTGGCAACCAGTCGGTTCATCTGAGATGGCCGCTTGTGAGGCGGCTCATCCGACATTTGCTGAGTGTCTTTTGATGGGGTTTGCTCTTGTGCCGTTTGTTGTGAGCCGGCACACCCAGATAGGATCAGAGCAGCAACAAATAGCGGTAATGTCAATCGTTTAAGGTAGGCAGAAATTGGTAACATAATGTATTTCTGTTTATCGTTCCGATACATTAATAATGAAATGTCCTGTTAAAGATCGGTCGCGAAATGCTTTTGGATGGACTTTTTCAAGTCCTCGAACTCAATCGGTTTGGTCAGGTAATCCAGATAATTGGTTTCCTCAGCGCGATCTACATGGTAGGGATCAGAGTTACCGGTGATATAGATGACCGGAACCTCGGAGAACTCGCGTATCTGGAGCATGGCTTCGATGCCGTCAATTTCACCTTCCAGCGATATATCCATCACAATAAGATCCGGATCTATTTTTTTAGCCGTTTCGATAGCCGTTTTGCCATAAACAAGTTCGCCCTCTGTTTGAAACCCCAGCCGTTCGAGGTAACTTTCGTATAGCAAGTTGAGAATTAGATCGTCCTCAACAATTATGACTTTTTTCTTTTCTTCACCCATATAAACGAATTATCAATTTTCTGATAACGTGTTTAAGATAGCAAAATAGAAGTATAAGACAATTCCTTATTTATATCTGTTGAACCAGTGTTCAGCGTTTCAGGCTGTTTTTCTAAGCCATTAAACAAATATTTTATATCAGGAAACTTGCATATCACAAGTGTTATATTCAAGAGGCTATTGCTTTGGTGCTATTACAGATTTGGTGAGCTTCCGGATCTTTTGATTGACCAGCTGAGAAATCCTCCTCATCTGGATTCTTGTCTGGTGAAGCTTGATGAGGATTAGCTCTCTTCATCTGATGACTGGGTTTGTTCTCCTGTGCATAAAGGCCAACTACGCCGAAGTGGCTAAGTAGGCTGTGCTTCGGAAGAACAGGTCATCTGGTGAATCAAAAAGGCTGCCTAATTTACTGAATCTATGCTGTTTCTGGATTCGGATGAGGCATTTGAAGCGGTTTAGCAAGTAGGCAATACCTTGTTTAAAGATATTGGTGTACCTTTTTTCTTGATAAAAAAGGTACTAAAAAATCAAGACAAGGATTCTGTAATCACTACGTTTGGCTGGTGGGATAATTCTGATGGTCCTTCGCTTTTCGGGGCAATTTTCAGATGAGATACCGGTACAGAATTATCCTTCTCACCCGCTTGCACTTCGTACCGAATCCAATGTCCGGCTTACAACCCAGAACTCGGATGAAGTTGGAGATTGAATCCCGATGAGGACTGATCTCTTCATCTGATGACTGGGTTTGTCATCTGATGAATTAAAAGACAGTTGCTGCCGGTTCACTCATCCGACTTCAACCCCAGAACTCGGATGAGGATATTCACCAAATATTTTGGATAGCAGAGGGATTTAATGCTTCCTGTGATTTCTCTTTGAACTGTTCTTGGTTTTTAAATTCCATCAGATCCATTCCTTGTTGAATATCTGGTAAATTGCCGTTTCGATATCCTGCATAGTCCAAATAGAAAGAATACGGCCAGTCTTTTAAATGATCTACTAGTGCAGCTCTCACTGGATTTTGGTGAATGTAATGGAAACAGGTTGGGATATAACTTCGGGCTGGATCACGTTTATGAACGAGGTATTTGGCTTTTGTGTGTGTTCGGAACAGCGAGCCCGATCGGTTATATCTCTTGTTTACAGCTTTTGTGTATGAGCTTAGCAGAGAACCAAGCTGAATGCTTAATTTATTATCCTGAGCCTCTTCTTCCGATTGCTGATAGTCAGTATATACTAAAAAATGAAAATGGTTTGGCATCAAACAGTAAGCAATAACTGTAAGCTCGGGTTGAAGTAGCTTTTGAGCTTTGGACAGAAAGAAAAGGTAATTTTCCTGCTCGAAGAATATTTTCTTCCTGTTATTGCCTTGGTTGTAGATGTGATAGTAGCGTTGGGCTCTGAATTCCATAGTATCCCTCTTGAATGTTCTTTAAGAACTATGAAAACAAGTCCAGTTCAGATAAGCAACTATTTTCATATGAAAATAGGGAAACCCCCATTTCACTCATCAGGCTGCGGACCCAGAACCCAGATGAGGATAACTAACTGTTTCAAGTTTGCAACTTGGAACAGTTAGTCTTTCTACGCGAACCTAATGGCTGGAGATCCCGGGTCAGGGTCCCCCGAAATGTCGGGACACAGCGGGATGACACTGCTTTTATCTTAATCTGGCGCAAGTTTGTATTTTGTGACAATAATTGAAGTGTCACATCGAACGATCTTTGAAATGCGTGTGTCCTTTCACCTCCAGTTTGCTGATGCCGTGATCGATGGTCTCCATCCCAAAACGGTTGTTAATATAGTCCATGGCCTTGTGCAGGCGCTGTAGCTTGGGGTTTTCCTGGAAAAAAAGTTCAGTCTGGTCCGTCATGTGAAGCTCCGTTGTCCCAAGCATAATCGAGCGAAATTGTTTTCCCCGCTTTTTGCAGGCATAGAGCAGGGGCATTACTTTTTCGAGGCAGCTGTGCAGCACATAGTCGTCGAGGTTGGTTAGGCCCGGCGTGCGAAAAGAAAAGGAGAAACCTTCCTTTTCAGTACCCTGGAAGCGAACGGTACCGAAAAACTTATCTGCTTTCTTGCCATAGCCCCGCATCCGGTAGCAGACCTGCTTGACAGCCTTGGCAAATTCGCCGCCTACCTGCCACGGATCCTCGGTCCAAGTCGAGAAGGTGTGCCCGTACGAAACACGTTCAGGCACATAATTAGTATCGTCGTCCACTTTGGCGCGATCTTCGCCAGCCACAGTTCGCCAGAGCATCTTGCCGAAATAGTCTCCGAACAGCGTTTGAAATTTTTGGTAGCCTTCCTCAATGGCTTCTCCGATCGTGGAGATGCCCCGTCCTTCTATCTTTTGAAAGCGGCGTCGCCCGATGCCCCAGACGTTGTCCAGCTTCAGCGGCCAGATGTGTTCTTTGATTTTATCTTCCTCCACGAGTACCGTCAGTCCATCGGGTTTGTTCATATCTGAGGCCAGCTTGGAGTATGTTTTGGAGGTCGAAATGCCTACGCTGCAGTAGAGTTTTGTCTCTTCTAATATGGCTTTTTTGATGTTTGTGCCGAAGGCTTCCAGTTCTTCAGGGGATTCGCCTTTTTTCCAGGTGATATCCATAAAAAACTCATCCAGGCTGTACGCTTCCACATCCGGCGAAAAAGTGTCGAGCACCCTTTTTATGCGTTTACTGTAGGCGCGGTATTTCTCATAATCCACCTGTTTGAATACGATGTAGGGACAGAGCTTATACGCTTCCAGTGCGCTCATAGCCGTTTCTACGCCCAGCGCCCGTGCTTCGTAGGAGCTGGTAGCCACGATGCCCTTGACCGTACCGTCTTCTTTGCGCCATCCGCCCACGGCCACCGGCATGCCGTAGAGGTTATAGCAGAGCTGCTCAACCTGGGCATAAAAACAATTCATATCGATATGCACATACAGTCGCGATGTGGTACTGCGGTGCTGCATGTCAGAAGCCACGGTCTGATACCGGCAGATGTTGTGCACGTTTTTGCTGAGCTGGTAGTTGCCGGGATCAGGCATGTCCGGCCAATTATTTTCGGTATTCATGTTGACAAATAGGTCAGGGTTAATGTACATTATATGTACGTTTGTACATTATAGGAAATACCGGAAAGGAATCAAACAGGAGTGCGATATGAATAAAAGTGCGAAACAGCCAGACGAGCCGGAACCACTGATTGTAATCACCACCGTAGCATCGTTTGCTGACAACAAACGGCAGATTAACCGTCGGTTGCAACCAATCAAAATATTACGCCGCAATGGGAAAGTGCACCGGGTAAAGCAGATCCGAAAGTGTCATGAAGAGCCCGTCGGCCATGGACACAAGCAGATTCACATTACCTTACAAACCAAGAAAGATCTCTACATGGATATCGTGTTTGATACGCGCAAAGTGGGGTGGTTCCTGGTGTATGAGGGAGCCGGAATGACTATTGAGTGACGAGCTCCTAGTAGGGCGATTTGAAAATGCCTTTTTCATTCATGTGTCCCACATATTTGCCAAGAATACGTACTTCTTCAGATTCACCCGGCTCAATCACGATCTCATCATAGTCGGGATTTGCCGGTTCCAGCCGGAGCTGGTTGTCCTCCTTGTGTACGCGCTTGAGCGTGGTTTCATCCTCATAAAGCACAGCCCCCACTTCGCCGCTGCGCAACTCGGTCTTCGAAAGTAACACAAAATCTCCGTCGGTGATGTTCAATTCCTTCATACTCATTCCTTTTACCCGCAGGGCATAAATGTTTTCAGCATTGGGGAACAGGTGCTGGAATGTTAGTTCGCCCAGGTCCGACTCGATGGCTTCTTGCATAGATCCGGCCGTAATCTCCCCGAGGATAGGGATGGATGTGCCGTTTGGCTCGCCGCCCGGCCAGACGTCCGAAGGAGAAGTAAAGGTGTAATTTTCCGGCCCATCTTTCTTAAGGTATCCCTTTTTGACAAGGGCCCGGTGGTATTGCACCGAGCTGTTGGCGGATTTAAAGTCATTTAGCTCAGCCGCCTCCCGATGGCTTGGCAGGCGAAGATGTTTTTGAAAGAAAGAGACGAGGCTTTCGTAAAATTTTTCTTGTTTGGCTGTTAGCTTATCCATGTCAATAATATGTATATTCGTACATAATATAATTGTTATCAGCTACTTTTGAAAGCGGGCTGTTCATTCTTTAAGTCAAGAGAAAATGATTTCTCTAATTTATGGCGGAACATCCGTAGAACGGGAATCTTGCTCGTTCTTTTACCCTCTCTTGTTCTCTCCCTTCAAGGCAGGGAGAGAGAAGCTTTGTTCATATCTTTATCTCGTTAGTACGCTCTGCGTTGTATCGAATGAGACGGCCCTCACCCCAACCCCTCTCCCGCCGGCGGGAGAAGGGCTAAACCATGAAGTTGGTAAAGAAAATTCATATGTGGGGCACGTTCGAAACGTGCACTAGGTTCTGGAACTGGGATGGAATTTAGGGCGGGTTTATAACCCGCTTGCTGCTCTTCTAACCCACCCTAAATCCCAATCTACAAGCAGGGAGGGAGAAACTGAAAACAATTCCACAGATCCTGCCATTTTGAACCATGCCTACGCTCTGATATTTCGGAGATTTGGATAGGCAGGTGGAGTGAGAAATCTTTGTTTGGCGACCCATCCCCGGCCCTTCCCTAAAATTAGGGAAGGGAGAACACTGTGAAGCTGGCAAAAATGTAGGACGGGCATCGTGCCCGTTTCAGGTTATTAGGTGATTGAGTGAAAGAGCGATTAGGTAAAAGGTGATATCTTCATCTGATGACTGGGGTTGTCATATGAATCAAAAAAGCTTATAAACTCATCAGGCTTCAGGCCCAGAACCCAGATGAGGATTGATCTTTTCATCTGAAGACTGGACTTGTCGTTTGATGAATGGGAGAAGCAACTTCACTCATCAGGTCTGTATCCCCCCCTGCGCTATCCCAATATGCTGCGTCGATGTTGGCCAGACGTGGCTTCGAGGGTTAGCTTCGGAGGATAGTCGTCTGATGAATGAATAGGGCCTTGCTGGTGTACTAATCCGACTTCAACCCCAGAACTCGGATGAGGTTGGGTACAGAACTCAGACGAGATAAATATTTAAGCCCACCATTTCTGTCATTAACCCTAGATAGAAAAATAAATTTATTTTGTAACAAATCTCAGCCAGCCTACTCTTGTTTGAGAAAACAATAAAATTCATCAAAAAAAAAGACAAAAATTTGGATCAAGAGCGTGGACGTAGTATCCAGTTGCGTCCATCATAAACAAATAAAACCCGGATTCGGAGAGACGCTGCTTTGCCTTTCGCAAAACAGGCTCGGTACGGACCGGCTAACAACAACTAAAATAATCTACTATATGTCTCTAGAGTATTATCTAATCCCTAATCATATCACAGATAATCCCAACGACTATAGAGCTGTTAGCAGTAATTCCAATACGTATACTATTGAGGACGTTTACAAGCAAATGACCCGCGAAGGATCCACCGTTACCAAAGCGGAAGCCCTGGCGGTGTTCGAGGAAATCACGCAGGCTATATCAACCATTCTTGAGGAAGGCCATTCCGTGGTGACTCCATTGGTTAACATTTCATCAAGTGTGACCGGTGTTTTTGACGAAGAGGAGGATCAATTTGATTCTGATCGGCATAAGGTGCAATTAAATATTAATTCCGGATTGCGGCTTAAAGGCCTGCCGGCTTCCATACAGCCTACCCGCGTAGAAGGAACGGAGCCGGCACCGGATATCAAATATCTGCATGACAATGTATCGGAGACGCGCAGTGAGCTACTTACGCCTGAAGGTGGTGCTCGCATTAAAGGCTCTCAGCTCAAGTTTGATGAGGAAGATGACCAGCAAGGCATCTTTTTTATCGATACCCAGGATGGTACCGAACACCGGGTGGAGCGTTCTCCGCTGCGCAATATGCCGAAAGAGCTCATTTTTATGCTTCCCGATCTACCTGAGGGTGAATATCGGCTGGAAGTTCGCAGTATCTTGAACAACACCTCCACCATACGGTCGGGCATCCTCTCCAGTCCATTGACCGTAGAGGCCAGTACATAATAAGATAACAACAGTGTCCTTTTCAGGGGACTATCACTCCCTTTATATGCCGGAGGCACTCTCTTATAAAGAGCGTGTTACCGGCCTTATAAGGGCATTGTCACTGGCCTTATCATCATAAACGTTACAAACTATAAAACACCTGTCGGGTATATCGGCCCGGCAGGTTTACTATTAATCAACAATTCAGGAGATAAGTATGACTACTAATGAAGATTCATATAATTATTCATACAAGACGGAAGAACGTACGGCCCTGGTGCTACCGGGCGGAGGAGCCAAAGGGGCTTTTCAGGCAGGGGTACTGCAGGTATTGCGCGAGCAGGGATTTACCTACGATGTTATCAGCGGCATCAGCGTGGGTTCGCTGAACGGAGCCATGCTGGCTACGGATCAGTTTGAGACCATGGTTGAGGTATGGAAACATCTGACGCCCAATCAGGTGTATCGCGAAAAGACACTGGCCGGGCTGGTCCGCAGGTACCTGCAATACAAAATTGGGCTGGGCAAGCCGCCCGTCTCCAAATACGACAACGGGCCGCTGCACCGCCTGTTGCGGAAGCACCTGCAAGGCCGGCCAACCACCGTGCCTTATACCTTCGGCTATGTAAAGCTGGAAACCGGCCGATATATACGCGCCTCCATTCCTCATCAAGAGCCTCATACCATCGACGAAGACGATATCAGCCGCATTTTGGCCTCCACGGCCATCCCGGCGATTTTCAACCCGGTACCGGTCAACGGCCAGAAATGTGTGGATGGCGGGCTCCGCGACATTTCGCCCATCCGTGAAGTGTTGCCCTACAACCCGCACCGGGCTATCATTATTCCCACCAAGCCTCTCGATGGGTTGCCCCGACCGGTCACAAGCCGTGATATCATCGACATCGCCTTCCGATCGATAGATATCATGATGGACGAAATCTTCTATGAGGATATCGCCCGTTTTCTGACGATCAATCACCTGGTGCGACAAGCAGGGAACGAGGGGATCGAACTCCGCCACCGTACCGGACGCATCTACCGGCACGTGCATCCGATGATCATCGCTCCCAAGAAGTCGTTGGGTGATGCGATGGATTTCAGCAACGATAACGTTCGCCGCCTCATGCAGGTGGGTCGTGACCGCGCCCGGGAAGTGCTGTCGATGGAGCCGTTTCCTAAACCAATGGTCTGGTTTAGGGAGACCCTGTAGCAGGGAGCAGCGGATCATGCCGTTGTGGTGACCCACCCCCGGCCCCTCCCTAATGATTTAGGGAGGGGAGATCCGCTATATGGCAGATGGGGAGGATAACACTGAATAATGGAATAGTGATAAATCAATTTTCAATCCTCTGATCTCTTTCCACCGCCGAATAATTCAGTGGAGAAGAGGGATTTAGGCCTTGAGGAATTTAGTTCTACCGGCGGTTAGTATTCCACGGACCAAGAGAGATTGATTAGCAAAATATACTGTATACATAATCAAAAACTAGAGATATACAATGAGCAACCAACAAGAAGTTCATTTCTTGGTATTTAACATCCGGCTGCTTACCGATCGGGAGCGCAGGCCGGCCACGTACAAAAGGCTGTTTTATCAGTTGTATTGGCTTCGCCGGCCGCAGCCCGTTCCCCAAACCTGCTGCTATATGATGCTTGGCTCGATGGAGGAGTGCCATATTGCCGATACTCGGGTGCTGAAGGGATATCTTGGCAAGTTTTGTGAGGGACATAGGAATCAGCGGTATAATCTGAATCCTTGTGATGCCGAAAAACAATCCGGGGTCGAGATAGGCTGTCCACGATTCGGCGTAATAGAATATATATTTATTCCGGCCCTGCATCGCTTGTGCCTGCTAATGCGTTTTGATAAAAGGGCACTTTCAATATTGGAGAGGTGCCTGGATGCAGAACTCAATCGGGTGGCCCGGAGGGATGATAAGGTGCACGTTACGTTAGAGACCTCCCGGAAATTTCTGGATGAGATCTTTAGTGCCCGCGATATCCTCGATATTACCTTTCAGGTTTCATTCAGCAATCAGGATCTCAATGACGAGTACACCACTTTGGTGGACAGCCAGCTGCGGGATGCGGAGATCGAGCACCTAGAAATAAGCGGGCACGCGCGGGAGGGCAAGAGCGTGGACCTGAAGAAAAGTAAGTTCCTGATGGGCGCCGCCGGGCTGGTACCGAGCAACGGTCGCGCTTCGGTGCAGATCGTGAACCACAAGGGACAAAAGGAGACGGTGGATACCTCCAACTATCCACGTACCTTCAGGATCCGTTGCAGTAAAGGAGAGAAGGCAGCGGCAGTGGTTCATCATATGATGAAAACCTACCCCCGGCGTAATGAAGCATAACAGACAACTTCCAAAACAAGTAAAACGGTTGCGGGCCCGGCACCAGTCGGGTCTCCGTGACCTGTTTCGGTTATATCCAAAAAGTAAATTAAAACAAACTCTGGGTATACCCTTGGCGCTGAGCGCAGTGATCATGGGATTACTGTTGTGGACAGGACTGCCAGTTCGAGGTAGGCTGCTTAGTATTATCGATCTGGCCCTGCGTATCTTTCCGGACATGCAGGCTGTGCTGCTGGCGGGCTTCGGCATCTTTTTTGGATTTCGCGACCGTGCCTTCCTTAGTAAAACGACCGCGGCAGGTGAAGGGTCACTAACACTCTACCAAAAAGTTATTTTCGCCTTTACCTTTACGCTGGTACTGCAATCGATGACTCTTATCACGGCCTTCCTGTTTGAGTTGTTTTCGGAGGTGCATATCGGCTGGGTAGCCCCGGCATACGGATTGATAAACAAAACAGGATTCGGATTGTTAATGCTGCTGATGCTGATTTCGCTGCTTTCGATTTACCAGATGGTCATGATCATCTTTGGGCTGGCCCAGAACTACCACCTGCATTTGGTACTGATGAGGCGTAACAAAGACGTTAAGACTCAAAGTAACAAAGTTTAAAACCGGCGGTTGACGGATTGGATGTTGAAGGTTTTACTTTGGTGATTAAGTCTAAGTTACAGAGTAACACAGTAACATAGAGAAAAAAACGAATTCTGATGTATAATTTCGAATGATATCTACGTTTCGATATTTCGGAGATTAGGACAGACAGCCGGAGTGAGGATGACCCATCCCCGGCCCTTCCCTAAAATTAGGGAAGGGAGAACACTGTGAAGCCGGCAAAAATGTAGGAGGGGCAGATTGCCCGTTCTGTTGACCCTCTCTTTACTACGCTTATGGAATAAGCTTCGAAGAGCAGGCTTGTTTTCTCCCTCCGGGCAGGGAGAGAGATGCTTTGTTCATACTCTGTTGCGTAGCCTGCTGGTTTGAAGACCCATCCCACTTTTTTATGTAGTACGGGCATCCTGCCCGTTTCAGGTTATTAGGTAAAGGGCAATATTCTCATCTGATGACTGGGTTTGTCATCTGATGAATGCAAAAACAACCTCACTCATCAGGTTCTGAGCTCAGCAGTCTCGTATGAGGATATGTAGGTAGGCAACTTCGAAAGATTTAAGATGAACCAATCGATTATGAGTGTAGTCCGGAATTGGCTATATGGTACTCAAAAGGCGATTTTTTATTGCTGTGTACCCACTAATGTACCAACTTTAAGCATCACTGGTGAAGGGGATTCATGTTTAAAAGATTCTCATCGGGTAGCTACAGTAATGCAATAGGTAGATAAATTTCCGATCATCTCTTGTAGCACATGGTGAAAAGTGTGCAAGCTTTTTGCAGCTGTGGTTAATCAAAAAAGCTTGCGACTAGTACAATAGCACCCATGATGAGCCCAATTATTAGCGCCATCCAATAAAACCCATAACCAAGGCCTCGTAAAATGACTCCCCCACCCAAAAATAATCCGCTGAAAATGCCCAACGCAATGCGGTCTGCTTTATGAATGTTCATTCTGCTCCATTTACTTGATGATTCGGAGATAAATTTATTCAATCATAATCAGATGATAATAGAGATACAACTTGAAATAACCCTATCAATCTATTACAATTATGCTCTTGAAAAAATTAAGAGTGACTTATGGATTACAAGGGTTTAGGTTTTACAAGTAAAAACTAGAATAGGGTTAATCACTTCCTTATAATCTAACTCATTGAGTTCTGCTAATAATTCTTTGCATTTACTATCATTATGAGTTTCCGATTTTTATTTGGTTCAATTCTTGGGCTGGTTCTATTTCTTTCTTTAGCTACCGATACTGCCCAAGCTCAGCAACAAGATCAGCAACTACGTGTTAGTCAACAGTTTCGTTTAGGTGAACGCATTATTCGTGTGGCTGAACCAGGACAGCTGGCTGATACGCTCAATGTCTGGGGTGATGTAAACAGTCCGGGGCGCTACCTGGTACCCAGAAATACAAGCCTGCCAGAACTTATTTCCTACTCCTTTGGGCCGCAGACCATCCGTGATCGTGAATCAAATCTGGATTGGTCGAAGATGCGGGTGGAAGTAAATATTTCGGAATACAGCCAAGAGACCGGACAAGAAACAGTAAAGAACTTTCGCTACAAGTTTGATGAGCCGTTGCCGGAAGGGATGCGCAATTTTGATCTTGAAAACAACCAAGTGGTGACCATCCAAGTAAAACGAAAACCGGCATTTATTGATTATGTACGTGTGATCGCGCCAGTAATATCAGGAGTGGCGACGAGTATTTTGATTATAGAGCGACTCCGGTAGTCTAAAGTCGAGAGGTTTAAGTCATCCTATGATATAGGCTTCGGAAGATAAATCTTAAGTTTATGGCATCCTGTCTTGAGAGTTCGGGATCAGGATCTCTACCAGAGAGTTTTAATTGAAATTACGCATTTAGGGATAAGATTTTGGATAAAACAGCTTTAGTAACTGGAGGCGCGGGGTTCATCGGTAGTCACCTTGTGGACCGTCTTCTGGAAAATGAAGCCAATGTTATCTGCATTGATAACTTCGACTCCTACTATGATCGTTCCATCAAAGAAAACAACATTAAAGAGCACCGACAGAACGACAACTACCAGTTGGTGGAAGAAGATATTCGTAATCTTGATGTACTAAAATCAGAGATCACTGAAGATATTGACGTGATTGTACATCTTGCTGCCAAGGCAGGTGTACGACCTTCGGTGAAAGACCCTATTGGTTTCCAAAAAGTGAATGTAATGGGTACCCAGAACATGCTGGAGTTCGCCAAAGAAAAAGAAGTAAAACAGTTTATATTTGCTTCTTCCAGCAGTGTTTACGGCACCAACGAAAATGTGCCGTGGGCGGAAGATGACCATGTGCTGGAGCCAATCAGTCCTTATGCCAGTACGAAGGTGAGCGGGGAGTTAATGGGGCACGTCTATAGCGAGTTGTATGACATGCGGTTTCTTGCCCTTCGTTTTTTTACGGTCTATGGGCCACGCCAGCGTCCGGATTTAGCCATCCATAAGTTCCTACGTCTGATGAGCAACGGGGAGCAAATCACTTTGTATGGTGACGGAAGCAGCCTGCGCGATTATACCTACATCGATGATATAATTGACGGAATAATGGCAGCAATTGACTACAATGACAGTATGTACGAGATCATAAATCTTGGCAATAATCGGACAGTACAACTTTTGGAGTTGGTGGAAGCGATAGAAAAGGCATCGGGCATTAAAGCTGACAAAACGCATGTTCCCGAAATTCCAGGTGATGTGGAGCAAACGTGGGCGGATGTTTCAAAGGCGAATAAGTTACTCGATTACAGTCCCAATTATGATCTTGAAAAGGGACTTAAAAATTTTGCAGAATGGTATAAGGCTAATGAAATGCATCTACAGGGGATATAAATGAAGTTAGCAGTCATAGGCACCGGATATGTGGGGCTGGTCAGCGGGACCTGTTTCGCCGACTCCGGCAACGACGTCACGTGCGTAGACATTGATGAGCAGAAAGTGGCCCAGCTCCGCGAAGGCAACATCCCGATTTACGAACCCGGCCTGGAGCCGATCTTCAAACGGTGCCGGCGGGAAGAACGGCTGTCATTTACCACCGACATGGACCGGGCCGTCCGCGAGGCCGATATCGTCTTTTTGTGCCTGCCGACCCCCCCGGGCGGCGACGGCCAGGCCGACCTCAGCGCAGTGATGACCGTGGCCGGCCAGCTGGGCCCGCTGCTCGACGACTATACCGTCATTGTCAACAAATCCACCGTACCGGTAGGCACCGCCAACCGCGTCCGCAAGGCGGTCGGCCAGCAGGCCGACGAGGAGCTGTTCGACGTGGTTTCCAACCCCGAATTCTTGCGCGAAGGGGCCGCCGTCGATGACTTTATGAAACCCGAACGCGTGGTGATCGGTACCGACAGCGACCGCGCGGCCGACCTTATGACGACTCTCTACGAGCCATTTGTACGCTCGGGTAACCCAATCATTGTGATGGACCCGCGCAGCTCCGAGCTGACCAAGTACGCCGCCAATGCGATGTTGGCGACCAAAATTACCTTTATGAACGAAATTGCCAACATCTGCGAGCGGGTCGGCGCCAACGTCGACAACGTCCGCCGCGGGATCGGCACCGACTCGCGCATCGGCAAGCGGTTCCTGTTTGCCGGTATCGGCTATGGCGGCAGCTGCTTCCCCAAAGATGTGCAGGCCATCCACCACACGGCCAGCGAGCACGGTTACGACTTTAAGATTGTGGACTCGGTGATGAAGGTGAACGAGTCCCAGAAAACCTCCATCGTCCGCAAGATGGAGAACTACTTTGGCACCGCTGACTTTTCCGGCAAAACATTTGGGATGTGGGGGCTGAGCTTTAAGCCCGAGACCGACGACATCCGCGAAGCCCCGGCGCTGTATATTGCAGAAGAACTAGTAAAGCAAGGGGCGAAGCTGCTGGCTTACGACCCGGAAGCGATCGGTACCTTCAAACAGGCCACCAGCCAGCAGGTGCTGGACAACACGACCTTCGTCCACAAGCAGGAGGAGGCCCTCGATAATATCGATGCGCTGGTCATCTGCACCGAGTGGAATGAATTCCGCCGCCCGACCGTCGACAACTTCAATGACGTGATGAAACAGCCGGTGATCTTTGACGGCCGTAATCTCTACGACCTCGAACGTGCCCGCAAGGCTGGTATCACCTACATCAGTGTGGGGCGACCAAGGATAAATGAGTCAGAACTCGCAACAAGTGAATAATATAAATTGGGAAATATTTGTTACTCAAATGGAAAAGGAAAATAAAGTATTCGGTATTGGCTTTCATAAAACTGGAACAACCTCATTAGCCCAAGCATTAGAAGTTTTAGGCTATAAAACTGTTCATGGTGATGGCAAAAATTCTCCTTTGCATGAAGGAACAGAAGGTAGAATGTTAATAAATGATTATATAAAAAAAGGGGATTATGAATTACCCACATTTGATATATACGATGCCTTCACAGATAATCCATATTTCAGTATTTGGAGAGAGATAACTGAGATTTATCCAGAGGCGAAATATATATTAACTATACGAAATGAAGATGAATGGATTGATAGCTGTGTACGATATCTTTCAGGTAGACGTGTTAGACCAATGAGGAAATGGAAGTTTGGAAAGCATGCAAATCCAGCAAAAAATTCAGCAAGCAAAAAAAGATGGTTGGAAGAGTATAGAAAACATAATGAAGAAATAATTAATTACTTTGAAAAACATAATAAGGACTTACTTGTAATGGATATTACAAAAGGAGATGGTTGGGAAAAATTGTGTCCATTCTTGGGGAAAGAGATGCCTGATACAAGTTTCCCACATAAAAATGAAACATCTAGCTCTTTTGTAGAAAAAATCAAAGGTATTTTTCAGTAATATTATTAGTTAATATGATAGAAACTTTCCAAAAGCTCCTTGAAATTTTACCTAAGTCTGACCGATGGAAATTTGTTGCATTATTTGTGCTAATGATGATTGGAACTGCTTTAGAAGTAGCGGGAATTGGCATGATCCCCGTTTTTATAAGTGCAGTAGCTGATCCAGACTTAGTACTTGAACATCAATGGTTAGGAGAAATTGCTAAATATCTGGGTATAACCACAGGAGAAGAACTTCTTTTATATGGGGGGATTTTCTTAGTAGTAATATTTTTAGTTAAAGGAGTGTATTTGGTTTGGTTTAACTATATCAAATCAAAGTTTATTTATAATCGTTTTGGAAAAATAGCCTCTCGGTTATTTGAAACATATTTGAGTGCACCTTACACCTTACACTTAAATAGAAATACCGCAGAACTAATCCGTAATGTCACTAATGAGACACGTTATATTTCTAATAACGTGATGATGCCAGCTATGAATGTTTTAAAGGATTCAGTTACGATTGTTGGTATTTTTGTACTATTGCTTTTTTCTGAGCCATTAATTACAGTGATAACTTTTTCTGTTATCGGTGGAGGAGGTGGGCTTATGATAAAATTTTTAAGAGAAAAGCTACGTAAATATGGGGTAATTGCTTCTCGAGAGAGGTCACGTATGATTCAAGGTGTAAATGAAGGATTGGGCGGATTTAAAGATGTTACGGTAATGAACCGTAAAAAAATGTTTTTCAACAAGTTTAAAGAATATGTCAACAATTTAACTGAAGCTGAAATTTTTAAAGGAACCGCTAAAGCATCAAGTAAACCAATTATTGAGTTTGCATCAGTATTTGGCATGATTTTCATTGCATTTGCAATGATATGGCAAGATAGACCTATCAGTACAGTAGTTCCTGTTTTAACCCTTTTTGGTGCTGCGACAGTACGTCTAATGCCTGCTGTAAACCGAGTTGTTAACCAGCTAACAGGTTTGAGATATTATATACATGCATTATCGCCTGTTCATGCAGACTTAACAAGTATGGAAGAATATTATTTAGAAACGAAAGAGAGCAGTAATAATAATGAAAAACTCAAATTCAATAATTCAATTATAGTAAAAGACCTATGGTATAAATATCCAAATACTGAAGATTTTGTTTTAAAAGATATAAATATCAAAGTCCCGAAAAATTCAGCTATTGGTTTTGTTGGTTCTACTGGTGCTGGTAAATCTACAATAGTTGATGTTATTTTAGGTCTTCTATCACCTGACAAGGGTAAAGTAATTGTTGATGAAACTGATATTTCTGAAAATAAACGAGCTTGGCAAAATAATGTTGGATATATACCACAATTCATTTATCTCTCAGATGATACAATTAGACATAATATTGCTTTTGGTATTCCAGAAGAATTGATATCAGAAAAAAAGATAAACGCTGCTATTGAAGCTGCTCAACTTGAAGATTTTATACAAGATTTGCCGGAAGGAATTGATACAGTAGTGGGAGAGGAGGGCGTTCGACTATCAGGTGGACAAAAACAACGTATTGGAATCGCAAGGGCTCTTTATGATAATCCTGATGTACTTATCATGGATGAAGCAACTTCATCTTTAGATAATGTTACAGAAAGGAAGGTTATCTCTGCAATAGAAGCTCTTAAAGGAGAAAGAACAATAATCATGATTGCGCACCGACTGACTACGGTTGAGAATTGTGATGTTTTATATATGATGAAGGATGGAAAAGTGATAGAAAAAGGGACATATGACGAGCTTTTAGAATCAAGTTACGACTTTCAAAAAATGAAATTGGCGTAATGCTGACTTATGAAGTATAATTGTATCAAAATTCTGAGGGTTTAAACTGTGCTAAGAAAATTTTATAAGAATTTCCTAAAAAAAGTATTTTTATCAATTGGATTGCATACTGTAATCAAAAAAATAGAATATCATGCCAATAATTTGCCAAAATTTATCAAGTATAAACTTAGTGGCAGTAGTTATACTTTAAGTATATCTAAAGCGAGTGCCGATTTTATGGTAGATTTCTTTGAAGAATTTAAAAGATTACATTACAAGACAGATAGTAAGGTCGAATTAAAATATTTATTGAAAAATGCGCAGGAGGAAGATATTTTCTGGGATATTGGAGCAAATATTGGTACTCATTCATTATTAATGGCTTCAGTTCTTTCTTCTGGATATGTATACTCTTTTGAGCCACATCCTAGTAACTATTCAAAATTGCAGGAAAATATTGAGAAGAATAGATTTGAAAATATTAAAGTCATGAAAAACGCTTTAGGCAATGAAGATAAGAAACTATACTTAACTAATAGTAATACTGTTCCTGGATACGGAGAGCACCAAGTAACTAGCAGCCAATCAGATAATAAAATCCCAATAAAAGTTAGGAAAGCTGATGATATTAGTGAATGTGATAACCCTACCATTGTCAAAATTGATGTCGAAGGTGCAGAAATGGATGTGCTAAGAGGTATGGAGAAGATATTAAAAAATAACGTTAGATATATTATTTGTGAAGTTCATAGAAGTGAAGGAAGTGAAGTTACTGAAGCGACCAATCTATTGAGTGAATATGGTTTCGATATTAATATTATTCTAGATAATGGACACAATGTTCAAATCGAAGGAATAAAATATTGATAAGAATAGAAAGCTATCTTTATCAACTATTGTAAAGAACTTTATGGGAGAAAAAGCTAATAGGGGGGTCATTTTTTTTGCAAAGGGAAGTCGGCACGTTAATTCGGTAATCAAAGCTGCCAAAAGCATAAAGGATTTTAATGATCTAAAAATACATGTCTTTTCAGATAAAGAAGTTAGAAGTGAATATATTGATAGCTATGAAATAATTGATATAAGCAAAAAGCTTAAGTCAAATAAAATTCAAAGTTTGAGTCAAACACCGTTTGACCAAACTATTTATTTGGATACTGATATACGTGTTGTTAATCCTATTGATGAGTTGTTTTCTTTGTTGGGAAAATATGATTTAGCAGTTTGCCATGCTCATAACCGAGTAAGTACACATAATAAGTTTAATTATAATCAAGCGATCCCCTACAGTTTCCCTCAACTAAATACGGGTGTTATTGTTTTTAATAGAAATAAACAAACCCAAACACTTTTTGATAAATGGGAAAAAGAATTTGAAGAACGAAATGTAAATAAAGATCAGGTGCCATTTAGGGAATTACTTTGGGAATTAGACATTAATTTTTTTGTATTGCCCCCTGAATACAATATTAGACATAAGAGGAAATTTCTAACTTGGCATAAAAAAGAAATTACTCCTAAGATTCTTCATCATTATAAATATACACATAGTATGGTAACATTTAATAGTATAAAAATGATTACAAGATCCGTCATGAATAATTTAAATATATCAAGGTTTCTAAAATATTACTTTAAGTAACACGGGGAATAGGCCGTAATGGACAAGATGATCTTATATATTATTTCAGATCAACGAAGTGGCTCTACTTTGTTAGAAAATATTCTTTCAAAATCTTCTAAAACGATTCCGGTTGGTGAGTTGCGCCTTTTGTATAACTATATTAAAGAAGTGGGAGTCGGTAATACTGAGAGATGGAAATGTTCATGTGGGGAAAAATTGGTTAATTGCAATTTTTGGTCTGCAGTATTAAATGAATTAAATGTTACGGTATCTCACTTTCCACAGACAAAAATAAAAGGAAATGGTATTTTTATAGATTTATTGAAATCCAAAAAGAGCGTTTGTAATAAAAAATATAACCAAGAAACGTTATCTTTTTTGGGGGATTTATATACCGAAATATTTAAGAAAAGTGAAAAGAATATAATAATTGATTCCTCCAAAAATCCTATGCAGGGAATATGTGTTTATGACAAAGTGAAATATCCCGTAAAAATTATATATCTAAAAAGAGATTTAAGGGCTATTACTTATTCAAAAGTTAAATGGAAGGAAAAACTGAGAGGAGAGAACTACGGGCTTTTTAAAATGTTGACTATAAATAAGTTAAGATCCTTTCGTCGTATGAGAATGCTTAACTTTATAAGCCCTAAAGATAAAGTGACTATTCATTATAAGGATCTGGCAACAAATACAAGTAAAACTTTAAAAAAAATATGTAATAGTCTAAGCTTGCCATATTTTGATCCTCCTGAGTATATGTATGTGCACGATGATATTCATACTATTGCAGGTACACCCAATAAAAATAAAAAAAGAAAAATTAAATACGATGATTCATGGAGACGAAAAATGCGGGGGATGCCTTTTTTTAGATTATATAGCAAAATATTGAATATCTCTTGATAAGAGCTTTTACTTGAATAAAAAAATCTGCGGTGTTAAATATTTGTGCATGATATAGCAGTCATTTGCTAAGTTCAAAAAAATATAAAAAAGTTCTAAGGTTCATATCAGTAGTAATATTCATGAATATTTGAATAATAGTGATTACACTATCGTAAATTTAGAATCATCTATCTTAAAGAATAGATATATAAATACACTAGAGATTCACAAGTTATTGCCTTCATTTGTTAGCAAAGAGAAGTGTCTGTGACTTAATAATTATTTATTGTGCCAGTCGCATCGTGACCCTTGTTAACTATAAATTGGAGATGGGGAAGAATAATTGAAATAAAGGCTATTATAGATACTTTTAGATTCTAAAATAATAATATACATGGAGACTATTAAAATATTTCGCCGAAAAATACAAACCTTTATAAAAAAGCCTGAGACGCTATTTATTAAGTTGTTATACTTTTTGTCTCCAATGTTCAGTGACAGGCTTTATTTGAAATTACTTTTCCCTTTAAAAGTAGGCTATAAATTAAATTTAAAAAAGCCAAAAACTTATAATCAGAAGTTACAATGGCTAAAATTAAACTTTAGAGAGAAATACCTTACAAAGCTTGTCGACAAATATGCTGTTAAAGAACACGTAAAAAAAGAAATAGGTGAAGAACATGTTATTAAAAACTACGGGGTTTGGGATGAGTTTGACCAAATTGATTTTAACAAATTGCCTAATCAATTTGTTTTAAAAACGACTCATGACCAAGGGGGCGTAGTATTATGCAAAGACAAATCAACTTTTAATTTAGAAGGTGCTAAGAAAAAAATTAATAGACATTTAAATAATAATATTTTTAATCGGACGCGGGAGTGGCCATATAAAAATGTTGAACCTCGTATAATTGCAGAAGAATTTATAGTTGACGAAAGTGAAACTGAACTTAGAGATTATAAATTTTTTTGCTTTCATGGTGAGCCTAAAGCTTTATTTATTGCAACTGAGAGGCAAAAAGAAACTGAAGTTAAGTTTGACTATTTTGATATAGAGTTTAATCATCTTGATATAGTTCAAGTTCATCCCAAAAGTGGGAAGACATTTAGTAAACCTAAGAATTATGATTTAATGGTTGAAATAGCTAGAAAGCTTTCCAAAGGTTTACCACATGTAAGAATTGATTTATACAATGTAAATGGAAGAATTTTATTTGGGGAATATACATTTTTTCATCATGAAGGAATGAAACCCTTCCATCCTAAGGAATGGGATTACAAATTTGGCAGTTGGATCGATTTAACGATTGTAGACAAATAATTAATGACCTCCAGAAAGATACAAAAGTTGCTTTTAGTCGTTTTTAAAATTACTGGAAAGATTGGAGGATATTCTTTAGGGTTTGGCTTTATTTATGATTCTGATAAAGAGTCTAAACTATGGAAATGAATTGTTGAGAGATACAGATGAATTATGAGGATAAAAAAGTAAATTTCTATAAAAGACAATTTATTTAAGAAGATGACCCAATCAGTAATTTAGTGACTGATTATGATATTTAACAATTTACTATCTTTACAAAAAAGGAAAATATTCGCAGTACTTACTTTTTTTCTTTTAAGCTATTTCCTGATTAGCACTGGTTTGCAAGTTAACTCCTCATTTCACAGGCTTGGGAATAAGGTTTCTTTAGTACTATTTGCTTCTATATATCTGTTGGTCTACCAAAAAATAAAGTATAACAGAATCTTTAACTATTATTTAGCTTTCATAGGATGGAGTATAATTGGTGCTTTTTTGGTGGCGGTAGATAGTTCTATAGCTTTGGATCAAATTGAACGTCTGATAAGTATTTACTTAATGAGCATCGTTGTATATTCGGCTTTTTATGAGTTTGAAAATTTTAAAATTCTAGCATGGGTATTAGTAATAGGGGGTCTTTTGTCTGCTTATGGCTACCTGTTAGGAATGGGGAATTCTGAAATTATTTATGCAAATTCAGGAAGATTTCAGGGGTTAACCAATAATCCAAATTCCTTAGCTACTAATCTGTTTTATGTTATAATTGGTGTTTTTTATTTGTTTGCTAAAAAGGATAATAAATTTTTAAAAAGCTTATTATTAGTTGCTTTTTTTATAAGTATTTATACCCTGTTTTTTACAGGGTCGAGGAAGTTTGCTCTTTATATTATAATTGTTTCTGGAGTTATTATAATCCTAAAGTATAACAAACCCAAGCATCTGATTTTCATAGCTTTATTAGGAGGGACATTTATTTTTCTGGGATATGAACAGTTGATGAATTTATTTAAGCAGACTGAATTATATTTAAGATTTACCAATGAAACTTCTTTAGAACAGGCTGGAAATACACGTTTAATGGCACAAGTCGAAGCTTTTAAAGTGTTTTTTAATCATCCATTTTTTGGCGTAGGTTTGGAAAATCTAAAAGTGGTTAGTATTGGTACTGCACATGGATATATTGCTGAAGTCGTAGCGAGTGGTGGTATAATCGCTTTTACTTTGCTATTTGCGATGTATTATAAGTACGGCAAAAAAACAATAGAGTTTTATAAAAATCATCCGAATAATATTGAGGCATTATTTGTCCTTATATGTCTTTTGGCATTCTTTCTAACTTCTTTTGGATTTCATTATTATAATTCTATAACTCACTGGTTTATCTTTGCGGCTACCTATGCATATTTAAAAAAACAAGAAAGGAATGAGGTTGAACACAACTCAATGTAGTTTTAGATTCTTAACTAAGGTAAAATATATAGCTTGAATATACTTTTAATAAGTAACTATCCTTCGGATTATTATGCAGATAGGTGTACTTTTGTTTATCGTACTGTTCAGGATTTTGTAAATATTGGGCATGAGGTACTTGTCATATCTCCAGAACGTTGGTGGAAAAGCCGGGGAAAATATTTTGATAGCCCTGGAAAAAAAAAGTATGGTGATGAATCTGCTAATGTGATGAGACCTTATTATTTTGACTTTCCTAACAGAATAAGAGTTAAAAATTATTCCTTAGGGAGATTAAATATTCAAACTTTAACAAGGGCAGTAAAAAAGTCTTTAAATGATAGTTCATTTAAGGCGGATGTTGTATACGGTCATTTTTTATTCCCGTGGGGTGCTGTTGCAGTTAATATTGGCAGATACCTGCATATACCTTCGGTAGTAGCACTTGGTGAGTCTACACTTGCCAAGCACAAGAGTATTTATGACCGTAATAATATGAAAGAAGTAGCCAACAATTTTTCCTCTATAATTAGTGTATCACTTAAAAACAAACGTTACTGCACCGAAAAATTAGATGTAGAAAAAGATAAGGTTAAAGTTTTTCCTAATGGTGTTGACACAGCGCTGTTTTATCCTAGGGATAAACTGGCAATGAGAGAAAAGCATGGGTTGCCCAAAGATGAAAATATCGTTGCCTTTTTAGGTCATCATGTTGAGCGCAAAGGACCTCTGCGAGTGCAAAAGGCGCTAGATGTATTAAGTGATGATGTAAAAGGTATTTTTATTGGTGATGGACCGCAAAAACCAGAAGGTGAAAAAGTACTGTTCTCTAAAAGTGTTACCCATACGAAAGTACCAGAATTATTAAGTGCTGCAGATTTGTTTGTTTTACCCACTCTAAATGAAGGTTCATGTAATGCTATAATGGAAGCAATGGCTTGTGGTCTACCTATAATTTCTTCAGATATTGAAGCTGTTAGAGAACAGGTTGATAGTAGTCGTGGTATCTTAGTTGATCCAATGTCTCCAAGCAGAATAGCATTAGCTATAGAAAAGCTCTTTGCCGATAAAAGAGAAATGAATGAGATGTCTAAAAACTCTTTACGATACGCTAAAAACCATGAATCAAAAGAACGTTCTTCTAAAATCGTTAATTGGATTAAAGCAAGACATTTAGATTAGATGAATAGTGAAATTTTATACATTCCAGAAGTCGATATTTCAGGAACAAATGGTTCTGGTATTAACGAACGTAATTTTGTTAAGAGTCTTATTGCTAAAAATATAAAAGTTCTAATTCCCAAACCTAAGCATGAGTTAAGTAACAGAATCGGAAGTAATGAAAATGTTTATTTCTGTTATAAATTAAATAGGCGGAACCCTTTTAAATATGCTTTTTATCTATTAAGTAAGATTTACTATATCATTTATTTAAGTAATCAGGAAAATATTGAAAAATATGTTTTTCGATGGGGGGTATTCCCTATCGATATTCTTTTTTTAGGCCTGTTTACCAGCAAGAAAATTTTTTTAAAACATTTAACCTTTCTACAAACTAGTCAAAAGGAAGGGTTTGTGCATGACTTAGTTGGCTTGTTTCGTAGCATACTAATCAAAAGAAATATAATATACGGATGTGATACCCCTTCATTTATAACTAAAGAATTCATAAAAAATGAATTCCAAATAAAGAGGGTTCTTGTATCAAGAAATGGTACAGAGATTACTAATTTTTCAAGGCAAGAGAGGAAGAAAGAATATATTTATATGGGCAGATTAAGTAAGAAAAGGAATACGGATAAGCTGTTGGCGGCATTTACCGAACTTGATAAATCTATAGATATCTTTGGGTTTGGTGAAATGGATTATATAGTAGCAAATCACGCAGAAAATTTTAAGAATATTAATTTTAAAGGGAAAGTTGAATATGATTATTTAAAAAGTGAGTTGCCAAAATATAAGTATGGTATAGACTTAACCTCAGTAGATACAGAATATGGTAAGGCTTCTTATTCTCAAAAAATCGCGCAATATTTATCATTCGGGTTAAATGTTATAGCAATAGACTGTGTCGATAATAAGTTTATTAAAGATAATAGTGTAGGTCGTTTAGTTGACTTAAAGAGTGATAACCTGAGCGAAAAGATAGTGGGGATGGAATTCAATACTTTCAACCCCAAAATACTTAGAGAATATATTGATAATGAATATATCCTAGCTGATAGAATTAGGTTTTGGGACCAAGGGTAGGATTATAATCCAAATTTATTAGTATTCATTTGTTAGTGATTATTTATATAATTGGTTATGGGCGTTCAGGGAGTACAAAGCTTTCACAGGTATTAGAGAATAAGTTAGGTGCGATTAATTTGGGGGAGGTAAAATACTTGTATAGAGATAGTAAAGATGATCTATTGAATCAATATTGGCTTACCTTTAAAAGTGAAAATCAGGACTTATTAGAAGAGTATTCAAAAGAGATTATTCGATTTGATAATTTATTTGGATTTACAAGGTGGAATAAGAGAGAAAAATATAGGGAAATTTGGGAGAAGCTATTCGATCGTGTGGAAATTGATCCTGAGACTGATATTATTATTGACAGCTCCAAAACGACGTTGGATTCTTTTATGAGGGGGATTTATTTGAACTATGCTTTTAATGAGGTGTACTTTGTAAAACCATGTCGAAGCTCCTTAGGAGTATTCAGATCATTACTGAAAGGTAAAAACTCTAACATTGAAAAAGGAGAAAAAAAACCTTTTGTAAGACGTTTGTTACATACATTATTTATTGGCTTTCCCCACTACATAGTAACACATTTATTGTCTCTTTTTTATAGCCGTTATGAATGTGTTAAAGTGAATTTAGACTCGTATGAAGAAGATATTGACAAATTTATTAGCCAACTTCCACTTAAAAAACGCAATATAGGAACAAATAGAAAAATTCCACTTATTTACGGTAATAGAAGCAGAAAAGAAAGGTAATAATGAAAATACTTTTATTTACCAATACTGATTGGAGTCTGTATAATTTTAGAGTTCCTCTGGCCAACGAGCTGAAGAAATTAGGGCACGAAATTGTGATGGCTTCACCCGAGGGAGAGTTTGTTTCTAAAATTGAAGAAGCTGGATTCCGGCATGTTCGGGTAACAGTATTTCGAACTAGTATGAATCCCTTTAGAGAAGTTCAAACGATATGGGAATTAAAAAGGATTTTTGATAAGGAAAAGCCTGATGTGGTACATAATTTTACACCCAAGGGTGTACTCTACGGTTCAACTACGGCCAAGTGGAGTGGTGTGAATACGGTTGTCAACTCCATCACCGGCTTGGGATATATATTTGAGCCTGACCGATCGGGGATTAGAACCAATTTGCTTCGCAAGATTATTCTTCGTTGGTACCGTTTTGCCCTTTCAAGTACTGACGTAATTTTTCAAAATATGGAGGACATGAATTACCTACAAGAAAGGGGGGTATTGGAGAAAGCACATGCTCATCTGGTTCGGAGTTCGGGTGTAAATACCGACCTTTATGATGTGCACCACAATGACAATGAACGGCCCATCGTGGCGCTGCCCGCACGGATGGTTAAAGCCAAGGGCGTGGGTATCTTTATTCGTGCAGCTGAAATACTAAAGAAAGAAAAAGAAGTCGAAGCTCGCTTTGTATTGGCAGGTTTCGTTGATCCCACACGGCCCGACTCATTTAAAGAAGAAGAATTAAAAAGGTGGGAGAGAAAAAACGTTATTGAATGGTGGGGGTATATAGATGATATGGCTGGATTCTACAAAAAAGTGAATATCGTCTGTCTGCCATCCCTTGGTAAGGAGGGGGTGCCGAAGACTCTCATTGAGGCTGCTGCATCTGGTTGTCCCATCGTAACAACAGATAACACGGGTTGCAGAGATGCCGTCATAGATGGAAAGACTGGTTTTCTTATTCCAATCAAAGATCACGAATCGCTTGCAAATAAACTTAAGTACTTGATTGAAAATAAGAATCAAAGAGAGCAAATGGGACGAAAAGGTCGAGAGTTTGCTGAAGAGACTTTTGCAATGGATATCATTGCGGAGCAAACGGCCGATATATATGAACGAGGTTTAAAAAAAGCATATAATTGAATTGGTCACATTTCAAAAAAGTCAGAGGCTGAATGATAAAAGAGCAGTGGCTTTTCTAAGTATAAAATCATTGAATGATGAATAGAGACTGCTAACTCTGTAGTTTTACATTATACTCTGCATATGAAAATAATTTTGAGTTCAAAATTTGAACTAATTTTAGATCATAATCAATGAAGATCATCAACGTTGCCAGTGCCCAACTTCGCAGAAGCTTCGTAGGACTGCAGACTATGTTAGATGCTAAATCAATTATTTTAAAAAATTGAATTACAAAACACTATGAAAATAATTAATGTAGCCAGTGCGCGTCCAAACTTTATGAAAGTCGCGCCACTGTTGGAGGAATACAAACATCATCAAGAGATCGATGCCCAACTGCTGCACACCGGTCAGCACTATGACTACGAAATGTCCAAGATCTTTTTTGACGAGCTGGGTATTCCCGAGCCCGATTTTCACCTGGGCGTCGGTAGCGGCACGCATGCCGAGCAGACCGCCAAGGTCATGACCGAGTTTGAGAAAGTCTTAAAACGAGAAGAGCCCGACTGGGTGGTTGTTGTGGGCGACGTAAATCCTACCATGGCTTGTACCATCGTGGCAAATAAAATGGGGGTCAAGGTAGCCCATGTAGAGGCAGGCTTACGTAGCTACGACCGTAATATGCCCGAAGAGATAAATAGGGTGCTTACCGACAGCATTGCTGACCTATTGCTTACGCCTTCCATTGATGGTAATATGAACCTCAAAAAAGAAGGTATTGCCGATGAAAAGATAAAATTTGTGGGCAATATCATGATCGATACGCTCTTTAACATGCGCAAGCGGTCGGATGAGTCCACTATTCTTGCAGATTTGGGTATTGAAGAGAAGGGGTATGCTTTGGTGACGCTGCATCGACCCTCCAACGTAGACCAGGAAGATACGCTTGGCAACTTTGTAGAAATATTGGAAGAGACTGCCCAGGATCTGCCTATGGTTTGGCCGGTGCATCCGCGATCAAAGAACCGGGCCGAGGAATTTGGGTTTTGGGATAGGTTACAGTCTATTGGCAACCTACACCTGTTGGAGCCGGTAGGCTATTTAGATAACGTCTGTCTGATGAATAATGCCCGATTGGTGTTGACCGATTCAGGGGGTATCCAGGAGGAGACGACGGCGCTGGGCGTGCCTTGCTTGACGGCCCGCGAAAATACCGAGCGTCCTATTACTATTACTGAGGGAACCAATACACTTGTGGGTACGGATCCTGAAGTTATTTTAGATCATATTAAAAAACATCTGCAGAATGGGGTTGCTGGAACTAAGGACCTGCCGAAGCCGCTTTACTGGGATGGGAAGACGGCGAAGAGGATTGTGAAGGCGATTAAGGAGTACTCCATCTGATCGTTGGGGTTGCCTTCCGATGGGTATATTGCAAGTACTGTATTTTGGTCCACCTTTTGTCTTGATACAAAAGGTGGTAAAAGATCAAGACTTAGAATTCTGAATACGCTACATCCTGCGGGAGGGATAATTTTAATGGTCCTTCACATTAGTAACTACTTTTGAAACTGACACCGGTATAAAATTATCCTGTTCTCCCTCCGGACTTCGCTCAGAATTCTTATGTCTTTCTTAAAACCGTGAAATTGCAAATCCTGCTTTAGTAGGGTTTACCGTAAGATTTTATTATTAGACCGGTACTTTAGTGCCGGGCTTGCTTGTCATTTCGATTGGAGTGAAACGCAATGAGAAATCTGTATTTTATCACACCAACAAAAAAGATCTCTCCCTGACGGTCGAGATGACATAGTTATGTTTAACAAAGCGACCGGGTGATTTATTACCACTTTAAACTTTTTACTTAAAACTTTAATCGCCCTATATTCTGCCTTCAAAATAATTGGGTTTTAGAAAAAGGAGAACATGTCTCAAGAGTTAGTTGCAGAAGATTTACTTCAGAAAATAGAAGACAAAGAGTACACCATAGGCATTGTAGGTCTTGGTTACGTCGGCCTGCCGCTGATGTGGACCTTCCACGATGCGGGCATGCCGGTGATTGGCTACGATATCGATCAGGAGAAGATCGATTGTCTGCATGAGGGACGTCCCTATATCAAGCATCTGGGTGAAAAGATGATGAAGCGACTGGCAGGAAGCGATCGCTGCGATGCTACCGCAGATTTTAGTCACTTGAGTGAGGCTGATGCTATTTTAATGTGCGTGCCCACGCCGCTGGACCACCACCGCGAGCCGGATATGCAGTATGTAGAGAAAACGGCCATGACAATTGGGGAAAACCTGCGGGAAGGTCAGCTGGTGATTCTTGAATCGACCACTTATCCAGGTACGACCGAAGAACTGATTATCCCAATTCTGGAATCGAAGTCCAATTTGACAGCCGGAGAGGATTTTTATGTGGCCTACAGCCCTGAGCGCGAAGATCCCGGCAATATCGACTTCGATACCGGCAGTATCCCCAAAGTGGTGGGCGGACATACCCAAGAGGGCATTGAGCTGGCTTGCGCCATGTATGATACGGCTATTGTGGAAACCGTACCGGTTTCCGATACAAAGACCGCCGAGGCAGTGAAAATAACTGAGAATGTGTTCCGAGCCGTAAACATCGCTTTGGTTAATGAACTTAAAGTAGTCTTCCAGGAGATGGACATTAATGTCCACGAGGTTTTAGATGCCGCCGATACCAAACCCTTTGGTTTTATGAAATTTGTCCCCGGTCCCGGCCTGGGTGGGCACTGTATTCCCATTGATCCGTTTTACCTGACATGGAAAGCTCGGGAGTACGAAGAAAATACGCGCTTTATTGAGCTGGCCGGAGAGATTAATACCTCCATGCCACAGTATGTAGTTGATCAGACCCTGAAAGCACTGAACGCCCATCAGAAACCGATGAACGGGAGCAAGGTGTTAGTTATTGGGCTGGCTTATAAACCGGATGTGGATGACCAGCGAGAGTCGCCGTCTTTTAAGATCATGGATCTGCTTGAGGAGTATGGTGCGGAGGTATCGTTTTATGATCCGCATATACCGGCCATTAAACCTACGAGAGAGCACCCTGAGTGGACGGGCAAAGAAAGTATCGGGTGGAACGAAGAAGTGGTTAGTGAACATGATGCAGTCATTATTTCAACTAATCACTCTGATGTCGATTATCAAGAGCTGGCCGAATGGTCGGATTGTATTGTGGACAGCCGCCACGAGATGAATGGCATTGAGCGTAAGTCCAATATTCATATTTGGCAGGCGTAGTTTTTAGAATGTTGAATGAGGAGTTTTGAATGTTGAGGTTTACTGGTAGATTCCATATTACCAGTGCTGGCCCTTCCAAGATCAGTTTTGGCTACGTTTTTCTTACTATTGAATCAATAGACTATTCCTTAGAATTCGGAGCCCCGCCCCAACCGAAATACTCTACTATTCAGTGCCCTCTCTGGGTGGAGCTATTCCTTCGAATATGGATAGCAGTATTAGTCATCTCAATAAACATTAGAAATAGTTAATGAATGTTTATGAGATTTATCTTCTGAGTGTTTTTTTGTAGTCTATTCACCTACATAAAAATCAGGAGTGAACGGGCTAGTTTCAGTAATCAGGGTCAAATATGGAGACGGAAATTGCATTTGCAAGTTTGCTGCCTTTACTGGTGGCTGTCGGGGCGTTTGTCGTGGCATATCTGGTGATACCAGTTATCATCGATGTATCACATTTAAAACATCTGTTTGATGATCCCACCGACGATCGTAAGCTGCACGTTAGTGCTATTCCCAATTTGGGTGGTGTAGGCATTTTTGCGGCGGTTATCATCAGTTTCTTGCTGAGTGGCTATGCCTTCCAGCCCTGGTTGCCGTACCTGTCATCCGGGCTGATTATTTTGCTGTTTTCGGGGATCAAGGATGATTTGCTCGTTATAGCCCCCAACAAGAAATTACTGCTACAGATAACGGCTATTGTTGCGGTCATGGCTGGTGGCAACATGGTTATCACCGATATGGGAGGGATGTTTGGGGTTCATGAAATCCCTAGTTGGGCAGGGATTGGTCTTACATTCTTTACTATGGTGGTTGTGATTAATGCCTATAACCTTATTGATGGTATTGACGGCCTGGCTGGGGGAATCGGTATCATTGCTTCTTCCTTTTTTGCCTGGTGGTTCTGGGAGGCCGGGATGATGTCGCATGCAGTATTGGCTTTAACATTAGTTGGCGCCCTTGCTGCCTTTATGCGGTATAACTTTCAGCCGGCCTCGATCTTTATGGGTGATACGGGATCTCAGGTTGTGGGGCACCTGCTGGCATTTTTTGCCGTCTCGTTCGTGAATGCCGGAATTGCTAAAGCGGCCGTGCCCTTCAAGAATGCGGTGCCCGTGCTGGTGCTTTCGGTATTGATTGTCCCCCTGTATGATACGCTGCGCGTGTTTCTGATCAGGGCTGTCCGCGAGCAAAAGTCGCCCTTTTCCGCGGATCGCCTGCATGTGCACCATCAGCTGATTGATATGGGTTTTTCTCATCGTACTAGCTGTTTTCTGATCTTTGGGTTCAATCTAACGATCGTTGGAATAACACTGCTCTTGTCCGGCCTGGAGGTCAACCTGTTATTTGCCACAGTGTTAGGAGCATCGGTCATTCTTTTTCCCACGGTACGACTTAAACGCAAGGCCCTTGACAAGTTGGGTGTGGATACGCCTTCGAAGCGGGAGATTCAGGTGTTGGAAATGAAGTTTGGTACCCCGCCCAAGACAGTAGTTAAAAATGGGAATGGCTTTTCGAATGGCAGCTCTTTTTCTGAAGAGGATGTGGATAAGAAGGAGAAGGTAGAGGAGCTAGCAGTTTAGAATCGTTATTAGGTGATTGGGTTATTAAGAGATTGGGTTACTGAGTGACAAAGTTGCAAAGGAACAAGGCTGAATCCTGCTCATCTTGTAATCCTGTGAATCCTAATTCTTATTTGGGGGAATTGGAATGGTGGCCTGTTAAGAACCCTATTTATAGGGTTTCTGGTTATTCATAATTAGACCGGTATCTTAATGACGGGTTATTGGGAGTACCTTTTTTCTTGATAAAAAAGGTACTAAAAAATCAAGACATGGGATTCTGAAGTCACTCCGTTCGTCGGGTTGGATAATTCCAATGGTCTTTCTCCTTTTGAAATATGTCGACACTAAGAGCCGGTATGGAATTATCCTTTTCACCCGGCTTCACTCGATTCAGAATCCAAGGTCCCCAAAAGTGAAGCTAGTCCAAGAAAGTCCCTCCCTACACACATTGATGGGAGGGATTTAGGGTGGGTCAAAATATCCTGATCATCTTATAATCCTATAAATCCTGATTCTTATTCTAAAAATTGAAATCGATGTGATTCTTCACTCAGAATTCATTATGCCGGATTGATTAAAACCGCGAAGTTGGCAAGCAAATTTCCCTCTAAAAAAAGAGGGAGTTAGCCTGCTCTACGAAGTTTTAACGTAGTAGTGGATAGATCAAATTCATAGATGATATTCAATTGAAAAAAAGTGATCTTTTCGCCCAAGAAACTACAACGATATCGTCTATCAGGATGACATATATTAAACAGATTCTCTTGAAATCAGTTGGGACTGTACTATTAGTCCTTACTGTTGGATCAGTAGTAAGCCACGCGCAAGATAACCGCTTCGTGAATACCTACAGCTGGCAGTACGAGTATATCAAGCGCCTGCAACAGCGGGGATATATGTTGCGGCTCAATCCCACTGATCTGCCGTATGCCGAAAAGGATATCAAGGCCGCGCTATCACGTATTGATGAAAATGAGCTGGGAGACAAAGAGCAGCGATGGGTAGATCTGCTGGCCAAGCGTTTTGAAGAACGTCCCACAAATGTGGACAGCATGCGTGTGGGCGGATATATTGAAGGAGGGGCACGTAAGAGCAGCAGCGGGCGGCTGAACGTGATAAATCCCGCCTATGAAGCTAAGCCTATATTGCCAAAGGCAGAGTTCCGGAGCTACCTGGAGTGGAAGAACTGGATTGGTCAGGCGGGTATTACCTTCGACTGGTTTTATGATGTGGATCCCGATGGGTTAGATACCGTTTATCGATTATACATGCGCAGCGAAGAAACGTATTTCGGATATAATGGAGATATCATAGATCTGTATGTTGGACGGTTTGATAATCACTGGAGTGTCTTTGATCGGAGAGGAGCATTCCTGACCGACAATCCTCAATCCTTTGATCAAATTCAGCTGGAGTTTGGCAACTCCAAACTATCTTTTAGTAGTATATTGGGAGAGATGGATAGCATGAGTCCGGACAGTACCTTTGACGGTCGGTCGTATCAGTTGGGATCATATCGGCGATACCTGTTTTTACATCGGTTGGATTGGAGTCCGGTGCCTAATTTGAAGCTTAGTTTCATTGAGGGGGAAGTCTATTTTAGTCCCACTGCAAGCATACAGATGCGTAACCTGCTGCCACTGCACTTTCTTTTTTTTGAGAGTCACAATGCTCCCATGAATAATAATAGTAATCTGCTTCTTGGCGGCAGTGTTTGGTATCAAAAAGGAAATTTAACGCTGTATGCTCAAGCTATGCTTGATGATCTCGTTTATAAAGACCGTGAAAAGTTGAGGGAAGATAATAATCTTATACCTACAACATATACCGTCAATAGTTCTATAACCATAGCTGATGTAGCCAACACTTTTGACTTAGGCCTGGAAGCAGATCTGGTGGGCGCCAATGCCTACCGTTCCAATCGTTACCAAGATCAGTGGACCTATGCCCAGCGGGGACTGGCTACTAATTTCAGTGATTATATCAGAACTAAAGCCTCAGCCACTTTCTATCCCAGTTGGGCGGAAGGACTAATGCTGGAACCGGGCGTGACATTGTATTGGAAGGGCACAGAGGACCTACGCGATTTGCGTACCTCTACGGAACCGGATGGGAGCCAGATTCCTGCTATCCTAGCCGGTACGGTGGAGCGGACGGTACGGCCATCGTTAGAATTGCGCTACCAGCCGATAGGCAGCAACTTGTTTGGGGTTTCTAATGACGTGCGTTTCAACTGGTGGCTTGATGCGGATATGGGGATTAATGTTGTGGAGAATCATAATAATATTGAGGGAGTGTCGGATAGGGAGTTTATTGGACTTTTTAAGGTGTATGGGCAGGTAACGTTTTAAGGGTAGTTGTTGGGTGAATAGTGATTGGGTGACTATGTGATTGAGTAACAAAGTGACAAAGAAAAATCCCAGTCATCTTTTAATCCTGACAATCCTGATTCTCATTCTGCATGATTAAAATAGATTACTACTAATAACCCTGGTTGCCAGGGTTTGAAAATGGGCTTTCTTGTTAGACCGGTACTTTAGTGCCGTGCCCCGTCCTACGGGTGCCGGGCTAAGGGAGGGGATCTAGTTTTTTACTTCGTTATACTTTTTTCTGATACTGTTTTTCAGTGACGAAAAAAGTATCCAAAAAAGTCACCGGCTGAGAATTCTGATAACGTTTCGACCTTCGGCGGGAGTATTTCAATGGTCAATTGACTTTCAAGATCTATCAAATGGATAATCACCAGTACGAAATACTCCTGTTCGCCTCTTGTTCTTCACTCAGAATTCATTAGGCCGGGCTTTTGAACCCTTGTAGCTGGCATTGGATAAAGGGAGAGGGGCTCTGTCTAAGTAAGTTGTCCCTCGTTCTACGGGCACCGGTGGATTGTTGTGTTCATTTTTTGTCAGTAAATCCCGAAAATTCGGGATCAGCCGGTTCGCCCCGAATCCCCGAAATAAAAACCCTGAAGCGGTTTCGATATGCCCGTCCGTGGGGCTTAGCAGGTGAGGCATGGAAAGGTCGAGGAAGGGCCGATAAGAAATAAATAGGAAAGTCAGTGATAAATCGCGTTGGACCGGAACCAGCAAGCCGGGGTGGCGCAGGAATTCTGAAAGTGTTCTAAACATATTGGGATTCATTCGACTCTCAATTAATTTAGTAACCTCGATCCTTTTAAAACTCCTGTAGGCCTGTTAAAATACATGGACAAAGTGTTTTTATTTGTTATATAGTGAAGTTTCGCAGATATTAGATAGGTGATAACTATCTATATAATAACTTTCGCATTGAAATGGAACGTGTGGTTAATATTGCAAAAGATCAGGATGAGGCTTTTCGATGGGATGTTAAACAAGCCTTAAGTATGTTTCCTGAAGAGCGTCAAAAAGTTGCGCTTGCCCTAAAGAAACGAGCATACGGGGAAAAACCCGATATCAGGAAATGGGAAAAGAAAGATAGATGAATGCAAGTTATTTTTCTTCCGATACGCTAGAATTTTTACGTTTATTGTCCAAATATGAGGTTAGGTATATAATTGTCGGAGGGGAGGCGGTTATCTATTATGGGTATCCTAGGTTAACAGGTGATGTTGATTTTTTCTATTCTCCTGACGATCAAAATTCTGATCTATTGTTTAAAGCCCTGTTGGATTTTTGGGATGATGACATTCCCGGGTTACGTGACTCTGAAGAGTTACAAAGTCCTGGTTATGTTATTCAATTTGGTGTGCCCCCCAATGAATTGACCTGCTTAATAGTATCGAGGCAATATCGTTTAATGAAGCTTGGACCAACCGAGTAGAGGAGTTTGTTTTTTTTAAGGGAGAAAAGATCCCGGTTTATATTATCAGTTTGAGGCATCTAATCAGGAATAAACAAGAAATGGCAAGAAATAAGGATTTAGAAGATTTAAAATATCTGAGAAACATAGACTGACGCTCGACTTAAACCATAACTGTGAAAAGTAAGCAGTCCGGACAGAGTTTGGGTTACCCGTTCTAATTCAGCCTTTTAAGCACCTTATTTTCAAAGAAATGGTATCATTTATTTGTGTTGTTATCGTTCGGGCCTTGCGAAGAAAATCCCGATCATATGGAAGGTCATTCAGTTCCTGATTATTGTCACTATTCAAAACCATGTCCATGGCCTCGACTAATATCGATGCCTGGATTGGTGACTCATTCATCTCTTGGAGCAATTTTTTTGCCGTTTGGGAATTCATATCATCGATAAATCCATTGGTGTTAGGCTCCTGACTCAGAAATTTAACTGCTTTGAGGTATTCTTGGTGTTTATTCAGTGTGGCTAAAGTCTTAGTAAGAACTTCCCGATTTGTACCCATAGTCTTGAATTTTACTCTCTTGTCCCAACTAGTCACTCATAAAATGAGTATAACACATCGTGTGGAATAATTAAATGTTAAACTGATATGCGTTGATCGGCTACTCTTTGAGTATACCCCCGTTCGTAAAATGCTTTAAAAGGTATGGAATTTGTGCAATAATGGATATATAATAGATAGTCTAAATGACAGGGTGTTTTATTAATAGCAAATTACAGGATGGAAGGACAATGAATAATTCACTAGCGTCCAAACTGGTCGTACTTTTTTTGGTAGGTGTCAGCTTTTTGGCTTGCAAAAGCACTGATCAAACAAAATCACAAACTGATGAAATTACAGCATCAGAAAATGAAGAAAACCTAGAGGAGCTTTACTGGTCGAAAATAGACAGTGCCCGGATGGCTTCATTTACGGAGGCTGATGTTAAGTTTATGACGGGGATGATTGCCCATCATGCCCAGGCGCTGGTGATGTCGCGTCTGGCTCCCCCAAACAATGCGAGTCCCCAGATTCAGAGACTGGCGTCACGTATTATCAATGCACAAAAAGATGAGATTGCGAGTATGCAGCAGTGGCTTCGGGATCGTAATCAGCCGGTAGTGCAATATCATATTGATGGCATTAATCTGACAGTTAAAATTGATGACGAGGAATGGACTACCTATCGTAAGATGCGCGGCGTATTATCCCAGCAGCAGTTGGAAACACTTGCCAGCAAGAAAGGGAAAACCTTTGATCAGCTTTTCCTGAAGCAGATGATCGAACATCACTCGGGTGCAGTCTATATGGTGGACAATCTATTTAAAACGGATGGCGCTGCACAGGATGAGGAGTCGTTCCGTTTGGCATCAAATATACAGGTAGATCAAAAAACGGAAATTGAACGGATGAAAATGATACTCGATCAGATTACGGAAACCCGCTAGCTCACAGCTTTTTTAATAATACCAATACATATCAAATCAAGGAATAATATGAACAACGATTCAAAAAGAACTCTGTTTGCCTTTGGCAATGCCGGGTTTAGTAAATACAGCCTCTGGCTGTTGCTGACTATTGTACTATTTGGCAGTTATGCCTGTGCTCCCTCATCAGAGATGACGGAGTCTTCATCGTCTATGGATAAGGGCATTACGCCCAAACCGATGACTCAGGTAGAGGCTCCAAGCCCGGATCCCCGTGAGGGATTGAAGGCGGGCTTGTTTGATGCCGGTGAAGCCAGCTGGAATCTCAATATGGTTGCTCAGAAGAAGCCACCAAAAGATTTTATCGGCGTCACCAATTCTGATCTGGCATTCAAAGGGAATTATGTTTTCCAGGGTAATTATAATGGGTTCATGGTCTGGGATATTTCAGACCCAGCGAATCCAACACTGGTGAAAGATTTTCTCTGCCCGGCTTCTCAGAGCGACGTTTCGGTCTATGGCGATCTGCTGTTTGTTTCCGGTGAAGGGATGGGTGGCCGCCTGGATTGTGGAACCGAAGGTATCGACAAAGAGGTAAGCCAGGAACGCCTGCGCGGAATCCGAATTTTTGATATCTCTGATGTTGAGAATCCAAAGTATGTATCCAACGTACAGACGTGTCGTGGTTCGCATACCCATTCCGTACTGGATGATCCGCGGGATGATGAGAATGTATATGTGTATGTATCAGGATCGGCGCCGGTGCGTCCCTCTGAAGAGCTGCCCGGATGCACTGATGTCATGCCGGATGAAGATCCCAACTCTGCACTCTTTAGGATTGAGGTAATAAAGGTTCCGCTGGATAATCCAAAAGAGGCCAAGATCGTGAACTCTCCCCGCATTTTTGAGAACCTGGATCCAGCTCCTTCGCACGGAATGTCACCTGCTGATAAAGAAGAAATCCGAGAAGCGGAAGAGCAAGGGAAATACGTTGCTGAAATTTTTGGTCAAAAGCGGGTTGTCCCTGACCGTTATGCCAAGCAGATGTTGCAAAGTATGGTCAAACAGCGGGGTGGAAGTGGCGAGCCGACAGCGGCTGACAGTGCCAAGCTTCGTAAGAATTTATCAAAGATTATTGAAGAGCGTTTTGGCGGGGGCGGAGATGATCCCATGGCTGAACGCGGTCCTAATCAGTGCCATGATATCACGCTTTATCCCGAAATCGGATTAGCCGGTGGTGCTTGTGAAGGATATGGTCTACTGCTGGATATTAAAGATCCGGCTGCTCCCAAGCGCGTAGATGCGGTAGCTGATTCCAACTTTGCGTATTGGCACTCGGCAACCTTCAGCAATGAAGGAGACAAAGTGTTGTTTACGGATGAATGGGGCGGCGGCGGACAGCCCAAGTGCCGCGAGAAAGACCCTATGCAATGGGGTGCGAATGCGATCTTCACCATTGATGAAAATAACGAGATGGATTTCCAGAGCTACTATAAGATGTCTGCGGTACAGACCGAGCAGGAGAACTGCGTAGCTCACAACGGCTCGTTGATCCCGATCCCGGATCGTGATGTAATGGTTCAGTCGTGGTATCAGGGCGGTATCTCAGTATTTGATTGGACTGATCCCAACAATCCTGTTGAGATTGCCTACCATGATCGCGGTCCCGTTGACTCTACACGTATGCAGATGGGCGGAAGCTGGTCGGTATACTGGTATAACGGCAATATCGTAAACTCTGAGATTGCCCGGGGACTGGATATCTTCAAGCTGGAACCGAGTCCTTACCTGACGGAAAATGAGATTGCTGCGGCCAACACGGTTACTTTTGAGCAGCTTAATCCGCAGGGACAGCCTAAGTACGACTGGCCGGCTACGTTTGTACTTGCCAAGGCGTATCTGGATCAGCTGGAGCGTCATAATGGCCTGTCAATGGATAAGATTAATTCTGCACGTAATCAGCTTGCCAAGGCAGAAAAAGCTTCCGGCCGTAAGCGTAGTGGCATGCTTAATGATCTGGCCGATGAGATGAAGAGTCAGGCAAGTAGCTCTTCGCAATCAGACAAGGTCCGCAAATTAACGGATACCTTGGAGAAGTTAGCTTCGAAATAAGTAGGTAATTTACTCTTAAAATTTTAAAGGCCCTTGCTCAACAGAGTGAGGGCCTTTTTTATTTCGTTATTAGGTGATTGGGTAACTGAGTGACTACGTTATAAAGTGAGAGAGGAGCAAAGAATCTTGGTCGTTTGATGATCTTCGAGTGTTCTTGTTTTGTAAAATTCGAGTTGAAGAAAACTGTTTACGGGAGATATGGTATCAGGTTTATTGTTAGACTAATATTTTACAGGATTCGAGAAATTGTTCTTTTTGGAATGGGGTGTAGTGATTTTTTTCTACTGTTAAAACGCTCAGCTTTCAGGGAAGAGAATACCAAAGAGAGAGTAGTTTTTTTATCTAACGACATTGCTGGTTACTAAGCCAAAGTGGTGATATTTGTCCCTCCCACAACAATCAAACGTTAAATATCTAGTTTGTACAAATGTTGGTTGGTCAAACATTTCTATCAACAATTATTTTTATGACAAAAAAATATAAATAATCAGGTTATTAGAAGTAAGAGTGTTATAAATTTCAATTTTCGGGAGGGGAAAGTCAGACTTTTAACCTAATTAGGCTGTTAAACATCAGACAATCTATAGGTTTTTTGTTTTACCTCTTTAAAAGTCTGATATATTAAAAAGTGTTTAATAAACGGCCTAATTATCAGGTTTTTGTATTAAAAGTATGATCTTTAAAGATGTTATTTTCTGATTTTGTTGGTGTTTTAAACGATTACAAGGGCATTTTAGCTATTTGTTCAACAAAAATCGTTAAACATTCTGGTTTTTTTAATATGTTATTTGGTTGCAAAATCAGGAATTTTGGAAGAATTTTTTAACGAATTTTCCTATTACATCCCCGGTCAACAGTACCCTTTTCTTCTTAATCAGGTCTTTTAACCGTTGGTTTGACATACTTCTTAGCTCCGAACCCCACCAATTTTCTGTTTTTCCGTTTATTGCGTCATACGATTGGAGGCAGACCCCTTCACCTGTGTTGTGTACGGAATGGTTCGGTATCTGAGTGAAAAGATCAATCAGTTCGTTTACTAATTTGCTGTTTTTCTGGGCGCGTCGGTACCGCATGCGGCAACGGTCGCTGCAGTACTTCGCATCAATGCGTTTATCTGAGATATCTATCCCACAAGAAAGGCAGCAATGTTCGGAATTGTTAGACATATAGAAGAAAATTTGAGCTATTAAGGTGAAAGGATTAAACAACAAGTGAACTTGGTCAGCCTCCTTTTTCTACAACCTATTATCGATAGGCTTTAGTCGTATTTTTACGCAGAAACTCTTCAATTCCTTCTCTCGGATAAAGGATCTTTCGTCCTTTCTGGAAATAGGAAATTTCCCCTTCGTCTCGATAATTTTGTAAAGTCCGTCTAGAAACGTTTAACATCTCCATCACTTCTTCCGTCGAAAGCCAATCTTTCTGAAAACTATCCTGGTATTTGGGCAGCTCCTCTTTGACAGCTTCTTTGATTGACTGGGTTAATGCGTCGAGCAGTTCGTCACTTAACGTTATTTGTACAGCGTTTTCCATAGTATTTATGTATATGTCGGGTTCGTATTGTTGTTGGTATTCTTAAGCTTCCACATCGGTCGATCCGATACGTCTTCAATTTCTATTACCTTTTTAAAGCCTACCGTTTGGCGATAGATGACCAGTAATATTTTTAGCTCTCCCTCGCTCAGTAATTCCAAATATTTATCAAGGATAACGTTTGGAATCATCGTAAAGCAGGTAACTTCAGGTAACCGTGGCATAAGCTCTTGCTAGCTCAGGTGAAAAATGCGTTCGATTACCTTGCGCTCGAAATATTTTCGGCGGCTGCCCCCGAATTGGATAGATGGGATATAGCGGTGATGGTCCTCGTCCAGGTTGGAGCGGTTAAGAATGGTTCTATAGTTGAGCCCGGTAAGATCCTCAACTTCCCGAGCCGTTATATATTTCTTTTCGTTAATGCGATGTTTGTTAGAGTTAAGAAGAAGGTCCAGTTTTTTCTCGATTCTGTTTAATTTTTCTTCACTCATCGGTAAATGTTTTCATTGGTGATTTGCTTTACCTGAATATACCGTAAATGCATGTATATCAATGATTTAGAGAATTTTATTTCTATATGGAATGTATAGAAATGTCGCAGTTTGCTATAGATATAGGTCGTAGAACTATAGAAATCGGCACCCGAACTATAGAAATGCTATAGAAATAATTTTTTGAGATGCTTAAAAACCCACAAATATGTTGATCTTATCGACATATATAACTTTTCATCGATGAAACCATCTATACGCTTGCCGGAAAAGAGGACTGGAAATCCTGTTTTTCTCGGAGCAATAGAAAGAAAACACAAAATTTCGGCTTATTATATAGACGCGGCGAAACTTATATCTTTTCTCGACTTATTAATCTAAGAGGTCTTTCTTATCGAGATGGGCAGAAATAAAAGATTACTCATGATTACTCCGGCAAAAAAGTAATCGATTTTTATAAAAACACCCTATATATAACTGTTTTTTATAAAAAGTAATCGATTTTTATGATATTAACTCAAAAGTAATTGTTAATAGATACTTCTAAGTGATGGCCGAAGGGAATAACTTTTCAGATCATATAACAGTTTTTCGTAAATATACTCTTCCTGAGTCTGGAATGAAACTGGCAGGGTATAGTGCCTTAATATATCGATATGACCTGGAAGTCCCTTTGCCGGAACATATTTCTGCTATCAGCACCAAACATAAAAGATATAGTGAGGGACGCTGGCAGATATTTAGAAATATCCATACACCAGACGAATCCTTATTGGGCCATCTCACATTTGCTTTGCGATATGAAGGTGTTGACCTCTTAGTTCTCAATAAATTATTCGAAAAAATTGACAAAGGTGAGATTGAAGCTATTGTCAAAGAGCAACCTACCGGTCAATACAGTAGAAGAATATGGTTTTTCTATGAATGGTTAACAGATCAAAAACTTAATGTAGATGACGTCAAAACAGGTAACTATGTAGATTCTCTTGATCCTGATTTACAATATCCAGGATCTAAAGAAAGATCCAAGCGCCACAGAGTATGGAATAACCTACCAGGTAATAAGGATTTCTGTCCTTTGGTACGCCGAACAGAAAAGCTCGAACATTTTAGTATTGAAGACTTAGGAAAAAAGGTAAAAGACACGATAGGTAAGGTTCATCCTGATTTGTTATCAAGAGCCGCTGCTTTCCTTATGCTCAAAGATTCCAAAGCCTCCTATGCCATAGAGGGCGAAACACCTCCGGAAAATCGTGCAGAACGTTGGGGTAAAGCCATTGGTCAGGCCGGCCAGAAAGACCTTACTAAGGATGAACTATTGCGACTCCAAGAGATTGTTATAGAAGACCGTCGATTTGTGGATATGGGCTGGCGAAAAGAAGGAGGGTTTATAGGTGTCCATAACCGAGTGAATAGCAAGCCGGTCCCAGATCATATTTCTGCAAAGTGGCAAGATGTTCCCCAACTCATGGAAGGCTTACTAAAAACAAACGAATCACTAATTAATAGTGATTACGATCCAGTGTTAGCGGCTACCCTCATTGCCTTTGGCTTTGTGTTTATCCATCCCTTTGCTGACGGAAACGGCCGTGTACACCGGTATTTAATTCATCATGTTTTAGCTAAAAAAGAATTTGCGCCGAAGGGACTTATTTTTCCTGTTTCAGCGGTTATCCTTGACCGAATTGATGAGTATAGGGAAGTACTGGAATCTTATTCCAAGCCACGGCTTGACTTCATTGAATGGGAGCCAACACCAGATGGAAATGTCAAAGTTTTAAACAATACCATCGATCTTTACCGCTATTTCGATGCTACCAAACATGCTGAATTTCTATATGAATGCGTAGAAGAAACGGTTACCGATACGTTACCGGAAGAAGTTCAGTACCTGGAGCGACATGACAAGATGAGAACCTTTATTTCTGAGCACTTTGATATGCCAGACAAGGACATGGAAAACCTTATCGGCTTCTTACGTCAAAATGATGGTCAGCTATCCAAACGTGCTCGTACTAAAGAGTTTGAGGCGTTGACCGAAGAGGAAGTGGTTATGTTAGAGGAGAAATACCAAGAGATATTTAGACTTTGAGAAATTTTGTTGCTTAGCTCTTTCGTTGGTTTTTATAAAAAGGCAGAAGGGTCGACGCATCAATTATATTTATTCTTTTCATGATGTAACCATGCGTTTATTCTGCGATTAATCGTTGACCAATCCTCTAAGATATCTCCATTTTCATATATCAGGGCTCGGTTTTTAATCTTTTCTTTGAGTAAGTCCCTTGTATATTGATCGCCCAATTTCTTCCTGAAATACTTGCACGCATCCGGGACTTTTTGAAATTCTTTTTGAAAATGATATTGACCGTTTAAAGAAGCTTCATCTTCAACTTGCTGCATCGCATCATACTTGATCTGGTAGCTGGCAATTTTTGAGAGTTTCCTTTTAGGAGTGTTCAGATCATCTGATTCAAATTGATAGCAGTGATTCCCTCCCATAAAGGTAAACTTTTTAAACCATTTCTTTATGATCGGGTGTTCCTCAACGTTGATATCATGTATCTCCACATATTTGGACTCACCTTTTGAAGGGCTTTCCCGCTTAATAGGTTTTGGTGCATTTGTCCTGAATTGGTCCGATAGTTTCGAAATTTTATTATCGATGTTGCTCAACCTCGGTTTAAAAGGGGACTCTTCGACCTCTTTCATACTTGTCTCATCAAATTCCCTCAATGCCTCATCCATCTCCTGATGAAATGAGCCCCTTAGCTTTTTATAATCAACAGCCAAATCAGGTACAGAAAGTTCCTTGTTGATGGAGTGACTGATCCAAAGTGAACTGCAGAGTATTTTGATCAGATTGTTTCCTTGTTGCTTAGTCATACTGTAAGTAGTCAATCCCTCATATTGTAATTTAATGGTCGTTAATCCAGGTACTCGTAAATTTCCTCCCAAATATTCCGAATTATTTCCGAATTTTAAATCAGTTCATAACGGCGGCTTTTGGTTTTTCCTTTTGGACGAAATAACCCTAATTCACCCCATTCGTTAAGATCCTTACGAATTTTTTATGCTCCCTATTTAATCAATTCCCTTTACTGCGTTTTTAAGGTCCTTCTGATCCAGATGCTCATAAATCTGGGTGACATCAATGGACGAGTGTCCCATTATTTTTTGGACCAAATGAATAGGGACCCCTTTACGCAACAGGTCGGTAGCACATGAGTGTCGGAGGCCGTGCAAGGTTATAGAATTGGGTACATCTTCGGCCAGTCGTACGAACTTTTTAAAAGATCGGGATAATGATCCTGCCGTCATCCCGTGAAAACGGTTCAAGCCCGTCGAGCTTGGAAAAACGTATCCATCCTTGGGTTCGCCTTGCTTCTCGTGCCATTCCACCAGCCACGGCTTCAGTGGTTCCCTAATAGGAATCGAGCGCTCTTTTTTAGACTTTGTGGTATTTTCATCGGTGTTGATAATCATGATATGGCCGTAATCGTCCGGATCATCAGGATCTCCCTCAAGGTCAACCTCGTTCCATTGAAGATTTACCGCCTCGCTTGCCCGCATGCCACAGTAATACATGGTGTTGATCATTGGCTTAAACCATAACCGCATTTGATGTGGTTTGGTCACGTAGCCTTTCTCTTTCTGCTCTTTATAGAATTTGTCGTAGGCTTCAAACACCCTGTCGAGCTCTTCTCTTGAAATCGTTTTCTGAGCAATCTTCTGCGGGACTTTCGGTGGTTTAATATCAGCGGTAATATCCTCCTTCAGGATTTCTTTTTCGTGCATCCATTTGAAGAACACCTTCAAGTGTCGAAGGTAGCTTGCCTGGGTGGCCGGAGCGAGATCATCCCGAAAGCAAAACTCCCGTATGTCCTTTTCCATAATTTCCGTTACGGGCATAGTCTGTCCGAGCTGATCTTCTAGCATATCCAAGTGTCGCCGGTAGTTGTCTTTGGTATTCTGATTGGCCTGACTACGTTCTTCAATAAACTGATCGGCTGCCTTGTGCAAGGCGATATATTTGCCCCGTAGCTTTTGTCTTTTCTTTTCGGCTTCCTTTTTAGGATTCCATCCGTTAAACGGATCGATTTCGCCCCGCTGGAATTTTTCCTCATATTCAATTAATAGTTTTTGTGCCTCTCTTTTTTGAGTAGTATCTAGACTCAGTGCCTTTCGCTTTCGTTTGCCATTTATTTTTGCAAAAAACCGAATGTAGTAGACATCTCCCCGTTTCTTAAGACTTGCCATACTTTCCTCTATTCTTCAAATGTGCAATATTTGTGATTTTACCACTTTACAGGCTCTAGGACTAATTCTGCAATCGATTCTAATCAATTAACAGGCCTTTTGGAGCCTTTAAGCAAAGGTGGGTATATGTACCAACTGGTGTACCCATTTTTGTACCCACTATTTACATAAATTGTTGCAGAAAGTGAAATGCTTTCACGAAGGTATTTTTGTATGAAAGGAGGGAATAGGCCTAAAATATACCGTTTAAATGTAATTGAGGGTGACTTGGAGGAGGTAAGGGGAAGGAAAAGAAAAGTGGGCCCGGCAGGATTTGAACCTGCGGCCAATCGATTATGAGTCGACTGCTCTAACCGCTGAGCTACGGGCCCAATACTATAATAGCTAATAAATAATATATTATTCGCTAGTTAATGACACATTTGCTAAAAGTTCCTTTCACCAATTTTATTCTATGTTTTAATATAAGCCATTATAAATGACTTATGTGAGTTGTGTACCCGAGGCCGGACTCGAACCGGCACTGGCATTTAGATACCAATCGGATTTTAAGTCCGACGCGTCTACCAATTCCGCCACTCGGGCAATTGCTTTAAACAGTTGCCTTGCAACGACTTAGAGTACTTTTTGGTAAAAGTGACTTTTATTGAATATCGTACTTCTACCCCCGGTTTTGCTCCCATTTTTGTAACAATTTGGTAACAAAATCGGTGCCTAAGTCCTGCTAGCAATTTGTGAATGAACAATGAATTTTCGAGAGTCCAAATATAAGGCATTAAGAATTACTTCTACAACGTAATTTTGGTATTTATAATCTAGGGATTCAATTGATTTTCAAAATGGAATTGAAAAGTAATAAGCTGACATTTTGGTTTTTTGAAACGAGTTTCAAATAGCGCCATAGCTACAAGGGAAACATAAGTTCAAGAATATAATCCTAAGGGCTAATGAAAGTTTTAAGAATAGGATGCTCGGTGCTGATATTGGTGTTTGGCCGGTAACGCATTTTTGTATGACTAGCAATGAGCCATGGCTATTACGTTCAATTAAAAAAGCCCGACACCATTCAAATGTCAGGCTCCTTGCTTACATTTTTGATCTTTAAAACTGGAGTTCTGGTATTCCCTTCGCTGCAATGAAGCAGATCAGATTCAAAAGGTATAATCTCAGTCCCGGCTTAACAGAACACCCTCAACCCAAACCCCTAATTTTTTCGACATCATATGATGCCATAAGAACAAAAAAAGTAAACCTTATTCTCTCTACTCACATATAACATATTTATAGTCAAAGGGGAATAGTAGCTTGTAATACCCTTTCATCCTGTGGATAAATGGTTACTTGAGATGTACGGTTTTTCCTGGTTAGCGTTAGGCAGGGCCAGGATTTTAATTTCAACTTCAAAATAGAGCGTGCCGTTGTCGTAATGGAAATCGCCGACCTTAACTTCAAAGATATCACCGCGTTTAACAGGAGCAAAAGAACGCAAGAAATCATTTTTCGTGGCTGTTTGTCCGCCTTCATTTTCCCATTGTTCCAGATCACTGATATCAGAAGGCGACAGGAATTGCGAATTGACCAATATTTTGACCGTTTTGTTACTGGCTTTTTTCATGATTTTGCTCATTACTGTTTACTACTTCCTGTATCGTACAAAAAATACAGCTACAAAGCTTTCAGGGAAAAGTGCCGTCTTGATGTAGGCAAATCACTATACTGTATTTCTTTTACTTTGTTGGGAATACCCTACATCATAATCAGGGCAACTGGTTGTTTAGCTGTCTGCTGGAGTGCGTAAATTGAAAAATAATTTCACTTAATAAATCCAAGGAGAGAGTATCATGACATTAGCAAAAGTGATAGAAGTGATGGCCGAAGGAGAAACCATGGAAAAGGCGCTTGAAAATGCGGTTATGCTGGCTGCTAAAACAGTACAGGATATCAAGAGCGTATATGTCGAGAATATGCAGGGCGTTGTAGAAAAGAACAAGATTGTCCGCTATCGAGTAAATGCCAAAGTCTCTTTTCTGGTCAAGAATAGGTGATATGAGGCACAGATTTGAGCGTATTGCATACTGATGAGCTATAATACACTTTGTGATCCAAGGATAATAGCGTACATACGATACTTATATGCTGAAGGAAAAGATCATGGAAATTATCCAGGTCTGAGCCCGAATACATTTTATGGTTTGCAGTCGTTTATTTCTTTGCCCCGATCCGTGGCTCAATTTTTTCCACTATAGCAGACCACTTGGCATGGGAATTAATCTGGTTTTCCGCGAGGTCACTAAGTCCCATATCAGCTCGTTTTTCTTCGCGGAGTGTTTCCAGAAGTTGTTCGGCGATTTCGTGACGTTCCAGTGCCTTTGCATAGGCAATAGCTGTTCCATACCCGGCCATCTCGTAATGGTTGATATGTTGGATAGCCGTTACAATAGCTGCATCGCAAACTTCGTCGTTCAAACAGCGTTTAGCCAATTTCCGGGTTTCTTTAATGAGTCCTTTTATACCGTCGCAGGATTCTCCCGAAAGCACTTCCGCCAGTTCTTCTAATACACTCTCAATTCTGCCGGTCTGTCGCTCGGTTTCTCGCAGGTGGTACTGCAAAAACTCGTTGAGTTCAAAAGAGTTCGTTGAATCCGACAGCTCATTAAAAAAATCAATTTGCTGCAGTTCTCCATCGTAAATATCACGTATCTGTTCGAGCAACAGATCATAAATATCGAAGGTATCGTTATTTTGTTGTTTAGTCATCATAGTTTCTTTTGAAGGTTAAATTCCTGGAATAGAGTCTGGTACTCCAATATGCGTTCCTCTTCCAGGTGGTGTTGTAGTATTTTTTGGTGATGTGGGGCAAGTCAAGTTCATCGGCCATGGCAATCAGTATTTGATATGCCGTTGACAGGCAATTTGTAATGCGATGTAATAATCCCACAATGGCGCGTTCCCACGTATTGGCGTCGGTACAGCGATCAACCAGCTCTTTGCTTTCAAGAATCATGGATTTCATCGTTCGGCAGTGTTCGCGAAGAATATTGGTGAGTATATTTTTTTGGAGCTCTTCGAGCTGATCGGTATGGGAACGGGTATTGTACAGATGTTTCTTGATTATTTTTTGAAGCTCTACAGATTTGGACTGTTCAATGAAGAAACGCAGTTCAGGGACCAACAGTACTTCACCGTGATAGATATCACTGATGAATTTGAGATATAATTCCTTAACCGAAGTAATAGGTTCCATGCTATAGATCATTGGTGATATATTACAGCCATACGATAAGTTCTTTAAGAGAAGGGATCGAAAGGGTTAAAAGTTGTAGACCGTAGTGTAAGCTTGTGCCTCTTTGTAGGGGAAAGGAACGATACTAAAACGCCATACCTCTCAATAGAACGTATGACGTATTGTATATTATTTCTACAATCAGTGGAACTAATTGGTCGTTTCCACCGGTGTGTCTCCGGTCATCATAGTTGACGGCATTTTTTTAACGTGTTTTTTCAAATTGTTCAACCCCTTTTCAAAATCCGAACCAATCATGCTGTCCATCATGAGCCCGATATATTTGTCAACGGGATCGCTCCCCATATCGGTTTCAAAGACCCAAGTGACCTGGGTGCCTTCATTGGTTGGTTCAAACCTGTAATATCCCATAGCATTGCCTTCTTCCATAAAATCCATTTCTGTGGCAATATATTGGTGTGGATGGCTTTCAGTAATGGTGAGTTTGCCATTTCCAACTTTATTGCTTTCCCATTGATAGGAAGCGCCCTCTCCTTGTAGAAATCCCTTATAAGTGATTTTCATATCCGGATCCATCTGGTGCCAGGGCGACCAGTTTTTCCAGTTGCGTAAATCGTTAACCTGGTCGAAAACCACCTCACTGGAGGCCGGTATTATCAGCGAGCGCTCAACATGCACCTTCGAAGGCAGAAACATCGCGATCCCAAAGAAAAGCACTACCAGTACTAAAACAACAATCCCGATGATTTTTAATATTTTCATATTGCTATCCCTTTAAAATTAGAAGGTTATGCATAGTCTATATAGTTTTTGAGCTAGAAAAAATAGGGAAATACCTTACATGCAGGCGGGGCCTGTTTCTGCAGGATCGATTAAATCCTTGACAGGACAGTGCTGCTGTATCTTTAAATAATGCGCCACGTATGTAATGCATCGATGAACTAATTTTTTGGGATGCCGATAGTGCTTATCGTGATGTTTGTCTGATAGTCCCGTAATTTTTACAGCAACGCACAGCAAAAAATCATTGTTCATTTCTATTGCTATTGATTATCATAGGAACAGAAAAAATGATTATCATCAGACAGGCTTTTGGCCACATTCCAGTAATAAAAAGTGACTCATGATCGAAATAGAGGAATTGAAAACGACTGCTCAGCTCAGGGAGTTTGTAAAATTCCAGTTTTCAAATTTAAAGGATAACCCGTACTGGGCTCCTCCTATTATTTCGGAGGAATTAGAAAGTTTTGACCCCGAAAAAAACCCTGTTCGAAGGAATGCCGAGGCCCGTTTTTTTATGGCTTATAAAGACGACAAACCAGTGGGCCGGGTGGCTGCTATTATAAACTGGCTGGAGGTGAACGAGCAGGGAAAGCCCAAAATACGGTTTGGCTGGTTCGATGCTGTTGATGATCTAGCGGTTACGGAAGCGCTGCTGCAGCGCGTGGCAGAAGTAGGACGAGAAAATGATTTGGAGTTTATGGAAGGGCCGCTCGGATTTTCCAATATGGATAAGGCGGGAGTGCTTGTGGAGGGCTTTGATGAGTTGAATACCATGATTACCTGGTACAGTTTGCCATATTATAGTAAGCATTTTGAGGAGCTGGGAATGGTTAAAGAAAAGGAGTGGGTTGAGTTTGAAATCAAGATTCCGGAGGATGGACCTTCGGAAAAAGTACAACGATTTTCGAATCTGATACTCGAGAAGTACGACCTTCAGGTGGTTCGGTTTTCAAATACCCGGGAAATTATTGATCATGCCGATGAGATGTTCGATCTGATTAACAAAACCTACAGTGATCTCAGTACCTTCGTACCCATTCAGGAAACACATGTTTCATATTATAAAGATAAGTTTTTTCGCTATCTCCATCCTGACTTTATTAATTGTGTGGCTGACGATGACGGAAATCTGGTAGCATTTGCCATTACCATGCCTTCGTTCTCAAAAGCGCTGCAGAAAGCCAATGGTCACTTGTTTCCGTTTGGATGGTTACATCTGCTAAAGGCGCGTTATTTTCATAATCGGGCGGCTTTTTACCTGATCGGCATTGAGCCGAAGTACCAGGGCAAGGGGCTAACCTCCATCATTTTCAAGGAGATGAATGAGATGTTTAACCGGCGCGGCATTACAAAAGTGGAGACTAATCCCGAGCTTGAAGACAACGATGATATCCAGGCTCTCTGGAATAGGTACGAGAACAGGCTTCACAAACGACGCCGGACCTACCGCAAGAGTTTGTAGCAAAAGTTAGGGCCGGCAACTCGTCGTCACCGGCCCTAAATACCAAGGATAAAGTTGGTTAATTAGCCACGGATTTCAATACTGAAACCGTAGGCAAAATCGAGTGCTCGATTGTAGTTGTCGCCTAGTGGCTTTCGGACATATACGCCTGGGGTGATGTTTTGAAACGGCCGTGCTATTCCAGCTCGAAGCTGCGTCAGGCCGCTATCCCAGAAATCAATTCCTGAAGGTAAACCGGCATATTGATTACGTCCGGAGAATCCGAGATAAGCTTCAAAGTTTGTCGGTCGATACATCGCAGACAATCTATATAGCAAGTGTAGCTGGTTGTCCAGATTCTTGAGGTTATCTACGAAAAGGTCGTAAACCGTTCCAAGTCGGAATTTAACTGCGAACGGGTCACTAACCGTTGTTACATAGTTTCCAATCAACGGAACCGACCATTGATCCGAGCCAAAAGCTTCTTGACGCTCAAGTTCTGAAAATCTGCCCGTGCTGCTGCCAAACCGCTTATTGGTTCGTGGGTCAGGCGTAGTAGGAATGCGAACTCCCAGTTCAATAAAGGAATGGGTGTTAGGATTTCCAGTATTTACGTCGTAGATGCCACCGGCATAGATGTTGCCGATAACGGTACTGTTGTCATCACCACCAAATGGATTGTTGCCTTGATATCCAAAATTAGAGACGGGTAATTCAGCCACAAAGCGGAAATTGTCATTTACCCTGATACGACCACTCAGAAACAGTACTGAGCTTGCGTTGGACACATCACTGCGATCAAAGGTCCGATCATCGAACAGGGGTTTGTCCCATTCGAGTGATATTGAAGAAAGACGAGTATCACTCAACCACGGTGACTGGGCATAGGTGTTTCCTGCCCACCACACCGCCATAATTAGTAACAGAATTGTCTTTTTCATTTCTATACTCCTAGGATTATTAGTTTGCAGGTCATAGGTAGACTGCAACAATAAAGTTACTGAGATTAAGAATCCTGCGGAAGCAAAATATGCGGTTGCCAGAAATATTAATAATTCAGGGTCTAGCGGTAATTGCAAGAGGCTACGCTAAGTGAGATAACATCAACGACTTATGATGTACGATAACCAACGAGGCAGAATAGCGGGATTTCCTTACATGTTTATCAGCATAAGGTTAATAGGTTGAGAGTACTGATAACATCATATCCCAAATGCTATGGAAACGATTAGTGCTACTACAATTTTTGGGCTATTTCTACTTGGAGCTACCACCAGGTGGATTGTTGCTTATTGGGTAGGTCATGAAGGCATAACGCTGGTTAGTAATATTGTATGGGGGACTTTTGGAGCGGTTGTGATAGGAATGCTTGGGGTGTATTTGCAGCTTACCGGAGTGCTCTTTTTGCTATGATGGGAACTCTGGCAACGCTTTTTATAGCTAATGTCTTTCACCTGCATCACATTGAAGATATCGAAGGAGATGTTCACCGCGACATAAGGATCCGGCGGAAAAAATAGGGGGTGTCTAATTATACCAGCGACGTTGTGGGTTTCGACTTCTTGGTTCGGCCGCTGAGCCAGATGTTAGTAGGAGTATTAAAAACAGCAGCAAGGTGATTGGCCCGGAGTTCTGTAAATGCGAGGCTTCCTTCAAGAAGGCCTCGTACTTCGCTTATGGGCATGCCGGATAGACGTGCAAATTGTTGCGGGGTTATGTGGTATAACTGTAAATAGTCTTGTAGAATTTCGGATGGTGATTGATGCATTCGTCTATTTATTTGAGCATTGTTCGGATACAGAACTTCTCATTTCTATGTGATCTAACAATAATCGTGATGTTACGAAATCACAATAATATTGGTTGCACTAAAAAGCGATTAAAATGTTCCTTCCGGGGGATTGAGTTCTCTCGATCTTCTCGATGTACAATAAAAAAGCCCGCTTGGAAAAGCGGGCTTTTGCTAAACCAAATGTTGGCTACAAACTACTTGTAATCAAGGCTACGTACTTCAACAGCACTCAAACCTTTGTCGGTTTCTTCGACGTCGAATTCAACATTCTCTCCGTCTTCGAGGCCTTGATTATAGTCTAAATTTTCTACGTTGTTGCGGTGGACGAATACATCCTTGCTTCCGTCCTCAGGTTCGATAAATCCGTATCCTTTTTCAACGTCGAACCATTTAACTTTACCTTGTTGTGACATGTATACTAGTATTGTTTTGTTCACCTTAGAGTTTATCCGTCTAATGAATTGAGAACCAATTCTCAGGATATCCTTTAAAGGTGGGAATTAAAATTATGTTATAAGATACGATGAAGTTATTGGAATGTCCATCTCAATTTCTAAACAAAAATTATATTCCTGCCCTCATACGCTCCATTCCTATTTTTGAGCCTTATCGACTAATTCTGCAACTCATCGATTTTAGTAGGTAAAATATAATACTGTTGCTTAGTCTATGGACGAATTATGATCGAAAGCAACAACATGTTTCGTGCTCAACGACATATTATAACATCGTTCATAGTTTTATTAGTCTTAGTTCTAGGGGTTGACATCGAGTCTGCTACTGCTCAGGGATTTGCAGTAATTAAAGGAAAGGTAACGACCACAAAAGATGTCCCACTCCACCTTGCTCATGTAATGGTCAAGGGAAGTACTATGGGGGCTGCAACGGATCAGCAAGGACGGTTTCAGTTCAGGGCCGATACAACTGGTGCAGTCGTAATTACGGCCTCGATGGTTGGGTATCAAACCGTTGAAAAAGAAGTTACGTTTCAAAAAGGGAAAACCGTTGAGCTGAATTTTGATCTTCCAATCGAAAAAGTGTCTATCGGAGAGGCCACCGTTACGGCCAGCGCTTTTACGACCGGGGAGGTGGAGGGCGTGACTTTATCGCCTACCGAGGTTGTGACGACACCGGGAGCGGCAGCTGATATTTTTCGTGCCCTTAAAACTTTCCCGGGTGTTTCCAATATCGATAATGGGTCTGGATTATTTGTTCGCGGCGGGGATGTTAGTGAGGTGTCGTTCATTCTGGACCAAGCTTCGGTGGTGCAGCCGTATAAATACGAGAGTCCGACGGGTGGGGTATTTGGTACTATACCACCATTTCTGGTATCGCGCACCTACTTTTCTACCGGCGGGTTTTCAGCCAAGTATGGCAATGCGCTGTCGGCGGTGCTGGCCATGGAATCCAAAGGGATGCCCGAAACTACCCAATTGGATGCCAATGTGGGGCTGGGGGCGCTTTCGGCCGGCGGATCGGTGCCGGTGATCCCCGGTAAGCTGGGCGTGCGGTTTTCGGGCAATCGCAGTCTAACGCGTTTTATGTTTGAGGTGAACGGGAAGGCTGAGGTGTTTCAGCAGGCGCCCATGGGCAGAGATGGGAATTTGAGCCTGATCGCCAAACCCTACAAAGGGACAACTATTAAGCTATTTAATTATGTGAATACAAGTCGCGTGGGAGTGCGGGTACCGCGTCCTTCGTTTGAGGGTACCTTTCATAGTGAGGAGCAAAATAGACTGCACAACTTACAGTGGAAGCAGTTGTGGGGGAACTGGTTGCTCAAAACAAGTTTATCGGTTAACCGATATCAGAAAAGCCAGCAGTTTGGCGCCTTGGATATGGATGAGGAAGATCGTACCTACAAAGTTCGCTCGGATCTGGAGTTTTCAGGCATGAAAGGAGTTACCTGGTATGCCGGTATGGAGTGGATGCGCTACGGTAATCGTTTTACAGGCTTGGTGCCCACTAACGACGAAATTTTGGATCCCTCGACTAACTTGCAACCGCTGGATGAAAATTTTACTACACAACGGCTGGGTGGCTACGTGGAAGCAGAATATCAGCTTTTACCCGGCTTAAAGTTACAGACGGGACTCCGCACGGATTACGAAAATAATTCCGAAGACTGGATCCTGGATCCCAGAATGTCGTTGCGATATCAGGTGGGTAGCTATCACGGAATTCGCCTGGCTGTGGGACGCTACCATCAGTATGCCGAGCCGTTTCAGTACAATACTTCCACCGGAAATCCCGGCTTGGATGTCCAACAGGCGTGGCACTATATCGCGGGCTATGAATTTAAGAAAGAACTTTACCACTTGCGGATGGAAGGCTATTACAAGTCTTATGACGATTTGGTCATCAAAAGTGAGCAACAGAACTTATCCAACAAGGGATATGGGGAAGCTTACGGTGCGGATTTCTTCTTCAAATATTCTGATTTTCTGAAAACACCGTTCAACGGCTGGATTTCTTACAGCTTCCTGCGATCCAAGCGGCTACATCCACGCCAGCTAGCCCATGGGTACCAATACGAGTATGCTCCTTCGGCTTTTGATATTACACATAATCTGAACGTGGTGGCAAAGGCCCGAATCATTGGGATGTTAAGCGGTGGGGCAACCTATCGATTCTCTACCGGACAACCGTTTACACCGGTCGTGAATTCGGAGCCCACATCGCGCGGTTATCATCTTCCTATTGAAGGGCATGTCCACTCGCAGCGGCTGCCGAACTTTCACCGGCTGGATCTGAATTTCAGCTATTATTGGATACCCAGAGAAGATTGGTCAGTCACCTTTTACGCTTCGGTATCCAATGTGTTGAACCGGAAAAACGTAATGGATTATACCTACAACAACGATTATTCCCAACGGAAACCTGTATACAGCGATTACAGCCGGTTTGTGTATGCCGGCGTCACCATTAATGTAAAACTCTAAAATCCAATAGCTATGAAATATCTTGTAAGCATATTTCTTTGTTTGTGCATGCTAAATTTGCCTTATCAGTTATCGGCCCAGGCTAAACAGTTCGCAGATATCCGTCAGACGATTGAAACGGCGGTGGATTCACTGCAACCCGGTAAGTTGATCACCCTGAATAATCGGTTAACTTCTTTAGCCGAGAGCGGGAACTCAAAGGTTCAAAAGTACGCCTATTACTATCGCGGGTATAGCTACTACCGGCTGCAATCTTCTTTTAGCAATATTAGTGAGGATCAAAAAGAAAAATATATTGATCAAGCGGTGGAGATGTTTGAGAGTGCAGTTGAGCTGGATTCTCAGTTTGCCGAGGCGCATGCAATGTTGGGTAGCTGTTATGGCATCAAGGCCTCCGGTTTTTTGTCGGGCATGAAGTACGGTCCCAAGTCTGATGCTTCGATGGAAAAAGCCCTAGACATAGCCCCCAACAATCCCCACGTAGTGATGCTTAATGCTATTGGCAAACTATTTAAGCCTTCCATGTTTGGAGGTAGTACTGAGGGCGCTATCGAAGGATTTAAAAAAGCTGTGGATCTTTATAAAAATTGGCAGCCGCCCAATGCGTTCGCTCCCCGATGGGGCAATGCGGAGGTCTATGCGTGGCTTGGTCAGGGATATATGCAGGCCGAAAAGTATGATCAAGCGCGGGAGGCTTTCCAAAAAGCGCTGGAGGTAAAACCCGGATATCCGTGGGTGCAGAAGAAATTGCTTCCTGAGTTAGACAAAAAGGCCGAGTAAAGTTATGGACATGGAATCTGTAGATATGACAACCGTCAGGAGCGAAGTACGAGCTAAATGTCAAAACAAGTTACTGGCCGTTAGCGAGGTGGTCCTAGTATATACCTCGGTGGTGGGCCTCATGTGGATTTCTGAACTGATCCCCGGTTTTGAATCTTGGCAGAAGGCAAATTTTGGCCGCGCAATCCTGAGCATATCCTGTTATTTGGGATTGACGGGGGTATTGATGTTTTATCTGCACGGCCTTCGTAATACCCCGAACATTTTCAGCGACAATGCGATCAAAAAAGCATTGAAAAATGGTGGAAAGTCTTTACTAATCATGTTTTTGGCCACTTTTGGGTTCCCAGTCGCCCAGAGTTTGGGGTTCGGGGTTACGGACTGGGGCGGTGCTGTGATTATCGGTCATTTTTACCTAGCAGCGACCCTTATTGTGTTGTGGATGTTGAAAGGCGAGCAAACGGTTGAGGAAAGCTCCTTCTCAAAATCGGACGCCAGAACTGCCGGCTGGATATTTCTGGGCGGGATAGCTCTGATTGCAGTATTGCACCAAGTGAATGCTATTGCCCGCGATATACTTATTGCTCTTGTGTTTGTCGGATTTGCTGAAGAGTTTCTCTTCCGGGGATATATGCAGTCACGGTTAAATATGGCTTTCGGCAAACCGTTTGAATTTCTGAATCTAAACTTTGGCTGGGGCATTATTATAGCATCGGCACTTTTTGGATTGGCCCACGTGATAAGCCCGGGCGAAAATCCCATGCAGTGGTCATGGGGTTTCTGGACATTTTGTGCTGGCCTTGGTTTTGGGGTAATCCGGGAAAAGGGCGGCAGCTTTCTGGCCCCGGCCGTAGTACACGGGGTTACCATGATAATTCCGGTTGTATTTTCCTAAGTTAAAGGGCTATGAACGCGACATTAGATACGATTGAATATCAATCCGGCAAACCAACGCTATCCCGAAAGGGGGTGGGGTTGGCACTGCTGATTGCTTTCTTATACACCCTGTTTTATACAGCGGTGCTATCCAATGTTGAAGGAGTGCCGTTTTTGCCGGCATTGATAGGGACTGCACTAAGCACATCGATAAAGGGACTTTTACTCTTGGGCAGTTGGTACTTTATTGTTCGTGAAATGCATGCCTTCAGCGGCTGGATCAAGCTTGGTGTGCATGTGGTAACGGGGGTTTTCTTTGTAGTGACTTGGTATTACGGTTACCTGTTACTGTTTGATTGGCTGTTTGGGTTACAGTATCTACAGGGTGGCGGCTTTCTCAAAAATAGCGTTTGGGTGATGTTTTCAGGCTACCTTGAATACGCCATAGCTTTTTCGATAATTCATGTTATTGATTCTTTAAAAAAGCTCAAGCAGCGCGAACAACAGGCGGCCCAGCTGAGGGAGCTCTCAAACCAGCAGCAGATTGCGAATCTAAAGGCACAACTGAATCCACATTTCTTATTTAACACGCTGAACAGCATTAATGCTATGGTTTCGCGGGATGTTGAACAGACCCGCAACATGATTGCGATGCTCTCGGAGATGCTGCGGTATTCGCTCGATAGTTTCGAGACAGAGCGGGTACCGCTGGAGGAGGAAGTTGGATTTGTGGAGAAGTACCTGGAGCTTGAAAAGCATCGTTATGGGGATCGCCTGAGTTACGCGATCGAGGTAGATGAGGGGTTATCAAATGTCGAAATTCCGCCGATGACCATCCAGCCGATTGTTGAAAATGCGGTTAAGCATGGAGTTGCGCCTGCTGAGGATGGCGGAGCGGTTACTATTGATATCTCTCGAAATCAAAAGGGTATGGCAATACAGGTAGCTGATACTGGTCAGGGTATTTCAAATCCCGAGAAGTTGGCTGAGTCTGATGGCATTGGTATCCGTAACACAAATAAACACCTGAAGAAACGCTACGGTGAGGAAGCTACCTTGCAGTTTGAATCCGAAGAAAAGGGAGGAACCAAGGTTTGGTTTACTATTCCACTAAATGAGGTGTCACCATGAAGAACTTCTCAGCAATTGTTATTGATGACGAACCGCCGGCACGTGATGTAATCCTGGAATATCTCGAGGACGTTGACTGGGTTGAGGTCCAGCAGTCATTTAGCAATCCGCGTGAGGCGCTGAGCTACCTGAAGAAACATTCCGTGGATCTGCTTTTCCTGGATATCCAGATGCCGCAGATGAATGGCTTTGAGCTGGTAAGTCAGCTAGAGGATATTCCCCAGATTATTTTTTCTACTGCTTATGACGAATATGCGATTCGTGCTTTCGATATCAATGCGGTAGATTACCTGCTTAAACCCTATACCAAGGAGCGATTTTTGGAGGCCCTTCGGCGCGTCCAAAATATGGCAACAGCGGCTGGCAGTCAGCAGGAACGTATACAGGCGTTGCTTCGCCAAGTGCAACAGAAGAAAGATTATCCCAGCCAGCTTTTTGTTCGCAGTCGCAATCGAATTGTGCCTGTAGAGGTGGAGAATATATTATGGATTGAGGCCGAAGGTGATTACACCCAAATCTATTTGGAGGATAAGAAGTTGTTTTGTGGGCTGGGAATTGGCAAGCTGCTCGAACGGCTGGATCCCGGAAAGTTTGTACGGGTTCACCGGTCGCATGCGATATCTTTATCGGCACTCCGGGATTTGAGTCCGGATGGATATGGTGGCTTTACGGCTACTTTACAGGATAATACCGAATTGAAGGTAAGCCGCACTTATGCCGATACAATTAAGGATCATATTATCTGAATTACCGTTTTTTGCATCTGCTGGGAGCCAAGCTGAAAATGTGAGTTTGCCAGAATAATTTCAGGATTAAAGAATTATTTGTTTATTGATATTTCATTGGGTTAATAAGCTAAACGCCAATCAACAATATTAAGTAATCGGGGAGTAGTGTGGAGCCAAAAAGAATAGTCTTGTTTGTTCTAATATTTGCCGCCGTAGGAGGGTATTGGTATTTTTCTCAGCCGTCACCGGATCAGCCCCAAAAGCTATCTGCTGCTGATATGGACAGTATTCCTGCGGCTGATCGACCATCTATTACGAATCAAAAAGATACCACAGATACGGTACCGGATCCTAGAGGCGAAGCTTTATCGCCCGGTACTGCCATGATAAAATCGACTATCCTTTCTGTTGAGCACGCTGGAGGACAACCGGCGGCAGTCACCATCCGTGTGGATGAGGTATTGGGCTACGGTTCGGCCACTCCACCACTGCCAGCCGGCACCGAGCTGGAACTTAATGTAAAGGGCTATTTGGAATCCAATCCTGAATTACGAGAGCAGATTCAGCAAGATGCAGAAGTTCAGTTGCTTCTTGCTTCGCAACAGGGGTTGGCCGTAGAAGGATCGACGAACCAGCAGCGCTGGTCACTGGTTGAACTTACACAATAAATAAACATCGAGATGGGTAAAAAAGCGTATATCTGGATAACAACTGGAATCATAATGCTGGTTGTGGTCGCCGGAATATGGCAGCTTATTTCATCTGAACAGCAGGAAGTAAAAAAGCTGGAAGAAGCTGAGGAGAACGAAATAGAAATGAAAAGGGCGCGCGCGGAGTATTTTTTCTGGATGTTGCGCGACCCGGCCACCAACCGCATTCCTCCGAATATTCGATCTCGCGAACTGGAGTATTCGAAGGATCTGCCTTCGCGTGGAGGAGACTTCCTGCGAAGATCAAGCAGTGTCAATCAAATGAATACTGATATAACCTGGCAATCGGCGGGACCTCAGGAGCTGGGTGGACGCACCCGTGCACTAGCAATCGATCAGCGTAATTCAAATGTAGTGCTTGCTGGTGGTGTTTCGGGTGGCGTCTGGAAGAGTACTGATGGGGGCGATAGCTGGCAGATGAAGACGGATCCCAACCAGAATATGAGTGTGACCGGCCTGACCCAGGATCCTACCAATCCGGATACTTGGTACTATACATCGGGTGAATATATTGGCAATTCAGCCTCGGATCGGGGGAATACGGCTTTTTATTATGGAACAGGCATTTATAAGTCGACTGATAATGGAGAAACATGGTCGCTACTGCCGGCCACAGAGGATAAGGATAAAAGTTTTTCATCGCGGTTCGATTATCTGAGTGCTATTCAAGTGAGTCCAACAACGGGGTCTGTTTTTGCGGCCAGCAATGCTTTTGGATTGCTTCGGTCTAGTGATGATGGTAGTAGTTTTACAACAGTAAAAGGTGGTCCCAACCTGCATGTTTGGACTGATTTTGATATTGATCAGCAGGGCAATATTGTGGCCGTTTTTTCTACCAAAAACTTTCAGTCCGGTGGGAATCCGGGAGTGTTTTATTCGACGGATGATGGTTCAACGTGGACCGAAATTACGCCTTCTGATTTTCCATCTGCTCATGGCCGAAGCGTTATCATCTTTGCTCCTTCCGATCCTTCCATCGTGTATGTGTTTTCTCAGAAAGAAAATAGTGATACCAACCAAGGCATTAGTTTTTTCAAGATCGATGTCAGCGATCCCCAAAATCCGGTAGCGGAAGACCGTTCTGCCAATCTACCCGATTTCGGCGATCCTGTGGGTGGGGTCAACCTGCAAGGGGGATATAATATGGAGGTGGCTGTCAAGCCCGATGATCCCAACTTTGTGATAGTTGGCGCAACAAATTTGTTCCGGTCGCGTGATGGATTTGCTACCAAGCCAACAGGGGGGTATGATAACGCTGATAATTCTCAGAAAGATGAATACTGGATTGGAGGCTATGCTAAAGCCAATAATGTATCGCAATATTCGTCGCACCACCCTGACCAGCATGCTATTGCCTTTGATCCAAATGATCCCAATAAGGTCTGGAGCAGTCACGACGGGGGATTAAGTATCACCTCCGATATTACGGCTTCGTCGGTAAGCTGGCAGGATCAAGATGACGGATATGTGACTGGTCAATTTTATACGGTAGCCATTCCCACCCAGCAAGATGATGATCGTATTATGGGTGGGACACAAGATAACGGGACTCCGTTTTTCGAGGCTGATGCACAGGGAGGACAACAAACGACACTGACCGATATTTCCAGTGGGGATGGAAGTTATGCTGCATGGGGCAGTGATTATGCATATGTCTCATCCCAAAATGGTAAAGTCCTCCGAATAGGAATCAAATCCGATGGTAGCCTTACCTCACCATATGATGGGGCCACTTCTACTGATTATAGTGTCGTGTATCCATCCGGTGCCTCTAATCAGCTGTTTATACATCCCTATGTGTTGGCGCCCAGCGACAGTGTGATGTTTTATCCCGGTGGGCGGACTATGTGGCGTAATACATCTATTAATGAGATTACCGGCAGTAGTGGCGGCACTTCCCAGAACTGGGATTCCTTCACGGCGGTCTCATCTACAAACTATGTTATTAGCACATTAGAGATTTCCCAAAACCAACCGTCTGATCGGTTGTATTATGCTGCTTATAATAGCAATCAGTCTCCACAGATTTTTTACCTCGATGATGCCACTAATACTCAGGATGTGGTTGATATTTCGATTTCCGGTGCTCCTTCCGGTGGTTATGTACATGATTTGGCCGTAAATCCGCAGGATGGGGATGAGGTTATTGCTGTTATCTCGAATTATGGAGTTGTGGGGTTGTATCGCTCTACTGATGGTGGCAGTAACTGGACGGCTATTGAAGGTAATTTGGAGGGCACTTCACAGAATCCGGGTCCCTCAATTCGCAATGCCACGATTTTGCCTACCACGTATTTGGTAGGTACCAGTACCGGTGTGTATTCAACGACTTCGCTGTCCGGGAGTTCCACAACGTGGACACGTGAATCAGATGGAGGTTCGGCAGGAAGTATCGGTTACTCGGTGGCCGAATATATTGTCTCTCGTCCCTCGGATGGCAGGATTGCCGTAGCTACCCATGGACGTGGCATATTTGTTGGGCAAGCTGATGTACTTCAAATAGGAGATGGGCAGGTCCCCGCTGCGCCTACCGGACTTGCACTGGATGTAAGTAGCTCAGACGTTGATTTGAGCTGGGTGGCCAATTCTGAATCGGATATTTCGAAGTATTACATTTATCGGGGATCGGACAGCAATAACCTGGTGAAGTATGACTCGGTTAGTGCCTCCTCGGATCCCTCTTATACTGATCAGCAGGTAAATAACGATTTTAGTTATTATCGGGTTTCGGCCTTTGATACCGAAGGTAACGAGAGCGATACTTCTACACTGGTAGTTGGTCACCTGGCAAGTTCAACTATCGATAACCAGTGGCAATTGGTAGGGTCGCCAATGGCAGCAACCAGTGGTATGCAGAGCGGAGGTAACATCACAATTTATGGCTATTCATCGGTCTATGAATCATCTAACAGTTTTAATCCCCAAGAAGGCTATTGGGTCAAAAGTGATGCAGGTTCCAATATCACATTTAGTGGAGGGGCCCAAACCGATGCTACAATTTCTCTGGAAGAGGGGTGGAATCTGATAGGCGGGATCGGTGATACCGTTAGTACCTCTGATATCAGTGATCCCAACGGGGTGCGAAGTGCTACCGATATTTTTAAGTATCAAAATGGCTCCTACCAATCGGCAACAGAGATTACTCCAACCCGGGGCTATTGGATTCATGCTGACCAGGCGGGAGATATTCAGCTTACAATAGGTGCATCTAGTTCTTCCGGCCGAGAGCTGCTAGCCAGTGAGGACCCTTCGGTGGACGAGCTGCAGTTTCGTCATGGACCGACTGTCCAGAAGTTTTTTGCTACTTCAAAACCGATCGACAACGTAATGCGTGATCAGTACCGGATGCCACCCAAGGCACCCACTCCGGCTCTTGATGTGCGAACCACAAATGACCTCCGATTGGCAGAGCAAAAACGTACTGAGTTAAAATTAACTTCCAGTACATATCCGGTTCAGGTGTCGGTATCGCAAAATGCCCAGTCTGGATATGTGTTGTCGGGTGTTACCGGGCAAGATACTGTTCATTATCAGTTGCCTGCTGGTCGCAAAGCAACAATTCAGCGACCACACCAGAAGCTGTTACTGCAAAGAGGCGGCGCATCCGCCATTACTGAACATGAGTTATTGCCCAATTATCCCAATCCCTTTAATCCATCTACGAAGATTCGTTACGAGGTAGCCGTTCAAACAGAGGTTACGCTGGAAGTATATAATGTGCTTGGGCAAAAAGTGCGGACGCTTGTCAACAAACGCCAGACGCCCGGTGCCTATACCGTGTCTTTTGATGGTAGTAATTTATCCAGCGGCATGTATTTTATTCACTTGAAAGCAGGTGGGGTATCAAAGGTGCAAAAGATGACCCTGTTGAAATAGGGTTAGACTGGCAACTATAGGGAAGATTTGTGGATACCTACCATAGGAGAAAAAAGTGGTGCTGACCATGACATGTTCAATGTCATCAATCAGCTTAGTGATAGTCAGCTTCTGTATTAGTTTAAGACTGAACTGAATGAAGTGATTACCATTACAGTGGCACAGATCGACCGAGCTTGGTCTGAAAATATACTCGAGCTTCTCGATGAAAACACCAAATCTCAATTTTAGTTAAGATGAGGAAATAAATTTTAAAAATTTGCCGCATCACAATACGTCTTTATCATTAATAAAGTTATTCCCATATCTGAATACCATGATGGAACATTAGATTAGGATTTGGCATTTCCATAGATGGAATGGATATTGTTACTTCAGACAGATAAGTTGTTGCGATCTTATTTTCCCTGGTATTCAAATAGTTTTAAATATATTCTAAAAAAATAATTGTGGAGATATTATGAAGGTAAAAAAAATAGTATTCGCTTTTGCTACATTTGCATTGTTACTTAGTGCAACACCTCAAGTTGCGTCAGCTCAGTGGAGCTTGGGTGCATCTTATGAAATTCGGCAAGAGCAACCCAAAAACGGTTTTGGCGCGCGCATTGAGCGTAGTATTCTACAAGGGTTACCTCTGGTAAATCTGGGAATCCGAGCCCATTTCAGTTACTTCAACGATGAAAATAGCATCGATTATCAGGACGGCAATACCACCTATTCCTATTCGCAGGATATTACCAACTACGATTACGGACTGGCAGCCGTCGGTGGTGTAACGGTAGGTCCCATTAGTCCATATGTTGGACTTGGCTTGGGGGCATCCACGCTGGATGTAAACCGAGATGATTTGCCACAGAATTCGGCATTTAATTCTGAATCTAACGACAGTGCCATTTATTGGAATGGCTTTGTAGGAGCCAGACTTAGTGCCCTGCCCATCCAACCATTTGTAGAATATCGCTTGGAGGATGTATCAAACTATGAGGATGAGTTGAAGGATATAAAAAACAGTAATGGACGTATGATATTCGGGGTTTCTATTTCTTTCTGATTAAATACCTTTTGACCTTAAGCGGACGTTATCAAGCGTCCGCTTTTTTATTTTTGAATTGTATATGTAAGCATTTTGGTGATTGTTAATCACCAAACAGTTCCTTTATTTGAATGTAGACGGCTTTGGCATTGTTTTATCTAGGTGAATACCGACCGTTACGATTCTTGATCGCAATTTTTTAATCATGGCAGACACCAAGACGAAATATAATATCGATTTAGATGATTATACTCTGGATCCACCTCAGCAAGAGGATCTGGATCAGCTGCTAAAGGTATGCCGAGACAGCCTTGAAGAGGTGGATGAGCAGATGATAGCACGAGCGTTCAAGCTCTGCTATATTTCTCACAAAGATGTCGATCGCGCTTCCGGGGAACCTTTTTATTATCATCCGGTGTCTGTAGCTAAGATTGTGGCTTCTGAGATCAATATCGATGATGTGTCGGTAGTGGCATCGCTGCTGCACGATACCGTAGAGGATACCGGAGTCACTCTTGAAGATATCGAAGAAAAGTTTGGCGATACGGTTTCTCATTTAATTGACGGTGTAACCAAGATTACTGGGGTTTTCAAGAGCCGCAACACCAAACAGGCCGAAACCTTTATGAAGATGCTCCTCTCCATGGCTGAGGACATCCGCGTGGTACTGATCAAATTTGCCGACCGCTTGCATAATATGCGTACTATACAGCACTTGCCGCGCGAAAAGCAGATGGAAAAGGCCACCGAAACCATGGAGTTGTACGCCCCTTTGGCACACCGGTTTGGCTTGTTTAATATCAAAAGTGAGTTGGAAGACCTCTGTTTTAAGGTTATTGATCCCAACTCGTACAAGTTTATTGCGCGGAAGTTGCGCGAGAAGAAAGAGGCCCGTGAAGCTTTTATTGAGGAGTTTATGGATCCCATTCAGGACGAGCTGGATGAACAGGGCTTTACGTTTGAGATGAAAGGGCGTCCCAAACATATCTATTCAATTTTCCGCAAGATGCAGCGGCAACAAAAGCCCTTTGAGGAGATTTACGATCTGTTTGCCATCCGCATCATCCTGGAAGAGCCGCATACTAAAGAAGATTGCTGGCGTGTCTATTCTATTATTACTGACTGGTATACGCCCATTCCGAAGCGATTCCGTGATTTTATCTCGGTGCCCAAGGCCAACGGTTATCAATCCTTGCATACCACGGTGATTACCAAAAAGGGACGCAAGGTAGAGGTGCAGATCCGCACGCGACATATGGATGATATCGCCGAAAAAGGAGTAGCTGCGCACTGGAAGTACAAAGAGGGCAAAGGCAGTGGTTCGGAGACACTGGACAAGTTTGTCCACTGGGTGCGTGATATACTTGACAACCCTCGTCCTGATGCGGCTACGGAATTTGTAAAGGATTTCCAGCTTAATCTCTACCAGGATGAGATTTATGTGTTTACCCCGGATGGTGAGCTGCGTACTCTGCCGCAGGGAGCTACTCCCATCGACTTTGCGTTTGATATTCACAGCGAAATTGGCGAACGAGCCATTGCTGCCAAAATTAATGGCAAAATGGCGCCGCTACGTCAGAAACTGGATATTGGTGACCAGGTTGAGATCATCACGGGAAATAAAATTAACCTCAATCCGGATTGGATCAACGATGTGGTGACCCACAAGGCGAAGTCACGGATCCGTCAGTTTATCAAACAGAAAGAGCGGCAGACGGCCGACGAGGGACGTGAAATCTGGGAAAAACGCGCCAAGCGGGGTAATGTTGAGATTTCTGATCAGGATCTCACCAAAGTTGCCCAAAAGCTAAATTTTGATTCTACCCAAGACCTGTTTTACGATATTGGTAAAGGTACATTTGATGTAAATAAGTTGTTTAAGGCTGTTAAGCAATATACCAGCAAAGGTCGTATCGAAGAGGATCAAGAAGAGGAAGAGAAGACAGCTCCGGCCACCGAAGAAGAAATTCAGGAAACATATATCAATGCGGCGCGTTCGGTTAGTGATGAGAAGGCGCTGATCATCAACGGTGAGCTCACGAATGTGAAGTATAATTATGCAAACTGCTGTAATCCCATTCCGGGTGATGACGTGATGGGCTTTATAAGTCGCACAGGTGATGTGAAGATTCATCGCTCAAATTGTAAAAACATCCATCATCTTATCCAGACCGACGGCGAGCGGATCGTGGATGTGTCGTGGGCCAAAAATATTGATTCCCAGTTTCTGGGAGCTGTTAAAGTGATTGGCGAAGATCGTGTGGGCATGATTAATGATATTACTGATGTCTTGTCAAAATCGCTTGAAACCAACATGAAAAGTATCAATGTGAACAGCGACAGTGGAATGTTCGAAGGTATCCTCACCGTTTATGTGGAAGACATTGATCACTTGGATCGCATAATTGCAAAACTTCAGAAAGTAGACGGCGTGAAGAGCGTATATCGTTACGAGTAAGTTGTTGTTTCTCTAAAATTTACGCCCTTAAATATTTTTAAATCTGGTAGAAAAGTAATATCATCAATCACAGAAAAATTGGTACTATTTATATCATTCTCTCAACCAGGGTCAGAGAAAAAGTAAAGGTTTAATAAATATCACGATCAGACTATGATTACATACACAAAAAGAGACATTGTACGTCGCGTCGCGGAAGAGCTGGATGAGCCAATGGTTCAAACCGAGCCATGGGTTGATGCAGTACTTGTTGCCCTTCGCGAGACAATGATGGACGCGGATCCGACTTGTCGGATCGAATTGCGCGACTTTGGTGTTTTTGAAGTCAAGAAAACCAAAGCGAAGCCGAAGGCTCGAAATCCCAAGACGAACGAAGAGATTTATGTGCCTCCGCATCGCAAGACTCATTTTAAACCGAGTAAGCTTTTAAAACAATTTTTGAAACAACCTCTTGAAGAAGAGGAATTAGAAGAAATGGAAGATTAGCAGTGGCAGAATACGGAAGACTGGTCGGTATCGATGTCGGAACAAAATGGATTGGCTTAGCTCGTACCGACTTACTTAAAACCGTAGCCAATCCCATTGGTACCTACCATTACGAAGTCGTTTTTGACAAACTGGAAGAACTCGTTGAAGAGGAAAATGTTGAGATGTTTGTCGTAGGATGGCCGCTTACCCCGAGTGGCCAAGAGGGACGAGCCATAAAAATGGTAGAAAAATTTCTTACCGAGCTCAGCTCTAAATTTCCCGATATTGAAATTCAGAAAATCGACGAACGCTATACTACCAAAGAAGCTGTACGTGCTATGGTAGAGGCTGGCGTTCCCAAGATGAAGCGGCGCGAATCTGACCGTATCAACCAAGCAGCGGCTGCTATCATTTTACAGAAATATATTGAACTCGCAGAAGCCAACAATGTCCGTATTACCGATCGTTACGTATGATGACGAAGTGCTTCGCAAAGAAGCGGAGCCCGTCAATAAAAACTCTGAGGAGATTCAGACGCTCATCGATGACATGTTCGATACTATGTATAACTCGGATGGGGTTGGATTGGCTGCACCGCAAATTGGAGAGCTAAGACGAATTTTTGTGGCTGATGCCGATGCGATGTCGGAAGAAGGAGAAGGACCGCAAATGGGTCCCATTGCGATGATAAATCCCGAAATCACCTTTCAGGGCGGCGATGAGGTTGCCATGGATGAGGGATGCCTGAGCATTCCCGGGGTGAATGCTTCAGTGAAGCGTCCCGAAAAAATTGTAGTCTCCTACCTGGATCGTGATTTCAACGAGCAGGAACTTGAAATTGACGGCTGGTGGGCGCGTGTCATTCAGCATGAGACCGACCACCTTGATGGCATTTTGTTTTTGGATCATCTATCCATGTTTAAGCGCAAACTGCTGGGCTCTAAATTAAATGAGATTGCTGAAGGCCGGGCAGACATCGCCTATCCGGTCGTACCTAAGAAAGCTGAGCAAAAATAAAAGGTTATGCGCATTGTTTTTATGGGGTCTCCGGATTTCGCCATCCCGAGCCTGGAGAAATTGTATCAATCCGATCACGATATTGTATCGGTAGTCAGTAATGTGGACAAGCGGCGTGGACGAGGGGGGGATACTTCTCCCACGGCGGTAAAAAAGAAAGCCCTGGAGCTGGACTTGCCAGTAATTGAGGTTGAAGAACTCGATGATCCCGACTTTTATCAAAAGCTGAAGGCGCTGGACGCCGATCTGTTTGTGGTCGTTGCTTTCCGGATTTTACCTCCCAAGATTTTAGAATTGCCCACCGAGGGATCGATCAATTTACACGCTTCGCTGTTGCCTAAATACAGAGGAGCAGCTCCCATCCACTGGGCCATTATCAACGGGGAAGAGAAAACAGGTTGTACGGTGTTTTTTCTGGATGAACAAGTCGATACCGGGAATATCATCCAGCAGAGCGAAACTTCGATAGGTCCCAACGAAACAACTGGCGATGTCTATAAGCGCCTCAAGAAATTGGGAAGCGAGTTGCTTGTCGAATCAATAGATGAAATTGGTCAGGGAACGTACGAGCTTCAACCACAGGATGACACAAAAGCAACGCCCGCACCGAAGTTGTTTACCGATGACTGTAAGATTGATTTTGATCAACCGGTCGAACAAGTCCATAACAAAATCCGTGGTTTGAGTCCTTTCCCCACTGCCTGGGCTGAGGTGGATGATCTGAAATTTAATATCTATCGCTCGGAAATTGGTCCGTCTAAAAAGGTGGCGCCGGGACAACTGGAGATGTCTGGCGATGATTTGATTGTAGGTTGTAAAACGGGAACTTTAATCCTTAAAGAAGTTCAACTACAGGGAAAACGCCGGATGAGTGGAAAAGATTTTATGAATGGCTATAGTGGTATCGGTATGCTGCATTAGAAAAATAACAAGTAACAGATTCGTATTGACAAATAAGCAGATTATTGTGATATAAGTAGCAATATATTTACCCTGAATTAAGGACTTACTGAAATGGAACTATCAACAATGCTGGATGCTGCCAAGAGCGGGAATTTGAAGCAGATAAAAAAACTTGCGAACGATGATGCGGATTTAAATAGGACGGCCAAGAATGGAGTCTCCGCACTTATTATTGCTGCCGAGCATAACAATGTTGAAGTTGTTGACTTTCTGCTGAAGCAGGGAGCTGATCCCAATATTACCACCTCGTTGGGAGGAACAGCACTTAGCCGTGCCGCGGAACGAGGTAACATTGAAGTGATGAAACAGCTGTTGGAACACAATGCTGAAATAGGTGATGTGTCGCTCATTGCTGCAGCCCGGGAGGGAAACTTGAAGGCCGTAAAACTGCTGGTCGAAAAGGGAGCTAATGTCAATGTTCAACAACGTTGGGGACAAACGGCACTGATGCTAGCTGCCCGTGAAGGTCACTCCATGATTGTGAAGTATCTACTGGGCAATGGCGCAAAAGTGAAGCTGCGCGACAAAAATGATGAGTCTGCGCTTTCCATGGCACTCGACAACGACAATAAGGAAATTGCAAATCAGTTGCGCAGGGCTGGCGCCAAGGCAACCGCAAGTAAAGAATCTGATGCCGATTTTGATGAAGATGAGGAGGACAGTGAAGTTATGGACGCGCCGGATTTTGATGATTTGATGGATGATGAAGAAGCAATAGATGAGGACGATTAAGATCTAGAGCGTCCGGGATTTTTTTTACAAATGGTACTGTGATCTCTTATTTTTGAGCGATTCGATAGTTGAGTCGCCAAAACTTACAACGATGTTCTAATTGAACTCAAAATAGAGGCAAATAAAGACGACACCTATGGCTAAAATTAACATTGGAATAAATGGTTTCGGGCGTATCGGAAGGTTGGTCACCCGTTCCATATTAGCGTATCACAAAGACGACATAAATATTGTTGGCATTAACGACCTGATGGATGCGGAGACGCTTGCTTATCTGTTTAAACGCGATTCAGTGCACGGCACTTATCAGGGAGAAGTAAGCGCCAGCGAAGATAGCATTACCATCGATGGTATGGAGATTGGGATATCTTCCGAACGTGATCCTGCAAACCTGAAGTGGGGAGAACGCGGAGCAGATATTATTGTTGAATCTACCGGCTTGTTCCGAACTAAGGAAGGGGCTTCCAAGCACCTCGAAGCTGGTGCAGAACAAGTTATTATTTCTGCGCCTGCCAAAGGCGACAAGGATGTGAAAACGATTGTTCTGGGCGTCAATGATGATGAAATTGATGGTAGCGCAAATATTTATTCGAACGCCAGCTGTACTACCAACTGTCTGGCACCGATGGTAAAGGTACTGGACGATGCATTTGGCGTCGAAAAAGGATTTATGACAACCACGCACGCATATACAGGTAGCCAAAATATCCTGGATGGTCCGCATAAGGACCCCCGACGTGGACGTACGGCAGCAGCGAATTTGGTACCAACAACTACTGGTGCAGCACAAGCTGTAGGACTCGTACTTCCACACCTCGATGGCAAGCTTGACGGCAGCGCTGTCCGTGTACCCGTTCCCGACGGATCGCTGACAGATCTGACTGCTGTTGTTGAGAAAGATGCTACCGTTGAGGAAGTTCACGAAGCATTCCGCAATGCGGCTAATGGTGCGATGAAAGGTGTACTTGAATATTCTGAAGAGGAGCTCGTTTCCACAGATATTCTCAGTAACCCACACTCTTGTATCTATGACAGCGGTTTTACCAAAGCCGATGGTAAGTTGGTTAAGATCTTGGCTTGGTACGACAACGAAGCAGGCTACTCTGCTCGTACCGCTGACTTGATCAAAAAGATTGCTTAAGTTGATATTCAGATGTAGTCCACTCTCAAAGTGGACTACATCTTTTTTAAATTATTTTTCGGGACGTAGCGCAGTCCGGTAGCGCACTTCGTTCGGGACGAAGGGGTCGCTGGTTCAAATCCAGTCGTCCCGACTCCAAATAGGGTCAGGGTTTTGGTCTGACCCTTTTTTAAGATTACGAATAAACGAGAAGATCATGATCGATTGGAAACAGGTACAGGAATACGCAGGTGAAGAAAATCCAACCCCTCCACGCAGAGTAGAGAAGTCAGAAGAAGAATGGAAAGAAGAGTTAACTGAAGAGCAGTTTTACGTTACCCGCAAACACGGTACTGAGCGGCCGGGCACAGGTGAATATTGTGAATCACATCAACCCGGTTTGTACGCCTGTGTTTGCTGCGGTACTGAGCTTTTTGATTCCACCGAAAAGTATGAGTCTAGTTCTGGATGGCCCAGCTTTACCGAACCAGTACAAGATAATGTGATTAAGTACGAGGAAGACCTCAGTCACGGGATGCACCGCATTGAAGTACTGTGTAATGTTTGTGAAGCCCACCTAGGCCATGTATTTCCAGATGGGCCTAAACCCACAGGATTACGGTACTGCGTTAACTCTACTTCGTTACAACTGATCGAAGAATAGTAGGGTGCTGTTTATATTTGATTTGCCGGACGAGCTCAAGTCGCCCGGCAAATAATTTGAATTAATATTGTGGAATGGTCTCGTCAATTTTCTCCGACCAGGCCAAAATGCCTCCTTCCAGGTTGTAGAGGTTTTCAAAGCCATATTTTTCTTGTAGCTGCCTAATCGCTTTTGCGCTTCGAGCTCCGCTGCGGCAGTGTACTACCACTTTCTTATCGCGGCTGATTTTGTCGGCATTATCAAGCACAGTATCAAGCGGAATAAGTTCGCCGCCCATTTCGGCAATTTCTACTTCGTGAGGTTCACGCACGTCGATCAGCTGAACGTCCTCATCATCCTCCAGCCAGCCTTTGTATTGCTGCACGCTTACTTCTGGCACATCCGATTCTGTTTCTTCTTCACCATTCGTGGCAGATGGAACTCCACAAAATGCTTCGTAGTCGATCAGTTCGGTAATTTCGGGATTATCTCCCGTCAGTGGGTTATCCTTATTTTTATTGACGTTCATCTTGCGCGTGCTGAAATCTTGGGCATCAAACAAAAACAGCTGGCCCGAAAGCGGCTGGCCGATACCGGTAATAATCTTGATTATCTCGCTAGCCTGCAGGCAGCCGATGATGCCTGGTAGTACACCCAGCACTCCGGCTTCGGCGCAGTCAGGTACCAGACCGGGAGGTGGCGGCTCAGGAAACAGGTCGCGATAATTGGGACCTCGATTGCCATCTTGATCAACATGGTTAAACACTGAAAGCTGCCCCTCGAATTGAAAAATGGAGCCATGCACGTTAGGCTTGTCCAGCATCACGCAGGCATCATTTATGAGATAACGGGTAGGAAAATTATCGGTCCCGTCAGCTACGACATCGTAGTCTTTCAGAATCTCCATTGCGTTGTCGCTGGTCAGCCGCGTCTCATGTACTCGAATATCGATATGCGGATTGATTTCTTGTAGTCTTTCTTTAGCCACTTCAACCTTGGGACGTCCAACATCGGAGGCGCCAAATAAAATCTGCCGGTGCAGGTTGCTGGCTTCCACCTTGTCAAAATCAACAATACCAATAGTTCCTACGCCGGCCGCAGCCAGGTACTGCAACATAGGAGCACCGAGTCCGCCGGTTCCTACAGCCACAACTTTGGCAGCTTTCAGCTTTTTTTGTCCCTCCATACCAAACTCGGGGATGGACAGGTGTCGGCTGTAGTGTCCAAGTTCATCGCCAGAAAATTCAATGTCTTTCCAATTAGTCATAATTATAAACTTTTAGAAAATTTACTGTTTTTTACGTGAAGCCGCTAAGCATAATGACGCTACGTCTTAGCGCCTCAGCGTGCTCAAATACCTCCTGCAATGGCAGGCACGATACTGACCTCTGTATCTTGGTTGAGTTCAAGGGACCCATCTTCGGTAGGGGATACCTCTTCATCGCCGATATAGATTTTAATATATGAGCGAACGTTGCCTTCCTCATCCAGCAGGTTTTCTTTTACTTCGGGATAGGTTTCTACAAACTGTTCAATAGCACCAGAGAGTTTGGTTTCATCAGTCTCAAAACTGCGATTCTGATTCGTAAACTTCCGTAAGGGAGTAGGTATTACAATTTTAGCCATAGTGCTAGATATCTAAGTTTTTTGGTTGTGATGAAAATTCTTTGGTCTCAAACGGTTCTTCTTCAAATTGTCGTTCATCATTAAGTCGCCAAGATCGCGTGTTACTGGCTTTGCCGTCCTGCAGGGATATAATGATGTATGAAAACCAAGGCATGGCCACGCTTCGGTCATGCTCAGAAGGCTCGGCGGGATGATCCGGATGCGAATGATAGACGCCCAGCAGGTCCAGGTCGTGCTCAATGGCGTACTTTTCGGCCTGCTGGTAATCTTTGGGATCGATCTGGAAACGTCGACGCTGATCGCCCTCTTTGGCATTTTCCACTTCGCGTATTACCCTGACTTGGCGCACATCACCTTCCAGTCCCAAAAAGAAGCCACAGCACTCGTTGGGATAATCGGCCTCGGCATGTCGATGCATGTTTTGTAGTGCTTCGGAACTAACTTCGAGCTTCATAACAAATCCTAAAAAAGTTGATTATAGATTTCACTGTACTTACTTCCGTCATCCGGAAAGATGGTCACGATGGTGCCTTCTTTAATTTCATCGGCCAACTGCAGGGCCCCTGCCAGATTGGCTGCCGAGGAGGGACTGATCAGCAAGCCTTCTTCGTGAGCCGTTTGTTTGACCAACTCATACGCCAGCTCAGTACTCACCGAACGGATTTCATCCGGTACTGAATCATCATAAATGTCGGGACGGTGGGCTGTTTCTAAGTGTTTCCAACCCTCTAAACCATGCATGGCAATATTCGGTTGTAGACCAATAAGTCTGATGTCCTGGTTGTATTCTTTCAAAATTTTGCCGGTGCCCGTAAAAGTGCCAGTGGTGCCCAAACCGGTAATAAAGTGGGTAATTTGGTAATCCGTCTGGTCCAGAATTTCGGGACCGGTGGTATCAAAGTGTGCTTTCCAGTTGCTGGGATTGCCATATTGGTCTGCATAAAAATATTTCTCGGGCTGGTTTTCGTATATCTGCTTAGCTACTTTCTGGGCCTCATCCGTACCGCCACTGCGCGAGGTCAGTCGAAGGTCAACATGCAGCGCCCGCAGTATCTGCTTGCGTTCTTCCGAGGCATTTTCTGGCAGGCAGAGGGTGACCGGAATGCTTAGCGCAGCGCCAATTTGAGCATAGGCGATGCCCGTATTGCCGCTACTGGCATCCAGCAAGTGTTTATCCATAGTAAGATCGCCAGCGGTAATAGCATCCTGAATGATACGGTAGGCCGGTCGTGCTTTTACGCTTTCGCCAAACTGCTGCCACTCGAGCTTGGCAAATATTTTTACCTCTTCATTTTGGTGCAGATTATTAATCGGATATAGTGGAGTTTGCCCGATATAGGAATCTAATCGGTGGCTTTTTTCGCTAAGTGTTAAATTTTTGGTTTGTAGAGTGTTGGTGATGTCCATGTACTAAAAAATAGTTGTTGGTTGGGAAAAGGGAATACAGCAGAGCGAGCTGAGTGCTCAACATCTAGCTGGTACCGGTAAGAAGTGAGTGGAATTAGATCCGGTAACTAGCTACAACAACAGCAACAACAAGACATAGCACAGCAATGGTGCGAAAGAGAAAAGGGAAATATGTCTTGTCTGATGTTCAAAGTGATGGCGTTTTTACTAATTGTTGAATATAGTCAAACGTCTGATACTAAGCAGAAGTTCCTAGATTGTAAAATTTTCTGTAGTTGTTGACTTACCCCGCTACAAGTTTTATTGTTAATCAGGCGAAAGTAATAACATTTTTATGAGAGGATTTAATTACATCTACAACTTCTGTTCAATGTGTATGGCTATGCAGTGTATGTACTGTTGCTGTATGAAAACCGCAGAAGGTAGTGGGTGTGATTCTATAACATGATTTTATCTTGTTAAAGATTCTGAGCCCGCTGCCTTTTGCAGGTGGTGGGCTTTGCTATTTGTGATCCTACTCTCCTGCGACTGGTTTTGGGGCTTGTTCTTACTCTAATCCAAATCCAAAATCAAAAGGTTAACATTATGCCTGATGTATTAACTAGCACTAAAACACTGGTAACAACTGATTGGGCTGCCAATCATCTCAATGACAAAGAAGTCCGCTTTGTGGAAGTGGACGTTGATACCGAATCTTACGACTCGGGACACATTCCCGGCGCGGTAGGATGGAACTGGAAGACACAGTTGCAGGATCAGCTTCGGCGGACGATTGCCTCCAAAGATGATTTCCAACAACTGCTTCGTCAATCCGGGATTAGTAATGACACCATCATCATTCTGTATGGGGATAACAACAACTGGTTTGCCGCCTGGGCTTACTGGTTGTTGAAATATTACGGTCATGAGAAAGTCAAAATTCTGGATGGCGGACGTAAAAAGTGGACGGCCGAAAATCGCAAGTTGACTAAAGATCGTCCAAATTATGATAAGACCAACTATAAAATTTCCAGTGGGAATAAAGAGTACCGTGCTTTTCGGGAGGATGTCAAAAAACGTCTGGAAGACAAGGAGTTTGGCTTGGTTGATGTGCGCTCACCTGAAGAGTTCCGAGGTGAGATACTTGCACCTCCGGGAGTAAATGAGTTGTCGCAGCGCCCGGGACATATTCCTGGAGCCTCGAACATCCCGTGGTCAAAAGCGGTCAACGAAGACGGTACATTCAAGAGCAAAGATCAGCTCAAGAAGATTTATGAGGAAGAAGGCATTACGTCCGATAAGGATATCGTTGCCTATTGCCGCATCGGCGAACGGTCGGCACACTCATGGTTTGTGCTGAATGAGCTGCTCGAGTATCCTAATGTTCAGAACTACGATGGTTCCTGGACTGAATGGGGTAACCTGATTGATGCACCAATCGAGCGGTAAGCTTTATTTGACTTCCCAAGTTTTGCACACTTGGGAAGTCTACAATTTTCTACAAGAAAATTCCGGGTTTCAGATCGGAATCGAGGTGCTTTAGGATGGCGCTGCCCATCTCAGATGTGCTTACTTCATGTTCTTTGGTGAAATGAGAAGCAATATCCGCCGTACGGAAGCCATCATGCAGCGTGGCTACGATTGCTTCTTCGATCTCTTGCGCTGCTTCAGGCATATCCAGCGAGTAGCGACACATGAGTGCTACTGAGGCAATGGCCGCCAATGGATTGGCTTTGTCTTGACCGGCAATGTCGGGCGCTGAGCCGTGTACAGGTTCGTACATGGCGTATTCCTCACCGATACTGGCCGATGGCAGCATGCCGAGCGAGCCGGTAATCATCGAAGACTCATCACTCAGGATATCCCCAAACATATTGCCGGTAAGAATAACGTCGAACTGTCCGGGATTGCGAACGAGTTGCATCGCGCAGTTATCAACCAGCATATGTTCCAGTTTGATTTCCGGCCACTGCTTGGCTGATTCCTCGACAGTGCGCCGCCACAGTCGGGATGAATCCAGCACGTTGGCTTTATCTACCGACGTCACTTTTCGGTTGCGTACGGTGGCCGTTTCAAAAGCTGTATGAGCAACACGTTTTATTTCCGGGGTCGTGTATTCCTTTGTATCTACGGCGCGTTCGCCGGATTCGGTCTGCTCGATCAGCCGTGGACGTCCAAAGTAGATCCCTCCGGTAAGCTCGCGGACGATCATGATATCCACACCTTCGATAATTTCTGGTTTAAGGGGAGAGGCATGGATTAGAGATTTATACGTCTTAATGGGACGCAGATTGGCGTATAGATCTAGTTCCTTGCGGAGGTTCAACAACGCCGATTCGGGACGTTTGTCCTTGGGCTGGTCATTCCACTTATCGCCGCCGACTGCTCCCAACAATACAGCTTCGCTGTCCTTGCAGGCCTCCAGCGTTTCATCCGTAAGTGGTCGTCCATAACGGTCGATGCTGGCTCCGCCAACAGGGAAGGAGCGTATCCGCAGCTTGTGCCCATGCCGTTTGCAAACGATCTCTAAAACGTTAACGGCTTCTTTGGTGACTTCAGGACCAATTCCATCTCCGGGTAACACAACAATTTCTTTAGCTTGCGACATCGATCATCCCCTCTTTTCGTGCAAATTCAAAGATTCCACCGGCGTTAACGATATCCGAGACACTGCCCAGTGGACGAATTTCATAACTTTCGTCCTGGCTGATGTTTCGAACGGTTTGCTTCGCCGGATCTATTTCAAGCTTATCACCCGTTTCGACTTTTTTACTCAAATTTTCCAGACTTTCGTAGGGAATAACAAAACCGCCGTCCACGGAGTTGCGATAAAAAATACGGGCAAAAGTAGGTGCGATAATCGCTTCCACGCCGGCAATATCCAGTGAGGCCGGGGCGTGTTCGCGCGACGATCCGCAGCCGAAATTGGGACCGCCCACAATAATATTGAACTCACTTTCAAATTCGTCCGCTTCGACCAGCGGGATTCCCCCTTGTGGCAGACCTGACTGTTCATCCGGTACGCCCGAAAGCGCATGCCGTCCATAAAATTTGCGCTCTTCGGGATCATCGAGACTGTAGACTAGATGCTCAGCCGGAATAATCTGGTCGGTGTCGATATTTTTACCGAGCACAAATGCCTTTCCTTTAATTGTTTGGTTCTGTTCTGACATAATTGGTAATTGCTAGAATTTATTTAGTTGAAGCTAGAGTGTATTTGAATCCCCTTAGCTGATACTCATTATATTTCCAGAGAAGTGTCCCCCTTTGAAGGGTGCAATGGGGATGATTGTAATAGTTTTTATCTTCTAATCGAGTTAAATGATAGTTTCGTGAATGAAGACTCGTGGGTCGGTAATCTTGCCGGTGATGGCTGAGGCGGCCACGGTGTAGGGCGAAGCTAAATAGACCTCAGACTCTTTAGAACCCATTCGACCGGGATAATTCCGGTTGGTCGTGGAGATGCATGTTTCATCATTATTCAGCCGGCCAAAGGTATCCGACGGACCGCCAAGGCAAGCCGCGCAGGATGCCTGACCGATCTTACAGCCGGCCTTTCTGAAAATATCGATCAGCGGCTCACCGTTGAAAGTTTCGGTCTCCAGCCCATCAGCAATTTCGGTTGTGGCCGGTACTATATAGGTGTCAACTTTCAGGTCGTGTCCCGCAATAATTTCGGCTGCTGCTTTAAAATCAGAGAGCTTGCCTCCGGTACAAGAGCCGATGTAGGCGCGATCCAGTTGGGTACCTTCGAGTTCTATAACCGTTGCCTTGTTATCCGGGCTGTGTGGTTTAGCCACCATGGGTACCATGTCCTCAAGATTGTAATGGTACTCGCTGTGGTAGTTAGCATCGGGATCGCTATAGACCGGTTCAAAATCTTTGTCGGTGCGCTCTCTAACGTATGCTTCGGTTTTTTCATCGGGTTCTACCACGCCGTTTTTGCCTCCGGCTTCGATCACCATATTAGTGAGTGTCATCCGGTCTTCCATTGACATGCAGTTGATGCCCGGACCGCCGAACTCCATCGTGCGATAGGTAGCGCCGTCGACGCCGATGTCACCAATAATTTGCAGGATGATATCCTTCGCCATCAGGTAGGGGGGCATGGAAGTACCGTTAAAATGAAAGCGCATGGTTTCGGGCACTTTTACCCAGAGCTGGCCGGTACCCATAATGAAGGCGGCGTCGGTGTTGCCGATACCCGTAGCAAATTGTCCAAAGGCGCCAGCGGTGCAGGTATGGGAGTCGGTGCCGAATAGTACTTCGCCGGGACGCGTGAACCCCTCTTCGGGCAGGGCGATATGACAGACCCCTTTGTAGTCTTCTGAGCCAACGTCGTAGAAATAGGGCAGATCCTGGTCAGCGGCAAAAGCGCGCAGGATATCCACATTGCGATTGGCGTATTTATCCTCAGTGAAAATGTAGTGATCAGGGATGATAACGACTTTTTCTTTATCCCAGACACGAGCATCTTCGCCAAACTGATCCCTGAAAATAGAGATCGAGGGCGGCCCACAGACGTCGTGAGTCATCAGCACATCCACATCAATCCAGACGCTTTCGCCCGGCTCGACGGTGGATTTGTCGCTGTGGTTTGCAATAATTTTTTCCGTGAGAGTCATTCCCATAGTTCTGTATGTTTAATTGATTTATGATTTAATAATGTGAGTTCGAAGGAGAAATCAGCCCGTCATGGCACTGTCTCCTGACAAATTTTTCTGTGGTAATGTTTGGCTGATGAGGTTGAGTAGCTCATTTTCTTTTACCCGTTTTTGCTCATCGGCCACCTTGGTAAATTTCATATAAATCTGATTCAATTCGTCTTTGCCAAGGTTGTAGCCCATCTTTTCGAGTTTTCGGTTCAGGGCAAAGCGTCCGGAGTGTTTACCCAGGACGATTTTATTGCCTTCCAGCCCAACCGATTTGGGCGTCATTATTTCGTAGGTCATCGGGTTGTTTAGCACACCGTGCTGATGGATGCCCGCTTCATGAGCAAAGGCATTATCGCCCACAATTGCTTTATTGGGTTGCACATCGTGGCCCGTAATTTCAGACAATAATTTACTCGAAGGCACTAGCTGTTCAGTTACAATGCCGGTTTCTCGATTGTTGTCTCGTGTTGCAATAGACATCACGATTTCTTCAAGAGAGGCATTACCGGCCCGTTCGCCAATACCGTTGATGGTGCATTCTACTTGTTCGGCTCCGTTGCGAATGGCCATTAATGAGTTGGCTACCCCAACGCCTAAGTCGTCATGGCAATGGACGCTCAGCGTTGCACGATCTATATTGGGGACATTTTCGCGGATATTCTTGATAAGTTGGCCAAACTCCCAGGGCATGGCGTAGCCTACCGTATCGGGGACGTTAATAATTTGAGCCCCCGCGTTAATGACGGCTTCAAATATCTGATATAAAAATCGGGGATCGCTTCGGGAAGCATCTTCAGCTGAAAACTCCACTTCGTCGCAAAATTGTGTGGCATGCTCCACTGCCTGCACCGCGTCTTCCAGTACTTCGTCGCGATTCTTTTTCAGCTTGTGCTCCATATGAATGTCAGAGGTGGCAATAAAGGTGTGAATGCGTGGGTTCGCAGCTGGTCTCAGGGAGGCTGCGGCCCGGTCGATATCTTTTTGTCTGGTACGGCACAAGGCCGCCACCGTACTGTTTTGGATGTTCTTGCTGATGGCACGTACCGTGTTAAAGTCGCCGTCCGAGGCAATCGGGAAGCCGGCTTCGATGACATCAACCTGCAAGCGTTCAAGCTGGAGTGCCAGTCGCAGCTTTTCATCCTGATTCATGCTGAATCCGGGAGATTGTTCGCCATCGCGGAGCGTGGTGTCAAAAATTTGAATGTGGTTATCCATGATTATGACCTGGTGGATTTTTTGTCAATGTTTGTACAATGATTTTTCGGTGGTCGTACAGTTCATTGTTGAGTTTGATTGCAGTCAAAAGACTGCCTAGAAGCAGAGATATGAGTAGGTATAGCATGGTATTAGATAGCTTTTTTGTTGTGAATATTTTGATGTTGATTGGCTAAATAGTAGTTGAAACTGTCTGAAAGTGCTTCCCAGCTGGCGTCGATGATGTTGCGGGAGACGCCCACTGTGGTCCAGGATTCTTCTTCTTTTGCTGAATCGATAAGCACTCGGACCTGTGCGTCGGTCCCTTCTTTCTGATTCAAAACACGCACTTTGTAATCCTGAAGGTGCATCTTGGCGATATCGGGATAAAAGCGGTGAACGGCCTTGCGAAGAGCTTTATCAAGCGCATGAACCGGGCCGCTTCCTTCCGCTGCACAGTGTTCCATCTGTCCATTAACAGTCAGACGGATGGTTGCCTCCGTTCGCGAATCTCCGGAGACATTTTTTTCTACGATGATGCGGAATCCTTCCAGCGTGAAGAAATCCTGCCACTGATTTTTCATCTTTTGGACCAAGAGCTCAAACGACGCTTCTGCGGTCTCAAACTGGTAGCCGTCATTTTCAAGGTGTTTGAGCTTGTCAACAATTGCTGGTATTTCCTCACTTTCTTCATCCAGCTCAATACCCAATTGTTTAGATTTATACCGTATGTTACTCTTTCCTGAGAGATCGGAAACCAGCACGCGACGACGATTGCCGACCTCTTCGGGATCAATGTGTTCGTAGGTATCGGCATTCTTCATCACGGCGCTTACATGGATGCCACCTTTGTGGGCAAAAGCGCTCTGCCCTACAAAAGCCTGGCGATCATCCGGCTTGAGGTTCGCAACTTCGCTTACGAAGTGCGAAAGAGAGGAGAGGGACTTCAACTTTTCTTGCGGTATGCAATCATACTGTTGCTTTAACTGCAAGTTAGGTATCACTGAACAGAGATTTGCATTGCCACAGCGTTCGCCGTAGCCGTTGGCGGTGCCCTGTACGTGACTGCATCCGGCGTTGATGGCCGCAAGCGAATTGGCTACGCCAAGCTCACAGTCGTTATGAGCATGAATGCCAAGCGTGATATCGATATGCTTGTTAACTTCGCGCACGATTTTCGAGATTTCCGAGGGCAGGGTGCCGCCATTGGTATCGCAGAGCACAATTGTGTTGGCACCGGCCGTTTCAGCAGCCTTGATGGTCTCTATCGCGTAATTGGTATTGTCTTTATAACCATCGAAAAAATGTTCGGCATCATAAATGACTTCCTTGTCATGCTCCTTAAGATGAGTAACTGACTTATAAATCATTTGAAGATTTTCTTCGGCCGTCGTTTGCAGCGCTTCTTCTACGTGAAGAAGCCAGCTTTTCCCAAAGAGTGATACCGCGGGGGTACCCGCTTCGATCAGCATTTGGATGTTGCTGTCATCAAATGGATCGGTTTCGGCGCGACAGGTACTTCCGAATGCCACGACCTTCGCATGGTTGAAGTTGTGGTCACGGGCCAGCTCAAAAAACTGCATATCCTTGGGGTTGGAGCCTGGCCAGCCGCCCTCGATATAGTCGATACCAAAGCGGTCGAGTCGCTGAGCAATCCGCAGTTTATCCTGGGCGGAAAAGGCGACCTTTTCGCCCTGCGTCCCGTCGCGAAGGGTAGTATCAAATATGTGGATATTCTGATCCATTATTCTGCAGCCTCTTCTACTTCTTCCTCTTCTTCCAAGATTCCTTCCATCATGGAGCGCAGCTGTTTGCCTACTTTTTCGATCTGGTGGTCGCCCAGTTCACTACGCAACTTCTTGAGGTTTGGAATGCCCTCATTGTTCTCTTTGATCCATTCATCGGCAAAAGAACCGTTTTGCACGCGTTTAAGCACGTCTTTCATACGTTCCTTGTTAACTTCGTCGATGACTTCAGCACCGCGTGTCAGCCCACCGTATTCGGCTGTATCGCTGACGGAGTAGTACATCCGCTCAATGCCGCCTTCGTACATAAGGTCCACAATTAGCTTGAGTTCGTGGAGGCATTCGAAGTAGGCAATTTCAGGCTGATATCCAGCCTCGGTAAGTACTTCAAATCCCTGTTTGACCATCTCAGAAACCCCGCCGCACAGGATGGCTTGTTCTCCAAAAAGGTCGGTTTCAGTTTCCTCTTTAAACGTGGTTTCGATCACTCCTGCACGCGTGCCACCAATTGCTTTAGCGTAGGCCAGGGCGGTGTTTTTGGCAGTGCCGGTGTAGTCCTGATCTACTGCGACCAGGCATGGCACACCGGATCCCTTTTTATACACACGTCGAACAAGGTGACCCGGACTTTTGGGGGCAATCATGAACACGTCCACATTGCTTGGTGGCTGAATTTGATCAAAATGGATATTGAATCCGTGGGCAAAGGCCAACACGTTTCCTTCCTCCAGGTTTGGCTCGATCGCATTTTCGTAGATATCGGCCTGGTACTGGTCTGGGATCAACACCATTACAATATCACCCCGTTTAGCAGCAGTGGCCGGAGAGAGTACTTCAAGTCCCTCATTTTCGGCCTCGGCTCGTGAGGAGCTGCCATCCCGTAGTCCCACGACTACATCTACGCCACTGTCTTTCAGATTTAGTGCGTGAGCATGGCCCTGGCTACCGTAACCAAGAATGGCTACTGTTTTATCGTTTAGAAATTTCAGATCTGCGTCGTTGTTGTAATAGGTTTTAGCTTCCATGTTGGATTGATTTAATAGCGTTTTTAAGTGTTTAATTTGGTTTTATCGAAGAACACAACAAACTCTGTATTCCTCTGAGGTAAAAGGATTTTATTATACATCACCTTCGAATTCTCGTTTGAGGGCTACGCTTCCGGTCCGGGCCAATTCGATGATGCCAAAGGGACGAACCATGCCGATAAAAGCATTGATCTTGTCCGCATTACCGGTAATCTCGATAGCCAGCCGGTCGGGACTGATATCGATTACTTTAGCCCGAAACACCTGGGTGATCTGCATGATCTCCGACCGGGCGGCGCTGTCGGCTTTTACCTTAACCAGCGCCAGCTCGCGCTCTACAAAACTGTCGTAGGTGAGATCGGTAACCGTCACTACATCGATAATTTTGTGCAACTGTTTGGTGATTTGCTCGATGATCTGCTCATCGCCATGTGTGGTAATGGTGATGCGTGCCTGTCCGGATTCTTTGCCGGAGCCGAAGCTAATGCTATCGATCTCGAACCCTTTGCTGCTGAAAATCCCGATGATGCGGGACAGGGCATTAAGGTTATATTTTACGACAACCGAAAGAGTGTGCTTGTCTGATTTTGTTTGCGTTCCATTCTGTGTACTCATTATTCGTCCTCCAATACCATTTCATTCAGTGCAGCTCCAGCGGGAACCATCGGATAGCAGTTTTCCATGGCTTCAACACGGAAATCCATAACGACTGGCCGGTCGTTGATTGCCATGGCCCTGTTGAGGACCTCATTCATCTCTTTACCATTGGTCGCACGGAAAGCGGCTGCACCATAGCTTTCGGCCAGCTTCACAAAATCCGGATTACTTTTTTTGAGGATAGAATGGCTGTATCGTTCATCATAAAACAGCTCCTGCCACTGTCTAACCATGCCCAGGCACTCGTTGTTCATAATGGCGATCTTCAGCGGTACTTCGTACTCGACTGCTGTAGCCAGTTCATAAGCTGTCATCTGAAAACCACCGTCGCCGGTAATGCACACTACTGGTCGATCGGGGCAGCCGAAAGCGGCACCCATGGCCGCAGGAAATCCGTATCCCATGGTGCCAAGTCCGCCGGATGACAGAAACGATCGCGGATGATTAAAGGTGTAGTGCTGGGCGGCCCACATTTGGTGCTGGCCGACATCAGTGACTACAATAGCTTCTCCATTCGTGACCTCAGATATCGCTTCCACCATATGTTGCGGTTTAATGGTGTCTTCAGATTTCGGCACTTTCAGCGGATGTTCTTCTTTCCAGTTCTCAATAGTCTGCCACCAGTCATTTGTCTCAGGCGTTTCAACCTGCTTGTCGATTTCCGGCAGCACCTGTTTTACATCCCCAACGATTGGGATCTCCACTTCTACATTTTTGCCGATATTCGTCGGATCAATATCGATGTGAATTTTCTTTGAGTGTGGCGAAAATCCTTCAAGATTGCCGGTTACCCGGTCATCAAAACGGGCACCTACAGCCAGCAGCACGTCGCATTCGGTGGTAGCCATGTTGGCATAATAAGTGCCGTGCATTCCCAACATTCCCAGCGATTGTGGTTTGCTTTCGGGGAAACCTCCGAGTCCCATCAGGGTAGTGGTAACAGGAATGTTATGTCGCTCGGCCATGGCGGTAAGCTCGTCCCAAGCCTCTCCCAATACAACGCCGCCACCGGCATAAATCAATGGTTTTTCGGCCTCACTAAGCATCTTCGACGCCTTTTTGATCTGGGTGGAATGGCCTTCTTTCGTAGGGTTGTAGCTGGGAATCGAAACCTTGTGGAGCCCGCTGTAATGTCCCTCACTTTTCAACATATCCTTGGGAAGGTCGACCAGCACGGGGCCTGGGCGTCCACTGGTGGCTACGTGAAAAGCTTCGCGCGTGACCTGCTCCAACTCTTCTACATCCTTGACAAGGTAGTTGTGCTTGGTAATGGGACGCGTAATACCCACAATGTCCGCTTCCTGGAATGCATCATTGCCAATCATATCAGTTGGAACCTGTCCCGTAAAAACAACCAGTGGAATAGAGTCCATTGCGGCAGTAGCAATGCCAGTCACCGTGTTCGTTCCACCGGGACCTGAGGTCACCACAACCACACCAGGCTTGCCGGTTGCGCGGGCATATCCATCCGCAGCATGCGTGCCTGCCTGCTCATGTTTAATCAGCACGTGGTTAATATCGTGCTTGTCGTAAAGCTCATCATACAGTGGCAATACCGCTCCTCCCGGATAGCCGAAGATAGTATCCACGTCGAGATCTTGCAGCGTATTGATGAGAATTCCGGCGCCAGTGAGTTTTTTAGTTGTCGGCGCTGGTTGTTGGTTTTTCTCGTCGTCGAATTTGTGGGCTTTTGCGTTTTTCATGACGTAGCAGATATAGTTTTCCCGCCAGAGGTCAGGAGGAAGTCGAAATGTGAATCTAAACTTGGGCTCTAACCTCTGGCTGTTATGGTTAGCTAATAATTAGGATTAGGTTAATAATGCCAGAAATTAGAATAGGTAGAATAATTAGGAGGCTTAGTACAGCCGCAATAATGTTAAGGCTAATTATATCTACCACAGGAGAGATAGAAATAGCGGAGGTGATGAAAAGAGAGATAAGAGAAATTGCAAGCAATATAGACATACCATCGATCTCTGAGAGGTCGGAGAAAAGCTCCGCCACCAAAGAAGAATTGATATGTTGTGATGCTTGCGTGATCAAATCCAGCTATTTCTTTCAATTAGAATTCTCATTATAGATAAAGGGCGTTCCTATGTCAAATATAAATTACGAGTCACAAATGACGGTAAATTTTCCTTGTATATTTTGAGGATTCTGTTAGGTTTTAAGGCCAGTAGATTTCGTTTTTAAAAGAGACGGGACGAAAAGAATTTATACTCGATAATTTTAGAAAACACCTTTTATGTCCGGCAAACTCAATAAATACAGTTCCAGGTTAACACAACAGGAATCGCAGGTAGGGTCAAGAGCAATGCTCTACGGGGCGGGACTAACAGACGAAGATATGGAGAAAGCCCAGGTAGGTGTAGCAAGTACTGGCTGGGAAGGCAACCCCTGCAATATGCATCTCAATGATCTGGCTGTGCACGTTCGTGAGAGCGTGTGGAATTCAGGGCTGGTTGGCTTTGTGTTTCACAGCATTGGTGTCAGTGATGGGATTTCGATGGGTACGCAGGGCATGAAGTATTCGTTACAGTCGCGGGAGGTCATTGCCGATTCCATAGAAACGGTCACCCGCGCCCAGTGGTACGACGCTAATATCTCGATCGTGGGATGTGACAAAAATATGCCCGGCTCCGTAATGGCCATGGCCCGGTTCAATCGCCCCTCGATTATGGTTTACGGTGGTACGATACGTCCGGGGAAGCTCAATGGGCAGGACCTGGATGTGGTTTCGGCGTTTGAATCTTATGGCCAATATTTGTCGGATGAGATTAGCAAAGGCGAAATGAATGAAGTGCTTCGTCATGCGTGTCCCGGTGCGGGCGCCTGTGGCGGGATGTACACGGCCAATACCATGGCTTCGGCCATCGAGACCATGGGGATGAGTTTGCCGTTCAGTTCATCGATCCCGGCGACGCATGACAAGAAAGTTGAAGAGTGTCAACGTGCGGGAAAAGCGATTTTGCGTCTGCTGGAAGAAGATATCAAACCCAGAGACATCATCACGCGAAAAGCCCTCGAAAATGCGGTGACAATTACTGTAGCACTGGGCGGTTCTACGAATGCTGTAATGCACCTGCTGGCAATTGCCCGGGCGGCCGAAGTGCCGTTTACCATTGATGAGTTCCAGGAGATAAGCAATCGAACGCCCTACCTGGCAGATCTGAAACCCAGTGGAAAATATGTAATGGAGGATTTATATAACGTGGGTGGCGTGCCGGCGGTGCAGAAGATGTTGCTTAAAGAAGGCTTCTTGCACGGCGATTGCCTGACCGTTACCGGGAACACGCTTGAGGAAAATGTGGCCGACGTACCCGGGCTGTTTGAAGAGCAAAACATTATTGCACCGGTCGATAATCCCATTAAAGAAACCGGGCACCTGCAAATTTTATATGGAAACTTGGCCTCGGAAGGGGCGGTGGCCAAAATCACCGGTAAAGAGGGGACACGCTTTACGGGTACGGCACGCGTGTATGATTCCGAGGAGGAAAGCCTGAAAGGCATCGAAAGTGGCGAAGTGCAGAAAGGTGATGTAGTTGTTATTCGATACGAAGGACCTAAAGGCGGACCCGGAATGCGGGAGATGCTTTCCATCACAGCGGCCATCATGGGTGCTGGACTTGGCAAAGATGTAGCTCTGATCACCGACGGCCGTTTTTCAGGCGGCAGTCACGGCTTTGTTATTGGTCATGTGACGCCCGAGGCCCAGGTGGGCGGTACGATCGCCCTGATTGAGGACGGCGATACCATCACCATCGATGCCGATACGCATGAAATTGATGTACACCTGTCAGACGAAGAGCTGGAAAAGCGTCGAAAAAACTGGGAGGCACCGCCGCTATCCGTGACTAGTGGATCTCTCTATAAGTACGCACAGCTGGTTTCGTCAGCATCCGAGGGCTGCGTGACAGATCAGTAAAGATGATTGACTCCTAATTGCTGTGAGAAGCGTGGATACTTCTCACAGCAAGTTTGTTCGATTATCCCAGCGCTTGGTCGACATCTGCGATGATATCTTCAGCGGCTTCCAGTCCTACAGCAATGCGCATCATGCCCTGGGTGATATTTACGGCGTTGCGCTCTTCCTCGGTCAGGCTCGAATGCGTAGTCGAAGCGGGATGCGTGGCGATGGTGCGCGAATCACCCAGATTGGCCGACAACGAAAGGGTATTCAGGTTGTCCAGGAATTGCATTGCGGCCTTATTCCCGCCGTTGATCTGAAAAGATACCACACCGCCGCCCTGTTTCATCTGCTTTTTAGCCAATTCATACTGCGGGTGACTTTCCAGGTGCGGATACTTAACCCAGTCGACAGCAGGGTGATCCTCGAGGAATTCAGCCAGTTCAAGGGCATTGTTACAGTGGCGATCCATACGTGCCGGCAGTGTTTCAAGGCTCTTGGAGAACATCCAGGCGTTAAAGGGCGACATCGCCGGACCGGAATGACGTGTAAAAAAGCTAATTTCTTCGATATAGCGCTGCTTGCCAACGATTACGCCGCCAATACCGCGTCCCTGCCCGTCGATAAACTTGGTGGCTGAATGTAGCACCAGGTCGGCCCCGTATTCCATGGGATTTTGCAGGTAGGGCGTGGCAAAGCAGTTATCGACAATCAGGATAAGATCATGTGCCTCTGCCAGCTTGCCGGCCCATTCTAAATCGATCAAGTCGAGACCGGGGTTGGAGGGCGTCTCCACAAACAGCACGCGCGTATTGTCGTTGATAAGCGACTCCCACTTCTCGGGCTGGTCGATATCCCCATAGGAAAAGTCGATGCCCCACTTGGGCAGAATGCAGTTCAGGATTTGGTGGGATGAACCAAACAGGGAACGACATGCCAGTACATGGTCACCTTGCTCCAACAGACCTGCCAGGCTTGAAAAAATGGCCGACATTCCGGATGCGGTAGCAATACCTGCCTCAGCTCCTTCGAGCTCACACATTTTGGACGCAAACTCATCGGTATTGGGATTGGAGTACCGGCTGTACACATTGCCTTCCTGCTCGTCGGCGAACAGGGCACGGGCATGTTCGGCCGAGTCGAAGACAAAGCTCGACGTCATAAACAGCGGCGTCGAGTGCTCGCGTTGCTCGGTGCGGTTGGTCTGATTACGTATAGCTTGGGTCTCGGGCTTTTGGTTGCTCACGGTGTTAATTGTTATGGATTTCGTAACTATGGGTGATGTCGGATGTTTTTTCCAGTGTCTTGGATACAGAGCAATACTTGTCCAGCGAAAGGTTGATAGCGCGTTCTACCTTTGAGGGATCAAGATCGCCCGTAAAGGTGTATTTGATATGGATATTCGTGAATTCGGAATACTCCTCTTTGGATTGGCGATCGCCGTCAACTTCCACTTTGAGATCCTGGAGATCTTGGCGCTGCTTTTTGAGTATGCCGATGATGTCGATGGCGCTGCATCCACCAACGCCGGCCAGCAGAAGTTGCATAGGGCTAAAGCCGCCTTCAAGTCCACCAATTTCTGTGGAGCCGTCCATGCGGATCAATCCCCCTTCCTCGTTTTGGGCTTCCATGTGCATGTCATTGAGATGGTCGATCGTAATTTTCATAAACCAGTATTTTGCATTGTACTTATTTCGGGCTCAAAAGTACGAAAACACCAATGGTTCACAAAGAATTGTGGAGGGAGAATTCACGACTTGTTTTCTATATAAGTTCTGTTAATTTGGACACATCAATCTAAATCAAAGGGATACCAACGGTGAGTGATCAGACAAAAGACTTTGTACCTTATGTTCGAGCTGAAGACAACTATCCACAAATAACGTTCAAGGCGGTCATTTTGGGAATTTTGCTTTCCGCCATCCTGGCCGGTGCCAATGCCTACTTGGGCTTAAAAGTAGGGATGACCGTCTCTGCCTCCATCCCAGCCGCTGTAATTTCGATGGCAATATTGCGGCTTTTCAAAGAGTCTAATATCCTGGAAAATAACATTGTGCAGACGGCCGCTTCGGCGGGAGAATCGTTGGCCGCAGGTGTTATCTTTACGCTGCCAGCACTGATCTTACTCCGCTACTGGGCTGATTTCCCCTTCTTGGATACCATGGCTATCGCCATGTTCGGGGGCGTGCTGGGAGTGCTGTTTACCATCCCGCTACGGCGTGCGTTGATTATTGAAAAGGGATTGAAGTTTCCAGAAGGGGTCGCCACGGGCGAAGTGCTCAAGGCGGGCACCGAAGGCGGAAAAGGGATTATCCAAATTGCCTGGGCAGCGCTGGCAGGAGCCCTGTATAAGCTCGGACAAACCGGACTAAAACTTTTTTCGGGGTCGGTCAGTGGTTCAGCTACGGTTGGAGGATCAATTTTTGGTATGGGCACGGAGCTATCGGTGGCACTGCTCGGTGTCGGCTATATTGTGGGATTAAACATTGCTATACTTGTTTTTGCCGGTGGGCTTATTTCGTGGCTGTTTGGGATTCCCCTCTACATGGCATTTGCCAATCCCGCAGATGTATCCGAGGTCATTGGAGATATGAGTGGCTACGATGCCGCGCTTGAAATCTGGAGTCAGAAAATTCGCTATATGGGTGTCGGCGCTATGGTTGTAGGCGGCGTCTGGGCGCTGATCTCGCTGGCCAAACCACTCAAAGATGGTATCATGTCATCCTGGGAAGCTGTCAAGAAAGCCCGATCCGGGAAATCGATAGATGTACCCCGAACTGAGCGGGATATGCCTATCAATTATGTGCTTTGGGGTGTTATTGGACTGGCTATCCCCATATTTGTCGTATTCACACAGGTTATTGATACCACTCATCTACCGGTTAGTAGTGGGCTATACTGGTCCACTATGGGCGTTGGAGTGCTATTCTCGTTGGTGGCTGGTTTCCTGTTTTCATCCGTGGCCGGCTATATGGCAGGACTTGTCGGATCGTCGAATAATCCCATTTCGGGAGTAACCATAGCAACGATATTAGCCACTTCTTTGATCTTGTTAGCCATGCTGGGCACGCAGCTGGAGTTTGCCGTGGATACGGGACAGGCTAAAGCCGCTGCGGCGGCCGCTATTGTGGTAGGGGCGATGGTGGCCTGTGCTGCAGCGATTGCGGGTGATAACATGCAGGATTTGAAGGCCGGTCAGCTTGTAGGTGCTACGCCCTATAAGCAGCAGATTATGCAAATTGTAGGTGTTGTATCAGCGGCACTGGTGATTGCACCCATACTGAGCCTGCTCTTTAATGCCTATGGGTTGGGCGGAGTATTGCCACGCGAGGGCATGAGTACCGAAGAGATGCTGAGCGCACCACAGGCCACGCTGATGCAGTCGGTGGCCGAGGGGGTGTTTGCCCGTAATTTAGAATGGAATATGATCTGGATTGGTGCTGTTATTGCAGTAGCTATCATCATATTGGATAAGGTATTAGAAGCAAAAGATTTTGAATTTCGCACGCCTGTACTGGCTGTGGCCGTAGGTATTTACTTGCCGCTGGAGCTGACGGTACCCATTTTTATTGGTGGGATGATTGCTTGGTATGCCGGACGTGCGGTGGCCAAACGCGCTCGAGAGGAGGGTGGCGATGTCGAAGAAGCCAAGACTAAAGCCGAACAAAAAGGGCTGCTCTTTTCATCGGGATTGATTACTGGAGAAGCACTCATTGGTATTGTACTGGCTATTCCGTTTGCGATTCAAGAAAGTACGGATGCGCTGCGCTTGGTACCAGCGTCGTTTGCGCCTTATGCTGATTGGCTGGGCGCGCTTGCAGCCGTATTTTTCTGCATCTGGCTGTATAAGATGGCCGTTCGGAAATGAAAAGTGAGAAGGCAATAGTAAAAGGGCAGAATGTTTTCTCTGCCCACGTATCCTCCCAATAGTCAGATGTGAGGCCTTTTTACATAGATTTGAGTGCAGAAGGAGTAATTTATTTTGTATTTGGAAAGGTAATGCCTAATTCCTGGCAACTGTAATTATTTCAAATGCTTGTGATTCCCTTTTTGATGACGCTTTCTCAGTCGCTTGATAATTTTTTTCAGAGACACGCCTTTTTCGACGAGAAGTACCATCAGGTGAAAAATAAGATCGGCAACTTCACCGATGAACTTTTTCTTGTTTTTATTTTTAGATTCAATGACGGTTTCCACCGCTTCTTCACCCACCTTTTGGGTAATTTTATCCAATCCTTTATTAAACAGATAGGTAGTGTAGGAATCCTTGGGACATTCTTTTTTGCGGCTAATGATCAGTTCTTCAAGCTCATTGAGAAAATCGAGCTTATTTTTCGGCTTAAATGTTTTCTTATGGAAACAGGATTTTTCTCCCGTATGACAGGTAGGTCCATTTGGATTAGCCAGGATTAGCAACGTGTCATTATCACAATCTTCTTGCATATCCACTAGATCCAGGTAATTGCCGGATGTTTCGCCCTTGGTCCAAAGGCGTTCCTTGCTGCGGCTGTAAAAGGTAACGCGCTCTTCTTCCAGCGTTGTTTCCAGGGCTTCTCTGTTCATATAGCCGAGCATCAGAACCTGAAAGTTGTCAGCATCCTGAATGATGGCGGGGATAAGTCCGTCGCCTTTTTCAAAATCGAGCGTATCAATGTCAATCATAATTGTGTACTTGTATCATATTGGTACTGCGTATTTCGGACTGCGTAGTCTCAGTTGATATCAGGATTACGCATTGCGGAATACGCAATATTACATTGTTTTTCGGACGTTTATTTCTGCTTTTTCCAATTCTTCTTTTAGCTCGCTGATTGCTATCTCACCAAAGTGAAAGATGCTGGCAGCCAACACCGCATCAGCTCTTCCTTTTTTGATAGCATCAATGCAATGTTGCTTGGTGCCGGCACCTCCGCTGGCAATAACGGGGATCGTCAGAAATTCATTTACTTTTTGCAGCAGTTCAATATCGAACCCTTCCTTCGTACCGTCCTGATCCATACTGGTCAACAAAATTTCACCTGCTCCCCGTTTTTCCACCTCTTTAATCCACTGTAGGACATCTTTACCAGTTTTTTGGGAGCCTCCTGAAATAAAGACCGTCCACTGGCCGCCGGTTCGTTTGGCATCCACGGCGGCCACGATACACTGCGATCCAAATTGTTGGGCTGCCTTGTTAATAAGATCGGGGTTTCGAACGATAGCGCTGTTCAGCGAGACTTTATCAGCCCCGGCATGCAGCAGATCTGCGATCTCATCGGTGCTGCCGATTCCGCCGCCTACAGTGAAAGGGATATCGATTTTCAGGGCAATCTTTTCGACCAGATCGATTAATGTTTTTCGTTTTTCTTTGGTAGCGGTAATGTCCAGGAAAACAAGTTCATCGGCACCTTCTTCGCTGTAGCGGCGCGCCAGTTCCACGGGATCTCCCGCATCCCGCAGTCCCTCGAAATTAACGCCCTTTACTGTTCGTCCGTCTTTGATGTCTAAACACGGGATGATGCGCTTTGCAATCATAGTGTAACTTTGTTTCCCATTGATCTTAGCAAACAGGCAAATATAGAAAATCTAAAGGTAAGGGATTAGTAATCCTGCTATTAATTTTTCTGTAGGCACAACTGATTTAATACATTCGGCGATACATTAACTTAGATTGGTTTTAAATTTATGAATACGGAATCATATTACTTCCAGCATTTGTATAGTTGAATGAAGGTTAACTTCCAAAGGAATAGTACTATGGCTGAAAAATCAGAATGTCCGAAATGCGGTGCAACAGCAGTTGATCCATGTCAGAAAGACGTTAAGATCGACTGCGTACGAGAAGATTAACAACAAACAATATTACCCCAATGGCTGCGGATTTATCCGTGGCCTTTTTTATTTGCTGCCGTCTATGAACTATCGAAGATTGCGTTTTAATGGTGATATCAGACCCTGGGTTAGTGAAATTATTCGGTCTGACAAACATTTGCTTTTATCACAGCATGAACCGTCAGCCTGCAAAGTTGCACCATTACCTAAAGAAGCAGAATCCTCTCTGCAGATTGGCCTTTATACCAGCGCTACTACCGGACCTCCCAAATGTATTTGGAATAGTTATAACCGCCTGATAAAAAATGCCCAAATTACAGCCCGAGAATTCGAAATTTCAGAAGGCGATAGCTTGCTGATGATGGCGAAGCCTTGGCATGTAGCGGGGCTCAGTTGGACGTTGATGGCTGAGAATTTGAACCTGGACTACACATTTATCTCCACCAAAAGGGGAGAGGACAAGCAATGGGTCAAAGCAATAAAGAATATTCAGCCTGATTATTTGCTCACTGTGCCGGCCGTTTTGCGATCACTGTTTGGGTATGAGGATTGGTTTGTGCCCAATATTGTCTATGGTGGGACTCCTATCCGGGATGAGGATTACAAGTCGCTTTCAAATTATGCGGATACACTTTATCAAGGGTACGGACAGACCGAGGCTGGTGGACTGATTAGTTGCCAACGGCTTTCAACAGCGGCGTCAATTCCAGAAGGAGCGTCACGTTGTTATGGGGACCCACCGAAAGAGTTTAAGATACGATGCGAAGGCACGCCGGATAATCCACAACCTATTTGGTTTAAGTCCCCTACGGCCACTCAACGAGGATTTTATGATACAGGAGATGAAGGATTTATCAGTGATGGCGGGCAGCTATATTTGCAGGGTCGACGTCCAAAATAATATTCTGTGGTAGTTATGTGAGTCCACGATAATTTGTAACTTATGCCTTTAAAACACATCGGAAATTTTTAAAGGGATCGTTATATGAGTATTGATACAGCCAAGAAACAGCTTTTCCAGCAGACTGAGCAACAAATCAAACAATGGGGATTCACAATTATAGATGAAGATCAGGAACGTCCATGGGGCGGTTATTTTGTGATTGATGAGGAGCAAGCTCCGGAATTCGCCAAGAAATTCTTCGATTCCTCGGTGGATGATCTGAGCATTTCGGGAAAATTGAGTCCCAAAGTCTTGTTGGTACAGCCTGAAAAACGCCTTTCCTGGCAGTATCACCATCGCCGTGCCGAAATCTGGAAAGTGCTCGAAGGACCCGTAGGCATAATGACGAGCGACACTGATGAACAAGGGCCAGTAGAAACGTTTAATACCGGTGAAACGGTCAAGCTAAAGCAGGGCGAACGTCACCGGTTAGTGGGACTTGATGACTGGGGCATTTTAGCGGAAATATGGCAGCACACCGATCCCGATAATCCATCCGATGAGGACGACATCGTGCGCGTGCAGGACGACTTTGGGCGATAAGAGGTCAGGGGATGTGGTACTGAAGCATCTCCTTAAGTGAAATTTGGTCTTCGTAATAGGCACGTCCTACCACAACGCCGTACATATTTTGATGGGATAGTGTTTCCAAATCGCTGGCACTGGAGACCCCGCCCGAGGCAATAAAATTGAGGTTTGCAAACTGCTTAGATAAATTTCGATATAACTGTAGATTTGGCCCTTCGAGCGTCCCGTCTTTGGAAATATCAGTGCATAGGACGGTCGAGAGACCGCGCGCGATCATAGGCTCAAGAAAATCCTCAAGTGTTTGATCCAGAGTTTCCAGCCAGCCGCCGTAAGCCACTTTGCCATCTTTAAGGTCCATCCCGAGTATAGCGTGAACGCCATAGTTGTCGAGTACCTGCAACCATTCCTCTTGGTTTTTTACGGCCATAGAGCTACAGATGATGTTTGAAATACCCTGATCCAGCAGTTTGGAAGCATCTTCATAACTGCGGATGCCGCCCCCGGTCTGTACCGACAGATCGAGTTCTTGAATAATCTGCTTGATATGCTTCAGGTTCACGAACTTTCCCTCCTTGGCTCCATTCAAATCAACTACATGGATGTGGCTAAAACCAGCCTCTTTGAATTTACGGGCTTCTTCTATGGGATCATCATTATAGATGGTGGCGTGGTCATAGTCGCCTTTGTGCAGGCGTACAACTTGACCGTTCAGCAAATCAATAGCAGGGATAACGCGCATATAAGATGAAATTAATAGATTCTGGAATTGTATCTCACGGTCTGTACCAACGAGAGTTGGTAGTACCTGTCTTTTAAGCATGTTGATATGCATATCGAAGGTACGTTTCTGATTCATAAATTTCTATTTAAAGTCGTTTCACGGCTTTATATATGTTTAGCTGTTACTTTTTAACAATTAATAGTTAACTATGCGGTTACAAAGATTTCTGGGGATTACGGTTTGTATTTTGTGTGTGGGATTTTTTTCGTTGCAGGCTCAGGAGACAGCTAGTGGTACGGTATTTCTGGATCAGAATAATAATGGAGTACTAGATGCCGGGGAAGAGGGGATTCCCGATGTGCCGGTCTCTAATGGCCGACAGGTTGTTACTACTGATGAGTTGGGGAAATACTCTATTAAGATCAATAAAAACGAGGGCAAGGTATTTGTTATTAAACCGGCGGGATATCAAGTTCCTACTGACGAGCAAAATCATCCGAAGTTTTATTATTTACACAAACCTAAGGGGTCGCCAGATCTCAAATATCAAGGCGTTGAGCCTACCGGCAAGCTACCTGAAGCAATAAATTTCCCCCTTTTGAAGACGACATTTGGAAAGAGATTTAAAGCCTTAATTTTTGGTGATCCACAGCCGGAGCAAAAGAAAGAGCTTGGTTACTTTGATCGGGATATTGTCTCGGAGTTACACAATGCCACCGAGTATGCATTTGGTATTACACTTGGTGATATGGTGGATGAGCGGCTGGATTGGTTTAGTAACTACAGTAAATCGGTTGCAAAAATTGGAATACCTTGGTTCCATGTTTACGGCAACAACGATATGAACATGGAAGCTGAGAGTGACAGTGCGGCTGATGAGACGTTTGAAGCTACCTTTGGGCCTGCAACCTACTCGTTCAATAAAGGGAACGCCCATTTTATTATCCTGGATGATATTATTTATCCCCGAAAAGATGGCGGTAGTGGGTATCGAGGAGGTTTTACCGATAAGCAAATTGAGTTCCTTAAAAATGATTTGAAGCACGTTTCTAGAGATAAGTTGATCGTGGTGGCATTTCATATTCCCATTTTTGGTTCATTTCCCGAGGAGGATCGCAAAAGGCTGTTTAATATACTTGATAAGTATCCCCACACGCTTTCGATATCAGCTCATACGCACGAGCAGCAGTTTCGGTTTTTTGATGAGAGCCAGGGCTGGGATCGACTCAAGCCTCATATCCATTATAACGTAGGCACCACTTCAGGGTCATGGTGGACGGGCGTTCCGGATAATCGTGGTATTCCGCCAGCCACCATGCGCGATGGTACGCCCAATGGTTACGCAACGTTAAATGTGGATGGCAATTCTTTTACTATCGATTATAAAGCCGCGAATAAATCTGCTGATTATAAGATGAGTATGTGGGGACCTGAGGTGGTGGCGAAAGCCTCAGGTATCAGTGCTCAGCTGTACGTAAACTATTTCTTAGGCAGCAAGTTAACCGACGTTGAATATCGTTACAATGGGCTTGACGATTGGCGATATATGAGGCGTGTTGAGCAAGCAGATCCACATTTGACAACAGTGATGGCCAAGTGGGATATGGCAGAGAAAGTTCTTGAGGGTAAACGTCCGATCAATCCATCGGAATCAACACATTTGTGGACGATGTTTTTACCCACACATTTGCCGCTCGGGAAACAGACTATTCAGATTCGTGTGACTGATATGTTTGGACGAACTTTTACTGATGAGTTTACTTATGAGGTTGTAAAGCCGAAGCAATAATTGTGACTAGAGCATACAAGCTTACCGTTTACTGATTACCTCACTTTGGTTTTGATAGGATGGTTCCTTCATCACCGACCAGCCAAATTCTATTGTCGGTGAGGGTAATGCGGTGCAAATCGGGAGCTTTTTTCATTGCAGTTTGCCATGTCTTCCCACCGTCACGGGTACGGAAGAGAACACCGGGTTGTTTGTTGCTATCGCCAACGATATAACCCTCTGACTGATTGATGAAGCGGACACTACGTAGACGATTCTCGGTAAATTTTTTCTGTTTTTTCCAATTTTTTCCGTCATCGGTATGTAATACCAAACCACAATGTCCCACAGCCCATCCTATATTTGAAGTTACCATCGTTAGTCCGCGAATGGCTTCGCGGCACGTGGAGTTTGAAGTAGTATCATCGTATAATTTTTCCCAACTTGCTCCAGCATTCTCGGTATATACAATTTTATTTAATCCCGCTACATAGCCTTTCTGATCATCAAGAAAAGAAATAGGTTCATAGAAAGAAGCAGGTACTTTTTCTCGAATATTTTGCCAGTTCTTGCCGCCATCTTTAGTTTTTAGAAATAGTGTAGCAGGTCTTTGTTCGCGCAGTCCAACGGCTATGCCATTGCGATTGTCGGTGAAATGGATGGAGTAGATCCAGCTTGTTGTATCGGCAATTTGTTCTTTTGTCCAGGTTTTTCCGCCATTATAGGTTTTGAAAATAAGTCCATGTTCTGCTGTTACCCATCCCGTTTGACGATCTAAGAAGAAAATATCTTCGAAATAAATTGAATCCATCTGCGCTTGTACAAGCCAGTTTTGGCCACCATCACGGGTGTGCAAGATAGCTCCGGTTTTATGACTTGTTACCCATCCCACTGAATCACTGACAAAGAATATATTGTGCAAGTCGGCCGAAATGGGGCTTTCATGTTTTTGCCAATTGGATTGGGAATGTGCATGGAATGTAAAACACAGACACAGAAGTACTGCCGATAAGAAGCGGGTCATTGAAAACTATAGTTTCTTCAAGGATAATTATTAATCTATTTAAGCATTTGAAGATTTGAAATAAACAATCATGTGACTAGCTGCATATTGGTGTCGCTAGTACGAAAATTTCAGTCGAAAGTAGAACAGATTGGGCGTTTCGATGGCATTATTGAATGCCGAGCCTTTCAGAAGCTGAGACAGAATCAACAAATCTATGTCTTCGGTGACCGAAATGGTCACTTGCGGGATGGCGATGAAAATAGATCGGTCGAAGCTGCCCATGAATCCGAGGTTACCGCTTACCAGCGGATGAAACTGATACGAGCCGTTCAGGTAGAAGGCCGATTTGGCAATGAAGAGATTGTCGGCACTGGGAGGTTGTACGAGTGTATTGAGCGGGTTTCCACGCGTATTATAACCTCCATTGTACAGCAACTCGCTCTGCAGGTATAGGCCGCTGGACAGCATGTAATCGAATCCGGCGGTAGCTGTAAAATGACCGGTTTGTTCAAAGAAATCGTCCTCAGGGTGAAAGTATGAAAGTTCGCCCTTGAAACCGGCATCCCCGAGATACCCGGCCCAGCCGGCCCCGAGCGTGATATTATCCAGATAGTGCCCGCCGGTAAACTGGATATCATAGCTGCCCCAGGTGGTGCGGACCATTCCCGCTAAAACCGACTCTTCCCAGCTGTCGGCTATTCTGATTCCGGCCTCTGCATTGGAAGCGTAGCTCCAGTTGTACTGTGCCGTCAGGGCATCCACGCCGGGACGTTCTTCGTAGTCGAAGTTTAGGAAGGCGTAATTATTAAATAGATCATTAGGATTCCAGACGAAGGTGCGTCCCCAGTTGACACGTTGCCGGCCGGCATGTACTTCCCACGGACCATTTATGTAGCTCAGGTGCAGCCGGTCGATATTGGAGTGCATCAATGAGTGGTCGGTGTTAAACCAGACCCACGAAAGATCAAAGTAATTGGCATCCTGTTCGTATTGTCGCTCAAGTCCCGGAGTGTTATTTACAGTGTATCCATTGAGGAGGCGCGTTCGCAGATCGGCGCGAAAGTTGAAGTGATCGGATAGCGTCCAGTCACTTTCGATGCGGTGGTGCAGGATATTGTCGTACCGCAATGTGGTGAAATCGTTATCTACCGAAAGTTGCCCGAGCTCTTTTACATAGCCGCTCAGCTCAACATCGAATTCGCTATCCTGAGCCCTAAGGGGGTGGCTAACGATAATTATCAGGGCAGTTATCAGTCCAATGTACGTTAAACTATTACAAAAAGAATTATGAAGAATTTCTCTGAGCAATGTGTTCTCTTCTTGGTGTAGCTCTGAATAGTAACTTAGCATATTTATTCTCGGAGTTCGTCTTTGTCAATTTTACCATCAACAAGTGTAACAACTCGTCGTGCTCTATCAATGACCCGCTGATCATGGGTCGAAAACACAAAGGTCATATCTTCTTTTTCATTGAGTTCTAACATCATATCCAGTAGTTCACCTGAGGAGACCGAGTCGAGGTTAGCCGTGGGTTCGTCAGCAAGTACAAAATCCGGTTTGGATGACAGGGCTCGTGCCACAGCTACGCGCTGCTGCTGCCCACCGGAAAGTTCAGAGGGACGTTTGTTAATTTTGTCTGCCAGTCCAACCTCTTCCAGCAGTGCTCGGCTTGTCTCATTACATTCTTTCTGGGGACGTCCCTGCATCTGCATCACAAAGGCAACGTTTTCGATGGCCGTTAGCACGGGAATTAGATTATAAGCTTGAAAGACAAAGCCAATATGGTGGAGGCGAAAATCGATAAGCTGGCGGTCGGATAGCGTGCTAAGATCAGTTCCCTGCACAATAGTTCGCCCTTCGGTTGGCTCATCAAGCCCGCTGATAATATTGAGCAACGTGGTTTTTCCCGACCCGGATGGCCCCACCACAGCGGTAAATTCTCCTTTTTCGATCGTCAGATCTACGCCGCGTAAGGCATGTACGGGCACCTGATCAGCATTATAAACTTTTGTGAGTCCGGTGGTTTCTATTACAGCCATAATTATTGTGATTTAAGCATTCAGCTATCAGTCATCAGCTTTCAGTGATTCTAACTGCTGAAAACTAAAGGCTGACTGCTAGTGAGATCATTATTCTAAAAAGTAAATTCGTTGTTATTTTTACTTACTTTTATTCTATATCAGTTAAACTTTCTGATTGCTTCAACGGGATTTAGTTGCAGGCTTTTCCAGGCCGGATATAGTGCTGATAAGAGTGCTGCCGCAGCAATCATCAGGGTGATGTTTAGATAGTAAATATTGGGCAGCGAAGGATAGATCACCGTGCCAAATCCATAAGCACTTAAGCCTGCGGAAAATGCACTCAGGTCGATCCCTACATTACCAAAGTATGAAATGGTGATCCAGCTGAGCAGCATCCCGACGGGTGCGCCCACCATCGTGAGAAACAGTGTTTCTGAGACGATCATGGAAAATACGCGGGGCTTGTTCATCCCCACCGCCCGGAGCATGCCTAACTCCCGTGTTCGCTCCAGCACGGCCATAAGCATTGTGTTGATGATGCTGAATATGAGCGCGATGATGATAATGACCATTACGATATACATCATCAGGTCGGTCATATCGTACATGTACTGTAGCTCGGGCGCAATTTTGCCCCAGGTCTGGATCTGTAGGTTGGGATATTCGTTTTGTAGCTGACTGGCGTACTGTGAAGCTTGGCTAAAATCGGCCAGTTCCAATTGGATGTTGTGAACCTGATTGGTGAGTCCCAGTAGTTCGTTCATATTCTCCAGACCAATAAACACATTCCCCTCATCATAGGGATCGCTGAATGAATCAAAGATACCGGCCACACGGAATGCTCCGCCCGTTATTTCACCATTCTTGTCCTGAAAGCTGAGTACCATCCGAGAGCCTATCTCAATATCCAGGCGTTCGGCCAGTTTTTGTCCGATCAGTACCGGGTTCCGTTTATCAGATTGCCCTGGCATGGTGCCTTCTTTGATGTAATCAGCTATTGCATTGTTGCTGTCGGCATGGATGCCGTGCATCGTAACCCCGTAATTGCTGTGGGCACTTTGCGCAAGTCCAGTGGTAACACTTTCCGTTGAGATATTTTGGACATAGGAAAGTTGACTAAGCTCACGGATCACGTCATCAGAATTGGGGATGTAATATTCGGGACTATAGAGATCCTTAAATTGAGGATGGACGATCTCGATATGTCCCACGGTAAGTTTAAATTGATTATTGAGGTAGCCCTGTGCCATACCGGCAAAGAAGCCAGACAAGAAAATACCAGCCCAGGTACCCAGCAACACAGCGATGATCACGACTGCGCTGCGCATGGGATTGCGCCAAACGTTTTTCCAGCCGAGTTGAATTACCTTGAGAAACATAATCAGGACCTCATTGCTTCTACAGGATTAAGTTTGCTGGCATTAAAAACGGGAATCAGGCTGAACAGTAAGGTGATTCCCAAAATGATGACCGCCTGCGAGAGAAAAATAGAAGGATCCACTGAAAAGGGAATGATCGGTTGTAGGCCATAACTTTCGGTTACGGCGGCCATATCCCCGGTAAGGTGAATGGGATTGAGGTGGAAATACCAGGCAACGGGCAGACTAATCAGTATACCAATTGCACTGCCCAGCAGGGCAATAAACAGGATCTCTATACTGAGGATACGTGCTATTTTTCCGCGCGGTGTACCGACCGACAGCATGATGCCAAATTCGTAGGTACGCTCGGTAATCATCATCAGTACGGTTCCTAAAATACCAAAGCCCACCACCATGTAAAGTACCCCCAGGATGATATAGCCACTGCCGCGATCTGCCTCGATGCTTTGTACCAGCGAGGGCATCATTTCGCGCCAGCCCATCACTTCGTAGTTATCAGGGAGTTTGGTCCTTAAGTGCTGTATGATCGGATTGATTGCTCCGGGGTCATCCACTTTGAAGGCCACGGATGTAAGTCGGCCATCGGCCGCTAAAAAATTTTGAGCAGTCCGCAATGGCAGCATCACAAGACTTTTGTTCATTTCAGGATTGGGAAACGAAACAGTTCCTTTTACGGGATAAAGGCCAGTAGCGCTCATCCCACGAAAGCCCTGTCCCAATAACACCAGGCTGTCGCCAACTTGCATATTAAGGCGTTGCAATACATCGCGGCCCACGAGTACGGCATTCTCATCATTACTTTGGAAATAGGTTCCTTTTTGAAGTCGCTGTTGAGGATTGCTGAGATTTCGCTCAGCTTCAACATCAATGCCCATAATCATTACGGGACGGCTTTGTTGCTTACCGGCACCGAGCGCGAACGATTCGATTCGCGGAATCACAGCGGTAACATTGTTAGGGTTTCTCATCGTTTGGAGCAGTGAGTCGGTAGCCGCAAAACTGTTTTCCAGCGTTTGGTTATCCCAGTACCCGTCAGCGTGCACCTGAATATACCCCGAGAAGGTACCGACGGTTGACTTAATCATGTCGTCGTACTGTCCCTCTTGCATCGATCGCATTACAGCCGAGAGTAGCACTGCCACAACGATAGATGTCATTGTGATGAGCGTTCGGCGCTTGTTACGCCAGATATTTCGCCAAGCCAGTTTTAGTGTCAGCATTGCTTCCAATTAAAAATTGGGAATTTAGAATGAAGAAAATTTACTGCGGACAGTCTCCAATCGGGAAAATTCCTAATTCTTCATTTCTAATTAGTTAGTCTACGTTTTTCATGTTTTGGATGCTAAAGAATCGCTGAGAGATATCGATATTAAATTCCATTTTCTCGTACGTAATTACTGTTTTGTGCCCTTCTTTATTCATAGGTATCATATCCATGCGGGTTGGCACGATGCGTCCATCCATTTCCTTGATTTCTGATCCCTGCATGAGTCGCACGAGCTCTCCGTCTTCATCATAGAACTCGGCGCGTAGCTGTAGATACTCATCTTTCGAAATAAAGGTAATAACCTTGTCCCAGACGACTGGAGCTTCCGGTTTTGGGATCATCTCAATTTTGTAGCTCTCACGTCCGCTGAGGGTACTATCACCCAGCAGCGTATGGTTGTAATCGACTACTATTGACGCTTCCCGAACCAAGTCATTATTGGAAAAATCCGACCCCATCCAGGACTGACTCATCATCGATGGTGGCATCTTGATCGTTCGGTTTATGTTTGGCTGCCAGTTCCATATCTCATTGTCGCGTTTTAGGTAGGCAGAACCTTTATCTCGAGCGGGAGCGGTGATAAGAATCAGACTGTGGTCCTGGCCCTTACTCCAGGCCTTCATCGAGACACTCCGCTCCCAACTGGGACGAATAATCTGCATCGTCATCTCCACTTTCGAGCTTTCGCCCTGCATCTTTTCATTAGCTTTGCGGACGATGTCAGTGGCGTCTTGCGCCTGCAATGGAAACGAAATACCGAGAAGAAAAAGAAGCGATATTATAATCTTATTTTTGGTCGAGAACATAATCTTCAAGCACTTTTTGTTTCATGGATTCAAAAGGATAATCGTCTCCAAGGGTTATGAGGCCCAGGGTGATACCATCGAGTTTGGCCACCAGATAGTAGGCTTCGGCTTCGGGATTTTCGCAGCCTAAATCTTCGAAAAGGGGACGCATCATCTCAATGTGATGAGCATTGTATTGTTCAATAGATGATTTGAGGGTGGCAATTGCTTTGGGCTGTAGCGCCAGGGCCATCATCAGCCGGACGACTTCGGTCGATTCTTGGATGTACCCAAAAATCATATCCAACAGATACTCCAGACGTTCTGCTGAAGACAACTCGTCCGGAAAATCCATCGCCTGATTACTCAGGGTTGCCAAGTCATCAAAAATAGCTTGGAGAATATCATTCTTACCATCAAAGTAGTGGTAGATGAGTCCCTTCGATTTGTTGGCTTGTTGGGCAATAGCACGGACACTGGTGCTGGAAAAGCCCTTTTCAGCAAAGAGCTCAAAGGCAGCATCCTTAATCTGTTGGCGTGTTTCCTGCCGTATTTCTTTGTTTTGATTGGGCGTCCGAGGAGTCATGGTTTCTTTTGACTGAACGTTCAGTCAAAAATTACATATCAAAATTTATAAACTCAAGTTTTATAAGGTATAAATTGAATTTGCGACATCTGTTTAGTTAGCGGGGAATACTACTAAAGTCCGAAGGGAAATAACTTGTCAACAGATATTAATGCAGATTAGAACCTTGAACGTACTGCAGGTAATTCTGCAGAAGCAGGGATCCAGCTTGCCCGGATTTTTCGGGATGGAACTGAACGCCCATGAAGTTATCCTTGCAGACCGCGGCCGAGAACTCTTCAATGTAATCGCAGCTGGCAATCGTATGTTCGCATTTCGGCGCGTAGTAACTGTGTACAAAATAGAAATACTGCTCTGTATTAAAGCAATCTACAAGTGGGTGGGGATGGACATCCTTAAAGGTATTCCAGCCCATGTGTGGAACTTTAGCTTTGGTGGAATTGAACTTTTTGAGTCGCCCCGGGATGATACCCAGTCCTTTGGAATCGCCTTCTTCAGAAGATTCAAATAAAAGCTGCATTCCCAGGCAGATGCCAAGAACAGGCTTAGTTGTTTTTTGCAGCCACGTATCCAACTTGTTTGCTTGAAGCGATTTCATAGCTGGCTCAGCATGTCCAACGCCGGGAAAAATAATACCTTCAGCCTGATCTAGCTCCTCTATTTCATTTGTGATGATATGGGGTTCATCAAGCCGTTTCAGCGCGTTGGAAACAGACGCTAAGTTGCCGGCATCGTAATTGATAATTGCAATCATTTAAAGTGACTCCTTGGTGCTGGGTAATATATTGTAGTTTCGTTCACTTCGGCTGACGGCGGCGCGCAGGCATCGCGCAAACCCTTTAAAACAGGCTTCAATTTTGTGATGGTCGTTATCGCCTTCAAATGATATATGAATGGTAGAACTTGAATGTATGGCTAGCGAGTAGAAAAAGTGTTCAACCATCTCAGTCGGAAAATCGCCAACCATATCGCGTTTGAAAGTTCCTTCGAATGAGAGGTACGGCCGTCCGGATAAATCGATGGCCACCTTAGCCAGTGTTTCATCCATGGGCAACGTAAAGCTGTAGCGTTCAATTCCAAGCTTTTTACCCACTGCTTTTTTGAGCGTTTCACCAAGCGTAATGGCTACGTCCTCGATGGTGTGATGTTCATCTACCTCCAGGTCGCCCTCACAGGTTATTTCCAGATCGATAAGTCCGTGCCGGGCAATCTGCTCCAGCATATGGTCGAAGAACCCAAGTCCGGTTGAAATGTCGGCTTCGCCCGAACCGTCGAGGTTTAGCTTTACTGAAATATCAGTTTCAGCCGTTTCACGACTTAGTTGGGCTTCACGCGTGGGGAAGCAAATTCTATCGCTGAGTTCGCTCCAGTTCGAGGCTTGTTCAATTTCGATGTTGCCAGCATCATATGCCTTTAAAAATGATTCTTCTACCGTAACCAGGAGATGGGCATCCTCTTTGGAAAATTCTGCCGATTCGATCTCATCATTTTCCAACAAGTGTTGCTGGCGCTCTGACAATTTTTCCGCATCAAAAGTGATCTCGTGTCCCAAACTTTGCAATCGTTTGAGTCCATACAGAGCCCCGCTCCACAGGAGTGTCTCATCATGACCTTTAAGCGCGTCTGTCGAGATCCAAATTTTCATGCTGTTACCTCTTTTAGTGCTGAGATTAAACGTTCGTTTTCGTCGGGCGTACCTACCGTGATACGCAGGCAGCCGTCGCAAAGCGGTTCGTCCCCGCGATAGCGCACGATGATACCTCTGTCAGCCAACTTCTGATATACTTTTTTTGCTTCTGATATTTTGGTCAGCAAGAAGTTTGCGTTGCTGGGATACACTTTCTCTACTGCTTTCAGATCATTCAACTTATCCCGCAACTGCTTTCGTTCCTTACGGATGGCTTCAGTATTAAACTGGATGGTATCCAGTTTTTTGAATGCCTCAACTGCTCTCTGGGCCGTTAGTTTGTTGATGTTATATGGCGCTTTAACCTTCATCATGTAGTTGATAATCTCTTCGTTGGCAAAGGTAATGCCCAGCCGGATGCCCGCCAAGCCAAACGATTTCGACATGGTTTGCAGGACTACCAAATTGGGATATTTAGCCACTTTTTGTGCCCAGCTTTCCTCACTACTGAAATCTACATAGGCTTCATCCACAACTACAATGCCTGGGAATTGTTCGATCAGTTCCGTCATGCGTTCGGCATCAAACAAATTTCCGGTGGGATTATTCGGGGAGCAAAGCAGCAGAATCTTGGTGTTTGGAGCTACAGCATCAAGGGTAGCATCCACGCGGGGTTGAAACGTCTCTTCCTCGAGCAACACTTCGTCAATATTGATATCGTGGATATTGGCCGAAACGCTGTACATCCCGTATGTGGGCGGTGTGGTTAAAATACGGTCTTGGCCCGGCTGACAAAAGATGCGGTATAGCAGATCAATACCTTCATCACTGCCTACGCCCACAAACACATTTTCCTGCCGAACACCACGCCATTGAGCGATGAGATTGCGCAATTTCTGCTGGGACGGATCTGGGTAGCGATGCAGTTCGTCATCTTCGGTGAAGGGAGAACCCAGGCTGTTCTCATTAGCGTCGAGCAGCAGGCCCTCCGAAAAGTCGGCGCGGGCACTGTGGTAGGGTTTCAATGCTCTGATATTGGGACGAACAAGTTGATCAAGATCGAAAGTGGTACTCATGACTCTGTTTGGTTGGTTAGATCTTTGATTCGAATAGATACGGCGTTTTTGTGGCCGTCGAGTCCTTCAAGTTCGGCCAGTTTCTCGATTGTTGGACCCAGATTTCGCAGCCCGTTTTCTGACAGCGTCTGCATGGTAATCTGTTTGATAAAAGAGTCCACCGACACGCCGCTAAACATGCGCGCATAGCCATAGGTTGGCAACGTATGATTCGTTCCTGAGGCATAATCGCCGGCACTTTCAGGGGTCCAGTGACCAAAGAAAACTGATCCCGCATTCATAATGTGTTCTTGCCACTGTTCGGCATCATCACATTGTACAATTAGGTGCTCCGGCGCATAGCGATTCGAAAATTTGAATGCATCTTCTAAATTATCGACGATCAGCGAAAAACTCTGGTCGATAGCCTTTTCAGCCATTTCTTTTCTTGGCAAATCATCCAGTTGTTGGGTGATGGCGTTCTGGCATGCTGAGAAGTTAAACTCTTCGGTGGCCACCAATACAACCTGGCTGTCGGTACCGTGCTCGGCCTGGGATAACAGATCGGCCGCTACATACTCGGGATTGGCAGAGTCATCCGCAATCACCAATACCTCCGATGGACCGGCCGGCATATCGATCGCAATTTGGGCCTCACTGTTTTGTAATACCATCTTAGCAGCGGTTACGTACTGGTTGCCGGGCCCAAAAATTTTGTCCACTTTCGGTACTGATCCGGTGCCAAGTGCCATGCCAGCTACCGCCTGTGCGCCCCCCGCTTTAAGGAGATGGGTGGCTCCAATTTTCTTAGCGATATATAGGATTTCATCAGCGATTGAGCCGTCTTGCTGAGGCGGAGTAGCAACCACAATGGTTTTGCACCCTGCCAGGGCGGCAGGAATGCCAAGCATCATCAGGGTAGAGGGTAGAATGGCTGTACCGCCCGGTATATAGAGTCCCACCCGTTCGATAGGACGAGCTACCCGTTTGCACTGCACGCCGGGCATGGTTTCAACTTCCAGCGGCATCGGGAGCTGCGCCTTGTGGAAGCGGTAGATGTTCTTGAAGGCGGTGTCGATGGGCTGCATTGTTTCTTCATCCAGTTCAACGTCAAGCTCTGCCGGATGTATCACTTGCGGATCCGGACGGACGCCGTCAAATTTTTCAGTAAACTTCAGTATGCCAGAGTCTCCCTCTTTTTCAATCCGATCAATAATTGGTTGTACTTCGCCAAAGATAGATTTAAAGTCCATCTTCGGGCGCTGGCAAAGCTGGTCGAGATCTTCCTCAGAAAGAGCGTTATAATTGTATGATTCCATTACAGTATCATGCTTTCGATGGGAAGAATGACGATACCGGTTGCGCCGGCTTCTTTAAGTCGCTCCATGACAATCCAAAACTCATCAATAGGGATTACCGTATGCACAGCCACCATTCCATTGTCAGCCAGGGGCATTACGGTGGGACTTTTAAGTGAAGGGATAATTTCTTTGATCTCAGGTACGGCCTCTTCGGGTGCATTCATCATAATGTAACGACTGCGTTCGGCTTGCTGATGGCCGTCCATACGCTGCAAAAATTTATCAATTAGCTTTTTCTTGCCCGTAGATAGTTTTTTATTGGTGCGGATAAGTTGCGTTTCGGATTCCAGGATCGTTTCCAGCTCTTCGAGTCCATTGGCCTTGAGCGTGTTACCAGTAGAGACAAGATCACAAATCGCATCGGCCACTTCCAGTCGTGGTGCAATTTCAACAGCGCCGGAAATAGTTACAATATCTGCGTTTATGTTCCGGTCGTTAAAATAGTTCCGCGTTATATTGGGGTAACTGGTTGCTATTGACTTGCCCTCAAAATCTTCGACTGATTGGATATCCCCGTTTTTACGAGCTGCAAGTGAAAGGCGGCAAATCCCGTAGTCCAACCCGCGAAGTACGGTAACGTCCGCTCCTTTTTCTTGTGTTTCATTAGCGCCTACAAATCCCAAATCGCAGACGCCATCTTGCACATATTCAGGGATATCATCATCGCGGATTAGCAGGAGTTCTACATCAAAGTTACGGCATTTAACTAGCAGATTTCGTTTGTAGTCATCAAATCGGAGCCCAATGCCTTTTAGTAGGTCAATGGTTTTGTCGGTCAGGCGACCAGACTTTTGAATGGCAATACGTAGTGAGGTTTCAGAATCAGCAGTGCGTTGCATAGCAAATAGTTATAAATTATTTAGGAATAAAATGATGGATGAGGAAGTGACGTGGCAGCCTTAGCTGCATGTAGTGATGCTATCGACGGTGGGAACCGCCGTGATGGAGGTGGGAATGGATATGTAGATTGCCTTTTTGCATCAGACCAAAGATACAGGATTTCATGGAATCATCCATAGCGATTTTTACCCTTACAAAAATTTAACTCGTTCATATTGTCTAACTCTAGCTGATGAATTACCATTCCCAAAACAAAAGGCCCCCACCGGATTGGCAGGAGCCTTTCGTCTGTTGAATGAGAACTATTTCTCAAGGATGGTTCCACCAGCGCCAACGGCAATGGCAGGAGTGGAAGATGTTTCAAGCACTATGGCGTTTAGGTTTTCGCTGATTGGGGTTTCTTCTGATGTCCATGAGGAACCATCAAAACGGACGATATCGGCATTTGCCCCGGCAGTATATCCACTTTCATCAGATGCTACTTCAATGCTCACCAACGTTGATTCGCTGATGCTTTTGGAGCTCCATTCTGACCCGTTCCAGTGGAAGATCATACCGTTTCCGCCGGATACCCAAACATTTTCGGTTCCGTCGCTGTCGATACCTTGAAAGTCAACATCAGCGTCGGCAATACCCATTTTGTTCCAGGTGCTGCCGTCCTGCGTGTTTTGCACCGATTGATTGGCATCAACGATATGGCCAAGTCTCTTGCCGTCAAATCCAATGGCGTTGATGGCCGAACCGTTGCCCGGTGTAACGCTGTGCCATTTTCCTTCTTCGCCGGCATCAAAGTTATAGTAGATCTTGCCAGAATCGCCGGCAATATAAATATTGGCCGAATCTGCTTCATTGGTAGCGGATACGTCATTGAAATTATTAGAAGCATCCATCGGCTGCGAATAATCATTGAGATTGCCGGTTTGGATGTCGTATTCACCTACAGCTCCGCTGGATCCTACCAGCCACAGGCGATTACCATTGTCGGTAACGGCTAGTCCCAAAAGATCGTTACCGTTGCCTGAGACACCACCATCGACCACTTTGGTCCATTCGGTTTGCGTACGCTCAAGCAGAATACCTCCTTCGGCCACAGCGTAGGCACCTTCGGATGTAACAGCAACATCGTGGATAGTGTTATCCGTAGTAGATTTTACCAGTGTCCATTCGCCTTCTTTAGCCTCGCTGGGAGATACCGGGTCGGGCGTGCCGCTGTTGTCGTCATCGGAACTGTTAGTGACATCGCAAGCTGTGAAACTTAGCGTTAATGAAATGATGAGTGTTGTCAGTAAAATTGTAGCTTTTTTCATGTATTACTTTTTTTATTCGATTTTACTTTGGGACATTCAAAGCCTTATCAAGGGGTTAGTGTTTCAGAGTTTATATGCGCTAACAGGCATTTTAGATTAAGTTTTATTAAGAGGTTACAAGATATGTTCGAGCTGGCAACGGCAATAAAAAAAGGCTCTTGCCTCTCGGCAAGAGCCTTTGACTGTTCATTCACCCTTGAGGGTTAGAGAGCACTGTTTGATTCAAGTTCAATAGTACCGAGATCCGTTTCTTCTCCGGCGGTAACGTCAATGCCGGTCTGGGAAGAATCGGCATAATTATCACTAGTGGGATCGAAATACACTTCGTAGGTGTCTTCTTCGAGCCCGACAATTTCGAAGTCTCCATTGTCAGCCGTGATGGTCGAGGTAACTGTATCGCCATCCATAACAGCAAGTACGTTGGTATTGAAATCAGAAGGTTGCACGGTACCAATAATAGATCCCGTTTCTTCCAAGTGGACAGCTCGCAGAACCGGTTTCAGAAGATATCCACCATTACCTTGCTCAACAATTGAGCGAGCAGCATCAAAGTCGATTAATAGTGAATAGTCGGTATTTTCTTCCACTTCGGCGTTCAGATTTAGTTTTAAGCCGGACTGCTGAGCGCTTGGTGTTTGCAGGTTATGCGTTTCGCCATCAACAGTAACGGTATTATTATCACCGAGGATCAGGCGAATTTGCTCATAATTACCTGCTTCCAGCTCTTTGGAGCCAAGGGCAATTTTATCACCATTCGTCAGCTCCAACAGATTAACTCTCATCTGCTCATCCGAGATGGTCTCCCATCCATCTTCTTCAGTGTTATCTCCATCGTCACTTTCGGAATCGGAGTCGTTGTTTGCGTCTTCTTTTTTGACCGTGACCTTGTTAATGGTGACATGCACTGAATCATAGGGCGCCGGAGCATCGGTCATGGTGACCGACATTGTGCCTGTACCGGCGTCAGATCCAGAACTGTCACAGCTAGTAAATCCAATCAACGTTATAAGCGAAAATGTTAATAGTAGCGATAATTGCTTCATATTAAATATAATTTATTTGAAATTTGATTTCTGTTGGTACTAACAGGAACTCAAATAAAATGTTTCAGTACTTATTTCTGCTTTCAGTGTTTTATTGGGAGTTTTACGAATTGTATCTCTAAAAAAAGTTGAACTGTTCGCATTCAGGCAGAAATGGCAGCTACTAAAACAATTAGCATGAGGGTAAACAGGGTAAGCTGCAAAACAGGGTTTTGAAGAAGTTTCTTTTGTAGCATAGTAAATGATCTGTAGATGATGTTGTGTTACAGGGGGTTATGTACAGCTGCTGAACCTAAATGTTCCGAGAATATCGACTGACGTTTAATCGAAATAAAATGACTTATTCATTGAACTATTACACCTAAACGATTATTCTTAGCCCCAAACCCAAAATAATTGCTAATTGATAGGTCAAAATTATGATTACAACCGCTCAGTTTACATATATCCCCCTCAAAAAATCTGATCCCCGCGAAAGTATTGATTATCTGCTGGAGCTGGTAGCCCAACATGATGTAGAAGTGGACGTGAACTATATGTCTACCAGCGTGCGCGGCAAAACTGAAGAGGTGTTTGAGCTGATCCATGAGATGTACGAGACCATGACGATTGAAAAAGAGGAATTTCGTTTCCATGTCGAGTTGATGAGTCCGGTAGCTGAAGATGAAGATCCGGTGGATAGGCCTGAGTAAAAATTACAAGTCTTCATCATTTAACCCGATACTGTAACAGGTGTTGGGTTTCTTTATAGAATTTTTGCTGTTGAAGACATTATTATATTATGCAATGCCATCGGCAATTTTGTATCTTAAGCGTTCTTTTTAGCTGGCAAAAATAGTGCTGTGAGCACATCTTTATGACCCAAATTCGCAACTTTAGCATCATTGCCCACATCGATCACGGCAAATCCACGCTCGCGGATCGCCTGCTGGAACGTACCGGAGCAATCACCGAGCGCGAAATGCAGGAACAGATTCTTGACGATATGGATTTGGAACGGGAGCGCGGTATCACGATTAAAAGCCACGCCATCCGCATGGATTATGAGCGCCCCAGTGGCGAAAATGTGATCTTTAACCTGATCGATACGCCGGGTCACGTCGACTTTTCCTACGAGGTGTCACGAGCACTGAAAGCCTGCGAAGGGGTGCTGCTGGTTGTAGATGCTGCTCAAGGTATTGAGGCACAGACGATATCAACGCTTTACCAGGCTATTGAGCAGGACTTGGAAATTATTCCGGTGCTCAATAAGATCGATCTGCCGGGCGCCGATATCGAGGGCGTAGGCCAGCAAATTGTGGATCTGATCGGCTGCGATCACGACGAAATTTTAAAAGTATCCGGTAAGACCGGCGAAGGGGTGGATGATCTGCTCGAGGCTATTGTAGAGGAGATCCCTGCTCCTGGACGTGAAACCGAGAAACCGCTAAAAGCACTTATATTTGATTCGGTTTTCAATAGTTATCGCGGTTCGATTGTGTATGTTCGCGTAATGCAGGGAACCTTGAACAAGGGCGATGGCATCCGGTTTATGGCTACTGACAAGGAGTACGAGGCCGAAGAAATCGGATATCTGAAGCTTGAAAAAGAGAAAACAGAGAAGCTGGAGGCCGGGGATGTAGGCTACATTGTGGGTAGCGTAAAATCCTTGCAGGATGCCCGCGTGGGTGATACGGTGACGCGTATCGATAATCCAGCCGACCAACCCATTCCGGGATATCAGGAACCCAAGCCGATGGTTTTCAGTGGGCTGTTCCCTACGCAGTCGGATGATTTTGAGAACTTGCGATCAGCTTTGGAGAAACTACAGCTTAACGACGCTTCGCTGACGTATCAGCCGGAGACCTCCGAGGCACTCGGCTTTGGATTTCGGGCTGGATTTTTGGGTATGCTCCACATGGAAATTGTGCAGGAGCGCCTGGATCGCGAGTTTGATATCGATATCGTGACCACCGTTCCCAACGTGGAATATGAGGTACTTATGACTGAAAAAGGGGAACAGAAGAAGAAAATCGTTGACAATCCCAACGATATGCCGGATCCAAATACCATTGACGCGGTGTATGAACCGTATATCAAGGCTAGTATCTTGACCCCCTCTGAATATATTGGTCCGGTGATGGAGCTCTGCCAAGAAAAGCGGGGCAAGTACATCAACCAAATTCACATGCAGGGCCAACGGGTGGAGATTAAATATGAGCTGCCGATGGCCGAAGTGGTCTTTGATTTTTATGACCGTCTAAAGAGTGGTACGCGCGGTTACGCATCGCTGGATTACGAATTTATGGAGTATCGCGAAGGCGATCTGGTTCGACTGGATATTTTGCTTAATAAAGAGCCGGTGGATGCGTTATCAAGTATCGTCCATCGCGACAAGGCCTACGAGCTTGGGCGCAAACTCTGCAAAAAGCTTAAAGATTTGATTTCACGTCACCAATTCGAGGTTCCTATTCAGGCCGCGATCGGCAACAACGTTATTGCACGAGAAACGATACCGGCTATGCGCAAAGATGTGACTGCAAAATGTTACGGTGGCGATGTTTCCAGGAAGCGGAAGTTGCTGGAGCGTCAGAAGGAAGGAAAAAAACGAATGAAACAAGTGGGTACGGTAGAAGTTCCCCAAGAAGCGTTTCTTGCCATACTCTCGATGGATGACGATTAATAAGGTTTTCAACGGCTAATTGTTTGTAATGATTAATTTAATGAATAACAGCTTTTCTTTGTCGAAACAAATTAGAGTTAGGTACTGGATCTCAACCCTGTTCCTTGTACTTTTTCTGCTTATTTCATCCTCAGCTTTTGCCCAGTTTGAGGAGCCCGAAATCACAAAAATTACGAAGGATCGCCGGGCTTGGTTTATGGAACGGTTTAACGATATCAAGTGGACAGGGCGCGGTCTATATAACGAAACGGATCTGGATGACCGACAGACCAACGAAATCCGAGCACGCCTGCAGGCTGTATATGGGGATCCTACACAGACTATCAAGGACTTGATCAATAAACAGGATTTTCGTCCGGGCAAAGCCATTCAATTTGAATACTGGTTTACCGTTAATGACAGTATCCCGATGATGGTGCTCGATTGGGATGGTCCTTTTGGCAGCGGCTTAACGTTTGTAGGCGCCAGTCGGTATATTGATTTAATGCCCCAGGTTAAACGGACGTTTGCCCGAAAATTGATGGCGATCGAGGAGTTGGCCAATTACCAGGATTACTTTTATTCACCCGAACGTGAGCAGTGGTTTAACGTGGCTTACAATAATGGGAGCTACACAACCAAGGAAATTTCATCGCCGGCGGGTATGAGTATCGATTTTTCAAATTAATAATTTACAGGAGTACGAACATTGGCAGATCAACTTTCGAAAGAAGAGCGCGAAGAACGACGCAAACGGCGTAAACGGGACAAGGGGAAACAAAACGAGCAGGCCAAAAGCTGGCTGCGCGAATGGATGGATGCCCTGCTGTTTGCAGCTATTGCGGCCCTGATTATACGCACCTTTTTGTTTGAAGCCTACCGCATTCCCACTCCATCGATGGAAGAAAGCCTTCTTACCGGTGATTTTCTGATTGTCTCGAAGATCAATTATGGTCCCCGCACGCCGATGATTTTGGCGGTGCCGTTTACCAATATTTATCTGCCGGGTGTGGTAATGCCGTGGACTCGCTTGCCGGGCTTTGATGAAATTGAGCGCAACGATATTGTAGTATTCAACTATCCCATTGACCTTACTCCCATTGCGGCTAAAACCAACTATATCAAACGGGCGGTGGGTATGCCGAGTGATACGCTTTCAATTGATGATACGCAGCTGTTTGTAAATGGTGATAAAGCCCAGCATTTTGCCGGCATCCAGCAAACCTATTCTGTTACAGTACGCGAACGTGTACGGCTTAGTTCGGCCAAGGTAAATTCTATTGGGGCAACGCTGCTGGGGTCACAGGGTAATAGCAGTTACCAGGTAAATATGACTAAAGAAGAGGCTGCGACGATGCGTAACTGGCCCGAGGTTAACAGCGTAGAGACCTTTGTGCTGCCCAATGATTTCAATGAGTACCGTCGTCGTGATTTCAGCTTCTCTTCCGGTTTTATGAATCACCACCATATGCCGCCGATTGTCGTGCCGTTTGAGGGGCAGACAGTAAGATTGACGCCCGAAAACTATCATATCTATGAAAATATTATTACCCGCTATGAAGGGAATAATGTTAAGCGGAATGGCAGTCAATTTATTATCAATGGGGAAGAGACTAACAAATATACTATCAATCAGGATTACTATTTTATGATGGGGGATAACCGCGATAACAGTGAAGACAGCCGTTTTTGGGGCTTTGTTCCACAATCGCACATTGTGGGTGAAGCAGGCATTATCTACTTTTCCTGGGATAAGGAGCGCTGGTTGCCGCGGTTTAGCCGTCTCTTTAATATCATTGGGGATTGATAAAAAACCTTCATCAGATGACTGAACTTGTCATCTGATGAATTTGATCAGCTTTCAAAAGCGGATGTACTAATTCTTGCGAATAGTTTTTCCTTTCTCTTGTCCGTCTTTGATGGCCAGCTGACCACATCCGGCGTCAATATCCTCGCCGCGACTTCGTCGGACGGTAGCGGTAATGTCACGTTTCACCAGCTCTTGCATGAAAGCATCCAGTCGTTGTTCACGAGCTTTTTTGAGTGCTACGCCCGCCACGTTGTTGTACATGATGATATTTACCTTGCTGGGTACCCACTGCACAATATCGGCAAGCTGACGAGCATCCTCAGGAGTGTCGTTAAACTCATCAAACAAGAGGTATTCGTAGGTGATAGGCCGATGCAGCTTTTGGTAATAATACTTGACAGCCTCTTCGAGCTGCTCGAGGTTCATCGCGTTGTTGATCGGCATGATCTCATCGCGTTTTTCGTCGTTGGCCGCGTGCAATGAAATCGCCAGGTTAAACGGCTGACGCTCATCAGCCAGCTTTTTGATCTGCTTGGTGAGGCCAACCGTTGAAACGGTGATCCGCTTGGGCGAAAGCCCAATACTCAGTTCATCCGTAATGATATTTGCCGAGTTAACGACGGCATCATAATTATGCAGCGGTTCGCCCATGCCCATGTATACAACGTTGGTGATGCCTTTGCCAAATTTTTCCTCGCAAAGCGCATCGATATATTGCACCTGGTCAACGATTTCGCCGTGCGTAAGACTGCGGAAAAAACCCATTGCACCAGTAGCACAAAACGAGCATCCAAATACGCAGCCAACTTGGGAAGACACGCAAACTGTGAGTCGGTCGGCGGCTCCATCTGGATAAAATTCAGGAATGAGCACCGATTCCACTTTGTGGTCTTCTTCGCCCTGAAGCTTAAACAGGAACTTGATAGTGCCATCCTCCGATTCCTGCTGGCGGACGTGTTCGATAGTTGGTACGGTGGCAATTTCTTTTAGACGGGCCCGCAGATCCTTCGAGAGATTAGTCATCTCATCAAAACTGTGCACGCCTTTTTGATAGAGCCATTGAAACAGTTGGTCGCTGCGGAAGGATTGTAGTTCCAGCTCCTCGGTAAAATTCTCCAGCTCGCCTTTGGTCAGGCTTTTAAGATTTACTTTTTCGTCAACATCGGTTTGTGTAGTCATAACCCCAAAGATACAAATCCTGTGGCAGGGTTGTTAGCCTGCAAAGCATAAAAATTGGCGGTCCATAATGCACCCGTGTTATGCCCTAAATTGTTAGGAAATATTACGACAGGTAGCTGATATCTTAAGAAATCTCACAAACGTTTCAGCTTACCGGCTGTACGCTCGTACCACTCCATCCACTCTTCGGCCGAAACCTGAACAATTGATTTCATGCGTCTAAGGTCGAATACCGATACTTTTAGGGTCTGGATATCGCAGCCATTGAGGTATTGAAGAGTATCAAAAAGATTACCTACGAAAAGTGCGTGGCCGTTTTTTTGGGCGTCATCCCAAACTGAGAAATGTAATTTGTTGCCCTTCTTTGAGGGTCGTGTTTTAGAAATCATAGCCTTTTTCCCATTGTTCTCTCTTAAATTGTTTTAAAGACTAAAAAAAATACCGCGGATCTCAAGCGGGGGAAAAGATTACAATTTTGTAGGGAATTTCATCTGGATAAATGCGCTTCGATCAGCTACCACTCGGGATTTTTCACTGTGCAGTGTTACATAATTTGGCTGCAGCCAGTAGTTACTCAGGTAAAAATTTTACACTTGACCAGCGCTTTTATCGATCTACTTTTCATCCTAGGCAAATGGCTATGCGGTGTTTCCCGGGCCAATAGTTAAATGAGAGCTATTGGAAATATTAACGGGATAATTGATGTTGACGTTTGGATCTTAGAAATGTCTTGTGCTGAGATGCATCTAACAGAACATCTTTTACCCAAAAAAGGGATGCCCATAAGGACATCCCTTGAAATAATTGTCAAAACTAAGAGTTAGCTGTTCAGCTCAGCGTTGAGTTCAATATTGACACCACTAAGTGCCTTGGAAACCGGGCAGTTTTTCTTTGCGCCTTGGGCGAATTCCATAAAGGTATCTTCATCTATATCAGGAATAGTAGCCTTTACATTGAGTACAATAGTGGTGATGGCGGGGTCGCCGTCGACTATCTCGAGGCTGACATCAGCATTCGTGGTCACCGATTCAGGGTCGTATCCACCTTCGGCCAGATCTGCAGACAGAGCCATGGAAAAGCATCCGGCATGGGCAGCCCCAATCAGCTCTTCGGGATTTGTACCGGTTCCTTCCTCAAATCGGGATTTAAACGAATAGGCTCCTTCAAAGGCCCCGCTGCCAAACGACATGTTGCCTTTTCCATTTTTTAGATCTCCTTCCCAGGTTGCTTTAGCTTTTCTTTTAGGCATAATTGATAAATACTTTTATTTCAAATTCGGTTAGGAATTATGAACATGCAGCAATTTATAGTCATTCCCAAAAGTCACGGAGATTTGTAGCGGCAAGGCCTTATGTTACTAATAGAGATTGAACGCCAGAGTAAATTATTGTATTAATAGTACTTAATTGTAAAAGTAGTAATTAAATCAAAAGGTATGATGGAAGTACAAGATGCGTACAATTTAATTACTGGTAAGCTAGAGACCTGGATTGACACGTTTATCCAGATGCTGCCCAACCTTGCGGTGGCCCTGTTAGTGTTAATCGTTTTCTACGTGATTGGAAAACTGGTGCGAAAGGCAGTAAACAAGCTGCTGCACAAGGTTACCAAGAATAAAACGATCATTCATCTGCTGGAGACGATCGTTAGCGTGTTAGTCATCGGTATCGGGGTCTTCATTTCCCTCAGCATTCTCAAACTCGATGGCGCTGTAACTTCGCTGCTTGCCGGTGCCGGTATCATTGGTTTGGCATTAGGTTTTGCATTTCAGGATATCGCCTCGAATTTTATTTCTGGTATTATTTTATCTATTCGTCACCCGTTTGGTATTGGGGATATTATTGAGACCAACGACTTCTATGGCACGGTCGAAAAGATGAACCTGCGAAACACAATTTTGCGCACTCCACAGGGACAAATTGTTTACATCCCCAACAAGAGAGTTTTTGAAAATCCGTTACAGAATTTTACCAGTAGTGGTGAGCGTCGTATTGATTTCTCGTGTGGTGTCTCCTATGGTGATGATCTGGAGAAGGCCAAAGAGGTGGCGATTGAAGCTATCAAAAGCCTGGATAACTACGATGACAGTAAGGGTATTGAATTTTATTATGATGAATTTGGCGGGAGTTCGATCAACTTCAAGATCCGTTTCTGGGTGAGTTTTCGCAGTAATCCTGATTTTTGGTCGGCGCGCAGCGATGCCATCATTGCGATTACCCAAGCCTTTGATGAGAACGATATTATGATTCCGTTCCCCATTCGAACACTCGACTTTGGCATACGCGGAGGAGAAAAATTAAACACAATGCTCGGTGATGGGCATCAATCCCAAGAAGCCTAGTATTTGTAGGTACTTCAATTCAAAAATAACAAAGGCCGAGTCACATGACTCGGCCTTCTCTATTATAACTAAGAGAAATGTTAAACTTTTAGAACCGAGGATTGACTACATTATTATAAATTGAGCCAAATGAGTATTCAATGCCCACCGAACCGCGGTAGGAATATGAAGTGGATTGTTGACGTAGATCAAGGAGCTGTTCTGCATCACTGATGTTTCCTTTGGGAATGGAAAGTTGGTCATTGATGAGGGAATAGCGACCTGATAAGTTCAGCGATAGTCCCCGAAATATCCGGAAATCAAATTCCAGGTTAACGTCAACCCGGTTTTTGCTGAAGTCATGCATATATGTAGAAGCATTTATACGTCCCTCAATTTCGCCCCAGGGTTGGGTAAATTCCAGTCTCGAGCGAAGTTGCTGTCTTACCAAGATCTCCGATCGTTCATTGAAAATCGTTATCTCATCATAATCGAAATAGCCCGTTTTAACGATATACATGAAGCTTATTTCGTGGGTTGAATATTCTTCATATGGAAAAATATTGTATTCAACAGCGGGGCTTCCGGACGCTGAAAAATCGATGTTGTTACGGCTAGAGGTAAACGCTTCTCCAAAGATACCAACTGACCAGTGATCACTGAGACTTTTTACTATTTTCCCGTCAAATCGCTGTCCACGTGTGATAAATTCAGTTGTACTCTCATTTCCTACTGAATCAAGTTCAGTAAAGGTACGACGGTTAAAGTCGTAGTCATAGTCTATGTTTATTTTCCAATCTGGTGTTACACGATCGGCTGAAGCTCCAAATGAAACAAATAAATTACTCCTGGACTCTTCACCGTTAAAGTAGGTATCGCCACTTACTTCAAAGATCCAGCTATCCCATTGGTCTTCCTGTGACTCAGATTGGTCCTTTTTTTCTCCATTGTAGCTGATTTCAATATCCTGAACAATTTCCGTTTTTGATACATAAGGGAAAAGGCCCACTTTAAGCTTTTTTACTAAACCCCGTCGTTCTTCATCGTCGGTATTTGAGGCCGCTGAAAAATACTTGAGCGTATTGTTGATTCCCTCGAATCGTGCTTTGCCTAACATTTTGATGGTGAACTCAGTGCCTCCGCTGCCAGTCCGCTGGCGTGTGATCAATATGTGAACATCAGAATCCTCTTTATCCCTGACATAGTTAATATAGGTTATTTGTTGCTTGATAAATCGTTCATCACAACGATTGCAGTCCAGAAATACGGAAACGGCCTCACTTTTGGCGGCCTGGTTTTGGCTTAGTACTGAAAGGGGAAGGAATAGCGCAAAAAAGCAGAAAAAAAAGAAGCGAGCCAACTTCATTCTAAATGGGTATGAGTTATTATAAAAAACATGGTTTGTATCACATTAGCATAAGATTTTCAGTAAGTAACTTCTAGTGAATTGCTGCAAAAAGATTTAAAATACTGACAGGTCAGGGTAAACCTTGCAAGCTGCAGAGCCAATAATTTATATCAGTTTAAGTACTGATTAAGTTCAAGTGAGAAGTTGTAATCTGATGTAAATTTTTTGGAATAGAAATTACGATTTTGCCAAATAAAAAGGCCGGATCATATTATCTGATCCGGCCGATAAAACGAAGATATATTTTGAGACTTACTTAAAATATCGATTCAGGTAATCGACATACGATTTGTAAAGTAGGTAATAGCTGGCCGTGTTGAACGCCACGCCGTGAGCACCGGGAGGGTAAATTTGCAAGTCAGCCTCGATGCCGTTGCCGGTAAGTTCAGTCATGAGTTGCATCGTATTTTGGACGTGCACGTTTTCATCCATCGTAGCATGCGATACCAACAGGTGTCCTTTCAGATTCTTGGCGTGGGTTAGGGAAGCGCTTTGTTTGTAACCTTCTTTATTGTTTTCGAGCAGTCCCATGTAACGTTCGGCATAGATACTATCGTAGTATCGCCAATCGGTAACCGGGGCCGTTGCTATGCCCACATCAAACACATTGGGATGCGTGAATAGGGTGTAGGTAGTCATGTATCCCCCGTAGCTGTGACCGCGGATGGCCATGCGTGTGCTGTCAACCCAGCTTTTTTGTGCCATATGCTTGGCCGTTTCCGCGAAGTCGTTGGCCTCCCACTTGCCTAGCTGTTTGTAGACGATATCTTCAAATTTAGCTCCGTAACCGCCGCTGCCGCGATTATTCACATTCACAACAACGTAGCCTTCCTGAGCAAGGTATTGCACCCATCCGCCGGAAGCCCAGGAGTTGTACACGCCCTGCGCACCGGGACCACCATAAATATTAAGTACCAGCGGATATTTTTTTGAGGGATCAAAATCAACGGGCTTGATCACCGATCCATCCAGTTGTTGTCCGTCGGAAGTTGTGAAGGAAAACAGTTCTTTTGGAGAGTAGACATGCGATTCGGTGAATTCCTTGACGGAAACGTTATCCTCGAGCACTTTTATCTGTCCGTCCATGACGCTCCACAATTCGACCTGTGTAGGCGTTGTGGTGTTGGAATACCGGTTGAGGTAATATTTACCATTGGGTCCCATGCTGATGTTGTGAGTACCTTCAGCCTGGGTAAGCTTTTTCTTGTTGCGGCCGTTGAAATTGATGGAGTACAGGTGACGCTCGAGCGGTGATTGGTCAGTGGATGTATAGTAAATACGGTTATTGCGGTAGTCCACGGTGTGTACGTAGGTGACTTCCCAGTTGCCGTCGGTCACTTGGTTTTTGAGTTCACCGTCATAGCCATACCGGTAGATATGATTATAGCCGTCACGGTCAGAAATCCAGAAAAATTCTTCGCTGTCTTTGGGAAAGAAAAAGTAATGGTTGATGCCGGCGAAAAAATCAAACACATCAATCCAGGCATCGGACTTTTCTTCCATCACCAAACGATTATCACCGCTGTTGATATCATTAAAAAACAACCGCAGGTGATTTTGGGCACGGTTCAGATGTACTATCGCCAGCTTATCATTGCTGGATGTCCAGTAAATCCGTGGGATGTAGCCGTCCTCGGGAGAATCCATCCACTGCTGTTCTCCGTTTTCCACATTGACAACACCAATACGTACCGTCGGATTTTCGTCGCCCACCTTGGGGTAGGGAATCTTTTCGTATTTGGGATGTTGACCGGCATAGTCGGTCATCTGAAAAATATTGACGTGGCGCTCATCGGTTTGCCAGAAGGCTATATGCTTCCCATCGGGCGACCATGACCATGCTTGGCCCAGCCCAAACTCTTCTTCGTAAACCCAGCCAAAGCGACCGTTATAAAAATATTTTTCTGCGCTGTCGGTAAGCTGTTTTTCTTTGCCCGTTTCGAGGTCATAGACAAAAAGATCGCCATCGCGCTCATAGCCGATTTTACTTCCATCCGGAGAGAGTTCCGCGGTTCGGGCATCCTCGGCAAGTAGTTTCATGGTTTCATTTTCAATGGAATAAAGATAATAGTCTGAGATACCCGACTGGCGATAAACCGGCCGAAAGTTCGATCGGAATACCAGATATTTTGAATCTTTTGACCACTGAAACGAAGAGTACTCAAAGGTGGAATCGGTGTTCGGGAAGTTATGATTCTTATTATTGAAAATGAGTTCATCTTCTGCAGTTGCAGGGTCATAGGCCCGAATCTCCATACTCTCTGTATCGGAGTTGTACTGCATGTACGAGTAGCGGTTGCCATTGTCAATCCAGGTGACATTGCGTGGACCATTTGATCCGCTTAATTGTCCACTTTTGGAAAGGGCTTCTTTAACACTTGAGTAGCGACTTTTTTCCTGAGCCAGGCTCTGCTGTTGCAATATAAAGCCACAGAGGAGGAGACTCAGAGCTAAAAATTTAATCGAAAAGCGCACATATTTTTTCATGATGGGTAAATAATCTGTTGAAATGTGTTACACAAATGTGGAAGTAATCAAATATTGCAGGGGAGAGCAAGTACAATTTATGCTGAAGTCCACTTTTAATCTATATTTTAGCTTGGACTAATAATTAATTTATTTCAATCAAATAATTGTCTAAATTTACTGTCGTATGCCAACATAGATATGCTTTAGATGGTCGAATCTGTAAAAAAGACGATAAAAGATACCTCACTTCGTAAGCTCTTATTTTATCTGGGGCCGGGTTTTTTGATCAGCGTTGCTTACATGGATCCGGGCAATTGGGCAACAAACATCTCGGGCGGTGCTCGGTTTGGTCCGGCGCTGCTGTGGGTTATCGTTTTGGCCAGCCTGTTGGCTATTGTGATTCAGCTAATTGCCGCCAAGCTGGGTATTGCTACCGGAAAAGGTGTGGCAGCGCTGTGCCGAGAACGCTTGTCAAAACCCTCCGTTATTGTGTTGTGGATTGCTGCTGAGCTTGCCATGATTGCCACGGACATGGCCGAGATTATTGGTGCAGCGATTGGTTTTAGCCTGATCTTTCATTTGCCGCTTTGGGCTGGGGCTGTGCTGGCGGGCGTTAGCTCGTTCGCCTTGTTGGGCATCAAGTCAGTTTACCAGAGGGGATTTCGTGTGGTGGAATTTATCATTATGAGCTTGGTCGCCGTCGTAGCGCTGGCTTTTGTGTTCGAAATGGTGCTGGCTGAGCCTACAGCTGATATCATTGTCACTGGCATGATTCCCTCGTTGCCGGGCCCCGGCGCGTTGTACGTTGCTATTGGTATTTTGGGAGCCACGGTGATGCCTCACAGCGTGTATTTGCACTCTATATTGGTGCAAGATCGTCGTAAGCTAAGCATTAACTCAGAAGGAGATAACGAAGAGTCGCATCGCCGACATTTTCATCTGGAGTCCTTTGATACCACTACGGCACTGTTTGCTGCCATGTTCGTGAATGCCGCCATGCTGATTGTAGCCGCTGCTGCGCTTCAGGGCACTGGCATCAGCACGCTTAATGAAGCGTATATAACGTTGGATCGCGTGTTTGGAGAGTATTCGAGTCTAGCCTTTGGCATTGCACTTATTGCGGCAGGACTTTCTTCCTCGCTGGTAGCCACCATGGCCGGACAAACGGTGATGGATGGTTTTCTAAATCTGAAAATTAACGTGTGGTGGCGTCGGTCAGTTACTTTGATGCCTAGCCTGGCTATTGTAATTGCTGGATTTGAAGCTACGAATGTGCTGGTTTCTTCGCAGGTGGCCCTGAGTTTTGAGTTACCGTTTGTACTTATCCCATTATTAATATTTACCCGTGACGAACAGGTAATGGGTTCATTTGTCAATCATCGATTTACAACCGGTGTGCTGGGCGTTATTGTATCCGTGATCAGCGTGTTGAACGTGTGGCTATTGTATAGCACGATCATGGGATAAGAGCACAATTCTTTTCTACTGGATAAGCTGCTGAAAAATGATCATCAGCGCTATCGAAATCGTAACAGTAGTAGCCACGGTTGAAGTTTCAGTATCTTCCATGGCATCGGGAATCAGTTCGGCAAAAACCATCCAGATCATGGCCCCGCCGGCAAAACCGAGTCCCATGGGCAGGTACTGGCGGAATATTTCCACAAACAGGAAAGCCGGCACGGCCATTAGTGGTTGAGGCAGACTCGAAAAGACGCTCCACCAGGCGGCTTTGGCTGGAGAAGTACCACGGGGAATAAGCACCAGGCTAATAGCAAGACCTTCGGGGATATTGTGTACTGCAATAGCAGTGGTAATAAAGATCCCGAGGTCAAGGCTACCACTGAATGAGACTCCCACGCTGACGCCTTCGGTAAATGAGTGCAGCGTCATGATACCAACGATCAGTAGCATCTTGGAGCTATCTACCTTGTTAATCTTCTTAATGGCAAAATTATCATCATACCGGTCGATAATTTTTTGGCTGAAAATGATGAATGCCAAGCCTATCAGGATGCCGTAAAAGGTAAACAAAAGATCGTAGTTGAGGCCCTCGTAGATGAGTCCAAAGCTGGCAGCGAGCATCAATCCGGAGGCGATGGCGTTGGAAATGCCCAGCCAGCTACGTGTCAGGTCTTTGATCAAAAAGAAGGGCAGAGCACCGAGTCCGGTGGCTAATGCAGTGATCATCGCGTAGTAGAAAACATCTGCCTCAGGCGAAAAAAGGAAATCAAACATCAATTAAAATTATCTGATGAAACATTAACAATGAGTTAGAATAGTTTTTTAAGGAAGTTGCTAGTTTAGCAGGCCAGGAAGCAGAAGAAGCTCCGAACAGAAGATAAGAGCGGCACGTTTTAATCACTAGGCAAAAATGAAATTTAGAAATGAATTAAATAGTGGTTTGTCTTAACCCATTCCATAGCTTCAGGAGAGCTTTAGTGTGTAAGTTGTCGTTGCACTAAAAATTAGAGTATTGTTTCCTGAGCTTTAACGTTGTCACTTGTAAGATGACATAAAAAAAGCCTGAGGATAAATCCCCAGGCTAAATTCATGATCTGGAAGCTCACTTCGAGTAGCTTAGTCAACAATTTTAGACCAATGATTTAAGTTCTGGTCCAAAATGCTAAATTAGCTTGTAAGCTCTTCGATGATTTGGTCCATCTTGGATTCCAGCTGCTTTGTCTTTTTATCATAATTAGCGCGATTGCCCAGGTCGGTATTCACACTGCAGTAAAACTTGATCTTGGGCTCGGTACCCGATGGACGCACGGAGATGATAGATCCATCTTCTGTGATAAATTGCAAGACGTTTGATTCTGGTAGATCAATGGCCGTAGTATCACCGCTTTTAATATTTTTTGCCTGCTGGGTCTTGTAATCCTTGATGGTGATAACCTTAGATCCACCAAGTTTTTCGGGTGGATTTTCGCGGTAGTTCTTTAGCATCTGTTTGATTTGCTCAGCCCCTTCGCGGCCCCGTTTGTAAACCGATACCAGCCGTTCCCGAAAATAGCCATGCTGCAGATAAATGTTTTGCAGCGCTTCGTACAGGCTGCTACCTTTATCTTTGTAATAGGCAGCCATCTCAGCAATAATGACCGATGACACAATCGCGTCTTTATCGCGCACGTGATCCCCAATGAGGTAGCCGTAGCTTTCCTCACCTCCGGCAATAAATTGTTGTTGGCCTTCAAGCTCAGTCATCAGTTCGCCAATGTACTTGAAGCCCGTAAGCATATTGTAGCAATCCACATCGTAATGATCAGCAATACGGTCGATCAGATACGAGGTGACAATCGTTTTGACGATATACTCCTTGCCGGACAGCTTATCGGCTTTATCCCAGGCGTTGAGCATGTAGTTAATGATGAGCGTGCCGGTTTGGTTACCGTTGAGCAGCACCCACTTGTCGTGATTGTCCTTGACGGCAATACCCACACGATCGGCATCGGGATCGGTGGCCATCACCAGCTCGGCGTCAATTTCTTTGGCTTTGTCCAGTGCCATGCTCAAGGCTTCCTTCTCCTCGGGATTGGGATATTCGACCGTTGGGAAGTCGCCATCGAAGCTCATTTGCTCTTCTACGTACGTCACATTATTGAAGCCGTATCGCTTGAGCGCCGGTGGCGCCAGCACACCCGATGTTCCGTGAATAGGCGAAAAGACGATACTCAAATCTTTCTGTCGCTGGATTTCTTCGCGGGAGATGGAAAGCTCGAATAGTGCGTCGAGGTATTTCTCATCAATTTCTTTGCCGATAGATTCGATATTTTCGTCAATGCCCTCGAACTTCACCTCGTCAATACTGTCGATATTTTGTACTTCCTCGAGTACCATTTGATCTTGTGGAGAAACGAGCTGGCAGCCATGTTCATCGTAGGCTTTGTAGCCGTTGTATTCTTTGGGATTGTGAGAGGCCGTCAACATAACGCCGCCGTGGCAATCCAGCTCGCGGATAGCAAATGAGAGCTCGGGCGTAGGTCGCAATCCGTCAAAGAGATATACATGAATGCCGTTGGACGAAAAAACATCGGCAACCACCTGCGCTAGTTCCTCGGAATTATTGCGGCAGTCGTGGGCTATGGCCACCTTCACTTGTTCATCAGGATAGTTCTTTTTCAGAAAATTGCTGAATCCCTGCGTGGCCATACCAAAAGAGTATTTATTGACCCGATTGGGACCGATCCCCATAATACCGCGCAAGCCACCAGTACCGAATTCCAGATCCTTGTAGAAGGCTTCGGTCAGCTCTTCATATTTTTCGTTGTCAAGTTTCTCGCGGATTTCAGCCTTCGTTTCTTCATCGTAATTACCATGCAGCCAGCTGTTAATTTTTTCTTCTACTTGGGGATCAAGTGATTGCATAATCTCTAAGTTTAATGAATTTCGGTTAGTTCTTTTGTTTCGCCATGGAAGTTTGGTTCCAGTTCACTTTTTTGATCATCAGCCAGATGCCGATAGCAACCAACGGCACACTTAGCCATTGTCCCATATTAATCATCCAGTCGCTGGCAAATTCGGCCTGATCGATCTTCGTGAACTCCAGCAAGAAACGGCCGCTGAATAAAATAGTGAGAAACAGGCTGAAAAGTGATCCTTCCGGTGGATTCTTGTCATAGGAGTAATAGACTTCCCACAGGATGCCGAATACCAAGATGCAGAGCAGTGCTTCGTAAAGCATGGTGGGGTGTCGCGGAACCATATCAAGACGGGCAAAAATAATACCCCAGGCCATTTCAGTGGGTTGGCCTACTATTTCGGAGTTCATAAAATTACCAGTGCGGATAAAGGCTCCAGCGATGGCCACCACTACGACCACGCGGTCGGCCAGCCATAAAAAACTCATGTCGTTTTTTTTCTTCACAAACAGATACATGGCAATGATGATGCCGATCGCCGCACCATGACTTGCAAGACCACCGTGCCAGATGGCCAGAATTTCAGCCGGGTGCCGCAGATAAAACATCAGATCATAAAAGATAACATGCCCCAGTCTTGCTCCTACAACGGTAGCAATAAGCACATAAGTCAGTAGTTGATCGACCTCCAGTGGATCTCGGTTGGCGTGGATGAACATTCGTCGCGTAAGCCAAAAGCCAATTAAAAAGGAGCTGGCGAATAAAATTCCATACCAACGGGGGCGAATAGGACCAATTTCGCTGATAGTGGGGGAGGGTAGTACCAAGAAGATGAGTTGGCCCAGCACAAAAGAGCCGATAATCATGCCCCAGAATTTCCACTGTGAGATGTCGGGCTCTTTGTTGGCAGGAAGATCGTCGGGTACCAGTCGCTGATAACCAAAGTAAATAAAGACAAAAGCTGCAACAACGCCCCAGATAGCAACGGGGAAGGGTAAATGAATGGTGCCGAGATCAAAGGCGGCCGGGTCAATATTCCAGACTAGATGATCGGTGTTTTGCATTTTTTAGTATTGAGTGATGAGTTTCTGGTTACTTATCATTCTACTACATTGAAATTAATCTGTAAAATTTTACCGAATTAAGCTACGTAATTTGATTGAGCAAGGTTGATTAAATTTCCCTCCTTTCAAAAGAGCGAAAGGTGGTTTGTAAACCGTATTCTAATCCTGTACTAGTTCGTTCGTAATAAAAGAAGCTATCTGATCAATTACACCATCTAAATTCTGTTTTATCTGGCGATTGGTAAATCGTAAAATGATAATCCCAATTTCATCTAAATAAGATTCTCTTTTGGCATCGTGTTGTTTGCCTTGTGAGGTATAATGTGTTTCTCCATCTACTTCTACCGCGAGATTTAATTCAGGGCAGTAAAAGTCGACAATGTAATCACCGATACCATGCTGCCTTCGGAATTTATATTCCTGCAATTTCCGTCCTTTCAACCTTGACCAAAGAATGACTTCGGCTTTAGTCATATTGTTACGCAGATACTTCCGTTGCTTCTTAGTGCTTTTAGGATTAAATATTTTCTCATTGTCATTATAACTCATGATGTAAGTTATTTATTCGCTCAGATAGAAGTCATGGCACCAAAAAATCCCCTCCTTCCAAAGGAGGGGGCAGGGGTGGTTGGTTTGAATCTATTTCAAAATCTAAAAGTTAATGCCTTTAAAGGGTTTGTCGGATAAATTTTAACTCTAAATATAGAATAAAGTGAAGAATAACCCCTCTTACGTCTCCCCTTTGTAAGGGGAGAATGTTAAAATCCCTGACTGTTAATTACCCGCTCCTTTTAATGGACGGCAAGGGTTAGTTTACTTCTAATAGGTCTCAATTTTATAATTTAAGCAAAACTAGTTGTAAATAGTTTTGCTGAGAAAACTTCATGGTGTTACGGGGAACAGTCCTATTTAGCAAAAGGAGTTGAGATCAATTCTCCTCACCTCATACTCAAATTATCAAATGAGTATTAAGTTAAGCAGCTGGTATTTATAGCTCATTACTTGTTATCCAATTTTAAATTCAGTGCCCTCGGGGCTGTCCATCAGCTTGATATCGAGCTCTTCCAGCTGATCGCGTATGGCATCAGCAAGTTCAAAGTTCTTGTTATGACGAGCCTTGTTGCGGATATCGATCAGCAGTTCGATAAGCTTTTCGGTCTTATCGTCTTCGGATTGGGCGGCTTCTGCTTCCGGCCAAAGTCCGAGCACGTCATCCACAAAGTTGTGCAGAAATGTTCTGACATCCCCGAGATTCTCCGGTGCTTCTCCGCTGTTGATCTGCTTGCGGATCTTTTTCAGCTCATCAAATAATACTGCGATGGCCTGCGCCGTATTGAAGTCGTCATTGAGTTTGCTTTCTACCGACTTCTTCAATGCCTCTAGGTCGTAAGCGTCGCCGGTTCCCTCTTCGGTTTCTTCAATCAGCCGGAGGATGTCTTGCAGGGTACGAAGTCCATTTTCGGCACTGGATAATGCTTCTTCAGAAAAATCGGTAGTACTGCGGTAATGACTCTGCAGCAAAAAGAACCGGATGATCTGTGGATCCCAGGCGCGGGACAGCAGCTCGTGGTCACCGCGGAAAAACTCATTCAGTGAGATGGCGTTACCGAGCGATTTCCCCATTTTCTGGCCTTCAAGCGTCACCATATTGTTGTGCATCCAGTAGTTGGCAAATGGCTTGTTGAAAGCACCTTCGCTCTGGGCAATTTCGCACTCGTGATGCGGAAACTGGTTGTCCATGCCGCCGCCGTGAATATCGAAATGTTCGCCCAGGTACTTCGTAGACATCGCTGAACACTCCACATGCCAGCCGGGATATCCCATGCCCCAGGGAGAAGGCCACTTCATAATGTGTCCGTCGTCGGCCTTTTTCCAGAGGGCAAAATCTTTGGGATCTTGTTTGTCGCTGGCCGTTTCGATACGGGTACCGCTTTCCTGCTCCTCGATATCGCGGCCGCTGAGCTTGCCATAGTCTTCATCCGAGGAGACATCAAAATAGACATTGCCGTCGGTCTCATAGGCGTGTCCGTTCTCCAGTAGCTTTTCTACCATCTGAATCTGCTCGATGATATGTCCAGTAGCCCGCGGTGAAATATCGGGCCGCTGCACGCCCAGCTTATCCATATCACGGAAGTAGTTATAGGTATATTTTTCCGCGATCTCCATCGGTTCCAACTTTTCGATGGCGGCCTGTTTCTCCAGCTTGTCTTCGCCTTGATCGGCATCATCCGTCAGGTGGCCGACATCCGTAATATTTTGCACGTACCGGACTTTATATCCCAGGTAACGCAGGTAGCGGATCACCACATCAAAAGAAACATAACTTTTGGCATGTCCCAGATGGGGATCCCCATAAACGGTAGGGCCACAAACATAAATGCCCACGAATCCCTCTTTGATAGGTTCAAATTCTTCTTTCTCGCGGCTAAGCGTGTTGTAAATATGTAATTTGTCCATCTATTGCTTTGGATGACTCATTAACTAGATCACGATAAAATAACTGACAGAGCGCAAAGATAAAGTTTACACTGAATAGTTGACAATTTGCATTTCAAATAAATGGTATCTTTTTGTTAGCAGTTTTAGGTAGGCGAATAACAAATCATAAGATGTTCTTGTTTCGCAGTAGGGGGGCACCGTGCTCGTCACTCAATATTTCTGGAAACATGAGATAATAGTGGGAATTGGTTTTAAGTCTGTTTGATTAAACTTAAGATGGAGGCCACCGTTGAGGTGGCCTCCATCCAGTCTCGTATAGGATATTATATAACTAATGTAGTTTGCCTTTATGATGATCTACATCTTGTAAAGAACACCACTAGCGGGTAAGATGTCCGTGATAGGTTACCCATCAAATAATTTCTTAAGCACATTGCCAGCCTTATTCTTTAGGTAATCTTTGATGATAGGCTGGATGACTTCTTTATCCGGCGATACTTTGGGATTCTCGTGGGTGCCCGTCACGCGTAAGGGAACCATAATGGTACCGTTTTCCTGAGTTAGCGCATCGGTGGCCTGCTTGGTAATCACCGAGGCGATGGCTTTTTTGAAGCGTCCCGGTAAAAAGAGCTTCATCTGGTAATCGATCGTCTCTTTTACCAGATGTTGCGTGCCGTTGAGTTCCATCCCGATATCACCGCTGGTCAGCCTCAGATCTTTGATGGTGAATACGCTGTTATCGAGTTTGTACGTACTCTTCCATTCGTCTAGTGCAACGTTTCTGAATTCCTTGGTGCTAAGCAACGTCGCCAGTTTATCCTGCAGCGGATGGCCTTGCAGTCGCGACTTGGTCATCCCGAAGTCGCCGTTCATCTTCGAAGTCTCGATCAGCGGGTCAAGGTAAACATTCAGCTCTGAATAATAATCTACGTTGGCACTGAAGGCGCCCGAAATATACTCGTGGAACTTGCTCTTTTCGCCCAGGATAGGATACTCGCTGAAAAACGCCTCAGCCTGCAGGCTGTCGAGCGATCCCTTGAACGAGATCATCGTGTGGTCGGGTTGAGGGACATCCCAGGTAAATGACCCGGTAGCTTTTCCATCGAACATTTCCACGGATGCTTTTTCGAGCTTAATCTGCTTGGGCGTAGTACCGGCCTGAGCCTTAAGATTGGTCATCGTGACGCCGGTCACAATCATTTTGTCAATTTCTGCATTGACTGAGCTGTTCAGGTCAGGCAGGTGAATGGGAATTGGTGCCGAAGTCGTATCATCCCAGTTGATGAGTTCATCAAGATCCAGCAGTTTGCCCCTGTAGGTTCCCTTCAAATGCGGTGTGGCCTTGCGATCTTCTTCGGCTTTCAGGTACGCCATGTAATCTTGCAGAGAACCATTCAGAGCAATATCCGAAGAGCCCATCTTAAAGTTTAGTGATTTCAGATCGGCCGATTTAGGCGACAGGGTGAGCTCCCCGTTCAGATTTGATACCGGCTGTACCATGGCATCGCCCTCCATGTTGACAGCTTTCACTTTAAGCTGGCCGTCAAAACTCATGTTAGCCGGATCAGCGACAGATCCTTTGGCGCGTAGATTCAGATCAGCCTGACCGGTGAGCTTGGTAATAGTTGGAGCCAGATCATAATAATTTTGAATTTGTTCAAGAGCAGCGTTACCGGTGATTTTAAGATCCAGTGAGCGGTTGTCGCTCAGGTAATCGGTAATTGCACCTGATGCTGACAGATTGTTGTTGCCGGTTTTGAAGCTGGCCTTTGAAATCGACAGGGTCGGGCCCTTAAGCGAGGATTCCAGCGTAAGATCCTCGATGGGTTTGCCGAGGGACTTGTGGCTAATATAGCCATTTCGAAGCGAAATTTGTCCTGACTGCACTGCCCGTTCGATCTGATCAGCCTTGCCTTTGAGCGTGGCCTTGGCCGTTAGTTTGCCGCGCATGCTCAGCGTATCGTCGTCAATGGGATAAAATTCCTTGATCGATGCCAGATCGAAATCCAGCTTGGTCTGTAGATCGATGGTTCGCTGCTCTTCTTTCAGTGGCTGATTGATTTTACCCTGCATTGAAAAGGAGTTGGCCGCGGCCTGCAGCGTCATATTATTGATGGTGATGGTTTCCTGATTAGCATTGGCATCCACCGAAATATTTTCGATTGGCTTGGACACCTCGGCATATTTCAGGCTCCCATCAGATAGCTTGATCACCGCATCAAAGGTTGCTTGCTCGGGATTACTACGGTTGCCTTGTGCCTGGCCTTCGACAGTGAGCTGGCCGCTCATCTGCTCGATATCAAACTGGCTGATATCATAAAATTGGCTGATGGTCGCCAGGTTTACATCGCCATCCATATCCACGGTAAAGTTGCCGTTTTCTTTCATGGGATTGGCCAGGCTTCCGCTGGCTTTGAGATTATTTTCACCGGCTTGTGCCGTCAAGTTATCTACCGACAATAGGTCATTGGATGCGTTGGCCGAGAGTTGAATATTCTGGATCGGCTGTGGCAGATCAGGGTTTTTGACATATCCGTCCGTGACCTTGATGGAAGCATTAAAAGAGGGAAGTTCCTCGCCGCCCAGCGGACCCTTGAGCGTACCGTCGATGGCCAGGGCGCCACGTGTTTCTAGTCCTTCGATGGATTCGCGGTACTCTTCCGGTACCAGTCGCAGCAGTTCGCCAAAGTTATCTGACGAAGAAGTAAACGACAGGTCACCGGTCAGGGTGTTACTCCAGTTCGAAATAGACCCCGTCAGGTTCAGCGCTAGCCCGCGGATGGAGAAGGTGCCTTGGTCCAGGCTGACGGTCTCGTTTTGCATGTCAATGGTCGATTGCTGCTGTAGGCTCAGCGGAAGATTGTTCAGATACACGGTATCACCCATCGAAGCTGAAAGTCTCCCGAGGTTGGCATTAATCGTGCTTTTGATGAGGTCGGCGTAAGTTAGCGAGATATCGGCATTCAAATCATCAAACTGAACACTGGTTTGGGAGCCGAGATCGCGATATCCGAAATTACCGTCGCTAATATTAAAATAGGGGATGTTAACCGTATATCCGGCCGAGGTGTCTTCTTCAGCTTCTTCTGTTGCCATCAAAAAATCGATATTAGTGCTGCCATCGGGATTGACCACATACGTAAAGCGTGGGTTGCGCAGGCTAATCTCTGAAACTTCAATCTGATCGCCCATCAGCGAAAACAGTTTAACGGAGGCGACCAGGGCATCAAGCGAGGCCAGTGTATCGGATTCAGTTTCTCCGGGAATGGTCATCCGTTCGATACTGAGTCCTGGCTGAGGGAAGGTGCTGAAAAAAGTCAGCGACATTGATTCCACATTCACTTGGCGTCCTACCGCTTCGTTGACGTAAGGCATTACGGTACTTTTGAGGCGCTCATCGGTGAAATACAGGTTTAGTCCAACGGCGATAAGAATAAAGAAAATAAGAATTGCAGCGACTATCTTAACGAAAGTTTTCATAATTTTTGGCTTGGATCTCAATTGAAAAAGTCATGTAAGATACTGATTGTCCGAAAAACGTAGTAGATTAAATATCGAATTTATTGCTACAAGTTCCTTATGTTATAAATCTAATCTGAAATTGGATGGTAAACATCGCAAATCACTATGTTAAACTGGGGTTCAGGAGCAAATAATCCGAAGTTTAAGCGACGCCGCCAGCGTCTTGTAGATACGCTTGCCGATAAGGGTATCAAAGATAAACGAGTCTTGGAGGCGTTCAATGTGGTGCCGCGACATGTATTTGTGGATACGGCCCTGCAGGATCGCGCCTATAAGGATACCGCCTTGCCTATCGGCAAAGAGCAGACCATTTCGCAGCCCTATACAGTGGCGCGTCAGACGGAGTTGCTGGAGGTAAAACCCGGTGAAAAGGTGCTCGAAATTGGCACGGGCTCAGGATACCAGGCGGCCATTCTGTGTGAGCTCGGTGCAGAGGTGTACACTGTTGAACGTCACGATGAATTGTATAAGAAATCGCGATCAATCTTGCGTGAGCTGGGTTATTCGGTGCGGGCTAAGCTCGGCGACGGTACCATGGGATGGTCGGCCTATGCGCCTTACGACGCCATTGTGGTGACGGCCGGTGCGCCGGTGGTGCCCGAGGATCTGGTGGATCAGCTAGCGCTAAACGGACGGCTTGTAGTGCCCGTGGGTGATGACAAGCGACAGGAGATGGTCCGGATTATTAAGATTCGGGAAGACGAATTCGAGGAAGAGCATTACAGTGATTTCAAGTTTGTTCCCCTCATTGGTAAAAAAGGCTGGCAAAAGTAAGCTGATTAAAAATGAAAAATCGATTAATGAAAAATTGGATTGTATATTCACGCTGCAAAGATTTTTAATTTTTAATTTTTTATTTTCAATTCATTTTGGCGGAGACCGACCAACAAAATTTAGAAAAAGACAAGACGAGCTGGAGCGAATATCCCTTTCTGTTGCTTAAGGGTTTTTTAATGGGATCGGCCGATATTGTGCCAGGAGTTAGCGGTGGTACGATGGCCCTGATTGTGGGCATCTATAAACAGCTTATTGACGCTATTAAAAGCTTTGATGTTCAATTCTTTAAGCGATTTTTGACGTTTAAGTTCAAGAAGGCACTTCGTGATGTGCACTGGCAGTTTATGGTAATGTTGCTGTCTGGCATTTTTTGCGCAGTGTTGTTTTTTACCAAAGTTGTGCCGCTGCAGGTTTACATGTTTAGCGATCCCGAACTTATCTTTGGCCTCTTTTTTGGACTCATCGTAGGATCCATCTTCGTGCTGACCAAAGCCATTGATGACTTTAACTGGATACATGTGGGCATGATTGTATTGGGTGCTGGTATTGGTTTTTGGGTGGTTACATTGGTGCCGACAGATACGCCCGAATCACCGTTGTTTGTTTTTCTAAGTGGGTCTATCGCTATCTGCGCAATGATATTGCCCGGTGTCTCCGGTTCCTATTTCTTGCTTATCTTGCGCAAATATGACTTTATTTTATCGCAAATCGGCAAGCTTGGTTCGGCGGATACGGGGGCTGCACTGTTCACGCTGTTACCGTTTGTTATCGGTGCCGCAGTGGGGTTGGCACTGTTTTCGCGATTATTGTCGTGGCTCTTACATCGCTACGAGACCCAAACGCTGGCCGTGCTCATTGGTTTTTTAATTGGATCGCTTTATGTGATTTGGCCTTACCAGGATCGCACCTATAAAGAGATCGTAACCAGTCAGAAAGTAGTTGCCTATTCAAGTGAGCAGGCTGTAGAACTGCGAAATAATCCGCCTGATGAGAACCGTCCGGAGTTCGTGCGCCTCGGTGATATCATAACCACCGATTCGGGTGCTAAGCAGGTCGAGATTATCACTATCAAAAAGAAGCTTATTACAAGTAATCCCTTTATCCCATATGTTTCTATAGAGAAGTCAGGAACGAACCATTTTTGGGAGGGTATTTTAGGAGGTTTTATTGGTCTAATTATGGTAATTGGGCTTGATTATTTGCGGTCGGAAGCCTAATGTTTGGACAGAGATTATTCTTCAAAATAATTGAACCCATTTGTCATGAAGCAGATTAAAAAAATATTAGTACCTACTGACTTTTCGGATAATGCTGAGCTTGCTTTCAACCACGCTCAGGAAATTGCGAAGCGTTTTGGAGCAACGATTGACTTCGTTCATATTGTCCCTACCATTAAATATTTCAGCGAGAGTATTTCCTTAATGGAAGCCCCTCTGGATATGATTGATGATGATATCTATCCTACGGCTCAAAAAGAAGCCAAGGCGAAGCTGCAAGATCTGATGAGTAAGTATTTGAAGGAGGAGTTCAAAGGGGAGGCCATATCACGGGTTGACCGCAAACCTTTTGAGGCTATTGCTGAATTGGCATCCGAAAAAGAATATGATTTGGTTGTCATGCCCTCCAAAGGCCGGCACAAGTCAAATCTGCTGCGCGGATCCACTACCGAGAAGGTGATCCGACAGTCCCGCGTGCCGGTGTTTACAGTAGACGACAAGCTGACATCAGAAGGCCTTAAGCGAGTATTGGTGCCCACCGACGGCTCGATGATCTCGTTTGCTGCGTTGCCGTTGGCGCTTTCGATTGCGAATATTTATACGGCAGACATCACCTTCTATCACGTGCAGGAACTCTATGGAAGTCCTCTCGAGTATGAGGGCCGGAATCCCAATAAGAGTGACGAAACGAATTTGTATGAGACTCTGATTGATCACCTCGAGGATTATCTGATCAATGAGGGAATGGAGGATGTGCAAATTGCGCGTGGCGAAGTTGATTTCGAAGATCAGTTTGTAATTACCGATGGAGCTTCTAACCACCGCGTCAATTTTTATACAGTGGTCGAAAAAGGCGTGTCGGCGCATTTGGGTATTGAAGAATATGCTGCAGAAAACGCCGATGTGGTAGTGATGGCTACCCACGGGCACAGCGGACTTGCCCACTTTTTCCTTGGATCTACCACCGAGAAGGTAGCGCAGTCTCTTGACAAACCAGTGCTAACGGTGAAGCCACCGGCTGAAAAACTTAGTAAGAAGTAGGCAGGGCTATTGAAAATAAAAGGTGTAGCTTCCACCGCCCACGGATATAGGTTGTAGAATAAATCTCAGGTTCTGATGTAGTGCTTGTCGTAACACTCTCACATCCCGTTGAAATAAAAAGTAGTAAGGCCAGTAAGTAGTAGGATAATTGACTCCAGTGAATCGGTGAACTCGTTGGATAGGGTTCTTTCATAATAGCCTCATTCAATTTTTCAGAATGTGTTGAATATTCTGTTATACCTTAAATTTAAGGTATCAAAAATTGAACGCTATCTAACGTACTACTTTGAATTACAGCCCCCGTCTAAGGCCGCGTTCGGTAAACCGCCATTGTGGGATATCGCTGCCAGTGGTACGATCATTCCAGATTAATTCGGTGCGCCGGTTATTTTTGAGGTCGTACATTGTCATTTTGCGGGGTTGCCAGAGTTGTTCGTTGAGTTGTTCAAAATTTTCGGCCACCAATTTTTTGATCATCTCTTCTTCCTCATTAAAATATTCTACCTGGCCGAGCGTATACTTTTGCGGATGAATATAAAACCGGAAATGGTCGTATTGGCTGTTGCCCTTTTTGGTAGCCTGAAGCACATATGCCGTGTCCGTTTTAGCTTTTAGTTCAAAGCTGTAGTCATCGGGATTTTGGTCCCCGAGATCTTCATAGGTAAAATCACTGCCAACAAAACGGTCGTTTTTCTGAGAGGCCGAGATCGTTTGAATACGCTTGAGAGCTGGCAGGTAAAGCTTTTGTAGTTCGTCGCTGCCTTCACTGATATTCAAGAAAGCCGTTCCGCGTACATTGGCCGGTTCTTTGAAGATGAGCAGGCTCTTACTGATGTCTCCTTCGTTATAGCTGAAAGATTTTAACGAGCGCTTTCGGCGGTTGCCGTTACTGTTATAGATAATCATTTGCATTTTAGCTACTTCGCTGGCGACCGAGGAACGACGTTTGTCCACCTCCTCAAAAATTTTACGTGCCTCCGGGTTATCCGGCTGAGCTGAAGCAAAAAGAGGCAGGAAAAAGATGATTGATAGCAGTTGTAGATAGATTTTCATAGAGTCTTTATTGATTAATCAGAAGTGGCAAAACCCGTTTTAAACTATTGGCATTCCAGAAATAAAATTTTTTAATTAACAGACAGATACGATATGTTAATCGCATAAAAACTTTAGGTCAAAAATCCCATTATGCCTGAACTTATTACGATTGAGGAACTCATGGCAATGGGTCTTCCTCCTATTATCATCTATGCGGCACCAGTCATGTTTTCTCTTGTATTCATCGAGTGGGGGTTAAGTGCTTGGAGAAAATGGGATCTGTACGATACCAAAGATTTTTGGGCCTCTACTGCTATTGGTGTTGGTAATATCATTGTGAGTTCAGCGACCAAGATTAGCATTTTTGCCTTGGTGCTTTTCTTCTACAATATGGTACCGTGGCGCATTCCTCACACTTGGTGGTCGTACTTGCTTTGTTTTGTGTTACTTGATTTTTGCCGGTACTGGGCGCATCGTATTGCACATGAACAGCGGATCTGGTGGGCTACTCATGTACCGCATCACTCTTCTGAGGAATATAATTTTTCGGTCTCTTTTCGTCTTTCATGGGTACAGGGATTTAAAGTGGTTTTCTTCCTTCCGGTAGCACTGGCAGGATTTCATCCGGTAGCCTTTTTTATTTGTCATCAGATTGCCGTACTCTATCAATTTTGGATTCATACTGAGCTGATTGACAAGCTGCCGCGTCCCATTGAGTTTATTTTCACCACTCCATCGCACCACCGTGTGCATCACGCCAAAGATGATCATTACTTGGACAAGAATTACGGTTCCACACTTATCATCTGGGATCGCATGTTCGGTACGTTTCAGCCGGAACTCAATACGCCAAATTACGGCATTACCACACCGCCAGACTCCTACAATCCTATTTATTTGGTGTTTCATGAATTTATTGCCATTTGGAAAGATCTGAAAAAGGCTGACGGCTGGAGGGAGTACCTGTTTATACTTTTTGCCAGTCCTGCCGAGCAGGCGCGCGTGGAAAAGGAGAGCCAGGCCGAAGTTCAATCTCAAGAAGCTCCGGCCATGCAGGCATCAACCGTAGGAGAGGAATAGGCTATTTCGTTGATTCAGTCCAGTTGATGTCCATCCCATCTGTGCTGATGGTGGCCTCAGCGGTAAGTTTAACATCTGTTGATTGGCTGGTTCCGATAACTGTCACCGTATTGCCCGATCCCGAGATAGTATAGCTTCCATTTTCGTTGGATGTTTCCACTGATAAGATTTGATCTTGGGAGATAGTATTGAACGACTGTCCGCCACCTCCCATCATCTCGGGTTTTTCGTAGTAGATTTGGGCATCGTTGAGAATCATCAGGATATCTTGACGGAGTGCTGCTCTGTTTGAATCCACTCGGGAGCTCTGGAAGGTATCAATAGCCACAACCGTTGCCACTCCCACAATAATAGTGACAAGGATTACCAGTAGTAATTGTTGTTGTCCCATAAGGAATAGATTTTTATACCCGACATTTTAAGGAAAAGCTCTAAAAGCTATTTTAATAGATCTCTTCTGATAATCCAAGAGATGCACATCGGGCGATCGTTACAAGTTTTAGTGACATTTAAAGTATGTGGTCTGATTATTTATGCGTATATTTGGCGCATTCTGGTGTTATATTCTATCCCACCTATTGGTTAAACAGGTTCTTACATCCCTTCCAAGGTCTGTCGGCGCCTCAAGATTGTATATGGTTTTAGGATGGCAGCATAGCTATGCTGGTACTAAAAGTATATGTGGCGTCAGGTACACCTTATTTTTCATTTTATAGACTTTTATGACCAATTCGAATTTTAGTGATTTATCAATAAGTGAACCTATACTTCAGGGATTGCAGGATATGGGTTTTGAACATCCCACATCGGTGCAGGAGCAGTGTATCCCTACCCTCTTAAAACAGAAAGATGTGGTGGGACAAGCGCAAACCGGCACCGGCAAGACGGCTGCTTTCGGAATTCCCGTCGTCCAGCAAACCGATGTAAGCATCTCCGAAGTACAGACCATCATCATGTGTCCTACGCGGGAACTTGCGATACAAGTAACAGGCGAACTCATCAAGATCGGTAAATATCTGGATGGACTGCAAGTAATTCCCGTCTATGGCGGACAGTCTATTTCGCGTCAAATAAAAGCGCTAAAACGCGGCGCGCATATTGTTGTGGGTACGCCGGGACGAACAATCGACCACCTGCGACGCGGGACGATGAAGCTGGATCACCTGCAGCGTGTTGTCTTTGACGAAGCCGATGAGATGTTAAACATGGGATTTCGCCAGGATATGGAGCAAATTCTTTCCTATGCGGATAACCCGGTCCAGACTATTATGTTTTCGGCAACGATGTCGAAAGGGATTCAAAAAATTATGAAGCGCTACATGAACAATCCCCAGACTATTGCTATTGAGCGCAAGAAGATGACCGCGCCCAATATTGAGCAGTATATGGTAGAAGTGCGCGACTCAGTCCGAACCGAGGCCATCTGCCGATTTATGGATATCAACGGCTTTTCGCTGGCACTGGTGTTTTGCAATACCAAGCGAAAGACCGAGAAGGTAACTCGAGAGCTGCAGTCCCGCGGCTATTCCTCTGATTTTATCAACGGAGATCTCAATCAAAATCAGCGTGATCGCGTAATGGCTAAATTTCGCTCGGGAGCTATTGATATTTTGGTAGGTACAGATGTAGCGGCCCGTGGACTCGATATTGATGATATCGAAGCGGTGTTTAACTACGACATCCCGCAGGATCCTGAATATTATGTGCACCGTATCGGCCGAACGGGTCGTGCAGGACGCTCGGGCATGGCTATTACCTTTACCACCAAGAGCAAACGAAAACAACTTCGCGCCATCGAAAAGCAGATTAAAACGCAACTAAATCCGCTGGATATGCCTTCTACGGCCGACGTGCGTCTCTCGCGTATGGATGGAATGATGGAAGAGGTTGTGGAAGTACTTGAAAAAGGAAGTCTGCGAACGTATATCGAGCAAATCGAAGGGTTAGGTGATGATCGATTTACTACCATCGAGATTGCTGCGGCTCTTCTGAAGATGCAAACGGCTGGAACCGAATCAGAAGAACAGGCCCAACAGCCGGCCAATTACGATGATACGGCGATGATTAAAATGTATTTTAATGTCGGCAAGAAAAACAATGTATATCCCGGTGATATCGTGGGAGCAATTTCAGGTGAAACCAGCGTACCCGGCAATGTTATTGGCAATATTGATATTTACCCCAAACATTCTTTTGTAGATGTACCGGGCAAATATGTCAAGCAGATTATTGGCGGTATGAATCAAAACAAGGTGAAAGGCAAAAAGGTGCACGTAAAAGTGGCCTAATTTTATGCTTTTATCATCCTGAATTCAGCCTACGTTGCTGTGGCTATTTCGCCGAAGTAGGTCTTGTTTCAGGATCTGTATCTCATTGGATAAAGCGGGTACTCAGCGATGAGTATCCGCTTTTTTATTTCTGAAAATTTCAAAGGGTTTATTGTAAAGGAAACTAAATATTTTGTCAACTAAACTTGACACCTAGAACGGATGGATGTATATTAAGTAAAGTAACCTTTACAACTTTAGATAATGAGGTACACAGATGAACAATAAGAATGCTAAAACGAAGGATTGGTCCACGCGCAAGAATCGACTTATTTACCGTCTGGCATATTGGTCGGGAGCCTATGTTGCGACAATGGCAGTGGCTAACTTTGGACCAAGACTGTTATGGGATTACAACCAGCTACTTACAATCGGAGCTATTATCCTAAATCTGCTAGCTGGCATCGGGATGATCTTGGTAAATATCCAGCACTTGAATGTACTGGATGAACTGATGAAGAAGATTCAACTTGAAGTGATGGGCTTGTCGTTGGGCGTAGCCATCGTGGCAGGACTTAGTTATTCGCTTCTCGATACCACCAACTTTATTCCTTTTGACGCTGAGATAGCTCATCTGGTTATTTTAGTTGGCCTCGTCTATTTAACATCAATTGCAGTAAACCTGCGGAGGTACCGATGAAAAACCGGCTAAAAGTGCTACGGGCTGAATGCGATTGGACGCAGGCGGATCTTGCTGAAAAATTGGAAGTATCTCGGCAAACCGTGAATGCGATTGAGACGGGGAAATACGATCCCAGCTTACCGTTGGCTTTCAAGATATCGCGGCTGTTTGATCAGCCTATCGAGCAAATTTTTGAGGACGGAGCAGAGACTAATTCATAAGCTGATAGCTTGAGTACATATCTGCATGTGCTTCAAATACCCAAACTACTAAGTTGTATTTAATTTTTGGGACCTAACAAGATAACCCAAAATGTAATGAGCTAATTATTCTGATGGCACGCTATATTGCTTTGTGTATTAGTGTTTAGTCTAGCAAATGAGACATATGCACACGTCAAAAAGCCTCTCAATACACAAACAAGTAAAAGACTGGATGGAAACTCGCATAGCCACAAACAACTGCAATCTAAAATGAAGCCCAGTCCCTATAGGAAAACGTTAAAGAAGCTGACAAATTGGATGGCTGGTAATATTCCCAATCCCGGAAATAATGTAGGTAAGGATTTGGGCGGAAGGTTTATTGCAACTTCTGATTACCTTAATTGTACATCATATAGAGAGCCAAAAGGTATCCTCCGAGGAGTACTGCTGTTGAAATAACTGCCGTTGGTCGGGCAAAATTAAGGGTGTATGCACCGCCGCGCGGTTTGAACAGACGTGGGTCATCCGGATTGTAGTATACAAAATACCAGTAGTAGTGCTCGGCTTCTTTTTTATACTCTTGGCCTGCGTTTTTCTGGTGCCACTTTTGACTGGCAAAAGCATTGTATCCCACAAATGTTACTACGAATAGAAGAATAGCCGTTGCAATTACAAACGCCATAGCTTGTGAGTTTTTTGATAGCAGTGTCTCGGCAGTGGATCCAGTCGGGCTAATTTTATCTGTTTTCTACAAGTTTTGGTGAATTTTGTAATGATCTATAGAAGGGTAACCATAAAACGAGCATCAAGCAAAGTGGGCATTGATGTAGCAATGCATGGCCCGTCAATAATTAGGGATAAGATGATATCGCTTTATTTTTGCTATTATTTGGCTGCTTTCTTGAGGCAGGCTTTAACCCTTCTAGCACCGCATTCGGTTTCCCCGTGAATGCACTAAATTTGAGACTCTTTTTTGACAAGCTTCTTCTGAAACGGCTATACATTCCGAACATTCAATGCATATACATGTAGCATTCCTCCCTTTGTTGGTATCAATAAATGAAGCTATCCAACAAAGATCTTAAACCCTAGCAAAATAGGTAATATTTGGTAGTACAGGCATTTCAGCCCGATAGAAATATATTTTTACCTGTAAATATTTGTCTTACAGCTGGATACCAATATCCAGTCCGATGATAGGTACAAACTGAGTTTCCTCCTTGCTGATGGATATACCCGGACCAATTTCCAGGTTTAGATACCAGTTACTGCCAATATTACGCTGAAGTCCCCAGGCCGGACCGAAAATATATTGATTAGGTTCGTTTTGTGTGAGGTTATTCATAAAGGCCATTGAAACAAATGAGAGGTGATTTCCAGAAAACTTCTTAACGCTTTTTCCATCCTGAAGGCGATTTTCCAGATTGTAATACCACCGGGGACTCGCTTTGGCATAGAATCCGTATTCAAAAAGCCAGCCAATAGCATTTCCTCCGTATCCAAAAGAAAAAGAGAGACCTGCTTCTGCCCTTAGTGTGGTTTCAGGGGCAATTTGAGTTTCATACTCAATATTTGGTCCCAGTAGTCCTAATTTCAACAGGTTTTCTTGTTGGTCAAATGGTGTGTTTTGGGCAAAACTTGATGAGATTGATATCAGGAACAGTAGGCAGGTGAAGATGACTTTTCTCATAATATATTTGATGAAGGATATATTAACTGGTGCTAGTAAGTGACTGAATGTTGATTATGTTAAATATGGAACGCCGAATTAAAAAACAAGTCTCGTCTATACCGACTTATTTGTTATTAGTATCCAAGTTTCTAGATACCCTAACGGCATAACGAAACACCAACGTTGATACGATAAACAGTGTCATAAAGAAACCATTGATGACTATAATTTGGGAAACTGTACTAGGAGGAGTTTGATAATAGCCTCCGGCCAGGACAATTGTTGCTACCAATGCTTGAGCAAGGGACATTGCGAACATCGTTATGGCCATTCCATTTGGCTGAAACCGGGCAATAAAGGCACCGATCAGTCCAACAGCAATTACACTAAGATACAGCATATTGATAGGATTATCTTCCGAACCAATGATGCCGACGGCAAGGTTTACCCAGATGAGAAACAGTCCCGTGGCAAGTGCAAAACCAATGGCCAGTTGGTAATCAATTTTGTCCGACTTTCTTGTGATGAGCTTATAAGTAAGGCCGGTACCAACAAAAGGGTTCCAGCTATAGCCAATCAGCCAATGTCCAGTCGACTTCGCCAGAAAACTGCATTGCAACCAAAGGAATGAGCAATAAAAGCCCTGTTGCAATTGCTAAACTAGCGATGGTTTTATTAATGATTTATCAGTATTCATGAGATATTTTCTCTATTTGTTTTTGGTGGTTATTAATAATGAACCGATATGCCGGCAATTAATTAATGAATTATATGAATCCAAACAAGGGCGGGAATATGATTACGATGACTGCCGCCCAAACGGTATAAACCGACAGGTAATTCGTCTGCCATCGTTCTAGAACCGGGAATGTAATGCGTCCACGCAGGAAACGAGTAAAGAGTACGGCGGACCACGCCAAATTGACCAGAAGTATCACATTTATACCGAGTCCAGCAACACGATTCGGGGTGAAACCGAATTCAGTGATGCGCTCTAAGATGGCCCATAGCGCCACGGCATCTGCCAACAGTGCACTAATCACCAATACAACTTGTATCACATCGAATACGCCGGGAGGCGTCTGAGGATTTCGGGCAGAGATCGAATAGAGCAGAAGTCCCAATACCATCAGCAAGAGCATATCAAACGCAATGAGCACGTTGCGGTCTATCTCGACAACACGTCCGGTCCAGAGCAGCGTGCCCAGAAAAGTGATCAGAACTACGGTAAATAGGGGGATGAAGAGGTGCGCCAATACAGGAGCCAAATTCTGAGTCATGCTATTCCTCGTTTCCACCAACCAAGAGGCGATGATAACTGCACCGGTCGCTCCACACGGCAAAAGCCATGATTCAAAGAACGGTTCTATATCGATCTCGATAGTCCCGAAGATCAGGGCCATAAATCCAGAAAAAACAGCACCGCCAAGGGCTATCAAAACGTAGTAAATAAAGAGTTCGCCAGAGAATCGAATGAACTCCATGCGCGTACTAACTTGGTTCCATCGGCCGCCCGAAAATGCAATGCCCACTATTAACCAAAGTGCTATGGGCAGATGCAATGCCAGAAGTGCCTCGGTGTCGCCGCCCTGATGGAATGGATAGACATTGGCGAATATTCCCGCCCCAACAAATGAGCATATCAGCCAGAAGAGGGTACGGGTATCAAGCCGTCGTTTCCAGGCAAAAAAGCCGGTCAGGAAGGGCAAAACGAAGAAACTCATATTGCGGATATAAAACTCTTCATTCTGGTCCAGTGTGATCCCAAAGAGTGCTGGCAACTTGATGAACACGGCCACTGTCACCGCAAGCGTAAAGGCGATTATGGCCTCCTTGTGTGTTTTTGTTTTTTCGCGAAAGTGATTGAGTAATGTCATCGAAATATCTCTATTTATGTGTTAGGCAAATGTTTCAGCATCCATTCCGTTATGCTTCTTCTGCGTTATCGGGTTTTTGCTTTTGCGCGGCATATTGAAATACTATCGCAGATACAACAAAAAGTGTGATGAAGAATCCATTTACTGCCAGTATTTCGTACGCGGAACTGCCCGTCGCCCCAGCCATACCGTTAAAAAGTGCAATTATGGCTATTATCGCCTGTGTAATCGCCATTCCGTACATCGTGAGCGACATTCCTTTCGGTTTAAAGCGTGCTATAAAAGCACCGATGATTCCGATAAAAATAACACAGAAATACAACCCGTTTATGGCGTTGTCTTCAGATCCGATGATGCCGACGGCAAGGTTTACCCAGATGAGGAAGAGTCCGGTAAATAGTGCAAAGCCGACTGCAACCCGGTAAATGATGCTATTTTCTCTTCGGGGTTCCAGTATGCGGGTTATCAGTTTATACGCAAAACCAGTGCTGAAGATAAGGGCTCCTGCGGAAATAAAATCACTCAGTGTCCAGGCCATTTCAGCGGTAAAGAATTTAAACGATAAAGGCACTAATAAAAGTAATGCTGTTACAATCGCAGGCCCTTTAGCGGCTTTAAATAATTTGATATCCGTATCCATATGAATTACCTCTTGTGTTCCCCTTCATTTGTTATTTAAAAGTACTTTTAATTGCAAAGTGCATGTGTAAAAAAATTGCAGGTTCAGTTGGTACTGCTACGTGTGCCGCGACTGAATTCTATATCTTGTGACGAAGTACCATCCGGTACCAAATGTAATCAGCAGTAATGGGATAGCACCCGGTTCGCTTTCAACTGTTATCATAAATACCAGCAGTACGATACCGATTGCTGTGATAAGAACCGATAATAGCTTTTGCGCCTTTATATTTTTATTTATGTCTGGTTTCATGGAAATTTAGATCAGTTATTTATTTGAATTAATGATGGTTTCCAAAACGCTGAGATGCTCGTTAAAAGCTTTTTTACCCTTTTTCGTCATATAGTATTTCGTATTGGGTTTGTTGTCTATAAATGATTTTTCCACTTCTACAAAATCTTCCTCCTCCAGTTTCTTGATGTGAGTCGCCAGGTTGCCGTCGGTCACATCCAGAAATTCTTTCAGTGAGGTGAAGTCGAGGCTGTCATTGACAGCCAGTGCCGACATAATGCCGAGCCTCACGCGGCTTTCGAACGCCTTATGTAAATCATCGATTGATATTTTCACTGTTAATCACCGTTCGTACCTGAAATGCATGTAAGTACCGTAGACGATATGGACTACGCCGAATCCGATAGTCCAGAACAGCAGGCCATATGCTATAAAATAGGACCCTGCCAGCCCCAGGCCCATCTGGATCAGCCCTAAAAACTTAATATCATCATAGGTAAATCTACTGGCGGTATATAAAGCGAGTCCGTAAAACAGTAGCGTCAACGGGGCCATCAATCCTACAAATCCCTTGGCAAGTAGAACTAGTATCAAGATACCACCTACCACTAACGGGACCGCCATATTGGCAATCATCCGTCTTGAAGTAGCATTCCATGCTTTTTCGCCCCGTCTGCTGGCCTTTTTATAAGAAAGGTAAATGGCCGTTCCCACTGCGAGTATCAATACCACCAACGCTAAAAGAACGACGTTCCACAAGTCGGGGGCCAAACTTTCTGATTGGACCAGCTGGTCAGGCTGATATCCTAAAAAATTATTCGCGATATAAGCTCCGGCTAAAGCGTAAATACCGGCCATGATGCCTGCCCAGCCGGAGAGCGACAAAAATTTGGAAGAACGCTCCATCATCGAGCGTATCTCAGCTATATCCTGAACGTAATCTTGTTGGTCTTTCATACAAAGTACTTTTTATTTCAAAGTTACTACAAAATATTTATACGCACAAGGGGCAGAAAAATTATTTTTGGTGTAAAAAGTATTAAGATATCTTTGGCGATTTATTACAGATATATTTGTCGATCTTGTCAAAGATTCTTTCCAATGTAGCTTCCCTGAAGGGGCCTGTAGCAAACATTTCCTTTTCCCCATTAGTAAAGGTCATCTTGATTTGTCCGGAAAGTTTAAACTCGTGCTCTCTTAGCTTACAGAAACCTTTGTATTTGTCGGTTTTATAATATTCTTGAAATCTATTGTCGATATTCTTCATAATTGTCTACACCTGTTAAGGATAGCTTGAGATGATATATAAAAATTTAAATATGGAAGACATCTGAAACAATAACGGGATAAACCTATTTTTACTATGGATATATCCGTAAAAACTAGTAACCCATCTTCTAGGTTAAAAAGCCTAAATTTATAGTCCTGCTTGTTATCGTTAACATAATAATCGATATTTGGGGACACCCATTACCCATGGGTGTCTCTCTTGATGAATAGTCAGGCCCTCACAACTGATACTTGTGGGGGCTTTTTTATTTTCAATCAGCTTGGTTGTGTACTCAAATATATTATCCCGTTGGCCTTGTAGGGGATTTCCTTAAATATTGAGTCTTGAAATAAAGAATTTGGATACACAACTATTTAAATGTAATGTGCGCACGTAATTTATTTTAAGAGAGAGGGAAGCCTCACATTTGGGATTTCTAAGTGTGGGGCTTTTATATTTGGTTAAATGGCTCCAGTTGAGGTGTGGATTATAGCACCGTTTTTATACAAATATAGAAAGACGAAAAAATATTAAAATGAACAAGTAATATTATAATTTTATACTTGCTATAATTCCCTCAACCAATAGCCGTAATAATTTTAATATCCATTTTTAATAAGTCCTTATTTAATTTTAGGTTGGCCAATTGTTGTTTTAACGCATATTAATATACTCTGAAAGCTGAATGTTAAATGAGTGATATTGATTTCAATTTTTTGCGATCTGTTTTCGATTCTATTCCGGATGCCGTAATTATTGCTGATAAAGAGCGAAACATTCGTTCAGTAAATAGCACTTTCGAAACTATTTTCGGTTTTAGTGAGCAGGAGGTAGTAGGCCAAAAAACAAAAATGCTATATGCTTCTGAAGAGGATTTCAAACAAACAGGAAGAACCAAATATAATCCCACCTCCGATATTAATTCCGTTATATATGAAATAGACTATAAGCGCAAAGATGGATCGATATTTCCTGCAGAAACGGTCGGTAGTGTTGTAAAAGATGATGAAGGGAATACTATTGGTTATTTGGGGATTACAAGGGACCTTACTATTCAGAAAAAAAGAGAACAAGAGCTCCAAAAGCTTTCGGAACGGCTTCAACTACTTGTTGAAATAACGACCGGTAATCATGAAAGTATTGAGGGAGCAATTGAAGAATCGTTAAAAAAGATGACCCGGATTTTAAACCTGGAATCAGGGATTATTAGTAGCATATCCGATAATACGTACACGATTGAATATTTGTATCCCCAAGACAGTGACCTGGAAAAAGGTATGCAATTTGATCTTGCAAATACCTACTGCGATATAACGTATAAAGCTGATGACGTTGTCGATATCGAACACATGATAGAATCTGCTTATCAAGGTCATCCGTGTTATGAGCAGTTTGAGCTGGAATCTTATATTGGGATACCGTTATCTGCCAACGGTGACCGCTTTGGCACATTGAATTTTTCATCCACCAATCCAAGAACGGAGCCCTTTACCAAGGCTGATAAAGATATACTTCGGTTATTGGCTGAGTGGTTGAGTGCTATGTTAGAGCGAAAGAAAACGGAAACCAAGCTTCGTAAAAGTCGAGAGAAGTTTCGGCTTATTTCCGAACACTCAGCAGATTTGGTTTGCCTGCATAAAGCAGACGGGACTTATGAATATGTGTCTCCTTCAGTGACTGATATCCTTGGATATACGCCGGAAGAATTGATTGGGGTAAATCCGTACACTCTTTTTCATCCGGATGATTTGAAGAAAATTGAAGAAATGTCTCATGACCCGGCTAAATCAAATAAAAAAATCACCAGTATACAATATCGAATTAAACGAAAGGATGGGACATACATCTGGTTTGAAACTTCAACAGAACCGATAACAAACCAAGAAGGAGAGGTTGTAAAACTTCGTACTGGATCACGAGATATTACGGACCGAAAAAAGTTGGAACTCTTACTACAAGAAACGAATAAATTAGCTGAGGTAGGAGGCTGGGAATATGATGTTGATAATGATCAGCTATACTGGACCGATGAGGTATATCGAATCCATGAATTGCCCGTAAATAAAGAGGTGAATATAGAAGAAGCAATAGAGTACTATTCACCTGATTCCCGGCATCAGATTCAAGATGCCGTAGCAAAAGCTATTGATGAGGGGTTAGAGTATGACATGGAACTACCTATTATTACTGCCAAAGGTAATCGGAAGTGGGTAAGAGCCATTGGTAAAGTAGAACAGGATGAAAAGGGCAATGTTTATAAAGTTTATGGTGTTTTTAAAGATCTTACAAAAAGGAAAGAGATGGAAGATACCCTTCGAGAGCGTAATCAGGCTCTTGAAAAGTTAAATGATGCCACTAATAAAATTTACTCGGTCCTCGGCCATGATTTAAAAACACCGTTGTCTAGTATTATTGGGTTTTCTGATATTGTTTCATCAGATCTTGAGAATGCCGACATAGATCCAGAAATAAAGCAATATCTCACCTATATCAATCAGTCTGCTATACAAATGGGGGGAATGATTGAAGATTTATCTCGTTGGGCAAAACTTCAAACTGAAGGTTTTGACTTGGCGATCGAAGAGGTTTCCCTCCAAAGTACGGTTGACGACATAAAGGAATTGTTAGAGCCTACCGCTAATGAAAAGGATATTAATATCAACCTTGATTGTAAAAAAGAGGAGTTCCTTGTGGAAACGGATGAACAAATGGTTAAAACGGTTGTCCGTAATTTTCTAAGTAATGCGATTAAATTTTCTTCTGCTGGTGATGAAATACAAATAAGTTGTTCTGATAGTAACGATTATTGGGAAATAGCTGTGCAAGATGAAGGAGCCGGAATGACTGAAGAAGCACAGGAAAAGCTTTTTAGTTCAGAACATCCAAGCACATACGGTACAAAAGATGAAAAAGGAAGTGGGATCGGTCTCAAATTATGTCAGCATTTGGTGCAATTGCAGGAGGGAGAGATTATTGTCGAGAGCAAGTTAAATAGTGGCTCAACGTTCACAATGCGAATTCCGAGCCATTGAGTGAATAGAGTTTAGTTTACACTACGTTCAACAGCCCTAGTGACTTTACAGTATTGATCAAGTATTAATTTTCTCAGCCCGTATAACGTCTTTTTATAAAGTATTAAGTAATAATACTACAGGTACAGCTTGATATGATTGGGATGTTTCCCGGCACTTCCTCCAACACCCGAATGTGTTATCTGCTTCGGAAATAAAAAGAATCAGAACGGCCCCAGTTTGTAGTGTACCTGTTCAGTTAATGCTCGGGGATTTGTATCTGTTATTATCAATATTTACCGATAGAGTCCGGCAACTTGTACGGACAAACTTCATTTATTTATGCTGACACTGTGGACAAAAATACCCCGATCGTCCCCCAACGGTGATCTTTGCAATAGTACCGTCACAATCAGGGCAGTCGGCTCCTTCATTGCGATCTTTAAGGATAAATGAATCGGGCAGTTCCTTGTCGTGATCCAGACAGTCCAGTTTGGTTTTTACCACCATATCTATCTTGTCATAGAGGTTCCGAAGCTCGTCTTCATTTAATTCATTGACTTTCTTTTTGGGATGCATACGAGCTTGAAATAGGATTTCATCTGAACATTCATTTCCAATGCCGGCCATCAGATTCTGATCCATCAGGGAGGATTTAATCATCCCTCTTCGGCTATTCACAAGTTCAAGAAAGGTCTCTTCATCGAAGTAATCCGAAGAAATATCGGGGCCCAGTTCTTTGTTCTGTATGAAGGCTTTTTTGTCTTCGATTAACTCAAGTTTGCCCAACATTCGCGCACAGTTGAATGCCAATTTGAAGCCATTCTCAAAATGAAAGATAGCACGGGCATAATCCGGTTGTTTATGCTCGTTTTTAAAATATACGGGTTGACCCGTCATTCCGAAATGCATTACCAAATCACGATCGCCGGTAGAATGTAGGAACAAATATTTGCCATAATTTGAAGCCGATTTGAACGTCTGGCCTTTGAGAAATTTCGAGAAATCTTCGGCAGTAGTATTAGATATGACCTTGTCGCTTAGAATTTCCGCTTTACCAATCGACTGATTTAAAGAGGTCGATTCCACGTAATGTTTAAAGTGTAAAACTTCCGGCAACTCAGGCATGGCAGGATTATTGAATTAAAGCTTCTTTCATTTTCATAACTCTACTCGCGGTTCCGCCATTCGTGGTATTAAATGAAAACAGGCCTTTTTTTGTTTTATAGATTACAATTTATAGAGATATTGATTATATGCCTATTCACAATAATGACATTTCCGAAATCCTCAGAAAAACGGCCGACCTGCTTGAAATTGAGGGAGCTGATGAATTCCGTGTACGATCATACCGACAGGCTGCGAATTCCGTAGAAAACATTACCGATAATCTTGCCGAAAAAGTTAAGGATGGTGAGGATCTGACAAAAATATCCGATGTAGGTGAAAGCATTGCCGATAAAATCAAAGAAATTGTGAACACCGGATCGCTGCAGCAGCTGGAAGAGATTAAAGAACGAGTACCTGAGGAACTGAGTAAGTTGTTAAATCTTGAAGGCATCGGTCCTGAGCGTACGAAAGAACTCCATGAGGAATTGGGAATTGAGACGCTTGATGAACTTAAAAAGGCCGTTGAAAACAAAGAAGTACGGGAGCTGGAGGGCATGGGGAAAAAGGTGGAAGATAAAATCAGTCAAGAACTGCAAAGAAAGAGAGATCAGGAGACAAGAACCTTGTTTGCTCGCGCAGAAGAATATGCCGAGCCATTACTCGATTATTTCATTGAATGCGATGCTGCCCAAAAAATAGAAATTGGCGGTAGCTACAGGCGGCGCAAAGAAACCATAGGTGATCTCGATATTCTTATAACCGGCTCTGATGTAGATGCCATAATGGACTACTTCACCAATTTTGAAGATGTGCAGGATGTTATCAAGAGGGGAGAATCAAGAACGTCGGTCCATCTCAGATCGGACATTCGGGTTGATGTTGCGGTGATTAAGGATGAAAGTTATGGAGCGGCCTTGCTTTATTTTACCGGCTCGAAGGAGCATGGCATTCATTTGCGGGATCGAGCGCTTGATATGGATCTTAAAGTAAATGAGTACGGTGTTTTCCCGGAAGATGAAGATGAATCCATTGCCGGTGAAACGGAGGAAGAGATGTATGAGGTACTTAACCTAAAATGGATCCCCCCGGAAATGCGCGAAGATCGCGGAGAAATTGAGGCGTCCGAAAAAGGAACTCTTCCCAATCTTATTACACTCGATGACCTGAAAGGAGATATCCACATGCATACCACCCATACGGATGGGGATGCTTCGATCAGAGAAATGGCGAAGGCCGCCAAAGAATATGGACACGATTACATTGCCATAACGGACCATACAAAACGCGTTAGCGTAGCTGGCGGGTTAGAAGCGGATGAGTTAGCTGAGGAGCTGGATGAAATTGAAAAAGCAGATGAGAAAATTGATGACATTCGAATCCTTAAAGGAGCCGAAGTGGATATTTTGAAAGATGGCTCGTTGGATCTGCCCGATGATATTCTTGAGAAACTCGATATCTGTATCTGCTCTGTTCACTACCACACGGACCTGCCGGAGGATGAACAAACGAAACGTATCCTGAAGGCTATGGATAATCCCAATATTGATATTTTGGGTCATCCATCCGGACGTCTTATACAAGAACGCGAGCCCATGGCTCTCGATATGGAGAAGATCATCGATAAAGCAGCGGAAAATGATATTGTGTTAGAAATCAATGCCAACCCGCATCGCCTCGACCTGGATGACCGGCATTGTATGATGGCGAAGGATAAGGGAGTGAAAATGTCGATCTCAACGGATGCTCACAGCGTCGGAGAGCTTCATAACATGAAATACGGGGTGTATCAGGCCCGCCGTGGATGGCTTGAAGCAGATGATATTATCAATACGCTCAGTGCAGATGAACTGTTGAAGATGCTGGGGCGTAACTAAAATTTCAATCTCAACATTGTGCAATGGACTGAATAATGGCTGAAACCAAAAGTGATATTAAGCTGATACCCGATATGGACATCGATGAGATATCCTCCAAGGGTGATGCAGAGGATGCCATTGAGACCTTGCGCAAAGCCATCCGCTACCACGATTATCGATATTATGTTGAGGATGACCCAGTGATTTCCGACGCCGAATATGATAAGCTGATGGATACATTGGAGAAACTCGAAGATGAATATCCTGATCTCCAAACCGAGGATTCCCCAACCCGGCAGGTAGGCGGAGAGCCAAAGGAAGAATTCGGACTGGTTGATCATCCCGAACAGATGCTGAGCCTTAAGTCGGTAAATGAAGAAAAAGACGTTAAAAATTTCGATGAAACCTGTCGGGATGAATTGGATATTGATGCTCCAAAATATGTCTGTGAGCCAAAATATGACGGATTGGCGGTGGAACTTATCTATGAGAAAGGAATCCTGAAGCAAGCAAGTACGCGCGGTGACGGGCAGAACGGGGAAGACATCACCGACAATGTGAGAACCATTAATGAAGTGCCGCTGAAGCTCTTGGATGAGGCAGACTGTGATTTGCCGGAGACCTTGGTCGTTCGGGGAGAAGCGTATATTCCCAAGGAGAAATTCTCCGAGATGAACAGGCGACGTGCCGAAGAGAATGAAAAGACTTTTGCCAATCCTCGAAATGCGGCTGCCGGTTCATTGCGTCAGCTTGATCCCAAGGTAACGGCCAACCGGCCCCTTCATATCTATATCTACCAAATGGCATCAGCAGAAGAGCATGGCTTTGAATCACATTGGGAGGTACTGCAAACGCTGCCCAAATGGGGATTGAGAGTTAATAAAGATCTCAGCGTTCAATGCAAAGATATCGATGAGGTTATTGAGCAATATCAACATTCTAAGGAGGTACGAGAAGACCTTGATTATGAAATTGACGGGATGGTCTGCAAGGTGGATGATTTAAAAAGTCGGAAAAAGTTGGGAAATCGGTCCAACAGTCCGCGCTGGGCTATTGCCTGGAAGTTTCCGTCCAAAAGGGAACGAACGGTGATTAGGGATATTAAAGTACAAGTTGGGCGTACGGGCAAACTTACGCCTGTGGCACATCTTAAGCCGGTTGACATCGGGGGCGTGGAAGTTACCCGGGCGTCTCTGCATAATCAGAATGAGATAGAGGAGAAGGATATCCGCATCGGGGATACGGTAATTGTCGAACGTGCGGGAGATGTGATTCCGCAAGTGATAAAGCTTATTAGCGATGAAAGAGACGGTTCTGAAGAGAAATTTACCATGCCGGATGAATGTCCGGTTTGCGGGGGCGAAGTGGTGATGAGCGAGGACAAAAAACAAACTCAATGTCCCAATATCGATTGTGAAGCGCAAAAACGGGAGCGCATTCAACATTTTGTAGCGAAAGAAGCAATGGATATTGAAGGATTGGGCAAAAAACGGATCGTGAAGCTGATGAACAATGGACTGATAGAAGATGCCCCGGACCTATATGATCTGACCAAAGAAGAGCTCATGGGCCTGGAGAGATTTGGCGAAAAATCAGCACAAAACCTGATAGATGAAATTGAGGAAAGCAAGGAGCAAACGCTGGATCGATTTCTATATGCCCTGGGAATTCCGCATGTGGGAAGCCATATGGCGCGCTTATTGGCAGAGAACTTTGATACCCTTGGGGATCTCAAAAAAGCTGATGAACCAGCACTTACTGACATCAATGAGATTGGTCCCGAAGTAGCGAGGGCAGTATCTGTTTTCTTTAATGAAGAACGAAACCTGGAGATCATAGATAAACTCATGGACGCGGGATTTAAGCTTAAAAATCCACATGCCAAATCTGGTGACCAACCATTGGGAGGGCTCAAATTTGTATTTACGGGTCAGCTTGAAAAATGGAGTCGTGACGAAGTCAAGGAGTTGGTCGAACGACTGGGCGGCAGGGCTACTTCCAGTGTAAGTCAGGAGACTGATTACGTAGTAAAAGGGGCCGGTTCAGGCTCAAAAGTGGATGACGCTAGAGAGAATGATATTCCAATTCTGGATGAGGATGAATTCAAAGAGCTCCTCGAGGGAAAAAAGAATAGGGTATAATTATCTGCTCGCTTGATCATTTTGCTGTGGGATAAATATTCACCCAAAAAGGGAGCTTTGATGAATTTCCTATCATTGAGAATTGGCATTTATTTTTGGGTGGCTTCACTTTGGTATAACGAAATGAAGCATAGCCGGCAGACGCTAAAAAGTAGAATTAGTTCAAAACGAAGGATTAACCAATAGCTGAAAGGGGAGGCAAGGAGATGGCGAGGCCTGTCTGTGTTAAAGTGCGAGTTAGTTGTACAAATTTGCTGCTAGTGGAGATACTTTTCTAATAGCTGAACTATGTTCTGGTTCCCCAATTCCTCATCAGTTGCTACAATTTTGCCATTTGGATTTATAAGATAATATGTTGGGTAACCGTAAACATTAAATTCTGAATTGTAGTGGCCTTTCAGGTCCACAATTTGTGGCCAGCTAATGTCGTGGGCTTCTACTGCTTTTTCCAAGGTTGAACGGTTGTCATATGCAAATCCGATAATCTCAAAGTTGGTATCCTTAAATTTACTATAGGCCTTGTTCAACTTCGGAATCTGTTCAATACAAGGGCCACACCAGCTTCCCCAAAAATCAAGTAGTACATATTTTCCTTTTAGCTGTTCTGAACCAATCGATTGACCATTTAACGTTTTTGCCCTCCATGAAGGAGAAGCCGTTCCTTCTGCAATTCGTTGTTTTTCTTGTGTCTGATTGGCCGGACGCAGGCGTATCCAATCTCCGTCGGAATCAACATTGGCAACGGTCCAAAACGAATCCCCTAACTTGAAGGTAGGATGCAGATAATATTTATCATTGCGGTTCATTTTAGAAGCATCAACGCCATAGGTTTCATTAGAACCGGACCCAACCTCTAATGTATCGTTACCATTCCGGTCAATCAGAACTTTATGGTAATCTTTGAAAGAGTATTGGTGGTATGCTTGTAGATAAAACTCATGGTTGCCAATCTGATCTTTTCTAAGCTGGAAAGGTATTTCATAAACCAAATTCGGAGCATTAGGTTCTCTGCTGGAATGGTACTGCTTCGGTATGTCAGTAGCATGACGTACTGAAAACTGAGTGGAATCGGTTGTTGAGGAACCGTTTTGGGCAACACTGTAGGTAATAATGTCACTCCAAGACCGAGAGGTGGTATTACCAAGTGAAAAAGCATGCTCACTAGATTCAATAACTTGATTATTGTTTTGATCCACATAAATATGCCAAGGACCACGGCTGGCCTGTTTACCTGCTACTACCAGTTGGAATTGCTCAGTATATGGAGAGATTCGTTGGTAGTAAGCAACGGTATCGGTCAATGAGACCTCGATATGTTTAATACGGTTTATCGATGGATCAAAGTCAAATAAGGATTTGTTTTTTCGTCGACCATAAAGCATCGCGGACATGCCCTTTAATATTGTACCACCGTCGACAATTGTTAGCTTCGTTTTTTCTAGGTCTACTATAGGCCACTGGTCCGCTAATGCATTCGGAGGAATGTCGTGCCAGGTACGTACCGTGTCATGAATGGTCTTCTCTTGGTCAAAAGTTACGGTACGGGTTTGTCGATAGGTGTAGTCCGCTGCTTCTTCCACACTAAAAATAGAGCCGCGCGTATACTTGTAGTTTACTTCGGTTCCCGTTGGAGCAGTTATCGCAATTGACCAATGGTCTGAGCCGAAACGGGCTGGCTTGGCATACTCTTTACGTCCAAAGGTTCCTCCCTGATCTCCCGGATCCCAGTTGTTTAGCGAACCAGCCCAAAAGATGGTTGCTTCTTTGGGCGTCTCATCGGGGACCAGAATTTCAAAGCGAACGGTCGTGCTGTTGGATTGAATAGCTTTGCCATTGAGAGTTGTTGCAAAAATAAATATTGCCAGAATTGCTTCAATTCTTTTAATACTCATCAGTGATAAATAGTCTTGAAAATTTAAATAGACTTATTGCGCGGGCTTTTGAAGTTGTACACCTAACGACACTGCGCATAACTGGGGCACGGACCAACGTTTATTCATTTTTCAGTTTACTATTTGAAGCTAAATAATCAAAACGGGCAAGAGAGGACGAGGTGTGTCCGAGTTAATGTGCTGGATAGGCTTGCAAAAAAGCAACTAGCAACAAATTATTAGGGAGGTAAAATAAGACGCTACTTACTCTTTTTCCTTCAATTCCAATAGATAATTAAGATCGAACGAGTCCCTTAAGTTATCTTCCTTGAATGCGTTTGGCATGTTATAGCTAAGATTTTCTGGCGGATATTTAATCATAATGGCAGCATCACTTTTGGGATTAAAAATCGGCATGTTATCGGGAGCGACTCTAATTATTTCGTTTGCCGTAGTGCCAATGCGTGGGTTGTAATCTACTTTGCTATTAAGTTGAGCCAAACCACTAAAAGGTAAGCAGAAAAGCAAAAGGATAGATAAGTAGATAACTCTTGATGTTGTTAATGAATTCATAACGGCCTCTATTGATTACTTTGTAATTGCTCAATCTAAGTTAAAAAAAGCCAAAGCTAAAGTCTTTGCAGCCTAACTTATGTTTATCTGTACTATTATATTTCCATAATAAATACAGATAATCTTTTGGCTAAACTTTCGATTTTGCCAAAATCCAATGTCTTATTAGATTTAGTAGTTTTAAAAATTTCAAATACATCTTTGAATTGATTTTTTACTTCTCCTAGCTGTTTATTTGCAGCAACTGAAGCCTGTTCATAAGCAGCAGTTATTTTATTGTTTTACCGTTATCTAAATGTATATAGATATCCCCTTAGTAGTGTAAGTGTTTTGCGTAATATTCTAGCACGAGGTAGCCTGAGTCTTAATCTTTAGAATGCTGAGTCCAATTATTTGTCTAATCCTTTTCTTTTGGATTTAGCCTCAGTTCGTATGCAATAACGCATAATACTATGTAACTTTCATTATTGTCGATTTCATTAATGTCAATAAAACCAAATACATTTATGCATCGGTTATCATCAATAATAACGCTACTTTTAATGATCTGTATGTCAATATTAGTTGCCTGTGAAGGTCCGCAAGGTCCGGCGGGTCCCGAAGGTCCAGCTGGCCCAGAAGGCCCACAGGGTCCGCAAGGTGATGACGGGAATGCCAATGTAACCCGGCATATATTTTCCGGCCATGATTTTAGCTCCACTTCCGAGACAACATTAACGTTAAGTGAAGTTGATAGCACAGAAATGCGAAAAAGTGAATGGAATGTGTATTTAGTAGACGAAACAGGTGTAGGCATATACTATGATCAGGTTCCAGGGACGACTGATTTGGGGGATACCTATAGTCAAGTGCATTGGTGGAAGCTTTCTACGTCTGAAATGAAGATTAGTATTTCACTTGAAGATGGAACAGGTAATGAATATGAAAAGATCGAAGTTGTACAAATCGTAGCAAATAATACAAACGATCATACATCAACAAAAGCCGCAAATACTGGTTCAATAACTCCTGATCACGTGGATGTTACCAATTATAAGGAGCTTTCAGAATATTATAACTTTGACAATGCCGATAAGGTTAAAGTTAGATAATATTCAATTCTAGGAATAATAAACTATTCTGATAACTTACAAAATAGGTCCTGTTTGAAGACAGGGCCTATTTTATTATTTATGACTCATATATTTCAGGGAAATGAGGACCATTAGACCTCTTGTTGAGTCTAAATACTGTTTTCACCATTTCGACTTTTTTACAATGTATTATGCAGTAAGATCTATAATTATGAAATCATGGTATTATGAGGTGTTTCTACAAACATCGATGGTGTTCATTCTAATAGGATTTCTAATATCTTGCGGAAGTGATAGTAATAAGACCGGCAGAGAATCCGCTGACGAAAAAGAGGATATGTTGATTTAATAACTGACCTGGGGATGGAGGAGAGGGCAAAATTAAAAAAGAGGTTCGCATCATTATATTAAGTGATACGCCCCTCTTGATAAACGTATCGGCATACGTTTGGTGATTTATGCTTATAGCTTTTCTTATTCGCTGTTTAGCTTTGAGAATTCGAGCATTTTAAACATAGTATAAGCTTCCCTGTTTTTCGAATAATTCAATCTCCATGACACTCTTAATTGAATTGGCGCAACCTAAGACATTGCGCATAAGCTGCACGCGCATTGATGTTGAATTAGCAACTAACGAAAGATGAGTTTTAAAACCAAGGGCGGCAAAGACCAGGCGAGGTGTGTCCGTGTTAAAGCGCTGGTTAGTTAGCTAATTCCAGTATTCTATTTTTCGAGTCACAAGCTGGATTAGTTTTCCATCCTCAAACTGTCTCAACTCGACCATTTGTCCACGGTCATCTTTTTTAGTTTTGTAAGTATATTTTCGATTATAGTATGTCGTATCTCTTTGGTTTTCAAAAGCAAGTTCAGATTTTAGTTGTCCTTTGGAGTAAATATATTTGTAATCTGTGTAGCTTCCTAGAGACGTCACTTCTTTAAAGTCACCGAACTCTTTTTCTATTTTCTTACTGGTAATTTTTCCATCAAAGGATGAATAGTGATAAGTGGTTGTAACCAGAGTGTCCGTTTTTCTAGTATATACATTTTTTTCTTCCAGAGCACCGGAATCAAATTTTCTTCTTTCTAAAATATTGCCTTCCTGATCATATTTATATTTAAGGTACGCAACCGTATCGTTTGGCCAAGCAGTAAACTCATCTTTATTGCCTGTAATACTTTTACCGACTGTTATTCCATATCCATTCGGGGTATTATAAAATACTCTTGTTTTTAAGTCACCAAATTCTGTATAGGTAAGTATTGTGGAATCAGCCAGTGTACTGTCATTTTTGAAAGTCTTGAATTTTATTGGACGAAATGGATAAGAACTATATTCGATAAGATTCTTTCTCAAAATTTTGCCATTTGAGTTTTGGCGGAATCGCTTTGTGACTAAAAGTGAGTCATTATAATTATATCTGTTAAATACATATGGATCATCTCTCACACTGATTTGTAATTTAATTCGCTCAAATTTGTCATAGTAGTGCACACTGTATAATTCGTTGGATGAATTAATAAATTCTACACTTTTTATGCTTCCATTCTTCCTAAAATTAAACGTTTTAATGTCTTCTACTTCTAAAGAATTGTTTCTGTTTAATTCTTGAACTGTAACTTTAATATTTTTAACAGCTTTGGGGACATCTGGAATATCATATGCGACAAATCTATGCGAAGGATATGAGGGAAGGTTTTGAGCATCTATAGATTTCGATGGGTATATAAACAATCCAAGAACTAATAGTGTTGACAGATAGATCTTGGAATTATTTATATGCATTTAACTAAGATGAAATTCATAGTTTATTAACTATCTAAGGACCTTGCGCATAACCGGCAGGCGCCGGAATGTTGAATTAGTTTTAAAACGAAAGATTAACTATTAAATGAAAGCGACGCAAGGAGATGGCGAGGCCTGTGCGGGTTAGGTATGCGCACTATGGAGAGAACATTTCTTGAAGTACATTTAACGTTTTATCTTGGGCTGAAGAACTAATTGTTCCCAACTTTTTGATTAATCGTTGTTTGTCTACTGTCCGAATTTGATCTAATACAATTTGCCCCCGTTTCTTTTGAAACGTAGTAGTAACTCTTGATGGATAGTTTTTGATTGTTGATGTCATGGGAGCAATAGTGACCGTTCTAATATGGCGATTCATTTCATCAGGAGAAATGATCAAGCAGGGACGGGGTTTCTTAATTTCTGAACCTTTCGTAGGATCAAGAGATATTAAATAGACATCAAAACGTTCAATTGGTTCTCTTTTTACCATGTCCACTCAGTTTCATCCCACTTGCTTGGGGCTTCCACTTCTTCTTTGTCAATCAGTTGATCATCTTGTTCTTCCGCCATTCTCTCAAAAGCACTATCCCAGCCTTTGCGAGTCTGGTCGGCAGAACGCAGGATGATTTGATTATCTTTAAGAATCATTTCGATTTCCTCTGAAAGCCCAATTTCTTCAATAACAGGTTTGGGAATACGAATTCCCTGGGAATTTCCGATACGAACAAGCTTCGTTTTCATAGCACTATGGGTTAATAAAATTACACTTATAATGTAATTACATTATAAGTACCATGCAACGATTGAAATATGATTTGAGTGCGCAGTCTAATCTATAATTATCTCAAATTACGCTTTTGTATAACACGTTATCACGCGAGCATTTGGTTTGATAAATAAACGCATAAACTGCAAAATATAATGTTATATCTCACGTAAGGGTAGTTTCTTGGGATATAATATTGCTTAATAAGGTCGGTTTGACTAGCGGTCGGTCCGGCTTACTCTACGGCTTTGGGGCGTCCGGCGCCGAGGCCAAAGATTAGTTTCACGCCCACGATAGCCAGCAGAAATAGCAACGGAATAAACCAGGCGTGGGTCAGGTCGTGGAGGGCGCCAAAGAGGGTAGGTCCCACTGCAGCCAGCAGGTAACCGATGGATTGTGCCATCCCGGAAAGTTCGGTGGCCGTCTCAGAATCAACGGTGCGCAGGACGATAAAAAGTAATGCCAGGCCAAAGCTCCCCCCTAGCGCCAGCCCGATCAGGGAGGCCCAGAGTCCCACCAGAAAGGCATTGGGCAACATCAGTCCCACCAGGCTGATGGATTCGCAGATCATAAGCATCCATACGAGCCCGCGCTGGTCGTCGAGCTTCTCGGCCCAGGTGGGAATCAGGATGGTACCTACAACGCCCATGCCTTGCGAGAGGGAAAGCATCCAGCCGGCCTTCTGGGCACTGAGCCCGCGGTCTTGCAGGATTTCGGGCAGCCAGGCCAGGATCACATAGAAGGCTAGCGACTGCAGTCCCATAAACAGCGCTACCTGCCACGCAATTTTGGAGCCGCCGAGATCCTTCAGTGACTGCGTAAAACTGCGGTTGTGTTTGGGTAGCGTCAGGTTTTTGAGCTGGGGCAGCCAAACGATCAGCGCCAGCAGTGAAAGCGCCGCCCACGAGCCCAGCGACCAACGCCATCCCCAGCCGAGGTCGTGCGCCAGTGGCACGCTAATGCCGGCCGCCAGCGTGGCTCCAACGCCCAGCATGCTGGAATAGACGCTTGTCATAATGCCGGTGTGATTGGGAAAGTCGCGCTTCACCAGGCTGGGCAGCAGTACGTTGCCAAATGCAATGGCAATGCCCAGCAGCAGGGTGCCGCCAAACAGCGGCAAGTTACCCGGAATCACCCGCAGCAGAATACCACCGGAAAGTAATCCCATGGCCAGGGCCAGCGTGCCTTCGATGCCGAGCTTGCGTGCAACTAGCGGGGTAAGTGTCGATAGCACGCCAAAGGCAATCAGAGGCAGGGTAGTCAACAGCCCCAGCATGGTATTCGACAGCCCGGTTGAATCGCGGATAGTGCCAACCAGCGGACCCACACCGGCCAGTGCGGGTCGCAGGTTAAGGGCGATTAGCACAATGCCTGCAATCAACAGGAAATTTTTCAGGGTCGAATTTTGCTCGTAAGGTGAAGAGGCGGCCATCTGTAATTGTTGAAAATTATGTCATTCTTGAAGCGAGCCAAAGATACAAAACTGTGGACGGGAATCATGAGCGATATCGTTACATTTTTTCTATGTAGCCAATAAATATTTGGTATAATGACCTGTTGAGAATGGAGGTATGTTAGGTACTTATTCTCTAAACAAATATCTTTGTGGTAGTCAGAGATTGGTGTTAAGGATATAGTGGCATCCTGAATTCAGCCTATATAGCCGCTTTTACTTCGGTATCTTTACGGCTTCATAGCACGGCCTTCGCAGCTAAATGCTTTGGCGTAGTAGGCCTTCAGCAACGTAGAGCGAAGTGGGCCTTGTTTCGGGATCTGTTGCATGCGACTTAAGTCTAAATAAAGATCTCTCCCCCTGGTCGATATGATAATTGGATTTAGAGTTAATTTGTCATTTCGAAAGGAGCGATAGCGTAATGAGAAATCTTTGTTTGGTATCGATAGCATAATCACATTTTAAACAAACTTTGATATCAATATGAGACAAATTGTAAACACTGCGAATGGCAGCTATGACGTTTTGGAAGTGCAGGAAGTTCCGGACCTGGTCCCCAAGTCCACCGAACTGGTGATCGATGTTGAGGCATCGGGCATCAATTTTGCGGATCTACTGGCCCGCAAGGGACAGTATCCCGACGGGCCGTCGAAGCCTTGCGTGATGGGCTACGAAGTATCGGGCACGGTCAGGGAGGTCGGCGATAACATCAAGGAAAACTGGGTGGGCAAAGAAGTGTTGGCTACAACTCGCTTTAAAGGTCAGGCCGAGCAGGTAGCTGTTCAGCCGTCGCAGGTGTTTGAAAAGCCGGATTCACTTTCCTTTGTCGAAGCGGCCGCTATCCCGGTCAACTATATTACTGCACATATTCTAATCCAGGTGATGGGATCGCTGCAGTCATACGAATCTATCCTTATCCATAATGTAGGCGGTGGTGTGGGTATTGCCGCTTTGGATATTGCTCAGCGTATCGGGGCTACGACCTATGGTACGGCCAGTCAACGTAAGCACAAATTTCTGCGCGACCGTGGCCTGGACTATGCTATTGACTACCGTAATAAGGATTGGTACGAAGAGCTGATGGCGTTAACCGAGGGTAAAGGCGTAGAACTGATCACCGATCCGCTGGGCGGCAAAGAGTGGAAACGCAGCTACAAGGCGCTGCGGGCCACTGGACGGCTTGGCATGTTTGGGATATCTTCGGCCAGCGAGGGTAGCTCTGGCGGCATCAAGGGGATGTGGAATATGTTGAAAACGGTAGTGCAGATGCCGTTTTACCATCCGCTGCCCCTGTTGAATAAGAATCGCGGGGTCTTTGGCGTTAACTTGGGTCATTTGTGGCACGAGCCCGAAAAGGCAAACACTTGGGTGAACGAGTTGCAGCAGGGAGTGGAAGACGGCTGGGTGAATCCCCATGTGGATAAGACCTTTGCTTTTGATGAGATTGCCGACGCCCACCGCTATATTGAAGAGCGACGCAATATTGGCAAGGTGATTTTGGAGCCTTAGTTTTGGGAAACAAAGATCTCTCCCGCTGGTCGAGATGACAATTGGTTTTTTATTAAAAGCTAATAGTCATCTCGAGCGCAGTGTAACGCAGGAAGAAATCCTCATTTCAAGATCTTTTGTAGGAATTTGTGAAAAGCGTGGAGGCTTCTCACAGCGGTTGAGCTTAATAACTAATTTGTCATTTCGATGGAGCGATAGCGTAAAGAGAAATCTTTATTTTGATAGCAGGATTTCTTTCGTTGGGCGAAATAACACTTAAACAGAAGGACGGATACCATGAAAATAGTATACGTGGATATGGACAATGTACTGGTTGATTTTCCGTGGGGAATCGATCAGTTGTCAGAAGAAGTGCGCAACAAATACAAAGGCGACCTGGATGAGGTGCCCGGCTTTTTTGCCGATCTGCCCCCCATCGATGGAGCTATCGAGGCTTTTCAAAAACTCAACGAGGAGTATGATACCTATATCCTGTCAACGGCACCGTGGCGCAACCCATCGGCATGGATCGACAAAGTGCGTTGGGTACAGCGCCATCTGCCCGAAGCCGGTTACAAGCGACTTATTTTGAGTCACAACAAGCATCTAAATCGGGGCGATTACCTTATTGATGACCGCAAAGCCAATGGCGCCGGTCAATTTGCGGGCGAACACATTCATTTCGGGCAAGAGCCGTACCCGGACTGGGATGCCGTGCTGGATTATTTGCTTTAATTGCTCGGTAAATATTTCTCAGGAATTGGATAATCCTTGCTTTCGCGGTACCAGATAATGGAAGCGACCTTCCATTTACCGTTTTTCTTTATCAGTTGGATACTGTTGATACCACGAGCCGAATCAGTGGCATTGGGCGTTTTTAGATGCGTCATATAAGTGCTGAACACCTGTATGATATTTCCGAAGTGGTCGGTCTTGCGGTGTAGTTCTTCTTCCACAAACGATAACAGCTTGCCACTTGACCGCTGTTCGTTCATCATTTTTTCATAGTTGGAGGGCGTCAGTCGGTATGATGATGTATCTCTGACGCTAATTAATTGCGCACCATCGGTAAAAAGCGATTTAAATCTCTCGTAATCGGGTTTTTTATCCTGATCAAAAGAGATCGATTGATAAAGATCTGTAATGATTTTGTCAACAGAAGCATCCTGGGCTGTCACTGGCGATGTACATAAGAGTAGACCAATGAGGGCTATGAAAAATGGTTTAGCAGACATAAGCGAGTAATTAATTATTGAATTACCTTCAAAATAGCATGAACGAGCAAACTTTCAATGTTACAAATTTGGTTGCCCGCCGGCTTTTAGGAAATTTAGAGAGACCCGATTGAAGGTGTCGGGCTGTTCCACGTTCACTACGTGTCCGCACTGCTCAACAACTTCGAGGACCGATCGCTTGTGATCTTTGACGATCTGTTTGACGGGCGGCAGAAAAAGGTGATCTTCGCTTCCCATTACATACAGGGTAGGGATCCGCAGTTCTTTTTCGCGGAAGTACCGGAGCAGGGGATTCACCTGGTGCGTGAGATTGAACCACTTCATAAATTCTTTTTTATAGAGCTTTTTGGCTTCCCGGATAAACAGGTTTCGTGATTCGGAGTGGCGCTTTCGGGGCAGGATGATCCACGCAAAGAGCTTGTAGAGCCACATGAATGGTACCACCTTTTTGAAGAGGTGTCCAAGCCCCACCAGGAAACGCGAGCGGATGTTGAGCCGCATGATTGCTCCACACATTACCATCGACTGCACGCGACTGGGCTGCATTTCGCCAATAGTGCGGATGATAATGGTGCCCAGTGAAACGCCTACAAAGTGCGCCTTCTCGATGCCGGCGTCGTCGAGCACATCGATGATATCCTGGCTGGCCAGTTTAAAAGAGTATTCGTCTTCGTAATATTTCTGGAGCATTCCCTTCGATTTGCCATGGCCGCGGAGATCTACCATCAGCACGTTGAACTCCTTTTTGTAAGCTTTGAGCTGTTTAAACCAGATCGAGGAGCTGCCGCCTGCACCGTGGACAAACACTACCCACTCGGCGTCTTCATCCTTGCGATATGTTTTGTAGTAGAGCATGTAATTGGTTTATAAAATCGGTAAACGTTTAGAAGGCTAAACAGGTTTTGGCTTTCTATTCCGGGTGGCCGAAAAAATGGGCGCTAAGCTGTTCACTTTCCGGTAGTTTGTTGGGAGATGGATGATCCAAAAATTTTAAAATATCATTCCAGACGGTTTTAAATTGTTGATCGCTGATTTCTTTTTCACTGACCGTAAAGCCGTAGATTTTATGTTGACCTTTGAATGCTGAGATTCGATACCGGCCCGTAAACTCCCGGTCGACCAATAATTCAAACTGTTGATAATCAAGGCTGAGAATTTTTCGGCCTATGGCCTCATCCTGTTGTTCTTGTTCGCGGATCGACTGCACAATTTGGCCCGTATCGAGGGTTTCTCGCTTATTAGTATTGTACGGCTTGCTCTCAAAGCCCAGCAGCGACCGAATGGTATCAAACATAGGCCATAGAAATAGGTTCACATTTCATCATAATGATACGTGATTATTTACTCAATTCAGCATCTTCGGCAATATGATCAATCATGCTGGAAAATATCAGCGAGTGAAAAGGGTAGAGGCCGTACCAGTAGAACAGCCCGCCCAGTCCCTTGGGTGCAAAATAAGCCGTTTGCACCAGTTTGGTTTGATCACCGGTTTGAATAGCCTGGAATTCAAGCCATGCGCGTCCCGGCACTTTCATCTCTGCGCGAAGCCGTAACAGTTCATCCGGCTTGATCGCTTCCACCCGCCAAAAATCCAGCGCATCGCCTACGCGCAGGTTTTGGGGATGACGTCGCCCGCGACGAAAACCGACGCCCCCGACCAGGCGGTCCATAATGCCGCGGAGCTTCCACGCCCATTCAAAGGTGAGCCATCCCTTGTCACCTCCAAGACTGGTGAAGGTTTGGAAGACGACGTGCTGTGAAGCGTTTACTTTGCGGATCCGCCGTTCGATATTCAGTCCCTGCTTGGTTTCCAACACTACGGGTCGCTCGTCGCCTTTGCTGCTGATCAGTGAGTCGTTCCAGGTGGTTTCGACCTCTTCGGTGTCGGTACGTGCAATGGCAAGCTCCACTGCTTTTTTGTAGGAAAAGGGATCAATTTCGGGAAATAGTTTTTGAGCCTTGTCGCTCTGTACAACCACGTCATTTTTGAGTCCTTCGATAAGTGGACGTGCCAGCGAGGCGGGGATGGGGGTCATCCAATGCACCCAATGCGAGGAGAGGGCCGGAGAAAGTACGGGCACAGGAATCAGGATGCGTTTTAGCCCGTTGATCTGGGCATAGATGCGCATCATATCGGCATAGGTAATGACACTGCTGCCGCCGATCTCAATGATTTCGTTTTTGGTTTCGGGCTTCTCCACGGCTAACACCAGGTACTGCAGTACGTTCCGTATGGCGATGGGCTGTACGTTGCTATATACCCATGAGGGGCAGATCATCATGGGTACGCGCTCGGTGAGATAGCGCACCATCTCAAAAGATTTGCTGCCGGATCCCACCACAACGGCTGCACGGAACTCGGTAACGGGCACGCCCGATGCACGAAGCGTTTCGCCTGTTTTTTGTCGCGATGACAGATGCTGCGAGAGCTTATCTTCGGGATTACCGAGTCCACCCAGGTAAATGATTCGGTTGACGTTCTGAGCTTTGGCGGCATCCCCAAAATTGCGGGCCGCCTGCATATCGCGATCGTGGAAGTCGGAATCCCCGTTGCCGGTCATACTGTGGATGAGATAATAGGCCACATCGATATCTTCGAGGGCAGCAGGCAGGGTTTCTGGCTTTAGTACATCGGCTTCTACTACCTCAACCTTATCAATCCAGCGGCGCCCCTGCAGGCGGCTGGCATCACGTGAAAGTACACGTATATCATATCCCTGGTCAAGTAATTCGGGGACGAGACGTCCTCCTATATAGCCGGTAACACCGGTAACTAAGCATCGTTTAGTTTGATCCACAGCAAAGAAAAATTGATTCGAATTACTGAAGGTAACACGTTAGGCGGCTCAAAAGGTTCATGTTTAAAAAAATATAACTAAGTAATAAACAAAGCTGTTAATGAATTGACTTTTTTATATAATATTTGCCCGGCCGGTAATAAATATTCCTGATACTAAAGGGTCTATGTATAAAAAAATATTCTATTCTTCCCGATTGATAGTTGCTGTATTTGTTTTGGGTACGGCTGCGCTCTGTTTTTTGCTTCCTGAATCCGCCAACGCACAGTTCCAGGAAGACAGCCTCTGGTCATTTCCCAAAATACGGGCAGATGCCAACGCTGACGACACTCTTGATCATATTGGCGAAAGAGTAACGATTACCGGTATTGCCAACACTGCCACAGGCATATTACACGAACACTACCTGCAGACCTTTGTCCAAAATGACTCGGCTGGCATGTCCATTTTTGGAGAGGAGGTTGATACCCCATTTGCACGGGGTGATAGTGTAGTGGCTAGGGGATATATTCAGCGCTACAACGGACTGGCCGAAGTACATGTAGATACTTACAAAGTGGTTAAGGGCGCTTCCAAAGTTCCAGCAGCAAAACCGTTGGAAAATGCTATTTATAATCCCCGGCGCTACCTGGGTATGCTGGTGGAAGGAGACGGAAAAATTATTGAAAAGGGAAGCACCTTTAATGGCAGGTACCTACGCATTTCACCCTCTGACTCGACGAGTGCATCCATCATGGTGTACGTTTCCAATTTCCATCACTTGAACAACGATTTTGATTTTGAAGTGTTAAGTATTGGCGATAAAATATCCGTCAAAGGAGTGGTGACGGAATACAACCCAGAATATCCCGATAGAAGAACCTACAAGGTATTTTTACGCTCCCCAGACGATATGAGTTATGCGACTTTGCCCCGGTATTACTGGTTTGTCGGTGGTGGATTTCTGGTTGTCCTTTGTATCGTCATTGGAGGATGGATTGTGAGCCTGCGCCGGCAGGTTGACAAGCAGACCAAAGAGCTGCAAGAATCGCTACAGGTAAAAGAAACGTTGCTCAACGAAATTCATCACCGAGTAAAAAATAGTTTGTCAATTGTCTCGGGACTTATTGGCCTACAGTTGGATAGCACCGAAGATGAAGAAGCAAAAAATGTTCTCCAGAACAGTCAGTCCCGGATTCAGTCAGTGGCTCTCATTCACGAAAAGTTATACCAGCATGATTCAACGGACAATATTGAGCTTGACGTCTATATCAAAGAATTGGTGGAAGCTATTCATGGCACTTTTTCGGAGTACACCGAAGCCGTGGATCTGAAGTTCAATATGGATAAGGTGAGGCTCGATGTTGACAAAGTAATTCCCTGTGGGTTGTTAATTAACGAGCTGGTAGTGAATGCCTTTAAACATGCATTTTCGGAAAATCGGGATGGGATGCTCGAAGTAAAGCTGGAGCGGGAAAACGGAGAGGTTGAGGTTTCCGTAGCAGATGATGGACCCGGTCTACCGGATGATTTTTCAATGTTGAACAGCGAGTCGCTGGGAACGATGCTCATTGATACTTTTGCTTCGCAGCTCAATGCTGATACCGAGATTACCGAAAGTAATGATGGCACCGAGTTTACGTTCCGCTTTTCAACCAACTAACAACTACTTATTCATCAGATCCAGCAGATAGTCAATTTGCTGTTGTTCTACTTTTTGGATGGAAGATTTCGTGGTTTCCGCTTTGATCTCTTTGAGTGCTACATCACTGGCATCGTCCTTTTCTTCTTCCTTCATTTCAGCCCAGAGCCGATGGAATCGTGCGGCCTGGATAGCACCTTCCAGGGGATCGGGGTTGATGCACTCACGAGCAGCCAGATAAGCCGGAGCACTCTGGTCGCCCTGCCGTAATCCTACAGTATCGGTGGCTACGGCAGTTCCTTCTGTTTCCTCGTAAAGTTCTTGCAGGGAAGTCCGGTCGGCCTCCTCCTGGATAGCTTTATCAGCAAGATCCAGGATCTTTTTTTGAATAGGCTTTAGGTTGTCGTTGATCTGGTTTGCGCACCAAACCGAAAACTTTCGCAGTAGTATAGGCTCATCCTCTTCGTGTAAATACTTCAGAAAAGAGGTCACCTTGTCATCTTCTTCTTTGACCTGTTCACCGGTTTCTCCATCAATCATGATGATTTTTTGCCGATCAGTGTCGTAGATATAAATGAGGTCTTGCCGTTTTTGTTTCATCGTGGAACAGTTTTATTTGAGTGCTACTTGAGTGTACAATAACAAATTGCATTTCCCAACTATTCCATCAATACTTGTGGTGAAATTGTAAAAAATATTTCGTGGATGAATCAACAGAAAAAAGAATCGACACTTTCCCTGTTTTCATGGGCCATGTACGACTGGGCCAATAGTGCTTTTTTTGCTGTTATTCAGACTTTTGTATTTGCGACCTACTTTTTGCAGTCGGTGGCCGAAAATGAAACATTGGGCAGTACGCTATGGGGCAATACCATTGGGGCGGCCGGTTTGGTAATTGCTATTTGTGCACCATTCGTAGGAGCCATTGCCGACCAGCTTGGGCGCCGCAAGCCATGGATCGGCTGGTTTTCGCTGCTTTGCATTTTGGCTACGGCAGCATTGTGGTTTGTAGCCCCATCCCAAGACTACACGGTGCTGGCACTGGTGCTTATTTTTATCGGTACCGTGGGATCCGAGTTTGCTATTATCTTCTATAATGCCATGCTTCCCGATTTGGCTTCCGAGGAACGCATGGGACGCTGGTCGGGCTGGTCCTGGGGGCTGGGATACGCCGGTGGACTTGCTTGCCTGGTGGTAGCGTTATTCGTTTTTGTGGATGTCAGTAATCCGCCTTTTGGACTGGATAAAACATCGGCCGAGCACGTGCGGGCCACCTTTTTGTTGGTGGCGGTTTGGTATGCACTGTTTTCGGTGCCCATGTTTTTGTTTACCAGCGATCGTCCCCGAACTGATCTCAAGCTGAAAGCTGCGGCCAAGTCAGGTTGGAGTCAGCTTAAGCAATCGATCCGGAATGTGCGCAAGTTTAAGTATATCGTGCGATTTCTTGTGGCTCGCATGATTTTTATTGATGCCCTGGCTACGGTATTTGCTTTTGGTGGGATCTACGCGGCAGGCACTTTCGATCTCGGCGAACGCGATGTGCTTATTTTTGGTATCGGTCTGAATGTAACGGCTGGCATCGGCGCAGCTCTCTTTGCCTGGCTCGATGATCTGATGGGCAGCCGCACAACAATGTTGCTCGCACTGGTTGGATTAATTGTTACTACTACCGGTGTGCTGCTTGTAACAGGCCTTTCATGGTTCTGGGTGTTTGGGCTGTTGCTGGGTATCTTTGTGGGGCCCGTTCAGGCGGCAAGCCGAACGTATATGGCAAGAGTATCACCACCAGACCTGCAGAATCAAATGTTTGGATTAATGGCCCTTTCGGGCAAGGTAACGGCGTTTTTGGGACCGCTACTGGTCGGCTGGCTGACCTATGCGGCTGGCAGTCAGCGTATTGGAATGAGTGTTATTGTGGTCCTTTTTATGATCGGATTTGCGCTGCTATATACGGTACCCGATGCCGAAAAAGCACGACCCGATATCAAATCGCCTTAAAATGAAAAATTAACGTGTTTTTTGTCCATAAAGTGCTAAATTAGGGCCATAATTAAATCGAATGAGATCATTCGGAAGGGAGGTCATCTCTCTTTATCAACATAAACTTTAATGGACGTAACAATGAGTCGATTGGACGAAATCAAAGGTATCATCACGGGATTGGAAGATGATATGGTAAAATTCTACGAAAAAGGAAACAAAGCTGCCGGCACACGTGCTCGCAAAGGACTGCAAAATTTGAAGAAACTTTCCCAGGAAGTCCGTCTTGAAATTCAGGATATCAAAAACAACGGATAACCTTTTTCCTATCTTCTATTGAAAAGCCACTGCATAGTGGCTTTTTTTGTATATGCTATTTTCAACAGCTTTACATTCCTAGTTTATACATGCGATCATCACCCGAGAAAAAATTGTCAAAGTCGGCCATCAAGGCTTGGCGGCTTTCCCTTTCAATTGTAGCACTTTTTTTGATATTGATTTTACTTATCGTCTGGACGGTCAATTTCCTGTCCGGGAGTGGTCTGTTTTCGATGTGGACGGCCGTTGCTTTGTTGGTGATCATTGCCATTGCATCGGGGCTGGGGATCGTCTTTATCCCCGAAGTACGTTGGCGGCGCTGGTCGTACGAAGTGGATGAACACGAGATCGATCTCCAGAGTGGAATTTTCATCATCACCCGTACCTTGGTGCCCATCAAGCGTGTGCAGCATGTTGATACGCGGCAGGGTCCTATTCTACGTTCATATAATTTGGCCGATGTGACCGTCTCAACGGCAGCTACCACTCATCGTATTCCGGCCCTGAAACAAGAGACGGCCGACCGCGTGCGCAATCAAATTTCAAAATTTGCCCGACTTGCAGAAGAAGATGTCTGATTTACAGCGACAACATCCGGCAGCGGCCCTGGCCAATGCCTTCGATATTGTTCGGAGCAACTTTATTACTATTCTTGTGCTGATCTTCATCGGCGGTGGAGGACAACAGGCGAATTTTACCCTGTATTGGATTCTCGGCACCTTTATCGTGCTGCTGATATGGGGATTGATTTCGTGGTATCGTTTTGAGTTCCGTGTTCAGGATGGAGAGTTGCAGATCGAACAAGGTGTCGTCATCCATAAAAAGCTGTATCTCACCTCCGATCGCATTCAGGTAATTGATATTTCGGCCGGGGTAGTTCAGCGTCTGTTTGGGCTGGTGGCCGTAGAGGTAAAAACTGCTGGCAGCAGCTCAAAGGAGGCCAAAATTAACGCTATTACACGCGAAAAGGCCGAACAGTTGAAGAGGCTTCTTCGCAAAGAAAACAAGTCTGAAAATGCCGAGGCCAGCGAGGGGCTTAAACAGAGCCAGGTGTACACGCTAAATACCGGGGATCTCTTGGTAGCGGCCTCAACTTCCGGGCGATTGGGAGTAGCCCTTTCGGTAGTAGGTGCTCTGTTTTCACAGATAGAGCAGATTATTTCCGAGGAACAGATGATTAGTTTTGTGGAGAATCATTTGCCCAACACCACGTCAACTACGATGGTGTTACTATCCATAGCTGCCGTAATCGTAGTGTCGTGGGTCTTCGCGTTTTTGGGTACTATTGTCAAGTATTACGATTTTGTGGTTGAGGTTCGCGAAAACGAGCTGCTCATTGCGCGTGGGTTGTTTGAGCGTACCCAGCTTACCATCCCGTTTAATCGGATCCAGGCCGTGCAGATTAAAGAAGAGCTGTTACGTCAACCATTGGGCTACGCATCTCTGGTAATTGAAAGTGCTGGCTACGGAGAGGAGCAGGCAAACTCGACAACATTATTCCCGCTGATTTCCAAGCACCGCATTTATGAATTTATCAACGAGGTGATTCCCGAATATCATGCGGATATCTCGGAAACAACCAGGGCATCGCAGCGCGGTCTGCGCCGGTATTTGCTGCGTATGGTATGGGTCTCCCTGCCTGTGATACTCACGATCTGGGGAACAGTAACTTACGGCGTCTATGCCTGGTTCTTGCTAATTCCAGCGTTAGTACTGGGATATCAGCAGTATCGTGATGCTCAGATTTCCAAAGGTGATGATACGATAATCCTGACGTCGCGATTGTTGAGCAAGACGACGGCAATCATCAAAAAGTACCGTACCCAGGCGTGCGAAATCAGGGAGAATCCGTTTCAGACGCGCCTCCAACTCAGTAATTTCACCGTCCATGTAGCCAGTGGCAATCAGGGGCGTTCGTTTACTGTACGCGAGCTTGCCAAAGAAGACTCTTCGACATACCTCAACTGGTTGGCAAACGGGAATTCGACTTCCATTTTATCAGATGATAAAGTAGAAGAGAAGGAGGAAAAAGAATTTCCTCCTTCGCAGAAGCAATAGAGTCATTATTCTTCGATGTAAGAAAGATCTACTTCAAAGTGCATGCTCCGCTTATCTTCGATGGCAATATGATCCTCGGTGTCGATATTGGGTGTATCGAGGTTGCTAATTTCACAGCTGCACTCTTCACCAAGGTATTCTCCTACGGCATTGCTGATTAAGTTTTCGAGCTGCGATGCGGATAGTGTCTTAAGCTTGTTACTCATGATAAGTGAATGCTATTCGTGCTAATTACTATTTGTTTGCGGCGTTTTATCCCGTTATCCACCAGTGGTAGATCCACAGGGTACAAACGCCATATACGATATGTAATCCTAAAATCCAGTAGGGCATCAGGGCGCCCCAGTTTCGTCCCAGAATACCGGGATTTTTGATAGGTTTATCGGGTCCGATATTGGGATGTGTGTCAGCTAGAATTCCCATCATGGCTCCCACAAAAATGCCATGTGCAAAGCCCCATAAAATTCCCGCCGGCCAGTTGGGAGTGACGACCATCCCGGTAAGCAATACCACATAAAGCACTCCCCATCCTGCGCCAATCAAAAGATGCAGCAAGATGCCGGCCGTATATACCTGGGATCGTTTATTGATATCGATGAAACGTGTGCCAATGAGATAGGGAATATCCAGATTTTGGTCAAATACTTTAAGCAGGTAGATCAGCAGGGTTAGAATGATGGCTCCAAAGAATCCCGAAAATGCTGCGATAAATAGATTTGCTTCCATAACGCCCTCCATTTCCCAATTAAAATGATGGCTTGTATGTCTATTCTATCAAACTTACAGAAGAAAGCATCAGGCACTACTAATAACTGCCTAGCGATAATAAATAGCAATGGAAGTGCAGGAATGCAACTGTGAGCTAGGCGTTCGCCGGATTTCCAAACTCTTTGAGTGTTTCGTAATGTGACTTGATGGCAATTCCGAGCGTGTCGTGATAATTATATGGAATATCGTACTTTTCTGCTTTTTTACGAATAATAGAGCTGATCTCAGGGTAGTGGATGCTGCAAATACCCGGAAACAGATGATGCTCAATTTGATAGTTGAGACCGCCGATATACCAGCAGAGAAGGTCGTTGTCATGGGCAAAATTAGAGGTGGTTTCCAACTGGTGAATCATCCAGGCATTCTCGATGTTGCCCTCATCATTTTGGGTAGGGTGTTCGGTCTCTTCTACCACATGGGCTAGCTGAAAGATGACGCCCAGAATAATGCCTGCTGTAAAGTGCAGGATCAGAAATCCGATACCAATTTGCCACCAAGTGACCGGCAGCAACATGTAGGGGAGCACAATCATGTATCCATAATAGAGCACTTTAGTGACAAACAGGGTAATCCACTCTCGGATAGGATGTGATTTATCTTCATACGGCCCCAGACTGGATTGAAAAAAATACTTATAGTCTTTGATAAAAGCCCAAAACAATGTGGCAAATCCATAGGCAAAGAAGGCCAGAATATGTTGTGCACGGTGGACGGGTTTGTGTTCGGCATTGGGAGAGAGCCGGATAAATTCAGCTACTTCCAGATCTTCGTCGTGCTCATAGATATTCGTATAGGTATGATGGATGATGTTGTGAGTAATCTTCCAGATGTAGCTGTTGGCTCCCAGCAGATCAAAGGTGTAACCGAGCCACCGATTGACGGTTTTATTGGATGAGTAGGCTCCGTGTAGCGCATCGTGAGAGATAGAGAAGCCAATCCCCGCCATGCCTATTCCCATTACAAAGCAGAGAAAAGCCATACCCCACAAGCCAACACTGCCGCTGATAATCAGGCCGTAAGCGCCAAAATACAGGGTCAGAAGAATAATGGTTTTAGCGACCATTGCAGCATTGGCATGCTTGGAAAGGTCGTTTTCTTCGAAGTAGTCGTTGACTGCCGCTTTTAGCTCACGAGCAAATTCCTTCTTGCCATCGTGCTTAAAAGATATACGTGTAGCTCCCATAGCTCAATGCCCCGATTAACCGTCTGTTTTTATTGAGATTAGGTGCAATAAAATTAATTAATAGGAGGGAACAAAAATTTATTCAGTCGCTTGCTCTGAAAAAGCTTTGGATATGGATTTTTTGAGATGACTCATTTGGATGGGCTTTACCAGGTAATCTATATAATTGGTCTCTTTAGCTCTCGAAAGGTTATATTGATCGGAATTACCGGTAATATAGATGACATGCACATCGGATTCTTTCCTGATTTCTTCCATGGCTGTGATACCATCGATGTCATCCTTGAGCTGAATATCCATCAAGATGAGATCGGGATCAAAGTTCAGAGCCGAAGAAATGGCTTCTTCGCCAGTGCTGACTTTATTTATCACCTCGTTGCCAAGCTTGACAATCATTCGTTCCAGCACCATTGAGATGATCATGTCATCTTCAACGATAAGAACTTTTTTGCCTTCGATTGAATTACTCATTCAGATTTAGCTACCCTATATCATCCATTTAAGATATCACGCAGATAATAAAGTAAATTTTTAGGAATTAACCTAGGGCAACATCCAAGACCATCATTGCGCTAAAGCCGAGCATGGTACCCATAGTGGCAAGGTCGGTGTTTCCGTGATGTTGTGATTCAGGAATGAGTTCTTCGACCACCACGTAGATCATGGCACCGGCCGCAAAAGCGAGGGCATAGGGCAGGAGGGGACGAACCATCAGGACAGCTGCGGCCCCAATGACCGCAGAGATAGGTTCAACTATACCGGAAAGCTGTCCATACCAGAAGCTTTTGCCAACGGATACGCCCTCGCGGCGCAGCGGCATAGAAACGGCCACGCCTTCCGGAAAGTTTTGGATGCCAATACCAAGGGCCAGTGAAATGGCACCTGCAATGGTGGCCGTACCTGTAGGATCAACACCTGAGGCTGCCGCTCCAAAGAGAACGCCTACCGCAAGTCCCTCGGGGATATTGTGTAGCGTGATTGCCAGTACTAACAGGGTAGCTCGTCGCCAGCTGGTAGGGACACCCTCCGCTTCCTCAACTGGCAATCCGATATGAAGGTGCGGCATGTAGGCATCACATATTCGCAGAAAAATGCCACCCGATAGAAACCCTATAACGGCCGGCAACCATTCAATAACGCCCTGTGCTCCAGCCATTTCGATGGAAGGAACCAAGAGCGACCAGAAGCTGGCTGCAATCATGACGCCGGCGGCAAAGCCCATCATAGCGTCAAGAATCTTATAGTTGACGTTCCGTGTAAAAAATACAAGAGCTGCCCCCAGGGCCGTCAAACCATAAGTGAAGAGTCCACCAAATAAACTCTGCATGACGGGATTGAGCGCATAGAAAGAATCTTTGAGTTCAGCCAGTTCAAACATGAGCTAATTTTTTTAAAAGCGATTATTAAAAAGCCCATGATAGCAATTATTAAGCTTATACAAAAGTGAATATTAGCCTGGGCTAAACTTTTTGATTCTTTCTCTATAGTGCTGTATTAAGGCTTCTGCGTCATCTTCCAGAACATAATACCGCCGGCCTGTTTACCAACTTCGATGACTTCTGCACGCTCCAGTTTTTGAAGATCAATGATATCAACCGAGCCGGGCTGTCCACCCACGCCTTCGACTGAGATAAAAGCATAGCGGCTATCGGGCGTAATGCTAACGCCGTGTGTGATATTGCGACTGTTTTTAATGACCGCTACTTCTTCGCCTGTTTTCAGGTTCCAGATGCCAGTTTCGCCAGTACCCTTGTAGCTGGCCACCACGTATTTTTCGTCGTGGCTAACTTCCAGGTTATAGGGCGCTGTTTCATCATCACTTTTAAAGCGTCGCTGCACCTTCCAGTTCTTAGTGTTTACTTCAATAATCTCGTCAGATCCATTACCAGCTACATACACCAGATCCTTTTTGGGATGGGGATCGGCCCAGGTGGGTTTAACTTTTGGATTGGCGGTCATACTGGTCTGCTGCATCGTCGATTGGCTTGCGGACTTGCTGTTTGCTTTGCTCGGTGCGAGATTTAATCGACGGGTCAGCTCTAAATCGGCTGCGTTAATTTCCATCAGCTCATCGGTCATCATCGAAACGTGGTACTGCAGCTTACCATCTTCGGTGATACGTGAGCCGTGCGGCATAATGCCTGTTGGTATATCGGTCACTACGGACATAGCTTCGGGATCTACAACCGAAACCGTACTCGGCTCCATATCCCCATGCAGGTTAAAGTTGACCACATAGAGCAGTCCCGTTAAGGATGAGATTTCCATGCTGGCCGGGAACATGCCCAGTTGGGTGCGCGAAACTAGTTCGTTGCTGCCGGTTTTGAATTTGTATAGCCATCCATAAGGGTTGCCGTGCGCAACAGAGAGATACCAGTACTCACCGTCAAGGCCCACGTTAATGCCATGCGGACCTTCATTTTCGGTAGGCCATTGGCCCACTGGAATCACATCGCTGACGGATCCCGTGCGGGTTTCAGCATTGAATGCTACCTGATAAACTTCATCGTCGGATTCGGCGGTTACAAAAGCGTGGTAGGTTTGGCCAAAGCTGGATGATCCGAAGCCAACCGTAAAAAGAATCGCGAGAAAGCAGATTCGTCGTAAGTGTTTCATAGTAGTACCCTCAGCTTTTTAGTAGTGCCGACGTCCATGAGGTCGCCGGCAAAGCCTGTTAATTCGTTCCTTGTGATGGTTCTTGAATTTTGAAGGCCCAGAGACCGGAGTTCCAGTCAGATACAAAGATGTACCCTTTATATGGTTGTGGTCCCCAACTCATTGGCGCATTAGGAATTTTTCCTTTGTGGTGCGTGGGTACAAATTTGGCAATTTCACGCCCCTGTTCATAGAGGTTGCCCATCAGTTCGCCGGAGATATCAACCACTCGCAGTCCGGCATTGTAATAGGCAACGTAGAGGGTGTCGTCCTTAATCCAAAAGTTGTGCGTTCCCGCTTCGGGTACTTGGTAACGTGCAACTTCTTTGGGCGAATCCCAACCATCTTCAAACTTCACAAAGTGAATCCATCCTGCCGGTTCCGTGGGCTGATTTTCAATATGCAGGCCGTTGGGGAAAGCCTCATCACCAGCTACTACGTAAAAGTCGCCGGTTGACTGACTTTTAAAGGGGAATGCCGCATGGTTCCATCCACTGGGATAGGTATAGCTGCCCAGTTTTACCGGGTTGTCGAAGGATCCGGCGCCAGTGTCGTGGCGCTCGGGGGATTGTGCATTGGGAGTACTACCCACATCAACAGCAACGACACCGTCATCCCAGTTCGAGGAGTAGGCGATGCCGTTTTCTACCCACACGTCGTGTACGGAGTGTCCAGGCGTATCCAGTTCAAAGCGGCTTACGGTTTCAGGATTTTTGGGATCACTGATATCGATAATATCATAGCGTCGGCCATTGTTAACGGCAAATACGTGATCCTGATAGATAAATGAATTGTGTACGCCACCAGTGAGCCCTTTCGTGTATTCCGAAATGACACTCACGTTATGTGGATCGGAGACGTCCAGAATTACAATACCGTTTTTGCGATCTGAGGCACCTTCTCGGGTAATCACGCCGATACGCCCATCTTCTGAAATTTTAACGTCATTGACTGTGCGGGCATCAACGGTCACCGTGTCGATAATGGTCATATTGGCTGGATCGCTCACATCCCAGAAATAAGCTTCCCCATTGCCGCCCCAGGTTCCGGTGATCGCGTAGTCGCCACCGTCAACGCCTTCCCAGATCCACAAGTCGGATGTATGTACATCGCTGACGAGTCCGTGCCCAACCATCTTGATATTTTTTTGAACATCCCGGGCATTAACGCGGATCGTTTTTTCTGCTACTGCCGATCCGGATTTAGCAACAATTTTATATAAGCCCGGTTTGCTGGCTACAAAACGACCATTCTGCTGTATTTGTCCCGAAGTTCCTTCCCCTAGATCATCATCTGGCTTGGCAATAAACGAGTACTCAACCGGCGCGCCATCCACCGTGTTGCCAGCACTATTTTTAGGAGTGGCATTGAAGTTAAATACATGACCGGTGCGTCCTTCCTGACTCTCACTTGTAAGTTCAAGCGCAGTAACGGGATTTTCAGTTACTTTAAGCTGCCATACAGTCTTTGCTTGTTCAGCGGTTGCGCTAATGGTTGTAGTGCCCGGCTTGTGTGCTTGTAGCTGGCCATAGTCATCCACAGATGCTATCGAGGGTTTTGAGCTTGCAAGATTGACGTCCGCATTTTTTCGAGCAAGCCCCTTGGCATCGGTCACTTTGTATTTGATCGGGGTTGAGGTCATGGTATACACCTTGGAGGGCATATCCCGGAACGCAATATTAGTTATCGGGGGATAGGCTACTTCAACTTTGACAGGAGCTCTCAGCCGATCACCACTGGGACTCTCCGCATAAGCGATAAGCTCAAAAGAGCCAGGTTTGAGCGCTTTCACCTGGTGCCCTTCTCCATTTTTTGAGATACTAACACTTTTGCTAGCACGAGAATAAAAGTAAACAGTGTCTTGCGTGGCGTTACCATTGGCATCTTGGACAAACGACTCTAGTTGAGCCGTCTCATCCACATTGAGATTCAGTTGCGATGGCTTGACCACAATTTTTGCTTTACTGTCGCTGTTATTCTGGGCCTTGGCCATTGACTGTACGCCCAGCATCATTGCAAAGATTGCAATGGCGGTAATTACATTTTTCATAATATTACTGTTGATTTGAAGATATTAGTAAGCTGCTACTATTAATCATGTTCGACCGTTGTTAAACACTTTCTTTTACAATCCGATGAAGCATTGAAAGCATAGTCTCCTAGAGCCGTTGAATATTATTATAATTCAAATAAGTTTTAAAATATAGGCTGGTCACCATATAAAAAATACTTTTACAAATAACCGAATTTTAAGTCGTTCCGCTCTGTTAAATGAACGTCGTAATTCTTATCTTCAGTGATTTGAAAAGGGGTCAGTAGGTTAGTCCAAAGAACCCTGGTTCATGCTTTTTTGTTGTCTTCTCTTATGTATTGTTAATCAACGCAAATTATTACCAGTTCTAAGTTTTCATGAGTATCAACTTTGATAAAGAACGTTTTCTGCACCGCCACATTGGTCCCGATGCTGAACAAAAGAAAGAAATGCTCGCGGCTATCAGCGCCGACTCGATGGATCAGCTTATCGATGAGACTGTTCCGGCCGGTATACGCCTGAAAAATCAGATCGACCTCGACGAACCGATGAGCGAATATCGATTCCTCGAAGAGTTCAGGGAGCTGGCGGACCAGAATGAGATTTTCCAGTCCTATATTGGCATGGGCTATCATGATACGTTGACGCCCAATGTAATTCTGCGAAATGTGCTGGAAAATCCTGGCTGGTACACGGCCTACACGCCGTACCAAGCCGAAATTGCACAGGGACGTCTCGAAGCGTTGATTAACTTCCAGACGATGGTGTCTGACCTGACGGGTCGTGAACTGGCCAATGCCTCTCTGTTGGATGAAGGGACAGCTGCCGCCGAGGCGATGTCGATGCTCTATTCGTTGCGACGCGGAGCTAAGCGCAAAAATGCGGACACCTTTTTTGTTTCCGAGCAGTGCCACCCGCAGACCATTGATGTTGTAGAAGGACGGGCCGAACCGCTGGATATTGAAGTGATTGTCGGCGATCACAATGAGCTGGATGTTACGGATGAAGAATTGTTTGGCATCCTGCTGCAGTATCCCGGCACAGATGGAGCGGTTGAAGATTATTCGGGCTTGATTGAGGCGGCCCACGAGCATGATGTACAGTCGGTTGTAGCGGCTGATCTGCTGAGTCTAACCCTGTTGACGCCGCCCGGAGAAATGGGCGCCGATGTGGTGGTGGGATCATCACAGCGATTTGGCGTCCCGATGGGCTATGGCGGCCCGCATGCGGCATTCTTTGCCACGCGTGAAAAATATCAGCGCAAAATACCGGGACGTATTATCGGCGTTACGCAGGATACCGAGGAGAATCCCGCTTACCGAATGGCGCTGCAAACCCGGGAGCAACATATTCGTCGCGAAAAGGCGACCTCCAATATCTGCACGGCGCAGGTGCTGCTGGCAGTTATTGCCGGTTTTTATGCCGTTTATCACGGTCCTAAGGGATTGCGGCGCATTGCTGAACGCGTTCACGGATTGACCAAATTAATGGATCAAGGACTTTCGAAGCTTGGCTATTCGGTAGAGAACGACCTTTATTTTGATACCCTAAAAGTAACTCTCGACAGCAGCGAAGAGCAGCAGCAACTTCGCAAGATGGCGCTCGACCACAAGATCAATCTCCGATATTTTGACGAACCTGCCGTTGGCATTGCCTTTGATGAGGTAAAAGACCTTGATCACGTTGATGAGCTCCTTGGCATTTTTGCCGAGCTGCGGGACATCGAAAACGGTTTTGATGCCAAGGAATCTGCTGATAATGTTGAGGTCGATTTTCCCGAAGCACTGACTCGGACCTCGAGCTACCTGGAGCATCCAGTATTTAATCTCTACCATTCCGAGCATGAAATGCTCCGGTATATGAAGAAGCTGGAGAACAAAGATCTGTCGCTGGTCCACTCGATGATTTCATTGGGCTCCTGTACGATGAAGCTGAATGCGACGGCCGAAATGATTCCACTGACATGGCCTAAGTTTGGTAAAATTCATCCCTTTGCACCTGAAGATCAGGCCAGGGGATATCATCGACTGTTCGATGGCTTGGAGAGCCAAATTTCTGCGATTACCGGGTTTCCGGCGGTTTCTTTGCAGCCTAATTCGGGAGCGCAGGGTGAGTTTTCTGGACTGATGACTATTCGCGCTTATCACAAGCATCACGGTGAAGCGCATCGCAATGTAACGATCGTGCCCGACTCGGCCCACGGCACCAATCCCGCCAGCGCAGTAATGGCCGGCATGGAAGTTGTCGTGACAAAATGCGATGAGCACGGCAATATCGATCTCGATGATCTACGTGAAAAGGTCGAAGCCAATAAAGAGAACCTGGCTGCCTTGATGATCACTTATCCGTCTACGCACGGGGTGTTTGAAGAAGATATCAAAGAGATTTGCCAGATTATTCACGATAATGGCGGACTGGTTTACATGGATGGGGCCAACATGAATGCCCAGGTGGGACTTACAAGTCCGGCCGAGATTGGAGCCGACGTTTGTCACCTGAATCTGCATAAGACATTTTGTATTCCACATGGCGGTGGCGGACCCGGCATGGGACCTATTGCTGCGACGGATGAGCTGGCGCCGTTCTTGCCGGGCAATCCCGTGAAGAAAACGGGCGGCGAGCACGGCATCAAAAGTATTTCTGCTGCACCGTGGGGAAGTGCAAGTATCCTCTCTATTTCGTATGCCTATATCAAGATGATGGGTGCGGAGGGTCTTACCGATGTATCAGAGGTAGCTATTCTAAATGCAAACTATCTCAAAGAGCGTTTGAAAGATCACTATCCCATTCTGTATACCGGTAAGAATGGACGCACGGCACACGAATTTATTGTGGATATCCGCCCGTTCAAATCCGCCAATGTTGATTCCATAGACGTAGCCAAGCGCTTGATGGATTACGGATTCCATGCGCCTACCATGTCATTCCCGGTACCGGGCACGTTGATGATTGAGCCTACTGAGAGCGAAACCAAGGATGAGTTGGATCGTTTTTGTGAGGCGATGATTTCGATTCGAGAAGAGATCCGCGAGATTGAAGAGGGCAGTGCCGATCCCGAAAATAATGTACTTAAGCATGCCCCGCATACCATGCGTGTGGCTATGGGCGACAATTGGGATCGACCTTACAGTCGAGAGAAAGCGATCTTCCCGCTCGACTACCTCCGTTTCAATAAGTTCTGGCCCGCCGTTAGCCGCGTGGATGACGCCTACGGCGACCGCAACCTGATGTGTAACTGCGTGCCCATCGACGCCTACACCGAAGGACAGGAACCCGCGGCGGTAGATTAGTGATTAAATTTGTGGTCCACTTGCACAGTAGAAGGTTAGCTATAGGGCTTCCCATGGATGAATCCATGGTCTAAGGTATTTTAAGCTCACTTCAAGTGAGCTTAACATGTATCTTTAGCCTGATGATTCATCGTCAGGCATTAATTGTTACATTAGCAGGTGCAAGCTATTTTCGCGAGATAGTGCTCTCTATTTTAATATCCCCCATTAACGTGCGGTGAACGGGACATTTTTTGGATATATCCAGTATCTTTTCGAGCTGTTTATCAGACAGATCGCCGTCGATGATGACCTCTTTTTCGATGACGTCGATTTTGCTTTGGGCATCTTCACAATTTTCGCAATCCTCGTCGTGGCGTTTATTGTGTTGTAGCTCCATGTAAACGTCATCCAGCTCCCAGCCTTTGTGGTTAGCGTACATCTTGATGGTCATAAGCGTACAGGAACCCAGCGACATCAGCAGATAGTCGTAGGGATCGGGCCCTTTGTCTTGGCCGCCTTCTACGCTGGTTGGTTCATCGGCCAGGAGCTCATGTGTGTCGGTGGTGAGCGTTGTCGTAAATTGTTCATCTTTTGGGAGATGTGCGTGAACAATCTTTTTCTTGTCAGAGTCTGCTGCCATGATGTAAGTATTTGGTTTAAGTTAAAATCATTGACAAATAATCTATTAGAAACGTACAAAAAATATGTCCGAAACGGAGTCATCAAGCACTGTGCAGGTCAAAACGGGTTAACATAATCATTATTGAGAGTTAATAGTGAGGCTATGCTGTGGTAATATTGGATTTGTTTAGTAACCAAAAACCGCAATAGTCTATGACGAATAAACGATCAGTCGATATAGTTGTTCTTTCGGATTTACATCTCGGTACCGTGGGGTGTCATGCCGTTGAGCTGGCACAATACCTGAATTCTATCGAGCCCCGAATCCTCATCCTTAATGGGAATATTTTCGATATATGAAACTTCAAAAAGTGTTACTAGCCGGAATCTCACACGCAGCCGGTCAAGTGCTTCCTAAGCCTGATGGCTAATGGAACTAATAAGTATTAATGAAATCTCAGATCCGGCGGATGTGATTCAAAAAATTCTGGAAATTAGTTCATCAAGTATATTGGTCAAACGTAGACGCTCACTCTTTTGGTTGGTCAGCTGAGATGTTGATTCCGTATTTTTCTTCCAGGATGTTCATGTGATGCCGTTCGTGACCGGCAATAATATAAGCTAGGGCCCGCACCGAAACGGTCACATCGTTGGCCGTTCCCTTTCGCAAGATTTGCTCTTGGCTAAAGCTGTTGAACATGCTGATATTGGCATTGCGCAGCGCATCGTATTCGGTGGAGATGCTCTGGAGACTTCGGTCGTCAAAATCGGCCTGCGAAACGTAATTATCCTGATCATAACCGGGCAGCGTTTTGGTTTCGCCGCGACTGATGCACAGTGCCCGGTAGGCCATAATACGTTCGGTATCGACCAGGTGACCGAAAACTTCTTTTACGCTCCACTTGTCTTTTGCATACCGATGGGAGACTTCATCAGGTGTAAGTTGTTTGATCACTGCATACGCTCGCTGGCCCTGTTGAATAAGCACCTGGATGATGTTGGGTTCATCGATGAGATCGATATATCCTTGGTAAAAGTCGCCGTACTCCTCGGGTTCTGGTCGATTGTCATCCCAATCTAATAGTGACATTGATCAATACTTAATGTTGTTAAAAAAACGATTAGCTCGATAGCGTTAACCTATGCTTACGCCAAGTTTATCCACACCACAGTCCCATATCACCGGTCGAGCGCCCAGTGCCGCGCCATTAGCTGTTCCTATAGCGATACCTGCTGACTAGGTTATCATTAGATTTGGTGGCTTTAGCCTGCTGATCCTTTTCCATAACGGTAGGGATTCTAATAAGACCTTGTTTAAAATAGAAATCACATATCAATAAAAAAGGCCGGATTGCTCCGGCCTTTTGGTTTAATTTTTAAAACGGACTTATACTATTCATTGACTTTGTGACTTTCGTAGGTAACTTCAGAAGCTTTATTCCCATCCTGTTTGGTTACTTGCTTGTAGGGATAGGCCACGCCATCAACGATGGTCCAGTTTGAGTTAAGGTTTTCAATCGTAACTTGTTTGCCTGCTTGAGGACTAAACTGTTTGTACCGCATCACATCCGGATAGTTGGTTTCCTGATCCAACAGCAGCGTAATATTCGAGCCCTCAACACTTACAGTTACTTTGTTGTAAGTAGTTCCATTAACTTTTTCGGTACCCAAAAACTGAGGATTCATACTACCGGCATTGCGCGCGATAGAGATGAAACTCTTGTTCAGCATACTTTTCATTGCTTTGATGGATTGAGGCGGCAATGGCCGCTCTTGTTCACCCATCTTCATTGTACCAGATCCATCTGCGTAATTGAGTTGTACTTTGCCCATCGGTCCCTGTATGGTCTGGGTTACGGCGTCGGGGAAGTCGATGGTCATGGTCATAGGCATTTTCTGTCCGCGCATCATAGCCTGGCCGGATATAGTCAGCGTATTTATTTCGGTATCGCTGATGACGGCATCAGCCATTTGGCTAAGCAGTTTGGCACCTTGTTGAGCATCACCTTCGACTACTTGTTGCTGACCTTCACCCGGTTCGGGAATGCTGACATCAATAGTGTTAACATCACCATACTTTTGCAGCTGTTCGCCAATTTCTTCCTTGTTACCCACAACTAAAATCTGCAGGCTATCAGGATGCAAATACTGCTGCGCCATATTTTGCACATCCTTAACGGTTGTATTTTTCACACCCTCAATATATTGGTTAAAAGCATCTCGGGGCAGTCCGCGGTAGGCATACGACATCTGTTGGCTGAGGACTTTCTCATAACTGTCGTACTGAAAAACAGCTGAGTTCAGGATCTGATCCTTCGTATTTTGAAGCTCTTCTTCAGTAATCGGCTCGTTCTGCAGTCGCTTCAACTCTTTCCGAACTGCATCAATTACTTCCGATGTGGTTGAAGGCTTGGTTCGAACCTGTACGTAAAACTTACCGGGATAAAAGCTGTTCATTCCAAATTGTCCGTCCGGTGAATAGGCTAGGCCAAGTTCTGTTCGGATTACCTGCAGGATGCGACCCGAAAATCCACCACTCAGCACTTTATTCATTACCTGCAGCTTGGCGTAATCCGGATTGTCGCGCATACCGCCAATATGACCCATGAGCACAATACTCTGCTCTACATCCGATTTTTCTACATAGTTGATCGTGCTCTCATATTCATAATCAACGTCAGGAAAGTCGAGATTGGTCTTTTCGCCGGCTGGAATTTCGCCGAACGATTCTTGCAGTTTTTGCTTCATGGCAGAGGCATCAAAATCACCGACGACTCCCACCATCATATTTTGACCAACAAAGTGGTTTTTGTGAAAGTTGACGATATCTTCGCGCGTGATATTATTGATGCTTTCATATTCCGTATTCCTGCCGTAAACGGAATTTTCGCCATAGATAAGCTGATCGAAAACGCGGGAAGCAATTTGCTGCGCATTGTCATTACGGCGCGATATGGCTGATTTTTGCTGCTTTTTGGCTAGTTCAATCTTTTCTTTCGGTAACACGGGATTGGTTAACAGATCGATGAAGATCGGCAACATCCGGTCGAAATCTTCTTTCAGCACATTCATGCTGGCTCCACCAGATGTAAAACTGATACCCGTTTCCATGCTTGCGGCATTGTTTTCGAGCAGTGTGTTCAGGGAATCCGAAGAGATATTTTTAGTACCTCCCGAGCGTATCACAGTTCCCGTAACCGAAGCCAGGCCTGCTTTATCATTCGGCACAAGCACACCACCCGTACGGACGTTGACATTGACATCAACCAGTGGCAGTTCGTTGTCTTCAACCAAAAAGAAGGTGACACCGTTACTGGTGGTAAAGGTTTCTACTTCTGGTTTCTGAAAATCATTGAGTGCTGGAAAGTTAATATTTTCGTAAGCGGCCGTTTCCTGCGATTGTTGTGAGTTGTTTTCTGAGGTCTGTTTGGTTCCTGCGCAGGAACCAACCAAGATTGCTAAAAGGCATACAACACTTAGTCGTAGACTCTTCATAATATTATTCGCTTTAGTGATAAATAAATTCTTGGATAATGGCTTATTGCTTTGCATCGGCAACCTCTTCACTGGATTCTTCAGATTCGGTGACGATGGTGCCTACGGTGCGATTTTTCTTTATGAGATATTTTTTCGCAACGCGTTGCAGGTCATCAACGGTGACCTCTTGCAGTTTTTCAATATCGCTGAATACTTTTTTCCAGTTGCCCCGTAAAGCTTCGGCTGAAGCCAGGGTCTGTGCAATACCGGAATTGGAATCGAGACTGCGTATCAGATTAGCCCGTGCATTGGTACGTGCTCGGTCCAGGGCTTCTTTCGGGATTTCTCCATTCTTAATGTTTTCAATCTCTTCCAGTATGGTCGACTCGAGCGTATCTACATCGACCTCCCGATTTGGGATGGCCAATGTTGCAAACATTGTTTCAAACTTTGTACCGGGGAAGCCATTAAACGCACCCACTTGCAGAGCCGTCTGTTCTTTTTCCACCATCCGCTTGTAGAGAATGGAGGTACGGCCGCCCGAGAGTACGTTGCCCAACAACTGAAGTGCTTGAAAATCGGGATGATCTTCCGGCACCGTGTGATATCCCATCACAAGGAATGGCTGCGACTGTCCCTGAATGGTGAACCGTCGTTCGCCACGTTGTTCCGGTTCTTTAGTAAATACCGGTGGGGGCTCGGGGGCTGATTTCATATCCCCAAAATACTCTTTGGCTAGTTCTTTGGCCCGATCTGGTTTAATATCGCCGGCAATAGCAATCGTAATATTGTTGGGCACGTAATACGTCTCATAAAAGTCACGGGTATCTTCAATAGTGGTAGCTGTAATATCGGACTCCCATCCAATATTGGGTCGTCCATAAGGATGTGCAGTATAGGCCACCGTCAGAAACTCTTGAATCAATCGGCCGATAGGCTGCGATTCACTGCGGCGTTTCTCTTCGCGGACGACATTTTTCTCTTTATAGAATTCGCGGAATACCGGGTTTTTAAAACGATCCGATTCCAGACTGAACCAGAGCTCTTTACGGTTTTCCGGCAGGCTATAAAAATAGTTCGTGCGGTCGTAGCCTGTGGAGGCGTTCATGCCTGTTCCACCGTTGCGATCAATAATCTGGGCAAATTCGTTGTTTTTCACATATTGTCCCGCTTCTTCCTGAAGATCCTTGAATTGGCTCCAGAGCGTATCCATGCGAGCCGAGTCGGGTTCTGGCTTATATTTTTCGGCCAGCCACTTCTGATAGGTCTCATCCATTTGTTGGAGCACCTTCTGTTCTTTATTCCAGTTTTTGGTGCCAATGGTGTGGGTACCCTTAAAGGCCATATGTTCAAAAATATGAGCCATGCCGGTATGTCCCACTGGTTCGTTGGCACCACCCACATTTACGTAGGTGGCGAAACTTACCACAGGGGCTACCGGACGTTCGATAATAAGAAAGGTGAGTCCGTTGTCGAGGGTAAATTCAGTTACTTTTTTCTCAAACTCTTCCAGCGACTGTGCATTGGCAGGTTGATATGCAAAACAAACCCCAAGTAGCACAACGCAGAATAATTGCAGAGCACGTCGTAGCATCTTATCTCCTTGTTTATATGAAATTTTAAGAATTGAAATATGATATAAACAGTACAACTTTACAAAAGTTTACTTGATTTTTAAAGGTATGGTAATAGTCGGGAAATGAGCTGAATGTTTTGAGGATTTCAACATGGATAGGATTCTTGGGGACGGTTTGGGTTTAATCCGTCAATTCTGGCTTCGGACAGTGAGTAATATTTTGTGGATTACATCCTGGAAGGACAGCCTGAACCGCCGCTTTATTTGCCCGTATGAAGCGCGACAACAGGAGTGATCCAGCAATGTTAGGGGCATCCCCTATGCCAAAAAAGGTAGATGTTGCTGATCTGGCGTCTTGTTCTGGTAAAAAGGGAAGAGTTGTAATAGATACGCTAGAGCGTATTACTTTATGGTTTATGGGTACTCATTTGAAAGGATTATTGCTATCGTCACTCAATAAGTCCTTTTATACGGTAGCGGGTTGCTAAGTGCGCGAAGACGAGGATATTTATTTGCTGATAGATGAAAACAACCTGGAAGAGGCTGTACGTGATCTGATTCGTATTGGGCTCGACAATATCAAAGGATACGTAACCCGGGCTGAGCTGGAACTACATCTGCAAGATCCTGGCAGTGCACAAACATTACCAACGATTGATGTTGACGAAAACAGCAGAATTGTTTCGTTGTCCCGACTTTGGTGTAATGGACGTTTGTAAGGCAACTAAGTTTCAGGAAGGGCATGTACCCGGCGCAATCAACATTGCACATACGGGGCTGTTGGATCGCGAAAGAGAGCTCGACAAAGGGGTACATTGCCGGTAAGAGGCGCCTGCATCAGTAGCCTCCGCTTCTTTTAGAGTGCGATGGCTTTGACGCGCAATATATTAACGACCTTATTGATCGCTGGGTCGAAAAGGAAACAGTTTGAAAATGTGGGGCAAAAGGGGGTATTTGGCCGGTCGTGCAATTAACCCGACTCTTGGCCTTCCAGGTATTCCTGGGTGATCTTTCGTGTTTGTTCTGCTCCCATATACTTTTCAAGGTCATAGAGGGTTACCTGCTTCTCACCCTCGTGAAAAGAATAAGTCAAATGTCCACTTTTAATTTCTTTTTCAACCTCACTGGTTTTCATATCTAACATCTCACCGACTTCTTCCAGGGAGAACATCGAACGCATAATGTGATTTTACTATTGAATTGATTTGTCAATTTGACATCAAAGATAGAAAAAATCCACTTTTTTGCGACCCCTAAATAGGCCTTTTCACGTACATATAACATTTTCGGCTTCTATTTTGTGCATCACAAAATGTTAAGTCATTTTTGGACCTCTTCGTGTCGAAAACAGCTTACCACATGGTCATTTACCAAGCCGGTGGCCTGCATGTGGGCATAGACGGTGATACTGCCCAAAAATTTAAATCCACGTTTCTTGAGATCTTTACTTAAGATATCGGATCGTTCAGTTGTAGCTGGAATCTGACTCAGCTCCTCCCAGTTGTTTTGAATAGGTTCTCCATTCACAAATGACCAGATATAATCAGTAAAACTGCCAAACTCTTGTTGTATGGTGATGAACTGCTGCGCATTATTAATGGCTGATCTTATTTTCAGTTCATTGCGAACAATACCGGGATTTTCGAGTAATTGCTGGACTTTTTCTTCATCAAATCGAGCTACTTTTTCAACATCAAAGTTGGCGAAAGCGTTACGGTAGCCTTCACGCTTTTTCAGGATGGTGCTCCAGCTTAGTCCTGCCTGGGCACTTTCCAGTACCAGGAATTCGAATTGGGTTTGGTCATCTCGAACCGGAACGCCCCATTCTTCATCATGGTATCGTATGTATTGGTCGAAGGTGTTTTCGCACCATTCACATCGATTAGGCATAATTGATTGTTTTTGTTAAACGTAACACCCATCTTAGGATTCATTATTGAATCAATAAAATAGCGAATCCATGGATTGGGAGAAACTGGTAGAGCACCTTAAAATAAAAAGTGGAATTAGTAATGAGTTAGCCGGGCAGATTGAGCTCCTTACGCACTTCCTGGAAGATATTGTGCAGGAGAAAGAAGATAAGCATCTGCTCGAAATGCTGACTACTTTTCCGGAACTGGCGGCTGATGCCTTTGATGAGCACAATCAGCAGGCCTTTGATAAATTAGAAGATGATATTGCAAAACTATCTACCGATCAGATTGCCCAATTTCTACGGTACTATACGGTCTTTTTTCACCTGATGAATTCGCAGGAGCAGCGGGAAATTACACGTATCAATCGAGATCGTGCAATTCATACCGACCCGGATGCTCCTCGCAGCGAAAGTATTGCCGAAGCAATTCACGCACTCAAAAAATCTGGATACAGTGCTCAGGAATCGGCGGAAGTCATCGGCAAGCTCGATATTCAGCCTACGATTACCGCCCATCCCACCGAGGCGCGCAGGCACAGCGTGTTAATTAAGCAGCAGCGTATTACCGAGATGATTGATGAGCTGCGCGGGCAGGACCTGACATCATCGGAGCGCAAAGACAAGAAGCTGGATATTTTTAATGAGATTCATCTGTTGTTGGCGACTGATGAGGTACGCACGGAGCGGGTCACGGTCGAGGACGAGGTCGAGAACGGCATGTTTTATTTTCGCAATGCCATTTGGGAAACCATTCCCGTGCTCTATGATGATCTGGCCAATGCTTTTGAGACCTATTATGATGAAGTGCCGGATTTCAGCACGATCTTGAAGTACCGTTCCTGGATCGGAAGCGATCGCGACGGTAATCCCAATGTGACACCGGAAGTGACCTGGCAGACCATCTTGGAGCAGCGTAAAAATGTGATGGATCTGTACCTTGATGAGCTGGATGATCTTCGGCGTTACTTGAGTATTTCCCAAAACAAGTATGACATATCCGACAAGCTGGCCAAGTCACTCGAAGAGGATCAGCAGGAGGATCCACTTTCGGAGCGCTACCAGCGGTTATATACGCAGGAGCCATATCGTCGCAAGGTTACACATATGATGCACAAGCTACAGCATCAGATTTCGGCGGCTGATAGTGATAATCCCAATTACATTCTTAGCGAGGCTCAACACTACACTTCCGATGATTTTATAGATGATCTTCAGATGATTGCGGAAAGTCTCTCCCAGTCGGGACTTGAATCTGTGGGCTCGCAAGGCACGCTCAAACATCTCTTGGTTCGTGCTCAAACGTTTGGTTTTCATATGGCGGGACTGGATATCCGCCAGCACAGCGAAAAGCATGAAGCTGCTGTGGCTGAGCTTCTTTCGGTAGGAGAGGTGACCGATGAGTACAGTTCGCTTTCGGAGCAGGAAAAGTTGGAGTTGCTGAACGAAGAGTTGAAGAATCCGCGTCCACTGTCACCGGTTCGGGCTCATCTCGATGAAGAAACGTCCAAGATGCTGGAGGTATTTAAGGTCATTGGGCAGCTGATTGAGCTGGATCCCAACAGCTTTGGTAATTATATCATTAGTATGACGCACGGCGTGAGTGATATGCTTGAAGTGTTGATCTTGGCCAAAGAGGTCGGTCTTTGGGGATATGAGGATGAACAGGTAGAAAGCCAGATCGATGTGGTTCCGCTTTTCGAAACTATCGAGGATCTTGAAGAGTGCGGCCGGCTGATGACGGATATCTATGAGAGTCCGCTCTACCAGAAACAGCTCAGTGCTCGTAATAACCTGCAGGAAATTATGCTGGGTTATTCCGACAGTAATAAAGACGGTGGTTACTGGATGGCCAACTGGGCACTGGAGAAAGCACAAAAGGATCTCGGTAAAGTGTGCCGTGATTTTGATGTTGATTTCCGCCTGTTTCACGGTCGCGGAGGCACAGTTGGCCGTGGTGGTGGACGATCCAATCAAGCGATTCTGGCACTGCCGCCCATCAGTAATAACGGGCGCATTCGATTTACCGAGCAGGGCGAAGTAATTTCATTCCGCTATTCGTTGGCTCCCATTACCCGTCGTCATCTCGAACAGATTGTAAATGCGATGATTAAGGTGACGGTCTCTGATCAGGAGGAGGCGGAGAAAGAAGACTTCAAAGAGTCAATGGAGCGGCTTGCAACTGAGTCGATGCAGAGTTATCGCCACCTGATTGATCACGATAACTTCTGGAACTGGTACACTTCCAAGACCCCGATTGAGCATATCAGTCGTTTGCCCATTGCATCGCGACCGGTTTCGCGGGGCAGCGCCAAGGCTGCTGACTTTGAGAATCTCCGTGCTATTCCGTGGGTCTTCGCGTGGACGCAGGTTCGTTATAACGTGCCGGGATGGTATGGCATGGGAGAGGCCCTTGAGGAGATGATTCAGGAGGAGGAGCAACTGGCACAGCTTCGGGAGTGGTACGAGAATGAAATCTTTTTCAAAACAGTGCTGGACAATGCACAGCGCGAGATGGCGCGTACACATATTCCCACATCAAACATCTACCACGATATTGATGATGGTTCTTTTCACAAGCGTATCACCACCGATTTTGAAAAAGCTACGGAAGCGATCAGGAAAATTACGCGACAACAAGATATTCTCGATAATAGTCCTGTTATAAAGAAGTCAATTCGATTCCGTAATCCATTTACCTATCCATTAAATATGATGCAGGCCGAATTGCTCAGGCGCTGGAACTCCGACCAGAAAGATGATGAAGAAGCCCTGCGCAATGCCCTCTTTTTGAGTATTAACGGGGTTGCCGCCGCCATGCAAAGCACAGGTTAATCAATTAAAAATGGGCTATTGAAGAATTAAAAATACTGATGAATGGTTAATTTTTAATTTTCTCATTTTTCATTTCTAATTAGTTCCTTCATCTGACGGCGAAATTTCGGCGCACCACCGTTGGCGGGATGACGTACCGGCGTATAGTTTGAGATCCCAAAAGCATCGAGGCTCTGCTCACACTTGCGGCCTACGGCAATGATCTGTCCATCAGGAAACAGGTTCAGGAAAGCGCGTAGCGAGGGATAGCCTTGCTCCAATTCATTATCAGTGGGCGTTCGATTGCTCAGCAGCCCATCGTCGGGATCGTAAGGGTGCCAGGGCAGAGCATTCCAAAGCACCGTTTCGTAGGGATCAATCCCCAACTGATAGATGGCCTTCCACATAATAGTGGCCGTCGGCTCAGACATTCCTTTTTCGTTAACCTCCGGTTTGCTGGTCCGTTTGGCATCGATCTTTTTGAAAGCCCCGTCGGCGGGAATACCATGCACCGGTTCATGATGGCCCAGAAGAATACGTTCCGAGGTCATTGCTATACCGGTAAAATGTCCGCCCTGGTAGCCGAGTGCCTCTGCAATGAACAAATATTTGGCACTCTCGAGACGTTCTTTCAGGTACGTTTGCAGTTGTTGTTTTCGAATTTGAGGTCCTTGGTCATTTAAATCATGTTTGGGATCCTGCTGAAACCAGGGATTAAAAAAGGGGCCATCAGGGGTATCTTCCAGAAGTGTTAAAAGGGAATCAACGGTGCTCATTGAGCTGTAACGAAATTTTGGGATTAAAGTCAGTTTGGTGCCCGGGAAATATAGTGATCAGCATTTCCATCAAAAAGCAATTATTTGTGTTAGCATGAAACTACACAATGTTGTGCTTGGGGTATTAAGATTTGATGGTTCGGATTTAAAAGTGTTCATTCCGTTTTGTCTTCGATAAACCTTTTAGTTTTCTGGTTTTTTATAAGGGATTTTTGTTGAAAGGCTGTATTTTACAAACCAAGCTAACTAAAGAAATTCTTATGACTACTGATACTGCATTTAATATTACGAAAGTCTCTGAAAGTAGGATCAAAAACGTTGATTTGGACAATCCGGGTTTTGGTCGAGAATTTGCCGATCACATGCTGGAAGTAGAATATAACGATGGCGCGTGGCAGGAGCCGGAAATCAAGCCGTTTGGAACGATTGAGACTACACCTGCACTAAATACGCTTCATTATGCACAATCGGTATTTGAAGGATTGAAGGCCTACTATGTAGATGAGGGAACAATCAATTTATTCCGACCCGAAAAGAATTACGCGCGGATGGCCCGTTCTTGTGAGCGTATGTGCATCCCGGTATTCGAGCAAGAAGTGTTTATGGATGGTATTGCCGAGCTTATTAAACTCGATCACAAATGGGTCCCACAAAAGGAGGGGAATACATTATATATTCGTCCACTTGCGTGTGCGTTTGATCAGATGATTTCAGCGAGGGTGTCAGATAAATATCGGTTTTATGTAATGACCTCACCGGTGGGTTCCTATTACCAGCGACCGGTGAAGCTCACAACTTCACAAAAGTATGTCCGTGCTGTTAAGGGCGGGGTAGGTGAAGCCAAAGCAGCTGGCAATTACGGAGGGAGTTTGTACCCAGCGCAGCAGGCCAAAGCCAAAGGGTACGATCAGGTCCTTTGGCTGGATGCATTTGAGCATCAATACATCGAAGAGGTAGGCACGATGAATATATTCTTTGTTATTGATGGCGTATTAATAACTCCGAATCTCTCAGGGACAATTTTACCTGGCATCACGAGGGCATCTGTGATAGAGTTGGCGAAATACTGGGATATGCCGGTGGAAGAACGCCGCATCTCTATTGATGAAGTGATGGAAGCCGGTGAAAATGGAACTTTGCAAGAAGCGTTCGGCGCCGGAACGGCCGCCGTGATCGCACCGGTTGAAGAAATCCATCACGATGGAAGTACGGTGCGGGTTCATGATGAAGAGCGCGGTCTAATAGGACAAAAACTATACGATACTATCACCGGCATCCAGCGCGGAAAAATTGAGGATCCATTTGGGTGGACCACTTCTATAGAAGTCAATTCCTGACGTTTTTGAATTATACGATCCAACACACACCACGATTAATATCCCTTTTCCCGATCGACCCGGTAATTAAGTTCCATGCCCGACAGAGCCCTTTTGTAATTGTCGATAATCTGGGTAGCTACTTCTTTGGGTTTGGTTATGCTGGCAATGTGTGGGGTGATTATGATGTTTTTACGATTCCAGAAGGCGTGCTTGTCGGGCAGCGGTTCCTCCGTAAACGCATCGAGCCAAGCGCCCTGTAATATGTTACTGTCCAGGGCATAAATCAGGTCCTCATCAACCAGGTGCTCGCCTCGGGCTACGTTAATGATCCAAGCTGGCTTTTTGAGCTGTTTAAAAAAATCCAGATCGAGAATGTCTTTGGTCTCGGGAGTGAGCGGCAGCAGGCAGACCAGCACTTGTGTTTGTTGCAAAAAAGCAGGTAGCTCACCGGTACCTGCAAAAGTGGTGGTATTTGGGATCTTCTTTTCGGATCGTGACCACCCCAGTACTTTGTATCCTACTTGTGCCAGCTGCGTGGCTACCGGTTGACCAAGTTCGCCCAGTCCCATAATACCAACGCCCAAATTTTTCGCTAGCGGATGATTGTGTGCCTGCCACTTTCCATGATCCTTTTGACGAATATAGTGCACAAAATTACGCTGAATATTGATGACTGCTCCCAATACGTATTCTTGCATCTGTTGAATCAGAGACGGGGAAACAATTCGGCAAATATCGACTGATTTCGGAAGAGCCTGATCTTCAAGTAGATGATCGGCACCGGCCCCCAGCGAAGAGACTGCCTTCAGGTTTGGATATTGGTCCAATACATGTTTGGGCTGATTCCAGCTTACAGCAAAATGAACCTTCTTTTTGTCTTCCACCTCGGGCCAGATTTCGATATCTATATTTGGGTCTTCATCTTTCAATGCGTTTGCCCAGGGTGACATATCCCGGTCGGGAGCAATGAGTAAAAGTGACATCAGGTGAATTTACGATTCAAAGTTGGTGTTGCAATGAGGCCTATAATAACAAAGTCTATAACATCATGTTAAAGGAAACCATCTTAGTACTTTTAGTAACATTAACCTTATCCAGTGTGATGATGGCACAGGAAAGGTTGCAACCTTTTATGGACCAATATCAGTGGGGAAATCGGGTAGTGCTCATTTTTGCACCCAATAAGATGCACCCGCGGTATTTAAATCAAATAGATGAGTTCGAGGGAGACAAAAATGGATTTACAGATCGTGATTTACTTATTTTTCACTTGTTTAAAGAGGCGGGTTCTTACCAGGGTACCCAAGTAATAGATTCTGTACTTCGAGATCAGTTTTATGAATCATTTGATGTTGCAAAAGGGAATTTTGCTGTCATTTTGATCGGGAAGGATGGCACCAAAAAGTTGCGCCAATCCAGTCCGCTTGAAACCGACACATTATTTTCAGTGATTGATGCAATGCCAATGCGTCAGCGTGAAATGCGCAAAGAACAATAGTATTTTTACTTCGATATTTTGTCGAAAGGTAATTCTAGATAACCAAATCGAACAAATACCAATCTAGGAATGGCCATAAAGCTCATTATCTCTTGTGAACATGCCGGAAATGAGGTGCCAGGGGAATACCATCATCTTTTTAAAGGTGGATGGGAAACGTTGCAAACTCACAGGGGAGTTGATATCGGAGCATTAAAATTGACCAATACCATCGCGGACACAATGAAGCAAGAGCCGTACTTACACACTGTTACTCGGCTATTGGTTGATTTAAATCGATCGGTGCAGAGCCCCACACTGTTTTCAGAATTCACACGAAAACAGCCACTGAATGTACGGGAGGATATTTTTGAGAACTATTACCGTCCTCATCGTGAAAAGGTTGAGAAAAGAGTACAACAAATTGTTGATCAGGGCCATCAGGCATTACATGTGGGTGTTCACACTTTTACGCCGGTTTGGGAAGGAGAGGAACGAGATGTAGATGTAGGATTTTTGTATGATCCAACACGAGATGGTGAGCAACAATTTTGTCAGCATTGGCGAAGGCAGTTGTCAGCAAAGCATAAGGGATTAAGACTCAGGATGAATCAGCCCTATAGAGGTACGATGGATGGATTTACGACCTACCTCCGAAGAAATTATTCAGCGAAGGATTATTTGGGGATGGAGATCGAGGTAAGCCAGCGGTTTGCTTCTACAGTTCCAGATTCGGAATGGGATGAATTGCAAGACAACATTGCTCAATCGTTGCGTTTAGCTTTTGATGAGTTTCAAGGTTGAAACTTTACAGCCGAAAATTGCTTTTATTTAACTTATTCTAAGTGCATAGTTCTCTGTTAAAGGATACGAAACCAAATTAAATGGAACGAGAAAATCCTCAAACACCTACCAGCTACAAACGCGATGCGCTATTTCTGTCTCTTGCAGGGATCTTCCTGACTTCATTGGTCTTGGGCAATGTTATCGGCACGACTAAGTTTGTGACTATTTTTTCTGTGGAGCTATCCGATTGGATGTTGTCGATTGTTCCCGAGTTGATACGCGACCATCAGATCTACACGATGAGTGTTCCCGTTGGAGTGATTGCGTATCCCTTTACCTTTTTAGCTACGGATTTGATTTCGGAGTTATACGGGCGAAAGAAAGCGCAATTAGTGGTGTGGGTTGGTTTCTGGATGAATGTATTTATGCTTTTTCTGATGACTGTCAATCACTGGTTACCAAATACCGGTGGTGTCAGTGGTGGTATTCAGTTGTTTGAAGGGGTTTACGAATTTATGATTGGTAACACCATTGCCAGTATGATTGCGTACTTGACTGCCCAAACGATTGATGTACGACTATTCCATTTTTGGAAAGAGTATACTAATGGAAAACACCTCTGGCTGAGAAACAATGCTTCTACCACTGTTAGCCAACTGGTCGATTCCACAGCTATTTTAACTATACTTTATGTCGCTGGAAATCTTGGTCAGGAAGTTGACACAATTGGCAAATTAATCATCCTCATTCTTAATTCTTATCTCTTTAAATTTTTCTTCGCACTGTTCGATACACCACTTTGCTATCTGGGGGTCAAATTGTTCCAGGAATTCGAAGAAGACCCCGGTGAATATAGCTTATATGAAGGGTAAATCATCATTGAAAAGCCGTTTAACTGATACCAGTAGGGATTGGGGGAATTGACCAAAAAAGTTAAAAAAAATATTGATCCGAACCGGGTAAATGTTGTACCTTGAGAATCCAATTTAGAAACGGGGTCGAGCCCAGCATGAATTGATGCTCAGCCCCGTTTTTTAGCTCTAATAAAGAGCTAAAATTAAGTTTGGCATTCTGCTTGAAAGGCCTTAGTTTGGCATCGCTTCGGAAACGGAGTTACTCAATGCAAAAATAGCGTGAGTTGCTCAATTTCCTTAGCACTGAACTACTTAAGGTGTTATTTCAAGTAGTTCTATTTTGTTCTTTACATATTGGAACATACAGACGATCGCACGTCGAGCCCTTGTCGGCTTGGCTTTCGGGCCAAGCGATGAGAGTTAATTTTTACAATGACAGCAAGGCCAGGCTCAAAGTTATTTATTGGTGTATTTACCATGGAGAGTTTGATCCTGGCTCAGGACGAACGCTGGCGGCGGGCTTAACACATGCAAGTCGCGGGAGAAGCGGCCCTTCGGGGCCTGTGGAGACCGGCGGATGGGTGAGTAACGCGTAGGTAATCTGCCTACAGGACGGGGATAACCCACCGAAAGGTGAGCTAATACCCGATGATGCAGCGGGGCCGCATGGCCACAGTTGTTAAATCCTTCGGGAGCCTGTAGATGAACCTGCGTGCCATTAGCTAGTTGGTAGGGTCAAAGCCTACCAAGGCAATGATGGCTAGGGGGTCTGAGAGGATGATCCCCCACACTGGGACTGAGACACGGCCCAGACTCCTACGGGAGGCAGCAGTGAGGAATCTTGCGCAATGGGGGCAACCCTGACGCAGCCACGCCGCGTGCTGGAAGACGGCCCTATGGGTTGTAAACAGCTTTTACTGGGGAAGAACCTGGACCTTTCGAGGACCACTGACGGTACCCAGTGAATAAGCACCGGCTAACTCCGTGCCAGCAGCCGCGGTAATACGGAGGGTGCAAGCGTTGTCCGGAATCATTGGGTGTAAAGGGTGTGCAGGCGGAAGTCTAAGTCGGAGGTGAAATCTTGCCGCTTAACGGTAAAAGTGCCTTCGAAACTGGATTTCTTGAGTTCGGAAGAGGTTGGTGGAATTCGTGGTGTAGCGGTGAAATGCATAGATATCACGAAGAACACCGGTGGCGAAGGCGGCCAACTGGTCCGATACTGACGCTGAGACACGAGAGCGTGGGGAGCGAACAGGATTAGATACCCTGGTAGTCCACGCTGTAAACGATGCATGCTAGTTGTTGTCCCTTCGGGGGCAGTGACGCAGTTAACGCAGTAAGCATGCCACCTGGGGAGTACGTTCGCAAGAATGAAACTCAAAGGAATTGACGGGGGCCCGCACAAGCGGTGGAGCATGTGGCTTAATTCGATGCAACGCGAAGAACCTTACCTAGGCTAAATCTACGGTGACCGCTCCTGAAAGGGAGCTTCCCTTCGGGGCACCATAGAAGGTGCTGCATGGCTGTCGTCAGCTCGTGCCGTGAGGTGTTGGGTTAAGTCCCGCAACGAGCGCAACCCCTGTGGTTAGTTACCAGCACGTAATGGTGGGGACTCTAGCCAGACTGCCTACGCAAGTAGTGAGGAAGGTGGGGACGACGTCAAGTCATCATGGCCCTTACGTCTAGGGCTGCACACGTGCTACAATGGACAGTTCAATGGGAAGCGAACCCGCGAGGGTCAGCAGATCCCCAACACTGTTCCCAGTTCGGATTGGAGTCTGCAACTCGACTCCATGAAGTCGGAATCGCTAGTAATCGCGTATCAGCAATGTCGCGGTGAATACGTTCCCGGGCCTTGTACACACCGCCCGTCAAGCGATGGAAGTCAGGGGTACCTGATGCGGCCGTGCCAACCTTCGGGGGGCAGGTCGTTAGGGTAAGCCTGGTGACTGGCGCTAAGTCGTAACAAGGTAGCCGTACCGGAAGGTGCGGCTGGATCACCTCCTTTTTAAGGAGAGCTGATTGGTCTTGCTCGGCTCGCCGTGTGATCGTCTGTATGTTCTGCTGGTTCCGCGAGTGCCCCTGAGACAGGCGGCGCTGCCGGCCATCGCATGGGCTTGTAGCTCAGGTGGTTAGAGCGCACGCCTGATAAGCGTGAGGTCGCAGGTTCAACTCCTGCCAAGCCCACATCGGGGGCTATAGCTCAGTTGGCTAGAGCACCTGCTTTGCAAGCAGGGGGTCGTCGGTTCGAATCCGACTAGCTCCACCAGTTTTTGCGGAGGGGTCTTTTATCGATTATGGTCGCCGATGCACGGATGTGCTCGGTGCTGGGAAGCCAGCTCCGAGCAGATGCGTGCGCCAAGCGCGCGTGTTCTTTTATTTCTTGCTGTTGTGAGATGGCGTGTTGATCGCCGGTTGTTGCTGGATAAAGGCAATGCCGTCATCAACAAACAGCCTCACCTGCAAGGTGTTCTTTGACGTAGTGATAGCTGATAGGTTAGTTAAATATAGGTTACAAAACCAACGAACCGAGTCATTTTTTAATGACATGTAAGTATAGAACGAAACGCTCATTTTGCTGCTGACTTGCCCGCCCGACGGTGGTGCAAGTCATATAAGTGAAAGCAATCAAGGGCGTATGGTGGATGCCTAGGCATAACCAGGCGATGAAGGACGTGTAAAGCTGCGAAAAGCTGCGGGGAGCTGCATAAGAGCCCAGATCCGCAGGTATCCGAATGGGGAAACCCGCCTGCTTTCGAGCAGGCATCCTTTCGAGGAGGCCCACCCGGGGAACTGAAACATCTCAGTACCTGGAGGAGCAAAAAACAAGTCAGTGATTCCGCAAGTAGTGGCGAGCGAACGCGGAACAGCCCAAACCCTACCGCTACGGCGGTGGGGGGTTGTAGGGCCCACACAAGCCAACCCAAGCTAAGACGAAGCGGACTGGAAAGCCGCCCCACAGAAGGTGACAGGCCTGTAGACGTACGCGAGGCGCGGTGGTGGGATCCCCTGAGTAGGACGGGACCGGAGAAATCCTGTCTGAACCAGCCGGCACCATCCGGTAAGGCTAAATACTGGTTATGACCGATAGTGGACAAGTACCGTGAGGGAAAGGTGAAAAGAACGCCGAGACGGCGAGTGAAATAGTACCTGAAACCATACGCTTACAAGCGGTCGGAGCTCATCTTCGGATGAGTGACGGCGTGCCTTTTGCATAATGAGCCTACGAGTTGCACCTGTCGTGCGAGGTTAATCTGCTTAGCAGAGCAGCCGAAGCGAAAGCGAGTCCGCATAGGGCGAAAGTACGGTGGGGCAGACGCGAAACCGGGTGAGCTATCTATGGCCAGGGTGAAGCGGGGGTAAGACCCTGTGGAGGCCCGAACCGCCTGACGTTGAAAAGTCATCGGATGAGCCGTGGATAGGGGTGAAAGGCCAATCAAACTCGGAAATAGCTCGTTCTCCTCGAAATATATTTAGGTATAGCATCTGGCGAGCAGAGTGTCGGAGGTAGAGCACTGATTAGGCTAGGGGGCTTCACCGCCTACCAAACCTAGACAAACTCCGAATGCCGGCGCTTGTTGCCAGGTAGTCAGCGACCGAGCGATAACGTCCGGTCGCAAGAGGGAAACAACCCAGACCACCAGCTAAGGCCCCTAAATCCAAACTAAGTTGCACAAAGAAAGTTGGGTTGCCCAGACAACTAGGAGGTTGGCTTAGAAGCAGCCATTCCTTGAAAGAGTGCGTAATAGCTCACTAGTCGAGCGGCCCGGCGTCGATAATTGACGGGCATAAGTTTGGTGCCGAAGCTGTGGATTCTACGCTTTGCGTAGAGTGGTAGAGGAGCATTCCAGCGCCATCGAAGTTGCCTTGTGAGAGGCAGTGGAGGTTCTGGAAGCGAAACTGTAGGCATGAGTAACGATAAGAGGGGTGAGAAACCCCTCCACCGAAAATCTAAGGGTTCCTGATCAACGTTAATCGGATCAGGGTTAGTCGAGACCTAAGGCGTAGCCGACAGGCGAAGCCGATGGACAACCGGTTAAATATTCCGGTACCGCTATCCAGCTATAGATGAAGGCGTCACGCAGAAGTGACACTGCCGCCTGCTGATGGAATAGCAGGTTAAAGGCTGTAGGCCGTGGGGTAGGCAAATCCGCCCCACAGAAGGCTGAACGCCGACAGTACGGGGAGCCTACGGGCAAACCGATAGTGCAGGTAATCTTGCTGCCAAGAAACCCGTCGTCATCTGCTGGCCAGCGCTCGTACCATAAACCAACACAGGTAGATGAGGAGAGTATCCTAAGGTGCTCGAGCGAATCGTGGCTAAGGAACTCGGCAAATTAGATCCGTAACTTCGGGAGAAGGATCCCCCCGCCGGCTTCGGCCGACGGGGGCGCAGTGACCAGACCCAATCGACTGTTTACCAAAAACACATGCCTCTGCTAAGTCGTGAGACGATGTATAGGGGCTGACACCTGCCCGGTGCTGGAAGGTTAAGGAAGGATGTTAGGCTTCGGCCGAAGCGTCCGACTGAAGCCCCAGTAAACGGCGGCCGTAACTATAACGGTCCTAAGGTAGCGAAATTCCTTGTCGGGTAAGTTCCGACCTGCACGAATGGTGCAACGAATTGGGTACTGTCTCGGCCACGAGCTCGGTGAAATTGTGGTATCGGTGATGACGCCGATTACCCGCAGCGGGACGGAAAGACCCCGTGAACCTTTACTACAACTTTACATTGGCTTTAGCTGCCTGATGTGCAGGATAGGTGGGAGACACTGAAGCCCCAGCGCCAGCTGGGGTGGAGTCGTCCGTGAAATACCACCCTTTGGGCAGGTGAATTCTAATTCCGAATCGGAAGACAGTGTATGGTGGGTAGTTTGACTGGGGCGGTCGCCTCCCAAACAGTAACGGAGGCTCCCAAAGGTACCCTCAGCACGGTCGGCAATCGTGCGTAGAGTGTAAAAGCATAAGGGTGCTTGACTGCGAGACATACAGGTCGAGCAGGTGCGAAAGCAGGGTTTAATGATCCGGCGGTTTCCATGTGGAAGGGCCGTCGCTCAAAGGATAAAAGGTACTCCGGGGATAACAGGCTTATCTCCCCCAAGAGTTCACATCGACGGGGAGGTTTGGCACCTCGATGTCGGCTCATCGCATCCTGGGGCTGGAGAA